>PVML01016956.1_pt1 | contig 394038 bp, 304 predicted proteins | sample 1853371 | NCBI WGS metagenome assembly PVML01 (sample SAMN08533508, study PRJNA380276) | Human gut metagenome, whole genome shotgun sequencing project. | isolation source: participant 1, chromium library | host: Homo sapiens | collected 2017 | reverse complement strand
AGGTTGGTGAGGACGTGAAAGCCATGATCAAGGAGATACAATTATTCAAGTCAATGTAGTATTCAACAAAACCAAGAGAATGAACATAAGAACAACAGCATGATACGACCTATCACAATAATTCTGTTGAGCATATTATCCACTTGCCCTGTACCCTGTCACAGTCAGCAACCAGATAGGGTACTTTTTGAACGTCTTGTCACCTCGACAAAATATTTTGAGGGATGGCATACGCAAAGCAAAACGCCTGGGCATGTCGGATATGGTCACAAGATTCAACAAGGAGAACATTTCCGCAATTCACTGACTCGCCGACAGGCGGATTCCCTGTTAAGAAGTGACCTTATACAGCACTATCGTCTATATTCGCGATATGGTAAGGATGCCTATCTTCTCGCAGCTCTTTCATACCAAATAGGTCCTGCAAAGTTGTTGGGCAATACGAGATATCCAAAGTCAACCTTGCTCATCCGTTTGGAGAAAGGTGAAAGGCAAATTCTGCCTCTCTATTTGAAGTTTTGCAAGTGGAAAGGGAAAGCCATACCTTCTATCCGAAGAAGACGATTGGTAGAGTATAATTTGCTCTTCTCTCCATAGTTCTTTATTTTGTCCTCACTTTATATATTGATCAGAGTGGCACATGTCTGTATGTGCAGATACTTGGGCTTAGATGTGCACATACTTTGCCATTTATGTGCACATACTTTATGATGGCATAATAAGTGTTTTTTTTGACAATATGGCTTTTTGACGGATTAAGTGGCTCAAATTTGATGTTATTAAGCACCTTTTCTTATACAAAAATTCGGAATACGGTAATTTTTATAGTTAATTCGTGTTGATTTTAAGATTTATACAAAAATTTCTTTTCGGTTGTTATCATCTAATTCAAAAATTATGCGTACCTTTGCACTTGGACTATTAGCCTTTCGCTCTATCTGTCGCAGTTAGACGTGTTCTTACATGGCATTAGCGAGGCAGCCTACGCCGTGCTGAGTATGGCGGAGTCATATGATGACAAAGCAATACAAAGCGGGCATTGGGTGGGAAAGATAGTCCAGACATAATGAAGGCGTTTACTTGACGCTGTGTTTGAGACGGTCTGTAATCTAGCAAGTCACAGAAATGTTTGGTCTTGAACGTAGCAACGGTAGATGTCCCGGGTGTGATTATATCACTCCTGCGGAGACCTTGTAAGCACGAATTGTACCTTTTCGGGTGCAATAAAATTGTTTATATAGGTCTCCCAAAAGTAGCGCAAACCGAAAGCGGAACCGCCAAGCTGGCTTGAGCGTTTTGCTGAGTTGTCGCCTACTTTATGCAATGGAGCGATTACTCATATCGGCGTGGGCTCTGACGTTGTCTGTTCAACCAAAATAGGCAATTGCTAGAGCCTCAGACCGTGGGACGGACAACAGGACGATCTCACGTATTCTATGCTCAAGACTAATAACCTTGTTCGTAAAATGCACGCTTGTGAGACTATGGGTGCAACAACAGTTATCTGCACTGATAAAACAGGCACTCTTACACAGAACAAAATGCAGGTTAAGGAGTGTACTTTTGGGAAATTAACTCCAGAATTGGCAGAAGGAATTGCTGTAAACTCTACTGCATCACTCGATTTCTCAGAAAGCCAACCAAGACCTATTGGTAATCCTACGGAAGGCGCATTACTCTTGTGGTTGCATACCAACAAATATGATTATCGTCGTCTTAAAGAAGCATCTAACACAAAGAATGAAATTCCATTCTCTACTGAAAGAAAATACATGTCAACCACAGTTTTTTCAGCAGTAACTAATAGGGAAGTTACATATACTAAGGGTGCTCCTGAGATAGTCTTTGGCATGTGTGATTCTTCCGATATTGACGAGGTCACTCTGAAGGAATCACTTCAGAAATATCAAGATAGTGCTTATCGTACACTTGGTTTTGCCATAGACAAGCACTTCGTAGGTGTAGTTGCTATTGAAGATCCTGTCAGAGAAGATGTTCCTGATGCAGTTAAAGAATGTATGAATGCTGGTATAATGGTCAAGATAGTAACTGGTGATACTCCTGGAACTGCAAAGCAAATTGGTCGTGAAATTGGCTTATGGGCCGATGCCGACACCGATCGTAACATAATAACAGGTACAGAACTTGCAGAACTTTCTGATGAGAAGTTGCAAGAGTGTGTACTTGATTTGAAGATTATTGCTCGTGCACGTCCAATGGACAAAAAACGTCTTGTTGAAGCACTACAAGCACGCAATCAAGTAGTCGCAGTTACCGGTGATGGTACAAATGATGCTCCAGCACTGCATCAGGCAAATGTTGGTCTGTCGATGGGTGCAGGAACTGCTGTTGCAAAAGAAGCATCTGATATTACAATCATCGATAACTCATTCTCTAGCATTGGCAAGGCTGTAATGTGGGGGCGTTCTCTATACAAGAATATCCAGCGTTTCTTGCTTTTCCAGCTCACAGTGAACGTAACAGCTTGCTGTATTGTTTTTGTGGGTGCATTGGTCGGAAAGGATTCTCCTTTGACCGTAACTCAGATGCTCTGGATCAACCTCATTATGGACACATTCGGTGCGATGGCATTGGCATCATTGCCTCCTTCAAAGGATGTAATGAAAGACAAACCTCGTAAGCGCGGAAGTGAACATGTAAATAAAATTGGAAACTGGGCATATTTTAAGGAGCAGTGGAAGCTTGGTGCATTTATCATCAACAAGCCTATGCTTGGCGAGATTCTTAGTGTTGGCATATTCTTCTTTGTATTGTTGTTTGCCTTCTTGCTTATATTCCAGCACGCTGACATCAATAGCATGACTGACTTTTTGAATATTCATTTCTCAGGCAATGGCGAAGTTTCTCATTACGAACAAACGTTGCTATTCTCAATCTTTGTATGGACTCACTTCTTCTATCTGTTTAATGCACGTGCTTTTGAAACAGGTGAAAGCGTCCTTTTGAATTTGTTCAGCAAAAAGTTCTGGAGCAAGGGCTTCTGGACTATCGTATGTGTAATTGTCTTCGGTCAGTTACTCATTACTGAAGTGATGTTTAAGTTCTTCAATGTTGAGCCAATGCTGCATAATGCAGAGCATCCTAATGGTTGGTTAGATCTGCTAATTATCATTGGTTTCTCATCTCTTGTTCTTTGGATAAGAGAAATCTGGCAATTGTTTAAGAAATAGTTCATCTGGTTAAGGAGGCAGAGCTATAAACTCTGCCTCTTTTTTCAATATGGTTATAGAATAGAAAATGAGTAATAACATTAATCATCCATTAGGTGATGCACCATGGTTTCACGTTATATTATCAACAGGATTTGGTGCAGGCTTTGTCCCGATTGCCCCAGGAACAGCAGGAGCATTAGTTGCACTTGCTTTATGGTGGGCAGGGTACAAGTTTTTACCTGTAGATGTTTTATTTTGGGTTACACTGATAACAACAATCGCTGTAACTGTTGTTGGGGCTTGGACTTCTAATATTATGGAAAAATATTGGGGGGAAGATCCAAGAACTGTAGTTATTGATGAATTTATAGGTATCTGGATTCCTGCTCTTGTTGCTCCTTGTGGAGAAAACACATGGTTATTGGCGATATTGGGATTTGTTGCTTTTAGAATCATTGACATCTTCAAGCCATTAGGATGTCGATGGGTTGATCAGAATGTGAAAGGCGGTTGGGGCGTAATGTTAGATGATGCTCTCGCAGGTTTTTACTCTCTGATAATTTGTCTCATTGTCAAACAGTTTTTGTAAATGAAATCTTATAAATATCATATAGGTATATTAATACTAATAATACTTCTTGTTTTAACGATACCTTATGCATGGAAGTTAGTACAGATATTATTCTTTCCTAAGCATGTTAAGATATGGCAGCAACTATCCTTGTTCCAATGGGTTGCTATAGGATTCGTTGGGTATTCTTTCATGAGACGATTTCTAAATAAGAATGCCTTATGGCTTGAGACTTTCACGCATGAACTGACACATATTGTTGTGGCAATGCTATTCCTTCGTAAGGTGCATTCTTTTCATGCAGAAGAAGGTTCTGGTGTAGTATATACGAGCGGACAATCAAATAACATGATTCCACCAATGGCATTGGCTCCATATTGCTTACCGATATACACTTTCCTGTTATTATCTGTACGATGTCTAATGAACTTTCACGGAATGTGGATATTTGATATAATAATAGGTGTAAGCCTGTCTTTTCATGTAAATTGCTTTATTCATCAAACTGGTAAATATCAAACCGATATAAATCATCACCCTTTGTTGTTTTCATATCTGTTTATATACGTTGCTCGACTAATTAACTGCTGTATTATACTTGTGGCATTCTTCCCTCATTACAATGTGTTTACGTCATTCTGGAGATTGTTGAATGCTCAGTATGACAACATTATATATTTCTGGTCGCTTCTTTTTTGATTTATATGGCAAAAAAATATCGGAGAAAGTCAAGAAAAAAAGAAAATAAAGGGTTATTTTATTGCATTAAAAGGAGATATATAAAATTCCTACACCGTATTCGACCATTGTCTATATGTACATTGTGTGTCACCATATTTTGTGCTATATGGCATCTTTATAATAATATAAAAATTGCTTATCCACAGAAAGAACGTACAACAATTTTTTCAGACGACTATAATGGTATAGATGTCTCTAAGTATCAAGGAAAAATAGATTGGGAAAAAGTCGCTTCTGACCCCAAAATACAATTTGTATATATAAAGGCAACTGAAGGTGCGAGGCAAGTAGATAATAAGTATCATGATTATGTGGATGATGCAAGAAAAGAAGGCCTCAAGATAGGTAGCTATCATTATTTCATCGGCAGAAAACCTGCGAAAGACCAGTTCCGCAATTTTAAGAAGCATATAGACAAACACACGCAGGATTTGATTCCAATGGTTGATGTTGAAGAAGCAGGAGATAGCTCTATTTCTAGAGACGAACTCCAACGTAAGTTGAATGAATTCATGCAACTTGTTAAATCAGAGTATGGCAAATATCCTCTACTGTACAGTCAATATGGTTTTTACAAGGAAAAATTGTCTCCTGAATTTGATAAATATTTCCTCTTTATTGCTAGATATGGGAAGAATCCACCGACTCTTAACAGCTTTGGAAGACACAATATTTGGCAATACACAGAGAAAGACGAAATCCATGGTGTCAAGGGATATGTGGATCTTGACAGATTCTGTAATGGAACCACGCTTTCTGATATAGAATTATAAAGCTGGATGTAATTGTTTGTTCATATTGCGAAAACATCCTAATCAACTTTGAACGCAGTGGAGACTGAGACTTATGACAAATGGAAATGTTAGAATTTTGGACTGTAGTATTTTTTTGCTGCGGTATAATGTATATATCTCTTTGGGGCGATTGGTGACTTCTGTATGGAAGAATGGAACTTGTGTTATTGAATATTTATCTGAGATTTTGAGACATTCATTGTGTATGATGGCTAATCCCAAATACAAACGCTTGAATGGTTTTAAGGATTAGAGAATAACACCAACAATTTCAAAAATGAAAAGAACAAAACGGCATGAAAAAGAACATTATGTTTGCGATAATTCTTATACTTTGTGCATGTAAAAGCAATAAGACTGGCGGAGATGCTTTGGTTGAACAAGACTCTATCTCTACTGAATTAAATGATGATAAAATATCTGCACTAACAAATAGGAACATAGATGATGTGGAGATTACGGGTGAAGTTCTTCATACAAGAATGACCTATTTTAATTTTGATAGTGTCAAAAATCTTGTTTCTTTTTTTGAAGAGATTGAATTAAAGCATGAAAAAATAGTCTTTTGTGAAGAAGATAAATCAACAGTTGATAGGTGTATATTACAAATAGATAAATACCGAAAAGGGTTATGCAAATTCTATCCTGACACCTTGGTTTATAAATCTTTATCATACTTAGGACATGGTGCAGCATATATTGACAACCATAGGCCAGGTGTAGATCTTACTTATGCGGAGTGGTTTATGATGTTAGTTGCTTATTACAGTCCAGACATCACCTGCTTAGTTAACATGCAAAGTCCAGATCATATAGTTGGTGTGCGTAATTTTGGCCATGAATACAATCACAATCCTTGGTGGTCATATTTATTTGTAAAACGCACCAAAGGGTATGAAGTCAGAGCCATTGGGGAGGACTGTTCACTAATAACTAAACTATATCAATTGGAAGATAGAAATCATCGAAAATATTATCTTTGTTCAAACAATGATTATGAATTATCTTTCATGCATTACCTTTATACGTTTGACGTAAATGGAAAATTGATTGAGGTGAAACCAGAATGTAAAATAAGATTCCCGAATGTACAATATGATGAGATTTACTTCAGCCCCGAACATTTGGAATGGTCTTTGTGTAAACTCAATAAGAAAACAGGCAAATTGGTTCCTGTAACAGAAAAACCATTAATGAAGTTAGAACTCAAAGGAGAAGAATCTTTTTTTTCGTCTTCCTTTAGATAAACCATCTGAACAGGGATTACTTCTTTGAGTTTTTACATCAAGTTTATAAAGAAATGTAATACTTAATGGCTATTCGAATACTGTTCATTTTGCTTCTGCTCGTTGTGTCGTCCACATCACATGCTCAGACACGGCGAGCTATTGTCATTGGCATTGGCAAACATGAGGATAAGACATGGGGAAAGATAAATGGTGATAAGGATGTGCCCTATGTGGAGGAGATGCTGGTAAATGCGAAGTTCAAGGCGGGTAATGTCAAGAAACTCGTGAATCAGCAGGCGACGAAGGCAGCTATTGTGAGTGCCTTCAAGTCTTTAGCATCGCAGTCAAAGCGTGGGGATATGGTGTATGTACATTTCTCAGGGCATGGTCAACAGATGAAAGATGTGCATAATGACGAGAAGGACGGACTGGATGAGTGCTGGATTCCATACGATGCCTACAGAAAGCCATGCGAGAAAGACAAAGGTGAGAAACACCTCACGGATGACGAAGTGAACTATTATCTGAATGCCATCAGAGACAAAATTGGAGATTCGGGCAAGATGCTGGTGGTGATAGATGCTTGTCATAGCGGTGATGCAACACGTGGTGATGAGGATGAAGTGGTGCGTGGCGTGGAAGACATATTCGAAGCTATCAAAACCTTTATCTGGGGAGCTTCTACTGATAAAGGCAAGACGGATGTAAATCCAAATGCCCAGGTGAATAAGGAAAGGTGGATTACCATCAGTGCTTGCAAAAGCGACCAAGTGAACATTGAAATGAAAAGTCCGGCTGTGGGTAAACTTACCTATGCAATATATAATAAGGTAAAGGAAAGCACAGGAAATGACAACGATGATTTCTTTCGAAGAATAAGAATGTTTGTCAATTCCAATACGGGCAGCAGACCTCAATATCCAGTAATGACTGGCGAGACCGATAGATTTAGAATAACAGGCATCATACAGTAATGGCAAAAACAATACAATTCAGAGCCCCCATACAAGAGAACGAAGCACGACTTGTAGCGGGTATAGCAGACAAAGGTCGGCGCACTCAGTACGAGCTGTACGCATACTGCTCCGATTACTTTTGGGACAACTATAGGGGTGTGTTCTTCGCTGACGATAATGCGGCGGCAGAGATTCTACAGAACACCTTTATTGCGTTCTGGGAGAACATAGAAAGAAGAAAAATTTATGTGGAGGATGGAATCGTGATGGGAAAAGACAACAAGCCCCTGAACGGCAGCATCCTCACCTACTTTATGAGCATAGCCCGAAACAAGTATTTAGAATACGGACGCGAGCATCCTGTATATGCTGACCCCGAAACAGAATTAGGACGGTTGCTAAGGGCTGAAGGCTTCGACCCCAACGATTATATAGATATGCTCTATGATTCGGGCGAGAACTTGATGCTTGACATTATAGCGGATGTCATATCACACATGTCACCAAGGTGCAGTCAGATACTCACCAAATTCTATTACGAGGAGAAGAAACTGGAGACTATCCTGAAGGAAATGCCGACAATAGAGTCATACAATGCCTTAAAGACGAAGAAGAACAAGTGCATGAACTCTTTGCGAAAATCGGCGAGGGAAATCTATAAGAGAAAGTTGAACTCATAAAGAATTACAGATATGGACGAAAAGTTTCAAGACAGAATAGACAACTACCTGCTTAACCGCATGGATGATGCCGAAAAGACGGAGTTCTTGCGTGAGATAGAACAAGATAAAGAGAAGAAGGAACAACTGGAGTTTACACAGGACGTGAAAGACTGCATCCGAAGTCGTGAGGAGAAACTAAAGGCACTAAAACAGTTCCAACGACAGTATGAACAAGAACGAAAAACTGCTGCTTATCGTGCTACAGGTACTAAACAAGCAGCATGTTATTGTCCTGCTCCAGAGGTTGCAGCAACAGAGCCAGTGCGGTCAAAGAAGAAGATATGGCTGTGGATTTCTGGTGTGGCAGCTGTGCTTGTTGTAGGTTTCTTTGCCATCAAGCCAATGTTTGATTATGAGTCATCTCCTAACTATAACGGGGCACCTATGGAGCAGATGCGTGGAGGGGATGAAGTGTTCAGCCCTGCCCCGGCAGACAGTACGGACAACGATACCATAAAGTATAATATCGAGAAGAAAGTAAATCCAGATGAATAGAATCATAGTATTCGCATTGATGTTTTTCTGCATGACAATGCAGATAGAAGCCCAGACCCTGTCAGAGGAAGAAGTGACTGCTAAAATGTATCAGGCATTTGAACTGAACAAAGCCGCCAAGAAGGCAGAAGCACTTGAGTTGTTTCTTATTGTTGGAGAGAATACCAAGCAGCAACGCAACGAAGGCGAGCGGCAAGTGTACGTTTGTAGTCAGACAATGGCATGTCAGTGTTATGAATTGCTTGGCAGGTATAAAGAAGGGTATCTTTTAGGAAAGAGTTTGCTTCAAGGTAAGTTGAATGATACAGAAAGAAAAGACGTCGGCCATCTCTATGCTATGAATGGCTATATGTATGCTTGCGAATTTATCCAGCGTGATGAAAAAGGACGTGCCGATTATAAGCGTGGAAGGGAACTCATATCAGAAATACTTCCCTATTCTGACGGTCAGGTAAAAGAATACGCGGAGACAAAGATTCCTCTATCATGGTATTTTGAGGGAGCGCAATATGCGATGACACAGAGTTATGACGAGGCGCTTTCTTCGTATGAAGAAGCCTTGAATGGATTCAGGGATTTGGGTAGGGTGTCTGAAGAAGTAGATGTACTCTCCGGCATAGCATCGGTAAAAGCACACCTTTGCAAGTTTGACGAAGCAAAGCGAGTTTACTATCAGGCATTTGTCTTGGCACATCAAAATGGCAAGGTGAACAAGCAGATGGATGTGTTGAGGGAGTTGTGGTCGCTGGGCAATTCCACTGGTGACATGAAACTGATACGCTCCGCTTCGGCTTCCATGGATTCGTTAGTGGAAAAGGCAGGAGATGTGAAAATGAAATTTGCATACTACCATCAAAAAGGTGACGAGGCGAAATCCAAAGGTCAGTATAATTTAGCCGAGAAGTGGTATATAAAGGGCAAGGAACTGGCTGAAGGGGACAACAAAGACCCTGCGGCAAGTAAACATCTAGCATATAACAAGCTGAGAAATCTATACATTGCCACGGGGCAATATGACGATGCCATCGCATACGGTCGCAAAGTGTTGGAAGAATACCAGAAGCAGATGAATCCAGAGGAAGATGCGTATTATCTTCCGTATAGCCTGGTGGCAGACATCTACAGACTGAAAGGAGACAAGGAGAATTGCTTTGCATGTATAGACTCTCTCTTTAAGAGTGAAAGCAGGATGAAAGAGCCAAGGGAACTATGTCAAATGTATATGGTTCGGGCACGCTGCCATAATGGCTTCAAAGAATACTCCGCAGCTCTCGCAGACTATAAGAAAGCAGATGAAATACTTGCATCGAAATATCCCCAAACGGAAGAGAATAGGATAATGCTCCTTGCATCCATGGGAGGAACGGAACATCGCCTTGACATGTATGATGAGTCTGAAAAGCATTATCAACTCTATGCGGATTACACAAAGCAACTTTATGGCGAAAAGAGCATGGAGTATATCAATGCGCTAATGATGCTCGCCAATGCAGAGGGATTCTCCAAACATCTTGATGCTGGTTGCACACACTATACGGATGCCGCTTTCAGGTTGAAAGAGTTGATGAAGGAGCGTATTCCGATGATGAGTGTCGAGGAACGTGAGAGTTTGTGGTCGCCAGTGTCTTCACTGTTTACGATGATGACACCATACGCCATTGAAGCCAACAGATACCAGGATGAGTTTACCGCAAGCTGCTACGATGCGCTTGTCATGTCGAAGTCTTTTCTGCTGGAGTCTGAACGCTCGTTGTTTGACGTGGTAAAGAAAGAAGGTACTGATGATGATATGAAGGACTATATGCTGCTTACCTTGATGAAGAACCAAATAAAGGAGTGGGAGAAGGAACAAGCACATTATGCCGATAGCATATTAAGTATGTCACAACGGGCTGATCAATTGGCGGCACGTCTGACCGAAAGATGCCGCAGTTTCGACAATATCACACGTTTCATGGATATAGACTATGCGACAGTTAAGAGTGCTCTGAAGCCCAATGAAGTCCTTTTGGACTTTACTGATTACGTTTCAGAGACCATGGGGCGCAAATATGCAGCCTATATCATCAACAAGAGCGATGAATACCCATTGGTGAAATACCTGTTCGCCGAAAGACAGATTGATTCGTTGGGCATCACCCGACCTGATATGTATTATAATCAGGACTATGCCCCAGAGGTACTGAAACTGTTATGGGAGCCATTAAGAGCATACATAGCTGAAGGTTCGACTGTTTATTATGTTCCATCACAACTGCTGTTCCAAGTGTCATTAGAGTCATTGCCTCTGGCTGACGGTTCGTTATTGGGAAACCATTACAACTTCGTAAGGTTGTCTTCCGCAAGGGAACTGGTAAAGGCACAGTCGCCAGTCTTGGCATTTGCACCGCATTCTGCGGTGTTATATGGTGGACTGCAATATGACATTCAACCGACAGCAATGATTGAGGAGGCGAAGAAATATGACTTGACAGATTTGTTGGTGATGCGTGGCGACATGGTTCGTGGGGATTCTGTCTTCTGTGAACTTCCTGGCTCCAAGCAGGAGATTATGCAGATTGAGTCTCTGCTGAAAGCCAGCAAGTGGCAGGTAACACCCCGAATGGGAATGGAGGGAACTGAGGAGTCGTTCCTCAGTATGCACGGAAATGCTCCTCAGTTGTTGCAGATAGCCACTCACGGATTTTATTATACTCCTGAACGTGCCGCTCATGTAGATTATCTGAAAGGTTATTCTGATGCCATGATGCTCTCTGGCATTGTACTATCAGGAGGCAATGCGGCATGGAGAGGCAAGGAATTGCCTGATGGAGTGTTAGGCGGTATTCTTACAGCCAACAACATCGCTCGCCTCGACCTAAGTGGCACGGAGATGGTTGTGCTCTCAGCTTGTCAGTCGGGACAAGGCAAGGCTACTTCCGAAGGTCTTTACGGCTTGCAGCGTGCCTTCAAGAAAGCCGGTGTTGGCACTATGGTCATGGCTCTATGGAGTGTCAGCGACAAGGTGGCTACAGAGTTTATGACTGCATTCTATGAGCAACTGGCATCCAAACAATGCAAGTGGAACAAACGTAAGGCATTTGAAAACGCAAAGTCCATCATTCGGGAGAAATATCCCGACCCATACTATTGGGCGGCATTTGTGATGCTGGATTGAGACATACAACACACGAGTTAGAAACTGCACCATTCAACAAGTTTGATTTGGTGCAGTTTTTTTTATTGATAGATATGGTTACTAATCACGCTCATATACCATAAAGAGTATAACAAATATAATTGAATATGAGACAAGAAGAAATAGTGAATGAAATTAGGAAGAAATGTGGGCATGTGGAAATGTTGCCGTCAATGGGTTGGCATTTTATCTACCACGACAGGCATTTCTTTTATATGACTGGGAGAAATGAGGATATGATACGTTTCTGTGTCCCTCATTTAGTAAAGGCAAACGAGTACAACACTGAATTATTGTCGGATGCTATCAATGAGACAAACAGGAACGTGAAATTTATCAAAGCAGTCAAACTGGACTGTGGCAGTGTTTCATTGGATTATGACCACAAAACGACATCAGATGAATCGGCAGATACGATTGTCCCTCATATCATCAATGCCTTGGATTTCGCCTCGACCTATTTACTCAACAAACTGAAAAGGACATGAAAAAGTTAATCTCAATTATAATCATAACGCTCGGCTTTCTGCCCCTTATGGCGCAAAATGACTACTATATCAAGCAAGCCCAATCATATCAGCGTGAGGCGGAATACTACACGAAGCAGGCATTGGGCTATGAGCAAGAAGTCGATTACTATAACCGACAAGCACAAGGTTATCTCAGAGAGGCTGAATACTACTCGAAGCGGAAGAACTACGATAGTGTGAAGACATATCAGCAACGGGCAAAGAATGCCACGGACAAGGCAGAAGATTACGCACGAAAAGCAAAGAATGCCCGAGAACGTGCTCAGGACTATATGAGAAAGGCAGAGTATGCGCTGAAGAGAGCAAAATAATAACACCACAGATAAAACAAACCATCAAATACAACAACAATGAAAACATTTACTACACATCTGCAGACCATGATTCTAATGGTTCTGTTCGCATTTGCAACAGTTCAAAAGGCGAATGCTTCGGCAAAAGCCGGAGAAGCATCAGTCTATGAAGGAAGTACCGTAACCATAGCGTTGGCTGACACTTACAAACGTACACTTATGCAGTCAACGGGTGTTACCTATCAGTGGTATTCCGAGAACAATTCGTATGCCACCGTGACCAGTTCCACTCGCTATAATGCCACTGTCAAGGGAATCAAGGCAACATCTTCGTGCAAAGTATATTTTAAATGTAGCTATTTCATTGATGGCTTCTATCGCACTATGGACTTTTACTATACGATCACCGTAAAATCGACAAGTGTCAGTGTGACAAGTGTAACACTGAGCCAATCGTCCATCAGTATGAAAGAAGGAAATACCTACCAACTGTCAGCCTCTGTCTATCCTACAAATGCAACGAACAAGAATGTAAACTGGTCAAGCAACAATACATCTGTGGCTATGGTGAACAACGGACTTGTGTCGGCAAAGTCTGCGGGAACTGCTACTATTACATGCCGTGCTGCGGATGGCAGTGGGAAATATGCTACTTGCAAGGTTTCCGTAGAGTCTGCAACGGTATATGTTACAAGTATAACACTGAATAAGACTTCTGCTTCTCTGTATGTTGGAGAAACCACACAACTTAATGCAGCTGTTAGCCCAAGTTCGGCGACCAACAAAAGTGTTAGTTGGACATCCGATGACACGTCTGTAGCCACGGTGTCATCCACTGGACTTGTCACTGCAAAATCTGCTGGCACTGCCACTATTACATGTAAGGCAAAAGACGGAAGCGGGAAACAAGCAACGTGCAACATATCGGTAAAAGAGAATGTAAAGCCGACATCTATAACGCTCAGCGCATCCAAGGCTTCACTCACCGAAGGAGAAACATTACAATTGACAGCCACGGTAAGTCCATCTGATGCTGTCGATAAAACCGTGACATGGATGAGCGACAATACAACCGTCGCAACCGTGGACAACACTGGTCTTGTCACCGCAAAGAGTGCCGGCACAGCCAACATCATTGCTACAACTTCCAACAATCTTGCCGCTGTCTGTGCTATAACCGTGAATGAGGAAGTCATAGGAGAAACAACAGTATGGTCAGGGAATTATAGGGTCGCATCCAGTCATGTGGAGAACAATCCCACGAGGGAGTATAAAGATGGATTCGAAATGACTATTACTGAGAAGAATGGATCGTATTATATCACTTCCATGTTTGGTGATGACCTTACGGAATACAATGACGGAGGATTCAAGTTGTATGACAATGGAGATGGTACTGCAAAGATTGATGTATCATACTACAATATCCTGAAATATACCGATAATGACAGTCCGTTATATGCAATATATGTGTTTGATGAGACAACGGATGATTGGGCAGACACATGGACACTGAAAATGAATGAAGACGGAACGATAACTGTAGGGGACTTCTATGTAGCAGCCTTTTCATGGGTGGAAGATGAGGAGAAATGGAAAAATGGACAGTTGGAGGCATTGTATTACAGCATGACGGCCAAGATAGAAGATGTCACAGGTCTTTCTGAGACAATAGCCGAATCGCCTGTTATTCATATAGAGGACGGAACCGTTTGGCTGGATGAAGCGTCATACATTACGGTGTACAAAGACAATGGAACCAAAGTCTATTCTGGAAAGACCAACCGCATCGAGAACCTGTCCAGAGGGTTGTATATTATCAAGATAGGCAGTCAAAGCAAGAAAATCCTGATAAAATAATGCTCCAAGGGGTTACTATGCCTAACTACCCTTCATAAACAGACAAAGGAACAATAATAACAAACTTAGAAGTTGCGCCCGATGACGTATTAGGGTATAAGACAATGAAGAAGATTTTTGCAGTTGCATTTGCTCTCATCGCTTTAGTAGGTGCCAATGCACTTTACATAAATGCGAAAACTACCAATGCTGAAGTTGCGCCTGTTACATCGGATGTCACTGTGCATGTAGCAGGGAATGATGACGGACACTGTCATTATTGCGGTCCCAACAAATGCCCGTATTTTAGAGCGAAGAGCGGTGCCGACCCTACGACATGTAAGTGTGGTCATTCCAAGCGTTCTCATATTGACAAGTATTGAGTAAATATTATCACCTAATTTTAGAAGTTGGGCGCGTCACAAATCAAGCGTATATAGAAATGAAACATTTTGGAATTATGCTATCAATGATGTTTATGTGCTTAATAGCGAGCGCACAGATGGTTGGGGGCTTCCAGCAAGGTAACGATGGACATATCTATTTTGTTGCGAATAATCAAACAGGTGCAACATTCAATATACAGATTGTCGCAGCCTCTACGGACAGGAATAACTCTGAAACTAAGACAATGACACCTAACGGAGGCTTCTATCTTGGGCCTACAACCCCATGGAGATGGTATTGGAAGAGAGGAGATAAAATTTCAGTTGTCTATGCCAATGGACAGTCTCAGACGTGGGTCTGCCCTCAAAGCGACAGCGCTTACAATCGTTCTAATGTTACATTTCGAGGGAAACATTGTACAGGAACGGTAGGTTGTAGTTGTTCGGGATTCTCTCCCATCACCAATGGAGATGTATGGCAACAAGCATACTGCAAGCATTGTGGACACAAAAAGAGTTGTCATAAATAGAAGGGTATTATAAGGCTATGACATAAAGAGGTGGGGGCTTGATGTTCCTGCCTCTCGTCATAAGAATTATTCATCATATTAAAACGAACGATTATGAAGCGGTTTAAGAACAATGAGACCATTGAGGTCTTGGGAGCATCTTTCAATGGTGTGAAAGAAATGATAGAACACGCAAGGAAGCGAATGCCAAAGGATGGTGTGTATGTGGGCGAAGACTCACAACTCTATCCTTGCTTTGACAGCGAGGACTATATGTATGAGAATCGTTATTTTACCAATCTGGTTTTCGCTAAAAGCCTAGAGGAGATAGACGAGAAACTACGCATACTGAATCAGGTGGAAAGACATGGTAACTACAATAAGCTGAATTGCGAACTTCATCCAATGGCTTATTGGCAGGGCGATATATGTCATGATGTGCTGTTGACAGAAATGGGAGATGAGCGATGACGACAATTTGTATAATTGAATAATATGAAGATACATTACGCTACAATCAGTGAAACGGGAAAGCGTCAGAACAATGAAGACGCTTTCCGTATCGTAAATGGTGAGGACGGTAACCGTTGGTTGGCAGTGGTCTGCGATGGCATGGGAGGTCACGCCATGGGAGAAGTGGCAAGCGAGACCGTTTCAGATGCCATTGTGGATTACTGGAAAAAACATACGGACGAGCCTGACAGTAAGACAAAGGTGGAAAAGGCCTGCGCCCATGCCATGAGGGCACTTGACAAGAAAGCCAACTCGTTAAACCATTGCCAAATGGGAACGACGATGGTGATGGCAAGCATTGAGGGCGACACCGTGACCATTACCCATGTGGGTGACAGCAGATGCTATTTGCAGCGTCCTAATGAAGGGCTGCTCTACCAGACGAAGGACCATGTGCGTTTGGATTATGGCTGGGAGGTCATTGACCGTTGCTTTTTCTCCTATCATCATGAGGCAGATGTCCCGGACATAGTACAGTTCAAATTGAAGGCAGGCGACAGAATGTTGCTTTGCTCCGATGGCTTGTACAAAAGCATGGCTCCAGACATTCTGTTGGCAAGGATGATGGATGAAAAGCCGCTTGCCGACATTCTTGATGTTTATGATTTCATGTGCGAAAAGCAGGGCGATGACAACTATACGGCAGTCTTGATTGAGGTAAAAGAATAAGATAGGACAGATAGTATGAAATGGTTTGGTATTATTGCCATGACATTGTTGATGACAATGACTGGCTGCAAGAAAGAAATGGGAACGCAGTATCGTGGATGCTTTGAGAATGACGATGCCGTCAGTCTCAAAGACATAATCGATATTTATGACAAATACGCAAGTGCGAAGGAAGACAGCACGGACTTTGACCTCTTTGCTGCCTTCTATGGACAGGATGCGGCAGACAATGTTCTCGAATACGAGATTGTGAGTGATACGGCATTCGCCCTGCAATTGCCGGAATATGCCGCAAGCAAACAACCGTTTCTTTCCAATGCAGAGGTGTTCTACAACTCTTGCCTGTTGGCTTTCAACGTGTGGAGCAATCACGAGTTGTGGCTGAGAGGATGTGATGGTTTTGAACTTGCTGAAGAAAAAGACGTTGTTGCCGGCATCAAGGCTATTAGCGAAGATTGCATCAGGGACAAAGAACTCCGTAAGGCTGCCAAGATTTACAAGGACAGCATCGTCATTATGATGAAGCGTTCTCCAGAAGAATGGGGCGAAGACGAACATTCCATGGATCTGTTGATTGCCTTTGGCAACAAGATTGAAGCCAAGTCCTATCAGTATTTCACTGATGAGGGGAAGTTTGTCGATTCCTTGAATGCCATGACCAAGGAACTGACTGATGCGACAAAGCCAACTCTTGAACTATACAAGCAGGTTGAGGCAGACAAAAGAGTGGAAATGATGCTGACTAGCTTGAATGACTGTTCCACTTTTGACGAGCAATGCTCCCTGTTCCTAAATTGGGCAGACAGTCCGGAAGCAGATCTTGAAGACGAGTGGATTGTGGCTGTGGCGGAGAAGCTAATGGACAGCGGCAAATACAACCCTTGTCTTAACAACATTTGGATTATATGGCGATGTCTGTATCAATATTGCTATGGCGGAATATCCCGTGATTCATCCATTCCCAACAGCATCTATAACGATATGCGCAAGAAATGCTATCAGACCTGTCTGAAGAGGATTGAGAAAAATCCTAATGATGTTTTTGCCATGAACTGTGCGGCAGCAATTGGGGGCAGGGTGAACATCAACCGCTTCGGACAGAATATGTTTGGCAATGAAGCTGTGATAGAGAAGCACACCTACTTATCCGGTCGTGACGATAAGGAGGATAAAGAAAGTGAAGAAGCTGAAGATTAAAGAAAGATAATGATTATGAGACAGAGTAAACGAATGACAATGGTTTTGGCATTGCTCCTCTCGGTGATTGGAGCTGATGTCTTTGCACAGAAGGGGGCGGATTCGGTCTGGGTAGATTCCGTTGAAGTGGATTCCGTGGCACTTGCCGAAGAGTTTAAATCGGATTATGACTCGGAAGAAGACAAGGCGAGGATGGACAGTTTGATCCAGTCACGTTACGTCATCGTCTCCATGAATGGGAAGTATGGTATCTATGACCGTGAGAAGAACGACAGTGTCACGGCTGTGGATATGGAATACATCGAGTATTCCCACTATTTCCAACCAGAAGACGGTATGTGCTTCTGCTATTTCTACTATGAGAAAGGGCTGCAATGCGGAAAAATCGGCATCAATATGAATGACAACACGAAAATGGAAGCGTTTGCCGACAATCCAAGACTCGTGGGGAAAGTGGAAGACTTTCCTGCCATAGACTCATTGATTTCGGCGAGGAGTTATGACGTGCTGAGTGAATGCATGGCGGCTATTGATGGAATCCAAGGACAGGTGTCGGTCATTGACGTAAGGACAGGTGATGTCTTGACATGGGGAGCATTGGAGAATGTAGAGGGTGACATTGTGTATGCTCCTCTTCTTAAAAGGTTTTGCAGTTCGGAAACATATATGCCTTTCGTGGCTGCCGACTGCCTCGCCCAGTCAAAAACATCTTTGGAGGACAGCGTCGATACAGGATAAGGTATTTTTGTGTTGAACGACAGCGTGCGGATAAGAGACCATAATTGGCGCAGAGGTGGTTACGGAATGTTGACATACAGACAGGTTCTGCTCAACAAGTCGAGAATTGGAATGTATCACGCCATGATGACCTTGCCTGACGGCATGGATTATTGGAAGTACGCTACTGACCAGACAAAGAACACCAATGCGTTGGAACTGGCTACGGTGTTCAACAATATCTTCCATTTGGATTCCGTGAACGTCTCTGCGGAAAGACGCGGCAATATCCGTGCAATTGCCATCGGAATGTTCAAGGAAGAAGGCATACAACATAAGCGTGCACCGAAGGACTTGGAACTTGGAGGAGTATATAATGTGGCTGATGACGGAACGGAGCAGACATTCACGTTTGTAGGCTGCTTCCCTGCCAACAAGCCGAAGTATGCTGTCAGCATGGTCGTGCAGAGAAAGCATAAGCTGCCGGCATCGCCTGCAATGGTGTCAGACAAAGCGAATGAATTGATTGAGTGGTTAAACAAAAAGTAAATACGAATATAATGAAGCAAAAAGTATTTTGGCTTGATTTGGCCGTCTGTTCTTTATGGCTGTTTGTTGCATTGGCAAACTGTAGTTGGTGGTCATTACCAACTCATTTTCTTATGGTAGTCACAGTCGTGATGAGAATCATTCTCTCCTTCACCCTTTATCGTGGGGAGAAACGAAGTTGGATTCCATTGACAGTTTTCTCGGCTCTGTTTGCCTTGCTGTCTGTTGAGGGACCGGTTATGAGGACAACGGGTGATTTCGCTGATTTGCCGTTTGTCGTTATGGGTATAAACAATGACCACTTGACCCATAACATTATAAAATGCATATTGTTGGCATGGCTATTCTTGGGACCGATAGCTGTATATATTGTTGGACTTATCAGGAAAACAATGAAGTCATCTACCTTGACTTGGAAGGATGCTTTGGGAGCGATTCTCTGGAAGGACAAAGGGACAAAGGCCTATTGCCAACTGATGTTGATTGCCATCTGTGCGTTATATGCAGGGCTTGCCATGGACATGAGAATGTGTCGTTTCGCTTGTGTCGTCCTGCCGCCTCTCAGTCTATATCTGATTGCCAGATATATGACTTCCTGTAAAGATACAACAGAGAAGAATCCTGTTGTCGGCAAACTTTGGATGATGGTAGCTGCTATGGTACTATTCTTCTATGCCCAACGCTATGCCGGGATGTGGCGCGTGTGGATGCTCGTTGCCAGTATAGCAATGGTTGCTTACGTATGTTGGCGCACTTTTGGTAAGCTAGGATTGGCAGGAATAAGCATATTGGCTACCGTATATTTGGGAATACTCCTCCCAACCTTGGCAATTGGTTATAATCAATACGCCTGTATAGAATATGGTCGCCGAGGGTTATATACGTTGGAACCATTGAGAGGCATTTTCTATATCAAGGACACTAATACGGACAAGGTCGGCTTGCGGGACAGATACGGCATACTTGTCGAACCTATATATGACAACATTGTTCATAATTCACGCAATCGCCCATTGGGAATCTATGAACTAAGAAATAACGGATGCTATACTTTGTATAATGTATATCAAAACAAAATGATGACATCAAATATCAGCGACCCGAATCTACAGGACAGTATCTGTCAAATACTTGATAAATATTGTGACAGGAATGCTTATGGTCACAGAGACAGGTTGGAAATACGTGTTACCAATAAGTTCAAGGCGGAGATTCCTCTTTCTCACGTCAAGATGACGAGAAACGGAATTAACTCATACTATGATTACTCAGACCAACCGTATATATCGGAAGACTCGGTGACTCTTCGTTCCGGGGAGTTTGCAACCGACTCTGTTGTGCGCTATGGTGACACTTTTCATGTACTCCATTACTCCTATGACGTGAAGCGTGACAGCACGGTATTATACAATATTGACCTGAAGACCGCAAGACAAAGTACACCACAACATGAGGAGTTGAATGAGTTGGCAAAGAGCATAGAAACACTATTGAAGCAATGAGTTAAACCGAAGCAAGATGAAGAACCTGATAATGCTTTTCATTGCTTTCATCACCCTTATAGGTTGTGGGGGCGGCCACCAGCAGGAAGAGAATACTTCTGAATGGGGTGACAGTATAGCCACGATAAACAACACGGCTTACTATTGGCTGCAATTAGCAGACGACTCTGCACGGATTTCAGCAGTCAGAGACAACCAGTTGGTAACTGAGTGTGTCGTTAGAGGACCAGTATATGGCGCAAGGCAATATGATGACGGAGAAATATACATCCTCTGCGGTCAAAACCAAATCACTTGGTTTGATGTCAGAAACATCCCAAGCGAAATAGATTTGATGACCGATGAGGATTTGGATAACTATGATCAGTCGCAAGAAAATGCTGATGCAATAATCGATATAGGCATGTGATATGAACGCAAGCATCCGACTGTTTCTAACTTATAGAAAACGTCGGTCTATTGTGATAGAAAACAGGTTACTACAGCATCTTTTACTACTCCAAGAAGTAATGTGACTGAAAAATCGAATTGAAAAATGGAAGAAAATTATATGGCTACCACACGGAATGGACACGAACTGAAGGATATGTACAATCCAGAAACTAACACGCTGGATATACGTTCCAATGGTTTGTACCCATCCAATGTGCTCAGCAATTTGTGCAGCAACGGTTTCCGCCTCGACGGAATGGTGTGCAGCAGTATGGAGGGTTTCTTGCAATCTCTGAAGAGGAAGGAACTCGACAAGCAGCGGCAGATATGCAGCATGAAGGGCGGCAATGCTCGGAAAATGAGCGTCACATCGTGGCAGACTGACCAGATTGTGTGGTGGAAGGGGCAGGCAATAGACCGCCAAAGCGAAGAGTATCAGCGAATCATACGCCGTGCCTATCAGGCGATGTTTGAACAGAGTGAACGGTTTCGTGCCGCACTGATGCAGACTCGTGGCATCAAACTCGTTCATACAAGCGGTGAGCCGAGTTCCTATAAAACGATACTTACTCCTGCTGAATTCTGCGACATCTTGATGAACATGCGCGACAGCTATGACCTTCGGGATAAGACAAAGGAACTGGAGGAGAAGTCTATCCGAAGGAAGAAACTCATGTATCTTCATGGCTTCGGCTCGTCGGCTGCCAGCGGAACGGTAAAGACTCTACGAGAGCTGTTGTCAGACTTTGATGTCGTTGCTCCCGACATACCCGTTGACCCTGCCGAGGCTCTGCCCTTCTTGCGAGGGCTGTGTATGAACGAAGTGCCGGATGTCGTCGTAGGCACCAGCATGGGAGGCATGTATGCACAGCAGATGCGTGGATATAACCGCATCTGTGTGAATCCCGCTTTCGAGATGTCGAAGAAGAGCAAGATGCTCACGGTTGGCACACATGAATACTTCAAGCCGAGAAAGGATGGTACTACTCATTTTGAGATTACCCCAGAAATCATCCACAACCATGCGGAGATGGAAGAGCATCAGTTTGAAGGGATTACCGAGGCCGACCGCAAGCAGGTATGGGGGATGTTTGCCGACAACGACCAGCAGGTGAATGGAGAATCTTTGTTCCTGCAATACTATAATCAAGTAATCCACTTCAGTGGCGAGCACCGTATGGATGACAGGGTAATAGAGGACGTTCTTGTACCGCTGATTTATAGATGTGTCGCAAAATGAACAACAGAATATTTGACATCATATTGCTGTGTGCGCTATCCCTGATATTGGGAAGCTGCAAGAAGAGTACCCCTGTATCTACATCAACAACAGAGCAGAAATCTGTTGTGCCTGTTGTTTGTGTATATACGTTGGGCGCAGTCAATGTAGATTTACAGCGTGCCATGATGGATTCTTTAAGAGTTCATTATCCCAAATGCAGAATGGCCGGTAATATTCACTTGCCCGACTCTGCCCTTACCACTAAAAGGAATGACCACAAACGATATAGGGCTGATGTACTGAACAAGGTGCTATGTCATTATAAGTCTGATTCAACTATTGTCGTTGGACTTACGCAGGCGGATATCGGACTTGATAATTTCAGAGGTCGTGCCCATAGCGGAATTATGGGACTTGCCAGCGGTATAGGGACAGGTGTGGCGGTATTCTCGTCCTATCGTCCTCATGGCAACGGGCAGTTGTTTAGCGTAATGCTCCACGAATTAGGTCATGCCCAAGGCTTGCGGCATTGTCCTGATATAAAAAATGTATGATTATGTAACTCGCCAGGAAAATCTTACATTGATGCTGAATACTCAGGCCATGGAGGCTGTCATGGACGGAAATTCAATAAAAAAGGCCATATGTTTTCAGTTCTCTACGGAATCAAAGATAATAATAAGTGCCGATGTCTTTATTGACTGTTCCGGTGATGGAGCTCTCGCAGCGAGTGCCGGTGCCGAATATAGGACAGGCCGGGAAGGCAAGGCCGAGTTTAATGAAAAATATGCGCCTGACGAACCCGACGGATGGGTGATGGGCGACAGTATTCAGTTCAGTTCAAAAGATATGGGGTATCCCGTACCATTTAATCCGCCATCGTTTGCAATAAAATATGACCCAAGTAAAGCTAATAAACGAAATATCACACAGTTGAGTTGTGGATTCTGGTGGGTAGAATTAGGTAGCGACTTGGATATTGTTGATGTTACAGAAGAGAACCGCCACAAATTGTTGGGATATCTATATGGTGCTTGGGATTATGTTAAGAACTCTGGAAAATTCCCTGAAGCCGCCAATTTGGTACTGGATTGGGTTGGTTCCGTTCCGGGACGACGTGAGTCAAGGCGTTTTATGGGAGATTATATCCTGAATGAAAACGATTTGACGAAGTTCACTCATTTTGATGATGCAATAGCATACGGAGGCGGCTGGTCGCTCGACGAACACTGTCCCGGCGGAATTTTGAATGATAAGGAACCTGCAAGTTATTTCCATCAAAGATTTGAAAAAATGTTTGAAATTCCATACAGATGTCTTTATTCCAAGAATATCGACAATCTTATGTTTGCCGGACGAAACGTGAGTGTCACCCATATAGCTTTGTCGGCCACCAGGCTTATCGCAATATGTGGTCTCATGGGACAGGCAGCCGGTACAGCGGCAGCCATGTGTATGGAATATAAGGTTTCTCCAAGAGGTATTTATAAAAAGTATATCGAGGAACTGCAGGAAAGGCTTTTACGGGATGACTGCTATATACCAAACCGTCCTGCAAACGATGAGGCTGATTTGGCACGTAAGGCCAAGATTGAGGCTTCGTCAACAACTTCCGGCAACGTCGCGCTATTGACTGATGGTTACAGCAGAGACGAGGTGGACCACATACATCATTGGCAGTCAGACGGTTTGAACCCTGATTTGACTCTCGCTTGGGAGAAACCCGTGTCGTTGTCCTCGGTAGAAATTAAATGTGATTCAAATCTTCATACGGAAATCCAGATTCACCCTAATATAGAAAAAAGAAGAAAACAAAGGCCTGGAATGCCAGTTGAACTTGTAAAGAAAGTTTCTGTTGAGGCAGAGGTGAATGGAGTGTGGAAAGAATTGACCGAGATTGACAACAACTTGCACAGGCTGATAAAATTAGAATTCTCACCTGTCCGTACTTCCAAAATACGTCTGAACTTAAAGGAAACATATAGCGCTTCTGATATAAAACTTTTTGAAGTCAGATGTTATTGATTCAGGAGCTGGCAACGCCGGCCGTTTTTATCGTGGTTAAAATTAGCTTAATTAGATATGTGTAATTTGTTGCTTTTAGGTATTGGAGGTCAGGAGCTGGTATTTATAGCTCTAATCATTCTGCTGTTGTTCGGAGGTAAAAAGATTCCTGAACTGATGAAAGGTCTTGGCAAGGGTGTCAAGAGCTTTAAGGATGGTGTGAACGGGATAGATGAAATAACAGATCAGGAAGATAAGAAAAAAATATAACTGAAAAGTAAAAGAAAAGGTAAACATAGGAGTATTTGTAATAACCTTTTAGCTCAATATGTGTACCTGGCGGTATTGTTAGGCAAATAGTACTTGCAGATACAAAATTAAAATTTGCAGATACGTTAATCTGTGCATGAATAATTTATTTTGTGACGCATGAAAGCAAGACTTGTGCTTCGGTCTTACTTTCATGCTGTAATGGATTCATCTTTTAAAAAAAAGTGGGTTCATTATTCTGTAAAAATAATGGTATAATGCAGGCCTCGTGCATTATACTGTTACTGTTTGTAAATCTTATTTTTAGAAAGGACATGAATAACATTAACCTTAAAATGACAATAATACCGTCTGTGGCAAAAGTAAAGCAGGTTGTTTTATTTTTATCAGTATCGTGTGTGTTATCTTGCAACAGATATGTTGCCGATTGGGGCGATGCGTCCGGTCAGGAAGAAAAAGAAGTTTTTTCACCTACATTGAATATCCCCGATATTTCCGGTACAGAGATACCTTTGTATACCATTCTTAGAACATCCGAGTCGTATGGGTTGGAAAGCAATGCGACCAAGGATCAGTCGTCAGCCTTCCAGAGTGCGATAGACGATTTGTCATCTAAGGGAGGCGGGGTTTTGTTGATATCCAAGGGAACATATTGCCTGAATAATGTGTATATGAAGTCCGATGTACATATTATGGTTGAAAAGGATGTGGTATTCAAGCCTGTATTATCTGGAAACAAGTCTATAATGTTTATATTCTCGACTGTAGATGAGACTGTAGACGGTTATATCAGCAATGTCAGTATCAGTGGTGTTGGCGGAGAGAGGTTTACAGTTGATTTTACCGGATTTCACCCCGATAACGATTATTCCTGCGAATCGTCGTCCACAGCCCCTTCTTTAAGATTTATAAGATGTTGCATGGTGAAGAATTTTCTGATTTCTGATTTCAATGTCCTTGACAATTATACAAAGCATAGTGCGATAGAATTAAACTGTGCCAATGTCGATGTCGAAGGTTGGGAATTGTCCCGTCCGACTGACGGACTTGTAGAAAACTGCTATATAGACAAGGCAGACTGGGGATATGGACTTGTACAGGCACATGCCGCCCACAACGTGTTGTTCAGGGATATCAGCGGAGTGGGCGGAGTGACATTACGCTTTGAAACAGGTTACGGCAAGAATATAGGCCTTTTTGATGTATATGGGTATAATGTATCTGTGTCCGACGGCAGGTCGGCAGTGTTGTTGTCGCCTCATGTGTCACACAATGGAAAGGTATTGGTGGAGAAGGTTACTGGTATAAACACTGCATTGACCGTATCGATAGAAGAAGGTTTTGACGATGAGCGGGATCCATCCAAGGAAGGGATTAAAGGTTCATTCTCTGATGAGAGTGTCATTTATGACATATATGCCGAATATGGAGAAAAGTCACAAATCAGAATTCCCGATATATATCTCTATGAGCCTGAGTATTACCCTCTTTTCAAGAAGGAAGTCATAGGCGAATCTGCACGTCAATACACAGGACCTTCCATAGCGCCTGCCTTCGACGGCTCCAATAAGACATATTCCGTCAAGATTGAGAACATAAAATCGAAAGGCTTTAAATATCATTCCGACAAAATATTGTATGAGGAAGATATTGAAAGAGAAAGAAGCGATTCGTGGAAGATCTATAGAACTTTACCTTTTTATTACGAGTAGCGTGCGTTTGACGTCTATACTATGATTGTGACATTCAAGTATCAACTTGCTCTGCAATACATGCAGGGCGTTTATAATTTCCGTATGAAAAAGATATTATGTTTTTTTGGCATTATTATGATGTTCTCTTCTTGTTCTGTTGCAAAAAGACATGAAAAGAAAAAATTGCAGGATTTTTTTCTTCCGATAGAATCGAAAAGCCTTGTTTCCGATGGCATTTGGGGTGATACTTGTGTCTTACCTCGCGATACGATGAATGGTTTGGAAGACACGAAGATGAAACATTGGTGTTATTGGGATGGCAGCATTGTTAAAGATGACGAGGGTATTTATCATATGTATTCCAGCAGATGGTCGCAGTCGTTGTCTCATGGCGAGGGGTGGCATATAGGAACGAAGGCGGTCCATTCTGTTAGCAACAGGCTTGAAGGGCCATATAAGGATTTGGGTTTGGTATATCCTGATTTTTATGATGGCTTAGGACATAATGTAGTTGGACTTAGGACGAAAGAAGGCAAATATGCCGTTGTCGTCAGTGAATCACTTCCGGGTAATGTGTTCATTTCTGATTCGCCATATGGCCCATTTGAATTATTGGGCGAAATAAAGATTGATAATAATGGTTTTTATCCCGGATTTACGAGATATGATGAGTTGGATATAGGTGCTGTAAAAGCAGGTGCTTTAGGTAAGATGTCGAATGTAATGATATTTGTTCGCCCGGATGGTAAATATATGTTGTTGGCCCGCCATTGTGTGCCTATGATAAGTGACGATGGCATTTTGGGGTCATATAAGGTTTTGGGTGATAGGGCTTGGGAAAATATGCCTGATACGCCTCAGTATTATATGGAGGATCCTACAATATGGTATAGTGATAGTCTGTATCATATAGTAGTCAATTTTCATAAAAAGGATGTATCTTATCATTTGACGTCTGAAGACGGAATAAGCAATTGGAAAAACAGGGGTGTGGCTTTTGATAAAAAAAAGTCTAAGTTTATATACACTGATGGTCATGTGGAAAGATGGTATACAGTCCAGCGCCCTACAGTTTATGTTGAAAATGGAAAAGTAAAGGCTTTTAATTTTTCAGTGATAGATGTCCATAAAGGAAAAGACAGGGGCAATGATAATCATGGCAGCAAAATAATGGTTATACCTTTCGATTCTGAGGGCTTCAGCAAATATATAGCTGATTTAAGAAAGAATGACGAGTTGACAACTTATTCGACGCCAATACCCCAAGACTGGGAATATTCAAGGATTGGAAAGAAAACCAATGTGTCTAAAATAGGTTTTGACTCTATAGTAAATACAATATATTTTAATAGTCAATCATCGGAAATAGATGATTGTTCTGATTCTTTTGATTATATATATAAAGAAATGAGTTCGAATTCAATAATTCAAAGTCAGATTTTATCTAATGATTTTTATAAGTCTCGCAATTCGGTAGAGTCCGGACTCATGCTCAGAAACGATATTTTGCCGGAGTCTCCTTATGTCAGTGTCACTATTTCTAAAGATAAAAAATTGATAATAAGGCATAGGGATAGATTGAAATCGAAAGTTACAAAAGTGATATTGGGCGAATATGATACCCCTTATTGGATTCAGTTACAGAAGAATGGAGAAAAAATAGAATGCTATGTCTCTTCAAGTAATAAGTTTAATTGGGAAAAAGTGTACGAGCAGAACTTATGTTGTGATGATAAATATTATGTGGGAATGATATCATTGTCTGATAAGGGACAGACAGGTTTGTCGCGGTTTAAAGATTTTGAAGTAAATGCCATCGACAACCCATTGCGTGACGGTATAGTAATGCATACGTTCCCGGATACGATACCGTCAAGGGGATTGATAGATTTCGACATCCAGATTAATACAAAACGTCCTTTGTATGTTTGGGCTGAATTGGAAAACATTCAAACAGGAGAGAAGTATAGGGTTTTGCGTAACATATTTCGTTATAGTGAAAGAAAAAAGCTTTCTTACGACACAGGTGTGGATGAACTGAATCCTGAAAATACATATTGGTTTGTGGTAAAGGCAGTACCCTTGCATGGGCATGATTCAGAGAGTGTTTGTTCCGGATTTAAAAAAATCTTCATAGAAAATAAATAATGAAGATTAGATTTTTGTACGTGTTTGGCACCACAATTGTTTGATATAGGCTAATTATTAACAAACTTATTTATTTAAAATTTTATATGAGAAAACTTTTGTTCTCAAATGTTAAGACAGAGGCAAAAGAACAAAAAAGAATAAATAAAAATGAAATATCTTTTTGTCTGGCCTTGTATCGGAATGCTTAAAAAAACGGGCTATAAGATATTGGTTGCTAATCTGATGTTTGATTAATTCTTTACCGAAAGTCCGTTAATTATATTATGAGATGTATTTTAATGTCTTATTATCTGTGGATACAATTTTATTACTTGCAGATACATTAAGTGTTGTTATATTATAGATATTTGTAACGATAGTTTAACCAAAAAATGTTTTATTTAATAGATTTATTATGAGACACAGATTAATGATTTTATGTTTCATTATTTTTTGTCCTTTTATATTGTATGGACAAAGGATTTCAATTTCTGGTAATGTAAAGGATAAAAATGGCGATCCTTTAATAGGGGTAACCGTTCAGGTAAAAGGTACTAACAGTGGTACAATTACGGATTTTGATGGAAATTATTTGCTTCCTAATGTATCCAAAAAGTCGATTTTGGCATTCTCTTATATTGGAATGGTAACTCAAGAAATAGAGGTAAATGGGAAATCTTCTATTAATGTTGTTTTAAGAGATGACTCAGAGTTGCTTGAAGAAGTAGTAGTTGTCGGTTACTCTACTCAAAAAAAAGTAAGTGTTACCGGCGCGGTTGCTGCGATTTCTAATGACCAAATAAAGCAGAGTCCTTCTGCAAATCTGGTAGGCTCTTTGACAGGTAAGTTACCTGGTTTGTCGATTATGCAAAATAGTGGACAACCTGGTGAAGAAGATTTTCAGTTGAGATTACGTGGAGCAAGTACTATGAATGGACAGAGTCCTTTAATATTAGTAGATGGTGTTCCCCGTGAAGATTTGTCATTGCTCGATCCCAATGAAATAGCTGCCATATCAATCCTGAAGGATGCTTCTGCAACAGCGGTTTTTGGAGTTAGAGGTGCTAATGGAGTGATTCTTGTTACAACAAAAATCGGTGAGCAAGAAAAACCTTCATTAAGTGTGTCTGCAGAGTATGGTATCCAAGAGTTTACAAAGAATTATGAAATGATGGACTCTTGGCGGTATGCTACATTGTATAATCAGGCTTTGGTAAACGACGGTCTGCCTATTAAGTATTCTGATAGACAAATACAATTGTATAAGGACGGTACAAACCCATACTACGCAAATACAGATTGGTTTGATGTTATGTTTAAGGATCGTGCGGTTATGAGTAGATATAATGCCAATCTTTCCGGAAGTTCAAAAAGGGTCAAGTATTTTGTAAATGTAGGTATGCTTAACCAAGGAGGTATGATGAATACAGAGTCGAGAAGTAAGCTGGGATATGATCCGCAATTTAAACTGAATAGATATAATTTTAGATCTAATCTTGATATTAGGGTTGTGGATTGGATTAAAGCAGATCTTAAGATTGCAGGTTATATAGATAAGGTTGGACGTCCAGGCTCTGCTGCTTCAGATCAATTTCAGTTTTTTAGAAAAATTTATACAATGTCTCCTACAGTACCGGTTTTTCCGGATGAAAGTTTTGGAATACCTATGGATGCATTGGTCTCAACTTATGACTCATCACCTTATGGAGAGTTAAATTATTTAGGCTATCAGACACAAGATAAAAGTAAGCTAAATACTTCATTAGGTTTTGATTTCGACCTTAATAAATTTGTAAAAGGATTGAGTACAAAGGTACTTCTGGCATATGATGTTAATGCAAATTCCATAATAAAAGGCACTAAAACAGGCTATAATGTATATCAACTCTCTATATTAGAGCAGAAGGATGAGAATGGTAATATAGAAGACGTTTACTCATTAACATCACAGAATGAGTATCAGAAGTATCAGTTGTCATTAAATAAATCATATAGTTTCTCTTATTCATTGAACTTTCAGTGGATAGTTAATTATATGAGGGATTTTGGAAAAAATAATGTTGGCACAATGTTTGTTTTTCAAAAAGATAATAGTGAGGCGGCTTCAGGTACAAGTATAGACTTATTGCCATATAATCGTTTGGGATTTGCGGGACGTTTGACTTATAGGTATGCTGATAGATATATGGGTGAGTTTAATATTGGATATAATGGTTCTGAGCAATTTGCAAAAGGAAAACGATTTGGTGTTTTTCCAGCTTTTTCTTTAGGATGGCTTGTCTCTAACGAGGATTTCATGAAAGATATAAAAGCTATTTCAAATCTGAAACTTCGTGCATCTTTTGGTAAAGTAGGTAATGATAAAATAGGAAATCAGAGATTTTTGTATTTAGATAATAATACTATAGTTAATCGCCCTCCAACAATATTTTATGATACTGTTCTGGGTAATGCTCAGATGGTTCAAGAGAAATTAATTGGAAATCCCGATCTTACATGGGAAATAGCATATAAACAAAATTATGGTATAGATTTGGGCTTATTTAATAATAATTTGACAGTTACATTTGATTATTTTAGGGAAAATAGAAAAAATATCCTTATTACCCGTAATACAGTACCTTCCATATTAGGTAATTTTCAATCAGTGATGCCTAAAGCTAATTTTGGTGAAGTTTTTAACCATGGCTTTGAGTTAGATATATTTTATAATAAGAAGGTTAATAAGGACTGGTCTTACTCAATAAGAGGAATGTTTAATTTTGCAAGGAATAAAATAATTTTTAAAGATGAATTAAATTTAGGGGATGATTATTATTGTCCTTATAGAGGTCAGGGCTACTCAATGGGACAGAATTTTGGATATTTGATTGATTGGGATTCGCCTGGTCATGGCTATTTTTTATCTAAAGAAGAAATTGCTGATTATCCAGAATATTCAGGTATTAAGCCCAGGGTAGGTGATTTTGTTTATAAGGATATGAATGATGATGACGTAATTGATGAGAAAGACTATGCTCCAATTGGTAAACCATCACTTCCTGAATTTAATTATAGTTTAACATTAGGTTTTTCATATAAGGGATTGGATTTTTCAGCTTTGCTTTATGGTATAGGAAATTCTTATAATAATTATAAAGGTGCTATGGGCATTGATGAGACTAAATCAGTATTTCAAAATCATCATCTGAATGCATGGTCTCAAGAAAGATATGAACAAGGTAAAGAAATATCTTATCCAGCTTTGACAACATCCGGCAGTTCATCTTTGGGGCATAATGATTATTTCATAAGAAACAGGGCATTTTTACGTTTGAAAAATTTAGAGATAGGATATGTTTTACCAAAAAAATTAACAAAGAAAATAGGAATAAGTAAATTAAGGTTTTATGCAAATGGTCAGAACTTGCTAACTTTCGATAATTTGCCGTTCGAAAGTGTTGATCCAGAACAGAAAACAACATCATCAGTTCTACCAGTTTTAAAAGTAATAAATTTTGGTGCTAATATTAATTTTTAGATTATTATGAAGAAAAAATATCTATATACATTGTTTTCTGTTTTTTCAGGTTTATGTTTATTTTCTTCTTGTTTGGATTCTCTGGATGTAATTCCTGAAGGACAGCATTCGTATGATGAAATTTTTGCAAATGAAGTAACTACCGGAGCGTATTTGAATTCTTGTTATGATGAGTTGCCAGAATTTGGAATAAAATATTCCTGGGGAACAAACTTGCCTATTATTCTGACAGATGATGCTTGGGAATATACTACAAATACCAATTATGTAGGAGTCGCATATAAGGGAATGAAATCTGATAAATGGAGTAATAAATTGATTGCAGATAATTCGAATTGGGGAAAAGGGAATAGAACATCGTGGGATCTTTTTTTCAGGAACATAAGACGATGTAATTTATTTATAAGTAGGATTGATAATGCTGTAGTTCCAACAGAGCAGGATAGGGTTCATTGGAAGGCTGAGGCCAGAGTTCTTCGTGCTTATTATTACTGGGAACTTATTTCCAGATTTGGAGGTGTACCTCTTATAACAGAAGTACTTCCTGTTGATTATGATGGTGCAGATTTAAGAAGGGAGTCATTCAAGACTTGTGCAGATTTTATAATTTCTGAGTGTGAAGAAGCAATGAAAGTTCCAGAGTTCCCTTGGAGATATGAAAAAAACGGTGAGGAAATACGAATGACAAAGGCTATTGCTGCAATGGTAAAATCAAGAACTGCATTGTATATGGCAAGCCCTTTATTCTGTGATGGACAGAATTATTGGGCTGATGCAGAACGTATAACAAAGGAAAGTCTTGACGCTTGTCTAGCAAATGGTTATGAACTGTATACAGAGGTGAGGAATACAAATCTGTATGGAGATAATGCATTTTATGAATATTCTACTTCACAGGCTGATTATGGACCTTCTCCAATAGATAAAGAAACAATATGGATAGCTAAGTTTCAGATGGGAGGAAATGCTTCGATTAAATTTAACGGATTACCATCAAATGGTGCCAATAAATCCGGTATTTGTCCTACCCAGGAACTTGTAGATGCATTCCCAATGAAAGACGGTACATATGTATTAGATTTAAAAGAACCCTACAAAGACGAACTTCATCTTGAGCCAAACTATGCAAGCGGAACTACATATAATCCTCAAAAACCTTACGAGAACAGAGACCCACGTTTTTATGCAATAATATTTTATAATGGTTCGCAAACAATGAATAAAAATCAGAAAATGTTCGATATATGGACATATAACGGGGCTAAAGATGGTATAAAGATGGGGGATATTAAAAGAACATGTACAGGATATTATATGCGCAAGTATATGCGCCCGGATTCTTATCCTGGATCATGGTTAAAAATTCATTGGAGAATGATGCGTTTGCCGGAATTATATTTAAATTATGCAGAAGCTGCTATTGAGAATGGTAATTGGAAAGATGCAGTTGATGCTATAAAGCCTATAAGGGATCGCGTAAAGATGAAAAACATTAATCCTTCAAATCAGGAGGAAGCCAGATTGATGGTTCAGAATGAAAGGAGAATTGAAATGGCTATGGAAGAATGCAGATATAATGATATCCGCAGATGGACTAAACCTGGTGAGGAGATGAAGTATGGTGGAAAGCATCTAACTGCGATGTGGATAGAGAAGGTAGGTAATACTTATGAGTACCATAGATGTCCGATAGGTCAATCTTACGATAAGAAGACAGACTCTTTTGTAGGAACACCATGGACAAGAGAAACTTATAAAAGTAAGTATTTGCTTCACGGTTTAGAATTAGACGAAGCAAACAGACTTGAAGCAGTTACAGGAGTAAACTGGCAAAACCCAGGTTGGGATTAAATTTCATTTATAAAACAAAAAATATTGGATATCATGAGAAAATACTATATAAGTAAGTTTTTCGCATTGTCTGTAATATTGATGATGAACTTAAACTTGATAAATGCTCAGTCTCGTTCCATAAAGGGATATGTATGTAATGATTCTGGAGACAGACTTCCTGGAGCTATAGTTAGATTAGTAGGTGAAGACGATAATATAATTACTGATGCGAATGGTGAGTTTAGTGCAGAATTGTCTAACGGTACAAAATATTTGTTGGTAGAGTACGTAGGATATTCTACTAAAAAGATTAAAATTAATGACAAACTGAATTTGTATGTAAAGCTCGATAGAGACGTCAGCAATAAGTACCAGGAAGTAAATTTAATTAAAGATGTCCGTCCTTCATATTCTGTAGGAGGTTCTGCTATTGTCAAAACCGGTGATGAGTTGAGAAAAACTCATAATCATCATTTGGCGGCAGCATTAGCAGGTAGAGTTCCCGGATTATATGTAAAGACAACCGGTAATGAGCCTAGTAAAGAAACATATTCATTGAATATAAGGGGAGCTTCTACAGTTAATGGTAGAGCTACTTTGATCCTTATTGACGGAATGATAGGAAGTCTTGATAATGTTAACGTCAATGATGTCGAAAGTGTCACTATTATGAAGGATGCATCGTCATCTGTCTTGTATGGTATGCAGGCTGCTGCCGGTATAATATACGTAAAGACAAAGCGTGGAGGAGTTTCTGCTCCCTCTATTAACGTAGACGTGAACTATACGTTACAGAATGCAATAGTAAGACCAAAGATGATATCTTCAGGTGATTATGCAACAATGATTAATCAGGCTTGGAAAAATGACGGTTTTGGTGATTACTATATATATTCACAAGATGAAATAGATAATTATTATAATGGAACTGATAGGAATCTGTATCCAAATAATAATTGGTATGATATGTTTATGAAGGATGTTGTACAGACTCAGAATATTTATACCAGTGCTCATGGTGGAACTAAATATGTCAAATATTATGCAAGTTTAGGATATATGCATCAGGATTCTCCATTCAAGACCGCTGATGCATTGAAAACTTACGGTCTTAACAGATTTGACTTCAGATCGAATGTGGATTTCCTGATAAATGACTATATCAAGGGATATGTGAATATTGCAGCGCGAATAAATAAAGAATTGTCACCGAATGCTACAGATGGAACCGGAGGTGTTATGAGTTCTATATTTGATATGTCTCCCGTCATATATGGTCCGTTGACACCGGATGGAAAGGTTGTAGTAACTCCTGAGAATACAAATCCTACATTTGGTAGGCTGAACAGATCAGGATATGTTAAAGGAACAGACTATAATTTGTCGACTAACATTGGTTTGGAATTTGACTTAAAATTCATAACTCCAGGTCTTAAAACATCAGGTAATATTATTTATTTCAATAATACTACATCTCAAAATAAGGGAAATACTGACTATGAGCGCTGGACAAGGGATTTGACAAATACAAATGAATTATTGTTTTATCAATATGGCACTACAGAAAAGGAACCTCTTCTTTTCTCAAAATCAACACAAAGTTCTATCAGGTCACAATATGATTGGAATATTGACTATAACAGATCTTTCAACAGACATAAATTGGGAGTAAATTTGTTTTTGTCTCAACAGTACTATAATGCAAATAAAATTCAGGGAGTACAGCCTGTATTGAGAATGACATATGGAGGTCGTTTGTCATATGGTTATGATAATCTGATTTTTGCTGATTTTACAGCAGGATATCAAGGTTCTGAACAATTCTCGAAAGGAAACAGGTATGGTTTCTTCCCTTCCGGTTCTTTAGCTTTTGTCGCAACTAATCTGGATGCCTTGAAGAACAATAGAGTATTGTCTTACTTAAAGTTCCATACTTCTTATGGACTTGTTGGTAATGATAATTTTGGTGATGACAGGTTCCTTTATAGAGATTATCTGGCTAGTGCAGCAAGTAATGGAGGAATAAATTATTTATCCAAACCTATAGATATAATAAGATTGGGTAATCCGAATTTGACTTGGGAAAAATCAAAGATATTCAATGTAGGTGTAGATTTCAGCTTATTTAATCAGTTGTCTGTTGGTGTTGAATATTATAATGACAGAAGAACAAGCATATTGGTTGATGATAATATCACTCCATTGTTGAACGGACTTTCTTCTGATTATTTAAGCAAGATAAATCTTAGTGAGATTCATAATTCCGGAGTTGATTTGTCTCTGGGTTATTTCAAGCAGATTAATAAAGATTTTTCTCTTGGCTTAAGTTCTAATTTCGCATTTAACAAGAATGAAATTATTGAAATTGGAGAATTGCCTAAAGCAGACGATTATGCATATAAATATAGGCAGACAGGATATAGAATAGGTCAGACTTGGGGATATGAAATTGATTATTCTAATGGTAACGGATATTTTAACAGTCAGGAAGAAATTGACAAATCAGGACTTACTTATGTCGGTAAATCTCCAAGACCTGGTGATTTTATATATATAGACCAAAATAGTGATAATATAATTGATGAGAAAGATATAGTTCCTATTGGCGAGTCAACAATACCTCAGATTGCTTGGGGGGCAGAATTGTTCCTTAAGTGGAGATCATGGGACGTTTCTGTTTTATTCCAAGGATTGGGCAAGTTCGGTGGTTTCAACAATGGAATAGGATATTATGAAACATATAATAACGGTACTTTCTTTGAACATCACTTAAAAGCCTGGACATCTGAAAGGTATGCTAATGGCGAGGTGATACTGGCTCCTGCTCTGACAAAACAAGGAAGTTCCAGCCAAAAGAACAATAACTATTATTATCAGAATAAAGGCTTCGCCAGACTTAAGAACGTAGAAATTGGTTATACAATGAAGGATAAAGCTTTTATGAAGAAGATGCATATTAACCAATTAAGATTTTATATCAGTGGTATGAATCTTTTAACTTGGGATCATATGAAAACCAATGATATAGATGTTGAAGGTGGAAAGGTATCCAATTTCCCAACTTCTCAGTATTGGACTGTAGGTTTAAACTTAAACTTTTAAATTAATTACTTATGAAAATAATTAATATAATAACATTAGGAGTGACAATATTATTGAGTTCTTCGTGTGAAAGTGTTTTCGAGTACGATGCTGATGACAGAAAAAATTATGACGAAATTTTTTCTGATTATAATATGACTGCACAATATCTTAATACATGTTACAAGAAAATGCCGGGTTATGGCAGATATAGCGCCGGTGGTACTTTTATTGCAAGTTTTACTGATGAGGCGCAGGATGCTAATGATGTGAAGGGTTCTAAAGCTTATTCTTATTATTTGGGTTCTATGAGTTCATCAAACAATATGATGAATACTAACCTATATAAAGACCTTTATGAAGGTATATATCATTGTAATGTATTTATAGAAAATGTTGATAAAGTTCCTGTTTTTACTATACCAGCATATCGTAGTAGATGGAAAGGAGAGGCATACTTATTACGTGCTTATTATGCATGGGAATTAATTAAACATTATGGCCCGTTGCCTATAATAAGGACCTCAAATACAGAAGACTATGATTATTCAAAAGTTGAAAGACCATCTTTTTATCAATGTGTAAAGGATATAATTGCCGATTGTGATATGGCGTTGAGCGAGCCTGAATTATTGTGGAGAGTAGAAAATGGAACTGAAAATGGTTCAATGACACGAGGTATAGCCTATGCTATAAAATCTCAAGCAATATTGTATGCTGCAAGTCCTTTGTGGTGTAACGGTGAAAATCATTGGAAAGAGGCTGCAGAAATAACCAAGGAATCGCTTGATAAGTTGTTGGAAGAGAGTAGATACGGTATTTATAATCCAGCACCTGCTAAATTGGTCAATAAAAAAGCGTATGGCTCTTATCAAGATTATTTCCTTCAAGGGGTTGGTGTAGGAACTAAACCTATTAATACTGAGGGAATTTATGTGTCAAAGAATAATATAAAAACTCTTTGGGCACAATATGGATTGCCTATTTTTAAGGATGCAGGTGTTGTAAATAGTGGTATTTCACCTTCTCAGGAATTGGTAGATGCATATGAAACAATTGATGGCGTTCCAATATTAAATCTTGAAAAGCCATATTTGGATGAAGATCATTTAATTCCTAACTATAATCCTGAAGCTTTAAAGGAAAATGGTGGTAAATATGATCCGAATAATCCTTACGAAAATAGAGATTTGAGATTAAAATCAACCATATATTATAATGGTATATTCCATAATCAGGAAAATAATACTCAAGTGGTAGAAACTTTTGTTGATGGTAATTGTGGAATTTCCTCTGTAAGCGAGCAATATACAAGGACAGGATATTATCTAAGAAAGTTCATGCATTGGAAAACCAATAAAAATCAGGATCTTAACGGATATTGGTCATATTATAGACTTGCAGAAATGTATTTAAATTATGCTGAAGCAATGTTGGAATATAAGGGAGCATGTGATGAAGTCTATGATGCTATCAACGTTGTCAGAACTCGTGCAAAAATGCCTAACCTTGTTAAAGGTACAATGGATACAGATGAGCTGCGTTTAAGATTACGTAATGAACGTCGTGTAGAATTTGCTTTTGAGGAACACCGTTATTTCGACCTCAGACGTTGGAAGTTGAACGATAAATATGAAGGTGTGGTTACAGGTATGAAGATTGAAAAGAATGATGATGGAAACCTAACTTATAATAGATTTGTTGTTCAAAAGAGAGATGTAGTAGATGACAAATATCGTATTTGGCCTATTCCATTGGAAGAAGAACTCAAATATGAAAGATTAAATATTGATTTCCAAAACCCAGGATGGTAATTAGTGTAAAACTCTGATTATCTATATTTTATCCCTACTAATAGTATATGTCTAATAGTAGGGATAATATCAATTAATAAAATTATTATATTAACATATATACATATCATAGTAAGTCGGTTTTGTAACTGTGAATAACGTAAATATCCCAGAAGAAAGACTTAGACTTTCATAGGCTGCAAATACTGATAGAGAAATATATTATAATATAGTCAATGTGGTGTATAGAGTTGATTGGTCTGATATTGTCCATATACCTTACTTCCCCGTTTCAACGATAATAAATATATAAACCTTATTATATTATGATTGACACAATTCCTTATTCAGATAATGAACTTCTTAAAATGGTAAAAGAAGGTAATGAAGAGGCTTTCAGGCAACTTTTCTTTAAGTTCTATCCAAGACTTCTCAGATATGCAGTGAGGTATGTAAATGATGAGGATATAGCTGAAGATATCCTTCAGGATTGCTTTATCTCTTTTTGGGAAAGAAAGAGTAGTATCAGATATATTTCGTTATCTTCTTTATTGTTTTGTATGGTTAGAAATGCTTGTTTGAACTATATAAAACATAACTCTTTGATTGAGAATATTTCTGTTGATTATGTATTTGATATAGGAGGAGAGGAGAAACTGTATTCATTGGATATGCAACTTTCGCCGGATGAGATACTTTTCCAAAAAGAGCTTAAGATACAAATATCAAAAGCTATATCATTATTGTCAGATAGAACTAGGCAGGTGTTTGTTTTAAGCAGGTTTAGAGGACTTAAAAATAATGAAATCGCTGATAGACTTAATATTACTACTAAAGCAGTAGAGAAACATATTACAAAATCTTTGAAAATAATTTCATCTTACTTAGAGAACCAATCTCTTGATACTAAGTATTTTATAATAGTATCTCTGTTTTTCTTATCCTAAAAGAAAAAAAACTTATAAAAATAGGTAGGGTAAGAATGGATAGAATTGTTTTATCAGTAGAAAGACTAATGATATGAAAAATATGGAAGAGATAAAATCAACAGCTTTTTTGTATTTTCAAGGTAAAATTTCTCTTGAAGATGAAAAGGTCTTGTTTGATTTTATAAATGATAGTAATGAGAATATGAAACTGTTCCGTCAATGGGAAAGTGAATGGATAAGTGGATATATTAATGAATATGAGATGGCAGATAAATGGGCGAGACTACAAACGCGGATGAATACTTCTAGAATATCTTTATCTCATGACAGGAATAGAAAGTTGAATTCGGGATGGTTGTCGGTAGCAGCTTCTATCATGATTATAATATCATTGTCTGTTTACTTGTATGATAGATTTACCGGAAAAAGCAATGACTTATATTTTGTAAGTGAAGTACCTTCAGGTCAAAAGTCGAAGTTGGTTCTACCGGACGGAACTATGGTGTGGTTGAATGGTGGGTCAACTTTGAAATACCCGAATAATTTCTCTGATAAAAAGCGTAATGTTGTGTTGGATGGCGAGGGGTATTTTGAGGTTACATCCAGAAATGGTGTACCATTTACAGTTTCAACGTCGGCATACGATATAATAGTAAAGGGAACTAAATTTAATGTATGTGCGTACGATATTGATGCAACTTCCTTGACAAGTCTTATTGAAGGTAAGATTGAAATAGATTATAAAGATGAGTTGTATGAAGTATCACCTGGAGAAGGTGTATGTATAAATAAGAATAAAGGAACTGTTGAAAGTTTTAGGTCGGATGTTGATGATTCAAATGCCTGGATTGATGGCAGGATAGAATATGAAAAAATTACTTTAGCGGACTTTGCTGCGAAGCTTTCAAGAAAGTATGGTGTAGAGGTGTGTATTGAAAACAATGAAATAAAATGTCATACGTTCAGAATTTCTTTGAAAAATAATGAAACACTAGTGCAAGTTCTGGATGGTTTGCAATTAATTATACCGTTTGAGTATACTATTGATAAAGATAGAATAATAATTAAATAGCTAGAGATATGTAATATATTTTTCTAAATTCTAAAATTTAATCACTATGTTTAACCGAACATGTCTTTTAAGATTACTGTTAGGAGCATCCATAGGTTGTGCAACTCTTAGTATTGATGCGCAAACAGTAAGTAAGACCTTTACAAATCAGTCTCTTAAGACTGTTTTAAAGGAAATTGAAACTCAAACAGGAATGTCTGTCATTTACAAAACGGACGAAGTAAATAAAAGTAAGAAGGTGACAATTACCTTGACCAATGCTTCTGTTACAGATGCCTTGTCAAAAGTTCTGGGCTCAAATCTCACATGGGAGATTCGTGATAAGATGATTGTCATATCCAGAAAAAATCAGTCTTCGTCAGCAAAGAAAGTTACTGTAAAAGGAAAAATCCTTGATTCTCAAAACATGCCTGTTATAGGAGCTTCTGTAATAGAAAAAGGAACTTCTAACGGAACAATAACAGATTTTGATGGAAATTTTACTTTTACTGCATCTGAAAACTCAGTATTGGAGGTCTCTTATGTGGGCTACAAGTCTCAACAGTTGGCTGTAGTTGGAGGTAAAGAGTTGTCAATTGTACTCAAGGAAGATACAGAGGTTCTTGATGAAGTGGTTGTTGTTGGATATGGTGTCCAAAAGAAAAAGCTTCTTACGGGTGCTACTGTACAGGTTAAGGGTGAGGACCTCCAAAAATTAAATACAGTAAGTCCTATGGGAGCATTACAGAGTCAGACTCCCGGTGTTAATATTGTAAAAACATCAGGTATGCCGGGTGAGGGTTATAAAGTTTCTGTTCGTGGAATCGGAACAATAGGTAATTCATCCCCTTTATATGTTGTAGATGGAGTTACTGTAGGGAATATTGATAACTTAAATCCGGCAGATATTCAATCTATTGATATTTTAAAGGACGCTGCATCAGCAGCAATATATGGCGCAAGAGCTGCCAATGGCGTAGTTCTAGTTACAACTAAACAAGGGGCTAAAGGTAAAGCAACTATAAACTACGATGGTTATATTGGAATACAGCGTATGGTGAACACTGTGCGTCCTTTGAATGCTCAAGAATATGTAGAAATAATGAATGAAGCAACTGAGGGTACATTGAATTTTGAAGATTTTGTTCCTAATTGGGATGCAATACAAGATGGAACATGGAAAGGTACAAATTGGTTTGAAGAGGCAACAAATAATAATGCACCAGTAAAGAATCATTCATTAGGAATACAAGGTGGAACAGAAATGTCTCGTTATTCAATAGGTTTGGCTTATACATCACATGAAGGAGTATATGGAAAACCTGCAGTTCCTAAGATGGAGAGATATAATGCGAGAATAAATACAGAACATGTCTTGATAAAGAATAATTCCTTTGATATACTAAAAGTTGGAGAGAATTTGAATTTCTCATATACTGAACGAAATACAATTGCGGTAGGAGATAAGTTTGGGAATGATGTAAGACCGATGTTATCGGCATGTCCTCTTTTTTCTGTATATGATCAAGACGGGAATTATACTTATGAGGTACCTGAAGTAGAGTTTACCAATCCTATTGGGCTTCTGGATTATACTAAAAGTGGAAATAAAAATAAAAATACAAGACTTAACGGGAATATTTTTTTAACCCTTCAACCTATAAGGAATTTGATTTATCGTAGTTCTTTTGGTATAAATTATCAATCTTCTTCAGGAAGATCTTATGTACCAGTATATGATTTGGGAGAAACTAAGTTTAACCCTCTGGACATTGTCAGACAAAATATGAGTTCAGGTTATAATTGGGTTTTTGAAAATACAGTATCCTATAAGTTTGATATAAAGGATAAACACAATTTTGACGTATTATTAGGTATGTCTGCAGAAAAGTCAGGTATTGGAGAAAAACTTAATGTATCAAATAAGAATTCTATTTTCGATGATTTTGAACATGCTTATATAGATAATGCAAATTTTATTGATAAGGCTAATACTACAATAAGTGGTTCTCCTTTTACTCCACAACGTCTCTTGTCATATTTTGGTCGAATTAATTATGACTATAAAAATACATATATGGCAACATTGGTATTGCGTGCAGATGGCTCTTCTAATTTTGCTCCTGATAAAAGATGGGGATATTTCCCTTCAGTATCAGCAGGATGGGTTGTTACTAATGAAAAATTTATGGAGAAAACTTCCAAATGGTTAGAATTCCTTAAAATCAGAGCAAGTTGGGGACAGAACGGTAATCAGTCTATAGATCCATTCCAATACCTATCTGTTATTTCTTTTGACAAATACTATTCATTTGGAGCAAATGATACTCCATATTCTCAAGGAGCATACCCTAGTATTTTACCAAATAAGGATGTTACATGGGAAACATCCGAACAGTTAGACCTTGGAGTTGATGCACGTTTCTTTAGAGGCCGGTTGGGAGTTGTTTTTGATTGGTATAATAAAACGACCAAAGATTGGTTGGTACAGGCTCCTGTTGCAGCTATTCAAGGGACTGGAGCTCCTTTTATTAATGGTGGCAAAATACAGAATAAAGGTTGGGAGTTTGGTATATCATGGAATGATACTCATAATGAATTTTCTTATGGCGTGAGTGTCAATATTTCAAGAAATAAGAATAAAGTTCTTGAAATAGCCAATAGCGAAGGAATAATAAGAGGACCACTCAGTATATTATCACATAACACAGACTGGTTTTATGCAGCAGCAGAAGGACTGCCTATAGGATATTTTTATGGATATAAAACAGCTGGTGTCTTTCAAAATCAAGAACAGATAGATAATTATGTGAACAGTAAAGGAGAAAAGATAATGCCTAATGCTGTTCCTGGAGACTTGATTTTTGTTAATATGAATGATGATAATGTTATTAATGAGGACGATAAGACTGTACTTGGTGATCCAAATCCTGATTTAAACTTTAATTTTGGATTTAATTGTCAATATAAAGGTCTTGATTTCTCTTTAACTGCTAATGGAGTAACTGGAAATCAGATAGCAAGATCTTATCGCTCATTCAGTCAAAAACCATTTGAAAATTATACTTCTGAAATTCTAGGCAGGTGGCATGGGGAAGGTACATCAAATGATATACCTCGTGTTACAGCGGCAAATCATATTAATGATAAATACATATCTGATAGATATATTGAAGACGGTGATTATTTGAGAATCAGTAATATAACTTTAGGATATGATTTTAAAAAACTGATAGAGAATATTCCATTACAAAAAGCGAGAATATATGTAAGCGTACAAAATTTATATACATTTACTGGATATAAAGGCTTAGATCCTGAAGTTGGTTACGGTGGAGATTCAAAAAATGGTGAGGTAAACTGGGCTGGAGGTATAGATGTAGGTTTTTATCCAACTCCGCGAACCTATATGTTTGGAATTTCATTAACTTATTAATATTTGTCAATCATGAGAAAGATATATTATATAGTAATATCATTGTTTTTTACATCTTGTTCAGATTTTCTTGATACAGAAAACTTGACACAAAAAGATTCTTCTAACTTCCCAGTGAGTGAAACAGATTTAATGTCGGTAGTAACATCTGCTTTTTCTGATGCATCTAACTTTGAAAATAATAATGCTGAAATAAATCAAAGATGGAGAGAAAATGTATTTTTTTTATCAGAGATGATGAGTGATGACAGATTAGGAGGTGGACGTGTTTCTGCTATTGATGGTAGAGCTATTATGAACTTTCAACAGACAGATACTGATATGCATTTAGATGCTTGGAAGAGATCTTATGAGGGTATTTATAAAACAAACTTCTTATTTGAGAATATTGACAAGGTTACTTATTCAACCGAGGAGAACAGAAAAAAAATACTGGGTCAAGCCTATTTTCTACGTGCTTTATTTTATTTTGATTTAGCACGACTTTTTGGTGCCAATGTTCCTAAAATATTAACTACTGATGTAGATAAATCTACACCGCAGGCTAAACCTGATGAAATCTATTCTTTGATAATGAGTGATTTAGTAGAGGCTATAGAGATATTACCATCGGTTAAGTTTGAAAAAATCCCAATTTCTGATAATGGTATGGCTACAAAGTGGGCTGCAGAGGCTTATTTGGCAAGAGTTTTTTTATTTTATACTGGATATTATAACAAAGAGAGTATAAATCTTGTTGATGGTTCAGAATTGACAAAATCTCATGTACAGAAATATTTAATAGATTGTATAGATAATAGTGGGCATGGGTTGATTGATGATTTTCGAACTTTATGGCCATATTCAATTTCTAATAAGGATTATCCGTATGCAATTGGTTTAGAATATGCAGGTGATGAGAATAAGGAAGTGGTTTTTGCACTTAAATATTCTTATGCAGGTTTTAGATCGACAAGTAATATGGTTGTTTTGGCATACGGATTAAGTAATCAGACATTACTTCCTTATGGGAAAGGGTGGATGTATGGAACTGTAAATCCTAAAATATGGAATGACTGGCCTGATAACGATTTAAGAAAAAGAGCATCAATATGGAATGTATTAGACCAAAATGAGGGAGTTGTTGGCTATAAATTGAATAATGGTAATACTATGCAGGAGACAAACTATTATAATAAAAAATATATGCCTATTACCGTAAAAAATAGTAAAGGTCAGATTAAAAACTATGCCCATGTGTTATATGGGGCTATTGATAATTTTAACTTGAATAATTGTCAGGATTTAATTCTTATGCGCTTCTCGGATGTATTGTTGATGGCTGCTGAGTTGGAATGTCCTAAAGCTCAAGATTATTATGATAGGGTTCGTGGTAGGGTTGGTTTGCAGCCTAAACCTGTTTCTTTGGATAATATAAAAGAAGAGAGACGTTTTGAACTGGCATTCGAGGGTATTCGTTATTGGGATTTATTGCGTTGGCATGATGCTGAAAGAGTAATAAATGAGAATATGAAGGATATACCCGTTATAACTTTGGGAAAAGAGACATCAGTAACTGTAAAATTTAGGACAGAGACAGGCGGCTTTTTAGCTATACCTAATAGTGAGATATTATTATCTAATGGAGTTTTAAAACAGAATCCAGGATGGGATACTAATGATGCTTTTTATGTTGGAGAATAGTTTTGTCCGAGGTATTATATGATTCCGTATAATTTATTTAAGTTTTGCTTCGTTGACCTTTGATTAGGACTTGAGAACTAGGCCGATTCTGCATGTCCACATCGTGTACATTTATTGTTCACCGACCATTTGCTGAATAGCTAATGAACTGTCGGTGAACAATATTGTTATATCATTCTAATGCTTTAGGAACTTTAAATATAAGAAAATCAGCAATATACTATCAAGCCTGGGTTAAATCCGAAAGTTGAGAAATGATGAAACAATACGATGTGCCTTTTTATGGATACTTCTTTATTGACTTAAATTAGCACCCAACAAATACTTCTGAGAGGAGGTAGTATGAAATAATGTACTTTTTAAAGTGGTCAACTATAATGATTGTTTAGCAGCTGAATCTATCAGTTTTGGTTATGTCGTTTGACTTAAATATGACAATCTTTCAATGTATATTATTGAATCTTGTGGACATTATGACGCTAATAATCATTTTAATATAGTGTCTAGTTTAATGTTCTCGTTTTTGAGGTGTATTATACTTCTTAATTTATTGATTTTCAATTAGAATAATAAGATTCTATACCTTGATTTTGATTCTAAATAATGCGTTGTATTTTTCCCTTGTAGTATGTATCATAAACTATATGTATATCAACAACTTGAAGAATATACAATTGAACTTTTAATCAATAAATTTGAACGTCGAACTGGACACCTTAACTTTTTAATAAATTTATGAATAAGAATATATTCCTATTGACAGTTTCTGCATTATATAGCAATTCAATTGTGGCTAATATTAATTATGTAGCTTCTAAAAACATACTTTTTATAATATGCGATGATCTGCGACCAGAACTCAATTGTTATGGAAATTCAATGATAGTGTCACCGAATATTGATGAATTGGCAAATAATAGCGTAGTTTTTAACAGGGCTTATTGTAATATTCCTGTTTCGGGCGCGTCAAGAGCAAGCATCTTTACCGGGTTACGCCCAACTAAGTCTAGATTTGTTTCATGGAATGCAAGAGTTGATAAGGATGCTCCTAATGCAGTAACATTGCAGAAAAGATTTAAAGATGCAGGATATGTTACAATAGCAAATGGTAAAGTTTATCATAACCAGGATGAGGCTCCCAAAAAGTATTGGGATAAAGTATTTTACCCTGAAGGGGCCCCTCATCTGTGGTATCAGACAGATTATAACAAAAATCTTATGATACAAAAGGAAAATAATCCTAAGCTTAAGCGTGGATTATATTATGAATATTCTGATAACCCTGATTCACTTTTTGTGGATTGGATTATTGCAGAAAAAAGTATATCAGATTTGAAAGAGTTAAAAAAAAATGGTAAGCCTTTTTTTATGTCTATAGGATTTATAAGACCTCATCTACCATTTATTGTATCTGAGGAATATTGGAAACTCTATGATGAAGATAGTATCAGTATTCCTGATAATTATATACTTAAAGAAGGAAATCTTATACCTAAAGCAGCACTTTTAAATGGAGGAGAGTTGAGCCAGTATTCTGGAATAAAAAAACGGCATCTTGATATATCTGATGCAAAAAAAATGATACATGGTTATTATGCATCTGTATCATGTGTTGATGTACAAGTTGGACGTGTACTTGATGCTTTGAAAAAGATGGGTTTGGATAAAAATACAATAATTGTTTTCATAGGTGATCATGGTTGGAATTTAGGAGAACATGGTTTGTGGTGTAAGAATACTATTCTAAATTCAAGCTTACATTCTACATTAATGATTAGTCATCCGGAATATAGAAAAGGTAGGAAATGTAATGAAATCGTTGAATTTATTGACTTATATCCAACTATGTGCGATATGGCAGGAGTAGAGTATGCATCATCTATGGAAGGTGAGAGTATATTCCCCTTGGTAAAGTCTGAGAATGCAAGGAGTAAGGGATATTGTGTTTCCCGATGGAACAATGGATTTACGTTGATTAAGGATAACTATTTCTATACTGAATGGAGAGATAAGAAAAACTTGCTTGTCGATTCTCTACTTTTTGATCATAAAAATGATAGTAGTGAGAATTACAATGTCGTACAGAAAGAAGAATATAGCAGTATTGTAAACGAGTTGAGTGAATTTTTAAGAAAACATATTGGAAAAGATTATTTGAAGTGATATGAGATTTTATACATTATTGATTTTTTTGTTTGTTTTAGTTAATACTTTTTCTTCTGATCAAATTTCAGTGTTAGAGCATCCCAGACTTTTCTGGACATCGCAAAATGACAGTGTGGTAAGGCATAGCCTTAAGAGTAGTGTTTATGCAGAACGTTTAAAGAATTTGAGTTTTCAATGTGATACATTAATCAATACTCCTCTTCTGGAAAGAAAAAAAATAGGGAAAAGACTTCTTTCTGTTTCAAGAGAAGCAGAAAGAAGAATAATAATGCTATCTTTTATGTGGAGATTAACAGGTGATGAACGTTATGCTGAGAGGGCTAAATCAGAACTTATAAATGTTTGTTCATTTTCTGATTGGAACCCTTCGCATTTCTTGGATGTTGCTGAGATGTGTATAGCTGTATCCGTAGGTTATGATTGGTTGTATAATTGGCTGGATGAAAAAAGTAAAAAATATATTTCTGAAAGATTGTATAGATTGGGGGGGCATTATGTCGTAAACAAGCGTCCTTCTTCTATGAATCGTAAAGATAATTGGAATCAGGTATGTAATTCCGGTGTTACTATCGCTGCTATTGCTTTGGCTGATGATGTAATTAATGATTATGTATCTATAATAAATAAATCTCTTATGAATGTTCTTCGGAGTCAAATGGAATATGGAGTAAATGGAGCTTATCCCGAGGGACATGTATATTGGGAATTTGGTACTGGCTATAATGTTCTTCTATATTCTGCTATTGAAACAGCTTTTAAAGGCACGATTAAGATAGATTACAATAAGAAATTTATGCAAAGTCCATTTTATATTGCCAACATGAGAGGACCAATTTTTAAGGCTTTTAATTATGCTGATAATTCTGAAGATTTTATGTATAGTCCTTGTTTGTTTTGGTTTGCTTTAAAGTTGAACAAAACTTGTGTTGCAGAGTATGAATATTCTATGTTGAATAATAAGTCAATTAATCACAGACTTATGCCATTAGGATTGATTTGGTCTGCACAGATAGATAATAGCATTGATTTTCAATATAATCCACCTCTATATTACGTTGATAATGGATTTACCCCTGTCTTTACTATTCGTTCTTCCTGGAGTGACAACAACTGTTGGTTTATAGGTGCAAAAGGTGGAAAGGTTAATTCTCCTCATGGACATATGGATGTAGGATCTTTTGTTTTGGATGCCGGAGGAGTAAGATGGGTCTCTGATCTTGGTCCTGAACCATATAATAATATTGAGAGTAAAGGTATTGATTTGTGGAATATGAAAACACAAGACTGCGACAGATGGAACTTATTCAGATATGGTTTTACTTCTCATAATACTTTATCTTTTGATGATAAACCTTTATTGATTAATAAGTATTGTGATATAAATGTTGATTCTGTGTCGAATCAAGATATTGTAGCTTCTGTTGATCTTTCTCCATTATACAACCAGATGGTAGTAAAACGAAGTTATCACTTAGTGGGAAACAAGTATTTTGAATTATGTGATGAAGTAAAAACGACAGAAAAGGGAACAATTATGTCGTGGAGAATTATTACATCTGCAAAAGTCAACATAATTGATGATTATACAGTATACTTGCATAAGGATGGAAGAACAATGATGCTTCATGTAGATACAGATAATAAGATTTCATTTAATGTTGCTGAGGCAAAACCAAAAAATGACTTTGAAAGCAATAATGAAGGATATAATATTCTGAGTTTTAATTCAAATTTAATGGCTAATAGTAAAAATACTTTTAACACGATATTTAAACTAATCAAATAACTATGAATAAAACCTGTTGTATTATTTTGTTTCTTATTTTGCAATCAATATCCGGAACTTCAAAAGAAGTTCCAGATCGTGATTATTGGATTGAAACAATGATTCAAATTGTAAATCCTGTTTTGGAAAGTTTGAGTAATTCTAATTTAAAAAAAGATATGCCATATGAGTCAAAGTCACCTGATAGGAGAGAATATTCTTATCTTGAGGCTTTCGGAAGAGTGATGTGTGGAATTTCACCATGGCTTGAATTAGGTCCAGACAAAACATCAGAGGGTAAATTACGTGAGAAATATATAAAGATGAGCTTGAAATGCATAAAAAATGCAGTAAATCCAGAATCCCCGGATTATATGGCTTTTCAGAAAAGAGGACAGACTCTTGTTGATGCAGCATTTTTATGCCAAGGACTATTGCGAGCCCCAAAACAGTTGTGGGGAAATTTGGAGAAAAAAGATAGGGAAAATCTTATAAAAGCATTAAAATTAACAAGACAATGTGGAATAGCAAAGAATAATTGGAGTTTGTTCCCAGCAATTATTGAAGCTGCAATGCTTGAGTTTACAGGGGAATGTGATATGAAAAGACTGCTCACAGGAATCAATTATTTTAAAGACAATGGTTATTATAAAGGTGACGGTAATTATGGTGATGGTTTTTATTTTCATATGGATTATTATAATAGTTATGTTATCCACCCTATGTTAACTGATGTTTTATTTATATTAAAGAAGCATGGAATATCTGAAGGTGAATATTTAGATAAAGAATTATCCTATCTTAAAAGATATGCTGAAATACAGGAACGTTTTATATCTCCGGAAGGTACATATCCAGTAGTAGGAAGGTCTATTGCATATAGATTTGGTGCATTTCATGCTTTGGCACAAGCTGCTCTAATTCATAATCTACCCAAAAGCGTAACTCCTGGGCAGGTGAGGTCTGGGCTTACTGCTGTTATTAAGAGGCAATTTGAGTCAAATGAAAATTTTGATAATAAAGGATGGTTGGTTGTTGGATTTACAGGCAGACAAATAGACATTTCCGAGACTTATATTAATACAGGGAGTCTGTATTTATGCTCTGCTGTGTTTTTGCCTCTTGGTTTACCAGCGGAAGATGAGTTCTGGAGCTCACCATATAGTAAATGGACATCACTTAAGGCTTGGAGTGGAGAGAAAGTACAAGCAGATCATTCAATAAATTAGAAATTCAATTTTTATATTATAAATTAATATACAATGGAAAAAGTAAAATTACTTGTAATAGAGGTACTCTTATTTCCTATTACATTCTTGAACGCTATGATTCTGGATTCATCTGCTGTTTTGAATACAGTTAATAAAGTGGTAGACTGGCAGATAGAACATTATTCTGATATGAACAAGAATCGTATTTATAAGTCATTTGGTGATTTGAGTTGGGAGAATGGTGTATTCTTGTCTGCCTTAAGCGAATGGGCAGAATTCAGAAATGACAGCAGTTTGATATCATGGTATAGAAATATCTGTGAGCGTAACAGATATAGTCTTTCTACTGCTAATCACAGAATATACCATGCTGATGATTTAGCTGTTTGTCTTATGTACGCAACTCTTTATGATAAAACTGGTAAAGATGAGGTTATTCATCATACATTATCACGGCTTGAGTTTATAATGAATCATCCCTCAAAAGCTGTTTTCGGGGAAAAAAGTAAGCATGTAAATGACAGATGGTGTTGGTGTGACGCTCTTTATATGGCACCTCCAGTCTTCGCCAGGTTTGCAAATATAACTGGTAATAATAAGATGAGAGATTTTATGGATAAGGAATTTTGGGATACTCATAAATTTCTCTATGATGAGTCCGAATCATTATTTTTCCGTGACGCCAAGTATTTTAAACGTACAGAGAAAAATGGTGAGAAAGTGTTTTGGGGAAGAGGAAATGCTTGGGTTCTAGCTGGGTTGTCAAGAATTATCACTTATCTGCCTTCTGATTATCCGTCAAGGAGTAAATATATTTCTCTTTTTAAAGAAATGGCTTCAAGAATTGTTTCACTTCAGGATAAGCGTGGTCACTGGCATGCCAGCATGTTAGATCCAATTTCTTACCCAGATCCTGAAATGAGTTGTACTGCATTCTTTACTTATGCTTTGTGGTGGGGAATAAATAACGGAGTGTTAGATGAAGAAATATACTTAAAAAGTGCAATCAATGGGTGGAATGCAATAGTAGGTAGTGTGCAGAAAGATGGTATGCTCGGTTGGGTACAGCCTGTGGGTCAAGACCCGAAGAAAGTAACTGCCGAAATGACAGAAGTATATGGACCGGCTGCTGTTATGCTTGCAGCAATGGAAATTCTTAAATTTAGTGATGGATTTGCTTTATAATAGTGTAATAATTATAATTCCTATGTTTAAATATTTTATTACTTTCTTCGTATTTCTTTATTTCTTTTGTGATGTAAAAACATCTTATTCACAAAATACAAAGGACACTCTTCTAAAACAGAATGAACATTTTTCAAATGCCGGATATTTTTCTGTTGAGAACTCTCCTAGAAAAACTTTAAATTTCAATATCGGTTGGCGCTTTTTCAAGGGCAGCGTTGAAGGTGCTTATAAAGAAGATTTTGATGATAATTCCTGGGAGGGAGTTAATTTGCCTCATGGTCTTGAAATATTAGGTGATAATGCAAGTGGTGGTAGAAATTATCAGGGAGAAGCCTGGTATAGAAAGAAATTTAAAATCTCTGAATCCGAAAGAAATGCAAGATTGTTTATCTATTTCGAAGGTATTATGGGGAAGTCTAAAGTTTGGATTAACGGTAAGGAAATAGTTAGTCATTATGGAGGTTATCTTCCGTTTGCTGCTGATATAACCGACGTTGTGAGACATGGTAATAATGATAATACAATAGCAGTTCTTGCTGACAATTCAGATGATACCTCATACCCTCCTGGAAAACAACAGTCCGGATTGGATTTTTCTTATTTCGGCGGAATTTACAGGGATGTATATCTCATTTCAACTCAATCTGTATATATAACTTTACCTCAACTCTCAAAAACAGTAGCTGGTGGAGGGGTTTTTGCTGCTACTTTGAGTGCTAAGGTGAATAAGGCTGATATCGCAGTTAAAACTGAAATCTGCAATTCTGAGGCAGAGCCTAAAAGAACTAAGCTTGTAACTACAATAGAAGATACTGATGGTTATACACTTGAGCAAGTATCCGAATCAAAAGTAATCAAACCTGCTGAAACCTATTCATTTAATCAAAGAATAAATGTTTCAGGTATAAAATTGTGGCATCCTAACAATCCTAATCTGAATTTCATAAAGACTGAAGTATGGGTTGATGGAATCATGGTAGATGCTATAAAAACACGTTTCGGAGTAAGGAGTGTAAAGATGAACGGCCCTAAAGGGCTTTATATAAATGGCGAACCTTTCAATGAAAAGCTTATCGGAGCTAACCGTCATCAGGATTATGTACATGTGGGCAATGCATTGCCAAATTCCGGTCAGTGGAGAGATGTCAAGAAGTTACGCGAAGCAGGTTGCAATATCATAAGAGTTGCACATTATCCTATGGATGATGCTTTTTATGATGCTTGTGATGAGTTTGGGGTTCTTACTACTTCAGCTAATCCGGGGTGGCATTTCTTTAATTTTAAGAATGAGCTGTTTGAAAAACGATTGTATGAAGATACAAGGAATCTTGTACGTAAGGACAGAAATCACTGTTCTATAATAATGTGGGAAACAGCATTGAATGAAACTCCACAACAGCCAGGTCATGTTATGCATAATATGCATCTGGCAGCACATGATGAGTATCCGTATCCTGGCTTTTATACAGTTACTGATATTCAGGAAGCAAAAAAGGGTGGCTTCGATATTTATTATCATGGGGATGATGAAAATGTCAACTCATTTATCAGAGAATGTGGAGATGGAAATGAGGTAGATAACTGGTATTCACAGAATGCAGTGACAAGAGTTAAACGTGCATGGGGTGAAAAGGCTTTGCTTGATCAGGCAGAGAATATCTCAAAGACATTTTCTAACTTGTATGGTTTGCCTCCCGTGAAATTAGGTGGGGCTCTTTGGGCTGGAATAGAGCATTATAGAGGTTACCATCCTGATCCGTTTTTGGGAGGTCTAATGGATATGCACAGAATACCAAAATATTCGTACTACCTTATGAAGAGTCAGATATCTCCTGATGTGAAAATAGAAAACATAGAAAGCGGACCTATGGTAAGGATTATGAATGAACTTACTCAATTATCTTCTGAAGATATATATGTATATAGCAATTGTGATGAAGTAAGATTGTATGTAAACGGGAAAGTAGTAGGGGTGCAGAAACCAGAAAAATCTTATGGACATTTGCCACATCCGCCTTTTATTTTTAGAAATACGTTTAATTTCATGTCGTTGAAAAGTATTGGTCGTAACAGGGCTTTCAAATATGAAGTGAAGGTGGAGGGAATAATTGACGGTGAGGTGGTAGCTGAGCATGCTAAACTTTATCCATTAAGATCTTCGGCATTGAAATTGGAAGTTGATGATGAGAATATGGAACTTGTTGCTGATGGCTCGGATTTCGTTCCGATAAGAGCTTATGTGGTCGATGATAATGGTACGGTCAAGGTCTTGTCATCTGAAAAGATTCATTTTGAGATAGAAGGACCGGGTAGTATAATTAATCCGATGCCTGTGAAATCTGAATTTGGTGTGGTCACAGCCCTTGTTCGTTCAGATATTGTGTCTGGTGAAATAAAAGTAAAGGCTTATTCAAATGGATTGAAAGGTGCTGAGATTATATTACATTCAAGACCAATGAAAACAGCTGCTGTTTATAATAAGGACTATTTGAATCTTTCGAAAAAGAATGTCAAAATGAATGTGGTTAATATTGACTCCGGCAACACTTCACAAAATACTGATGCTAAAAAATATAATGATGAAATCAAGCATCTGCATCAACAGATTGTGGGATACGAGCAAGAACTCATGGAGCTAAGGAGTAAAGTCAAAGAATAATAAATTTTAAAATTAAATATATCATGAAAAACAAGATTTTATTATTTTCTATAATTGGTCTTTTATCTTCTTGCGAAACAGAAGATAAAGTTTATAATCCTCAGTATGGAGAAGGTTATTATATATTAACTCCCAAAGTAGGTAATAAGCCGAGAATCAATGGTCCTGAAGTATATGGGGTACGTCCTAAACATGAGTTTATGTATTCAATACCTGTGACAGGACAGAGACCAATGGATATATTTGTGACGGGTTTGCCTGAGGGGCTTTCGTATGACATGAAAAAGAATATTATATCAGGTATTCTAAAAGATACTATAAATAAAACCTATACGGTGAATTTTAAGGCTGTGAATTCTCTTGGAAGTGCAGAACGCAAATTCGATATTGTAGTAGGTGATGAAATAGCTCTTACTCCACCAATGGGGTGGAGTAGCTGGATTTGTTATAAAAAGAATGTTACTCAGGATGGTGTCTTAAAGCAGGCCAAGGCTTTAAAATCAGTCGGACTGGACAGGTATGGTTACTCTTATGTAAATATAGACGACGGGTGGCAGGGGAATTTGCGAGGTGGTAAATATAATGCCATAATGCCTGATAGTGAAAAGTTTCCTGATATTGTGGAATTGAGTGAAAATATTCATGATATGGGACTTAAATTTGGTATCTATTCTACCCCTTGGATTTCTTCATATGCTGGTTACATAGGAGGAAGCAGTAATAATGAGGATGGGAAATGGGACAAATCGATGCTTATAAACTTTAAGAAAAAGGAAATAGAAGGCAGAGCATCGCGTCATGGTAAATTTAAAATGGATGCTAATGACGCCAGACAGTGGGCTGATTGGAAAATAGACTATATGAAATATGATTGGAATCCCAATGATTCTGCAAGTATTGTCAGGATGGCTATTGCGTTAAAGGAATCAGGACGTGATATTGTATATTCTATTTCAAACTCGTGTCCATTGTCCGAGGCTGTAAGATGTAAGGAATATGTGCAGGTATTCAGAACCGGGGGGGATATCAGAGCCAGATGGTCGAAGGATAGGGAACACTTGAATTTGCTCGACAACTGGAAGAATCATAACAAATGGTTGAGAGAAGGTTATGAAGGTGGCCCGGGACATACGCCTGATGCAGATTTTCTGATGGTTGGTCTACAGAAATATGGAAGTGATGACAGTCTGACTGTTGACGAACTATATCATCACGTATCATCATTCATGTTGTGGGGAACACCTCTGCTGCTGAGTTGTGATTTAAACGCTCTAAGTGAGTTTGAGATGAGTCTCTTGACTAATGTAGAAATGCTGGATATCAACCAGGACAGACTTTCTAAACCGGCCAAGCATTACGACCATGGTAATGGAATAGAATTGCTGGTTAAGGATCTTTCTGATGGTAGCATAGCGTTGGGAATCTTCAACTTCAACAATGAGGAAACTTCAGTAGAAGTTCCATGGAGTGAAATAGGCATTTCAGGTAAAAAAAATATTCGTGACGTTTGGCGTCAGAAAAATATTGGTACATATAAGAATGCGTTTAAGACCATGGTAAGACCTCATGGATGTGTGGTGGTTAAAATAATTGACAAATAAAATATGCATTTTATGAGAATAAATAAATTAGATTTAATAAAGTTATTATTGTTGTATGTATTTATTACTCCCACGTCTTTGTACTCACAGACTGAGTTCAAATATACAGGCAATCCGCTTGTCCGTCATATCTTTACAGCAGATCCAACCGCTCGTGTTTTTGACGGTAAACTTTATGTATATACTTCTCATGATTTGAAAGATGCTGATTATTATACAATGAAAGATTGGCGTGTATTTAGTACTGACAACATGGAAGACTGGATAGATTATGGTGATTTCTTTGGATTGGATGATATACCTTGGGCTAAAAGTATGGCTTGGGCTCCAGATTGTGTAAAGCGTGGTGATAAATATTATTTCTACTATCCGGTTGAGCGTACAAAAATTGGAGTTGCTGTTTCCTCAAATCCGGTTTCCGGATTTAAAGATTCCGGAAAACCTTTGATAGATAATACTAGTAATGTTAAACTGATTGGACCCGAACCTATAGATCCTTCCGTTATCATAGACAATGGCCAGGCTTATATTTTTTTCGGATGCAGAGAATTCAGATGGGCTAAACTTAATGATGATATGGTAAGCATTAAAGGGAAAATCAATAAAGTTAAGCTGATAGGAAATGAAGGAGATAAGGAAGGATTTGGAGGTTATTATGGTGAAGGTCCGTTCATCTTTAAAAAGGATGGTCTGTTCTATATAATTTATTCCAATGGATGGGGTAATCAGTCTACTATTGTATATGCAACATCAAAGTCTGTTGAAGGACCTTTTGAATATAAAGGTGAGGTCATAAAAAATGTAGGTTGCTCTACTTCTCATGGCTCTATTGTGGAATTTAAGAATAAATATTATTTGTTTTATCACACAAGGGATTTATCCGGACATAATAACCGACGTTCAGTATGCTTTGACTTGATTTCTTTTGACAAGAACGGCAATATCGTTCCTGCCGTAAAGACCACTTCGTCTTTGGTTTCCGGTAAAGATTATTATACCGGCAAAGGACGTATAGCTTTAAGTTCCGATGGAAATATGCATGATAATGATGATATGCAGGCTACAATGATGAGCCTTATGATTCTCGCTAAAGCCGGACTTCAGGATAAGACATCGCTGTACGTCTATGCTGATCATGTATGGGGAAGTGAGAAAAATGATTTGGAAATTATGCGTCATAGTGCTGAAGAGTGTGGAAAGAGATTCTCTTTTGACAACACAAGGTTCATAGCGGCAGTGGAAAACCCTGAACAGGCATATGAAGCTATGTGTAATGAAATCTTAAAATCAACAGCCGAAAATCCTCTTTTTATAGTGGCTGCAGGTCCGATGCAAGTAGTTGGAGAAGCTTTGAACAGAGCCTTCAGGAAAGAACCGGCATCTTTAAGCTATGTCACAGTTATTTCTCATTCCGAGTGGAATAATGAACATGCTGATAAGCCTCATGCAAATGAAAAACCTCATTCAGGATGGACATGGAATAAAATGGAAAAATCATTTGGACAGAGAGTGAATTTTAATTTAATTTCCGACCAAAATGGAACGGGTATAAGTGAAAATGCCTATAAGTCAAAAAATAAATTCAAGGCACCTTCATGGATTAGCTGGGAGTGGATGAAGGAAAGTAGTGACTCTGATGTAAGATGGGTTTACGAACAGACCCGTAAAAAACCGGCAGGTCCGGATTTTTCTGATGCAGGTTTAGTGTATTATTTGTGTGCTGATTTGGATGGAGAAAGAGGCGATGAGAATGGTAATCCTATAAAATTAAAATATTGGCTTGAACAGGTGGATAAGTATTAGTGAATTTAATTTATAACCCTAAATATATTGTATGAAAAAGATAAAAATTGAAAATTATGGATAGTAAATTTTATTTTATCAGTACATTTTTAACAATTCCCAAATTACTGATATCTCAAGATATTTGTTTGCAAAATGAATACAATAAGCTGTTTGGAGCAAAACCTGAATCTAAGGAGTCTGCAGATTCAATGAATGTTTTACTTATAACGAGTGATCAACATCATTGGATGGCGGTGGGGTATAATGATCCTAAATGCAAGACTCCTAATTTGGACCGACTTGCAAAGTATGGAGTTGTTTTTGACAGGGCATATACCACTAATCCAACAAGTACTCCTGCTCGTGCATCTATAATAACGGGAATGTATCCAAGTCAACATGGAGCCTATGCCTTGGGTACTAAATTAATGGAGAATGTTCCTTGTTTAGGAGATTATCTTAACGATGAGGGATATCAAACGGCTTTAGTTGGAAAGGCTCACTTCCAACCATTAAAAGCTACTGCTGAGTATCCTTCAGCTGAGGCTTATCCTTTAGTTCATGATTTAGAATTTTGGGAAAAGTTTAATGGTCCTTTTTATGGTTTTAATCATGTTGAACTAACAAGAAATCATGGAGATGAGGGACATGTGGGGCAACATTATGCTCTATGGCTTGAAGATAAAGTGGGCGATAAATGGAAGGAATGGTTTTGTAAGCCTTTGGGCAAAAAGGATAAAAAAGAGTTTGGAGAGTGGAGTATACCTGAGAGGTATCATATGAATGCATGGATTACAGAACGTTGCAATTCATTAATAGATGATTATATTAAGGAAGATAAGAGGTTTTTTATTTGGGCAAGTTTTTTTGATCCACACCCACCTTATTTGTTGCCTGAACCATGGGCTTCAATGTACAATCCCGATGATATGGATATTCCTGAATCATATGGCGATGATGTATCTGATATGCCTTTACAATACAGAATGACCAGAGATTCCAAATTAGATAAACATATCTACGATGAGGGAGCTCAATCATTTCATGTGCATGGGGTAGGATCACGCGTAATACACAAAGATAGGGTGAAGGTTTCCAAAGCTTACTATTATGGTATGATTTCTATGATGGACTATTATATAGGAAAAATATTGGATAAACTGGAGCAAGAGAATCTCTTGAACAAAACGCTAATTATATTTACTACCGATCATGGGAATTTTATAGGTGAGCATGGATTGGGGGCAAAGGGTGTTTTCGATTATGAAGATGGTGTTAAAATTCCATTCATAGCTTCATGTCCTGGAGTCATACCTGAAGGTAGGCGTACAAATGCTCTTGTTTCATTAGCTGATATAGCTCCTACGGTTTTAGATTTCCTGAAAATAAAAATACCGTCAACGATGACAGGGGTAAGTCAGCTTAATGTCATGAAAGGAACAGCAGACAAGGTTAGGGAACATGTTTTTATAGAGAACCATTTTCAGATGACTAAGTTTTATTTTAAAACCTATGTTAATGGGAGATATAAATTATCTGTTGATATGAACAGTAATGAGGGAGAACTTTTTGATTTGGAAAACGATCCCAATGAAATGGAAAATCTTTGGGATAATCCAAATTATAAAGACATAAAACGTGAATTGTTGTTGGAGTTTATACAAAAGTCCATGAAAACAGAACCCGTGGTAATGCCAAGAATTGCTGTCGCTTGATATACTAATTTTGATATACTAGTTTGCTTATATGAATATGAAATGCTTTATTCTTAGTAATAACAATATATACAAAACTTTGTTTATTATTATATTTTTGATGGCTTTCAATGTCGTCAGATGCAATAATGGTAGTGAAATTATTGTAAAATCGATAATTCCAGATAGGGGTGTTGTGGATCCACATGTAATTATTGTTAATGACACTTTATATTGCATGTTTGGTCACGATAAATCATGGCACACGGTTGACACTTGGGTGATGGATAGATGGGAGTTGTGGGCAACTACAGACTTGACGGAATGGACTCACATATTAGATATCTCTCCGACTTCGACTTATTTAGGGGATAAACCAAATTGTTGGGCCGGTGATTTTGCAGAAAGGGATGGTAAGTTTTATTGGTATTTTTCCAACAAAGATATAGATACTGGTGTTATGGTTGCTTCGTCAATGTATGGTCCATGGAGCGACTCTTTAGGAAAACCTTTATTACCTAAAGGTTTAGCCAAGACTAAGTCTTATGATCCTGAAATCATCAAGGAGGGTGATAGATATTATATCATGTGGGGAGCCGGAACATATTATATTGCAGAATTGGATGATGATATGGTTTCATTAAGAACTAATCCTGAAATGGTTGTTATTAATGACGACTCAGGTAATCAGGTTCCTACAGCCGATAAATCGTGCGTGTTTTTTAGGAATGGATGGTACTATCTTTCATGGGGGAATAAATATGCTATGTCGAGAAGACTTAAGGGACCTTATCGATTTATTGGTGAATTCCCTGCAGGGGGACATGCCAGCGTCTTTGAGTTTAAAGGTAAATGGTACGCTATCCAGGAAAAGAGTGAAACTAATATTTTTTATAGAGGAACTCAAATCAGAGTGCTATCTTTTAATCAAGATGGAACAATAATTTTGTCCCAAGAAGAAAATGATTCGTCACATGTGAAAGCTTATAATTTCAAGTACTCTACACAAGGATGGTCGGGAGAAACCGGAACTGAAGTAAAACGTGATTGTCCTTATAATATTTATGGACATACTACAGCAAAGAATGCAATCATATCTTCTACCAAATTCTTACATTTCCAGGTAACAGATAATTCGAAATTAAAAATAAGACTTAAAAATGTCAGTAAATCCAAGACAATAAAAGTTGCTGTATGCAGCTATAACTTTGACAAGGGCTTTTTTTAACTGGCTCCCAAATATGTAGACTGGAATGTTCAGGAGTGGGTTGAAAAAGAATTGTTATTACGTGATGATTTATATCAGGAGGTGACAATCAATTTGAATGAATTTAAAACTATAGGTAAATTTGTTCATCAGGTTGCTATAATGCCGGTACCAGATATGATTGATGCTGAATGGCAGATAGAAAGTATTACAATAAATTAAAAATTTATACATTATGAATTACAAAAAAATTAAGTTGTTTCTAATTTTGATTATAATTAGCGCTCCCGGTATTTTATATGCAGATATTTCCATGCAGAATGTGTCAGGTAGGGAGAAACAGAGTTTGAATGGTGTATGGAATATTCTTATCGATGCATATGACGAGGGGTTGAAAAAAAAATGGTATATCCTTAGAGATTCAAATAATGGTGGACTTAATGAGCTTTGCTACGAGGGAAATCTTACATTGAGAGTTCCGGGCGACTGGAACCATCAGTTGCCTGAATTGGATTTATATGAAGGACATATTTGGTATCAGCGTAGGTTTGACTCTAAAATCCTTCCAAATAAAAGAATGTTTTTACATTTTGGAGCTGTAAGTAATAACTGTATTGTCTTTCTTAACGGTGAAAAGATAGGTGAACATAAGGGAGGGTTTACTCCTTTTCAGTTTGAAGTAACCGGAAAATTAAAGGAAAAAGATAATTATATTATATTACGAGTAGATAATATAAGAGGTGAAAACTCTATTCCGGCTCTTAGTTTTGATTGGTGGAATTATGGTGGAATAACAAGGAATGTTGATTTAGTGTATGTTCCTGAAAATTATATCCAAGATTATTTCATACGTCTAGACAATGATGATACCGGGAAGTTGGACATCACAGTCGAATTAAATGGTGAAAATGTGTCCGGAAAGGAGATAGTTGTTGAACTGAACGAAATAAATAAGAAAATCACTTTAAAGACAGACGAAAATGGTATTGCTCATTCATCAAAAAAGATTTCATTAGAACTGTGGTCACCTGAGAAACCTAAGTTGTATGATGTTGCGATTACATCCGGTAATGACAAAATAACAGACAGAATAGGATTCAGAAGCATAAAGGTTGATGGCAATAAGCTCTTATTAAATGGGGAACCTATATATTTACGAGGAATTAACTTTCATGAAGAGATAGCCAACGAGAAACGGAGAGGGTATTCTAAAGCTGATGCAGAGTTTCTTGTAAACAGCGCATTAGAAATGAATTGTAATTTTATTCGCCTGGCTCATTATCCTCAAAGCGAATATACTGTAAGGCTTGCAGAAGAGAAGGGTATCTTAATGTGGGAAGAGATACCATTGTGGCAAAAAATTAATTTTGCTTCTGAGGATGTCTGTAAACTTGCGGAGACTATGGCCGATGAGATGATTGAAAGGGATAAAAACAGATGTGGTGTGATTATATGGAGTATCAGTAATGAGACTTCAAAATTTAGCAAGCCAAGAAACAAATTCCTGGCTGAATTGGTTACTAGGGTAAAGAGCTTGGATAATACGAGACTGGTATCTTCTGCTCTCCACCAGTCACAAGCTGTGAAAGAAGGAGAATGGACAGTAATGAAACTTGAAGACCCTTTAATTGAGTTCTTGGATGTAGTGGGATATAATAAATATCTTGGTTGGTATCAGAAATTCCCTTGCGAGCCGGAAAATCTGAAATGGGAAGCGTATGGAAAACCTCTTATAATAAGTGAGTTTGGGGCTGAGTGTGTACAAGGTAATGATTTAGGAGATACTACTAATCTGAACTCGTGGAGCGAAACTTATATGGAGAATGTTTATAAGAAGGATTTAATATCTTTCGATAACTCAGAAGATATAGTAGGACTTTCACCTTGGATTTTATTTGATTTTAGAGTCCCTCGTCGTTCGCATGCTTTATTTCAAAAAGGGTGGAACAGGAAAGGGTTAATATCACCGGAATATAGAAAGAAAAGGGCATGGTTTGTGATGAAAGATTATTATGATAAAAAAAGTAAATAAATGAAAAAGCAGTTATTGGTAATCCCCGTTTTGTTATTAGCTTTATCGCATATAAATGCTAAAGTTAAACTACCTTCAATATTAGCTTCACATATGGTTCTCCAACAAAATTCGGTCGTGAAACTATGGGGATGGAGTGATAAATCAGGAGTAGTGAAAATCAAAACTTCATGGAGCGCTAAACTATATGTGGCAAATATCTCAGAAACGGGGAAATGGACGGTTGATATTTCGACCTCATCGGCCGGAGGACCTTATAATATAATTTTTGATGATGGGGATAGACTTAGCATTGATGATGTTTATCTGGGAGAAGTGTGGTTTTGTTCCGGACAATCAAACATGGAAATGCCTGTTAAAGGATTCTATGGTCAACCGGTTATCAACTCTGTTGAGACTATTGCTAATGCAGACAAAAATATTCCGATTAGACTTTTTAAAGTGGAAAGATGTATGTCGAAAATGCCACAAGAAGATTGTAACGGTACATGGAACGTTAACTCTCCGGAATATGTCGCAGATTTTAGTGCGGTTGCATATTTTTTTGGTAAGCAGCTTTATAATACACTAAAAGTTCCTATTGGATTGGTTAATTCAAGCTGGGGTGGTACTAATATTACTTGCTGGATGTCTTCCGATGCTCTGAAAAAGTTTCCAGATATCTCTCAGGGGTATTTAGCCACTGATGAAATATCGCAAAAACCTCAACCTGTTACGTTATTTAATGGAATGGTAAATCCAATAAAGGATTTTAATTTCAAAGGTGTTATATGGTATCAAGGTGAGGCTAACAGGGCTAATCCTGAAGAATATAAATTATTGTTTCAGTCTTTTGTGAAAGATTGGAGAAGGTTGTTCTGTAATGATACTATGCCTTTTTATTATGTACAAATAGCTCCTTATATGTATTTTAAAAATAAGAGCAATATTCAGGCTGCATTGTTGCGTGAAGTGCAGATGGAGTGTGAAAGTATAATAAATAATGTCGGTATGGCTGTTCTTATGGATTCTGGTGATTCATCGACTATTCATCCGTCAAAAAAGGATATTGTAGGTAAGCGTTTGGCATATAAAGCTCTAAGTCATACGTATGGTATAAGTTCTATCTTATCAGATTCACCTAGATATGCATTAAAAAGAAGAGAAGGCAATAAATTGGTTCTATCTTTTGATAGAATACCATTAGGTATTACTTCATTTGGGAACGTATTGAGGAATTTTGAAGTTGCAGGTTCGGATGGTGTATTTTTACCGGCTGAAGCGAAAATTGTTGATCGTGAAAAAGTTGTGTTATGGAATGATGATGTAAAAGAGCCGGTACATGCAAGATATGCTTTCAGGGATTTTGTAATCGGCGATTTGTTTGGAGGAAATGGGATGCCAGTATCATCTTTCAGAACTGACAGATAACCATAATAAGAGTGTCATGATTTAATGATTCATGACACTCTTATTATGGTCAGCTTAGAAACTGATTGTGGTATCTTTTATTCCCTTTGATGATAGATTAATGACGGTTTTTTCGTTTTTGCCGTTTGACTGCACAGTGACAAGCAATGTACCGTTTTGTGCCTTTCGACGGTCTGTCTTGAAATTTCCTGTATAATACAAATTAGGCGAGTCTATACCAATAAGTTTTGCTCCACCCGTTACGGAAACGATGATCTCATTTTCAGCCTCTGGGACAGTCCTGCCTTTATCGTCTGTTAGTCTTACCTCTATTATATTAATATCTTTTCCGTCTCTTGACATTTCTTTCCATACCGGATTGGCCTGAATCTTAGAAACAGATCCTGTTGTTTCAAGTTTGCATGTACCGACTTTCTTTCCGTTGCGGTAGCCTATAGCTTCAAGTTTGCCGGGTTTGTATGAGACCTCAAACTCTGCATAATAAGTGTCCTTTCCTGTTTCCTTTCTTCCTAAAGACTTGCCGTTTAGCTTGAGTTCTATTTCATCACAGTTGTTGTATACTGTGGCAAAAGTTTTCTCGTCTTCTCTTTTATTCCAGCTAAACAACCTTTCTTTGCTTAATACGACACGTTCGCCAGCCTGTCCGTATGTAGTGTATTCCATAGGTCCTGATGCTGAGACATCGCAAGAAGTGATGAAAATCCTTGGTTCTTCAGTCCAACAAGCTTCGTACAGAGCTCCTTCGTATTTCTTGTTTAATGTAAGATCCAGTAGTGATGAGTTCCATCCTCTTCTTCCAAGTTCTTTGGTTTCTCCTAGGTAATCTATACCTGTCCAGATGAACCCTCCTATTACGTAGGGGTTGTCCCTCATTGCTATATGGTAACAGAGTTCTTTGTTGACTTCGCTTCCAAAGCACAGTTTCTCTGGGTATTTTTCGTGCATGGGTCTATACATGTCCTTGCTGCCAAAATCGCGTTCTATGTAATTGAATCCCATAATTGGCAATTGTTCTGTTACTCCATTCTTGTCTGTCAGTTTACAATTGTTGTCACCTACACAAGCAGGTCGGGTCGGATCAAGTTCTTTGCATAGTACCAGCATAGGGGCAATAGTCTCGCCTGCATTCTTATAATGTCTATAGTTTGGAATCTCATTTCCTATTCCCCATATTATTACTGATGGGTGATTTCTGTCTCTTTTTATCATATCTGCCAAATCGGTACGCCACCATTCGTTGTAGAGATGGTTGTAGCCGTTCATAGCTTTACCGGTAGGATTTTCTGTCCAGTTTACTTGCCATCCGCTGGTCCATTCGTCGAAGGCTTCGTCCATTACATAAAACCCCATACTGTCGCATACCTCATAGAAGGCCGGTTCGAAAGGGTTATGTGATGTTCTTAAAGCATTGCACCCCATTTCCTTTAATTTACTCAGACGGTATATCCAGACTTTTCTCGGTACTGCGGCACCGAGACTACCGGCTTCATGATGGAGGCAAACGCCTTTCAACTTTGTTTCAACGCCGTTGACAAAGAGTCCTGCTCCAGGTACGAAATCGATTTTCCGGATACCTATTTCTGTAACTGCGTCATCCAGTATTTTGCCATTGTATTCTATTTCACTTTTCAGAGTGTATAGGTATGGTCTCTTATCACTCCACAGAATTGGATTTTTGAAAGAAACTGTTTGGGTTGCTTTATAGTTTACTTCGTAGTTCTCGATGATATGATTTTTTTCTGTTCTTGCTATCTCTCTCCCTTTATGGTCATAAATTATTGTACGTATAATACAATTATGTTTTTGAGGTTTATTTTTCCACTCGTTTTTTTCGCGCAGCCATCTGTTTTTCTTAAAGAGTTTGATTTCGCTATCATCAAAAAAAGTTCCCATTATTTCATAATCGGCTTTTATGGTTGCAGAATGTTTTTCTGCTACAGGTGTGGTGATATGAATACCTCCATTATGGCGGAAATGTACATAGTTTGTTTTTATCAGATGTACATTTCTGTATATACCTGATCCGTGATACCATCTGTCGGCTCCAGGATTACTGTTGTCAACTCTTACTGCTATTACGTTTTCTCCTCCGAACTTGAGTTTATCGGTAAGGTCATATCTGAATGTTGAGTATCCGTATGGTCGTCTTCCAAGGTATCTGCCATTAATCCATACCTCTGAGTTCATGAATACACCATCGAATTGTATTACAAACTGTTTGTTGGCATCTTCTTTTGGAACTGTGAATGTTTTTCTGTACCAGCCTAACCCTTCAGGGAAGAAGCCGTTGTTCTTTCCGGCAGGGAAGTCCGGTGTGTAGTCGCCTTCGATACTCCAATCGTGAGGGAGATTCAGTTTTCTCCACCTGGAATCGTCATATTGGATTTCCCTTCTGTCAGGACTGTCTCCCAGGGAGAATTTCCAATTGGCATTAAAATCTTCTGTAACTCTTACCTGAGTCCCGACTGAGGGCGTTGCATATCCAAGCACACCCATGAACAATAGTATAAATGAGAATAGTTGTTTCATGTAAAAAATAGGTTTGATTATTTATAATTTTTCTCCTGCGCCTTGAAGTGAAGCATCATGGTTCCACATGATGTACCATGGGTCTTTGGTCTTAAGTTGCCATTTCTTGATATAATTCTTCATTTCTTCAAGTATATCTGCATATTCCTTTTTTGTCGCCAGATTGTTTATTTCATCAGGATCTTCTTTCAGATTGTAAAGTTCAAATTCGGGCCTGTGAAGATAAGCCTCGGCGGTACGTTTCCCGAAATATTTTTTATTGTTTCTGAGGACACTCTGCCATGTTGATGAAACCCACAAATCTGATGCGAACGGATATTCTAACTGATAGGCAATGTTCCATATTATTTTGTAGTCTCCTTTTCTCATAGCCCTCATAGGATAATACATAGTTATTTCATGGAATGTATGCGATGCATACATCTTATCCCATCCTTTGGTTATTTCTCCATCAAGTATGGGCAGGAAAGAACGTCCCATAAAATCTTCCTTGCTTATGTCCACTCCGGCCATATCGAGAATAGTAGGGGTCATATCTACCCATGAAATCATGGCATCGTTAGTTGTTCCACGGTGTTTAATGAATGGTGAACTGATTATACATGGTAACTTTAATCCAGGTTCATATACATTTGTTTTTGCTCCGGGAAATGCCATGCCATTGTCAGATATATAGATGATTATGGTATTGTTGGCTTTTCCGGATTCTTTCAGATATGAGAGAAGTTTACCCATTCCCTGGTCAACTCTGGAAACTGATTGATAATATTGTGCAATTTCTTCTCTCGTTTCTTTGTTGTCAGGGAGGAATGAAGGAACAATGACACTGTCCGGCGAATATACTATATTGGAACATCCTTTGTATCCGTCTTTTCTGTTACCGAATGGATTGGGCGAACTCCAGTTGTCGACTTTTTCTGTAAATCCGCTACGATGTGGGTCGTCAGTGCAGAAATAGAGGAAAAATGGTTTTTCAGAATTGAAAATCTCTTTACAGTTTTCTGCCATTTCTACAGTATTTCTAGGATTGGCTTTATATACTTTGTCGAAATGATATACGGATTCAGGGGCTACATGATATTTGCCTATTCTGCCTGTAAAATATCCGTTTTCCGAAAGGATTACGGGAAGGGAACGCACATCCTTAAAAGTACTGAAATGATGGTAATCATGTGTATGGCCATATGCTCCGATGGCATGTCCGTATTTACCTGTTAGCAGGACGGAACGGCTTGCTGCTGAACTTGCACTAGTGCAATATGCCTGAGTGAACCTTACTCCATTAGCGGCAAGCGAGTCCATATTAGGAGTTTTGATAATGTTGTTTCCGTAGCATCCCAATGCATCCATACCATGGTCGTCTGTCACAAACAGTATGATATTAGGGCGTTTTGTAGAGGTGTTTTCTTTAATTTTTCCGGTGCTGTCACTGCATCCGTAAAGTACAGGTACGAATGTCAGTGCATAACCTAAATTTATTATATTATTGTTCATGACATATTATTTTAGTATATATCCTTGTTTTTTGTTAAGTCCCGTGCCTTTAAACTCTTGAAGTTGTTTCATCAGCTCTGTTTGCATCTTTTGTGCTATTGCTTTCTTGTCTGCATCATTATAGCAGTTCTTAAGTTCAAACGGATCTTCTTTCATGTCGATTAGCCATGGCGATTCTTTTTTGTCTATTACCAGTTTGTATCTGCCGTCTGTTGCAGCAGCCCACCAGCCATCGCATTGTGCAAAATGTACTATTCTGTTGCCATTTACAATTTTATCTTTGTTTGTGAAGTCGGCAGAAGTATCCTTACCATGGAATTTTACGTCAGTTTTTATACCCATAAGTGAAAGTATGGTAGGAGCAAAGTCTGTATTCACATATGCTTTGTTTATGACTTTTCCCGCCTTGATTTTTCCAGGGTATCTTATTACAAACGGTATGCGAGACGAGGCTTCGTATGGAACTCCTTTGTTCCTTCTTTTATGTTCAAAGAACATATCTCCGTGGTCGGATGTAAATACCACTATTGTATTGTCCAGTAAGCCGTTGTCTTCAAGGAATTTAAGAATCCTGCCTACACTGTCGTCTATGTGTTTTACCATACCAAAATACTGTTTCAGGGCCTTTGTATCGAATGTCTTTGCCTCGTTCTTGTCTTTTTCGCTGCCTTTTCCCCAGCTTGGTCTTTGTGATGCATATTCAGGTTTCATCGTAAACGGCATTTCCGGCTTCAGATTTTTGTACATATCGTGATATGGTGGGCGTGCATAGTCCGGTGTATGCGGATCCGGAATGGACAGCATGAGGCAGAATGGTTTGTTTTTGTCCCTTTCCAGTATATCGAGTGCCTTGTCGGTAAAGAAGTCTGTAAGATGGATTATTTCATTCGCAGGAAGTTTTGCGGCAGCTTTATCCCCGATACCTGCCACTACTTTACCGTTTTTTATATGAAAGTAAGGAGCGTGTCCTCCTGTCATCATGTATGTATTGTCTTGGAATCCTCCATTATATTTTATGCCGAACGTGTATTTATTCTCATCTCCTGCAAGATGCCATTTGCCTACATACGATGTGGCATAGCCGTTTTCGCTTAATATGGATGCAAATGTAGGTATTTTATCACTTAGGAACATTCCGTTCTTGGGTGCTCCTGTGGCTTGGGGGTAGAGGCCTGTAATCATTGAAGCTCTTGAAGGTGTCGATACCGGCGAACTACAGTAGTATTTCATACATATAGCCCCTTCATTAGCTATTCTGTCTATATTGGGGGTTGTTGAATTGCATCCTTTTCCCCAAACAAAGGCTTCTTGTTCAGGCATAAGATTCTGATAGCAGCTTAAGGTTCTGAAACTGTGCTCGTCTGTATGGATTATGACCAGGTTTGGTTTTTCGGCAGCTGATATTCCTGTAATTGGTGCGCAGCCTGTTAACACCATTAATGTAAATTTATTCATCGCTTGTTATTGTAAAATTGTTATTTGATCAATACTTGGTGTAGCATCATTGCTTACACTTTTTAAGGTTATATTGTTTGCTCCGGAATATATGGTTATAGGAACTGACATTTCACGCCAGTGGGAACCTACACTTCCTGTATCGGTAAATTTAATTCTTTCCAACAGCTTGTCGTTATTATACAGCTCCATATATGAATATGTGCTGCTACTTTTCTGTGAGTATCTTATAGAAATTTTGGCATTGAATTTTTCACCATCATTTTCCTGATACCATGTGATAGAACCTTTACCTGCTTTCGGTATAACAAATCCGTCGCCGAAATACCCTTCGCCATCTTTTTTAGTTTTGACACAGTTAGTGAGACTGGCTGTTTCAGCCTGTTCTCCATTGAACTCGCATGCCGGTTCTCCTGGCTTTCCCCAATATAAGCCTTCGTTTGGACCAAAACTTTCCTGCATGTAAATTTCATCTTTACCATTTATATATATAACAGCTTTAACTGTAGCCGCCTCTTTTAGCGAAAATGGGGCATTGTATTTTTTACAATTCTTGTCAGGTTTCCTACCATCTGTAGTATAATATATCTCAACATTATCTTGGGGACTCTTTCCTCTTAATGAGATGCTTTCATATAAAATTGAAACTTTGTCTGAAGCCCATAATTTCTTATCGCCTGATATACATCCAAGATATAATGTAACGGGCGAATTTTCATTATAACCTGTAGACTGGATGAAAATCCTGTTAAGTCCAAAGAAACATCTTTTTGATTTTGCAATGAAGTTTGTTTCTGTATCAACAGGGTTACCGCTTTCAAATGATAGGATTCTTGCATCACCTTTTATATTGGCATGTATTCTGTTTTCTCCATACGGGTATAATATTCCGTTGTTGTCTTTTTGACTTATGGATATAATGCTGATATCTTGACAGTCTGCTTTCAGATTCTTGTTTTCGATGTCAATATCAATTTTAGCAGGTGTGCCCGCTGTGGCTTGCGATGTCCTGGCTATTTCTTTTCCCTTTCTGTATGCTATTGCTTCAATCTTTCCTGGTGTCCATGGGACTCTGAATTCACATTGCATTTCATTCCATTTTTTCCCTTTTTTTATTTTCCCAAGAGAATTCCCATTGAGTAAAAGTTCAACTTCATCGCCTGTTGTATACACCCATACAGGTATTTCTGTTCCTTCTTTCATTTTAGGATGTGTCCAATGTGGCAGAATATGAACCATATCCTTTGTTGTCCATTCACTTTGGTAGAGAAAGTACAAGTCTTTTGGAAAACCTGCCAAATCAAGTGCACCAGATTGGAAAGCTCTGAACGGCCATCCTCCATGTACATATCCTGCTTCGCCAAGGTAATCAAAACCAGTCCATCTAAAACTTCCGGAGAACCAGTCTTTGTCTCTTAACGATTCTATGATATGTCTGGCTGTAACTCGCACGGTGGCATTATCATACGAAGAGTTGAATATCTGTTTTGCACTCTTTCTTCTGTCTGGTGATGTCCAGTCATATGAGAAAATCTCTTTATCCGTAAGGTTGGGTATGAACATCGGATCTTGTTTCTTATTGGGGTACTTGTCTCTATACCACGTCTGTGTTCTATAATATCCTCTAACTTGCCATGTATGAGGGTTTTCTGTTCCTATGAATGCTCTATTTCCTGGCTTATATGTTTCAAGAAAAGTTTTCTTTTCGCTCCATCCGTTCACGCCATATACATCCATATCTTCAGAGTTTGAGTCTCCTGAAGTGACTAATCTCGTATGATCTTCCTCATGGCATATTTTTACCATTCTTTTGGCAACGTCGCCTTTAGTTTCATTCCCTATACTATATAGGAACACTGAGGGATGATTCCTGTCCCTTCTGATGAAATCTCTTAAGTCTCTCTCATACCAATTGTCGAAAGCCTGGAATCCATAGTCAAAGTCTGCTTTTTTGTGCCATCCGTCGAATATTTCGTCCATAACGAACATTCCAAGCTCATCGCAAACTTTATAGAAAATAGGCAGATGAGGGTTGTGAGCCGTTCTGATGGCATTACATCCCATATCTTTAAGAAGTTTAACTTTCCATCTGATGAGTTGTTCTGTTGTAATGGCTCCAGTAGGACCTCCTTCCATATGTTCGCATACGCCTCTAAGTTTATACTGTTTTCCGTTCAGTATAAATCCTTTATTTGGACTCCATTCTATATATCTGAATCCGAAATCGATACTTTTCGTTTCGATTATATTGTTATTTCTGTCGGTAAGTGTTATTCTTGATGTATATAGGTTAGGATTTTCAGGAGACCACAACTCGGCCTTTTTGATTTTTAGGTTGAAGTTGATTTCTGCATTGTTGTTGTTAGTGGAAAACTCTAATGTTTCCGATTGTGCTTTGCATTTACCTGCTTTGTCAAAAATTTCCAGTTTGGCTAAATAGTTGGCAGATTTTTCGGCTGAAATAACTTTTGCGTTTACACAGACTTTGTCTTTCGAGGGGGTAGTGATAAAAATTCCATCTTTTTCAAAGAAAGCATTTTTGTGGCTTCTTAATGATACATTTCCATATATTCCGCAGCCATGATACCAGCGGGCGCTGGGTTCCATACTATTGTCTACTCTTACTGAGATGATATTTCTGCCTTTAACAAGGTGTTTTTTTATGTCGAAAGAGAAAGGAATGTAACCATATGGTCTTTCACCGGCAAAATTTCCGTTTATCCATACCTGATTGTTCATGTATGAAGCCTCGAAATCAATGAAAACAAAATCATTGGCCAGTTCTTTTTCAGTGAGAAATATTTCTTTTCTATACCATCCTATTCCTCCACCGAGGTACCCTCCTTTGTCTTTTTGTTGGGCATTTGCTGAATAACCTTTTTCAAAAGCCCAATCGTGAGGTATGTTAATATTTTCCCATTCAGAATCATCATAATCCACGTATTTTGCTTCTGGTATATCTCCCAAAAAGAATTTCCAGTTTTTACTTAGGCAATTCTCTTTTGCTGATATATTAAATATTTCAAACAAGAATAGTATTGTTAATAAGATTGTATTTCTCATGTTGGTTGTAAGATTAAATTGTTTAAATCTGAAACGTTGCTAAAGCGATGTTTCTGCAAAGTCGGATTGCTTTAAAATATTTATCCTGCAAGTTCCGTATGCGGAACTTGCAGTAAAATTATAATAGTTCTTTAGGCGTAGCCTCTTCTATCCACTTATTCAGCCTTTCAAGCATATCTTTCGCCCTTTCCGGATATACGTTGATAAGATTAGTAGTCTCGCTTTCATCATACTCGATGTTATAGAGCTGTACTTTTCCGCTTCTGTATTTAATCAGTTTCCAGTCACCGTTTATTATAGCCGCATTTTGGTCTTCGTAGCTTCGGAACATAAACAGGTCTCTGTCCTTTAGCTTCTTACCGTTTAGAGCAGGAACGAGGCTCTTACCTACCACCTGTTTGTCCTTACATGGTTTGCCTGAGGCCAATTCTACAAGAGTAGGGTATACATCGATTGTTTCTATCGGCTGAGTTATAGTCTTGCCCATCATTTTCTTATGAGTAGGGTCGTATATTATAAAAGGCACGCGCGAGCCGCCTTCGGCCAGTGCATCGCCACCTATCTTGCCACCTCTTAAATGACCGTTCTTGAATGCCCCTCCCTGGTCGGCGGAGAAGATTATAACCGTATTGTCAGCAATTCCTTTTTTCTTGAGCGAACTCCTGATTTCTCCTACAGTTTCGTCAAGCGCCTCTATCATTGCTGCATACTGTGCGTATTTTCCGGTAAGCCCTTTCTTTTCATATTTTGCCACCAAGTCTTTTCTTCCTATCTGCGGGCCATGTACTCCATAATACCACACGTTGAGCAGGAACGGTGTCTTTTTGTCGTATTTATTAATGAAATCTACAGCTCCATCGCCTATGAGGTTTGTCAGGTAAGCATTCTTGTCAGCTTTTGGAAAAGGATTGTTTGTCTTAAAAAAAGGTTGGTAATAGCTGTTAGGATGCCCATGCTCGCATGTGCCATACATGGCATCGAATCCTTGTTTTGTAGGGGAATATGGTTCTGTGCCGAGATGCCATTTGCCGACAAACATATTGTAGTAACCAAATTCTTTAAGACGTTCAGCGTAAGTAATTTCTTCTAATGGAAGATATGCCCTGGATTTCATTTTTCCTGGATCTTTATCGAATGTCTCGAACTCCAGACTTGTATCTTTACCATATATATGTCTTACGAATCCGCATCTTAACGATTCTTTGCCTGTCAGAAGCGATGCTCTGCTCGGGCTTGAAGTAGCACTGGCTACATAGGCTCTTGAAAAATACAGTCCGTCGGACTTTAGTTTGTTGATGTTTGGAGTGTCGAATACAGGGTTGTTATATCCCAAATCAGCCCATCCAAGATCATCTACAAACAGCATTACTATGTTGGGCTGCTCCTGTGCGAATGCCGTTGCCTGGCTTCCTAACAGTAGGGTGGAGACTGTGATTAGATTCTTCATAATTATTCGAATTTTAGATTTTTGCTTCCTTTAATTTTCAAAGTTTCTCTTGACTTCTTGTCGGCCTCCAGAACTTTAGCCGGTTTCAGTCCTGTGTGTATATTATCTTCGATTGTGACATTTTTGCAATTTTCCAACTGGAATACCGGAGCATCCGGGAAAGGAGCTTTTTCTTCATTGTTGAGATTAATCCTGTTTCCCTTAATGACAAGGTTTTCCGCTCTGTCTGCCCATACCACTCTCGGGTTGAATCCGTCTATCTCATTGTTTATGATTTTGATGTTCTTGTCGTAACATTCGGTCTGGTCGAAATCCTTGCCTAATCGAGGGGTTATATATATTGCTGCATGAGGCTTTCCGCAGTCGGCATAGTTCTTGAACTTGTTGTTCCTGATGGTAACATCATTGACGGCTCCCGATTCGAACCAGAAAAATGTCTCACCTCTGAAAAGAATGGCCGACATCATAGACGAGAGGTTATTGTTTTCTATTACCGTCTTCAGTGGTGTCTTGATTATGAGGTTTCTTGCTCTATGGTTTCTTATGGTACATCCTCTTACAGTAAATGTAGGATTCCATGTCTTGTTTTCTACCACATCTCCTTTTTTCAAATCGGAAGGGATGGCATTTTCGAAAGTGAGATCCATGTATGTCTCGTTTAATACCTTGACATTGGATACTGTATTGGTTTCTGCTCTTGCAGGTGACGGATGTTTGATGAACCACACTTCGTCGCCTGGTGCTGCAAATTTAAAACCTGTCTGTTCGAAGTGTTTTAATGCCACACGTATTGTTTTCGAGTCGATAATCTTGTTTATTTCTACGTATGTACCATGGACGTTGGTTCCGTCATCAAGCATATTCTCGAATGTGCATCCTTCAATCAGAATATCCCCCTTACAGTTGGCAAAGTGTGTGGCGTCTGCAGTAGATGAGATTACTCTGTTTGAATTAGGAGGAAGAACCACTTTACAGTCTGTTATTTTTATATTTTCAGAACGTTCGAAAAGATACGCCATTCCGAGGGCATGATGTACCGTTACGTTGTTCAGAGTGATGTTCTGACACTCCTTGAAATCGAATGCAGGAGCATATCTGTCCTTTTCTCTGTCGCCTTTAGAGCTAAGCAGTGAACCGATTGGTGGGTAGTATTTTTGTTTCTCGTATATACGCAGGTTGCCGTTAGGGAGTTCCACCACCTTTGACGGGTCGCTGTGCATATCCTGTGCGCCGGTCACTACTTTCTTCTTGCCCTTGTCGAAAGGCAATGTGCTGCCTAATATCGAATAGTTAAATCCGTCAATGTTCGGGAACTTTATCTTGTTCTTCTCTATTTTCCATGAGAAACCATCCCTGAAAGGTTTAACTTCTCTCCATCCTTCTTTTGGATTGATGTCTATGACTTCAGCCAAAAAAGTAAAAGGTATGTCCCAGTTTATCGTTATGCCTGATATCTTCACTTCGTTACATTCCTCTATCAGGAAAGGGAATAACTGACCGTGGCATAAGATGGTAGCTCCGTTGCCTTCTATTTCCACTTTCTTGAAGCCTTTGATAGGGAATATGATTTTCTTTGAGCCATTGCCGTGATTTGTTATTGCACAGTATTTTTCTGTAGCATAGTCCGGCTTGCAGAAATATGTTCCTTTTTCAAGTATTATTTTTATATCGTCTGTCTTGGCACTTTCTATAGCCTTTCTTATATTCATAGTTACATCGCCATTCTGTAGCGGAATGTTGATGATTTCTTTTGCGGCTGTATATGAATTTGTTATCAGTGTTAATACAGACAGAAATGTAATTCTTTTCCAGATTTTGGGTATAGTCATAAATTATTGAATTAGTTTAAGGATAAATATCCGGACAGTGGAGTGTAAAGATTATCTCCACTATCCGGCAGTAATAGATTTATTTTAGAGTTTCTCCTTTTTTATTCGGATTGTAGTATTTTCCTACAGAATTCAAGAATTCGGCCTTCATTTCTTCAAGCATTTTGCCTTCTTTAGCAGCCAAATCTTCATTCTGGGCAAAATCATTTTTCAGGTTATATAAAGCAAAATCTTCGACAGTTCCGAGTTCATTTCCTGTTTTGTTTACCTTTTCACCTTTGTATGGAGGTATAAGTGCATAGTCGCCTTTTCTGTATGCAAGGCGGCCCATTGCTTCAGTTATAAATGATTCTCTACCATCAGTAGATTCTCCCATGAACACCGGTAAGAAGTTCTGGCTGTCAAGTCCTTCAGGAATTTCTTCATCTATCAGCTCGGCAAATGATGCAAGCATATCCATATGCGAAATAAGGGCATCCGATTTGACCGGCTTGATATGCCCCTTCCAGTAGACAAAGAATGGAACCCTTGTTCCTGCTTCGAACAGACTGTATTTACCTCCTCTTAATCCGCCTGCCGGTTTGTGGTCGCCAACAAGTTCCGGCGACTGGTCTTTGTAACCGTCGTTAAGTACCGGACCGTTGTCGCTCGAGAATACTATCAAAGAATTTTCCAACAGACCTTCTTTCTCAAGTTTCTCTATCAGTTGGCCAACACACCAGTCTGCCTCTACAATAGCATCTCCGCGAGGTCCCATTGTAGTTCTACCCACGAATCTCTGGTGCGGAGCGCGTGGCACATGTGGCTGGTGAAGTCCATAATAAAGGAAGAATGGCTTATCTTTGTTTTCGTCAATGAAGTTCATTACTTTACCTACGAAATAATCAGCCATATCTTCATCCACCCATTTGGCTTTCTCTCCACCTTTCATATATCCTATACGTGGAATGCCGTTTACTATTGAGTTGTTATGTCCGTGCGCCCAGTGCATTTTCAGCATTTCCGGATGGTCTATGGCTGTTGGTTCTCCTTCAAAATTTGTTTTATAGCTTACCTGAATAGGGTCTTCAGGGTCAAGTCCGACTACTGTACCATTTTCAACATAGACTGTAGGTACACGGTCGTTTGTCGCTGCTATAAGACATGAATAATCGAAACCTATTTCATTTGCCCCAGGAGTTACTCTCTCGTTCCAGTCCGGATTTCCCGAACCCATTCCAAGATGCCATTTGCCAATTGCCGCTGTAGTATATCCTGCATTTCTGAACATTTTCGGCATTGTAAACTGTGCTGTGTCAATCAGAAGGGGAGCGTCGCCAGGAAGAATCTTGGCATTCTTGTTTTTCCATGGGTATGAACCTGTAAACATCGCATAGCGACTAGGTGTTGATGTAGCAGAAGTGGCATGCCCATCAGTAAAGCAAACACCTCCATTCGCCAGTTTGTCAATATTTGGTGTAGAAATGGTTTTACTTCCATATGCGCTTACGTCACCGTACCCCAAATCGTCCGCAAGGATTACTATTACATTTGGTTTGCTTGTTTTCTCTGTTTTCTCTGTTGAAGAACATGCAGTCGAACTTATGGCTAAAGGAGCCAAAACAGAACTGAATAATAAATAATTTTTCATGATAAAATATTTTAAAGAATTTGTTTCCTTTTTTATATCTGCAAATATAAATTGTAAATCCATACTGTGGGTATCTTGTTGTATAATAGATGTATCTGTAGGTATTATTATGTTTCTCAATTGCTTAAAGATACATTCCTGTACCTGCAGATACGATAAATATACCTATAAATACATATTAACATATTAGTAATTGTATTTTTGTACTCGAAGAAAAATAATAACCTTTAAAAATTATGAAAACAGAAAATCTTACATCATTATTTGTTCTTTGTATGTTGGCATCTTGTTCTGCATCCGAAAAGAACAAATTAGAGAGTCGCCCTAATGTAGTATTTATCCTGGCTGATGATTTGGGATATGGCGATGTGAGTTGTTATGGACAGGAGAGGTTCAATACTCCTAACATAGATGCCCTTGCTTCGCAGGGGATGAAGTTTACCCAATTTTATGCCGGATGTACGGTGTCTGCACCGTCAAGATGTTCTCTGATGACAGGATTTCATACAGGCCATGCTCAAGTTAGAGGTAACAGAGAACTGAAAGGTGAAGGCCAGTTGCCGATGGCGGAGGGGACATTTACTATTGCGCGTATGTTTAAGGATAACGGATATGTTACAGGTGCATTTGGTAAATGGGGACTTGGCTTTCCTGGTTCGGAAGGGGACCCGAACAATCAGGGATTTGATGAATTTTTCGGGTATAACTGCCAAAGGCAGGCGCATAGGTATTATCCGTCTCATTTATGGCATAATCAGGAAAAAGTCCTTTTAGAGGGAAATGATACGAAAACCAAGGCTGTTTATGCTCCGGACGTGATACATGAAAAGGCTCTGGATTTTATCAGAGCTAATAAAGATAAGCCGTTTTTTGCTTTTATTCCCGTGATACAGCCTCATGCGGAACTTCTGGCTCCCGAGGATAGTATTATTGGAAAGTATAGAGGAAAGTATCCGGAAACTCCTTTTGTGGCAGAAAAGAAAGGTGCGGAATATGGAGATCCGGCCTTTGATGTGAAAGCTTACTGCTCGCAGCCGGAACCTCATGCCACTTTTGCTGCTATGGTGTCAAGGGTGGACAAGTATGTTGGCGATGTGGTAGTTTTGCTCAAAGAACTCGGAATAGACGATAATACGATAGTGATATTCAGCAGCGACAACGGGCCTCACCTTGAGGGCGGAGCCGATCCGGATTTTTGGAATAGCAATGGTGATTTTAGCGGATATAAAAGAAGTATGACTGATGGGGGTATCAGGATTCCTATGATAATAAAATGGGGAAATAAAATAAAAGCCGGCAGCATTTCAAAACATATAGGTGCATTCTATGATTTCATGCCTACATTTGCGGAGCTGCTTGGAGTGGATGTAGACGAAACGGATGGTATATCTTTCTTGCCTGTTATTACGGGGGATGGAGAGCAGAAAGCTCACGAATTCCTCTACTGGGAGCATCAGGGAAATGTGGCGGTAAGGATGGGCGACTGGAAGGCTATACGTACAGGGCTGCTTAAGGACAAGGATGCACCTCTGAAGCTTTACAATATCAGTAGCGATGTGGCTGAGGTGAATGATGTGGCTGCTCTCAATCCGGAAATTGCAGCCAAGGCGATGGAGATTATGAAAAGGGAACATACTGTGAATCATGATTATCCGCTTTATGCTTCGGAGAGAAAGAAATAATGTTATATTAAGGTTTAGCGGCTTTTAAGGTAAAAAGATTTGGATAACATTACTACTTGCCATATGGCAGGTAGTTTATAACGTTTAATGTAAAATTATTTATATATGAGGAATATTACGAACATATTGTTATTGCTTATGTGTATGGTGGGATTTCTCCCATCGTGTACGGAAGATGATACGGTGAAGGAAAGGACTTATGACCTGAGTTTCGGGTTTGAATCGCTGACGGAGTTTGCAAACATAGGGAAACAGAGTTTTGTGGCCGGCGACAGTGTTTCGCTCCTTGCGTGGAAAAAGAATGCTGAGATTGTGGATTTGTCGGGATTGGTTATCAATAATATCAGGTGGGGATATAATGGCGGCGAATGGCTTCCGGCTGAAGAACTTAATGTGGAGACGGCAGAGGGGGCTGAGAGTATTGTGGCTCTGTATCCTCATCTGAACGGTGATTATGACCTGGAATATCTCAAGTCTGTGCCTCTCAACCGTGAAACTGACTTGCTGTATGCACGGGTTTCAGCCGATAATGGGCTGCCGACCGAAAAAATCAGGCTTAAGAGTGTGTTTGCGGCTTTGGCGGTTTCTTTCGATGGAGATGTTGCTCCTACTGTTGGGTCGTTTACTCTCGAAATGTATGATCAGGCTTTCCTGAATGTTCTGACGGGCGAAGTGAGGACGGAAGATGTGAGGGAGAAGGTGACGCTGGAGAAGAGTACGAAGGTGAAATCGCTGTTTGCTGCACAGATTGTTCCGCAGACTTTGCTCAGCGGTACGACGTTTATGGTGTCGGGCATCAGCTATACCTACGATGGTGAGGATGTGGCTGTAGACTCGGGCGAGGTGTTGCTGCTTAACTTTAAGGTCATTCCGGGTGAAACGGAGGATAAGGGTATAGTGACTGTCCTCGATAAGGAGGATTTCGACATAAAGGATTTTGATGATAACGGAACGGTGGAGGGTGAACTTGACTAAAAACAATGACTGAATATGAAAAAGATTAGCTATATGATATGTGCGGCATTCATGGCGGGGGCTGTGATGGCATGCGGCAATGTGGAAGATGTGGGTACGGACGACAGATGTGTGCGTATAAGTGCGGCTATGGCGGACAGTCGTGCGGCGGCAAAGAATGATTTCGGGCATGAGGATTCGATAAGCTTGTTCTTCTGGGCTTCGGATAATGGCGATGTGATGCCGTCGGTGAAGGAATATATTGCGGAGAATAATCCGGTGTATCTCAATCACGATGTATGGGTGACGGCGAAGAATATGTTCTGGAGCGAAAAGGAGGGTGTTCTGCATCACTTTGTGGGTGTGTTCCCTTATGACAGGTATCTGACTTTCGAGGATTTGCAAGCTCTGCCGGTGGATAATTCCAAGGATTTGCTCCTGGCTGTGAAGAAGGGTGTGAAGAGGACGATGGACCCGGTGAGTCTTTCTTTCGAACATGTGCTTGGCAAGGTGGTATTCAACTTCGAGTTTAAAGGTTTCGATGGTGAGATTCTTGAGATTTCGGCTTTGGAGCTGGAGGGTGTGAAGTCGATGGCTGTGCTTGACTGTTACGGAGCAGAACCGAGACTGGACGTGAAGGAGGATATCGCCACTTTGTCGCTGCTGCCTGAAGAGGGACTGACGGAGAACACTTGCGAAACGGTTCTTATTCCGCAGGAAGATGTGCGCATTAGTCTGACGATGAACGGAAAGAAGTATACTTACAGCGGAGATCGTATAAACGTGGAAGCGGCGAAGGTTACAGAGGTCAATCTGAGAGTGAACAATCTCGGAGAGAAGATTACTCTGACAGGTGATGTGACTATAAAGCCCTGGGAAGAGGATGGCAACTATGACTTCGAGTTTGAAACTGTGGATATCTCTTCCTCTGAATGGACTGTGGAAGAGGCAGGGGATATGGTGATAGACGGCAAGGATTGAAATATTAACTTAAAATTGAAATAATATGAAAATGAAATATATATCATGGCTTTCTATATTGTCAGTTTTGGCTCTTTCTGGATGCGAAGACGGAATGGAGAGGGCAGCGGAAATAGGCGACTCTGTGTGTGTCCTTGCTTCGAGAGCAGGAGTGGATGCTTCGGTATGGGAGGATGACACCAGTATGAAGGTGAGAAACTATACGGTGACGGACGATAATGGTGAAGCAAGAGAGGATGTGTTCACTTTCGGTGGTGGCAGCTGGACACCAGGTAAGCCGGGGAAATATGAAAGGGTGCTGGAGTGGAACGGGAACTCCACGATAGACCTTGTGGCTTATATCGAGAAGACGGGAACCGGATTTGACAAGGTGGAATTGCAGGCAGGTGATGATGACGCTGTAGAGCAGAAAGCGAACAATCTTGATGGTTTTGATTATCTGTACTCCATAAACTATGGTCTGGAGAAGCCGGCGGACGGAAAGCTGTCGTTGGAGTTCGGCCATGTGATGTCGAAGATAGTGATTAATGTGAAAGGCAGGGACTTGTCATCGGTTGAGCACGTCATGTTAAAGTCGCCTCGAGTGATGACATTCGATGGTGAACAGTGGACGCCGGACGTAGAGGATAAGGTGGATATAAGGTTGCCGTACGAAGGCAGCAGTAGCTTTGTGGCTTATGTCGTTCCGCACGTGTGGGTGCGTCCGGAGGTGTCGCTGTATATGGTCGGTGAAACGGATGAACCTAAGTTGGCGAAGTATAGGAATGATATCGTGCTGGAGGTCGGTAAGGAGTATTCGCTTTCGATAGACCTGAATACGGGCGACCTGAGCATCAGTTTCGACAGTAGTGTGGATGTGAAGGAATGGGGTGGCGAAACGCAACAGGAGGCTGTGGTCATTCCGAAGTGGAGCGGAAAGGTGGCTGAATCTTTTGCCGGTGGCTCCGGTACAGAGGAGAACCCGTATCTGATAAGTAATGGGGAGCAGCTGGCGCTGATGGCTCAGGAGGTGAACAAACACCCGAATTCCGGCTCTAATGTTTTGGAATATAATGGAATATTCTTCAGGCTTACCTCTGATATCGACCTTGATAATAAGGAATGGATGCCTATAGGGAACGGAATTTCTAAAGGGAAGTTTGCCGGAAGTTTCGATGGCGATGGTCATCGGATTTATAATCTGAAGGTGCATGACGAGTCTGGCAAGATGTATATCGGCTTGTTCGGCGACAGCAGGCCATCTGCAGAAACTTACATCAAGAATCTGACAATAGTGAATCCTGATTTATATTCAAATAATACAACTGCTTCGAATGTATCGGCTGTGGTAGGATATGCTCATCAGAATCTGACAATTGAAAATTGTAAGGTTATTGGCGGTAAAATAGAAGGAGGAAAGAATGCCGGGGCGATAATGGGAAACGGTCAGGTGGCGAATATTGTCATAAAGAATTGCGAGGTGACTGATATGGAAGTAAGAACAGGTGCAAATATAGGTGCAAATACAGGTGGAATAGTTGGGCTTATAAATAACAATCTCAAGGTTATTGCCTGCAGTTTTGATGGTAAAATATCCGGTTCGTCAGGCATTTTGGGAGGGATTGTTGGTGCGACAAACAATAAATCCAATTCCGTAATATTTCAGAATATATTGGGCTGTTATTCTAATGTGGATTATGATGTAAGCGGACCAGCTAAATTTGGTGGCATAGTAGGTACAAATAAATTCGCCAATATCCGGGGCTGTTATTCTGTGTTGCGGAATATAGGTGTGGCGGATACAAAATCTGTCTTGGGAGGCATAATAGGAGAGTTTACAAAGAGTACGATGCAGGATGGTGCTTCGAATATCTCAAGCTCTATTATCAAATCTTTCTCTGTGTCGGAACTGAATGCAATTGGGAATAATGTCTCCGAGCCTGAAAATCTGAATATGGACGATAGTGAAGTGCCGGTTCTTATGAAAGTGGATGCCATTGGCGAGGAAGAGGTGAATATGATGAATGCGGCTTTGGAGGAGGACGGTCTGGAGTATGTGGCTTCGGAAGACGGGTTTTTCCCTTATGTTATTAGTAATATAAGAAATGTAGAAGAATAAAAAATGAAATAATATGGACAACTTAAGATACACAATAGTTGCATTGTTGGGGCTGGGTATGGCAGCGTGTACTGACAACGTGACGGAAACGGACAATGCGCAAGAATATGGGGCGTCTGCAAGAAATATTCAGGTGTCTGTCTTGACAAAGGGTATGTCGAGAACTGAGACAGGCGAGCCTTTTAGCAACAGTTTCTATCTCTATATCGACCAGACGGGCACGGAGAATGACTATTTTGTGAAGATGAAGTATAATACTGAAGTGGGTGGTGGATGGACAGTTGATGGAAATGAGCAGGAGCTACTGCTGATAGACAGTCCCGAAAACTTCAGATTCTCGGCTATGTGTTTTCAGGATGATGGGACTGCGATTACGTTAGATGAATATTGCAGTGCGGAACATGTGTACTTGGGCGGCAAGGATATTCTTTATGCAAAGAGTGGGGATGATGGCTGCAGTATCGATAATGAAGGCAGGTTGAAGATTTCGTTCTCTCATCTGTTCAGCAAGTTGAGTTTCTCTTTTGAGAAGGAAGGCTCTGCAGGTGGCGGAGAGACTTCTGAAGGAGGAATTTCGGAAGGAACATTGCCGGAGAGTATTGTAGCTTCAGGCATCAGTAATAAATTCACATGGACTGCATCGACAGGGGATTTCTCTACGGCTGTGCTGTCCTACGAGGAGGGGGATGCAGTGATTACGATTCTGAAGGATGCAGAAGGAAAGTACACCTGTTTTGCTGTTCCGCAAGAAGTGGAAACTGTGAAACTGGAGCTGGGAGTGGCTTCGAGCAGCTATCTGAATGGTCTGAAACTCGAGTCCGGCAAGGCTGTGAACGTAATGCTTAAGAATCATGGAAGTGCGTCCGGGGGTGAGACTGAGATTTCTGCTGTCCCTGGCGAGTAATGGTTAACTTTTAAAATATGAGTTTTATGAAAACAGGAAATATAAGTGTGGCATTGGGGTTGTCGGTACTGTCTGTGCTTTACTCTTGCAATAACGAAAGATTTATAGACGAAACATCTGGGGAAATCAGGCAGATTGCCGTGTCACGAAATGGAGAGAATGGAGAGTGGGCAGAGGGCACGAAGCTTTTTATCCATCACGGGACTGAAACATACGGATATGAGTATAAGAGTTTGTGGAGCGCAACGGATCCTGACAAGAAACTAAGTATTGATAATGAAGAAACGTATTCTGCATATATTGTAAATCCCGATGGAAAGAATACGGCTACGGGTATTTCACTGACCGGTGAGGGTGCAGCTTCTGGCGGTGGTACTGACGGTGGTGCTATTGGTGATGGTACTCCTGACGGGAACAGTGGTGCTGACGGTATTAGTGACGGTGAAACACCTGAAGAAGTGGATATGTCTTCTGCCGAGAAACTGTATTCGTTCGATTTCTTATATTCTGACAATAAGACAGCGGAGGTGGTGAACGACGTGCTGAAAGTAAACCTCGATCATGCTCTCTCGAAGATTATTATAAAGATAGGCAATACGGAGGGAAATACAATCACTAAGGCTGTACTGAAATCAAAGTCGGGAATGACGCGCACTGGTTGGAATGAAGATTGGTCGGCAACAGGAGAGAACATTGATATCAACGCTTATTATGATTCTGAAAAGTCGACTGTCACTGCTTATGTCATCCCGCAAGCGAGTTATCAGAACAGTGTCGTACTGACGCTTTCGGATGGCTCGGAAGTATCGGCAAAAAGCTCATCTTCCAAGGATTTGGTTTCGGGAAAGGAATATATCTACAATCTCTCTTTCTCTCAAATGACGGCTTCGTTTACCGGCGAAATCACCGTAAAGGACTGGACAACGGAGAACGGCGGCAGTGCGAACCTGATTAATGTGTGGGACGGAGTAACGGTTTCTGCAAGTCTGGAAGGAAACGGGACGGAGAGTGAGCCGTATCTGATAAAGTCGGGGGCGGATTTGGCTTTTGTGAGAAAAGCTATTAACGAAAAAAAACCGGATGGGGTTAATTTGTGGAATAAATTTATCCGCCTGAAGAAAGATATCGATTTGGGAGGCCATGAATGGATTCCTATAGGTACATCAGAAAATGGCTTTAGCTTTACATTTGATGGTGGAAACCATACTGTAAAGAATTTTAAGGTAAGTGGAAACGGAGAATATCATGGTGGATTGTTTTTCGGAGTGCAGAATGAGAGAGCCTTAGTTTCTAATCTGATAATAGAAAACGCCATAATATATTCTTCACCTGATAACAATGGTAAGGTATTTCATGCCGGAACTTTGGCCGGCTATTATGGGAACGGACGTATCAGCAACTGTATTGCAAGAAACTGTACTGTCATGTGTCACAATGGGAGTACTGGGTCCAGCGGTGGTCTTATCGGCAGCCTTTCTATCAACAGCGGCTTACTTACTCTTGAAAACTGTCATGTAGAAAATTGTAAGATTACAAGTGCTAAACACAGCGGTGGAATAGTGGGGTCTTTGGAAAACGGAAAGTTGATTGCTTGCAGTGCTCTTTCGATCGAAGTAAATGGAACAAATGCCGGTGGAATATCGGGACAAGCATATAAATCTGATTCTGAGATAATAGGTTGTTATGCATCAGGCAAGATATCTGCCTCGACTTATGCCGGTGGAATTTCCGGTGTGGCAAGAGGTAAAATGATCGGATGCTATTCTGCCGGTATCGAGCAACTGTCTTCTGATAAAAATAATAGTGTCGGAACTTTGATAGGAAGGTATATTATAGAGAATAAGACCGGAGACAAGTATGTATCAGAAAACAGTTTTTCCTATTATTATAATCCTGATGGGACTGGAGATATAGGCTGCATAGCTTTGCATTCCACTAAAGCCAATACGTCACCTATAACTGAAAGTGAATTGCAGTTGGGAGAGGAAGTATCTGCCATAACGGAGTTTACAGACGAAAAGATTACCGCCATGAATGCAGCAATTGCAGAGTCTGGTTATGAGTATGTGAAATCAGAAGACAATCCAGTCTTCCCATATATAATAAGTAAGAAGGAAGTGTCAGAGATAGAATAATAAACATAAATTCAGAGAGTATGAAAACAAAATCGATTATATATTCAGCTGCTGTGCTTTCGGTGGCTTTTGTATCGTGTCAGAAGGAAACTGTAAAGCAGGACAATGCGGACTGCGCCATAGTTGCATCATTTGATATAAATAATATTGAAAGTCGCGCGGACGCTTCGGAACTGTCTGACTTCTATTTATATATAGACCAGCCGGTGGGAACAGACTATTATGTAGTGTTAAGCAAAGGTGATGGTAGCGAATGGAAGGCATATCAGTGTGACGTAAGTGGAAATATAACAACTACGGAACAGACTGTTTTACTGACGGATGATGTGGCCAATATAAAGGCTGTGGCATTCGATATCGAGGATATGGTTGTGACAAAGGAGCAATGCTTGTCTTCAGTTCCTCTTTCGAGAGAGTCTTCTGTTTCTCCGGACAATGCTTTTAATAAGGATATCATCTATGCTTCCACATCTGAAGTGGACGTACAGCAGGATGGAAACGTGGGGGATGAAACAGGCACGCCGGCTGATAACAGCGGAATAATAACGATTAGTGCCGAAGGTGTGATTACCATCAGCATGGAGCATCTCTTAGGTAAATTTTCAGTAGAGTGTCCGGGATTGCCGGAGGAGAATAGTATCACCGCTCTGTCATTGTCGTCCGCAAAGGTTATTCAGTCATGGAAGCCTTCAGTGAACGAATTTGTTCTGAGCGATGAAGCTGTGGAGGTGGATTTGAATATTGAAAGCAAATCTTTTTATCTTCATCCTCAGACGATAGAGAATGCTGTAGTGGAGATGACTGTTTCGGCTTCCGAACTGACTGTTTCGGACGGAACGGACGTAAGCGAGGAGATATACTCGGCTTCGCTCGGTACGGTAGTGATTAAAAGGAATGTGGAAAGCAAATTCACTCTAAATTATTAATCCTTATTGATATCTATACATGAAATCACATCTTATATTAGCAACATTACTTATGATGGGGATGTCTGCATGCAACAGATACTCCCCTTCGTGGGAAGAAGATGCGGACGGAACGAAGCAGGAACCTCTGCAATCGGTTTTGGGAATACCGGACATCATTGGTACGGAGATAGACAATGCGGCTCTGCTACGCAGTGTGACGGACAGCTACTGCATGGTGAGCGACGAGAATAAGGACCAGTCGGCTCTGCTGCAGAAGGCTATCGACGATATGGCCGGACAGGGGGGCGGCAATCTGCTCATTCCTGCCGGGACGTACTGCTTTGCCGAAGTTTATATGAAATCGGGGGTACATATTCTGGTACATAAGGATGCTGTACTCAAACCATATTGGGGAGAGAAAACGAAAAATGTTATCATGTTGTATTTTACCTCGAAGAATGATTCTGAAAACTCATTTATACACGACTGCAGCATCAGCGGACTTAACGGTGAACAATATACAGTAGATTACTCTCATTTTACTCCTGATCCTGGTGATGATTTTCCGCCAACAATGCCTGTGCGATTTGCATTATGCAGGATGGTGAAGAATTTTAAGATTGCTGATGCACATATTCTTGACCACTATACAAAATATTGTGGAATTATTTTCGTAGGAGCCGACGCAGAGGATGTACATTCATGGCACATCTCGCGTCCCACAAACGGTTTGATAAATAATTGTACAATTGAAAATGCCAGTCAGGGATATGGGTTGTGCCAGCTCCATGCCGCACGAAATATCTTGTTTCGCGACTTGAAAGCCAAGGGAGGTGTTACTCTTCGTCTTGAGTCGCATGCGGGTAATAATGTTGGTGTATATGACATTTACGGATATAATATACATAATGAGTATGGAAGAGCTGCTGTCCTGTTTTCCCCTCATACATCGCACAACGGTAAGGTCCTTGTAGAGAATGTTACAGCTTTGAGTTCGGCATCAGCTGTAGATATCAGGAGCGGCTTTATAGATAAAGATTCGCAAAATAATCCTTATGCAGAAATAGGTACATACAGTTCGGATAGTAAGGTGCATAATGTGGCTTGTAAATATGGAAAAGAGGCACAGATAGAAGCAAAAGATGTGTGGATTTACGAACCTGATATGTATCAGTATATTTTGAGAATTCAGAAGGATGAAGCTTATTCGCAGGTAGAGGGACCGTCGTTTGCGCCGGTTTTAGATTCTACAGGTGATTATTATGATGTTTCGATATCTGAATTAAAGTCAGAGGGCTTTCCTTATCATGAGAATAAAATTCTTTATAAAGAAGATATTAAAAGAAATCCAAAAGATACATGGAAGATAGCAGAGGGTATTCCTGCATTCCAAAAATAAAACAATTTAATGTGGAAGAGATAATGAGAAAGAAGTTTTTATTTATGACGCTGTTTGTGAGCGCTATGCCTTTGTCTGTATTGGCTGGCAATATTAGTTCGATAGACACAAAGGTCAATACTGTGATGAAAGTCCGTGTGGCCAAACAAGGGAATGATAATATAATTATCGGTTCGGATTATAACGGAGTTGTTCTTGCTTCCGATTATAGCGGTAATATCTTATGGAGGACTGACGTTGGAAACGGAACTATGAACCATGATTTATGGTGTGATGATATTGATGCAGATGGTAAACAGGAGGTTTTTGCGGCTAATGCAAACGGTAGTATAGTTTGTCTTGATTTAAAAGGTAATATAAGATGGACATTTACCCCATATGATGGTGTGCACCGCACTCCTATGTATTCTGTTTGTGTGGTTAAAAGCAACAATAAACCATATGTCGTATGTGGTGATTTCTCTACAGACTGTTATTATCTTGACGCTTTGACTGGAAAACTTGTTCAAAAACTGCCAAGCAAGAATTATTCAAAAGCAAAAGTCTTTAAGATAGACAAGAAATACAACTTTCAGCATATAGCAAATTTTCTTAGGCCGATTCCTTTGGATAAAGGGAATGATTTATTGTTAATGCATGGGTCGAATAATCATATGCAGTCTTCTGGAGAGTTTTATGTAATTGAACCTCTGAAAAATAAAGTTCTATCTCATGTCGTAAAACCATTGAAACAGAGGGGGACTATTGGCGATGTCCGTGTGGTAGATCCGGACGGTGATGGTACTTATGAAGTGATATTTGGTTCATCTGTATTAAATGGTAATGAGTTTGGAAGAATTGAATTCTCAAATTCTTATACTGAAGCAAAACTGTTTTCATATCCTATTCAACAAAAAAATGTTGGGAAAGTATCTTATAGGGTGAACCAACCCTTTATATTATATGAAAATTCGGGATACGATTATGGGGTATTGTCGTCTAATGCAATGGTTTTTTTCTCTTCTGAAGGGTACTCGAAACAAGTAAAGGATAAACTCCTCACAACTTTTGCATACAATGATATGTGGCAGGATGATAAAGGCAATATCATTCTTGCAAGTTGTCAGGACGGTGGTAGTTGCATCCATATTATCAATACCGGAAAATCTTCATGGAAATATGACTATGAGGAATTGATGCCTCAGGGAAATATACAACGGATTATGGACTACACTAAATTGATAAGAAAGAATTTGAAGAACTTTAAGAAACCTGATTGGCTGCGAGAACCTGTTTGTGTGACCGGATTTGAAGGTACAAAAGATCCTATATTCCAAGAACTTGATGATTCTAAATCCCTCGTCCTTTTAGGCTCGCCATGGAATAGGGGACATAATCAGGAACCTTCGTGGAGATTACCACTTTATGAAGGAAACAGATATCTTAATTCAAGGGACAGAAGAAACAAGTATGACCGTTCAGCAAAGGAAATAGTTGATTATTTCACTCCGTCGTATGATGGAGTGAAAGGTATTTCAACGTGGGCAGGCCATGGGAATGATCCGTTGTATTATTCTCTTGACGTGCTTAAGGAAATTGCATCGTATGGATATGAGCATGATGGGAAAAAGACCATATACATATATCCGGAAATGAACCATACAGATAAGGATTTTGGGTTCGTAATGAAAAATCAGGTTTATCCGCTGGTGGAATTTATGGGTACCATAAAGTCTAACGTGGCTTTCCGTGCAAAGAATGTATTCTGGCAAGGACAGGTTTATACTAAAGATTGGGAGCCGGTCGTTTCAGGTAAATATGCAGCCGAAGTCATTCCTATCCTGGAAGAAACAACTGACAAGACGCAGGATTTGAGTATAGCCGGACGTATGGGGCTATGGACAGCCGGAAGTGTTGACGGATGGGGGGTACGCTGTTCGCGCGATGATCCAAGTTTCGACCGTTCGCGACAATTCTCGTCACAAAAGCTTTCTAATCATGTACTGAGGAAGACGGTCTACAGTCTTGCGTGTGGTGCAAATTATATTCATAATTCGGCTGAATCAGATACAGAAGAACTGGAATATCATGCGAGCCTTGCATACGAATTGCTTGCAAAAGAAGCTTTGTATGTCCCTAAAAGAAATGAAATACTAAGTTTCTCTCCAGTTCATTTAAGCATGTATAAACCTCAAGAAATCTATCTGCAAGAAGGGGAAGACCATAAATGGTGGATATATTTTGACAAAAACAGAGAAGAAACGCAACCTAAGGTATTCAGCCATATGAATGCTTCATGGCTTGGTGGTACTCTTACTCCTTGGGATTTTTCAACTTATGCTTCAGGCGTAATTGACAGACGACAGAATATAATTCCACCATATCCTAATGGTATGGTACTCATAACTCCGGTTCAGAATAATGCTTTGAGAGAGAATAATTCAGTTAGAGGCAATCTGGCCGACAATTTGCATCCTTTCTACAAATCCATATTGAAGGAGTATATAACAGACGGAGTGGATTATCTTTCAGCGGACGGCAAACAGCGTTACAAGGCTGACGAATTTTATAAACAAATAAAAAAAGATATAGAAGAAGGTGCGAAGAAACTTCCGGTATTGGTAAAAGGAGAGAAGACCGGTTGGGTAGTAGCTCAGGTTTCACCTACGCATTTACGACTGACCTTGGTTGACGGAGGCTACCTGGCACCGATGGACAGAAAGGTTAAAGTGATGTTGAACAATCTCTCGGTGAAGAAAGTCTGTGACATACTTGATGGGATTTCGTATAACATTACAGATAATTCATTTGATGTGACTGTTCCGTGCGGAATGTTCAGATTTATAGATATCGAGCTGCAAAAGCCATTTATGTAAACTTTAGTGTAGCTAATTCAATTCATATATTTTCAAACTTTGCGCTACAAAGTTTGTCTCATAGCAAACAGCCGATGAACACTTGGTGAACGTTTAGTAAACGGCATTATAATCTTTAAAATCTTTATTTATGGTTTGGTTAAACAATAAGTCAAAACAAATAGCATTATGTCTGGTGTTGTCTGTGTCTGTGGTAATTCCATTAAGTGGTGCTCCCAAAAATATAGTGCCACAGACAGGAGCAATACGTAACTGCGTGCGTGCCGTAGTTAGCGGAGAAGAAATGGTATATATATCAGAAGAAAACGGAACAGTTTCATTGAACAATCTTGCCGGCAAGACTTTGTGGCGAAATATGTCGGACAATCCTGCTGTAATGTTTGAAATCATAGCACATGACTTAGACGGAGATAAACAGGATGATTTGTTAGGTGTAAGTGGAAATGGTTCTGTATATGCATGGAAGTCTGACGGTAAACTTTTATGGAAGTTTACCACCCCTGAGATATCCCGTCTTTCGGAAATAGCCGTAGTAGGCGAAGACGATGAAACGAGAATTTTTGCAGGAGGTAATAATTTCAAAATATATGAGTTGGATTCAAACGGAAATCTCTTGTCTTTTATCCCTATTAAAGGAACAGTCCGTATTCTTGATGCAGGATACTTTGTTCAGAATGGTAAGAAAGATTTGTTCGTTCTTACATACAGTCATGACAAATTCAGGTCTGAATATATGGGGTTTATAGATTCTGTAACAAAAAAAGAGTACCGCAGTTCTTCGATATCCAAATTTGTGAAGAACAGTACGATGATAACCGACAATACCGTGGCGGATATTGACAACGATGGAAAAGATGATGTTATACTGTTCGGTGCGTCTGAAACAGCAGAGGTTGTGGCTTTTAATGCCGATTTCAGAAAACTACTAAAATTCTCAGGTAGTAAAGACAAGCAGAGATATGCTCATACCAAAGGAACTGTATTGTCTCCACTAACGAACGAAATAGTTTTTCAGTATGGAGGTATCAGATATCTTATCGACTTCAAAGGAAAACTGTTGGAAAAATACGGAGAGAGAAATAAAGGTGTTATTTTCAATAATTTGGTATTTATGCCAGACAGTAAAATGTTGCTTGGTGCCGGTCAAGTGAGTGGTGACAATACCCTTTATGTTTTTAATCTCGGAAAATCGGGATGGATGTCTGCAAGTCATGAGTATGACGGCCTTTATGCCGAAGTAAGGGATAATCTTAACAAACTATATCATCAGGCTCTTAATTTCAAACTTCCAGCCTATCAGAAAAAGAAGGAAAAACCTTTTATTTCGCTTGGACTTGACGGTAATAAAGCAGGCAGAAAAGATGTATGGCTCAAAGGTTTCGTTTTGGATGAAGAACTTGAAAAACTTAATGGTGGAAATCTTCTCATGGTATCTACGGGAGTAACTTTCAGTGAGTCTACATCAAGGGACGACCTTGTAGCTGCTATAGGAAAAGATGCCTTGAAAAAGGATAAAAGGATGAAATACAATATGACTCCTGACGAAATAGTGGAATGGGCACGCCGTCAAGAAGAGAAAGGGGAACCTTTCCAAATGTGGGTAGGACATGGCAATGACCCTTTCTATGTAAGGATAAACACACTTGAAAAGATACTTGAGGTTGCGCCTAAAACCTGTTATGGATTTATCTACGCCGAGATGAACGGCACCAGTGACCCGAGAATAAAATATTTTGTAGATGAATATATTCCGAGGATTGCAACTGCCATACGCAAGAATAACTCGCCTACAAAAGTTTATTTCAGATATAAAAATATGTTCTGGGCAGGTGATGCTCACGAAGAACTATGGAGTAGAGTATTCTTTTCAGGCAAATATAGTGATATAATCGTTCCATCTGCCGAAGATACCAACAACCGTCTTCAGGATTTGAACTTTACAGGAAGAGTCGGTATGTATCTTAGCGGATATGTAGGCGACTACTCCATGCGTCTTGTAGATGACAATCCCACCTCTTGGCGTCCATTGTCTCCTGGAGGACAGACATCTGTATCACCATATTTGCGTAATGCGGCGCTCATGGCGGCTTATGGCTGTAGTCATGGTGTGCTGTTCCCAATTCAGTATCTCGAATGGCCTGGGTATAACATCTTTTTTGCACTTATAAAATCCGGTCTTATTCCAATGTTAAACCGCGATGAAATACTGTCTGTCAATTCATGGCATCTGGTAAAAGATATAGATGTGGAATATCTTGAGAGAGTCAACAATTCGGGACACAATCTTACTCTTTACAGAACTTCTGACGATGATGCGGTTGTAGGAAAAGCCGGAGTACACTGGTGTGGAACATCTGTAACTGACTACGACTATTCTAAATTATCGTTAGGAGTAGATTATAGATGGTTGAATTTCATTCCACCAATGCCTTACGGTATAGTTCCCATTACTTCGTATGATTATGAGGATAAAATAAAGAAATCAGATGAAAAATATGTAGTAAGCGACTTGCATCATGGAATAGTGAATGGAAAGAAAATCCCTGCAAGAGAGTTCGGAGATATTATGTTGGCTACAGTTAAAGAATGTGCTAAAAAACTTCCAATTACTGTAGAAGGTGCTTCGTGGAGTTTGTATAAAATAGACGCCACCCACTCAAGGCTTTTGCTGATAGATCCGGGTTATGTTTCGCCTTCAAAGGTAAAAGCAAAAGTAACGCTTCAGAATACTAAACCTCGTAAGGCTATAGATGTCCTCACCGGAGAAAAGATAAAAATCGACCAAAACAATGTAACTATAGATGTTCCTGCCGGTTCTATGAGATTTATAGATTTTGAGTATTAACGATAATAATTGACCTGGTGGTATCCCAATCTTGATCACCAGGTCAATTTATTTTAAACAAGTATCTTAATTTTTCTTATTATAGTCCATAGCTTTGCCCATATACTGATATTTGTCGAAAATATCCCCATTGCCATTCATTCTTGGATCCCCGTTTTTTTTCAGTTCTTTTTCCATTTGCTTTCTCAGCTTGTCCATTATTTTTCTGTATTCAGGATTCCACGCCTGGTTTTTCATACAGTGTGGATCTTCCTTGATAAGATAAAACTCTTCTCCAGGACGTTTCGCGAAAGACATTTCATAGTAGTGATAATCTTTGTCTCCTGGTTTAAGCCCTGTAAGATAAGATTTTGTAGGCGAGTTGTCACAGTTTTTGTAGTCATATTCCGGATTGCCAACCGGCCATCTTTCTGGTTTATAGTTCACCACATACAGATATTCATCCGTTCTAATAGCTCTCACGGGATATCCTAAATTAATACCATCTTCATTTGCACGTCCAACGTCGTGTCTCTCCTTAATCAGAATCATATGGTCACGCTTTTTGTCTATACGTCCGTTCTTTTTTGATGTTATAAGATTCAGAAAACTTTTTCCTGACATACCGAAGTCACCGTCTACTTGGGCTGCTTCGAGCAAGGTAGGAGCTATGTCGTGGAATCCTATGAAGTCATCCACAGTGCGCCCGGCCATAACCTTACCTTTCCAGTACACTATAAACGGTACATGGAACCCTTCTTCGTATATCTGACCTTTGATACGTGGAAATGGCATACCGTGATCCGAAGTTACTACAATTATAGTATTGTTCAACATGTTCTTTTCTTTAAGAATCCGGACTGCCTCGCCTACATGCTTGTCAAACCACTCTACCTCTACTGCATAATCCATTATATCACCCCTTACTATATCATTGTCCGGATAGAAAGGCTGAACATAAACACTGTCTATGTTCTTTCCGTTCTTTTTCCACGAGTCTTTCTCGTAGAATCTGTGCGGTTCCTTACATCCCAGCCAGAAACAGAATGGTTTCCCATCTTTATTTTCGTCGAGAAACATTCTGAAGTTGCCGGAATAATCAGTGTTGAAGATACCTTTAGCAGGTCGTTTTTTCACCGTAAGTTTGTTATACTCAGGTCCTGCCGGATTATCTTTTGTGTCGTACGTTCCCGGTCCCCATCCTTTACCTGTAAAACCTACGTGATACCCATTGTTTATCAATACTTGTGGATAGAGAGTAAATTCCGAAGGGAAATGTGGAAAGTGATTGGTAGCCTCTTTAAGTTGCCACGAGTATTTACCCGTCAGTATGCAAGCCCTTGACGGAGCACTCTTAGGGTTCTGTGTATATGCATTAGTGAAAACTACTCCTTCTGATGCCAGCGCATCTATAGCGGGAGTGTTACAGTTTTTTCCTCCGTATGCCCCGAAACTTTCTCTTGAAGCATCATCGGCTATACAAAACAAAATGTTAGGCAACTCGTTTTTCCCCATTACTACTGCCGATGCCGCTAGCAAAGGAAATAATACCACTTCTTTTTTATTCATAATTCGATTTTTGTTTAAAAGTTTTATTTAATTTTTTTTTCAGAAACTCCACTGTTTCATATCCTATAAGATGATATCCGGCTAAATTCGGATGACGGTCATAATACCATGCTTTGTACTTTCCCAAAATAGGATCTAAAGAATTGTCATCTGCTAATACAACTTTCATGTTTTTACCTTTTTGCTTATAGTCATAAGTATAAGGTTTCAGCCATCCGTGATACTTTTTATCCACTTTATTAAGTTCTATCCTTCTTACATGATAAGTATCAGGTCCGGATTCAACCACGGCTTTCTTATATGGTGTATATATGTCGAACATGGTAAGATTCATTTCTTGTGCAACTTCAGTTATCAGTTCGTTCACTTGCTCGCATTCATCAAACGGCATGAAAGGTACGATTGTCATAGGAATGAGATTTGCTTCCGGAAAATCCGTTTTTATCTTTTCGAGTAGCGATTTTAGATTCTCGGGGAACTCATTTTTCAGGTTTTTGCATTTAAACCAGTCGTTTATTCCGTATCTGACAAAAATGTAGTCAATTCTTCTTTCCCTTAATGGATATATTTCCTTTTTGTACCTTCCGCTTTCCACTACAGCCAGGGCGGTTTCTCCACCCTGGCTGCTGTTTATCACCCGCACTGTCGGCATAAAAGGTTCCAAAGCTGATAGCTGTTCTATGGTTTCTTCTAAGTGAATGCCATTGGGCTTTACTCGTCTTGGAGTCGCTCCTTTAGTAGTGCTATCTCCTATAAGCAGTACTGTTATCGTATCTTTCTCTTGTGCGGTTATTATATTGGAAAGGTACAGAAAGAACATTATACATAAATATGATAGTTTCATTTCTTCTTTTTGTTCTTCTTTGCTTCTGATGAATACTTTTTGTAAGAGTCGCATATCTCACCTTCAGTGAGTTTTTTCCATTCATCGGGATACTTATTCATAACGTAATTTTTTACATCTCCCATATCTTCCGGCACTCTGTCGTTCAAGTCTTTCAGACCTATGTCGTTATTGTTTTTTTGCCAACTGTCCATTCGAAACCGCATATCTTTCAGAATATTCTGATATTGTGGCAATAGAGCGAGGTTTCTTGTTTCATGAGGGTCGTTTCTCAAATCGTAAAGTTCTTCTTCCGGCTTATGATCCTCCATGAATTGTAATTGTGTATTGTTCAGTTTACCATTTTTTTTCAACTCTCTTAATACATGAATTGCTGGACGATGAAATTCCAAATACTGTTGATGCTCGTCCCATCCTTTTTCCGGCATATAGTTTCGTATATACTTATATCTGTCAGTACTGATAGAACGCATACAGTCTATAATTTCATCCCAGTTGTCACGTGCTGCATAGAATGTGTCATATCCTTGATTCGGTGCGCCTGTAGTTTGATTGAACAATGGTTTCCCACTAAGATAGTCCGGCATTTCTGCTTCGGCAAGATTGAGCACTGTAGCGGATATGTCGACTGTACTTACAAGGTCTGTAACTACAGATTGCTTTATTCCTTTACCCCATGCTATCATTGGAATCTTTATTCCTGGTTCGTATAGGTAACCTTTGCCCTTTACTTCGCATCTTCCATTGTCTCCTATAAAGAATATTATTGTATTGTCAAGCATCCCTTTTTCTTTTAGCTCATTCATGAGTATGCCCACTTCATGGTCCATATATTCTACTTGGTCAAGGTATGAAGCCCACTGCCGGCGTATTCTTGCATCGTCAGGCAGATAAGGAGGCAGTTCAACGCTGTCCGGATTTACAGGATGTTGCGATTCAGCTGTAATTCTCTTCCACCAGTCGCCTCTGTGTGTAACAACAAGCTGTACTTGTGCAAAAAACGGTTGGTCTTCTGTAGTGAATTCATCATATTTGTCGAATAGCCCGAATTTATCTTTTCCGTTCCATTCTCCAAGTGGAATGTGTTTGAAATTACAGTCTGTTTTTCTGCCTTTGTTCATGACATTGGAATTGCCGAGTATGCAGGTATATCCGGCTTTTCTTAAATAGTATGTTATGGGTTTGAATTTTTCATCCAGTGGAAGATTTCTGTTGCTCCTGTGGTTATGTGCGTTTATAATAGTTTGATGCACTCCTGTCATCATTGCCGAGCGGCTTGGTGAACTGATTGGAGCTGTACAGCATGCCGAGCGGTAGAGTACCCCTTCGGATGCCATTTTGTTGAGGTTAGGCGTGCGAACCGCCTTCATTCCATAACATTCAAGATCCTGACCCATATCTTCTGCCATTATCCACAGAATATTGGGCTTTTGTTTGATTTGCGCTGTAGCGGCTATACATAAGAATGCAGCTGCCGTAGTCAGATTTTTTCTTTTACTCATTGTTTTCCGTTTTTAGTTTTAAAGGGTTTGTTATTTGATACAGATGTCTATTTCGCCACTTATCTCACCGTCATTTACAAAAATCTTTTTACTGCCTCTTTCTTCATCTATTCTTATTACGGCTGTGGCTATACCGGCCTCGGCCTTTACTTCGTCTTTATTCATAAGCTCTATTCCATCAGGCAGGATAATATTGATACTTTTGGTGTATTCCGGATTTACAGTCCCATTCCGGTCTATTGCAGATATGTACAAGAATGCCACATCGTTACATCCTGCTTCAAGTTCTTTACCGCTTATATCAATTTCGCAGTCCAATTTTACAGGTGGCTCGGGTGTAAATACGGATTCTTCTTTTATCTTTTCGCCTTTATTGAATGCTGTGGCCTTAAGTTCTCCTTTTTCAAACTCGTCAATCTTGAATGTGAATGGTGGGTGTTTCAGGTTTGTGGAGTTTTTGTCATTATCAGGTTTCTGTCTTCCTATGAGTCTTCCGTTGAGGCGCAGCTCTACCTCTTCAGCATTACTGTAAACCTTAATGTCTGTAGGGGAGTTCTTGTCCCAATATGATGCTATTTTAAGAATACAGTCAGAATCGTTGGTGATGTCTCTCTGGCTGCTGTAGAAATAGTATGCAAATTTGGGGATACGGAAGATATCCATTACCCCTGAGGCCTCAATGTCGTCATGATAACCGCGATTGTAGTCAAACATCACCCAATAGCCATCGCCGGTAGCCGGAATGTTCATATTGTCATTATGTGCCTCCTGAACATTTCTTGCCTGGCGTAACATTCTTTCTTCTCCATCTTTTCTGAACTGGCGACTTGAGTATTCCACTCTCATGTTTTTGGGCATCTTGTGTTGGTTTAGACCTGCATTGTTTGAATAATATTCCCAATCGCCATATTCTGACACGATGTAAGGTTTGTCGAATTTCATTTCATCTTTGTGCAATATGCGGTGCTGACGTGCTTGAAAATATATATCGTAGACTTGTGGCATCCATCCACATGAATATACATTTTCGCCTGGGTATTCTTTGTGTACAATATTGTCGAGAACTTCCATGAATTCAATAGGCATTTTGGTTTCATTTAGTGAAACTTCCCATGCCAGTACACACGGATGATTCCTGTCTCGTCGAATTAATTGTTTAGCAGAACGGTAGCATTGGTTACGGAATTCGTCATTGTCGGCATAATACTGCCAGCCAAGGATTGCGTCGACAACAATTAAACCCAGTTCGTCGCATGCGTCCATGAATGCCGGCGAGTGTGGGTAATGAGAGAGTCGCACGTAGTCGAATCCGGCTTTCTTAATCTTATATGCATCTCTGTATTGTGCATTGTCGGACAATGCATATCCTATGTAAGGATATTCCTGATGGCGGTTCACTCCGCGTAAATATGTTTTTTCTCCGTTTATGTATAGTTGGTTGTCCTTAAATTCAAATTTTCTGATACCGAATCTGTTTGTCTGACTGTCTATTTCTTTTCCCGATTCATCGCTTATAATTGTTTGAAGCGTGTATAATGACGGATTTGCAGGCGACCATAAAGAGGGGTTATTTATACTAACAGTATTACATGATGTTACGCCTTCTTTCCCATTAGGTAAGTTTATATCGATGGAAAATTCTTTCACCACTTCATTACCTTTTCTGATAATGTGTTTAAGTGTCGCTTTCTTGTCCTTGGCTCCTTCGTTAATGATGTGTGTCTGTATTTTAACTTCCGACATTTTAGCATCCACATAAGGGTATGTGATGAATACACCTCCACCGGCTTCTATATCCACAAGCGATGGGTTTGATATGTAAATATTGTTTTTCTCTATGAAATTTACTTCTCTGTACAGTCCTCCATACATATTGAAGTCCAAAATTTTAAGAGGCTTGGGACCTGTTATAGGATTGTCTCTATTGTCTAATCTTACGCATATGGTGTTTTCCTTTGCTCTAACATGATTTGTAATGTCTGCTGTTACCGGTAGATATCCCCCCATGTCTCTTTTAATATGCTTGTTGTTTATCCATATATCTATGATATTCATCGCTCCTTCAAACTCGATGAAATATTTTTTCTCTTTACTGTAGTCTGAGATATTAAAAGTTTTCCTGTACCAACATATTCCTTGCCATTGATTGTTCACAACAAGTGGCTCAATGTTGGCCGTATGTGGCAATCTTACGTTCTCCCAGTTTTTAGTCTCATTGTCGGTCTTGGAATAATCCGTGTTGAAGTTTGCTGTGTCTTTTACAAGATGGAAAGTCCAACAGTTATTGAAATCAGTTTGGTCTGTCTTTACTGTCTGTCCGCATGAAGATAGTAAATATGCGGCTAAAGCCGATGTTAAAATGGATTTTAGTTTCATGGTTGCTTGGTAAATAATTAAATAAATCTTCGAATTATCGCAAAATAAAAAGTTTTGCGTAATAATAATGTATCTTTAAGTATGTAAGAAGTATCTTTGCTTTAAAATGAGTGTGGAATATTAGTTTTCTCATGAAATTATAGCGGTGAGTTTATATTGTTTGACACGTGTCAAACAAATGTCCGACAGGTGTCGAATGAATGTTTGACACGTGTCAAACGTTTGTCGGACAGGTGTCAGACGCAAAAAGAAAAAGAGCAAAAGCTATATGGAGTCTTTACATTCTGTATTATATGATTAATTGCAGGTTTGTTTTCTTGTTGACTCCGACATGTTACCGTCAGCTACATTTAAAATACTTATAGCTACCAGACTTTTTGTGTTCTTCTGTATTTTTGCGAGAAAATATAGTTTAACCATAAAATTTAGAATATCATGAGTCTTAAAATTACTTCAGTTAAGTCTTTTGCTTTTCTTGGTTTCCTAAGTGTTGCTTTTAATGCGTCGGCTGATATTTATTATTCGAATACCGATGCTTGGGCAGAGTCTTTATCTTATGCAAGCAAAGAAGATGAAGCATCTGACAAAATAAAGGAGTTACGCAAGCTTATAGCCAAGGCAAAAAAAACAGGTGTAAACACTCTGAAGGAAGAAACAGCTTTACGTACGGCTGAGATTTTCATGGGTTATGCAACATGGGATGAGAATAACGTTGATGCCAATGTAAAGCATTTTTCGTTAGTGACCAGATACAAGAAAGAACCTGAAAAGTATGCTAAGCTACTTCCTGACTTTGAAAGACAAGAAATTATAGAAATGATGAACTCTTCAATCGCCGAGCTTGACGCAGTGATGAAGGGAGAGTTGAAACGTTTGCCTACGCCTGTTGTGGATTGGACAAAGGTGAAGGTTGATAAAGATATGTTGGTCTACGAAGGTAAGCCTGTTTTCTTGGCAGACTGGACGTGGAAACCACGTATAAAAGAGTATATCGAGTATCATGGCGATCTTGACGGTTTTTTTCTGACTAATGGAAATGTCATCAATGACAAGGGGGATATTAGTCCGAAGGTTCTTAAAGAACTTCAAGAGAGAGATGACGGAAGCATAGGTTTTGTATTTCTTAATCATTCAAATTTCCCGAAATGGGCTGAAAAAAAAGATCCGACAGTAAAAGATGGTCCTGGTATAAAATATACAATGTACGACATTAACCACCCGCTTGCAAGGCAGGTGAATTCTGATTTGATAAAAGGTACGGTGCCATATATGGCCGGGAAGCAATATACAGAGCTGGGATATATGCTTTGTAATGAGCCTCACTGGAACAGTATAGAGAAAACCTGGGCTTCGGCACCTATATCGGAATATGCATATGAAGAATTCAGGAAATGGCTAAGGAACAAACATGGAAACATTGGCGAGTTGAACAAGTTGTGGGGTACGTCTTATAAAGACTTCGCATCTGTAAATGGACCGAGGATAATGAAAGAATCAATGCAAGGCAGTCCTATGTATTTTGATTTTATGGCATTCAATATGGACAGGGTGACAGAATGGTTCTCTTTCCTGAAGAATGAAATCAGGAAATACGACCCACAGGCTAAGACTCATATCAAGATAATGCCAAATCTTTGGTCAGACAATAAGCGCGACAGTGGTATAGACCTTGAAGCTCTAACGAGAAATAGTGAGATAATAGGAAACGATGCAAGCTCGTGCGGTGCATGGATGTGGGGTAAACCTAAATTTTGGGAGAAGAATTATGCATTCGACTGGGTGGAAATATGTATGGCATACGATTTTATGAAGTCGGTCAGTCCTGATAAAGTAATGTTTAATACAGAAGGGCATATGCTTTCTACCGGAAAGTACAGAGATTTGTACCAAACAAAGGAATATGCCAGGGGTAATTATTGGTTGGCGACTATTCATGGACTTACGGCTACTCAGACATGGTACTGGTGTAGAAGAGAAGACGGCTCTTCCAGAAAGAATTCGGATTCTAACGGTTATGCCGGTTCGAATAATCATCAGCCGAGGATTGTCAATGAAGTACATGCCACAATGATAGATTTGAACTCAGTATCGGATTATATAATGTCTTTCCAGCGTCAGCGTAAGCCTCTGAGAATATTTTATACAAAAGCCTCGTCTATAAATAAGCCGGCACATATGAATGATGTGTTTAGTATTTACGAGAAACTCAATTTCTCCGGTCTTCCAATAGGATTTGCTACAGAAGGGATACTGAAAAACAATCCTCATGAATGGGATGCAATTGTCATATATAAGACTCCATATGCATTTAAATCGGATATTGAGATTATCCAAAAGTATCTTGACGAGGGCGGAACCGTAATTATGGACAGCGAAAGTTTCAAGACTGACGAGTATGGCAGAAAAATGGACTTGACTTTGAAACAAGGTAAAGGAAGACTTATTGTAGTGTCAACATTAAATGAGATGAAAAACAAGGCATTGGCTGCTGTAAAATCAAATAAAGGAATGCCTGCGATTTCTATTGCTGAAACAAATGACAGAAATATGCCGGGATGCGAATGGAGAGTTATAGCAAAAGATAAAGATAAAGATAAGTATATTGTAAACATTGTTAATATAGGAAAATCGGATGCTACAGTCAGTATGTCAGCTGCTAAAGGAAATATCAAGTCTGTAAGCGAAGTACTTACAGGCCTTAAATCTGCAACACAGATAGTGATGAAACCTAATGAGGTACAATTGCTCGAAGTTAGCTTAGAATAGAAATAATTCCTAACCATAAGAAATAATATAATGAAAACATTGTTAAAACATTTATTCTGTATGTCGTTTCTCCTTGTGACCATATCGATAAACGTTATGGCTCAGGGAAAACTTAAAGTGCAAGGCATAGTTACTGATGAAGAGAATGGAGAGCCATTGATAGGTGTTACTGTGAAAATCGTAGGAGATAACAAGACTGGTGTTATTACAGATTTGAACGGGGAATATTCTATAATGGCGAAAAAAGGAGATAAAATTGCCTTCTCTTACATCGGTATGAAAAGAAAGGTAATGACAGTAAAATCAAACAAGATGGATGTCGTGTTATCATCCGATGCAGTCTTGCTTGATGAAGTAGTTGCCATAGGATACGGTACTGTCAAGAAGAAAGAGCTTACCGGAGCAGCTATACAGGTAAAATCTGATGAACTGCAGAATGTGGTAAGTACAGACGTGGGTATGGCTTTACAAGGACTTGTCTCAGGTGTGAGTGTTACATCAAGCGCAGGTGATCCTGGTTCGGTGGCTAATATTCAGATACGAGGCGTAACTTCCATATCAGGTTCAAACACGCCTTTGTTTGTTGTTGATGGTGTTCCTCAGGAAGGAAATCCAAATCTGAGTAGTAACGAAATCGCTACCATAGATATCCTTAAAGATGCTGCCTCATGTGCTATTTATGGAACAAGAGGTGCCGCAGGTGTTATATTGATAACAACAAAACAAGGACAGTCAGGAAAGATGAAAGTTTCCTTAGATGCCACCTATGGCTTTCAGGAAATAGCCTATGACAAGCTTTCACAGGTAATGGATACGCGCGAACAGACATATTGTGAAATATTGGATGGACGACTCGATGGTTTTTCGGACATGGAAATAAACTATATGCTTTCCAAGAATAAGTACTATTATATGAACAATACCGATGTAATGGACATGATACTTGAAGAGGGATTGCGCCCTGAACAAAGTTATAACCTTACATTGTCCGGAGGTACAAAAGAACTTACATATAGCGTAATGACTGGCTACTACAAACAGGATGGTATAGTTATGAATTCCGGATATGACAGATTTAATATGAGAAACAACTTAAATTACAGAAAGAATCGTGTTAAACTGTCATTGAGTACCTCCTTCTCAATGGATAAGACTCGCAAAGCTTCAGGAACGTCGTTGGGACAGGCTCTTAACTTCATGCCGTATACTCCTTATATAGATAGGGAGGAGGACGAATTTGAGGTGCCAGGCGTAGGATATTCATCAGAGGTTAATCAGGTTAGTATGTTGCTTAGAGCTTTCCAGACAAAGGACGAAACAAACAAGAATACATTTTCCGGAAACTTCGGTTTTGACTATGAGCTGTTCAAGTCATTTACTTTTACTACTAAAGTTGGAATAAATCTTAACAATACATACAGGGAAAATTTTGTCCCAAATGCTTCGGTTTATGATAGTGAAGGTACGGAAGTAAGTGTGGGCTCGAGTTCAAGTAAGGCGATGAATGAAGCTACACGCAGATTTTCACTCAGCTGGTTTGGTGGATTTAACTATAACACAACATTCAACAAATCCCATAAACTGGCGGTAAATGCTCTTGCTTCTTATGAACAATATGATTTCAAAGGTTTTGATGCAGGACGTTATGGCGTTATGAACAACGATATTGAGGTGATAAACGGAGCAAGCAGGCGTCCATTTGCAAATTCAAAAACGTTTTATATAGACAGATTGTTGGGATTTATCGGTAGGGTGCAGTATAGTTTCAAAGAAAAGTACCTTTTGAGCCTCAGTACACGTGCCGATGCCTCTTCAAAGTTTGCTAAAGAAAACAGGTGGGGATTCTTTCCATCGGTTTCAGGTGGATGGAATGTGTCCGACGAAAAATTCTGGAAAAAACTTTCAAGAGTGATGAACACATTCAAGATAAGAGCATCATACGGAACTACTGGTAATCAGAGCTTCCCGTCCTACAGTTATATTTCGACTGTTAAATCCGGTATAGATTATCCTACAGCATCAGGAAGTGTAAACTACGGTTCTATTCTTACTACTTATGCAAATCCTGACGTAAAATGGGAAACTTCCATACAGACAAATGTCGGTTTTGATATGGCTTTTATGAAGAATATGTTTACACTCTCGGGCGATATATACCGAACAGACAAGAAGGATATGCTTGCTACAGTGAAACTGCCTGCATCTACCGGAGTAGGTACAGGTACAAATTCTCTTGTAACAAAGAATGTTGGAAATATGCTGAATAAGGGTATAGAACTTAACTTAGGTTATAGATATGCCAAAAGAAAATTCAGCCTGAAAACAAATGTAAACTTCTCCAAAAACGTTAATGAAATTACTAATTTAGGTGGAGATGGAGCTATAATGTATAATTCCAATTCTATGATTATAAGCGGTGATGCCAATTCTGTAACTACGGTATTTGCAGAAGGATATGAAGCCGGAGCATTTTTCCTCTATAAAACGTCAGGAGTGGCAAATACGATAGAAAAACTTGTGGAATATCAGAAGATAAAGCCGGATGCCAAGATGGGTGACCTCATATTTAAAGATATGGATGGTGACGGTGCCATAACTAATAATGATAGAGCATATTGCGGTAGTGGATTGCCGGATTTTGAAATGGGATGGAATCTTAATATAGTATATAAAAACTTTGACATCTCGACGCAGTGGTTCGCATCGGTTGGAAATGAAATTATCAACGGTGCAGAAGCTATGTCATTCGACAGCGGAAGAAACAGAGCACTATTGTATCAGTGGTCGGAAGCTAATACAACTTCAAATATACCTGCATACAGAGGTGACGGTAAGGACCATATGAACTATATAGGATACAGTGACCTGTGGGTAGAGGATGGCTCTTTCCTCAGAATGAAAGCTATAACTCTCGGATATACACTGCCAAAGGTGTTGACAACAAGACTTAAACTGTCAAACATAAGATTCTTCATAACAGGACAGAACCTTATTACGTTGACAAGATATTCCGGTATGGATCCTGAGAATGGTGGTAACGGACTTTCCACAAGAGGTCTTGACAAAGGAGGTTATCCTATAAGTAAAAAATATATGTTTGGTGTAAAATTGGATTTTTAATTTATGAATAAGAATATAATTTATACAATAACACTTTCAGGCTTGATGCTGTCTGCTTGTATGGATTCGTTTGACGCCCCTAATCCTAACGCTCCTACATTCGAAGATCGAATTGAAAACCTGAAAAGTACACAGTCATTGCTTACTACAGTCTATAATGCGATGTTTAATCATAATGTATTAAGTATAGAAGAAATGACAATCTGCTCGGATATGGGATATCCTGGATATGGAAGAAGTGGGAATCCACAGAATGAAACTTTGGCCGCTTATTATAATCAGACTTATACAAAATCTTACAGTGGAGTATCTAACAAATGGTCGGCATTATATACAGGTATCTTCAGGGCTAATCAGACTATAGAAGCCCTTAATCTTCTTGCAGAAAGAGGTCAGGTGAAAAATGAAGAATGGACAGAGCAAATGGCACAGGCCAGATTCTTCAGAGGGCTTTTCCATTTTTATCTTCATTCTGTTTTTAACAACGGAGAAGTGATAATATTTGATTCAGTCCCTAAAAACGATAACGATTTTCATAAACCTGTATCACCTGCTGATGAAGTACAGGAGTTTTTCCGCGAAGACTTGAAATATGCATACGAAAATCTTCCTGAGAATTATGGTAGCAAAAGTGAAAAAGTAACAAAAGGAACAGCGGCTACAATTCTCGGTACAAGTTATCTTTATTCAGAAGATTTTGAAAAGGCCATTGTTTATTTTAATGATGTGATAAATAATGATGAATATGGATACGAGCTTGTAGATGATATGAGTCTGATGTTTACATCGGCAGGAGAGTTTAACAAGGAATCTATATTTGAGATTAACTATCAGTTGGGAGTACATCCTGAAATGAATGCATATGATGAAAATGCTCCGACCAACAGGCTTGGATACACTTCAAGTTCTCAGTCATTTACACTGCCTTGCTGGATTACACATTTGTATCAGACAGAAAAGATGAATCCGAATGACGAACGTAACAGAATACATTATATAGATGAAAATGGAGAAGAGAAAGACAGTCTTAGATCTATTTCTCTCAGAGCCTCTGCAATGATAGCAGTGGTGCAAGATGACAATACTCCTTATTATCTTAGCCCGTATACTTCTGTTAAGGTTTCAGTAAACGAAAAAACGGCAGTTGGTTATTACAGGAAATATTCAAATTGGGATATAATTGATGATGAGAAGAATCTGCCGGATGGAGAAAGAAAATCAGGTAAGAATGTAATTGTTAATCGTCTTGCTGATGTGTATCTGATGTATGCTGAATGTATGCTGAGAAAGGACAATCCTGATGTAGAGGAAGCATTGAAATATATGAATCTTATTAGAGACAGATGGGCTTTGGAACTCTTAGGAACACCAGGACAGAATCCGTCTTTTAGTCCGATGAAAGCATATGATGGGAAACTATATAATGCAGAAACCCTCTTTAAACAGTTGCAGGATGTCGACAGACCTCTTGAAATGTCGGCAGAGGGTAATGCTTTGAGATTTATAGATTTAAGAAGATGGGGGATTGCAAAACAACGATATACCGAACTTAGTAAAGAAGTGTATCATCTTGAACCAAGAAATGTTCCGGAAAGTACTAAGCCAAGGTATAAAGTCTGGTTGAAATATGGTCCATCACCCGAAGGAGAATTATATCCTGAACTGCAAGATTATATACTTGCTGCCCAGAACTACGATGAGACAAGAAACGGTTATTGGCCGATTCCTTTGTTAGAAGAACAGAATAATCCTAATTTATATAAGAAATAATGTTGCTATGCGTATAAAAAATATTATATATACATCGTTGGCACTGACCGGACTTTTGATATCGGGATGTGGTGAGAACGAAAGTCTGTTTGTTCCTAATAACTTCTCAGATATTGCTTTTATCAATACTCAGGTGGTAAATCAATGGTCGACACATATACTCGAAAAAGGCAATCCAATCTCATTTATGGATTTGTCGCATAATGCCTTGTCTCACTCATGGACAATTGATGAAGGATGTTGTTTTATTAAAGGTGAGTTTAATAAGGCTGATACTGTTTTCGAACAATTCATAATACCTGATGCGGGTAAAGTCTCGAACGAAAATATAGTACATGTGCTGTTTCAGGAACCCGGCACTAAAACCGTCAGACTGACAAATACTTTCAGGGATAAGGTGATATATGACGGACTTTCTGAAGCAGGTCAGAATCAACAGACTTTTCCCGGAGACCCAGTTAAGGAATCGTTCTTTGATGAAGAGAAAGGAGTGTGGGTTTTTGATACGTTAATGCATTTTAAGATACTCGACTATGTCACGGCAGATATTACAATGTCAAGAAATAATGAAGAGTTACTGAAGGTGTCAAGAGACGAGGAGTATCTTGTTGCAAATTCATCAGCTTGGGACAAACTGTCTATTGAGGTAGGTGAGGAATTAACAATATCGGCAGATATTTATGGCGAACCTGATGAAAATTTTTGGAAACTTAATACAGGACTTGCGGAAATCGAAACTAAGAAAGAAATCATAAATGAAGACCCAAAGATAATAAGAATGACAAGTGTCTTCCAGGCTGCGAAGATTTCGGAAGGCAATTTGGGCTACCTGTCAATGGAAAGAAAATCAAAGGAAGAAGGCGTTAAGGAACCGGATAAACCTGCGTCAAAACAAAGTAAATATATTCCTTTGAAGGTAAATATAATAGCACCCACTACGCCTTTTGTGGTAGAAGAGTGCAAAGTTGTTGATATGCAGGCGATTCAATTGTCATTTAAGAGTACTTTAAAAATAGCAGAAGATAAACTTCAGGAATATTTAGGCTGTTTTACAGTAATATCTGATGAATACAATGTGGAGATTTCTGACTTGGCTTTGAATGAAACATCTAATGCTTTAATTCTTAATTTAATGAATCCGGTATATAAAGATGAGGAGATAAAAGTAAGTTATCGAGGTTTTGAAGGAAATCCGATTGTTGATATTTATGACAGGACATTGCAAAATATGGTTGACGTGAAACCGAAATATTTCGATCCTGTAATAACTGATCCTGTTATACGAGGCTTTGAGGGAGAAATAAAAAATGATAAGAGTCTCTTCGGATGGTACTTGCAGCATTTTCCTGTATATAGTGTATGCTCGGATTTTGCTTATTCAGGTAATAGAAGCTTATTGTACGATTCAAATAAAGCTGTTGCTGGAACTAATTACGGTAATGGTGTACAATGTCAAACAGCTGCAGCTGAATCAGAATTGAACGGGCCTGCAGGTGATTATATTGTTGAGGGATGGATTTATATAAAGGATAAAGGGACACTGAGTAAGATAAACTTTGGTATTCAATTCCCCTATTCAAGCCAAACTCTTCAAGAAGCGGAATTGAATTTAGGGGATAAAGAAACCGATAAGTGGATAAAAGTTTCTGCTAAGTACAGATTTGCTGAGCCTTTAGTTCCCGGTAAATCAAAATTAAATATCTTATTCCCGACAATTAATGGTACACCTCAGGAAGGAATTATATATATAGATGATATCAAGATGTATCGTGATGTTAGTAAACCAAGTAATTAACAAATTTAAAATTATTATTCATGAAAAAGATTTTTTTAGCTTTGGGATGTTTTATGGTATTCGGAATTGGTACTGTCAACGCACAGAATGTTTTAAATGAAATGGCTTATGGTTTCGAGACAGAAGTAAAAGAGAAACCTGTAAATTGGTGGATAGTACCTGCACAAAGGGACAAGGTGATGGTTACTAAGGATAAAGCCGCTTCGGGTGATTATTCGTTGAAAATCAGTTGCCAGGATTTCGGAAATATAAAAACTTTGCAATGTCAGTCAATTGTAGAGAAAGAATCTGGCTCAAAGATAAATTTAAATTCGGGAACCTATACAGTAAGCCTGAAAGTTTATGCAGATGATGTATGCCCTATGGGCTTTTCTACCAATATATTAGCGACAAAAGATACTAAGTTTATCCCAATAAAATGGAATTTGAAAGGAGTTGAAAAGAATAAATGGGTAGAACTTAAACAGGATATAACATTCCCGGATTTAGAAAGCGCTAAAATGTCTATTTCTGTAAGTTCGAATCCTAAATGGGGAGGAGTCGGAACTGTCTACGTGGATGATATTAAGATTTCAAAAAAGTAATAGAAGAAAGTTGTAGATATACCATACTTATAACAAAAAAGAGAATGGAAACATTCTCTTTTTTGTTTATTACCATAAAAATATTTAGTTTTGTTATCAAATAACTTAATATTTTTATTATACTCCTTTTTATGAAACATTTTGTGTGCTATATAATATTTATGATGACCGCTATTAGTATGTTTTCAAGTAATGAAAATATATTATCATTATGTAATATAAATAATGTAAATATCTCTAATGGTTTGTCTCATAATGGAGTAACGGCAACAATGCGAGATTCGAGAGGATATTTGTGGATTTGTACATACGATGGTTTAAATCAATATAATGGATTTACCGTAAAGATATACAAAAACACATTATCTGAGAATCTATTCAATAGCAATAGAATCAGGTGTATTGCAGAAGATGAATATGGCAGATTATGGCTTGGAACCGATGAAGGAATTACAGTCTTTGACTATGATAAATATAAGTTCTATCGTTTATCTGTAAACAATAAGAATGAATTCAAGTCGAATTTCAATTTTATAATACGACGAATTATGTTTGACAAACATAGAAAAATTATGATTTGTCTTTCTGAAAGTAACAGTATATTGGAGTATGATATGAATTTATCGTTAGTTACTAATATATCATATCCTAAAAGACTTGAAGCTAATGATTTATGTGCTATAGATGCCAATAATTATCTTTTGTCTTCTAATATTGGAATATTTTGTTATAATACAACTAATAAAGAATTATACAAGATTAATAATGATAAGATAAAAGACTCTTCTTGTTTGCGAGTGTCGAGAAATAATAATATATATATAAGCAGTGGCTCTATCCTATATGATTGCAGCCATGTGGTTGACAATGGTATTCTTTCTGAAATAAAAATACATAATACGTTTAATATAGGAAGTGCTATAAAAACGTTTGAATTGGAGGATAATGAAAGGATATGGATAGGTACTGTAAATGATGGTGTAATGGTTTATCCATCAGACGGTAACTCTGAATATCAAATGAAATTACTTGACTACAAAAGGATTAGTGAGATATCGTTTTTAGACAATAGCTATTGTATATCTACATTCGATGGAGGTATTCATTTTTACAGCTTTAAAAATGAAATCTTCAAGAAAGTTGATTTCAAAGGATTCAAATTTTATCAAGTAGCCGCGTACGGTGATGGCTTATTGGCAAAAAATAACAAATCTCTTTATCTTTATGATTTCAGACAGAATAAAATCTCAGAATTCGTTTCTGTCATTAGTAAGGAATTACAAAACAATGTTAAGTCTTTTTATGTAGATTCATTAGACAGACTGTGGATTCTAACTAAAGAAAACCGATTGTACTCTTATGATAAGAATGCCAAACTTAAAGAATACAAGGACGTTAAGCTGTTATTATTGAAAGATGACTCCCCTCAGATTTTTTATTCAGACCCTATGGGTAATATTTGGTTAGGGTATATAGATAATCTTTATCGTATCTCTTTTACTTCTGACCATGAGATAGACGAAGTGGAATCAATACATCTGGATTCTTGTGGCATATCTAAGATACGAGCAATGTATTGGGATAGTAGAACTTCATCTATGTTTGTAGGAACAGATGTGCAAGGAATGTATCAATTATATATTGACAGACAGAAACCTATAAAGGATATCAAGATAGAACATTATATGTTTGACAAAGGAGATGAACATTCTCTATCCAGTAATTTTGTGTCAAGCATTATACGTGATAAAAGTGGAATATTATGGTTTGGAACTGAACAAGGAGGTTTATGTAGGGCTATAGAAGAGGATGGACAAAGGATGAAGTTTATTTCCTATTCAGAAGAAGATGGTTTGTCAAATAATGTAGTAAAAAGCTTACTGTGTGATAAATCAGGAAATTTATGGATTGCAACTAATATAGGATTGAACATTTATAGAAATGATAGTGGTTCATTTCATGTTTATAGAACATCTGATGGTCTTCCTTTTGATGATTTCTGGTACGCAAGTTTTATGTTGAATGATGGAACATTGGTTTTTTCTAAATTTGAAGGATTTTGCTATTTTAATCCGGATTTACTTCCCAAGAAGGAGGACCTTCCACAATTACATATTAGATCTTTTAATGTATTGAGTGATAAAATATTACCGAACGAAAAATATAATGATAGAATTATTATTGATTCAAGATTGTCTGACAATGATGTTTTAAACCTTAAATATAATGAAAATAGTATCTCTTTTGATATAGACGCTTTATACTCTAAGGTGGCTACCGATCATTTTATAAGATATAAGCTTGAGCCGCTAAATGATGAATGGATTCAAATACCGGCAAAAGATCAAAAACTTTCTTTTAATGGTCTTAAACCTGATAACTATAGACTCTCTTTGTCTGCTTCTAATTCATTTGATGAATGGACTAAGCCCATTTCTATAGGTATAAACATAGCTCCTCCATTTAGCAGGTCTGCAATTGCATATGTGATTTATGTTCTGCTGGCTATTTTGTTTATTTCAATTATTGTGTATAATCTTATGCGTGTTCAAAGATTAAAGTATGAGTTACGAGAAGAAGCTATACAGAAAAAGAGTTTAGAATTGTTGAATATAGAGAAACAGAGATTTTTTTCTAATATTTCACATGAACTTAAAACACCTCTTACTTTAATTCTTGCCCCTATTACAGTGTTATCAGAAAGATTTTCACTTGATATTGATGTAAAAGAAAAGCTTGCTATAATAAAGCGACAGGCTAAGAAGATGCTTAATTTAATTGAATTGTCTCATGAACTTCAATTAAATGAACGGAATATGTTAAAGGTGAAACCATGTATGTTTTCATTCAATAAATTCTTAAAAGATATTACTGAAGATTTTATGTTTATGGCAAAATACGATAATAAAGATTTTGTTGTAAACTATCCTAATAAAAATGTAAACGTTTATGCTGATTACAGTATGATAGAGCAGATGTTGAATAATCTTCTTACCAATTCTTTTAAACATACCGTTCAGAGAGACAAAGTAGGTATAGATATTTCTTATCATGATCAACTTTTAACTATTAAAGTGTATGATACAGGTGATGGCATATCAGAAAAAGACCTACCTTATATATTTGATAGATTTTATCAGGCCTCTAATCAGGGCTTGAAAAACATAGGAGGAACAGGTATAGGTCTGGCATTTACAAAACGTCTTATAGAGCTGCATTCAGGTAATATTGGTGTTGAAAGCAAATTAGGAGAAGGTTCTACTTTTACTGTAAATCTACCTATCATACAAAATGTAACAGAGGCTGATGTTATTGATGAAACTAATGAGCAAGAAGGTGAAACTGATTTATATGTTGGAGATTGGGATATAAAATCAATTGAGATAGATTCTAAATATTTACGTTTTTTGGTCTATTTAGTTGAAGATAATACAGAGATGCGTTCTTTCCTGACTGAGATTATTGGTCAGTTTTTTACACTCAAATCATTTGCTAATGGTAAAGAATGTCTGGATGGTATGAATAAAGAGTGGCCTGACATAATAGTAAGCGATGTTATGATGCCGGAGATGGATGGTAATGAACTGTGCAATGTGATAAAATCAGATTTAAAGACAAGCCATATCCCTGTAATACTATTGACCGCATGTAATACAGTAGATGACAAGATTAAGGGATTACAGTCCGGTGCTGACGCTTATATTCCTAAACCATTCTATCCTAAGCATGTGTTGACCAGAATATGCACATTATTAGATAATAGAGCTAAATTATGGGAAAGATTTCAATCTGGTGTACCATTGAATATCGCTGCTAACGAGAATGAAGTTTCAGCAAAGGACAATGAATTTATATGTGCATTATATGCTAAATTTAATGAATATGTTGATGATGAATGTGTTGATATGGAACTTTTAGCAAAAGAAATAGGAGTAAATCGTTCATTATTTTTTCAAAAAGTTAAAGCTCTTACAAATGATTCTCCATTTGAATTATTGAAGAATTACCGGCTCCAAAGAGCGGCGGAACTTTTAGTTAAAGAAGAATATAATGTTAAAGAAGTTTGTATGATGACAGGATTTAAGAGCAGAACTCATTTCAGCAGACTCTTTAAAGAAAAATATGGAGTTGCTCCGAGTAAATATAAGGAAAGCGTGGTAAATAGAATCTGATAATGACTTAAATACTCAGAAATACATATTAATTATTTATTGCTACACAAACCTTTATTCATAAGATTATATTTGCATATGAAATTTAAAACCTAATAATCTTATGAATAAAAGTTTAATCTATCTTTTAGGCATATTCTTGTCATTTATATTTATTAATCAGGCAAGGGCTGTCTCTGATTCAACAAGGGTACATAAATGGTATTGCTTGGGAACTGGTAGTAGTGAAATACCTGAGAGAAGTAAAACAGTTAATTGTGATGTTGCGGTAATAGGGGCTGGGATGTCTGGTATAAGCGCTGCGGTAGCTGCTGCCCGGCAAGGCGCAGATGTTGTTCTTATAAACGACCGTCCTGTGTTAGGGGGTAATGCTTCAAGTGAAATTAGAGTTACTGTAAATGGGGTTCAGACTTTAAAAGCTAAGAATCCCGTTGAACGTGAAACCGGAATCATTGAAGAGATACTTCTTGAAAATAAAAAATACAATCCGCAAGAGTCATATCCCATTTGGGATCATGTTTTGTATGATTATGTAGTAAGGCAACCTAATCTGAGACTAATGCTGAACACGCAGGCTATAAAGGCTATAATGGATGGTGAACGTATAAAGTCTGCTTTTTGCTGGCAATCTACTACCGAAACAGAAGTTGTTATAAATGCTAAAATCTTTGTTGACTGTTCTGGAGATGGGCTTTTTGCTGCAACTTCAGGAGCCGAATATCGTACTGGACGCGAAGGAAAAGCTGAATTTGGAGAGAAATACGCTCCGGATGAACCGGACGGATGGATGATGGGGGAGAGTATAATGATGATAACCAAAGATATGGGGCGTCCAGTACCTTTCTATCCGCCGTCTTATACAAAGAAGTTTGACGCTTCAAAGGCTGTTGATCGTAAAATCAAAAACCTTAAGGAGGGGTTTTGGTGGGTAGAGCTTGGTAGTCCTAAAGATATTATAGCAGACCGTGAAAAGAATAGACATGATTTGATGGCCTATTTTTATGGAGTGTGGGATTATGTCAAAAATTCAGGTGAGTATCCAGAGGCTGCAAATTTGTCCTTGGAATGGGTGGGATCCCTTCCTGGTAAGCGCGAGTCAAGACGTTTTATGGGTGATTATATTCTGACTGAAAAAGACCTGCTTAGCTATAAACATTTCGATGATGCTGTGGCTTGGGGAGGGTGGTCTTTAGATGAACATTGTCCGGGTGGGATTTTGTCATTGGATCAGCGTCCGAGTTATTTCCACGAACGTTTTAAAAAAGTGTATGAAATACCTTATCGTTGTCTTTATTCAAAGAATGTTCCTAATTTAATGTTTGCAGGACGTAATGTTAGTGTGTCGCATATGGCTCTATCCTCTACTCGCATAATTGGTACTTGCTGTATGATGGGACAGGCTGTTGGTGTGGCGACTGCTATGTGTATAGAAAAAAATATAAATCCGCGCGAAATATATCTTTCTTATATTGATGAACTTCAAGAAAGAATGTTACGAAACGATTACTATATTCCTAACAGACCGGCTAATGACTCTAATGATCTAACTCGAACTGTAGATAAAGTTTGGGCTACTTCTACATCATCAGGTGATGTCCATAATTTGTTTGATGGTGTAGCAAGAGATGAAGAAAATAAAATTCATCATTGGCAGTCTGATGGTTTGAATGAAAAGTTGTTCTTGGAGTGGAAAAAGCCTGTTGAAATGTCGAGTGTAGAAATAAAGTTTGACACAAATCTTCATAGAAAGATAATGATGCATAAGAATCCGGCAAAGAATTTTGATCAAGTTCCTGGTATGCCTCCTGAACTTGTTAAAACATTCTCGGTAGATGTTTATTCTAAGGGACGATGGCATACTGTGGGTGAAATTACTGATAATATAAAAAGATTTGTTCCAGTCAGTTTCCCGGCAATGTCAGTGACTAAGGTAAGAATTAATTTGAAAGAAACTTACGGATGTCCACATATCAGACTTTATGAGGTTAGATGTTATTGATATTAATATTCTTGTTTTTTATATTTAATATTATGCGAATGAAATTTACTTTTTTGTTGTTATCGGTTTTTATTTTTAATATGCTGCTTACAGCATCTTGTTCCTCAAATATTCATGGTGACCTGAATTTTACAATATCATTAGAAGAAGGCGATGATGCTACGTCATGTGTTTATAACATAATTAATAAACTTAGTTATGATGCCGCTGCTACTATTTCTTTCGAAAAAGGTACTTATCATTTCTATCCTGAATTTGCTTACGAGAAATATTGTTATATTTCCAATCACAATGATGTGATGGCAAGAATAGCATTCATGCTTAAAGATAAAAGAAATCTGACCATTGACGGGAATGGTTCTAAGTTTATTTTTCATGGTAGGATGATTCCTTTTTTAATGGAAAACTGTAAAAATATCAGAGTGAAAAATCTTTCAATTGATTTTGCGGAACCGTTCCATAGCGAGTCAATTATAACATCGCATAACAGTGATGGCTCTTTTGATATGAGTATATCAAAGGAATATCCTTATGAAATACGTAACGGACAATTGGTTTTTGTTAAACCATATTACGAACATTCTTTGGGGCAGAGTATATTATATGACCCGACAAGAAAGGCTATTGCTTATCAAACAGAGATATATACACCTTTAACAACATTGACAAAAGTCAAAGAAAAGAATTATAAAGATTTTGAATATAAATATAAAACGGATTCAAAAGATGATTATATAAGATATAGAGGGAGACGTAATCAGTTGGAGGTAAAACAATTGAAACCCGGTCTTGTGAGAGCGTATAACCATAGGAAAAAAATGCCTCCAATAGGAATGGTATTAGCTTCAAAAGGAGAGCAGGGTGAAAATAGATTTGCACCAGCATTCAAGGCTAATGATACAGAGGACTTTTCAGCAGAAAATGTAATAGTTCATCATGCAGGAGGAATGGGATTTCTTTTTGAGAACTGTAGTAATGTGGATTTATATAAATGTGTCGTTGAACCATCTGGTAACAGGATGGTGTCGACTACTGCAGATGCTACTCATTTTGTAGGTTGTAGAGGAAAAGTTTCCCTTCGCAATTGTGTTTTTCATAATCAGCTTGACGATGCAATGAATGTTCATGGTGCATATCAGGAAGTTTATGAGATAATTGATGATAAAACTCTAAGAATGAGAGTTGGGCATTTTCAGCAATTAGGTTTCAGGCTTGCATGCACTGGAGATACAGTAGGATTGGTTCGTTTGTCTGATTCATTTCATGCCTATCATAAATTGACTGTAAAGGGGACGGATCAGATAAATGGACGCTATCAGATTGTATATCTGAATGAATCTATACCTGATAACATAAAAGTGGGCGATTTGCTTGAAAATCTTTCAGCTTACCCTGAAGTTTTAGTTGAAAATTGTGATATTAGTAGAAATAGAGCCAGAGGTTTGCTTATTTCTACTCCTAAAAAAACTGTTGTAAAAAATAATTATTTCTCTACAGAAATGGAAGCTATACTTCTCCCTGTTGAAAGTTCTTCTTGGTTTGAATCTGGTAATGCTGCAAATGTTACTATTGAGGATAATACTTTCCAAGATTGTACTATTGGCGGTATGGATAGAGGGGTTATATGCTTTAGAACAGATGAGAAAAATAAAAATATGGCTTTTAGTAATATTAATATTAAATCAAATACATTCAATCATTTTGACAATCTGATATTGCAAATCACTAACGTTGATGGGTTAACTTTTACAGATAATATTATAACTAACAGTGGAACATATCCACAACAATTTCCAGATAATCCGGTTATAAGTGTTGTGTGTTCAAAAAATTTAAAGTTTAATAACAACGTATATAAAGGAAAGGCAAATAAAATGCTTGAAGTAGTGGAGACTGAAGAAAAAATAGAATTTAAATAATTTATGCGAATTAGGAGCAGGCGCCCTGATTCAAAGATTAAAAATTAACATAAAAAAGTAGGCAATAGCTTGTGTAAAATAAGACTGTCGAGGATGTAAATTAAATTAGCGAGACCGTAATTCAAACTGTGTCATTTCCAGATAAGTCAGATTTTCAATAAATATTACTTTTGGATAAACCTTTGAAATCCAGATGATTCTAAAGTAAATTTGAACTAAAGAAATGTAAGCATTCTATTTTCCGCCTTGACACGTATGTTTCCTAAACCTACCTTTGCGTCATAACCAAATAACATCAATGATTATGGCGAAAGAAAAAGTAAACTATCAGGAGGTATATGACCTCTACCGGTTATGCAGCGAGACCAAGGATCTTCGCGAGTTCTGTGCGGATTATGGAGTAAACTACGACAAGTTCATGAACTGGCAACGTCATCAGCTATGGAGCGAGAAGTTAGGCAAGACGGTCCAGGTTGAGCAACCCAAGGTTGCAAAAGTCCAGATAATCGGTAAACCCTGCAATAGTCCAACCGTGAAGATGGAAGTGAAACAGCCGGAAGGCGAACCACCAATAAAATGGGTTAAGTTACAACTGGCATCTGGCGCAACACTGTTTCTGAGAAACACCACAGTTCTTGATTTGAGTCTGTTGCTTAATAAAATGATAGGATGATATGCTTGGACTGAGTGCTAACCTAAACTATTACCTGTTCAACGGTAATGTGGATTTGCGGAAAGGAATCTTCCGCCTGTGTGAGAGTATAAGGGAAGAGATGTCACTTGACCCGAGCGATGCATCCAATGTATATATGTTCATGTCCCGTAACCGGAAGGTCGTTAAGATACTTCATTACGAACGCGGTTTTTATGTGCTTTACGAGAAACGTCCTGTCATGGGAAAGTTCAAGAAACCTGTGTTTGATGAAGTTTCCAGATGCTACCGGATACAATGGTCGGACATGGCCTATCTTACGGAAAGCATAGTAGTTGACAAGATGTACGTCAGTCCGAAAGATTAATATTAATACATTGATTATCAATAAAATGACACAAAAATAAACGATAAAAAGTTTGCGTAACTGCCTGATTTTTCGTACCTTTATATCATGATTGATGAAAGAGCATACGAGTTACTTTGCTGCCAGCTGGGTCTGGCGAATGAGGAAAAGGCGGGGCTTCGCAAACAAGTAAACGAACTGATTGCGAGGCTTAAGGCTATTGAAGAATCAAACAAAGAGAACTCCAAGGCTATGGTTGATACAATCAATGAGTTGTCTACAACAGTCGAGAATAATCGAAAGGAAATGGAACTTATGAGAAAGCAGCTTGAGGCAAAAGACGAGGTGAACATGATGCTGGCAAATGAGATATCCAATCTCAGGCTTCAGCTTGAGGACGGCAGGAAACACCGTTTCGGCCGTACCTCAGAACAAAGAAGGCTGCTGAACAACCGTAACATTGATAAGTCTGCAATGGAGAAGTCCGAGTACGACGGTTCTGGCAAGAAAGGTGATGATGATAATAAGACCGATGGTAACGGTACCGGCAGCAATACCTCTTCCGGTAACGTACCTGCACAGAACTGCAGGCCTTCAAGGAAAAAGGAAACTGCTCCCCGTGCAGCAAAGACCAGGCTGAAGGTGGATAAGGTAATTGTTCATGAAATAGAAGACTATTACCAACTCCCGGATGGTGCAAGGCTTATGAAGCGTAACGGAATGGCTGATGTGTGGGAATACAGGTTTATAGAACATGTACGTGCTCATAACGTGGAGCATGTGTACAAGGTGGCAAGGGTAAAGCTTGCAGATGGCACTTTCACTAACACGATGGAGCATCCCTTGAAAAACCTTGGAGGAATCTTTTCCCCTGATTTGCTTGCCCGTCTGCTTTGTCTGAAATATGACTTCAGTATGCCTGAGAACAGACAGATAAGACTGCTTGCAAGAGAAGGCATCCACATAAGCAATACCACGCTGAACGGCTATATCCATAACGGAATCTCCAGGCTTAGGGAGTTTATGGAAGATGTCTTCAAGGAGTTTGTACAACAGGCAAAATACCTTATGGTTGATGAGACTACCGAAATTGTCGGAGTTGAAACACCGGAAGGTAAGGCTTACAGGAGAAAGTACTTATGGGCTTTCTTTGCAAAGCATGTCAAGTTGGTTTACTATCATTACAATAACGGCAGCAGAGCCTCTGATGTAGCAAAGACCTTCCTTGAGCATTTTATGGGATCTATATCTACAGACGGATATACGGTTTACAGGATGTTCGACGGAGAAGAATCAAAGGTGCTTCATATAGGATGCTGGACACACTGCAGGAGGTTGTGGGTTGATGCCTTGCCATCAGACAGGACGGCGATGGACATAATAGATTCTATCGGTGATTTATTCAGGAATGAAGACCTGTTCCGCACAATGAAACTCAGCGGCGAGCAGATAAAGGAAAAAAGACTTAAACTTACAGGACCTATTCTTGAACGTATCCATCATAAGGTGGTCATGATGATGCATGATGCGAAGATTATGGCTAACGAACTGATGAGAAAGGCTGCGAACTACACGATAAACCAGTGGAAATCCTTGAGAAATATCCTCAAGGACGGTTCAGCGGAAATATCCAACAATCTCTGTGAGCAAAGAATGAAACCTGTAAAGCTGCTGCTCAAGAACTGTATGAATATAGGAAGTGAGGCAGCCGCAGAAAACTCGGCATTCATCTTCTCCCTGATAGAAAGCTGTAAGTTGAACGATATAGATCCTCAGGATTACCTGAAACACTTGTTTGAATGTGTTCTTCATGGTAAGGACTGCGACAAGAAGGCTCTTCTGCCATAAAAAAAAGAGAAACTACCTTTTTACAGATAGTCTCCCTTATTACATTTTAATTTTCAACCTCCTTTCCGTCTTTATATCTATAGATGTCAAGTTTTTCAGTAGTCATCCATGAAGAATAAGTCAATCTGAATCCATACTTATTTTCGATAGTTGTAAGAAATGATTCAAAGTCTTCATAACTTTCTGATTCTCTTAGCTCTTCTTTTGTCAATTCTATTATACTCAAAGCTCCAGTACTATTATCCAGTATCAATACAAATTTAGGTTCCATAATAATATAATAATGTGTCACCTTCTAAACTCCACCATGAAGAAAACTGTGGCGACAATAGTTTTTAAAGTTCAATCACATTCTCTCAGTATGTTGCATTTGTATCTTCTCAGCTCTCGGATATATCTTATTAGCCTTCTGAATAGCTGAGTAAACATTATTGGCACATACATGAAACTTAATCTTTTTACCACACTGAATAGCATAGAAGTGGTATTTGTAATAGTAATTCATAATCCGTAACGTTTGATTAATACACTTACTTGAGACGGTTTGAATTCTTTTCCTTGAGAAGTTACAAATCCTTCCTTATTCAGAATCCTCGCCATTTCTGATAATGATTTTTCTTCTTTAATCAGAACTCTAAGAAATGCGGCAGCTCTTTTGTTGTTTGGATTATCGAGTGCTTTCATCCTGTTGGTCCTGTTACTGTTTTCAATAGCCTTATCAAGTTTTTCCAAAAGATTTTCCGGTTTTCCCAGACTGAAACCTCTTGCTTTTTTAGCTTTCAAAGACTGTTTTGTTCTCTGTGATATAAGTCCTGCCTCATATTCCGCTATACTGCTTATGATATGAAGGACAAGTTTATTAGCCTTCGGGAAATCACAGAATACTATTTCCACATCACTTTCCAGGAGTTTGCTTGTGAATGCTACATTTCTGGATAGTCTGTCAAGCTTAGCCACTATCAATGTAGCCCCTGTTTTTCTACATTCTCCCAAAGCTTCTGAAAGTTTAGGCCTGTCAGATTTCTTTCCACTTTCTGTTTCTATATATTCAGAAATCGGAATTGTGTCCTTCAGGTATTTTTGTATTATTTCTCTCTGTGCTTCTACTCCAAGTCCTGAATTTTGTTGTTTCTTAGTGGACTGTCGGAGATAAGCAACATATTTCTGCTTCTCCATATTTGTTTAACATTTCATTAACACTCTTCACGGATACTAAACGAACGTTCAATAACCATTAAGGCAAGAGTTAAAACAGAAAATCCTGAGAAATTTCGGTTTTTCTGATATTCCTACTTTTCCCAGGATTCTTTTTCCCTTAGATTCCCTAAAACTCCATAATATGATATGTTTCAGAAATCCGTTTTTTATAGTCTTCCGTTTTTTCAATATTCTCATCTACCACAGAAATGAGTTTATCAAGAAAAACGTCTTCTATAGTTTTCACCTTTTCTCCATTTTCAGAAATTAGGTGCACTTCAAACAGATCTTTCCCTTCATCAAGAACAATCTGCACTTTTCCGGTATGCTTGAATCCGTTACATTCAAATTCAAGCCCTCCATCTATTACCTTCATACTTTTAGGTTCAACGCCCCAGGACATGAAAATTGTAATCTGTGTTTTTAGGATTGACCAGATATACTTAGCCAATTCCAAATCATAAGAATCATTCTTTTCCATACACATTATTATATATAGGGTAAACACTCATTTTCCACTACGACCTTCAGTTTCTTTGCTACCTCATGTGAAGCCTTATTTCTTGCATCGTAGTATCTGTTCACGTCGGCCTGTACATTTATAATTTCCCTTATAAGTCTGAACAGGTTTTGCTGTAGTGTCGGATGATAATACTTAACCGACTCTGCAAACATTTTATAATCAAAGCACGTATTATTCAGTGCATCTTCTAAAACCATGGCCACTTTGTATTCACGGCTTTCTTCGAGTTCATATCTTTCCATAAATCTTCTTCGTCCATTTGTTCATTAAAATCGTTATATATTCTCTGAAAATCCTCTACCTCAAGAAACGGATAATTGGTATGATACATTTCATAAAGGTCTTCCACTGATAAATTCGGGTCACAACTCAGTATATCCCATATCTCAGTTTCAGCATCCATTCCGTAATATCCATTATAATATCCCGAATCAAGATTTTCATGAGGATAGACTGACTGGCAATTCTCTATGATATGTTCTACCAGTCTAAGGCAATTTAGAAGGTCTTTCTTTACAGTAAATTCTTCATCTGAGTGGGGTTCATAATATCCACAACTCAGATTTATACAACTTACTCCCAGCCCCCTTTCTTTAAGTTCAAGTACATCAGTCATCATACCGGGTTTTTCTTTATATCCGAACCTCTCAAAACCGATGTCCCTTAAAAAATCATTGCTGCATAATGAGGTAAATGAAATATCCGTTATCAGATCTTCATATTCTCTTCTGTCAGGTTCTATAACAAATCTCGTATCTTCAAAGAAACCGAGGTCTGCATTTCTGCTACCGACACATCCTATTTCTTCTGATACAAAAAACGCTACTTTAATACATTCATACTTCTCCAGACATTTCAAAGCTATCCATATTCCATTCTTGTCATCAGCTCCAATTCCTTCTCTTCTTCTATTCTTGGGGCTGTAACCGAATATTATCTCTTCTGTTTCTATAGCCTTAAAGTCTTTTGAATGTTCTCTCTGCACCTGATCCAAGTGAGCTACAATACAGGGGTAAGTTTCTGAATTCCCCCTTATCATATATAAGTTTCCCACATGATCACTCCTGAATGTTACTCCAGGGATATGTTTCTTCACATAGCCCTTTATAAACTTCTTCATAGTCTTTTCGCTTCCGCTTGGGCTATGGATTTCATATAGTTTCTTCAATAAATTCATACTGCCATTTTAATTAGTTGATAACCGTATGGAAGATTAGAAAAACAGTCCACAGTGTCAAACAGTTCATCACCAAAACGGTAAAGTTTCTCCTTATCCAAAAGTTCATCGACTGTCTTTTCTGATATTGTTTTCTTTTCATACTCTCCAATAATACTGTTCCATTTATAGAAGCTGGTGATTTCATCCTCTGTTTCATAATAATCTTCGTCATAGTCAGAATAATACCAATTCTCTCGCTTATATTTGGCCTCTGCATTATCCAAACAGTCATCATTACAATAATATTCTTCTGTAATATCAGAATATTTACCTCTTGAAGTGACAAAATACTCTCCACATTCAGGACACTCCTCTACATCATCTTTATGATGAAATTCATCTTCACACTCTACCCATACAAAATCACTAAGGTCATTGGTATTACAGTAATATTCTCTACCACCGACATAAACACATGTAGTACTCTCACAATAATATCCGTGGTAATCATCATATTCTTTTTCTGAATTATCAAGGCAATCCTCAGTAGTTCCAAGATCCAGTTCACCATTACCATAGTTGTCTGCAATTCTTTTACCCATATTATACCATTTGAAACTGTCCTGATAGCTTAGAGTCTCATCCCATCCAAGATCACAGTCTATTGTAAATCTTTTACCGGATAGTGAATTTCCATCAACATTAACAAATGCGTTAGGTTCGTTACATGAGGCACCAATCCTCTTATAACCATCAATATATTTTCCTTTTATTAAAGTATCAATTAATGCCCTTTTCAGAATCTCATTACCTTCGCTTGAATACTGTCTTTCCGCAAGTCTCCATATTTTTCCGTCCTGATCCTTTACTTCATTAAAGATTATACATCTTGCAATAATCTTTCCTTCCTCATTCTCAAGATAGGCTGCACTTGCATTTACTGCATTCTCATAGAAACTGTGCTGTTCCTTGTCAACCATACACGAATCGAAATCACCCTCACAACAATCAGAAGAGTATATTCTTTCAAAATCCTTATTCACAAAAAGCTTGTTCTTCGGTAATTTCCCCATAGAATAGGTTTGCCATTCTGAAGCAAACTCCTCACAAAGGAAATTCAGTATTGTTTCCGGAAGAGTTTTTCCATAAGCTGTTTCAAGTATGATAGCCCTGTAAAATTTCCCGGCCTTCATTTTAAAGATTTTCTCTCCTTTCTCATAATTTATATATCTTACGGCTTTCATGTCACCATCTTCACATAATCCTTTATTCCCATCAGTCCCATAAGTTGAACTGTAGTAAGTTTTTCCAATCAGGTTCACACAATATGACAATGTTTCATCCTCCCCACCGCTTCTTATTATTTTTTCTATCACCGTATTCTTCATTGTTGTGATATCCGATATGTGGAGTAGTGTATAATCTCCTGAAACAACCGCATTATGTAGCAGTTCCTTATTCTTTATGAAAGCAAGCAGGATTTTATTCTTTCTGCTTTTGTTCCCATTACCATGTTTTACAATCCCGAAAAGCTCCTTGAACTCTTCGTAGTTTTTGAATTTATAGTATAGCATATTATCCTTATTTTAAGTTGTTGTTAATAAAAAAGGAGGACACATGACTTATACATCACATATCCTCCGTTATTGTAGATTCGCTTATTTATACAGCTACGCCATGCTCTACAAATTCATGGCAGCTTAAAGTATGCCTGTTATTATCTTAAAAGAAAGCTAACAACATATATTCGTTCTCTTGGTCTGATACAATCAAGAGCCTTTCCATTATTTCTATGATTTTCTCAACAGGTTCATCAAATTCACTCAAAGCTTCATCAATTTTCGTTCTTTTTTCCTCATCGAGTTTGTCATAGTTTTTCAGTTTTTCCAACCCATGCCTGAAGTCCTCTCTATTAACCTCAACATCATCATCCCAGCTTTCCCCATTATAAGAAATACCGAGTGCCGTCAAGAGGTTATGAAATTCAACCACTTTATTGTTAAATCCGAAAGAAGATGAATATTCGATTTCATACTTCTTCGCTACATGTAATTTTTGTCCCATATTTATCTATCCATTTTCCAAAGCTGTTTTTATAAGTTCTTTTTTCTCATAAGGGCAGGAATAGACAATTATAGCATCATCATCTTCCATACCGCTCCAATTAACCTTTAGAATATTTCCACCATTTTCAGTTATAATATCTGTGTAATGGTTTATGTCCCCCGAATGCTCACAGTCAGGAACAATAAAATAATTCTTAACGTCCATAATATTCCTCCATATAGCACCTTTCACACAAGCTTCCAAAATTGTTCACTTCAGATCTGTTCAAAGGTTTGTCGCAATACTCACATTCTCTGACTATTTCATGGTGAGTTTCATAGACTGTCTGATACATTGATTTCTTGGCATTTTCTTTACCAAAAAGAAATTCCATGCTTTTCTGTTTCTTATTACTTTTCTTTCTCATTGTCTTTTTCGTTTTTAATTATTACTTCTGATTCAGTAAAATCTTCATCACAATGCAGACATTGAAAACTGTAACCTTTGATTTCAGACTTTATTAGTTCTCTGCCACAAATAGGACAGTAATATATCTTCTTCATATTCATAAGTTTTATAAAAGAAAAAGACCGGAGAGACATCATATTATTCTTGTTGTTCTATGATTATCTCCCCGGTCTAAGTTTCCGAGTTAAATTTACATGGTCATAATTTTCAGTGACCCTGCCACATTTGAAGTTTTGATATAGTTTTCATAAGGAAGGTCTGGAAATGCCTTCTTGAATGAAGCCAAGTCAAAACTACTTCTTGTCGTATCTGAAGTTCTGGTAATGCTTATACCTTCACCTCTCCAGTTGTTCACATCTAGGAAGATCATTGTTTCAAAAATGTCTTTCTTTATGATATTAAGTTCCTCTTCTGCCTCTTTCTTGGCTTGAATGAGTTTTATGATACGCTTCACCTTTCCTGATACTTCTTTAGGAAGCTCATAAGGATTCTGGAATTGCTCTCCTTTAAGTGTTGCATCCAATAGAGCCTTACATATATCACCGGGAATTCTATCTATTGGAACAAGTTCTGCTACATGATTTATCGTACCGTCCTTTTTTATCTTATTGCAGATATGGATAACCGTTAATTCCTTCACTATAGCACCCTTATTCTGCAATTCAAACAGATAAGCATAAATTGAGAGTTGGTATCTCGCTTTTGTTAATTGTGATTTGGTAAGCTTTGCATTAGAGTAAGTCTTTATATCACATAAACCGAACTCTGTATCACTTAATCTTGTAACCAGGTCTATATTACTGCTCCAATGTTCCATGTCTGAAACATTATATTCACAAGATTCAATATTCATTCCTTTTGTGAGCTTTCTGAAATCTTCCACCTCTAATGTACCGTCATGTTCAAACTCATTTATCAGACGTTCGATTGACTTATGTACTCCTGAACCATATTCTCCGGCTCTTTTAATAAGATATTCAGGACAATTATCATATTCCTGTCCTGCTACCTGTTTTTGTATGGCTTGAGTAATTCCAAAAAGTTGTTTGTTTCCAAGCCAGTATTCATGTTCCTCTTCCTTGAAGAGTATACCATTATTGATAAGTTCTATTCTTGCCATAATTTTATGAATTTAAAGTTTTTAATGCCTTCTTACGGTTTGTGAGAAGGTTTTTAAGTTCCGGATTGCTTTCTATCGCTTCTGTATAATCGAGATAGAGAGAAACCAATGATGTAACATCTTTAGCTGCAATTATTTCTGCTTTGATTGTAGCTGCTTCGTCTTTTACAGTGGGTTGTACTGGTTTTACCTGTGAACGAGTATTATTCTGTTGACGTTGTACAGGTTGATTTACATTACCTTTCTGCTGTGTAGTTACATTGTTAGTAGGCTGTTCGGAATCATCACATATATGCTCGAATCCATTGTATATATATAATCCTAAGCCATGTCTTGCTATAGCCCTTACCATACTTCTTTGAATTGCTGAATTACAATCAAATGTTGTGGCAGCTTCTATTCGCTTTTCTATGTATTGTTTGCTCTGCTTGTCATATACCTGTATCGTGTAGGGTACAGATTTCATAGCCCGATTGTTATAGTCCATTACCGGCAGCCAATCTTCATATTCAATACCATCGGCCTGAACGGATGTATGAACCATCAGCCCCATTTCACTTTCAAACACAGGGAGTCCTGTATTTGGGTTTGTGAAAATTTTATAAGTAGCTGAAGGATAAAATATTTTGAATACCTTCCATGCCTGACTCCATGAAATATAAGTCAGGTTTGCTTTCTTTTCAGTTTCCTCAGAGAGGTCAGCTGAATATAATGCGTTGAACATAAGCGAACGACGTTCATCTGCTGTTGCATCAGCAGGAATCATAGGTTTGTTGAATTTACACATAATCCTTATCGTTTTTAATTGTTAGTATTAAGTTTTGATTTATACTTGGTGTTGACGTATTCAAGACAAAAGCTTCTTAAAACTTCTGCCTTATCTTTCTCATCATACACATAGTAGTGGGTTTGTGGATTCCCATAGTGGTCATCCCTTTTTACCGTTCCTCTAAAATCACCTTTCTTAAAGAAATACTGAAATGGTACTATTAAACTGGTATCTGTATTATCGAATTGGACATATACCATAACACTTAGTTTTCCCTTGTAGAGCCATAGTCCTTCTACCACAGAATTCCAATTATTTCCTTTTCTTCTGTCGGGATTAATGTAAAATTCATAATCCCTTGTACCTTTTCTTCTTCGTCCTGTTTCCTTGACGATTTTGAGTATGGTTTCTTCTGTTACTCTTCCTAATTCGGTCTGTGTCAGATTTTCTATAATTTCAATCTTTTTCACAGGTGTAGTTCTCTTAAAAAGTTCAATATTTACGTTTATCATTTCTGTTATTATTTAATGGTGAAACAAAAAGAGGAGGCATAGATTATCTCGGTTTATAATTCTGTTTTCTAATAAACTTTGATATTCTATACCTCCTCCGGTATCTTACTAAAAATAATTATTCAATGAACCATCCCCATTTATCATCTTCTCCCGATATTGCTTTCGTAATACCTAAAGATATATCATAAGCGTTTATAGTTCTTTCCATCATTGTATCGATGTAGTTATTCTTATAATTAGTGAGTAATTGATAAAAATTCCATCCGGACATGTTCTTTCCGAATGAAGCGAAATTTTCATCAGAATAGTAATCTCTCACAGCTGCGTTTATCTGAGCTTCATTCAATATCAGCTCCGGCAACTGAAGATCTGTCTTTACACTTTGAGGCAAGGCTTGGTACATCCTCGCTTTACCTAAAAATTGTGCAAAAGTTGTTACGTCAATAAATGTGTTCTTAAGAGTTCTCATTTCCTCGACATGCTTTATGTAATTGTATCTGCTGAAAAGTTCCATACAATATTTATACAAATCTGCTGTATTTGTCACTTTTATGTCAAGTTTAACTCCGTCTGTACTTAATAGCATGTTAGTGCATACCTGATTTAGGAATCCTACACCAACTCTAAAAAGCTGTTTCTGGCTGGCATTTTCAAGCAAGTTCGTTTCACTGTAAGACCTCACACCTACAATCTGTAATGTAAGATCATTTCCTTCAATGTTATAAGTTATACTTGGAATTTCTATAATAAACATCATTCTCTGATAATATGAGCCTGAATCTTCGTCTGTTAGATTTTCAACAAGCTTTCCTGAACCTTTACGTGTTCTTAGCTTCATTTCGTGACTGACCCTTATGTTAGGCTCCAAAAACTGCTGCCCTTGATAAAAAGTCTGGGCGGCATCAAATACTGTATTAATAAAGTCGTTATGACTGATTGTCTCGACATTATCTCTACTAAATACAGGTACCAAATAATCATCCTGTAAGTTCTGCAATTCTATTCCCCTGGTATTCCCAAGGATAAATGCTTTTTTTTCTTCAGGCTGGTCGATAATAACAGCATCTTCCACATCCTGATACTTTGTTAGTCTTGTTTCCATTTTACTTATCCTTAAAATGTTAAAAACTTGTGTATCGGTATTCTATCTTCTCCCTTTACACATCCAATCTCTAATTTCCCTGGTGACTATAGTAATAATCTCCAGAGCAATGACAATTACGTCCTTGTTCATTACTTTAATTTTTTAGTTGTTTCTAATTTTTCATTTCTCCTTATATTTAAATCGTTAATTATTAGTTGTTTATATCTATATATAAGGGTTTTAAGGATTATAAAACGGGGTAATTTATTAAAATTAGTCACTAGTGTTCACTAAAAATTAGAGGACGAATTAAAAATTATAATTACTAAATAAATTTGGTCCATCAAGACCGCTTTGTTCTTTGACATCATTGAATTTAGTTTTGCTGAATAGATTTCTTAATGGAGTCTTGTCCGTAAGAGAAATACCAAGAATTTGTAGAACCTCGTATGTCGATCTGTTAAGTTTCATATCATGTTGCATGATAGCCACAAGACAGTAGGCAATGATTGCTGAGTAGACTTGTATCTTTACAGCGTTCTCGGAAGTACCCCAAAATTTCTTTATTTTCAGGTGCTGCTTGAGCCATTTAAAGAACAGTTCCACTTGCCAACGATTCTTGTAAAGTTCCGCAACCTGTAAGGCTGGAATATGTTTTGCATTTGTCAGATAAACGAACTCCCGTTCGTCTTCTTCATCCCAAAACCTCACCAAACGAATCGTTTCAGGATATGATTTTTGGGTATAGAAACCGGTAAGTTCAATCTCACAGTCTGACAATATATTCTTGGGTAAACGTCGTTTCCATTTGAGTACTCTTGCCTTTATGTTTGTCTTAGCCCGTACAACAAAGAACGAATCCATCATATGTATCTTGTAGAGACGATGATAATCGTTATATGCACGGTCGAAAACATAGAATGAGCCAGATTCATAAGTTATTACGTCCATAGCCCTGACATCGTTTATCTTTGCTTCGGTTATATGGATAAAGGCAGGAACTTGAGTTTCGACATCATATAAAGTGTGGATTTTGATACCTCCCTTATATGTACTAAAGTTAGCCCAAGGGAACAATTTCAGACACAAGTCAATTGTGGTAGAATCGAAGGCATATACATTTCCGTTTAGTTTGAATATGTCATTTACTCTTTTCTTTCTGGCTTCGCTTATCATGTGGAATGCGAAGTCCTCAAAGATACGGTAGTCCCGGTTCTCATTTGCTTTTGCAAGGTTGCTTCGGGTGACATGTTTCCCAACTCCAAGATGGTAGCATTTCTCTTGATGTGCATTCAGTGCAACAATCAGATCACGAAGACTTTCACGATTGCACAATTGTCCGAACATCAAAGTAAGAAGTTGATTCCAGCAAGTAAAATGCTTAACATACTTGTTGCCATCATACTTCTTTACGATACGGAGAAACTTGTAGTTGTCTAAAAACTCAACCATTTGGGCGAAAACGTATTTGTCTTTATTCATATACAGCCTAACATAAAAGGCTGCAAAGTTATGATTTCAAATCGTTGCGCAAGAAAATCTCTTCTAATAAACTGTAATTCAATTATTTCAAAGAACTATTTGCGATTTTTAGTGGACAATAATGAAAATTAGTCTTATTGAACAGCTCGCGCAAGTGAGTTCTATCAGTCAATGATATGCTGATAATCTACAATGTTTTATCGGTCGAGCGTTACAACTTCATATGATATATGACAATAGTTACAAATCAGGAAGTTTGGATTTTAACATTAGTAATGAATGTTGAGATACCCCTAAAATTTCAGAGGCAAGCTTTTGTAAGATTCAAGTTTATGATACTCAGCACCATATCAGACCTGAAATACTTGGATAATAGATATTTTTATTCCTTTCCTTGAAAAAAGGAAAGAATTTGCTATATTTGTCCTTTAAAAAAGGAAAGACTATGAGAAAGGATATTATAAAATCTCTGATTGCTATAAAACAGAGTGAAATACCGTTCGATGTTATAGATAGAGACACTAAGCTGCCTTTAGCACGTAAAAAGATTATAACAGTACCAGGTGTGCGACGATGTGGAAAATCTACCATGATGGAGATAGCTATCAACGAACTTGTTGCAGGCGGAGTACCTTCTAAGAACATTTTATGGTTAGGTTTCGACGATGAACGATTAAAGAGCATGGACGCATCACAACTTGATGAGGTGGTTGTAGCCTATATGGAGATGTATCCTGACGTGGCATTCAAAGATGTACATATCTTTTTGGATGAGATTCAGTTAATAAAAGACTGGGAATACTTTGTGCTGCGCCTTTACAAATCTTACTGCAAGAATATTTATGTATGCGGAAGTAATGCTACGATGCTATCCAAAGAATTAAGTTCCGCATTGAGAGGATACCCTTTGGAATACGAAACTTTTCCTTTATCATTCAATGAATATTGTCGGTTTATCGGTGTTAGAACTGATAGTTATCTTGAGCAGGACATAGCCAGACTACGGAATGCTTTCTTGGAATATAACGGCGTAAGTTCCTTCCCAGAAATAGTTCTTACACATACTCGTTCCGAACAGATAAAGTTGTTGCACGGATATTTCGATACAATGATTCTTAAGGATATGGTAGAGCACTACAAGATTTCGAATATCGGTATGGTAAGATATTTCGTTAAGAGGATAATGTCCAACCTGACCAAACCTACATCTATAAATGCCATATATAAGGATATAAAGTCGCAAGGTCTTAAAGTTACAAAAGACGACCTTTATCTTTGGGCCGATTATGCGTGTGACATTTTTCTGTTCATCAGAATTCCCAAATATGAACGTTCGCTCAGCAAAGAACAGAAATCACTCGACAAGTATTATTGTATAGACAATGGTTTACGCAGTGCTGTCATTATGCCACAGAGCAATGACAATGGAAAGAATCTAGAGAACAGCGTATTTATGCATCTGTATAGAAATCGTATGCCATCAGATAAGATTTCGTATTATCAAGGCAACAGTGAATGCGATTTCGTAATACAACGGGAGGAGTCTGTGGTGGAGCTTATTCAGGTGACATGGGATATGAGCGATGCTGAAACAAAAGAAAGGGAGATACGAGGTATTATTGAAGCATCGTCCGCTACCGGGTGTGATAATATGAAAATCATAACCATCGACTATGAGGATGTTATTTACATAGAAAATAAAAAGATTGATGTTATTCCTGCGTGGAAATGGATGTCTGCCTTGTAAGCAATAAAAAAATGAGGTTGTGTCAAAACGTTGGCACAACCTCTTTTATATTTTACAGTTCTGCTATATTTTCTTTTGGCTATGCTGCTTTTTCCTCATGCATTTGGCAACAAGTTGCTATATTCCAATTATATCGGGTTATAAATAGTCCCATAAACATATATTTGGCAACTGTAATGAGCCCCTTTCCTTCTTTTATCAGTTTAGCACACATTTTTTTTTTATTTTTTGCTATAGCAAAGAAAGCAAAGTCCATTGTAACCTTGTCTTCTCCCACATGCCGGAATCTTCTGTATGCCATGTTGTATTTCATTTGTCCAAACACAGCCTCTGGTTCTATACACCTCCTGCCTCTATGCTTGATACCTTCTTCTGAGAGCAACCTTTCCCGTGCCTGCCGTTTGTATTGATTTAATCGGTGGTTGACTTCTATAATACGGTTCCCCCGAGCTTTAAAACAACTGCCACGCAAAGGGCAACCTTCGCATCTTTTTGCTTTATACCGGGCACTTTCGATGATGTATCCGCTCGCTGTCTTGTCACGTTTGGTTCCTATACGGTTCATGTGCTGTCCCATAGGACAAACGTAATAATCCTCTTGGGCATTGTAATGGAGACTTTCGGCATGGAATGGGTTGGGAGTATAACGAGGACGCTGTTCTTTATGGAAGTAATTGTACTTGATGAAGGCTTCTATCCCATTCTCCTGCATGAACCGGTAATTTTCTTCCGAACCGTAACCGGAGTCTGCCACACAGATATTCGGTAAACGGTTATAGCGGTACTGGAAAGAGTGGAAAAAAGGTATGAGGGTCAGTGTATCGGTAGGGTTGGGAAACAGACGGAAGTCTGTGATGAATTGGTTTTCAGTACCTATTTGCAGATTATATCCGGGTTTGGTCTGCCCGTTCTTCATGGCATCTTCTTTCATGCGCATGAATGTGGCACCAGGATCGGTCTTGGAATAGGAGTTACGTTCTCCAAGGGTATCAAGGTGATTGTCGTATTCTATCAGCTTGTCACGATACCCTTCAAGTTCCATGACCTGCTTCTTCTTTTTGCGCAGGGCTTTCTTTTCTTCCTTATCCTTTGTTGCAGGCTGGCGTTCCAGGGCTTCTTTAAGTTCATCCACTATGTCAGAGAGCCTGCAGGGAGTAAACTCCACGGATGTGTCTTTTATAGAGTTCTCCTGTGCAATGGCTTCATCCACCTGTTCCAAGAGAATACGGATTTTATCCATTAGTCTCGTACGGTTCCGTTCGACTGTCTTGCGCCAGACAAAAGTATATTTGTTGGCTTTGGATTCAATCTTGGTGCCGTCGATATACTCCACATCAAGGCTGATGAAACCTTTATCGGCAAGGACAAGAACCAACTGGGTAAATACATTATTTATTTCCTCCTTTACACGGTTACGAAAACGGTTGATCGTGATAAAATCCGGATGCTCATTACCGGCAAGCCAAATATAATGAATGTCACGAAGGAGCTGCTTCTCTATTTTACGGCAAGAATAGATATTATTCATGTAGGCGTAGATTATCACCTTAAGCATCATTTTAGGATGATAAGGACAACGGCCCGTTTCCTTATAAAGCTTCTTGAAACTCTCAAGATTGAGATTGTCAATAACAGCATTCACGATGCGGACCGGGTCGGTCGCAGCTATGTTTTCATCAATTCTTTGTGGAAAAAGAACGGTTTGGTTGGGAATGTAAGGACGAAAATGTAACTTTGCCATAACGAAAAACTTTATACCTAAAGATACGAAAACTTTGGGTAATAACAAAGCCCGGGCTTGAGAAAGTCTGGGCTTTGCGCATAAAAAAAGGCTGTGTCAGCGTTTTGACACAACCTCATTGTCATAAGGATAATATGAAACAACTTCTAAAACTAATCATCATTCGGTTAGTTTTAGAAATGGCTTCTAATACAAATCTTTTTGCATATAGATATTATCCTCACATATATAATGAAGAACCTTGTCTGAAACTCTTCGCTTTAACTTGGCTCTTCGATAGACAAATCAGGTTTCGATATAAAGACTGTAGCTTTATACTTACTTCCTGTCATCTATCCTTCCAATCCATATTCATGCCATCCTCTGAAACATAAATAGGACCAGGTATCGTATTTTTGTTTTTGATTTATAGTTTGATTTTTCTATTGTTATTGTTTATTTCATATATAAGGGTTTGAGGGGAATGGGAGAGGAATAAAAAAATCCTGCCATTGTTTTATGACAGGATAAATGTTTATAGTAGTGATTGTAAATTTTACAAGGACATTGACAATTCTATTTTACATCCCAATGCATTCATTATTCTGTAGAAGGTGGAAACTTTAGGTTCTGTTTGTCCACTTTCTACCCTTGAGATGTAAGAACGATTGGATCCTATTCTTCTTGCCAGTTCAGCTTGACTTATTTTTGCTTTCTTTCTTGCATCCTCTATAATCTGTCCGGTATAGAATGCATAGGCTTTTTCCTCAGCTTCAAGTCTGCTTGCCGTACCTTTAGCCCCGAACTTGGCATCAAGTACTGCGTCATAATCTACTAGTTGATGATTGTTTGTCTGCATAATATGCCTCCTTTATTTTTATGGCTTTTTCTATTTCACTATTTGGAGTCTTTTGAGTTTTCTTTTGGAATCCATTAAATAGTATTACTATATTTCCTTCATCAAAAATAAAAATACCCTATAAATGTTCCCTCCATATTCAGTGCGTAGCTCAAAGATACCGTCTCTGATACTTTTTACAAATTTAGTGGATAATCTTTCTTGTGTTTTGAGTAGAAGCAATCCATATTGTACTTTTTCTTGCTCCTTTTCATTCAGAGTCTCCATGAATTTCTCAAAGTATCCTCCGTATGTTCTTATTTTTCTTTCAGTTTCCATGTTGCAAAAATAATCAATGTTGCTCAACTATGCAACAATTTGTAGAAATAATAGTATTGTCCTTTGAGTATATTAACGTTGTGGAGGTTAAACTAGTATAAAGTATAGGTGGGGGAGAAAAAGGGGGAGTAAGAGTTATTATAAAAAGAAAAGTCGCTGATTTTCAGCAACTTATGATTTCGATTGTGGTGCCACCAGGATTCCGTAGAGGTGGCAATGAAACTGTCTATCCGCAACTCGCGAAACTTTGCCTATAGCCATGAGGGCACACGTGCCTCGATGGGCAAGGACACCAGCACGCGCATGAACTTCTTCTCTCGCCTCTCGTGCATGAAGATGCAGGAGGCAGACGGATGCGCAGCACCTATGTCGGCAGAGGAGCGGCACAACCTATATACCAGTATGGCAGACGAAGCTTTTGATGAGGAGGAAGGAAAATGAGAACGAAGATAACATCAATGAAAAGGGCTTTCATTCTGTTCTGGCATGGGTTGACCGCCCTCCTCGTTGGCATTGCCAACTGGTTTACGGTATATTGGGCATGAGGGATGACTCCAAGTATGGCAAGATTCTCCGTCGAACAGTGGGCAGCTGCTTTGCGTTCCTGATGCTGTTGCTGGCCATAGCCGCAGGTTGGGATTTTTGTCGTACTGCTTGCTATCGGTTGGAGGTAAACAAGCATTTTGATGGCTCGTATTACGATACGCAGTACATCTCCCGCAATGTCACCTATTACACCTACTACGATGAAGACGGTTTCCTAAAGACTGCTGACGGCAAGAAGACCATTACTGGAATCAGGTGGATAGCCAAGCCACTGGGTATGGACTCACTGATATGCTACAGTGACGGCAAGAAACGCGGCTATTTCAATATGTTCACAGGCAAGCCTGTCATTGAGCCGAAGTACAGCCATGCGTGGATTTTCTCCGATGGACTGGCATTGGTGGATGATGGAGGCTGGATCAAGTTCATCGACGCATCGGGCAAGGTGGTGATAGACCCACAGATTCCTTATATCCCCGGAGCAGAAGGCTATGTATTCCACAAAAACCGCTGCATTGTCCACAATGAACGTCGTGATCGTTTCGGGCTGTTGGACAAGCAGGGCAAGTGGGTGTTGCAGCCAGAATATTTCTCCATCGAATCTTCCGGGAACTTCTGGGTTGTCGATAACGGAGAGGGCAAAAGCGTATTGGACAGTACGCTGAACACGGTTATTCCGTTCACGAAAGGTCAAATTTGGGTAAGCAGCGAATATATCAGTGTTACTCTCAGCAACCACATCATTCAACGTTACGACCATAGTGGTGAGATTATCAATGATTTCTACATCAATGACGTAAGTTATATGACCTATGAGTCTGATGAGTTGCGCTACTCTACCTCTAAGAATTACAATGAGGAAGGTACACTCACCAGTGAGACGGAAAACATTGAACCGTTGCCAGTGGAGAAGATGGCAAAATGCCGGCGTTATGAGGCAGAAAGCGGATGGTATGGACTAATGACAGCAGATGGCAAGGTCATCACACCTCCGTCATACTGTAGCATCCAGGCAATAGGTTATGACATGTACCTTTGCAAGGACAATGACGAAGATGGTGTGATACTGAATGGAAAAGGTGAAAGGATTAGTTAGTTTTCAGGATTGGCAGTGTTCTCGGCAAACATATTGCTCATAGATGTTTGCTTTATAAGATTGAGCAGGATGGCAGGATTGATGTTCTTGCCATCCTTTTTTAGTGTCAAATGAAGATGTGGTCCAGTGCTACGTCCACTGTTTCCTGTCATGGCGATGACGGTGCCGGGATAGACGTGGGTGCCTTTGGTGACGAGACTTTGGGAGAGGTGGCAATAGCTGATGGTGAAGTCGCCGTGACGGAGGGTGACATACAGACCTGAACGTTTGTCCCTGCCTACCTTGATGACCTCGCCCTGCATCATGGCGTATGCGGGTTCATAATTTGCCTTCAAATCAAGCCCGTTATGTAGTGCTTTTCTTTTTGTGAATGGGTCTCTGCGATAGCCGAAAGGGCTGGTGACAGATATGTGACGGAGTGGACTGACAAGCGCCGGGAGGCGGTCGGTCTGCTCCGTTTGGGTTTGTATTTGGGCAAAAGCAAGAGAGTCTCGCCGCTGACACGGCGAGAACGGGGGCTGTTGTTCAGGTGTTGTGGACTGCGTCGTTTTTGGCACTGCCTTGCGGTGTGCCTTAGTCTGCGTGACGGTATTGAACTGAGCGAATACTGTTGCTGATGAACAGAATATTGCTGCTATTGTGATGAGTAGAAATCGTTTCATGGTGCAAAGTTAACAAGCAATTATTGGACTGGCATAATGAACAAAGGGAAGACAAGAAGATTGTAACATAATATAGCAATCGAGTTTGATTTTTGAGCAGAAATCAAACTCAAATAATAATAATCGTCAAAAATAGCACGCATTATCTTATGTAATTCTGCTTGTCTCTGAATAGGTGTATAACTTTGCACGAGTTTAATTTTAAATTCAAAGTTAAAGTATGAAGCAAGTACGATTTGAAGAGAGCGAGGTGCCTTATCAGACACTGGCTCGTTTTGGTCTCACACAGGAAAAGATTGAAGACCTGCCCTTGTGGGCATTGGAAGATATTGGTCAGGGACGACGTTCGCCACTGCTACCCATTCAGGTGACTAATGAGGAGGGCGAGACATTGAAGAGCCGCACCCGATTTGCGTTGGTCCGTATGGAGGACGGCAAGGTGGATGTCGTGTTCTATCCGCAGTTGGAGAAGTCGCCGTTAGAGTCATTCACTCAGGAACAGCAGGAGGACTTGCTGGCTGGAAAGGCTATCCTTGCTGACGTGAAGGATGCGGAAGGCAGAAGCAGCAAGGCTTTTGTGCAGATTGACACGGAAACCAATCAGGTGATGTCCGTGCCAACGCCTGTCATCGGGCGCAACTTGGAAGTGCTGAAGGATGAACTGAAACTGAGTTCGGCAGAGCTGACCGTGATGCAGAAGGGTGAGCCACTCACGCTCATCATGGAGGACGAACAGGTGACGGTGGGCATTGACCTGAATGACAAGACCGGCATAAGGATTAACCAAGGTGACAGTCAGAAGTGGAAGGAGAACACCAAGAGAGAGTGGGACAAATACACCTTCGGGTGCTATGGCTGTTGGGTTATGGACGATGACGGCAATCTCGACTATGTGCCTGAAGAGGAATACACCGAGGAGCTTTGGAATGAGCAGAAGAAGAATGGAGAGCGCAACCGCGCCTCTTTTTCCATGCACAAGTAATCTACACATAATATAATAAGTATATGGCATCAAATAAATATTATCCAGAGGATGTGCTCGTCGAGAAGATGCAAAGCGGCGAGTACGGATGGTTGGAGTTTATCAACCATCATTCTGCTGAATGGCAGGAAGAATACGAAAGCTATTGTCTGAAAAACGGACTCTGCATTTGTGAAGAGAGTGCGGAGCAGTTTGTCCATCACAAGGATGAGGAGTTGGAGAAGGCAATAGAGAACGGAGAAGCTTGATAAATGAAGAGTGAAGAATAAGTATGGCGATAAGAAAGAATACGAATCCCCAACCGATGGAGCAGCGAGAGGAGAGACCAAGATTTTCTTGGGCTATCCCGAGTCGTGACAGAGGAAGACAAAGTCAACAGATGGACCTGCAGCCAGAGATGCGTGACCTGCTCATGCGCAATGGTATGCAGGCGCATGTGGTGAGCAATGGCAGCGGCTATCAGCTTGTGGTGCAAGGCCACGACAGTCCGCTGCTCACCTATAACATCACAGAGAAGCAGATGTTGGCTCTGATCGACTGGGGAACGAATCATGCCAACAAGTTAGCCTACAATACCTTTACGGGCATTGTGGGCAACGACTTCTATATGCCCAAGAACTTCGTCCATGCACGCAATGCCAACGGTCGTGTGGCCATGGGACTGCACGGTTATCGTGTTGGTATCGGCGAGTATGGACGAATGGGGCGCATCGGAATGCCACCACCCTTTTTAGGTTGGACACCACGCAGTCAGGATGGATTCCATCTTCGCAGAGTTGGAGGACGATTGTTCTTCCCCGAATCCCCGATTGTGCCTGAACGTTGGGACGGCAGAATGAAGCCTGGGGAGTTGCAGAGCGGCGGTTACGGGTTCTACTATAAGGGGCTGCAACAGAGTTATAGCCCTCAGCAACAGGATGTGCTGAAAGATTTGGAAGGAATCATAACGCCTTCCGTCAACAGACCAAGAAGCACAGAACCTGCCAAGCCCTATAAAGAACTGATTACCTCGCCTGTCTATTTCACCAATGAGAAGTGGCAGGAGTGTTTGGCATCGCATGGCATCATCATTGATGAAAGTGCGAAGACGTTGACCATCCAATCGAACAGCGTCAATGCCGACATGGTGTATGACCTGACGGATGAGGAAGTGAAGAAGCTCACCTCCAACTCCATCAAGGAAGTGCCCGTCGTTCAACGCTTGGAGTTGTTGAATGGCATCATCAAGGACGACTTTGCTGACAGAATCCTGATGGACACACTGAACAGCAAGGAGCGCATCGACCTGCATCTGCATCCCGAACTTGAACAGGAGTTGCAGCAGAGACAGCAACAAGACGAGGAACGTTTGCTTCCTTTGGAAGAGGAAGATACTGTCAGACGGGACGTGTTGCAAGGTGATGCCATGGTGAGAGGTGAAGACCTTGCCTTGATTAATGAGAACAAGGGTTGGTATCGTGAGGGAGCGCACGGACGTGAGGTGGAAGTCGGTGATATTATGGTGGAGAAAGTACCTCCAGCAGAGGGAGAAAAGAAAGGCGAAGCCAAGTATCGCATGACCGCCATCATCAATGGTGAAGCTATCACGCACGAAATCAAGCAGAAGGACTACGATAAGTTCTTGGCAGTGGATGACTACCATCGCATGAAACTGTTCTCCAAGGTATTCAATGAGGTGGATATGAAGACACGTCCCGAAGCCAATGCCGGACTGGGTACGAAGATACTGGCAGCACTGACGGCAGGAGCGGTCGTTACGGCTGAGGTTGCTCATGACATGAACCACCATCACCACCATCCTGCCCCGGAGTTGTATGCCGAGCATCATGGTGGTCCACGTCCTTACTTCAAACCTGGTGTGGATTCACCACAGGAGATTGCGGCAAGGTACTTTGAGGCAGAAGCCAATCATGTTGCTACGGAGATTAGACGAGGATATTAGCCCGAAAGCAAAACTTTCGGGAACGGTGGCTCTATATACGACAACATTGACAACAAAGGACAACAAAACAGCAAGACGATATGGCTGAAAAAGGGAAAGCGAACGAGCTGACATACGATGACTTTCTGGACAGGTTGAGCATACAGGAAGTGCTGGTGGACGCAGGTTATCATCTGAACAAGAGGGATGGCTTGCGTTATCCGTCGTATGTGCGTACTGACAGCGAGGGCAGACGGGTACGTGGCGACAAGTTCATCGTCACGCAGAACGGAAAGTGCTGCTTCCAACCGCCGCAGCAGAAGGTGTATAACGTCATTTCTTTCATCAAGGAGCATCCTGAAATGTTTTCAGAGAACAAGGCTGGAATGTCTCCTGACCGCCTTGTCAACCTTGTCTGCAACCGACTGCTCAACCAACCCATCGAGGACAGACCATCGAAAATCGTAGAACCGAGAAAGGACAGCAAGCCATTCAACCTGAATGACTACGACATCCACAAGTTCAATCCGCAGGACAGGGAAACACAGAAGAAGTTTTATCCCTATTTCAAGTTCCGTGGCATTGACCTCTATACCCAGTACGCCTTTCATCGGCATTTCTGTCTGGCTACCAAGCATCGGACGGATGGACTTACCTTTGCCAACCTTGCCTTTCCGCTTGTACTGCCCATGGCACCCGACAAGACCGTGGGCTTTGAGGAGCGAGGACGACCGAAGATGGACGGCAGTGGCGGCTATAAGGGCAAGGCAGAAGGAAGCAACAGCAGTGAAGGACTGTGGATTGCCAACCTGACGGGGAAGCCGTTGGAGAAAGCCAACGAGATTGTATGGTTTGAGAGTGCATACGATGCCATGTCAGAGTATCAGATAAATCCTGTGAAGATGGTGTATGTATCTACGGGCGGTACTCCTACTGAAGGGCAGATGCGAGGACTACTGTCCGTCACTCCCAACGCAAGGCACTATTTGGGTTTTGACAAGGATGATGCCGGACGGCAGTTTGTGGCAAACCTCAGGAAGGTTGCAACAGAGATGGGCTTCCGTCATGAGCACGTGCAAGCTTATCATCCGTTGGGTTGCTACAAGGATTGGAACGATGCGCTACTCAACAAGAAGTCTGCGGAACTGATTGCAAAAGGCGAGCCAGACACCTTTGACTATGCCGAGTTCATCGCAGCAGGCAAGGCAGAAAAACAAAGGGAAAAAGAAGAAAAGAACACATATCATAGAAGCGTATGAGACAAGAAGATAATAGCATCATCACCTTGCGCCCCAGCATCGGGCAGTTTTTCATCAACGAGCTGCCTCTGTTGCTGTTGTGCGTGGCAATGCTCCTATTCGGAGGATTGCCCGGTTGTGCGTATAGCACCCTGTTGCTTGTCATCACTCTCTTGTTCTCCCTCTGTTTACTCTACCGATTCATCTATCTGAGGAGCATCCGCTACCATATAGGGAGCGAGCAACTCATCTGTGAGCACGGAGTGTTTCAGCGGAGCGTGAATTATATGGAGCTGTACCGAGTGGTGGACTTTGCGGAGCATCAGACCTTGATGCAGCAGTTGTGCGGACTGAAAAGCGTGACCGTGTTGTCGATGGACAGGACGACTCCAAAGTTGGAAATGACCGGCATCAAGAACAGCTATGACGTGGTGAGTGTGATACGAACAAGAGTAGAAACGAACAAACGAAGAAAGGGCGTGTATGAGATTACGAATAGATAAGATTTGGCTCATTGTCGTGGCATTGGTACTGAGCGTGCCGTCAGCCCATGCACAGATTGTGACAGCCAACCCTTTGGAATGGATGGCACTGGCAGAGGGCAACGAAGCCATCAACGGTGAGATAGAGAAGGAAATCAAGGGTCAGACCAAGACAGCCCTGTTGCAGAACACCATCGCCGCAGAGTTCACAAAGATACACGAATGGGAGAAGAAGTACAACAGTTATCTGAAAACCGCCAGCGGTTATGCCTCTTCCCTCAAAGCCTGTACCTATCTGTACGACGATGGTGTGAAGATATTCATCACCTTGTGTAAGATGCACAAGGCCATCAGCAACAATCCGCAAGGCATCGTCGCCACCCTCTCGATGAACAACTTGTATATGGAGACCGCCACGGAATTGGTGTCCGTCTTCACACTGCTGAAAGATGCAGTCGCCAAGGGAGGCAAAGAGAACATGCTGACTGGTGCGGAAAGGAGCAAGACGCTGTGGGCACTGAACGACAAGCTGAGTGCCTTCAGCAAGAAACTGCATCGGCTCTACCTCTCCATCCGCTATTATACGTTGACTGACGTTTGGAACAGCGTGACGGCAGGGATGATAGACCGCAGCAATGGGGAGATAGCAGCTCAGGCTTTGGGACGGTGGAGACGGGCGGCGAGAGTGAGTGGAGAGTGACAGACCGACAACGGAATTGTCGGGAACGGTGGCTAATCATAAAGAAAATAAGATATGAGAGTTATAGTTGTTTATTCCATATTAATGTTGTCATCCTTTGCAGGAGTGCGGGCGCAGAACGACCCGACTCTTGCGGGGATGATTCTAATGTATACCAATAAGGCAGAGAAAGAACTGAAGAACCAGGAGAAGGTGATGCTGTTGCAATCCACCGGCCATATCTGGACCAAGGAGGAAGTGGAAGCCACTACCGACCTGCAGCGGGAGTTCAACAACTATTTGGATTCCTTTCGTTCCATCGTCAGCTATGCCGCACAGATATATGGTTTCTATCATGAGATAGGTCAGTTGGTGGACAACATGGGAGGATTGGTGGCTCAATTAGATGCCCATCCAGCTAATGGACTTGCCGTAGCCCTGTCTGCCAAGCGCAACAAGATATACCGCGAGCTGATTATGAACAGCATCGAGATTGTGAATGACATCCGCACAGTATGCCTGTCGGGCAACAAGATGACCGAAAAGGAGCGTGTGGAGATAGTCTTCGGCATCTGTCCCAAGTTGAAGAAGATGAACAAGCAGTTGAAACGACTGACGAGGGCGGTGAAATACACCACCATGGGCGATGTCTGGATGGAGATAGATGAAGGGGCAAGACCCGCCAAAGCGAACAAAGCCGAGATAGCGGCGGCTGCCAAGAGGCGGTGGAAGCAGGTGGGCAAGAACGTAAAACCGTGATTAAAAAACGATAAGATATGGGATTTTGGAGTTCATTATTGAAATATGGTGGCAAGGCTGCACGAGGTACCGGCCATGTCATCGGAGTAACTGGAAAGACCTTAGGCAGCGCAGCACTCCACCCGCAACGCACCCTTATGGGAGCTGGCAAGGCTATGCAGACAGCCGCAGTGGGTAGTGCCGCAGGCTATGTGACATGGGAGAAGCTGACCACAGACAAGAGCGTGGCACGCATAGTAGGTGATGCTGTCATCGGCGAGAATGCCACGGAAGCGGTGGCGCAAACTGCCAACGATGTGCAACGTCTGACGGGCAAGGCTGGTGAAGCCGTTGATGCGGTGAACACTGTAGCCGGAAAGATGGACATCCAGTTTAGCGGTATCAGTGACTTCTTCCGGAATATGTTTGGTGGCGGAGGATGCGACATGATAGGCAATTTCTTTGGCAATATCGGCAAGGGTAACGTGTCAGGTATGAGCATCGTCGGACTAGTGGCTGCCGCATTCATGGTATTCGGACGCTTTGGTTGGATGAGCAAGATTGCGGGTGCCCTGCTTGGAGCGATGATTATCGGGAACAACTCTAAGGTGGCACAAGCTCTGCCTAACGGAGGCGGCACGTCTTCGCATGGGCAGAACATGGAAGAGGCAGAGACTCAGAACAGAGGGATGAAACGATAACCAATATACAGCGATATGAGATATACAGAAGAAATGATACTACGCTCATCGAGCGGCTACTGTATGCCGTTTGAGGAGCCAACAAAGCAGGACGTGCAGATGTCCTTGGGTTACGGAGAGCAGAAGCACCCCGTGACGGGAGAAACATTCTTCCATCACGGCATAGACTTCTCGGTGAACCACTACCTGCTATCGGCGGTGGCCACAGGAACCGTGTCAGCCATCGGGTCGGACGCGGAGCATGGCATCTACCAGACCATCCGCTACGGCAAATACGAAGTGACTTACAGACACCTCTCCAATGTCTTCGCCAACTTCTCCCAAAGCGTCAAGGCCGGTCAGACCATTGCCATCAGTGGCGACATGCTGCACATGGAGGTGAGGTTTGACGGAGAGGAAATCAATCCGTTGGAATTCCTCACCATGCTCTACGGCAACATCAAGGCATTGGAGAACAATTCCAAAATGGGCATCAATGAACTGGACATGAACATACCTTCACCCTACGACACCGACCATCAGGAGATAGAAACATTGATGCTCCGCTTCCTCCCCTCCTATTTCGAGGACCTGCAGCAGGGAGCATATAGTCTGCCTGAACATACGGAGCAGTCATTAAGAAACATCTTCTCGTTGGGAGCGAGCAAGCATTACTTCTACGAGACCATACCGAGCATGGCTAATCCCTTGGGCATCGGCAACCGCTGTATGCCTTTGGCGGCTAAGGTGCAGAACCTGCTCATTGCCGACTTTCTCAACTATCTTGCCATGCGACATCAGGTGTATCTCTCCACGATGGACGAGGTATTAAAAAAAAAACTCCAAGAGCAAGCCCTGACGCATGACGGCATCATTGATTCTCTTGCCGATTTGGACGTGGATATCCAGAGCTTCGACATACCGAGGATGGTGAGCGTCTATCCCGACCGGGCTGGCGTGAGATGGTGGACAAAGGCATGGTTCAATGGCAAGGAAGAGGGAGAACCTTCCGTGGAGATAGAGGAACGTATGGCTGTGCAGTTCATCCACCGCCAAGTGGACAAGGACGCATGGTTGGAGGAACACTATCCTAAGCAGATGGAGATATATCACAATGCCATCGAGCAGACAAAGGAACAGATATTACAGCAGTATAATATATAAAAAGGTATATGGCAGTAAAGAACAGTCAGCGATTCGCAGAGATAGAGCGTCTGATGGGCGACTACTTCGGGTGTCACCTTGCCCCCGTGATGGGCAGGGTGCAGCGGGACTTGTCCAACAGACAGGCAGACGAGATGCGGGCCTACTCCAACAGTACGGCTGGCATCCTACGCTCATTGGCCACTGCCAATATGCCCGGTGATGACCCATACGCCACTCTGAGGATTACAGGCGAGTGGAACAGCAAGACCACAGAAGACTATCTGGCGATGTGCAAGGAGGCTATTGTCGGCAACAAGGACATGCAGCGTGACCTTGCCGTGATGGCTGAGGAATGGCGCAAGGCAGTGGTGACGGAGATAGGACGAGAACGGTACGATGCACTCTCTAAACAACTCGGTTGTGATTTGGCATACGCCTATATCGAACACTGCATGGAGCAGCTGATGATAGAAAAACTGGTGAAAGACCGTATGCCCAAATCCTCTGCCGACTATATCATCCGCAAGGCGGCACAGAGCAGTCTGTTCGGTCTGCCCTACGAATTGAACAAGTCACCGCTTGCCGCAGAGATAGAAGCCAGAGGAGAGGCAGCCTATAAGCCCTCTCGGACAGAGAAGGCGGCGGGATGGGCTGCCGGAGCGAGTGCCGATGCCGTGGCCATGGGAGGTATCGGCTCATGGGCGACCTTCGCCAAGTTTGTCGGTATCGATATGGTGATGAATGTCGGCATGGAACGCCTTGGCAAAAAAGGCAGCAGCCATGAGGTCAGTGTCGAGGAGTGTATCAGCAAAGGAGTTTTCGGTACGGACACCAACGTCTTCGCCTCATTCCGCAAGCAGGCAAAGGTCATCAAGAATCACGAGAACAGCTATATCAAGGCTACCAACAGCCATTTCAAGAACAAGATTCCCACGAGCAATATCACATTTATGGATTGGACGAAACAAACTGAACATACCTCATTCCCATGGAATAAAGGTACGTTCCTTGACCCTCAGAGAAACGAAGCAGCCAAACGTACAGACAAGTACAAGGATGTGCCCTTGATAGTCGCACCCGGACAGGAAGACGAGTATCTGGAGGTTAAGGCGAGACTTGATGCAGAGGCTGAGAAGGAGAAGAAAGCAGAACCGCAGGAAACTCCTGATTCATCGACTGAAGAGGCAACAGCATCTGTAGAACCGCCAGAGCAAGCCGCCTTGCAGACCAATGAAAGCGGATGGGACGGACTTTTACAGAGCTTCGGGCTGAACGGCTTTTCTGACATTGGCAAAAACCTTGGCTATGTGTTGGCAATGCTGCCCGATGTACTGGTGGGACTGTTCACGGGCAAGACGAAATCGCTGAATATGGACAATAGCCTTCTTCCTTTGGCCTCCATTGTGGCTGGAATGTTCGTAAAAAATCCCATACTGAAGATGTTGTTGATGGGTATGGGAGGTGCCAATCTGCTCAACAAGTCGGGACATGAGGTGCTGGGCAGAAAACAGCAGGAAGGCATTGCACCAACTGTGGTGGGTTCTGGTGCGCCACGTGTGCAGTACCGACAATATCCTGATGAGCCACTCAATCCTCGCATCAGCAACCCGATGCTGCAAGGGCGATGTCTTGTTGCCAACATCGATAATGTGCCATGTACCATCCAACTGCCAGACAGCGTGATTGGGGCGTATCAGTCGGGGGCATTGCCACTGAATACATTGGCTAACGCCATACTCGCCAAGAACGACCAAATGCGAAATATGGCAGCAGTGCAGTACGAAGAGCAGGCACGGGAGAGCGTAGTGCGACCGAGGGGGATTCAGTGAAGCCCGACAACAAAATTGTCGGGAACTGTGGCTTGGTAAGCCAATTATAGAATGTGATTGAGATAAACAAAAAGATAAAAGCATGAAAGAGAAATCAGATTTTGAGAAGCGGGCGGCAGAGAAACAGGTGTCGCTGCTGACTGAGGCACTGACGAGTGCGGTAGATGCCAAGGGACATTGGTTGAACGCAAGCGGTAAACTCTATCCGAAGCTCTATCCCAAGGGCTTTTCGGTCAGTCCGTTCAATGCCCTTGTCCTTGCCCTCGACTCCGATGCCAAGGGCTGCAAGAGCAACCTGTTTACGCAGTTCTCCGAAGCCAAGGCACGGGGTGAGAGCGTGAGGGAACATGAGAAAGGCGTGCCCTTCCTGTATTACAATTGGAACAAGTATGTCAACCGCAACAATCCCGATGATGTCATTACCAAGGAGGCATACGCAGAACTGTCGGACCAGGACAAGCAACAATACAAGGGAGTGAAGAACCGTGAGATACGTGTGCTCTTCAATATCGACCAGACCCTCCTGCCAATGGCTAACGAAACTGCTTACACTACGGCCTTGAAGAAAGACGGCACGATGGAAGACAGAGGGTACGGCGATAAGGAGGACAAGCAGCTGCATGGGCGCGTCAACGGATTCCTTCAGAAGATGAAGGACAACCTCGTGAATGTCCGTCAGGACGGCACAGGTGTGGCGCATTATGACACAGAGAAGGATGTTATCTACCTGCCACGGCAGCGTGACTTTGAGCATTACAACGACTATGTACAGGAAATGATGCGTCAGTTGATGTCTGCCACCGGTCATCAGCAGCGGTTGGCACGTGAAGGCATGGTCATGAAGAACGGCAAAGCCCCGTCGGAGGATGCCGTGAAGAAGGAGAAGCTCATCACGGAACTTGCTTCGGGTGTGAAGATGCTCGAATTGGGACTGCCTGCTCGTCTGTCTAAGGACAGCCTGGGCATGGTGAACTACTGGACGAGGGAACTGAAGGAAGACCCTTGCCTGATTGATGCCATCGAGAGTGAGGTAAACGGTGCGCTGAAGGTATTGAAAAAAGCGGAACTGGGTGAAAAGGTGGAGTATGCAACCGACCAGCATCAGCGAGAGACAGCGCAGATACAGGGGCAGTTGCCCAGCCACTACTTTGTGGCTGACGAAATCAAGCAGCATCCCAATGAGGAGCAGCGTACCGTGGTTATCGTGCGTGATGATGCCAGTAAGACCGCAGATGTGGTGCTGCCACAGGGTGCGTCGTTGGAGGTGAACAACGAAATTAAGGGCATGAACAAGCAACGCTTCACCAATGCCTTGCAGAAAGAGGGTTATGACAACGTGCGTTTCTATAATCCCGATGGTGCCTTGGGTTTCCGTCCCGATGACAGTTATTTTGCCGACAAGAAAATCACGGTATCGAGGTTGCGCAACTGGTCTATCGAAGACCTATCCTCGTTGGATGCTTCTGAAGCCGTGATCCATAGCCGTGACATCGGTTTCGACAATGTGCAGTTGGTGAAGGACGACAAGGAGCGGTGGGCATTGTACATCAAGCCCGAAGGCAAGGAAGGCTTCGCCGTCTATCCCGACAAAGGAGACCTCAATCATTTCTTCACCACCTTGAAGCAGTCGATGGACAACATCGAGCGTGTGCGTGAAGAATTGGCACAGAAGTATTATGCCATGGCAGAGGCGAAACCCGACCTGAAGGTTGACATCTTTGGTGGCAATGAGCAGGAGGTTGATCTGAACCGAATCCAGCGTGTAGCGGTGTTTCGTGCCAAGTCGGGCGAATGTCTGTGTGCAGCCACTATCGACGGCAAGAAATTGCAGCCGAGAAGTGTCAGTCCGTCCCAATGGCAACGATTGTGGGTGGCTCCTGACAGGGATTCATACAAGCAGAGCCTTGCCGCCTCGCTGTTTGCCGATGTATTGCAGAAAGACAACAACGTCGAGCAAAGTACACAGGAGAAGCAGGAAGAAGCGACAGAGGTGAAGCAAGCAGAGACGGCTACTGTAGAGAAGCATGATGAACAGAAGGAAATGGCACAGCAGGAAGATAAGCCTTCAGACCAGAAAGAACAGGCATCAGAGCAAAGAGAAGAAAAGAAAGAGGAGAAGGAAGAAGCCAAGGCAGCCAAGGGGGCTATTTCTCCACTTGTCCAGCAATATCTTGACTTGAAGAAGAAACATCCTAATGCCATTCTATTGTTCCGTTGCGGCGACTTCTACGAGACCTACAAGGATGATGCGGTGAAGGCATCCAAGATATTGGGCATCACGCTGACGAAGAGCAACGGGCGCAAGGATGATGAAGGAAAGCCGTTGGCAATGGCAGGATTCCCATATCATGCTCTCGACACCTATTTGCCGAAGCTCATTCGTGCGGGAGAACGGGTAGCCATCTGTGACCAGCTGGAGGTGCCGAAGCAGACAACATCGTCGAAGCGTGGAATAACGGAGATGGTGTCACCTGGAAAAGAGGCTGGAAGGCCGATGGCACAGGAGAACCAGGAAACAGAACAACACACCAGTCTAAGGAGATAGGCGTATGGGAAAGAATGCAGCGTATGCCGCACAATATGCGGAGGAAGCCAAAGAACAGATGCGGAGGTATGGGATTCCTGCCTCTGTCATCTTGGCGCAAGCCATTTTGGAGAGCAGCAACGGACAGAGCCAACTGTCTCGCGAATGCAACAATCACTTCGGCATCAAGGCTACGGATTCGTGGCTGAAGAATGGCGGTGAGTATGGAGTCTATACGGATGATAGGCCCAACGAGAAATTCTGTAAGTACAAAAGTGTGGGTGACAGCTATGAGCATCACTCGCAGTTCCTGAAGCAGAACAAGCGATATGCGCAGTGCTTCACGCTTTCACCTGACGACTACAAGGGATGGACGAAGGGCATTGAGAAGGCTGGCTATGCCACTGGCGGCGGTTATGCAGCGAGTCTGCAACGCATCATTGAAGCCAACGGACTGGACAAGTATGACCGTGAGGTGATGGCTGAGATGCGGGCAGAAGGTAGGTCGTTCGGGGTGGAGAATAATCCTCGCAGAGAAGAACCTGCTGCCCATGTACCGCAGTCTGCCGGGTATTCCTATCCTGTGGAGCGAGAGGAATTTCTCTTCATCACCTCGCCTTTCGGCAATCGCCAAGACCCTATGGATGCCACCAAGCAGCAGATGCACAAGGGCATTGACATCAAGACGAACCATGAGGCGGTGCTGGCTACGGAGAACGGCGGAAAGGTGGTGGCGGTGAACCATAATGCGAACACGTCAGGAGGGAAATCCGTCACCGTGGAATACAGCCGTGAGGATGGCAGCAAGGTGCAATGCTCCTACCTGCATCTTTCCGACATAGCAGTAAAGGTAGGCGACACGGTCAATGCCGGACAGAAGTTGGGGGTGTCGGGAAATACCGGCACACGAACCATTGGCGAGCATCTGCATTTCGGAGTGAAGAGCGTATCGGCTGACGGCTCAAAAAGGGATATGGATCCATCTGCTTATCTGGCAGAAATCGGACAGAAGGGCAACATCAAGCTACAGGCACTGCATAACGGCGATGACCTGTTGGCGAAATACAAAAGTGACGTGCCGCAGGAGCAGAATGTGTCACCAGAGGACTGGATGAAGAAACTGCTTTCCTCAGAGGACAGCGGTGTGGGCATTTCGGGAACGAATGACCCTATACTTGACATGGCGATGACCACCTTCATGTCGCTGATGATGTTGGCAGCGCAGATTGACAGCAAGGATGAGGAACGACAAAAGGGACTCATCTCTGCCATGGCAGCCAACCAGCTTGTAGATTTGACCTCGCTTGTACCAGGCATGAGGCAATGCACCATCGCTGTGGGTGAGAACGGCAAGGCTGTGCTTCATGCAGAGAGCGGTACGGTGAAAATTGACCGTGAACTAACTTCCTCGGAGATGAACCGCCTATCGCTCATTTTGGGCAATGCCAATCTGTCGGAAGAAAGCAAACGGACGAAGATTGCTGGAATGGTGACAGGCATCGTGGCGACACAACAGGCTTCGCAGAATTTCGAGCAAGGGATGGAGGCTGAGAGTCAACAACAAAATCTGCAAAGGAAATGAAAAGGATAGCAAGTCATCTGTGTACAGTGTTGATGGGTATGCTGGCAGTGACAGGACACTTCATGCTTACCCAATGGCTTTTCGGTCAGACCGTGGCCATCATCCATCTCGGCTTCCAACTTATCATAGCAGCGTGGATGGTCTATGAACTGATACGTGCGCCAGTATATGATGATTGAAAAGAGATTATTGACATTGCGAAGACATTTCACTTGGACAATGGAGATGTATAATTCAAAAAGTATCGAGCAATGATCAAATGTAATGTAACAGTGTGCGGAACGGTCAGCAAGGTTGCGACCTGCCGCACGAACAAGGAGGGCAAGGCCTTTGTGAGCTTTGCCATGAACATAGTCATTCCGGCGAAGAGCGGGATTAACAAGACTATCGAGGTGTCGGTCATCAAGGACGGGACACTTACGGATGTAGGCAGCTGCAACATTGGCGAGCACATTGAGGTAGTCGGTGTATTGGTACCGAGGAAACGGGGCGATGCCCTTTATTTCAACCTGTCGGCAAGCAGCATCAGCCACCAGCCTGCCGAGGCAGAGGACTGCATCAAGGGCGTGATGGAGTTCCGCGGCAAGGTGGGCAAGAGCATTGAGGACAAGACGGACAAGAATGGTGTGCCGTACTGCCAGTTCTCCGCTTTCAGTGCAGAGAAAGTACAGGACGGATTTGAATACATCTGGGTAAGTTTCTTCCTCTTCGATGGCAAACGTGAGGCATGGCTGCAACCGGGTGTGAAAGCGAACATCAAAGGGGCGTTGTCTGTCAGTGTCTTCAATGACAAGTTGGACTTCTCCTGCCGAGTGTCGGAGATGAGCGAATATGTTCCTCAGCCCTATAATGGTTAATGACTATGGGAAAACCTTATACTAAAGAAGGTCCGAGTGCCGAAGACAAGGCACTCGACCTGTTTGCCGATATGATGATTGAGCGTATTCAGTCGCTGTCGGGCAAAGACGGATGGAAAAAGCCCTGGTTTACTGAGGGTACGCTGCAATGGCCGAAAAATCTGAACGGACGAGAATATAATGGCATGAACGCTATGATGCTACTCCTGCATTGCGAGAAGGAGGGCTACAAGATTCCTCGCTTCTGTACCTTCGACCGCATACAGCAGTTTAACAAAACTGGCAAGAAAGACGAGGAACAGAAGCCTCGTGTGTCGGTATTGAAGGGTGAGCATTCTTTCCCCGTGATGCTCACCACGTTTACGGTGGTCAATAAGGAAACAAAAGAGCACATCAAGTGGGAGGACTACAAACTGCTCTCTCAGGAGGAGCGCGAAAAGTACAATGTATATCCAAAGCTTCAGACTTACCATGTATTCAATGTGTCGCAGACCAACCTGAAGGAGGTCAGACCAGAGTTTTGGGAGAAACTGGAACAGGAATACTCGATGCCTAAGGTGGAGAAGGACGAGCAGTTTGCCTTTGAACCCGTGGATAGGATGATAGCGGACAACCGTTGGATATGTCCCATCAAACCCATGTTCGGTGATTCCGCCTATTTCTCCATCAGCAAAAACGAGATTGTGATGCCGGAGAAAAGGCAGTTCAAGGATGGGGAGTCTTTCTACTCGAACCTTTTCCACGAGATGGGACACTCAACGGGTGCGGAGGGACAGTTGGACCGCATCAAGCCCGCTACCTTCGGCTCGGCAGAGTATGCACGCGAGGAACTGGTGGCAGAACTGACGGCTGCGCTGACCGCTCAGCGATATGGCATGACGAAGCACTTGAAGGGAGATTCGGCTGCCTATCTAAAGTCTTGGCTGGATTCGCTGAAAGAGTCGCCGCAGTTCATCAAGACCACGTTGCTCGATGTGAAGAAAGCCACCTCGATGCTCACGCAGCATATCGACAAGATTGCGATGGAGATAGACCAGGAGAAAAAGGCTGAGCAGACGGAAAATGTCGGTAATGAGGAGAAAATGGAGGGAAGTAAGGATGCCGGGCAGGTATATTACGCTTCCGTTGCCTATCTCCAATCAACGGATGACACATCGGAACTGGATAAGCTGAAAGATCGAGGAGACTATGATGGACTGCTGAAACTTGCCAAGGATTACTATGACGGTAACGGCATGGACGAGAAGCAGACCTACAGGAAGCCGTGCCAGAACAGAGGCGATGACCTGTTGATTGAGGACAAGGACTTTGCAGTGGTATATAATGGCAGTGTCGGTGGCACATACGAGGTGTTCCTAAAGCATACGGAACAGGAGATACGGGACCATATCACTCGCTATGGCATAGGACGTGCCAGTGAGGACGTGAAGGCTGTGGCGAGGGAGATGACCGCCGAAGAGTTTTCGGAATTGGCGCAACGAAAGATGCCGATATTCCAGATGCCAAATGGCGGTCTGCTGAACCTGCAATATAACAAGGATAAGGATAGTCTGGATGTGGGGACTGTGACCAATGCAGGACTCTCAGTGAAACACTCCTTCCCTTTCAGTCATGACCATTCTATGGATGCAAACATCAGCTCTGCGTATGAGCAACTGCTCGACATGGAGGAGTACCAGAAGGAAGAGGTACAAGAGGAGCACGTTGCCAAGTCCGCTTTCCGAAGATGAGAGTAGTATCGTAGTATATACTAATCGTAGGCTTTACTACTCATAGTAGGTACTAACAATAGTCAGCCGCAAGGAGTATTGTCCCTGCGGTTGCTTTGGTTATGGAGTTACTTTTGACAGTCTCTTATCCACTCTTTCCAATCTATGTCATCAACAGTTAATTCTTTGGTCTCCCAATCGTAGTCGATGTTTGGCAAATTAGAATATGGGAAATAGATGCTATACCCGATTTGCCCATAGGAGCAAAATAACGGAGTGACTGCGAGTTCTCGACCATAGTAAGAGGATGGTTGAAGATAGTTCCTCCAACAAAAGCGGTCTCGTTTAATGCAGCGGCAGATATGTCTGATAAGTTGATTTCTGTCCATTATCTTTTGTCTTTGGGGGTTATCATATGATGTTCACTTCTTTTCCATTCTATTCAGGAAAGTCTGTAAATCCTCGTCTGGAATGCTCTTCAGTTTCACCGGCTTGAAACCGTCCAATTGCTCCACTTGAAATATCTCGTCCACTCCATATTTGGAGCCATCCACCTTTACGCTCTCCATTTCTTTGACGGAGGTATAGCCATACTCCGTTTCATGCAGACCGCATACGATGGTGAATAACGTGGTGTCGTTACCTTCCTGTTGCCCTTCAAGTACGAACCAACGGACGTGTCCGATGAAGAATATTGCCACACAAACGGCATCCTTGCCTTTGCCGTCCTGTGAGTAAAGAGGATAGGATTTCAGTCTCTCCTCCAACGTGGGTGTAATCAATCTGCTTGCCATAGTCAATCGTTGTTAAGTGTTCTGTAATACATTCTGTTTTCAACAAGGTGTTCGATGGTCTCTGCTGCCAATCGGCACACCCACTCGTTACGCTGGTCATAACGACCTTTTTGATAGTCGTTGGCAAGGCGTTCCAAGAAGGCAAACACCACCTTGCCCTTTTCGTTGATGAGATAGCGATGGTCATCTGCAAGGGCATTGCCTACCTTGGCGGCTGAACCCATCTGACCGTTTACGAACCGTGAGAAGCACTCGATAAATGCCTTCTCGTTTTCTGATAATCTGTTGTTCATATCCTTTGAATTAAGAGTTAAATACTTGCCTGATAATAGATGTTTGGCTCACTGCTGACGTTGTAGATGTAAGCGTCTCCGCGATTCTATATAGTGTATTAAAATAAAAAAGCTAATGATCCCTTTTTAGTCATTAGCCTTTTCCCATCTGTCAGGAAGCAGTTCCCTGTATTTTTCAATTGGTGTGTTCGGTTGCCATTCGGCTGTTCTGTTTATCACATCCGTGAGATACTCAAATAGATTCACTTTATGCATCCTACAAGTGAGTGCTATCGTATAGAGTATGGCGCCTCGTTCGGCCCCCTTATGGCTGCCGAAGAACAATGAGTTTTTTCTTGATAAGGATATGTACCGGTTCATCCGTTCAACCATATTGTTGTCCAGATAAGTGTCACCATAATTAAAGATGTCCACCACTGCATTCCACTCATTGCGAAGATAGGTAATGGCTTCCTGCAGTTCGCTCTTAGGTAACAAATCCCCCCGTTCTTCTATTTCATCAAGCACATCTTTTATTTCTCCGAGTATGTCCGGCGCATACTTTTTTCGATGCATAAGATTCTGTTCTACCGTCCATCCCTCAACCCCAACTTTATGCTTATGCTCGTTTTGATAAAGTGCGTTTATCAGCTCCACGATCCTTTTTGCATCCGGGTCCTTCTCACCGCAATCTATAAATTTCCGTTTTATATGTTGCAAGCACGGGATGCGTGTGATATTGGGATAAGCATCGCTTTCGAGCTTCCGGTAAGGTGAGTAACCATCGCTTTGTATGATACCTTTGCAACTGCCTAATTCGTTAAGAATAACTCTTTCAGACCGGGAGCCGTCATCATAGAGCAAGTATATCATCCTGGTGTTTATGCCGACAACCACCCAAAGGTATCCCTTCCTGACTCCTTTTCCCTTGCTGTTCTTTTCCGGGACGAGTATTTTGTAATAGGTTTCATCGGCTGCCTTATAAGGATCACTCAAAGCTGTCTGCCGGATGCACTTATAAAGATTTTCGAAGAGGCTTGAGGCTTTCTCTATCAACTTATGAGCCGTAGGTTTCTTCAGCGTAAAGCCATGACTCTCGAAGTAGTTGATGATTCTTTCAACAGGTAGCGATTGTATATAACGTAATTCCATCAATCCGGCAATAAATGAACCGTCATAGCTGGAATTCAAGAAGGCCGAAGCCGGTGTTTTTCCCTCAAACAGGCGACCTTCTTGCGTATAGGTGTGTATCTTGTAGACATGCTTGATGAAGCGCATGGGTACACATTCATAGCGGACGCATATTCTGGGAACAGTGGTAAACAACCGGGCCTTATTGATGTCAAAATCGGGATCATCGGGATAAACGACATGTTCTTCTTCCTCCATCTCATAATGCATGTCACGTTTGGCCCCATTGTTCTTTCTTGCTTTACGCTTATCTGCTTTTTCCGCTTCTATCTTCTGCCGCTCTTCTTCGGATATGGCAGATTGGGGAGCCTGTTGCCGTTCGGATGTGTTGGATACAAGTTTGGCGAGTCCCTTAGTAAGGCGCTGTTGCTTGCTAAGAGATTCGCCTTTTTGAAGGAGTGCCTCTTTAAGGGAAGAAACCTCCTTTATCAAAGCATCTATTTGGTCCAAGAGTCTGTTGTTGTCATCTCGTAATCCCTTGATTTGTTCCTTCAATAACTCTATGATCTCATCCTTTTTCATGGCATAAAGATATAAAAAATCAACGAATTGGCCAAATAAACCGGATGATATCTTTAGCACAAATAACTAATAATCAGAATGTTGAATTAGATCCTAAAACGCTTTCTCAACCGTACAGACTTTAATGACACTCCATTTAAGATAAAAGACAAAACCTGATAAGAAATCTCGTAATTGCCTGTATTGGGGTTAAATGTCGGTAACTCAAAACTTCCACCTTCGAGGCGCTTGTAGTACAGAAGAAAGCCATCGCCATCCCAACGCAGTATTTTTACACTTTGTCGGTTTTTACCAAAGAATAAAAAGATATCTCCGGAAACGGGAGACAAGTCCTTCATTTCCGATCGTATAATTTTGAATAAACCGTCAATGCCAAGGTTCATACGAACAAAGCCCTGGTACAGATAGTATCGATTGGCTGATGTTAGAGAATACATGGATCTCCCTCCTTTCTTTCGTAATCGCGCAACATTTTAATCACACCACCGGGTGTGGCCCGTTTGACCGAAATGGTGGTTCCACTGTTAAAGGTGATTGTGATCCCGGCAAGACTAAACTCTTCTTCCGACAACATGGCGGGTGCTATTTGAGTGAATGAAGGAGAGGAAGTTGTCGGTTGGGAGGGTTCAACGCCGCCATAATAATCACGGACCACATCTGCCTTGGCTTGTTTAACGCTATAGCCCCGTCTGGACATCCAGGAACTCATACCACCAAAAGTGGTATGCTGATCGCGGCAAACATCGGCTAAAGAACAATTGTAGTCTACTTTCAATACTTCAAGGAAATGTTTCCAAGTTTTTCCAAATCGATTTTCTGCTAAATCCATAATGCTTCATTTTTATACATAGCAAAAATATAAGAATGAAAAAAGGCCGACAAGATAGAATCGCGGAGACGCTTACTTGTAGATATAATCTCCGCAACGCACCAACAAGGCATCCATGCCATAGTAGATGCGCTTCATGCCTTTGATGCTTCCGCTCTTGTGAAAGTTGGGGAAACGGCTGATATTGCACTGCTTTCCTTGTTCTTTGCTCAATCTTCTTGTCCTCATATCGTTTAATGTTTGAATGTTCAACTTGTTTTTAACTTCGTTGAAGAAACTCACACTCAGCATAGTGAATATATTCCCTCTACGTTCGCATAACCGTTTCTTTCTTCCCTCCTTTTGAAGCCTTTCGGCTCCGCTTGCCGGGAACAGATTTTTCGTGCATCAAAAGACTGCGGAATGAGGGCGATAAGGCAAGGAAACAGACAGAGGAGTTAATGAAATACCCAAATCTTTGATTTGCGGAAAGCTGTCGTTCAGTCCTCTGCCTGTTAGCATGGCGGTACTTGACCATTCGCCCGGGCAGTAACTTTGCAAAGAAAAATGGGCATCGGCAAGTGGACCTGATAAAGCGAATAGAAAAAAATGTATATAAAAGGGAGAGAGCTTATCCGTCACGGACAAGCCCCCTCGCTTAAAATTTATCAATGAAAAAAAGTTTTAGTGCTCTTGTTCGGAGCTGTATGTCTGGCTATAGATACAACATAATTCTGGTATGGCGGTTCGCCTCATTGGGCGAGTAATCGTCAATGCCGCCATCGAAAATCTGAGAGATGGTGCCACTTTCCATACCACGTTTCATCAGTTCCTCTGCAATGAATCTGGCACGGGAACGGCTGAGGTTATCATTGATGGCTTCACTGCCTGTGGCACTGTCGGCAGCGCCGATGACCTTAACTTTCAAGCCATATTTCTTGGCGATGCGTGCTACTTCGTCGAGATTGACGAGCTGCGACCTGTTGAGCAACCTGTCAGTGCCAAGTTCAAAGAAGAAATAGATGGGCGCACCTATGCAAGCCTTTCCTGAGTGGATGAGCGATAGGTAATCGTCTTCCGGCTCACCTTCAGCATTGCCATATTCTTCTGTACAAGAGGCGGACTCCATGACCTTTGTCTTTTGACCATTACCATACTTGTCTCTCATTCTTGCACGCAGCGAGTTGAGACCGCTGTAGTCGTTTCGAGGATAACCGTTTGTGACGGAGGAAGTGGCATCGTCAGAAAAGAGGTGGCCGTATTTGTCCAGAAGTCCCTCGATTGCAAGAATCTTACGCAGCTGTTCCAGAGTCTGACAGTCTCGATCGTGCTGGGCGTGATAGCGGCTGTTGCTGTCAGAAAGGGATGCGGCGTAGGCGGAAAGCCATTCGTTCTGTGCGATGTACGGACGAGCGTCTATCACTCGCTTCCAGCCAGTCTTGCCAATGCGGACAGAGAGGCCGAGGGATGCGGACAGCAGATGGTCGCCAAGGCGGTGTGCCTTGCCATAGCCGTCAAAATCCTGCATGGTGGTCATGTTGCCTATCTCTGCCGTAACAGCAATGCGTGGGGAGAGATGATACAGCCCCTGTATGCCGTAGGAAATGGTAAAGGGCTTGTGGGCATTCACCTTGTTGTGCAGCATACCCACGCCCACGTATGGAATGACACACCATCGGGCAAGGGTGTGTACATCGTCCTTGTAGAGGTTGCCGAGGACATTCCACATGAAATCAGCACGAAGGTACTGGTAGTCCTGCGAGGAGTTGTTGCAGTCGTTGAACTGCATACCGCCATAGTTCAGACGACCGCCGACGGAAGGTGTGAACCATTTGCCGATCGACACGGAGAATGCCGGTTTCATGCGACCGAATAGGTCGTTGCATCCGAGCGGTTTGCCGAGGAAGACCGTAGTTCCTCCTGCCGCTTGGACAAACCAGTTGTCCGTCCACGGCGAAGCGACCAATGCCCCTTTCATGTAGGAAGGTTTAAGCGGACGAAGCATACCGTCTGCCGAAAGTCTGCGTACAACGGTGGTGGTGTCCGCCGTGCGGTGATAGTCTTTGGCTTGTACGCCCAATGACAGGGCTAAGCCAAGGGATAGAATAAGTATTTTTCTCATGTTGTTCAATTTAATCTGGTGAATACTATAACAGGTGATACGTGACAGTGCCGCTTATCGTTTCTTCTTTTTGCCGGAAGAGGGGCGCATCATGCGTGCAGCCTTCATCATGCATCGGCGTGCCCAAGCGCGTTCATCCTCGTCATCGTCACGTCCCCATTTGAGGTCGGACGAACTGCCGCCACCGCCATGACCTTCGGCAAAGGTGGTGGCATCATCGACGTAGCCGAGGAATAGAAGCGTGGCACAGTACATCACCTCCGTTCCATTCTCTGCAAAGGCCTGAAGCAGGGAATCGTCAAACACGTCCTTGCCCTCATTGGAAAGCCGTGCCACACGTTCGGAGAACTCGCTGACCATGTTTTCGAGAAGGGCATTTCTGAGAACGGTGTCCGCACCTTGTCGGATAGTATCGGAATATCTGTGTGCCTCCTGCCGCAACTCCTCCGTGCGCTCTTTCATGGCGGTCATCTCCTCACGCAGGGCATCGAGCTTGCGGTCAGCCTCTGAGAGCTTTTCCTTCTTGTCGTCCAGTTTCGACTGGATAGTGGACAGTTCCTGCTCCAGCTCTTGGACTTGCTGACGGAGAGCATCAGGATTGTCGTGACCCGCAAGAATCTGCCGATGCAATTCAGCAAGTGCCGCCTCCTTCTCAGCCTTCTCCTGCAAGAGGTTGTTGACCATTGAGGTGAGTCCTTTTACTCTCCGCTCTGCCAGACGGATGTCCGACTGGAGCGAGGCGAGTGTCCGCTGATGGGCGGCGACGGACTGCTCAATGGTGGTGCACTGTTCTGACAGCTGGCGGCGGTACTCTTCGGTGGTGCGGTGGCGTGCTCCCGTCTCTGAAACAGAAGTCCCGCGCTCCATGCCCCAACGCTTGTTGACCTCGGCGAACTCGCTGTGCAGGGCTTTCATCCTGGCAGAAAACTCGTACTTGTCCTTTCCGGCAAATATCTGCTTGTACGCAAACTTGCCGTCCTTGATTGGCAAGAGGGTGCAGTGGACGTGCGGATTGGTTTCGTCCAAGTGTACGATGAAAGCGACGATGTTCTCCTCACCGTATTTGTCCGCAACAAAGCGGTAAACATCCTTTGCCCATTCCTCAATGTCCTTGCATCGGGTAAGATGCGAATTGTCCGCTCCATGAGTCAGATCCACCTTCTGGTCACCGAATGCCAGTTCCGTCATACGCTCACGAGAGCCTCCGAAGATGAAATTGACCACAGTGCGGAAGCGCGGCTCTGCCAGTCCCTCGTTGGGGTCTTTGATTCCACGGCTCCGCAGGATGTCAGCCATGCGCTCCGGGATGCTTCGGCTCTTGTCAATGGGACAGACCTTGCCGCCCCGAATCTCGAAGTTGAGCCGCTCACGGCTGCGGTCGTAGTTGCCTGTCGCTTCAGCGGATCCCCAACCCTTTTCCGTCCAACGGCGTTGGTGCTCGTTGCTCTGTGCTGTGGTGATTCCCTTAGATGGTCGGAAATCCATAACCTGTTTTGGTGTTGCCATAACCAATTTCCTTTTATGTGTGTACAACTCTCCTGTCCCCAGCTTGCTGCTTGTAAGGACAGCCTCCCGATGGTCGGAGACCAAGAGGGGTATTAGGCTACCCAAATTCCCTCATTTCCGACCAACGGGCAAGCCCGATTATTTTACAGCAATGGCAGACGTGTGAAGCACGGTGCCAGTAGAAAAGAAGAAGCGTTATACGATGATTATTAGAGGTCATTAGAGCCTATAGTAGGACAGGAAACCTCTTGGTTGGCTATAATGGCAAGGAAAGGTCGGCAGAGCGACTGGAACTGCGACTTGATGGCTGCGCTTTCCTGCTGCAAGGCTGGTGAGCTGCCATCCAATGCCAATTCTGATATTGCCTTTGCCGCCTCGATGAATGAGAGCCAGTCTCCTCCCAGGTCTTTGTAAAAGAAGGGAAGAAGGGAGGTAGCGAGGGCGTTATCTGTTTCCTGCGAAAGCACCTGATGGAAGGTGGCTTCGCAGACAGCTGTGAGTGCAGTCATACAAAAGGCGTGTCCTACAGATTCGGGAATGTTGCTTCCGCATGGCACCTTGCCAATTGAATTGCCATTGTCGGCTTTCTGCAAGATAATGGCTACTTCCTCTGTAGCATCTTCGTAGAGTTGTTCACATTCCGAGGCGCAAGCCGATGCGGACATCTTGCCGCTTCGCCATTCGTCCAATGCGGTACACATCTTCTGGCGGAACACATCCAAGGCTGCGTCAATCGGAGAAACGGCAGGTGTCTCAGCCAACATCGGGATGGTGATGATTTGGCTCTTCGTGAGACGGGTGACGGAAATCTGGTTCATCTTCTCCAACTGCTCGATGAAGGTGCGGACAGTGGCGCGGTGCCAATGCCAGCATCCTGCCAGTTCGGTAATGGTGATTACAAACTGCCCGTTGGACAGGCTGAACTCCTGCTTGCACAGATCCTTGGGGATGTACTGTACAGAAGCCTTGTCCACAAGGTCAAGGTAGGCTTCGAGCTTCGACAGCCTTATCCCGGACCTCTCTTTCAAGAACTCCAACAGGGACATCCGTTCAGACATCTTGCCGGAACTCGTTCTATGTTTCTGTTTCTTCATTTCAATAATCTGTTTGGTGAATACTGTTGTTTGTCGCCAGCTCCATTATACAAAAGGAACGGCATGATACAGGTGATACTTAATAGTAGTATATGATGAGCATTTCTGTGTCTTCGAGGAGCATCTTGCGGTCAGCCTTGTTCTTCCACAGCGATATGACTATGCGCGAGGGATAGAACAGTGATGCCAGAAGGACAAAGGAGATGGTGACAGCAAGCGTGAACAGATGAGGAGTGAAGACAAACACCACTGCCGCCAACGCGGCGATGCGGAATGGTGTCCGCTCCTCGTGCAGACGCTGCAGCCACCTCTCTACATCCATAAAGACAAAGAATATGGCAAACGCTATGGTGGAAGCCACTACGCCTATGTCGTTATAGTGTACACAGAGGTAGAGGAAGTGGAACACGTACAGCAGGATGAGCAGCATCAGCCGGTAGAGCTTCCTTGCTGTCACAAGCGCGGTCATGCGCAGATAGAACCGTGTCATAAACTGTCTGCGGCTTCTGTGCAGAATCATCGGCACAAAGAAGAACGCCGACATCAGGATGAGAAACAGTATCTTACTTGTCATAATATGTATAGCATGTGAATAATGGAAGTGGACTCAGGTCGGGCTGGACGACACCGTGTGTGGCAGTGGATATGATACGCTCCACATCCTCCAGTGTCAGTTCTCCCTTGATTATTCTCTGACGGAAAGCCCCGTCGGTTGTCCGAAGGCTCTTGATAGCCTGTTCCATGTCGTACTCGGCTATCTGCCACACTTGCCCTCTCGTGTAGGGGAAATGATGGTGGATGGCCTTGACCACAAGCACACGGCTGAGGATGTCGGTCATTCTGCCGTTCCTGACTATCGTGTGGTTGCGGACAGTGGCGATACTCTCAATCTCCAGCCATGTGCGGTGACGGTCGAGAAGATGGATAATCTTCATGTAAAGCGTTTCCTTCATCAGATGGTCGGGAGTTTGCGGCATGACTTTAGCTTTGGTTGTGGACAACAGAATGGTGCGTTGTTGCGGTAGAACAGGACTGTCATCTGGCAAATGTAACTTTCAGATGAAGTCGAGCAGGACTTCCTCCTTGGGCTTCATGTATTTGAAGAATCCGTTCTTGCAGTGCAGGCTGAGGTCGAGGCATACATCTGCCGACATGTGCTCCAGCGAGTCATAGATGGTCACTTTTATCTGGCTGACCATGCCACGCTCATCGGTGGAGCCGTTGACCTTGAACATCCGTCCGAAAGAGGGGTTGGAATAGGCACAGCAGCTGTGCCCGAACTCCGTATGACGGCTTGGAATGTGGTGATAGAGGATTATCATTTCCATCTCGTCTTCGAGCATATCCATCACTTCCTCTATCGTGAAAGGGGTGTTCAACTGGAAAGTAAGAAGCACGTAATCGTCATACTTGACAGGCTTCTCCATCTTGCGCTTGTCCAGCAGTTCTGGCAACTGCAAAGGCACGACGGCAAGGAAATCATCGCAAAACTGTTCTAACATAATCGTATTCTCTGTTTGGGGTGTTTATAATCTTGTAACATAAATCTTCATCATGAGAATGGGCATATCTGACAGGCGTTGCTTGTCGAGGTGCAGCTTCTTGGCCAGGTTGTCCATCTCCTTAGGAAGCGCATCGGCTATCTTGTAGAGGTCTGCCTTGTCCTTGTCGGAGAGCACGCTCACGGAAAGGTCATCCATCGTCATGAACGGCTGCATCATCATCAGGAGGTAGGCGTGCATGGTGTGCTCGTCCTTTACCCTGCCACTTTTCAGATCCTCGATAGCTGCTTGTGCATTGCGCAGCAGACGGAGGTTGGTGCGCATGGAGAGATAAATCATGGCATCCTTGTGTGACAAATCCTTGCGGTCGGCGGCACGGAGTATCTCCCGACAGCATTGTTCGGTATTCCGTCTGATGTCACCGATGTCATCGTCAGCAAAATCCGGCAGGTATTGCAGGAAGGATTTGAAATACAAATGCTCTTCCTTGATGAAAGCGAGCAGGTCTTCCTTGCCGTGAATGCCTTGCTTGGCGGATTTTTGCAGGAACAGCAGGTAACGCTTCAGTACCGCCTGTTTACCACCTTTATTATATATAGGCAGGCTGTCCAAGGAAGCAAAGAACGGCTGTGCTTCCTTCACGGCTTGCTGTAGTTCCTCATCACCAACATGGGAAGAGGTCTGTTCTCTGAGATAGAGCAGGTCGTGAAAGGTGCGTTGCTTAGACATCGCCATACGGCACAGCTCGATGTGGATGGAGTCGTTCAACTCATGATATACCGTGAACGGGTATGAGTGGGCTTTCCTGACAGTGTCACGTGAGATGCACGATGTCACGGAATCGTCCAACACGCGCCATTCGTTGACAATCTTAACTAATGTCTGAATTGAGACCTTGTCGTTCTGTCGAAGAGTGGTCAGAAAGCCATGATACTCTCTGATGGCTTCATCGCTCGAATGGAACGACTTCGTGCCGTTTCCGTCTGAACATGCTGTCAGCATGACTACGGCAAACGCAGTGGCAATACAAATGGCAAGTCTGATACAGCCATGCGAGTTTGATTTTGCATTATGCAATATTTGCTTCATGCAATGGAGGTTGGTTTGTCCTCCGAAAAGTTGGGTTTCATATTTCATTGTTGTCATTATTTTGAGTCTGATTTTGAAATTGACGGTGCAAAGTTAATGCGTTTCAGCGATATATTTGCAAGAATGAAAGTAAGTTTAATCTTATTTGTGCATCATACTTGCGAGTATGATTTTCAATGAAATCAAGTGAAAAGAAAATGGCAAATTATCGTGTTTAAGTATGATTTTTCGTCCAAGTATGATTGTTTCTCGGAAAAATAGTGTACCTTTGCACTTGATTTCATTTAATAGCGTACAACAGTATGGCAAAAGTAGGTTACATCTTCATCGCCACCAATGGCGAAGAGTATGCAGAAGACAAGGCTTGGATGCAGCAATACGGCTGTGTACAGGTGATAGAAGAACTGTCCGAACACGAGAGGCTGCGCCCGATGTGGAAGCAGCTAATATCGAGTCTGGAGCGCGGCGACGAGCTGGTGGTGTCGAGATTCAGCAACGCACTGCGTGGCACCCGTGAACTGGCTACATTCATAGAATACTGCCGTGTGAAGGTGGTTCGCATCATCTCCATCCAAGACCGCATCGATACTTTTGACGAACTTTTCCCCGACACCAAGCCCTCACAGGTCATCCGTATGTTCGGGTCACTCTCTGAGGAGTGTGCCGTGCTGCGCAAGGCATCGGCACACATCATCCATCTGCAACAGAATATCCGGCCGCCCAAGAAGTCGGAAAGGGCACTGTCGAAGCTGGAGCGTGAGAAGAATATCGTGAACATGTACAACGAGGGGCACAGCATTGATGACATCTTCGCTATCAGTGGCTTCACAAGCCGAAGTTCCGTGTTCCGTATACTCAACAAGCATGGTGTGACGCTGAACCGTGGGCCGCACAGCGGACCATTGAAGAAAAGGAATAAAAGAGAGGAATAAGAAATGGAAGATATTAGAAAGGTTTTCACGATTCAATGGGTTGGTCCATTTGATACTTTTACGTCTTTGTCCGAGTATTTGAATGACCCAAATACTTGTGACTGTCATTTGTTCAGCTTTTATTATTGTTCGGGTAGCAAAAAAGGTAAAGGGCATCCCATTAGCAAGGATGACTATCGGTATTTTGGCCTCCATCGCTCTGGAACACCAATACATACGAGAGTGGCTTCTTGGCACGAACATTTAAGAAACTTTCGAGAACCTTTTTCTTTATGGATTGGTAGTTTTAGCGATTCGACTCAACAGACTCCACAAAACGTTGAGGACGTTGAAACAGTTTTCATTTCGACATACAAGGATGTCCTTACAGAAAACACACAAAAGAAAAAGGCAACACCTAAAGAAAGCATCTGTATCATAAACCTTTGGTATAGGTCTAATGAGAAAAGATGGTTGAATAAGAAACGAGACATCAAGATCTTCGATGATGTGCTTATTTATGAGGCAGAAAGCATGACCTATTCCAAAGGTAATTTGTCAATAGTTTAAAATATGGAAACATTCAAAGACGTTATATCAGGCGACCAACTGGTCTTGGTCGATTTCTTCGCCACATGGTGCCAGCCATGCAAGATGATGCACCCCATCCTGAAGCAGGTGAAGGAAGTGTTGGGTGACAGAATACGCATCATCAAGGTGGATGTGGACAAGTATGGGGTGGCTGCAAGCCAGTATGGCATACAGTCTGTGCCCACATTGATGCTGTTCAGACACGGCGAAGTGTTGTGGAGGACGAGCGGTGTGATGCAGAAATCAGAGTTGCTGGCAACGATTGACCCGTTTTTAAGATAAAAGAGCAGAAATGTCAAAATCTAAATTAAAGTCTGTCCTCATGTCCATGGACAAGAGTGAGATAATAAAAATGGTATTGGAACTTTATTCTGCACGGAAAGAGGCAAAGGAATATCTTGACTTCTATGCAGAGCCGAATGAGGGTCAGAAGTTGGAAGAGTACAAGCACATCATACGAGAAGAGTTCTATCCGAGCAGAAACAGAGAGCCAAAGACACGCTTCTCAGTGTGCCGCAAGGCATTGTCCGACTTCAAGAAACTGAAGCCTTCGGAAGATTCTATAGCAGAATTGATGGTGTTCTATATGGAGAACGCCTGTCAGTTCACTTACGACTATGGAGACATGTGGGAGCAATTCTATGATTCTGTTGAGAGTAATTTCGACAAGACATTGCGCCACATCGTGCTATATGACCTTTGGGACAAGTATGATTCCCGAATCAAGCAATGCCTTCGTTGGGCAAGCCCTTGTGGATGGGGATTTCCTGACGCACTGAATGATATGTATGAGGAAATGAAGGCGCATAATGAGGAACTCCGAAAGAAATACAGGAATTTCAAGATGCCCATCAACGCTGATTAATAAACGAATATACTCAAATGGGGAAACCGAAGAAAAAACATAAGAAGGCGAAACAACTACCCTTAAGCAAAGAAGAGCAGATTTATCAAGCGGCAAGAGACCTTGCAGCTGAAATTGGCATATCCTATTCTGAGGCATTAGGGTTTACCTTGGGCATAAAGGACGTAACGTATGGTTGGGAAGACGACTATACGGAAGAAGAGTTTCAGGCACTGATTGACCATGCTGTGGGAGACACTGATTATGAGCACACCCTCTATTGAATCATCTACACGAGAGGAACGTTTGGATTACGTTCTGAATGAATGGAAATGCCTACACAACTGTGAGATATGCGGCAAATGCCATGTTCTGAAAGGCAGAAGTGAGGAAATGCTCTATGCCGACTATATTGACGGCAAGCGGTCATATATGGATATAACACTGGAAATAAGAAGTAACAGATAATGATGTCACAGAAATACATATATCCATCGTTGTTCCAGGAGGAGGATCCGCATGAGAGCATTCCTTCTGAGAAAACAGAGTACGACCTGACCAATCTCTTTGGGAGGCTGGCAAAGTCTGACTTTCGCAGCCGTTTCCATCTGTCCAAGAAAGACAGGGAGTATGTAATGGAAAAGGGATTGCCGACGATACGAAAACACGCAGAGGACTTTGTGGCAAAAAGACTTGCTCCGGCTGTCATACCGAACGACGGCAAACAGACTCCAAGCACGGGCATCCTGTTTTCCTGGCTCAACATGCCACTGGCTGTTGTTGCAGGGGATGCTTCTTCAAGTGGCATCACATCCCAGCAGGCAGGGCACTGACCAAGGAAGAACAGGAATATGCTGTTGCCGTATTGATGGCATGGATTGAAAAGCAGATGAATAAAGGATGAAGATAGAAGAAGCCATAGTATATGTGATGGTAAAGCGAAATGGCGGCATGACAACTGACCAGATTGCCGATGCCATCAATCGTCATGGGCTGCACCTGAGAAAGGACGGTCAGCCTGTGACAAGCAAGCAGGTGTATGCAACAATCTGCCGTTTCCCTGAAATGTTCACAAAAGAAGCTGGCAGAATCATGTTAATGATATGACGTAACGATATGACAATAGATACAACCAACATGTGCTCACACCTTCAGAAGAAGTTGTTTGAACCAGAAGGTGTGTATTATCCTATATGGCAAGCCATGCAGGATGATGAGACCTTGACGGCTGTGGTGCGAAGCAGGCAGCTGCACATATACAGGAATGGGAAGAAGATCCTCGTTCTGGCAGGCAAGGCACAACCGAAAGTAATACGAGAAGATAAGTTGAATGAATTGATAACACAATAAAAAGAAGTAAGAATGAAATCATTTGGACAAAAATCGTGGATGCTTCCACAGCCGGTACTGATTATCGGCACATACGACAAGAACGGCAAGCCCAATGCAATGAACGCTGCTTGGGGCGGTCAATGGGACGCAAAGGAGATTATGATTGCCATGGGCGCACATGCCACTACGGAGAACCTGAACAACTGCCCCGACTTCACCGTGGCATTTGCTACAAAGCAGACCATGGTGGCAGCAGATTTCGTAGGCATCGTATCTGCCAAGAACGATGCGGATAAGATGGCGAAGACAGGTTGGAACGTCGAGAAGGCAGAGAATATCAACGCTCCCGTCTTTACAGACTTCCCCATGACATTGGAATGTCGCATCAAAGAGAAAATCGATGAGTCACCAGAGGGTTATTATATCGTGGCAGAGATAGTAAACATTCTCGTAGATGAAAAGTATCTTGCCGAGAATGGCAAGCCAGATATGGAGAAGATGGAACTCATCGTGTTCGATCCCATACATCACGGCTACATTGAGCTTGGCAAGACAGTTGGTCACGCATTCTCAGACGGTAAGGCTTTGAAGGGATGATACTCAGATACATCTTCCATAGCGGCTTCTTGCTTGAAACGTCTCAATGCATCCTGGTATTTGACTACTGGATGGATCCTGCTGGTGTCATGAGTGTGTACATGAATACATGTAAACCTGTGTACGTGTTTTCAAGTCACTTCCATGAAGACCACTTCACAAAAGAAATCTTCAAGTGGAAGAATCGCATTCCCAATGTCACATACATTCTGTCAAAGGACATACTCAAACGAAGAAGAGCTCAGAAAGAGGATGCAGATGTTTGGATGGTAAAAGGAACAGTCTGGGAAGATGAGTATCTGAAAGTGACAGCAACAGGCAGTAACGATAGCGGTGTAAGCTGGATAGTAGAAACTGAAGGAAAAACTATCTTTCACGCAGGAGACCTATGCAACTGGTACGCACGCTTCCTCGCCGACAACACACCTGAAGGAGAGGTCTTCAGCGAAGAGTTCGGTCAATATATCAATCCTGTGGCGGAGGAAAAGCGATTCCTTGGTGAACTTAAAGACATTCGAAAGATAACTGATTCCTTTGACCTCGTGATGTTTCCTGTGGACGAACGCATCGGTAACGGCTATACGCTGGGAGGAAGGCAGTTTATTGAACGTTTCAAGGTTGGAATGTTTGTCCCGATGCACTTTGTCATGAGTGGATTTGAGAGTGTATGGCGCATGGAACCTTTCTGCAAAGAGAAGGAAGTTCCCTTTTGGTGTATCGAGCATGAAGGAGACAGCATAACAATTTCATAATCAAATCATCAAAACAATGGACGCAAAAGAAAAAGTATTGGCAACAATGAAGGAGGCTGGTCAGCCTCTCAACGCAGGTAAAATCGCAGAACTCAGCGGTCTCGACCGCAAAGAGGTTGATTCTGCAATGAAACAGTTGAAGGCAGAGGGTGCAATCGTCTCTCCTGTGCGTTGCAAATGGGCACCTGCAGAGTAAGGTTTATACTGCTGTCTTGAAATATAGGCAGCAGTATCTTTAGTTTTTATCAAAATGTTAAGGTGAGGAATCTGAATATCCTTGCCTACGGACATGAATATCCGCTGCATCTTTTTGGGGTAAGGTGCAGACGTGTGGCTGTCAGCGTATCTTGGATTAGAAACGCTTAGCGGTCACGGCGAAAGTCATTTCGTCTCTCTCCGCCGAACAAAGCTCTGAGCACATTGCCCAAAGCTCCGAACACGAAGCAGCAAACGATGATTGCAACAATATCGTCCATAAGCATTTTCTGTTTTATGGGTTATACACTATTATGAAGATTCACTATGTCCAAGCCCTGCTGCTTGGCTTCTCTGACGGTGTAGAATGTGCCGCCCTTGGGATTGCCATTGAAGTAGGCAATGAGCCGTGAACTGCGGTTGACCATGTAGTCGTTGCGCCTCAGAAGGCAGCCATTATAGTATCGCTCGCTCAATACGACCACGTCATCCACGATGCGTAGGATGGCATCATATTTGGCTTGCTCTTCCTTGCCCCACCTATCAGACTGACCACGGAACGGCACAACGGCTATCACCTGCAAGTCCTTCAACTCGCATTGCAACGAAAGGGCGGCTTCTGCCGCCAGCAGGTCAAATCCCATTGCCATGCCACAATAGAAATACCGGTAGCCGTCGGCATACGCCTTGGCTATCTCCGATTTGAGACATTGCTTCAACTCCCTCCGCTTGGCGAAGGGTACGCTGCGGTGTCCGCTGAAGCATACGGACACTGCCTTGTCGTACTTTGTCATACTTTACCTTACTTTATAATGTGTGCGTGCGAGGAACATACCGCCAATAACACATGCCCCGAGACTTTCGAGTTGGTTGGCATACTTGGCATAGCTGAGACCCTTGGTTATCACATCGTCAAAGACCAACACCATTTTGTTGTCGAAGAACGGTTCATCAAACTCAACGACATTCGCCTTGCAGACTTCATCCTCGTTCTTGCGGTTATCGTGGATGGTCTTACGCTCTCCGCATACCCTCACGTGCTCGTAGCCGTTTTCCGCTCCTGTCAGTTCACAAACCCTGTGGCAGAAAGCCTTGTAGCGGAGTTCGTTGCTCTCGCTTGTGGATGCCGGAACGGGGGCGAAGACGATGTTCACGCAACCCTTGCCGTAGAGTGTCAGCATATTCTCTGCGGTGCGCTGCGCCACTTCCTCGTAGGCTCTTCCGTCCTTGAAGTCAAACACTAATTGTCTGTCGGCAATCTCCTTCTCACCCACATTGCGGATGCGTGCGGGATAGTATTTGCAGAACCAAGTCTGAGGCTTGTCTAACTGCTTTTGGATTTGATAGTCATTCTTGTGTGCCATTGCTCTTATGTTTTTTCTTCCCTTATTTCGGAGGCTTTTCCTGCCTGCCCAAGGGATATTTTTTGCTTTCCAAGAGTGATGGCGATCAAAAAGCCAAATCGGGAGCGAAAAATACGCTCTGCACGCAGAGGAAGATTTTTCGGTCAAATGCAATGGACGATTTGGTGTTTGAACAATCGCCAGCATTACCTTTGCAAAACAATATCCGCAGCGGCAAGGCAGGCGAAAAGAAATCTGTTACATAAAAGGGGAACCAGGGCGGGATGGCGTGGGGCTATGCCGTATATGGGAATGAACGAAAGATGATATAAGGGAAAAGAGGAAATGGTCTGAAAGTGTAGGGACAAAAACTTATATCGGGCAAGATGCACATTTATAAATGTCAAGTACCCATGACTTATATCTGGCTTGGATAGTATTAATAAGGGTAGTATCAACTACGAATAGTAGTGTAGTATAATAGTATAAAGTATTTACTAAGGGGATTATCGACTACGAATAGTAAAGTAGTACAATAGTATTTACTACGATTAGTTGAGTTCATAGAAGAGATAGCGGTATCATCGTCTGTTCGGCGATGATACCGCGCGGCACTCATGTGTCATGCCGCTTTAGGTATTCAGTCATTGCCTCATTGACAATATTACGCAAGGACATCCCTTTCTTGATGGCGAGGTACTTCATCTTCGTGTGGATGCTCTTGTTGATAAGGAAATTGCAATGCACCAGCACTTCTGTAGTCTCAGAAACAGACACTGGTGGGGCTTGTGTGTTTTCTGTGACTATCTGCTCTTTACTCGGCTTCTTGGTGGAAGAAAGGAGTCCGTTGAGACCGCCTTTCATTCCCTCTTTCAACATACTGCTCTTGCTCATGGCCATACTATTTTAGTTTCAACACTTCCTTTGCCAAAGACATGTAATCACTGGCACCATTGGACTTGGGATTATACTCAAAGATAGTCTTGCCGTTGATGGGGGCTTCTGCCAAAGCCACATTGTCACGGATGACGGTCTTGAAGACTTTCTCGTGAAAACTGTCATTGACGATTTCCCTCACGCTTCGGTTCAACGTCTTGCGGCGGTCGAACTGCGTGATGACAATGCCGCCCACTTTGAGGTTGGGATTAAGCCGCTCCTGAACGATGCGGATAATATCCATCAACTTTGCCATACCTCTCATGGCAAGGTATTGTGCTTGAACAGGGATGATGATGTAGTCTGCTGCGGTGAGGGCATTCAAGGTCAGCAAGCCCAATGATGGTGGGCAGTCGATGATGATGTAGTCGAAATGCTCTTTGGCGATGGCTTTGGTGATAAGTCCCTTCAAGATAAGTTCCCGTCCCGGCTCACTGATAAGCTCTGACTCAGCCGCTGAAAGGTCAAGACAAGAAGGAACAACCGTGATGCCATTGTGCAACTTGACCAACGGCAAGGTGTACTGTCCACACATTGCGCCATAGACTGTCTGTTCTTCCTCGATGGACAATCCCAAGGCTTCTGTGAGGTTAGCTTGTCCATCCATGTCAATAGCCAAGACGTGCTTCATACTCAGTTGCAGAGCTGCCGCAAGGTTTACTGCGGTCGTACTTTTCCCTACGCCTCCTTTGTGATTTAGAATTGCAATTATCTGTGTCATAACGCGATACTACTATTAGTGAATACTACTTTACTATTCTGCTACTGATAGTACATACTAACCATAGTAAAATAGGATTTACTACGATTAGTACGTACTACTCTTAGTCAATACAACCCTCAGAATGGAAGGTCTTCGCTCTTGTCCTGCGGTGCATCGGCTGGCGGTACGGGAGCCTCGCCCTCTGCCTTGGCTGCCTTACGTGCCTTTGTTGCTGGGGTGTCGGCGGCATCTGCATTTTGACCGTTGTCAAAAGCCTTCCCTGCATTGACAAAGGCGATGGAGTCAGCTATGATGCTATGCTGTATGTGGTTCTCTCCGTTGCGGTCTGTCCAAATGGAAGAAGTCAGTGTGCCTTCCACAAGCACCATACGACCCTTGGTGAGGTATTCAGCCAAGCGGATATGGTTCTCCTTGCTGCTCTTCACCCTTACCCAAGTGGTGATTTGCTTGCCCTTACTGTAGTCGTCCACTGCGATGTCAACAGCCATGAATGTTCCGTGTGTACCTGTGATGACGCGGCAATCCTTTGCTCCGATGCGTCCGATAGTGTGAGTGTAAATCATAATGTAAAAATGTTATAGTGGCAAGTTGGTTAGGCTTGCCGTTACCTTGTTATTAATATCCTTTCTTCGTCTGCCTTGTATTGGCGACAAAAGACTTGTTGCTGCCTGTGAGACTGATAGAGCCGCAATTAACAAACTCTCCGTCGGAATATACCCTGTACTTCTGTCCGCTTACCTCATGCTTCTGTTTGATGCGCTCTCGCATCCACTTCTTGGCTGCGGTCAATGAGCAAAAGGTCTCGCTCTCCTTGGTAGTCTCGTCATATACGATGCACTGGGTCATACATGCTCCTCCTTCATCCATGCACCTATACTCGACGTGACATAGTCCAACTGACCGCCAAATATGTCGCTTGGCTCTATGTCGTATTGTCCATCCCTCACTTCCTTGTCCTCTCCGAGAAGCGACAAGTTGCCGTCAGAATCCAAACGTGCCGCATCTATGACTATATCACGAGGCTCGTCAAAGAGATAACCTGCCACGATGGGCTGCTCTCCCTCGAAATGCACCTCAAAGCCTCCGTCCACCTCCGTGCCGTACTTGCGAAGAGCCGCTTTCAGCTCGTCCTGCTCCCGGTGCTGCAATGCCAGGAGTTGTCCGTGGATGGTGAGGTCTTTAAGTTCCGCCTCTCGTTGGGTGTGAGTCGCCTCGCCGGTCTTGCGGTCGATGTCGTACTTGTGGTAAACCACTGGGATATGGTCTGCCGATGTGACAAGCCATGTGATGTTGTTCACTGAGAAGCCCTGTCTGGTGAGGAACTCCTCGATGTCAGAGCCGATAAGATGGTCGGCTACGTCAAGATACTCGATGCGTGCGTCAGCATCATGCAGGATGATAATCTTCATTGCCTTTCAATTTTAGTGATACAAATAAGTTTGTCGCCCATGTCGCTGGACTTGGTTTAACTACGTTGAAGAAACTTACGCTCAGCATAGTGGATAAATTCCCTCTGCGTTCGCTTAACCGTTTCTTTCTTCCCTCCTTTCGAGACCTTTCAGCCTGTGGAGGGATATTTTCTGCTCCCAAAAGCCGCAAGAAAAGACATAAAGACAAATTATGTGTGAAGAATACTCTTTTCCGAGGAAAAGGAAGATTGTTCACAGTCACAAGACCTCAAGCAGAATTTGACGATTGTCTCAGACGCGGCTAACTTTGCAGGAAATATGCCTACCACTGCGCTGATTGGAAGAAGATTATTGATATTGGCTGCAAGAGGAATGATGTGTTATATATAAAGAGGTAAGAAGAAAGATTGAAACAGTAAGGGTGGGCTGTGAAGCGTTTGCAGGTCTGCTGTACCGGCATAAAGCGAGTGTGTTGGCTGACCGGGATGCAAGTCATCAAAGCTTCTGCCTTGATAGCTTGTAGCACGGACAGACTATTCTCTCGCGTCGGTACTTCGGCATACTGTCAGCTTTGGCTAATAGCAACGTGTTGCCATCAGCCAAGGATGTCTGTATGACGACAGACCATGTAACGCTTCGCTAAGGTGTGGGGCGTAGCAGTATAATTAAGAGGTAGATAGTAACGTATATCAGGTAAGAAGAGACAGTTGCGTAACGGACAAATCGGGCACTCTTGTCAGCATGACAAATGTGCCTTGTCCTTGCCGCAGGACACTGAGGCAGATTGGACGTAGCAGACATGTCTGCCACATTCAATATGCCTGAGTGGACAAGAACTGGCTCTTGTATAGCAGAAGAAATATTGTAAAACAGTTGATTAGTGGTAAAAGTGGTATGGGTGGGCAGAATGGCATTACACGGTCATTGCCGAAGCCCGATAATGGGACAGCCAGACAGCAATAAAGGCAGTTATCAGAAGTGGCAGTTTCTGATAGTGCCATTGTAGGCACCTGTCACATGGGCATTCGTGCGGTGTCCGTACAGTAATGCCGTTCTGAAGGTGTGGGGCGAAGCGGTACAACGCATATGGACGGACACACCGATTATAGCAGAAGATATTTTGCAGTCAAAGAGAAGAAGAACAGTAAAGCAGGCGTGGGTGGGTAGTGAAGCTGGCGCCAAGATTGACGGTCTGAACATCAAGGCGAGTGGATAGCCAGTAAAGGACACAATTATCAGAAGCCTCGGCTTCGGCATCTTGTGGCATAGATGGCAGTCCTCTCGCGTTCAGACCTTGGCGTTCAGTCTTTCTTGGCTAATAGCGACCTTGTTGCCATCAGCCAGGAATGTCTATATGCCAACCATCTTGGTGACGCTTCGCAAATGGAGAGGGACGAAGTGGTTAGGGTAAAATGAAGACGGCATCGCCGATATAATCGATGACTGAACGAAGGCTTTATCTGAGGAGATAAACGCTATAACAGCATATTGATATCCCTGAGCAAAACAAAAGCGACCCGAAGGTCGCCTTGTTATGGAGAGGAAAGGCTATTTCTTGCCTTTCTTGGTTGCTGGCTTGGCCGGCTCTTCCGCAGGAGTCTCCTCCTTGTCGGGACACTCGTAGAACTTGGTTGCAACCATGATGATTCTGGAGTGCTTCACGCCATCCTTGTCTGTCCATTCCTCTGGCTTGAAGAAACCCTCGACGGTGAGCAACGTGCCTTTTGTGAGCTTGTCGAATGATTCGGTGTGCTCGTTCTTGCGCCATGCTTCCATATTCATGAAAGCCGATACGCGGTTGGTTTCCTCGCCGTTCTTCTCCTGACGGCCTACTGCCAATGAGAAGCGTGCTACGCTGGCGTTTGCGAACTGACGGATTTCTGCATCCTTACCTACGAAACCTGAAACTGTGAAGTTGTTCTCGATCTTTTTCATTTTGAATTGAATTTAAAAGTGAAACTTAATTTTTACATGCATTCAAAAGCAGGGATGTGGCACCATGTGGGAAGCACCATGAAAATCGTTCGCAATACTCTTTTTCTTGTTGGCGATGAACGACAGAGAGGAAGAAAAAGGAAGATTACGCACTATTTTATTGGTCACAGCGATAGCGGCCACACAAGAAGGAGGAAGTCCTTCGCAGCATCACGCTACCTTTGCATGGTAAAAATAAGTGGCTTTCAAATAACTCAATTCAGAAAAAGACGGGGCCAAACAATGGAACAAAGGTTGTAAGCAAGGAGGCAATCCGTATGCAACTGACAGAGGCACTGCTATGGCGGTATGCCTGGAGTAACGAAGCGGGAAATCCGACCTTACAGCTGTATCAGCAGAAGATGGAGGAGCATGAACAATGATGCACAATGAACGACAAGCCACAAAGGTGCAGCTTACCAACAGAGGCATCAAGCCAAAGGAGGATAGACATCAGAGGATTGGCGATAACACTCTCATCATGCCAAAGCCAAGTTCTGTGTCCGACAAGGAAGAGTTGCAAAAGACAGACGAGTAAAACCAAAAGGCGAAATAACCATTCCTATAACAAGGTAAAGAGACGCTTAAAACGGCGAAGGGACTTTGGCGACGTGTAGCTATACAGCTGTCGAAGCATAGCTTCTATAACAGGACTGGAGCAAGTGAGCAAACCGCACAACTTGCTCCTAAGATATTTCAGTTACAACAACCATAACCTCATTGGAGGATTGTCCTAAAAGAGTTTTTGCAGTCAAAGGAAGAAAGAGTCTGCAAGCACATAGCCAACAGACTCTCTCCTGATTATTCACAGATGACAACATCATCCTTGTACTCCGTCACTTCCTTGCCGTTGATGAGCTGGACAATGACCTCACAACCCAAGTCCTCGACAATCGTTCCCTCTGTCTGACCTCTTCGGGGATAAAGCAAGGTGCAGAAACACCCTACAACGCCGTCCAACTGCTCCATGTCTATCGTTGCCATATCCGTTCCTCCTTGTTAGCCGAATGTGATTGGATTGATGCAGAAGTTCGTGTCCTCTGCCTCATACTCGTATTCATTGATGAAGTCAATCATCTTCTGTTCGTTTCTTCCGTCCTGTGAGATACCTGTCTTTTCACACCACAACTTGATGGCATCACCAAAGGTGGAGTAAGCACCCTCACAATCCTCAAAGAGTTCTCCGTATGCAGTGACATAGCACTCTTCGGGGAAGAAGTCGTTCTCATCGTGCGTATAGAAGATGTCGCAACCTGGCTCAATCTCTCGCCAACTGATTGAAAGTTCGTCGCCAAGTGCCTTGTTCACCTCCTCAAAGAACAAGTCGCAGGAAGACCAAGCACTTTCGGTGTCAAAGGACAAGAGGGCATAATCGTCTTCCACGTTCTCCTCATACTCTGCCCAATAGATGTGTCCTCTCACCGAGATGCCTTTCTTCTCGTAGTCAATGCCATAGTGTTCTGCCAAGAGATACAGATACACATTCTTACTGTTCACCTCCAACTCTTGGAGTGTGTTCCAAAGGTCTGCCACGGCTTTGCGTGAGCCTGTCACCTTGTACTGAGTGTCGCAAATGTTAGCCATAAGATAATATTTTATTTTCTTCCCTTATGTAGAACCAACTACCATCGGGATTGATTAAAGAATTATGTTGCCCCAAAAGGTGTTATGGCTCATCAATGCAAGGTTTTGCCGTCAAATACTACCTCTGCCACAATCAGAGCGTGGAGATTTCACGGACAAACCACAGGCACCGACCTTGCAGGATGAACGCCATGACAGGTACCTTTGCAACACAATTCCTATCAAAGCCCGATGGGGTGGTACATGGCAGACAGCATGGTACAGCAGTATGACTGAACGTTACAAGTGGAGAAAAGGCTATAAGAGGTTTTTGCAGTCAAAGGAGAAAAGAGTCCACAAAGTGCAGTATCTACAGGACAAAAACACTTTAGTTTACCTTGGTTAGCTTTTATATATATGCTAACCTAAAGTAAACTGTATATATGTCTGTTTGAAGCTCGAAAACCGTACGGGTCAGCTTACGTCAGAAACAGAAGCACAGAACCATATAAGAGGTTCAAGAAGTCTTTCTTCCTTTGACTGCAAAATATTATCTTTGCACGAATCATAATGGTCCTGTAGGATTTAATATAATTTAACGCTCTTTGTTGAATGCAAGGAAGGAACAGCTTCAATATACTGAATATCAGTAGTATATCATTGTATTGACCCTTAATCTGTAGAAAAGGATGTTATCATACAAAGTAATGTCCATTTGTACTTTTTCTATATGGTTTTATACTTACATTTGCATATCATTTGTACCTTGCTAACAGTAACTAATTGATTATCAATATACTTTATATTTAAATTAGTCAAATGATTCCGATAAGGATACAGATAATAAACAATAAGCAAAAGCGTGCAGCTCAATGAGTTGCACGCTTTTTGCGTTTATGGAGTTCATGGTTGCTATGTGTTTTCTATGGGCTTTTTTATCTCTTATTTGCGACATGTTTGCGACAAGACAAAAAAGTAGATAATGTGGTACTTAATCACACTTATACATACTAATACATACTTAAAAGTAGATAACATGCCAACAATCGGATTTGAAATCAAACGGAAGTGTAAGGTCTGCGGCAAAGTGTTTGTCGCAAAAACACTTGACAGTCACTATTGTTCCCCTAAATGTGGTAAAGTGGCTTGGAAACGCAAAAAGGATGCAAAGGATAGAAACGCGAAGTTAGAAGCCATTGCTAAACAAGTATCAGACATCAGAGAGTACATTTCTGTAAAGGAAGCCGTCGCTATGTTCGGGGTGGAACGTAGCACTCTGTATCGCCTGATTAAATTGGGACGTATTCCAACTATCAATATGGGTACAAGGCTCACACGTATCAAACGCTCTGAAATGGAATGGCTTTTTCTAAACAGACCGGAAAGTATTGCGGAGAAAGAAAAGCCTGCTCCTAAAATATACAGCTTAGAGCCGGAGGATTGCTATACCATTACTGAGATTTGTGAGAAGTACCATATTAATGACAGTTCAGTATGGGCACATGTTAGAAAATACTCTATTCCCTCAAGACAAATAGGAAACTATGTGTATGTACCCAAGCAAGAAATTGATAATCTATATAAGTCAGAAGTAGAATGAAGAAAGCATTACCTAATACCAAAGTGACCGTCAAACTCAGAAGGTCGAATTATAAAGAAGAGTGGTATCTGATTATAGAATCATACCCAGTTTATAAGCGAGGTTCTAAACGGGCAAGCCGTGTGGTGGAATCCATTAACCGGACTATATCCACGCCTGTTTGGGACAAATCGTCCATTGCACGTATTTTGCCAGATGGAACATTCAACTATAAGCCTAAGCGTGATTTGAATGGGATTATCCAATGCCGTTCAACGATAGACCAAGAGGCTTGTATCTATGCTGACAATATCCGTAAGTTACGCCAACACGAATACGATAGTGCCATCCTTTACACTGATAAGGAAAACGAAATCGCTGCACAGAATGAGCGGAGCGAACAGGATTTTATCAAGTATTTCAATGGTATTATAAGCACACGTCATCCCAATAGTTCCGATTCGATTATAGTTAACTGGAGGCGTGTAGGCGAATTATTGAAAATGTATTCGCATGGGCAACCAATTCCATTCAAGGCGATTTCAGTTAAACTGCTTGAAGATATAAAGATGTTCCTTCTTCGTGCTCCAATGGGAGGGAATAAGAAAGGTACTATCTCACAAAATACGGCATCAACCTATTTCTCCATACTCAAAGCCGGACTGAAACAGGCATTTATTGATGAATATCTTACAGTTGATATAAGTGCAAAAGTAAAGGGAATAACAAACATTGAGAAACCCCGTGTTGCACTTACCATGAATGAGGTGCAAATGTTGGTTGATACCCCTTGCAAGGATGATGTTTTGAAACGTGCGTTCTTGTTCTCTATTCTCACAGGATTGCGCCATAGTGATATTCAATCTTTGAAATGGAAACAGATTCAACAAACAAATAAGGGAACATGGCAAGCGGTCGTTGTACAGCAAAAGACAAAAAGACCGGATTACAAGCCTGTCATCCAACAAGCACTTCAATTATGTGGCATACGTCCAAACGATGATGAAGCACTTGTTTTTGAAGGACTGACCGATGCCTCTTGGATTTCTCGTCCTCTGAAAGTCTGGATAGAAGCATCCGGTATCAAGAAGCACATCACCTTCCATTGTGGGCGACATAGCTACGCTTCGCTGTTGCTGGAAAATGGCGTTGACATATACACAATCAAGTCTTTGATGGGACATACAAACGTCAAAACTACGCAGATTTATACGCATCTTGTAAACGAACAAAAGGAGAAAGCCGCCAATACACTGTATATAGAAAATTTGGATTTATAGGTTGTGGTGGTTATATCCACCATTGAGCATCAACGACTTATGTAATACCAATCATATACTTACCACCATTTGCCCCTCATGAAGCATCGGCTTTTTGAGGGGTGTTTTGTAGCATTGAGACTTTCGGTGAGGAATGTGTTAGTCCCAATAATAGTTTATTTCCCTTTTATTATGTTTTCCAATAAATTCTCGTATTAATGAAACTTAAATCTGTCAGTGGTAAATGAGCGGTTGATTGGTGGCTTTCAAGCACCTATTTAGCACTCATAAACATCCCTATACTTTTGCGGCATCAACTTTAATACGAAGAAAATGGCTTATAAAGTAAATTCGTTGGAGGAAATGCCAAATGCGTTGTCCTACCTGATTGAGTCCGTAGAATCACTACAATCCAAAGTAAATGCCTTGCAACATAAGCAGGCAAGTGATTCACCCAAGTGGATGGATATAGATGAGCTATGCGCTTATCTGCCATCGCATCCAGCCAAGCAAACGGTTTATGGATGGGTATCAACTAAACAGATTCCCGTACATAAAATAAATAAGGCATTGGCTTTCTTGCAATCGGAAATAGATGACTGGTTGAAGAACAAATCGCATAAGACACAGAATGACTTGATGGAGGAAGCTAGACGATTTGTCGAATCCAAAAAGATTATCAGATGATGGGAACGACTGATTATTGTTTTTCATTCTTTCGCAAGCCTATCCAGAACATCGAACCGATAAGAGCTGTAGGTATTGTGGATGTGTACCGCTATATCACCGGGCATTATGCACAACCACAAACCGAAGCTCTACGTCTGATGTTAACTTCTCCTGAAGCCAAAAGGTACAAAACCACCCATTTTGACTATTGTACTTTTTCTGGATTATTCGGTAAGCGGAATGAGAAGGAACTGATAATGCACTCCGGATTGATGTGTCTGGACTTTGATCATGTGGAAGATATTATGGAACTAAAGCAAAAGTTACTCAACCATGAATATTTCGATACGGAACTGTTGTTTGTCAGTCCATCCGGTAATGGATTAAAATGGATCATACCTGTAGACTTGAAAGGCTGGGAACATTTCCGGTACTTTAAGGCTGTTGCCAACTGCATCAAAGCAACAGGCTTGCCGTTAGTAGATATGTCCGGAAGTGACGTTGCTCGTTCATGTTTTTTGCCACATGATCCACAAGCATATATTAACCCTAAATATAAAGATGATGTCGAAGAAAATATTTTTCGCCCAAGATTGGGAGAATGTCCCTTCTGAAATAAAGCAAACAGATATACCAAGTATCACTTCATTATATAATAAGGTAGAGGAAGATGTGGAACATGTTGTCTGGGAAATAGAGCAGCGTGCCATTGATATAGCACCCAATTATAAAGATTGGGTAGAATTGGGTTTTGCGCTTGTGGACGGATTGGGAGAAAACGGACGGGAGTATTATCACCGCATTAGTAGGTTTTATCTTCACTATCAAAGGGAAGAGACAGACAAACAATACACGCATTGTCTGCAATCCAAAGGACAAGGTATTACCATTCGTTCTTTCTTCCATCTGGCAAACCAAGCCGGAATCTCGCTGGCTCCATTCAGCAAAGAACATTTATCCATTTTTCCAAATATCCAAAATAGAAAAACGGGTAAATGGATAAAGTCAGAGGAAGAACTTCCAGCATTTCCTGAGTGTGTATTTGCGCATCTTCCCCCTTTCCTAAATGAGATTGTTAACAATTCTATATCGCTGGATGACCGTGATACGATATTGATTGGAGCTATTGTGTGTTTGTCTGTCTGCTTTCACAATGTTTGCGGAGTTTACGATGAACGAATCGTTTATCCGAATCTTTATCTGTTTGTTGTTGCAGATGCCGGTATGGGGAAAGGTGCGTTGACTTTGTGCCGGGAACTTGTAGCCCCTATCAATCGTAATTTGCATGAACTTTCCAAACGATTGGAGCAGGAGTATAAGGAAGCAATAAACGCTTACATCAAAGGCAAGAAAGATGGTGGAATGACCATGCCAGCTGAACCGCCCATGCGAATGCTTGTCATTCCTGCCAATAGTAGTGCAAGTTCTTTCTTGAAGATATTGGGAGATAATGACGGTATCGGACTACTATTTGAATCGGAAGGTGACACATTAAGCCAGACTTTGAAGTCGGACTATGGTAATTATTCTGATGTATTGCGAAAAGCATTCCACCATGAGTTAGTCAGTTTAAGCCGCCGCAAGGACAGGGAATATTGCGAAGTCAGCAATCCAAGAGTGTCAGTCGCTTTGGCAGGAACTCCCGAACAAGTAAGAAAATTGATACCTGATGCAGAAAACGGTCTGATGAGCCGTTTTTGTTTCTATATCATTCGCTTCAAGAGAGGTATAAGAAACGTGTTTGCCACAAATGATATTTCCCAATCCAAGAATGCCATGTTCAAACTATTGGGGGATAAATTCTGCCATTTACATGAAGAATTTGTTAGGCAAGGTAATTATTCCTTTTCTCTTCCCTCTGATTTGCAGGAACATTTTATAGAATATCTCAGTCGGGTGAATGATGAATGTTGTGACGAAGTAGATAACAAAATGCAGGGTGTAGTCCGTCGGATGGGGCTGATTGCCTATCGTATAATGATGGTGTTGACTGCTGTCCGGCATTTGGAGAATATGCCTCACGAATCATATTCCTCTGACGAGACTATACAATTAATTTGCCATAAATATGACTATTCCATAGCCATGAGTATCTGTGAAACCTTGCTTTGCCATGCAGTGTTCATCTATCGAAACTTGTCAGGAAATCAGCCCAAACGTTTACAATCCCTTTCACAAGAAACGGGCATTTACGCACGAAGGAATACCCTTTATAATATGTTGCCCGAAACATTTACCAAAAAAGATTATGATGCAACTGTTTTAGCTTTAGGTGAGAATGGAAGTACGGCAAACAAATGGATAGAAGCCTTTATCAAAGATGGCAAACTAAGCCGAATAGAACAAGGTAAATATAGGAAGATTTTTTGAGTGGCAAGTTTGTGTTTTAGTGTCACTAAAACCTAGGCGGCAAGCGGATAGAACTGCCACTCTCAAAAAATCAATTTATGCACATCAAAGTTTAGATAAGTATGAAGAAAAAGAAACTTGGTGGTCGCCCAAAGTTAGCGAATTACCAGAAACGCACGAAATGTTTCCGGGTAATGTTTACCGAGAACGACTATATCTATATCCAATCCAAAGCCCAACAGGCTGGACTGTCTGTCAATGAATTTTGCCATCAGGCTGCAATGGGCTGTGAAGTTGGTCAGCGTATCAGTCCGGAAATGGTATCGGCAATCCGTGACCTTTCCGGTATAGCCAATAATGTCAACCAGATTGCCCATCAGATGCACATCTATGGTTTGGAAGCAGTGAAACAACAATGTTTTTCTATTATATCAGAAGTCAGTAGAATTATCACCCAAGTAAAGAATAACAATCATGATAGCGAAGATTAAAACAAGAGCCGATTTTGGAGGGATAGTAAATTACGCCAATGATCAAAAGAACAAGAAAAAGAGTGCCATACTTTTAGCATACGAAGGTGTCTGTGCCATCAGCAATAAGACCATAGCCGATTCTTTTCAGATACAAGCTTCTATGCGTCCGAAAGTAAAAAGTTCGGTGAAACACGTATCACTTGCTTTCTCTCCGCAAGATACCATCCGTTTTTCCGATGATGAAAAAGGAGATACACTTATGGTGGAGATTGCCAAGAAATGGATGGAGCAGATGGGGATTAGCAATACCCAATATATCATAGCCAGGCATCATGATACGGAACATCCACATTGCCATATAGTGTTCAATCGGATAGATAATGACGGTAATCTCATTTCTGATAGCAACGAACGGATACGAAATGCAAAAGTCTGTCGAGCTTTAACCAAAGAATATAAACTTTACTTTGCCCCTAAAAACAGCAAAGCCAGAAATAAGAGCCGTTTACGTCCTCATCAATTACGGAAGTATAATCTACGTTCTGCAGCTCTTGATGCACTGGCTGTATCTCGCTCATGGAATGATTTTCTTGGCATTCTCAAAGGTCAGGGCATAGATATGCGTTTTAATCATGTTGAGAACTCTGATAAAATTCGTGGTATATCCTTTTGTATGGATGAATTTAGCATTGCAGGTTCTAAACTTGACTGTGATTTGAGTTTTAACAGCCTTTGCGTTACGTTGGGCAATGTAACTACAGAATTGATTATTCAACCCCATCAGGCCATAACTTCCAGTGGAGGTGGAGGAACAAGCAATGAACAAGGATGGCGAGACGATAAAAACAAGGATAGCCAAAGAAACGAACCTTTCTATAAACCCTCAAAACGTAGAAGATAATGAAAGAAGATGTAGTAGCTGCGAATCTTGCAAATTTGCGTCAAAGTATCAGTGAGCTAAAAGAATGTATTGAAAAACAGAATGCCACTGTTTCTAAATCGGAACAATCTGTAAAAGTGGACTTTGACGAAAAGACCATTTATAATGGAGTCGCTAAAGGTTTCTGCACTTGTTGGAATGAAGCCTTGTCTGTGGTAAAGAAACATATTTGGAAACAACAGCCGAACACTTTACCATTTTCACTATGGTTCCCGAAACTCATTGAATTATTCAAGCAGAAGTCCAAACTTCTTGAATATCTTTATCGGCACGTTTGCGATTACAATCTCAATCGTATGACTATTGAAGCAAATACGGATTGCATATTAAAACGGCAGGATGAGATACTTGCAAAAATCAATGAATTGAAAAATCCAGTAACCATTATTCCACCCAATATTAATGGGATGTTTATACGTGGGCATCATATAAAACTCCAGTATGTTGTGGTCTTTATTGTCGCTATTGTTACATGGGCTATTACTGCTTCTGTTAGCAGTATGAAGTATAAGGAAGAAAGCTTTGCGTATTATTCGATGTATCGGGCTGTAAAGGAACAATCTGAACTTATATTAAAAAAATGGAGAAACTCAAAATAAAGAAATAGAATTTGTTGCATATAAAAAATACTGCTTATTAAGGATTTATTCTTTTATATTCTTATAGAATATGGCTAAAAGGATTTTTCTTGTTATTATGGGATATTCTATAAAGTATAAATAATAAAAAATAAAATTATGATTTACGGATACATTAGAGTAAGCAGCGATAAGCAGACAGTAGAGAATCAGCGTTTTGAAATTAATAATTTCTGTGAACGTTATAAACTTGTAATTGATGGTTGGATTGAGGAAACCATTAGTGGTATGAAATCATACAATAAACGTGAATTGGGTAGGCTTTTACTACAGATTCAGAAAGATGATCTCATTATCTGTGCAGAATTATCACGATTGGGAAGAAATCTATTCATGATTATGGAGATATTAAATATTTGTATGACCAAAGAATGTCGTGTGTGGACTATAAAAGACAACTATCGTCTTGGTGATGATATCCAAAGTAAGGTTCTTGCCTTTGCTTTTGGACTATCTGCTGAGATTGAACGTAATCTTATTAGCCAGCGCACGAAGGAGGCTTTGGCAAGAAAAAAAGCTGAAGGTGTGACATTGGGACGACCAAAGGGAAGAAAAAGTTCTGTAGAAAAATATAAACTTCATGGAAAAGAAAATCTTATTCATGAACTTTTAAAGGCAAAAGTTTCTAAGCGTAAAATTTCTAAATTATGTAAAGTTGATAGAAATACGCTTGACCGTTTTATAAAACAGTTTTTGACGGAATGAAACAGAGCGTTTTCGTGCAGCAACAAGGCGTGGAGTGCGACTTTACAGGCTCTACCCCGTGGGTGATATTGTCTCCCATTGAACAGAGTATCAAACAGAAGATTGAAGCGGTTGGAACTCCACTTAAAGATTGGGATATAAATATCTATCGAGGTGTGCTTACTGGTTATAATGATGCTTTTATCATTGATACGGAAAAACGTGAAGCGATATTGGCGAATTGCCAGACGGAAGAAGAACGCAAAAGAACGGCTGAACTTATACGACCGATTTTGCGTGGCAGAGATATTAGGAGGTATGAATATGAGTGGGCTGACAAGTACCTCATAGCCACATTTCCATCACGTCACTACGACATAGAGCTGTACCCTGCCGTAAAGCGACATCTTCTTTCATTTGGCAAAGAAAGACTGGAGCAGACAGGCAAGACCTATTCTATCAACGGCGAAAAAATCAAGGCTCGCAAGAAGACTCACAATAAGTGGTTTGAAACACAAGACAGCATCAGCTATTGGGAGGATTTTATGCGGCCAAAAATAATATGGAAGCGTATAGGGTCAATACTTCGCTTCTCGTATGACACTACGGGTAATTTGGGTCTTGATAGTACCTGCTTTGCCACAGGGCAACACATGGCTTATTTGTGCTGCATATTAAATTCTCTTATGGGGCATTATATGTTCAAAGATTCTCCCAAGACTGGTACTGGAGACTTGCTTGTAAGCGTACAAGCCATTGAACCTATTTTGATACCGATGAATAAAGATATGGAATGCTTGTTTGAAAATTTACTGGAAGAGGTCTTGGAACATCGCTCGGAAGAAACAGAAAAGGAAATAAACCGTTTAGCTTTCAAACTATACGATTTATCTCCTGCTGAAATCAACTACATCACTGATTTTGTTACTCAATCTCAACAAAGCCAATAACTTGTCGTTCTTTCTCTGATAGATTATATAAGTCGAAAATCATGGAATCTATTGCCATGGCTTTCGACTTGCTATATACATTCTGAATATCATTAACAGCAGACCTGAATCGTGCATTCATTTCGTCTGTCACCTGCATTACTGGAATTTTGTCAAAAAAAATTTTGCTCATTTCACGAGTTCCACCTTGTAGTTCTGGAAATGAATCACGGAAGCAGAACTTGAACAAAGAAGAATTGAAGAATGCTGTAAGATATGCTATAGCTTGACCTGTTATAATGAAACACTTTTGATTTGTACAATAAGCATTGTCATCATATACGAACGGCATATATTTTGTCATGTTGGGATAGACAATTTTTGGCTTATTAAAATCCTCCATATAAGCACAGTTACGAAGGTTATATGGCGTATCTCCTTTGTCTGTTCTTTTCGATATTTTATCCCAATATAAATCTAAATGAGCTTTTATGGCAGGATAATCTTCGATTTTGATGCGAGGTAATTTACCTTTTATACCATTATGAATGTTGATAATCCATAATTCAGCCCATTTATACCCGTATCTCCTAATATCTCTGCCACGCAAAATCGGTCGTATAAGTTCAGCCGTTCTTTTGCGTTCTTCTTCCGTCTGGCAATTCGCCAATATCGCTTCACGTTTTTCCGTATCAATGATAAAAGCATCATTATAACCAGTAAGCACACCTCGATAGATATTTATATCCCAATCTTTAAGTGGAGTTCCAACCGCTTCAATCTTCTGTTTGATACTCTGTTCAATGGGAGACAATATCACCCACGGGGTAGAGCCTGTAAAGTCGCACTCCACGCCTTGTTGCTGCACGAAAACGCTCAAATTCTTAACGCCATCTTTATTTTGTTTATTGGTGACAGCGCATAAAGTTTTATGCTCGTTATCTTCTTTAGAAAAGAGTAAGATGTTTGTATCAACTGTAGCACTCTCAAATATTTTCACGCCTGCGAAGTCTATAAGCAATTGGGGATTTGTATTCTTAGCAAAGAATCCACGTGTTTTTTCTCCGTATCCGGCACGCATCCATTTGTTGGACGTGATATAACAAAGATGACCTTTGGGTTTCAGTAATTGCCATCCACGTTCGTAGAAAAGGCAATATATGTCTCCCGTTTTTGCGAATGTTTTATAGTCACATGGTTCATAGAGTTTAGCCAATTCACCACCATTATTTTGTAACTGGATGTATGGAGGGTTACCTATTACTATATCGAAGCCATCGCTGACTCCAAACATCCAAGCAGGATCGAAGAACTCTGCTACTGTATTTTGGTCATAAGGATTCCATGCTGCCAATTGTATAGCATCTTCAGGGGCAAAGTCTTTGTCATCCGCCAGTAATCTAGCTAATTTTTCACGTAATACCTTGTCCTTTTCTCGTAAGGTACTTTTGCGGTTAGCAGTTTTTGCAGAAAAATGTTCATGACGGACTTCTATCAATTTCTGTTTTGTTGGCTCAATATCCGGATTCTCAAATAAACAGTGTGAAGCTTGCTTCTTTTTAGCAATCAAAGAATTGGCAGCGACAAACTTTGTTTCGAGGTTTGGTAATGTCGGTATGCCAAAGTTTGGTTTAGAAGCATCTTTTTCACAATCGCAAATCAGTGAGATAAAAAAGCGTAGTTTTGTTATTTGGGCTGCGATACTCTGAATGTCGCTGCCATAGATGCAATTTTCTATGATTGCCAATTTCAAGTCATACACTTTCTCATTTGGAGAAATACGACAGAGCACATCTATCATGCGATTAAGCAATCCCATCGGGAATGCTCCAGAACCACAAGCCGGGTCAAGTATTTTGATAGCCTTTAATCTTTTAGCGACACGCTGATATTCTTCTGGTTTTTCTCTGTCAAGGGTGAAATCTGGATTGAATAAGGAACGTACAAATTGAGTATCTCCTAAATAGGCAATGAGACTTTCGTCTACCATGTAATTGACTATTTCACGGGGCGTATAGAACGAACCACTTTGATTTCGCGCTGTTTCCTTTGTTTCGGGGTTGTATGCGCCTAATAGATTCTCAAATACTTTACCCAACAATTCTGGGTCAAGGGCTACCTGCTGTTCTTCGGGTGAATTTTCCTCTATTGTAAAGTTGTAGCGGCTGAGGATTGAAATCAGTCCTTTCTCTGAATCGAAGAACAGATTGTTAGGGATAATGGCACGATTGCGATAGCGCCCATCAGCAAAACGTTTGTCGTTGCGACTGAAGCCATCATAATTGTAGGCCTGTTCAACACCGTCAATCGTCTTGGTCTTATCAAGGCATTCAAAGAGTCCACCATTAAGGAAGGGGACTTCTGAGAATAAGGTAACGACATCATTCTCGCTGATGTTAAACATTTCGGCATAGCGATAGAGGGTTTTGATATCTTTCTTTATATTGGTAGCGAACTTGCGTTTGTTTCCTTGTTCATCTTCAATAGCACGGTTAAGTGTTGCAAAGAACAAGTTCTGGAGAATTGCATTGTAATAGTTTCCAACAGTCTGACTATATGGGTCAAACTCTTTTAGGATAGTCTGCAAATAATCAATATCGAATATCCGTTGTGGTACCAAGTCCTTCTGCTTGATGAACCATACGAACATAATACGGGTAATAAGTCGAATTACTTTTGTTTCTAAATCCTCACGGTCATCATCTTCAGTTCCCGTATTATTGGGAAAAGAAACATTAGATGATGGTTCTATAGCCCATTGATACCATTCGAATAAATCCTTGTAGAACTGCTTTGTGAGTGTCTCGACAGAAAATGCATTCGTTATGTCACTGAGTGTCTGTTTGCTATTTTTCAATGTGCCAAACTGTTCTATGGCAGTACGGCATCCACGACCTTCGCCAAGCAAATATGTATAGCGTTTTGTATTAGTTGACATCTTTTCATATTCGCCTTGTTTGTTAAACCCCCAAGTTTCACTTACGTATGAGAATCTAAGAATGCTTTCATCCTTACGATAACAGAACATAAATGCTCCAGCATACCCCATATTACGCCAATCTGTAGTGAGCATATCACGAATGCCACGACGGTTACGCTCAATGTCAACTTTGTCACTCAATTCCACTTCGTATATGGCTATAGATTCTCCATCTACAAGAGATATTTTGCCAAGATTCAATGCTTCTTTAGCTAAGCGGCTACTTACGTGGACCGCAGAAGGAGTGTTCCAAAAACTAATTTTGTTTCGGAATATATCATAAAGCAATTTTTGCCAAGCCTCACGATTATATTTAGATTCGATGACTTCTTTGTAGTTCATATTGCTATTTTTAGAGTTTATTGAATGATTCTGATAAAATAATTTCTGCATTAGTCTCTTGCTCATTAAGCAGAGATTCTTGTGCCGTATAATATGGTGCATACTTTTTTGCCATATCAATGATTTCTGCAAGTGCTTCATCATGTGTCATTCTGGCTTTACCTCCTACGCGACGCAAGTTTTTCTGTATGCGTTGTAAGCGTTTAGCTATGTAGGTGATGACACCTCTTTCCGCTAATGTTTTGAGCTGAACTACTTTTATGTATAGTTCATTATCGTCTATTTCACGAATGAAATTATTTAACAAATTTACAGCGGTACTAACTTGCACTCCAACAGAACCTTGTTCCTCATGGGTAGTTTCTTGAGAACGTGCTTCTTCATCCTGCATCATGCGAAATTTTCGTAAAGCCATATTAATATGCTTATGGTGTTGCTCTATACGCTCTGCGGATTGTTCTTCTTTGGGAGCTTTGAAATATTTTAGAGCATCAAGCACAGAAAGTTCTTCTGCTGTTTCTGAGACCAAAAAGAATACCTTACGGAAATTCGTTTTCAGGAATACAAGAGTGTCATTTGCAAGTGTTACTCCATCTACTTTTTTCATTTCACGACCAGTACGGCTACGCAATGAGAGTTTTGCTATGCGATTATATTCTCTACGGTTGTTTTGATAGAGTGCACGGAGTTCCTCGTAATATGGCAATTCTTGATTACATTCTTCCTTTTGTTTCTTCATGCCTTCATCAAAGAGTTTACTTAAGTCGCGGTCAAGAATTTCTTCTTGTGAGTAAATTTGGTTGTCTTCACCGAAGGTGGAATGAAAGGTTTGAATCTTACTTAATGCGATTTGATTTAGATTGATTTCACGGTTTCCTTCACGGGATGGATAGAAAACGTAATTGTATATATGTTTGGATGAAGAACCGATACGATTGACGCGACCAATACGTTGCATCAGTCGGGTGCTATTCCAAGGAGTGTCATAATTTACAATCACATTTGCTCGATGCAAGTTTACACCTTCAGCAAGCACATCTGTGGTGAGGATGATATTGTAGTCATTGAGTTTTGTCTTATAGTTAGCATCAAAATTCTCACGGATAGTTTTGAACTGCTTACTACGATTATCAGCGGAGATTACCAATACGTCTTTACGATTAATACGGCGTGCCAAATACTCTACTGTGTCAACTGATTCTGAAAATACAACTAGTTTCTGTTCAGGATTGCGTTCCGATTTGAACAACTTATGCTTAAGCAGCTCATTGAACTTTGTGAACTTGGAATCATCTTCGTCTTTTATATCTGCCCATTCTGAACATAACATTTCAAGTGTATTCTGATCTCCTCTAAGCATTTCTATAAATTCAGGCTTAAAATCATCAGCAGTGAATACTGCATTTTTGGGATTATCTTCCGCTTTGGCATTTAGTTTCTCCTCAATTTCTTCATCACTCAACCCTGATTCTAATAGCATATTGATATCAAGATCCGGAGCAATGAATACTTTGTTGCGGTCAAACATATCTATCATATTTTGGTTTGCTTGACGGAAATTGTCTAATGAAACTTGGAAAGCATAAAAACTGCTTTCTAGCCGCTTCACCAATCCGTTTTTACGGATTCCAGCTAAGCTGCGGCTTATTAATTCCGCGTTATCATACAGTCCTTGTGCCGCTTCAGGCTTCAAGTAGGCTATAGCTTGATAACGAGCGTACGTCAAGTTCTTTTCAAGAGTAAGCATAGCATGTTCAAACAAATCAGCGAGATGCTCATTAAGCTCATATCGACTTTCTATAGGACGCTCTACTTTTGGAAAGCCATTCACATCCTTATTATATCGAGGCACGTTCTCGATGTCAGTACGTGTACGCCGAACCGTCAATGGCTTGATAACGCGGTCTCGAACTCGTTCTGCTAATTTCTTGAATCGACTTATGTCGAAATTTGGCTCTCTTTTTAGCTGTTTAAATTCTTTAATAAGAGGTGAAAAGAATGCCGTTAAATTTGATACACCATCAATCGTACATCGGCGTGGATCTTGGAATAATTGGATTTCTGTGTATATATCTGCAGGTGTATTATTCATAGGTGTTGCTGAAATAAGCATTACCTTTTTCTTAAAGCCGGGAATATTTCCATTTTCTATACGGGGCATTTTGCATATTTCCTGCAATTGCTCAAAGGCAGAGGTTGTATGCGAGCGGAATTTATGTGCTTCATCAACCAAAATAAGGTCAAATTCATCAGCATTCCAGTAGTTATAATTGTCTTCATCGAGAATCTTAGACAAACTGCCATTGGAAATAAAATTAACAAACTTGTCAATGCCAAAATCTTTAAATGTTGCTTTCCAGTTGTGTTCTACGGCAGGTGGATAGACGACGAGAATTTTTGTTTTGTCACGCCCATTCTCGATTAAGAATTTCTTAGCTATCATTGTAGCAATTACAGTCTTGCCAAGACCTACAACATCAGCAAGAAAAAAGCCATCGTAACGCAGTAGCTTTTGATAACCTTCTTCCACAGCATCCATTTGGTAATCATATTTCTTATACCCTTCCGGCATATCAAATGGATTGTTATCGTCTGTTGCCATGACTCTATCCGAAAAATACTCCATGAGCATTTTAATATAAAGGTCATAAGGTGAAGCATCACCTTTGAGGTATGTATGATCTATTGATGTTTTTACATCATCAGCCGTAATTTCGCATCCTTCGGCTTCTTTCCATAATAATTCAAATTCTTCTTTGGCAAATTTTACATCATCATATCTATCCATTTTTACATTAAACTCATACTGACGTTCCTCCGTGATGCCTAGTCCGTTTCCAGTAAGATTACTGGAACCAGTTATAGCCATTCCTTGGGTGTATTGATTAAAATCGTTTGGATAAAGTACGTATATTTTGGCATGTATTTTTTTTGAAGGATGCGCTCTTAGTTCCAATTTACCATCAATAAGGTCTTTCACCATTTGGAACATTCCATTTTCGACCTCTTTGCTATAATGCGAATGCTCTATATCTCGGCGAATTTCACGTAGACACTCTTCTTTTACTTCTTCTTCTGCTCCAAAAAATATCTTTCCTTGCCTTGTTGCTTGTGCAATGTATTTATCTACATTTATTCCTATTAAGACCCTAACCTTATTTATGTTGTCTAGGAAAGGACGTAAAGAAAAATATCCTGATGCTCTGAGAAAACCGACAACTGCATCAAGATTACAAATATGAGGATTATGGTGTAGTATGCCCTCAAATTCTTTTATGAGGGTATTGTTGTCTCTATTCGTGAAAAAGTTAGAATGAGTATATTTTTTAACATTATCCATGTTTTTGATAATTTAGATATTTATTTCTGAGTGTTTTCTTTTTCCCTTCTTTCTTTTACCTTTTCCAATCCCGGCATCTTTTTAGCCAATGCACTTTCTCCTGCTGGAAAATAGAGAGGAAAAACTTTATATAAGAAACCCACAACTTCACTACGACTTTTATCCATATTGTAAAAAGCAGAGCAGACAAAGTACATTAGTTCTTGCTGACTACATGTTTCTTTGGGCTGTATGCTTATTGAGGGAGCAACTATCAAGTCATGTTCAGCAAATGATAGAGCACTGGCAAGAATAGCTTCCTGTTCTTTTTCGGTAAACATCTTTATTTTCCCAGCTAACCATTCAAGCTCTCTTTGCTGAAGTGCTTGTTGTTTTTCGTTTTGATGCTCCAATAGGATTGCTACATTTTCTTGTTGCTTTTCTGTCAAGGCGTTTTCTAATGCTTGGTTCTTTCGTTTAAGAACATTGAACTTCAGTAAAGCGGCAATATACATACAGAAATATCCTACTGCAATATCGAATATTAGGACAAGCAGATAATTGTTACTTGAGTTTTGTATGCCACCAGCCATATATTCACTAATAGGGATAACAGCTAATAACATGATGATGGCTATTGCATAAAGTACTTTGTATCGCGTTTTATGGTTTACCTGTGGCAAAGAGGCAAACAAAAAGGCGATAATCAAAACGGCAATTATTACACTGAATGGTATGAAAGATGTCTCCATAGTTTTATTGCTCAGTTTGAGGGTTAACAATAATGCGCCAATAGCCACCATGATCTGCTCCTTCACGAGACAAAATTCCCATAGAACGAAGCTTTGAAATATGTTTTTCTACGGCTCGGGAGCTTATTCCTATTTTATAGGCCATTGCTTCTGCAGACATTGATGGGTCGGAAATGACGAAATCAATAATCTTTTGTGTGGTTTTCCCAATGCTTTTAGATTTGTTTTTCGAATCTCCGAACTTTTTCTCCGAACCTTTTGGGATTATCTCCGAACCTTTCTCCGAACTTTCTTGCGTATTACCAAAGGTTTTCACCGAACTTTTGCTGTTTCCACCGAACTTTTCCACCGAACTTTCTTCGTTTTCAGGGTACTTTTCGAGGGTACTGTTTACCCTGTTAGCCACTTCCTCAACAGGTATTCTTCCATTGTCACCCCAGTTCAGATTATAGAATGTGGTGTAGAAAGAAGTCGCTTCCGTTTGATATTGTGGTTCTTTGCCTTGTAGGAAATTGGGTAGCTTCTCTGTAAGCTCTCGCATTTTGCGTAAGCCGGAACCACGTTTCTCCATATAGTCCAATTGTGTGAACATATCTGCAATGACAGGGTTGCGGCGCATGGACGGCACTTTGTATATGTCACGGTCTTGAATCTGTGTGCCGTCAAGCATGGCACCAGGTGATACTAGTTCTACTCGGTCATCGTAAATGTCAATATGTACTTCACCGCCCATCATGGTGTAATCTCGATGGATAAGGTGGTTTACCAATCCTTCGAAGATGGCGCGGTCGGAATAGTCGGGGAGGTTAAGGCGATAGTTTGGCATCTTCACCCAGCCACTCATGGTATAGTTTTTGATGAAATCCATACCATATTTTAAGAGCAGCACAAGGTTAGCCCGATGTTCCACGGAACTGATGGCATCATCCTTATATAGTCCAGTCCAACGGGTGCAGAAAATACGCGATTGAAATACCGTGCAATTATCCACAAACAGCAATCCTGCATTGGTCAGTTTGTCGTCAGGAGTTACTAGTCCGAATGATTCCAGATACTTGTCGTTCCATTCTTGATGGGTTTGCTCACGGAAGGTATTGGCAAGGATGATGAAAGAATGTTTGCTGGCATCCACTTGGGTAGGAAGAGAATCCCATGTCATGTGCGTACCTTTCAATACCAATGAAAGAAGTTGTTGCGAATTACACTCCACACTTTCATTGCCAATTCGTATATATGCGGTACGTGTTCCATCCTGATAGTAATAATAAGGTGTAAGCGTTCCTGTCTTTACTTTCACTTCAAGCAGGGTATGCCCTTCGTGTTCTATCGGAATAAGTTGAACTTCCGGCACAGGGTCAAGTCGTGCCTTTATCATTTCACTGATAAAATCAGCATCGGCTTGTGGATTCTCCAACCCTACAATTACGCCGTCATCATTCACTCCATAAAACAAACTGCCACCGTCCGTATTGGCAAAAGCCGACACGGATTTAAGCCACGACTTCACTTTCTTACGCTCCAGCATTTCCTTGAAATCGTAAGCTGAGCATTCTGTTATCAATGTATTGTTATGTATCTGCATTATTCGTATAATATTTAATTCTTATCACAAAGGTAGTGATAATATGATAAATTCAAGTGTTTTAACTTACAAAGAAAGTCTCAAGTCTGCTAAGAGAACAGCCGTTTCCGTTTCATCTTTCGGTGCATCTTTGGGCTTCCATGCCACAACAAACCGTACAGATGCAGATTGCACCTTATAACCTCTTTGTTCCCATTCAGATAACGTGCCCTGCATTCTTGATGATAATTTTGCTATAGGTTTATCGGTCGATGAACTATACAAGAAGAAATCATTGTAAATTAAAGAATCTCCTCCTCTTAGTGCTAAAACCTCTTGTTTCCGTTCTTTGAAGAATCCCAAATTGACATCTTTGTGAGAGAGTTGCAGTACAATTTCTTCAGGCATGTCATATTGTCGCTGATCCATAAGATAGCGGTCTGCACTCAAATGATTGAAACAATCACTGTTTGTATGTATGAACAGCCTGTTTTTCGCACGGGCTATTCCTACGTAATATCGACGCATCAGATGGGCATCCTTTACATAATTGTCGGATATGAGCATATACACATCGTCAAACTCTCTGCCTTTGGCCTTGTGAATAGTTGATACCACAACGTCGGCTCTTGATGTGTCGCAAAAGTCTTCCACTGACGACTCAAATACAAACTCCTTGAAGTCACTGAAATATTTTGTTTTGTTGGTTTGTTCAAACAGTTCCACACACCGCTTCACATACATCAAGCTTAGACTCCTGTCATAAGTAGAGAAGGTGTTATGCTTGGCTTCTTCCCACAGCTCTTCCGTGATTAACGGTGTTTTTATCCGCTTGTTTATATACCTCAGGAAATATCTCATTTCGGCCATATTCCAAAAACGTAGGCCGTCCATTGATTGTATCAGTTTACTGTTTATGCCATGTTTCCGCAAAAGAGCCATCAGGATAACGGCCTCTTCATTTGTTTGGGTCAGTACACAAGAAGTTCCTTTATCCCTATGTTGAAGCAAGTTTTCGACGAGCGGCTGATACATATATTCCGATTGATAGCGTATCACTTCAACCCAACCCTTTTCTTTTCTCATGGAGATAATTGGTGTACTTTTTATCCTTTTATGTATATTTTTCAAGAATCCGTTGGCAAAATCCACCGGCTGGCGCGCACTGCGGTAATTTTCGGTCATTTCGACAAACGTGCTTCCGCTTTCTTGTGCCAGTCGGTACATATAACCGGAATCGGAACCGCGGAATTCATAGATGTTCTGGTCATCGTCTCCCACTGCTATCACACGCATCTCCTCATAATTAGCTATTAAAGCCTTTACAAGCGCATGCTCTTCAGCTCCCATATCCTGAGCCTCATCTATAACCAATACTGTCTTACCGATTTTGTTTGGTTCTACTTCTCCTTGGCATATCATCTCGGCTGCCTTTGAAACGACATTCTTTGAATCCTCAAGATTTCCTATCCGTCCCAGGAGGTCGAAGCAATAAGAGTGGAAGGTTTTTATTTCGACAAAGTGGGCGGCGTTGCCTATCAACTCCATGAGCCTTTGTTTGAATTCCGTAGCGGCTGCCCTTGAAAAGGTCAGCATCAGGAGCTGTTCGTGTTTCACATCTTCAAGTAGCAGAAGTGAGGCCAGTTTGTGGACCAATACACGTGTCTTTCCACTACCTGGGCCGGCTGCAACCACAATGCAACGTGAAACTTTATCTGAGATAATATCCAATTGCCGTTTGGATAACTGTCCGAATAATTGTTTGTACTTATGTGGTGTCAAGTTACGTTGTATCTCGTTTGCTCTGTCTCCTTTGAAATATTTTATGACAAACTTTCTGTAGTCCATTTGGAAATAGTCCTGAACATATTGCAAGGCCGCATGATAATCTTTTACCATCAGATTGGCATATTCGCCTACAATATGCACTTGCTGGATTTTCAACTTGTAGAATTCGTTGAGCATCCGATAGTCGTCTTGCTTGTATCTCGACTTGTTGTCCTTTATTCTTTGGATATTCATGGCATTATAAAGTACCAAAAATCCGCCTTCAAGTTTTAGTGAACCGATTTTCGACAAATACAGAAGTGCTTCTTCCACGTCTTCTAATTGAATGTCATCAAGTCTGCTGAAAAGGGATTGAGTGCTTGACTTTATTCGGTTCAGAAGTTCTACCACGGAGAACTGGATGGCTTTACCGGGCATGTTTTCCTTTTCTGCATAAGAAGCTGATTGATATAGCCATTCCACGGCAAAACGGCTTATCTCCAATCGCTTCTCAAAGCGTCTCATAGTAGACTCGAAGTCTGCCTGGCGACTTATTTCCATATTGCGGACCGCATCTTCTTTCTTACGGGTGTACCCCTTGATGGTGAGGAAATAGAGCAGCGTCCGGATATCTTTTTCTTTGGATGTGCTGATTCCGTCGTTCACGGCATTTTCATTCAGTTGCTTGCATGATATTCGTAAAGTTCCGTCGGGAATATGATTAAGGATGTATTGTTCAAGTTTTGCAAAGCGTTCGAGGAGGATTTGTGACTTTCGTTCCGAATCACCTGCATCCTGCAAATAGGCAGATATATCTTTACTGTCTGCCAATATACCTTCCTGTCGCATGCGCTCCACTACAGATATAACATCTCTTTTGCTTAGTCCCAAAATGTCTGCCAGATAATCGATTCGTGATTCTGCTTCCGAATCCTGAGCCTTGGCGATATGTTTTTGAGAAATCAATGACTTGATGATACGGACTGCCTTTTCTATTTCATCGCTGCCAAAAAGTAGTGATGCTGCTATGCGTTCTCTTGCTTCGTCCATATTCTTTACCGTTATTCCCGTGGCATATACATGAGGTACATTGTTTCCTCTTACCAAGTATCCGCTTTGTTCCAAAGCTGCTAATGCTGTCCGTACACGGGTCTCAATGTCAGATACCGAATCATCCCATCCTGCTTGCCGGGCAATTTCCAACGCAGAACAGTTGACTTTCATACGGTGTTTGGTAAGGTCTTTGACGGCTTTCCATACCTGTTGTATTTCACTAATGCTAAGTTTCGTTTGGTTTAGCAATATAAAATGCTTGTCCAAATCATTGTCACTGTAAAGCACATAACAACGTGCGCTAAGACCAGGATCACGACCTGCCCTGCCAGCTTCCTGTACATAATTCTCCAGCGAATCGGAAATATCATAATGCACTACAAGACCGACATCTTTCTTATCGACTCCCATACCAAATGCAGACGTGGCCACGATGATGTGTGCCTGATCGTTCATAAAAGCATCTTGGTTGGCAATTTTTTCATCGGCTTCCATTTTCCCATTGAAAGGGAGTGCCTTGTAACCGTCACGAGTCAGTTTTGCAGCCAGTTCCTTTGTCCGTTTGGTGCGTGACACGTAAACAATTGCCGGACAATCGGCTTCTGCTACAAGTTCTCTCAATTTTAAATATTTGTCATTGTCATTCTCTACATGTATGACGGAATAGTGTAGATTTGTTCTTGAGGCTGTTGATGCGAATAATTCCAAGTTCAAATCCAAAGTCTGCTTGAAATAGTCACAGATGTCTTGGATTACTTTCTGTTTTGCCGTGGCCGTGAAACAGGATACAGGTATCGGGGTTTTGCATTTTTTCTTTTGCTGGTATTTCTGGATGAATTTGCCAATGTAGAGGTAGTCAACTCTGAAATCCTGCCCCCATGAAGAAAAGCAGTGCGCTTCGTCTATCACAAACCTTACAACGTGGCGCGCCATCAATATTTTCTCGATTGTTTTTGAACGGAGCATTTCGGGAGAGATATACAACAACGAGGCTTCTCCGTCTTGTACTCTTTGTATTGACAGCGATCTTGTGATGGGGTCTAACATCCCATTTATGGTTACGGCATCCGTGATGCCTCTGTCGGCAAGGTTGTCTACCTGGTCTTTCATCAAAGACTGCAAGGGGGAGATGACAACCGTAAGCCCGTGCACGGAGTGTCCCGCCATGAGTGCAGGCAGTTGGAAGGTAAGTGATTTACCACCGCCGGTAGGAAATATTGCCAGCAGCGATTTCCCTTTTACCGCAGCTTGGGCAGCACGTTCTTGCAGTGGCTCGCCTTCGTATGTCCGGAAGCGCTCATATCCGAAAAATGTTTTTAGGTTATGGAGCACATCCAATTGCGTATGGCAGTAGTCGCAGCCTTCTTTGCAAGTAGTGTGTCGCAGAAGTTTTATGATAAATTCCACTTCCGGATAATTATAAAGTACCCATCCGGGAGTGATGGAGCGGTAATCGGTGGTGTCAATCAGAGCCAATGCGTATGCCAATCCACATGGATATTGGTTGATGAGCATGTCAAGATCGGCATGTTGGCAAATCTTTCCGGCATAAAGTTCTTTAATAAGTTCAGGTATTCCTTTATGGATATACTCCGCACTTACCATACTGAGAAATCCTTCAAATTCCTTCTTGTCCTTCAGCAGCGATGCAAATAGTATACGTTTTTCTTTCGGTAATGAATGCCAGCATGCTATTTCATCCAACAATAAGTCTTTTGCTTTCTTGCAATCGTTCACCGGATTGTTCATTTGTTCGCTCATCAGTTTGTCATCTTTCACAAGCCTGTGGTAAGGGTGTTCAGGGAACAGTAAAGGCGAAACATAAAGTGTATCAACTAAAATCCAGCGGCATATTTTGTCCGTAAACAGGTATTTAGCATCATGGTGAACGATATTGTGTCCGCAGATGTAGTCTACATCGTTTAAGAAAATGAATAGTTCTTCTTTTGAGGTTTTATGAAATGTCGTGTTATCATGCTTGAGGGCTCCTATATCATGGATTCTATGGTCTTTCAAGCCTATTTCAACATCTACTATGGCATAATTGTGGGCACTACATGGTACAGAGGTGGTTTTATTGCCGATGATATTGTTTCTATCCTCGGTTTTCTTGATTCCTATGAGTTTGCTCCATATTGACATATCTCAATATAATAAATAGTTTTACAACTTGAATTTGTTATGTATCTGCATCGTTTTCTTATTGTTGTTTGGGTATAACATCCCAATATCATATACAAAGGTAAGGATAAAACCGAAGAATCTGTTAAAAACATCGCTTTCTTTTGATTTTTATGCGTTTACATCTCTTTATTTATGAATAAAAATCGTACTTTTGCAGTCAAGAGCTGTGGTTGCTTATGGATGCTTATTTTCGGATTTGCGATATAATTGCAACACGTGTACGCAAGTTGCTCATACAGAGATACTGTTGATTTTGAGGAAGTGAAATAAAATCGCTGAATAAGACGATTGAAATAATAGAAAAGGGGTTGAAAGTCTATGACTTTCAACCCCTTTTTTTTTGAATGACTATTATTCTATATCGGAAAGTTCAAAAAAAAGTCCGTACGTCTTTTTTTTAGGGCGATTTGTCGAATAAATTTTCTGGTAATGAAAATGTAGCTTATCTTTGGTATAACAAAATAACATGTAATGGGTATGAGAACAATTTATCTTCTATTATTTCCCTTGTTTTTGTTTTTTATAGTATCCTGTACTGAAGATGAAGTAGATCCTAACTTTTCGATAGAGAATGTCGGAGATGTCGTGATGGGTTCGGCTAAAGGTTCTCAGGTAACAATCAGTTTTACGAGTACCCGTGAATGGAAGGCGAGTACAGTTGCGGATTGGTTTACAATCGCTCCGGTTTCGGGAGAAGCGGGTACGTGCAATATTACGCTTACTGCTATCAGTGAGAATGTAACAGGAAATGTACGTACAGCAACACTTACATTAACTTCTGGGACATTGACGCAAGACATTACCATAGAGCAGGAATCGGCAGAATTTGTGAATCTCGAGCAGAATATATATAATGTGTCTGTTGAAGGTGGAGAATTGGATATTAGATTCTCTACGAATATAGCTGAAGATGAATTGTTGATTTATGGTTCTTTGGGTACTGGCACTTGGCTGACACAGGAGACAAAAACTCGTGCATCCTCTTCCTACATGCTTAACCTGACTGTATTGCCTAATACTGATGGTGTTTCCCGTACTGCCTATATCTACTTTGTGAAAGTAACTGATATGGAATCAATCGTAGTAGAGATGGTTACTATCATACAAAGGGGGGAAGTGGCTAGTGAATCTACTGATTATTCGTCAGATAAAAAAGTACGTGTTCTGCAAACAGCAAAGTTGGGAAAAGGGCTTCCTATTGTGCTTATGGGCGATGGATTTATAGATACTGAAATTAACGATGGAACTTATGATGCGGTTATGGACAAAGCTTTTGAGAATCTTTTTACGGAAGAACCCATCAAGTCACTTCGAGATTATTTTAATGTATATGCAGTAACTGCGGTTTCGAAACACAATATTTTTGGTACAGGATATGAAACAGCGCTTGGTTGTGAACTGGCGGGTGGAAACAGTACGGGGATTTCCGGTGAAGATAATGCTGTACAACGTTATGTACAATGCGTGGATAATATAGATATGAGTGAAACATTGGCTGTTGTAATTCTAAATTCTCCTGCGTATGCAGGAACTACTTATTTTGGTTATACTAATCAGACGAAAGTGGTTGAGTTTGCTATTGCTTATTGCCCGGTGATATACGATTTGCAAAGTGAAAGTTTCAGGCAGGTACTTGTACACGAGGCTGTTGGACATGGTTTTGCCAAATTGGAAGATGAGTATGCTTATCAGGAAAATGGGACTATTTCTTCTAAAGAAATAAAAAATGTACAGTATCTGCAGACATTAGGATGGGCGCAGAATGTTGATTTTACATCCGATCCATCTCAGGTACTTTGGTCTGCTTTCTTGAATGATAATCGGTATGTGTCAGAAAAACTGGGAGTATTTGAAGGGGCATGTACTTATATAAAAGGGGCGTATCGTCCTTCGGAAGAGAGTATGATGAATAGTAATACCGAGGGGTTTAATGCTCCTTCCCGTAAAGCGATATATGATAAAATAATGGAAAGAAGTTTGGGTAAACAAATGTCTTATGAGGAGTTTGCCGTATTTGATTTACAGAATAAATCACAAACGCGCAGTGCTAAACCAACTGTAGGACCAAGTAAGCTATTCACGCGTCCTCACTTTGTAAATAGAATGTTAGATAAGTAAAGCAGATGAGGCTGAACTTCAAGTTTAGTTTTGAGTTCAGCCTCATCTGGATTTTATATGTAACGTATTTATTTTGAATCAGAACTTTATTGCAGTATACAGCCTGTACAAAAACATTAAAGCTGTTGTATTGGGTGTACTTTACTTTTGTATTCCATTCTGGCTTAGATACAAATTACGTTAAGTACAGTATTTCTCTAATCTTTTCCCGGTTGCCTACAATCCAGACGAGATCTCCTAATTGGAAAGTTGTGTCTTTATCCAAGGTAATCAGTTCGTCATTTCGTTCAATAGCTACAACAATGCTATCATGCTTCTCTCCTAAATGAGACTGAGCGATGGTCTGATTTAAAAAGCGGAATTCTTCGTCTACCGTGAAAGAGTGGAGAGTTATCTTTTTATCCACTGCATCCATATCTGATGTATTTTTTACATCTTCTATTCTATTTCTGAATTCCTGTAATTGCGTATCTGTACCAACTACTGTCAATTTATCCTGCGGATATATGTGTTCAGAGCTTTTCGGTATATATATGTTCAGATCGCCACGAGTGATCGCGACGACATTTACTCCAAAATTTTGCCTGAATGAAAGTTCTCCTAAAGACTTGCCGATGTAATCGGAATAAGGCGATACGAGGATAGATGTCAAGTCAAGGTCTTTATCATTGAATTCGCTATTGAAACTTGTTTTTAGCGGGTGCCGTTTTTTAGCTACCTCTTCCCGTCGGTTAAGATTGGCAAGGAATCTTGTTTCCAATCGTGAATATTGCGTGAGGTCTTCCCTAAGAATAAGAATCAATGCTACTACGGCTATGGCAATAATCACACTTATTCCCCAGTTTAGTTTAAAGTAGCTGATGACTACACTAGTGATAAAGAAAAGAGCAACAGATACACGTCCCAGAACCAGGGAAACCAGGCGTCCGTGATTGTAATTCTCGTCTCTCCATAGCTTCAGGAATAATTCCGAAGAGTTGTATTTGTTGGAGATGAGCGCCCATAAAAAAGGAGTCATAAGCAGAAGAGTACCCAGACACATCACCAGTTTGATCCATATAGTGATAGGAGTAAACATTTCGCTGATGGCGGGATAAATGATTTGTATCGACAGCAGCCAAATAGCAGTGAGCAGTACGCTATAGATGACAACTCTCCCAATCATGTTTTTTAGTAATTTCTTCCAGTCACTATCGTGGTTCATGGTCTTCTTGCCGGAAGCATAACGATCTAATGTCTCCTGTACTTTAGTAGGCAATATTTTGTAAAGCCATTCGGCAAAAGGATTGGCTAAACGGATAAAGTAAGGAGTCGTGAAAGTGGTAATAACAGATACAGCCACAATGATAGGTGAAATAAACGGATCAAGCACTTTGAGCGAAACACCCAGTCCGGCAATAATGAAAGCAAACTCTCCGATTTGTGCCAGGCTGAATCCGGATTTGATGGAAGTGTTCAGTGGTTCTCCGGATAAGAGTACGCCAAACGAAGAGAAAATGGCTTTGCCGATAATGGTAACCAGTGTAATGATGATGACAGGCCAGGCGTATTCTACCAATACAGCCGGATTCACTAGCATACCGACCGAAACGAAAAAGATAGCTCCGAAGAGATCTTTTACCGGTTGTATGATATGTTCGATATGTTCGGCCTCGATGGTTTCGGCAAGGATAGATCCCATGATAAATGCTCCTAGCGCTGTTGAAAAACCTGTGTAAGTAGCCAATACCACCATTCCCAGACAAAGACCGAGAGAGACAATCAGAAGAGTTTCGTTATTCATCAACTTCTTTGCTTTTTTGAGAAAGGCCGGAATAACGAAGATACCTATGAGAAACCACAGGATTAAAAAGAAAACGACCTTGAGCACACTTATCAGCAAATCTTCACCCACAAAGTCTTGACTCACTGCCATTGTGGAAAGAAGCACCATCATTAAGATAGCAATCAGGTCTTCCACTACCAGAGTACCGAATACGATACCGGTAAAACGTTGGTTACGCAATTCCAGATCATTGAAGGCTTTGATAATGATTGTAGTGGACGACATAGACAACATTCCCCCCAGGAAAATGGAATTCATAGTGCCCCATCCTAATAATTGTCCCACCAAATATCCAATGAGCAACATACTGATTACTTCGGTGATAGCCGTTATAAAAGCTGTGGAACCTACATTCATGAGCTTCTTAAAACTAAACTCCAGTCCGAGTGCAAAGAGCAGGAATATAACACCTATTTCTGCCCATATATTGATATTCTCAATATCTCCTACTGTAGGGAAAATATTAATATAAGGACCTGCCAGCAATCCGGCAATAATGTAACCTAAGACTAAAGGCTGTTTTAGCCATTTGAACAACAAGGTTATGATACTGGCCGATATTAATATCAGCGCAAGGTCGGCAATCAAAGTTGGCAAGTGTGACATTAGATGTGGGTTTATTTATTATAACATTCCTGATAGATAATATGTTTCCATCTATAAAAAGATGGAAACAATATAATAAATAGCTGCAGCTAAGAGTCCACTGACTGGAATTGTAAGAATCCAGGCAGTCATGAGGCTTTGGGTTACTCCCCAACGAACGGCAGAGAGGCGTTTAGTTGCACCTACTCCAATAATCGCTCCTGTGATAGTATGTGTAGTACTAACGGGGATTTTCAACATTTCCGTAATGTAGAGAGTGAAAGCACCTGCTGTTTCGGCAATCACTCCTTCCAATGGGGTTACTTTGGTAATTTTTGTTCCCATTGTTTTCACTATTTTCCAGCCACCGGACATCGTACCGAGTGAAATTGCTGTGAAGCACGAAAAAGCAACCCAGTCGGGAAGGTCATTGATGCTGTTGATACCCATGCCCAATCCCATTGAATGGCCGGCTATCATGGCAGCGGCAATAATACCCATTACTTTCTGTGAATCGTTCAAGCCATGTCCGACGCTGAAGAGGGCGGAGGATACGAGTTGTAACCTCTTGAACCATTGCTCGGCTGTGTGAGGATGTGCGCGTCGGCAGATGTAGAGGACAAACAGGGTGAAACCAAAAGCAATGACCATTCCGATAAAAGGAGCCAGAAAGATAAAGGCTGCAATTTTAAGAATGATGTTAAGCTGAATTGCTTCAAATCCGTTTGCCATAATGGCAGCTCCTGCAAACCCTCCGATAAGGGTGTGTGAGGAAGAAGACGGAATCCCTTTCCACCAGGTAACCAGGTTCCAAGTGATAGCCGCTATAATTCCTGCTAATATAATGGGCAGGGTGATATATTGCTCTACCACAGTCTTGGATACTGTATTGGCGATACCGAATCCACCTATTATATATTTGGCAATGAAGAAGGCTACGAAGTTGAAGAAAGCAGCCCATATTACAGCTTGAAAGGGAGTAAGCACCCTGGTAGATACGATGGTAGCTATTGAGTTTGCTGCATCGTGAAAGCCGTTGATATAATCGAATATCAGAGCCAGAATGATGATAGTTACTAATAATTCCATGTGTTCCGGCTTGCTTTATGCGTACTTTACAATCAGGTTTTTGAGAATCTTACCTACATGCTCTGCGGCATCGGTCGTTTTTTCCAGTTCATGCATGATCTCCTTTATTTTGATAAGTTCAATGCAATCTTTTTCCTCTTCGAAAAGTTTGGTGATAAAGAATTCGTATACATCATCCGCCTGGTTCTCGATTTCATGCAGTTTGGAACAGTATTCACGGAGAAGAGTCGGTTTCTTACGGAATGTTTCGAGTTCGTCCATGGCTTTGCATATATAGATCGCTTCCTCCTGAATCAAACGGCTCAACTCTTTGCCATTCTCTGAAATAGGACGGGGATTGTAAATAGAGATTCGTTTGGCACAACTGTTTATTCCGTCAATGACGTCATCCATGCAGGAAGCTAAGTCATGAATATCTTCGCGGTCGAAAGGAGTGATAAAGGTAGTACCTAATTCATCAAAAATCAGGTGTGTCAGTCTGTCGCCTTCCCGTTCTAGGTCTTTGATTTTTTTGTAGTAGTCCGAACGTTCTGTAGGTGAGTCATGTTGCAAGCTTTCTATTAAAACAACTGATGCTTCGCAGAGCACTTCTGATAGCTGTTTCAGTAAAGGGAAAAATTTGGGCTCCTTTGGAGTAAACTGGCTAAAAAAAGAATTTTTCATAAGTGTAAAAACTTTAAATTGTTTTTTTCTTCTCTATTTATATTAGTAACAAATGAATACAGATTATAGTTTGCTGTTTTTAAGATTTTAGTTTGGCACGTACTACCTCTATAATGGCAGGCAATACAGAGATAAATATGATGGCTACAATCAGTAATTTCAGGTTTTCCTGCACAAACGGAAGGTCGCCGAAGAAATAACCAGCATAACAGAATACGGCAACCCAGAGCGCACCACCAACTAAATTATACATCATAAAATAGTAGTAATTCATCTTTCCCATTCCTGCTACGAAAGGTGCAAATGTGCGTACTATCGGGACAAATCTGGCTAGAATAATTGTTTTCCCACCATACTTTTTATAGAACTCGTGTGTTTTCTCCAGATAACTTTGTTTGAATATCCTGGAGTTGGGGTTATTAAACAGCTTTCGGCCGAAGAAATGTCCTATCATGTAATTGCAGGAATCGCCTAATACGGCAGCAGCAAATAAGATAATGACAAGTATATGCACGCTGATGGGCATATCGGGTAATGCTGAAATGGCTCCTGCAACGAAGAGTAAAGAATCACCGGGAAGAAAAGGAGTGACCACTAATCCGGTTTCACAGAAGATGATAGAAAACAAGATGGCGTATGTCCAGGCATGATAATCACGCACAATCATCACCATATATTGATCGATATGAAGTATAAAATCCAATAAAAAGTCCATTTTATATACTTTGGTTATTATTGTAATGAAAGAATGTTATAGGCTTCCAGACCATAGTGAATTCTTTTTTCACTCAAATGGTGGAGGCAAACAGAAAGTGGGGCATAAAAGACTTGAATTGTCCTATGCCGAAAAAAGATATAAAATGGCTAAATGAGTATGTGTCCTAATGAATAGATATGATATCTATCGGAATATTTAAAAAGATTGGTATAATATGAAAAACCTGTCCATTGATTTTTAGGAAGTTGAATCTTTAGCGAGCTTAGTATGCGGATAGTGACAGAAGGAATATTGAATCTTAGTATTTTTAAGGGAGAGAGGTGGCGGAAGGAAAATGGATTTAAAACGCCGTTATCGTTATTGTAATTTTGCTTTCCGGCGTATTCTTTTGTCTTGACTAGTTTCTGTTCTTGATCCAGTTGTATAATGCTAGCTTTAGAGGTATATGAATAGGAATAGGTTTGTATGCCGTTACTACCGGCTTCTAACCGGTATGCCTCTTGTGCTTCGTTGAAAATCAGATGGAATCCCCAACACAGAAATACGCCTAATAGTATACAAAATATGTACTTCATCATAACGGCCGCAAAGGTAGAAACTATTTTTATATGAAATACATATTCACAAGCATAATTAACAATTATATCAGTGATTACCGGGAATTATTCTTTGAAGTTGCTTATCGTAAATTTCATCGGAGTATATGTTATCCCATTGGTACATTGTTTCCCGGCAATTTTATCGAAGCCCAGACTTTGATAAAAAGGAATAGCGTATGTGGATGAATTAACCGTCATTTCATTTACCGGGCAATGCTTGATTGCAAAATTGAATAATTGTTTGCCGATGCCTTTACGGTGGTGTTCTTTTCCGATGAAGAACAGGGATAGATGCTTCCCTTCATTCTTCGTTCCCATAATGCCTACTAGATTTTCATTGTCAAAAGCCCCGTAAATCACTAATTCATTCATAAGTTGCTCACTAAAGATAAAACTTTTGAATGAATTCAAACCTTCTTCATCGAAGTCTTCCGCTCCACATTGTATATATACCTCCAATGCTAATGAGGTAGCCCGGTCATATTCGGTCTTGTCTAATTTGCGTATCATGGCGATTGCTTTTATCATTAATCTGCCGGGAAATTTACTATTAATTCCCGGATATAACATTGGAATATGATTTCTTTTTCTTTTTTTTGTAAAAGCTGTAGGGTATTTCCAGTCTGAGCGCTCTTATAAATAGAAACGTAATTTATTTACCTTTAAAAAGCATCAGTATGAAGAATGTAGAAAAACACTTGGTTGGATGGCTGTCAGTTTGTTTGCTGCTTTGTAGCTTTCCTGTGTGGGCGCAAGGAGATGCCGGAGATTATCTAACAATCGTTGGTATGGTGAAAGACAAGCAAAATAAAAAAGCTCTGGAGAACGTAAATGTATCTGTGCATGGCAGTAATATCGGCACTGTGACGAATGCGGAAGGAGAATTTGCTTTGAAAATCAAAAAAACAGAAGCGCCGCGCGAACTAGAGATTTCACATATAGGTTATGTAAATAATCATATCTCTCTGGAGAAAGAAACACCCTCTAAGTTGACGGTTTGGCTGACACCTCATGCCAACCTGCTGAATGAAGTGGTGGTGTTTGCTGAAAATCCACGTATGATTGTAGAGAAGGCAATCAGTAAGATTCCTCTAAATTATAGTGATAAGCGTGATATGCTGACGGGATTTTATCGGGAGACTGTACAGAAAGGGCGTCGGTATATCGGTATATCGGAGGCTGTAATTGATGTGTCCAAAACAGCCTACACTAATAGAAATACTAATTATGACAAAGTAAGGGTGGTGAAGGGACGTCGCCTGCTTAGCCAGAAAGCGAGTGATACATTAGCTGTCAAGGTTGTTGGCGGCCCTAACTTGAGCATCACTTTGGATGTTGTGAAGAACAAGGGAGCATTACTCGATATGGAAGAATTGAATAATTATGAGTTCTGGATGGCGGAATCCATGCTTATAGATAACCGTATGCAGTATGTTATTAATTTCCGCCCGAAGGTAATCCTTATGTATGCTCTCTTGTATGGCAAATTATATATCGATCGTGAACGCTTGTCATTTACCCGTATAGAGATGAGTCTGGACATGCAGGATAAATCGAAGGCAACCACTGCCATTCTATATAAAAAGCCTCTCGGTTTAAGATTCAAGCCGCAAGAGCTGTCCTACCTGGTCACTTATAAAGATGTGGATGGAAAAACTTATCTGAATTACATTAGCAACACAATCCGTTTCAAATGTGACTGGAAGAAGAAACTGTTTTCCACAAGCTATACAGTAGCTTCCGAAATGGTCGTGACCGACAAGAGAGAAGGAATGTTGGAGACTATTCCCAACAAAGAAGCCTTCAGCTTGAATCAAATATTCTATGATAAAGTAGACGAATATTGGAGTCCGGACTTTTGGGGAAACTACAATATCATCGAACCTACGGAATCTTTGGAGCACGCAGTGGATAAATTAAAAAAGCAATCGAATTGAAACAGGGATAGTTTTCTTATATTTGAGGTCAATCATAAAGAAAAGCAAGTATGCTGGATGAACTGCTCATACTAAAAAAGATAAAGGGAGGTGACATAAAAGCGTTTGAGGAACTCTTTCGCCGTTACTATTTTCCTCTTTGCTGTTATGCGGCAGGCATTACCGGGCAAATGGAAGTGGCTGAAGAGATTGTGGAGGAACTTTTTTATGTACTTTGGAAAGAAAGGGAGCGCTTACAGATCTTTCAGTCCGTTAAAAGTTACTTGTATAGAGCGACTCGTAATCAATCTTTGCAGTATTGCGAACACGAGGAAGTTCGGAACAGATACCGTGAAACTGTATTGACTACTTCCAACCCAGAGCAGTCAACAGATCCTCATCAACAGATGGAGTATGAGGAATTGGAGAGATTCATAAATGGAACCCTTGAAAAGCTGCCGGTTCGCAGACGGAGGATTTTCGAGATGCATCGTCTGGAAGGGCGGAAATATGTCGAGATAGCGACGCAGCTTTCGCTTTCTGTTAAGACAGTAGAGGCTGAAATGACAAAAGCCCTTCGGACATTACGAGAAGAAGTAGAAATTTATATTCACATGAAGTGATGAAAACAGATATTTATAAAATAAAGACAGATCAGGCGTGGAATCGATTGTATAATCGCTTGGACAATGACCGTTTACTTGCGAAAGTGGATGAAGGCCACCATACACGCAAATATTCACAATGGATCAGGTACGGAGCAGTTGCCGCCGTTTTGATAGGCGTCATTTGGGGAACTTTGTATTGGGTGACCGGTTCTGATAAAGAACTGGCACAGCATCTTCTTACACAGGAAAATCAAGGTGTTTCCACTTTGGCAACGACTCTCGAAGACGGTTCTGTCGTACTCTTGGCAAAAGAAACTTCCCTGTTATATCCGAAACATTTTATTGCTGATAAACGGGAAGTGAGTCTACAGGGAAATGCGTTCTTTGACGTAGCAAAGAAGCAGGGACAACCCTTTTGGATTGACACGGAGCAAGCTAAGATTGAAGTGCTAGGTACTGCTTTTAGTGTGCAAAGTGATGAAAATGCTCCGTTCCGTTTATCCGTACAAAGAGGGATAGTGAAGGTTACTCTAAAAAAAGGAAATCAGGAGTGTTATGTAAAAGCGGGGGAAATGGTAGTAGTGCGATCACAACGATTAGTCGTTTTGGATACAGATAAGGAGAATGAAGAGTTGGGGAGCTTCTTTAAGCATATACGATTTAAAGATGAATCGTTAGCGAACATTCTGAAAGTCATGAATTTGAATTCGGATAGTTTGCAAATACAAGTTGTCTCACCGGCATTGGAGGAACGTCGGCTGACTGTCGAATTCTCTGACGAATCTTCTGAAGTTATAGCTAATCTGATAGCTAATGCGCTCGGTCTGCAATGTATCCGGCAAGGAGATATTCTTTTATTATCGGAATAGAACTCATTAAAGTTGGGAAAAATGAAACAGTCTTATCATTATCTGTCCGTTCTGCTGATACTCTTCTTCTTCGTCGATATGATGAGAGCGGATGGAAGTGATGTGCTGGAACGTATAGTCAGACTTCCCAAGATAAAAGGTACTGTTTATTCATTGTTGAGTGATGTCTCTCAACAGTCGGGATATATGTTTATTTATGATAGTAAAGTCATTGATAATGATGCAGTAGTGAAGATAAAGGGAGGCGAACGTTCCATTCGTCAGGCAGTGTATGACATCGTAGGAAATACCAGTCTGGAGTTTCAAGTGATGGGCACTCACATCCTGATTACTCTCCCTTCGGAGAAAAAGGTACGTGTGCAACAAGATTTTGTTCCGGAACAGATAACAAACTTTGTCATTATCGGTACTTTGCTGGATAAGGAGACAGGAATACCTATCTCTTCTGCTACTGTTGGAGTGCGAGGAACATCTATTGGCAGTATAACGAATCAGAATGGAGATTTTAAACTGTCTTTACCCGATTCTTTGAAAAATGATTCGATTACTTTTTCTCATATAGGTTATCTTTCACAGGACATAGAGTTTGCTTTGCTGATTGGACGGCACAATATACTTAGTCTCGAACCTAAAATTGTCCCTTTGCAGGAAGTGGTGATTCGTCGAAGTGATCCAAAGAAACTTTTGCGTGAAATGATTGAGCGGCGGAATAAGAATTATTCGCATACTCCGGTATATCTGACTACTTTTTATCGTGAAGGAGTTCAGTTGAAAAACAAATTTCAAAACTTGTCGGAAGCTGTGTTTAAGGTTTATAAGACATCCTTATATTCTTCTGTACCGGATCAGGTGAAGCTGTTGAAGATGAGTCGGCTAAGTAATGTAGAAGCAAAAGACAGCTTGCTTGTAAAAGTAAAATCCGGAATTCAGGCTTGTATCCAGATGGATATCATCAAAGATATGCCCGAGTTCCTGACTCCTAGTGTAGAGAAGGGTATTTATGACTATACTTCAGAAGGAGTAACATTTTTAGAGGACCGATTTGTAAATGTGGTGCATTTTGAGCAGAAAAAGGGAATCAGCGAACCTCTTTTTTGTGGAGAGCTATTTCTTGATTCCGAGACAAGTGCTCTATTGCAAGCCCGTCTGGAAGTTCATCCTGTATATGTGAAGAATGCGGCAGGTATGTTTGTCGAAAGGCGTACGCGTAACGTGCGAATGATTCCTCAAAAGGTGGTATATACAATTTCTTATAAACCGTGGCAAGGGACTTATTACATACACCATATCCGTGGAGATCTTCATTTCAAAGTGAAACGGGTAAAAATGCTGTTCGGCAGCCGGGATCTTCATATCTGGTTTGAGATGATTACTTGCAAGGTGGATACCGAGCAAGTGGTCGTATTTCCCCGTACAGACAGATTGCCCACCCGTACCATCTTCTCTGACACCTATTTCAAATATGATGAGAACTTCTGGAGGGACTTCAACGTGATCCCATTGGAAGAGGAAATCAGTAAACTGATAGAAAAGATCTCTTTGAAGATAGAAGAAATAGGTGATTGATTTGTTTTGTCATTCAATGAGATTGCTGTACCTTTGCATCCGGTTTAAAAGATTGTATGTTATGGAATTACCAAAAGATCCGATGATGTTGTTCAGCGTCATCAATATGAAGTTACGTGATTGTTATTCTTCACTTGACGAACTTTGTGAAGATATGAATGTGGACAAGGATGAATTAGTGAATCAGTTGAAAGCCGTGGGCTTTGAATATAGTGTGGAACACAATAAGTTCTGGTAATCATTTTCTTGTTTACAACTTATAGATAAACTACTAAAAGTGCCTTCATCGCCTTTACAAAGGATATGGAGGCACTTTTTATATCTTATGCGCAGCTTCTCTCTTACTCTTTCTTGTTAATAAAAGCAAAATGCGGATTCCCGTATTTAACTTCCCCGCTCTTCTTCGTTCTAACTAATAAAGCTCAGAAAAAGAATTGATGATAAACGAGAATAAAATTCGTGAAGCTTGTGCCTCGAATCGCGAACGGGGATTCAAGATGCTGATGGACTCTTTTCAGGTGCCGATATATAATTATATCCGTAGACTGGTTGTATCTCATGAAGATGCGGAAGATGTGCTTCAGGAAGTCTTTATCCGGGTATTCCGGCATATCGATCAGTTTCGCGAAGAAAGTTCACTGTCAACCTGGATTTACCGGATTGCCACGAATGAGAGTTTACGCTTGCTGAACGGTCGTAAAGATGAGGGAGTTGTTTCTGCAGAAGATGTTCAGGAAGAGTTGATGGGCAAGTTGAAGGCTTCCGATTATATTGATTATGAAAATGAGCTGGCAGTGAAGTTTCAGGAGGCCATTCTAAGTTTGCCTGAAAAGCAACGGCTTGTATTCAACTTACGTTATTACGATGAACTTGAATATGAAGAGATTGCCCGTGTACTGGATAGCAAAGTGGATACACTAAAAGTGAATTACCACTATGCGAAAGAGAAGATTAAGGAATATATATTAAACAGATAGAATGATGAAAAAGGATTTTGATTTTGACGATATTGGTAAACGGACACCTTACCGTACCCCCGATGGATTCTTCGAGGATGTGCAACGAAAGGTGATGGAACGCGCCGGAGTGAAGCAACAGCGGAAATCTCACATGAAGCTGATTATTTCTACGGTGATTACCATGGCGGCAGTATTGATCGGATTTTTGTTTGTTCCATCTTTGAGACAGGCAGATGAGGTGAAAACGTCTTCTTCGAAAGTATTAGCTAATGGTACAGAATCTGTAGATAAATGGATTAAAGAACTATCGGATGAGGAGTTGGAAGAGCTCGTCAGCTTCTCTGAAAATGATATATTTTTGAATTAAGTAACTCAATCAATTATTTTAAACGTGAAGATTATGAAGACTAAATTTATTTATGTAATTATGGCCGTCCTCCTGATGGGAAGCCAGATGACTTTGTCTGCACAGAATACGGATAACAAACAAAAAAAACAGCGTCCTACACCAGAACAAATGGTGCAGATGCAGACTAAACAAATAGTAAAAACATTGATGTTGGATGATGCAACGGCAGCTAAGTTTACTCCGGTATACGAGAAGTATCTGAAAGAATTGCGTGAATGTCGTATGATGACTCATAAGGCGAGAACAGAGAAAACTAAAGGACAAGGCACAGACGCTAAGAAAGAACGTCCGTCCATGACTGATGACGAGATTGCGACCATGTTACGGAACCAGTTTACTCAAAGCCGTAAAATGCTGGATGTTCGTGAAAAGTATTACAATGAATTCAGCAAGATACTTTCGCAGAAGCAGATTTTGAAGATTTATCAGCAGGAGAAGATGAATGCTAATAAGTTTAAGAAAGAGTTTGACCGAAGAAAAGGACAGAAACCGGGACAGGGACATCACCAGGGGCAAAGATCTCGCGCTCCACGTCCGGACCAGAAATAAATATTAGGTTTATTTTATTATAGTTTTATTTTACTAAATCAACACAATTTGAACATAGACAGCCATATTTATTCTTTTCAGTACCGTTTGATTACTTGTTATGTCTTGTTACTGATTAGTTTGACTGTTTTTGCTCAGTCCGGCAAAGAGCGTTTTTCCGGTCGTGTGATTGATACTGAAACCTATCAGCCGGTACCGTTTGCTACGGTCCGGCTTTTAGCTTTACCGGATAGTACATTGTTGGGCGGCGGCGCTACGGATGCTATCGGTAAATTTCAACTTTCCGTTTCCATTCCTAATCATGCAATTAAAGCGAAGTCTTTATTATTACAGGTGTCATATGTCGGATATAAGCAGGTTTTTCATCCCATTTCCATTTCCAGCAAAAGCTCTTCTTACGAATTGGGGGATATAAATCTGACTCAGGAAAGTTATGCTTTGGATGAAGCAGTGGTAGTAGGGCAGGCTCCAATGGCGGTGACAGAGGGGGATACAACGGTATTCAACGCTTCTGCCTATCGTACTCCCGAAGGCTCAATGCTTGAAGAATTGGTAAAACAGCTTCCGGGAGGTGAAATAGATGCAGACGGTAAGTTGCTAATACATGGCAAGGAAGTAAAAAAGATTTTGGTGGACGGTAAAGAGTTTTTCTCTGATGATCCGAAAGCTGCTCTTAAAAATCTTCCTGTGGAGATGGTGGAGAAGTTAAAAGCGTATGAACGTCAATCGGATTTGGCACGTCTTACGGGAATAGATGACGGAGAGGAAGAGATGATTCTGGACTTGTCTGTGAAAAAAAATATGAAACGGGGCTGGATGGAGAATTTTATGGGAGGATATGGAAGTAAAGACCGTTATGAATTAGCCAATACCTTGAACCGTTTTCGTGAAAACTCTCAATTAACCATTATCGGGAATCTGAATAATACCAATAACCAGGGATTCTCGGAATTACAGAATGAATCTTCCAGTTCAACAGGCAATATCCGTAGCCGGATGGGACTGACTACCTCCCGCTCATTGGGGCTTAATGCGACTTATGATTGGAAGCGCGTTAAATTACGTTCAAATATTCAATATGTCGGCACCGATCGTTTGGAAGATAGCCGTACCACAGTCGACAACTTTCTCCGGGAAGATAAATCAATCAATCTGGGCACGAGTCATAGCCGACAACAGAATCACGAACTGGTAGCCAATGCTTCTCTTGAATGGAAAATGGATTCTGTTACTACATTGATTTTCCGTCCTCAATATCGTTTCTCAGCCAATGATAGAGAGAATAGTGGCTTTCAGGAAGGGTGGGGGAATGATGTCTTGTTGAATGAAAGAGAGTCCTCCGGCACCAATCATAATTCCCGGTATAATCTGACGATGATGTTGCAACTTAGCCGGAAATTGAGTCGTTTGGGGAGAAATGTTGCTTTGAAGGTAGACTATGGTACTAATGCTTCAGCTACAGACCGAAAGAGCCTTTCCACCACCCGGTACTTCAAAAATAATACGAAGAAGATTCAGAATCAGAAAATAGAGGATGATGTTGACGGCTATAATTACCGGGTGCAACTGGTGTATGTAGAACCATTGCCGTGGCGGCATTTCCTGCAACTTCGTTACAGCTATCAGTATAGAGTGAACAATTCGGATCGTTTTGTCTATGACTGGGATAAGAAACTGGAAGAGTTTGCTCCTGACTTTGATGAAGACTCTAGTAACCGTTTTGAAAATCAATACAGTAATCACTTAGTGAACCTTGCCATACGTACTTCACAAAAGAAGTATAATTATAATATTGGTGTTGATTTTGAACCTCAAAAGTCTGTTAGCCATTCATTGTTGAGTGATGCTCCCGAAGATCAGTTGGAAAGATCGGTCATGAATTTTTCGCCTACTGTCAATTTCCGCTATAAGTTTTCAAAACGCACCCGTTTGCAAATTGTGTATAGGGGAAAAGGGAAACAGCCTAATATACGTGATCTCCAACCTGTGACCGACCGTACCAACCCTTTGAATATCCGTGTCGGAAACCCTTCGTTGAAGCCTTCATATATGAATACTTTTACGCTGAATTTCAATTCTTATAATACCAAATATCAGCGAAATATGGTAGCTACCGCTTTGTTCGAGAATACCATTAACAATGTAACTAATCAGGTGACTTATGATAGTGAAACCGGTGTACGAACTACATCTCCGGTCAATATGAATGGTAATTGGCGGGCCATGGGTTCTTTTTCTCTCAATACCCCTTTTAAGAATCGTAACTGGATATTTCGTACTTACTCCTATCTGCAATATCGGAATCAGAATGGCTATACAACCTTGAATAAAGAAGAACCGGTGAAAACTTCCGTACAGCATTTAACGGGACGTGAACGTCTACGGATTACTTATCGTACCCGCCAAATGGAACTTACAGGGCTTGTTGGCCTGACTTATAACAATTCTTATAATGACGTACGGGAGAAACGTACTGAAACTTTTGATTATCAGGCAGGAACTGAATTGCAGCTTTATCTTCCCTGGGGGATGGAGTTATATAATGACCTGACTTATTTCCTTCGTACCGGATATGGTTATGAGGGTTATGCCAAAGCAAATTTCATGTGGAACTGTCAGCTGTCAAAAGCCTTTTTGAAGAGGAAACAGTTACTAATCCGCTTCAAAATATATGATATTCTTCATCAGGACATTTCTATGATACGCACGATAACCGCTACTGCCATTCGTGACACTAATTATAATGCACTGGGTTCTTACTTTATGGTGCATGCTATCTTTCGTTTGAATATGATGGGAAAATAATTAGAAATTAAATCTTCATTAGTTTGAAAACCACAGCAGGGTTTTGATTGTTGTATGTCCTACGTATAAAAACAATGTAAGGCTGGCTGAATGTTTCGACTGATAAAAATGATAAAAGATAAAGGTCGTTGGCGCATTTTTAAACTGAAGTTGATTGATGCCCGACTGTACTTTGTCAGTATCTTCGTAGGATTACTGACAGGACTTGTGGCTGTGCCTTATCATTACCTATTACAGTTTTTCTTTAATCTCCGTCACGATTTCTTTGATTCTCGTCCCAAATGGTATTGGTACATACCTCTTTTTCTTTTGATGTGGGGAATACTTGTATTCGTATCCTGGTTGGTAAAGAAAATGCCGCTTATTACCGGTGGGGGTATTCCGCAAACACGTGGAGTTATCAATGGCAGGGTTGATTATAAACATCCTTTTCTGGAATTGGTGGCAAAGTTTGTAGGTGGAATACTTGCATTAAGTACTGGATTGTCTTTGGGGCGTGAAGGTCCCTCCGTGCAAATAGGTTCGTATGTTGGATATTTGGTATCCAAATGGGGGAGGGTGCTTAGTGGTGAACGGAAACAACTATTGTCTGCCGGCGCCGGTGCCGGGTTAGCTGCTGCTTTTGCTGCCCCATTGGCTTCATCATTGTTGGTGATCGAATCTATCGAGCGGTTCGATGCACCTAAAACAGCTATTACCACTCTTTTGGCAGGAGTAGTGGCAGGTGGAGTTGCCAGTTGGATTTTCCCGATCAATCCTTATTTTCATATTGATGCTATTGTACCGGGGATGACTTTCTGGGGGCAAGTGAAATTGTTTCTTTTGCTGGCAGCAGTGGTTTCTGTCTTTGGAAAGTTCTTTTCTGTCACCACTCTTCAGGTGAAACGTATTTACCCTGCTATTAAGCATCCGGAATACGTGAAGATGCTGTATTTGCTTTTTATCGCTTTTCTGATTTCTATGGCCGAGTTTAATCTGACCGGAGGAGGGGAACAGTTCTTGTTATCGCAAGCTATGCATCCGGACACACATATTCTCTGGATTGTCGGCATGATGTTGTTGCATTTTGTTTTTAGCACTTTTTCTTTTTCTTCGGGTTTACCGGGAGGAAGTTTTATCCCGACGCTGGTGACGGGAGGACTTCTTGGACAAATAGTGGGATTAATTATGGTTCAACAGGGTGTTATTGCTTATGAGAATATTAGTTATATCATGTTGATTTGTATGTCTGCATTCCTTGTTGCAGTAATCCGTACCCCTTTGACAGCTATTGTACTAATAACCGAGATTACGGGGCATTTGGAAGTCTTTTATCCTTCTATTGTTGTAGGAGGATTAACTTATTATTTTACGGAAATGCTTCAAATCAAACCGTTCAATGTTATTTTGTATGACGATATGATTCATTCGCCTGCATTTAAGGAAGAACCGCGTTACACATTGTCTGTAGAAATAATGAGCGGCTCTTATTTAGACGGGAAAATAGTAGATGAACTTCGTTTACCGGAGCGTTGTGTGATAATTAATGTTCATCGTGACCGGAAGAATTTGCCTCCTAAAGGGCAGACATTAATGCCCGGCGATCAGGTGCAAATAGAGATGGATTCGCAGGATATAGAGAAACTGTATGAACCTTTAGTCAGTATGGCGAATATTTATTAAGTGTCTGGCTCTTATCCTTTGATATATACAAAAATAGCTGAAAGAGAGATTCTTCCAGCTATTCTTGTTTCAGTATATTAAGTACTTATTTTTTCTTATACCAATCGGCGTTTGTACCATATTTAGCCCAGTCTATAAATTTAGGATAGATTTCGCTGATAGACTTCTTCTCGTTTTTATCGAAGTTCTTTAGTTCTGCAATATCATTAGCATTGGCATTTGACAAATAGAATGCAAAAGGATAAATATTCTCTTGATTCGATACATAGTAAATGCCTTCATTAGGTTTAGAACAGTCTTCATATTGTCCGAAGAGAGAAGTATCGACTTTAGAAGTTGGTTTCTTCATAGGACAATGAACTTCCAGGCGATTACCTTCTTTGCTAGGACGGTATATGAATGCATCGATTGATGTTTCCTGCTTTTTATTCGAGTTTTTATCTCCGTATTTGAATGTTACTTTATATTCGGCATTTGGGTTTGTTTTAACATTATCTGTCAATATGATTGCATTGCTTTCACGAGTAAATTTGTCAGCTCCCGAAGCTACAGTAAAGTCCTTTTCATTTTCTTTTCTAATAAAGTATTCAGTTGACTGTGCATTTCCCTCATTTGAAAGAATGAAACCTAATCCGTTAGTGAATACAGTCGATTTATTATATAAAGTTTTAAATATAAATGACTCGCTTAAGATTTCATTGAATATATTGAATACTTTTTGATAAGTATACTGAACCAATACGTCATTCATATCGTAATCACCAGCTTTAGGCCATTCATCTTCAAATGCGTATACACCTGTCTTTTCAATAGTTGTATTTAAGTCTTCATCTACAGGAGGAACATTAGTGATTTCAGGATTGGCTTTTAATGAGAATACAACATCTGTAAAATTCTGATCATCCATGAAATCTTCAAAGGCGATAGCAATGTTACTGTTTTTATCTTTAAACATAGCTGTACGTACATCTATACCGCTATTAACTTTAGTACTAAATCCTTTTGTGGAACTGGCATAAAATCCTTCGGTTAGAGTATAACTGTTGAAACCTGTAAAATAGGTGTTCCATGCGTTGCAAGCGAGAATAAAACCAATGTAGTATCCTTTGGGGAAGTTCTTGCCTTTTGGATATTCCGGATCATCAAAATATTTTAGTTGTACAGCTGTACCTTCTTTTATACCTTGGGGAGAGGCTTGAAGGCTTCCATTATTCCAGGTCATTTGAGTATTGGGGAATACAGCATATACTTTTACGTCTTTCAGACTGGCAGGAGCTTGATCGTATCTGTAATAGTAGTAGCCTAATGAACTGTTCCAACAGGTCCATCCTCTTAATGCAGTTAGTACTACGGCTGTTTCATCTTCCTCTACATATAAGTCGGCTTGAGTACGATATTCCTCTGGACAACTTCCTAATGTATTCAACACCTTGCTTACAGTAGTACGTAATTCGTTCATTTCAGATTTACTTAAAGTGAGCTTAGGATCATTACCTTTATAAGCATAATCAATAACTCCACTGCGATCGTCGAATGAACCGAGATTAGTATTCCAACCTAGATTATTAAACCGATTTCTATCAAACCGGGTTGACTCTCTGTAGGATGCTCTGGTAGTAAATTGTTCATCTGTGTCTGATACTTTCAAAACACCGTTAACTATTTTTCCAGGGATTGCCTGTCTGGCAAAAGGTGATGTAGAAACGATATACACATTAGATACATAAGCCGGCAATTCAACCGTTGCGGTGAATTTACCTTGTTCATCTGTCCATGCACCATCTAATGCCTGAACGTTTTCTTTTAGAATGATGGTGTTTTCACCTTCAATCAATGGATTTCCATCATAAATGGAAAAAGGAACTCTTGATTCGGAATTGGAACAATCAATTTCTACTTGTACTTTTTGTATAGTAGAAAAATTAGAGGTGTTAATTTCTACCCCTGGAGCTTCTTGGTATAAGTCTTTATCACTATCCACACAACTGCTTATACCCACTACAATTACCATTGTGCATGCTAACCAAAATCTTCTCATATCTAATAGTTTTTGTTTATGCGATACTTTAGTTCGTTTTGTTTTTAAAAGAAACCCGTAAGTTCTTTGAAGTTCAAAGGCTTACGGGTACAAAGATATATATAATATTCAACACAACCATAAAATAGTTGAATATTTTTTCAAAATATATTCTATAACTTGTATTTTCTAATCTTTTATTCCATACTTCTTAGCCATGCAATTTCTTCTTTCCATTTACTTTCATCCGGAGTTTCGAGTATTAACGGTATATTATCAAATCTGGAATCTTGCATCAATCTTTCAAAAAAAGCTTTGCCAATCAATCCTTCACCAATGCTGTCGTGGCGGTCTACATGGGTGCCTAGTGCTTTTTTTGAATCATTCAAGTGCATACCACGAAGATAATTGAATCCCACTTCCTTGTCAAATTCATCAAATACTTTATCGTATTCATTGACAATATCGTAACCTGCGGTATAAGTATGGCAGGTATCGAGACAAACACCTACCCGGTTCTTGTCGTTTACCCGATCAATGATATATTTCAACTGCCAGAATTCGCTTCCTAAATTACTGCCTTGTCCGGCAGTGTTTTCAATAACGGCTGTTACACCTTTTGTTTTCTCTAAAGCGAGATTAATGCTTTCTGCGATAAGTGACAGACAATCTTCTGTTGATACTTTATTGAGAGAGCTACCGGGGTGGAAATTTAAAAGTTTCAATCCAAGCTGTTCGCAACGTTGCATTTCATCCAGAAAAGCGGCACGGCTTTTTTGAAGTCCCTCTTCCTCCGGATGTCCCAGATTGATAAGATAACTGTCATGTGGCAGGATATATTCCGGTTGGAAACCATATTTCTCACAATTCTCTTTGAAGAGACTGATACTTTCTTCTGTTAGCGGTTTACTTACCCATTGACGTTGATTCTTGGTGAATAACGCAAAAGCATTTGCTCCTATTTCATGCGCATTAATGGGTGCGAACTCTACGCCACCAGAGGCGCTAACGTGTGCTCCGATATATTTCATTGTTCTTTCTTAATTTATTTTACTCTGCAAATATAACGTTTTTAAAGGAGTATATGTTTGTAGAGAGAACTCTTCTTGGTTGCAATTCATAGGATCATGTACTTTATACTCTGTTCTTTATCTTTTATTCTCTATAAAAAATATCCCGCTATTCAATTTATAGAAGATTGAATAACGGGACAGTTTTTGGGGGGGAGAGATTAAATCTCAAAATCCGGTAAATAGTCTGTCAGGACTTTATTAACCTGTTTCCCTTTTACCTGATCTGTTACCGTCGTTGCACCTTCCTTTTTACCGGCATCGTAGTTTAAGTAAACTTTCTCCACTTTATTACTAACGTGGATAGCAGCTTTTCCTTTTTCCGTAAGGTTGCAAGTGATAGTCCAGTCACCTACTTGAATGATATTGCCTTTGCGAACTACCTGCATATCCGGACGGTTGTCTCCATGTGTATCCATCACAGTCAGGAAACGGGCGGTTTTGCAAGGAACAGTTGTAGAAGAGCAATGCCAGTGATTAGGATATTTCACTGCTTTTCCTTGTGCATTCGTCACATTTTTCCAGTTGGTCGGAGCACAGAAGAAAGTATCTACCATTGCCTGTTCCGTTTTTGCCGAACTGAAAAGATGGGCAACAGAGATACCGCCAGCTTTATTCCTTCCGGTTACTTTCACCTCATCGGTCAGTTCCTGTATTTCCATCGGTAATTCTACAGTATGTAAAAGGTAACCCCATGTAACAGCCTCCTTTCCTTCCAGTTCATCATAAATCACGAAAACTCCGGTACTTCCCAGTTGGATGATATGACGGCGGAACATATTCAGTTTGTTCTCATCCCATCCTTTTTCAGGCGTATATTGCGTACCGGATAGTTCTCCACGTTTCAGCCATAGGGGAGAAGTCACTTTACCATAAGCATTGGAAGCATCTCCTACCATATAAGCGATTTTTTCTCCTTCATACCAACGCGGAATCCAGCCATATCCTTCCGTTCCAATCTTTTGAGTCATTCCATTTACCAAAATGCTGTTGTGTGCACGGGTGTTACGGTAAGAATACATACAATGATCGTCCGTAAAACCTGTACGATGTCCGCTGCTGTAAAAAATGGCTTTACCTCCATAGAATGTATTAAAAGCATTCTGATTGGCCAGTGCATGGGAAGTGGAACCATAAGAACTGGAGCGGAACGATAACATGGCATTCTTATCTATATCTCCCAAAGAGGTATTCATCGTACCGATTCCCGTTTCATTGAATACTTTCGCCATGGGTAGTTCGGCAAGAGTATGTCCTTCTTTGGGGAGAGCTTTTTTGGTTGTACAACGATACCAGGTCAAGTCTCCAGATTTTCCGAGGAAAGTTTTTTCCATGATATCCGGTTCCTTTTGCAGAATGGTACGTACATAAGCAGCCGCCCACGGATTATTACATTCACGTGCCAAGGCATCCGCATAACCTACTCGTGTACCGTTCGGCTTCATTTTGCTTTCATGTGAATTGCCTTGTCCGGCTGATTTTGAGAATGGAGGCTGCTGGTAGATGACGTAAAATGCATTGTTGTTATACCACGGATCAGCGAAGAAATCGAATCCGCTGATACGGGAGTAGAAAGCGGGAACTTCAATCAATGTGCGGAGATTGACCTGGAAATAAGAATCACCATTGTGCCATCCTCCATCCGCGTTGAGGCCCGGCAGACGGGATACCCATTCATTGTAGCAATAATCCACCCAGGTGGAAGCCATCGGGAGTTCGCCATACGTAGCAAATGCGGCCATATTCAAGATACGGAAAGTCATTTGCCAGACATGATTATCAGCAATGCGGTTTTCCAAGTGATTGACATATTCATGATAGAACTTCTTTCCATTGTCACGAATCGTTCTTAGGAGTAGTTCTCTCTCATTCGGAGTCAACAGATTGTACCATGCATCATACGCTGAAGTGCTCATGGACAGAATAGTAGAACGATTGAAATCTCCAGCAAAGTACTTACTTTTTTTCCAGGAAAGAATTTCGGAAAGACGCTTAATGCCTTCTTTGTAGTATACCTCATCTTTCGTTAGCAGGTAAGCGCGTACCATGGCTTCGATATTTGCTTCTTCACGGTCTACAATCTTACGACTTTCCCGAATCAGGGCAGAACGATATTGAACAATATTTGTCAACTTGACAACCTGGGTTGTATCAATTTCTTCTTCCAGATGTTTCAGCGGGTGGTTCAGGCATTTATCGGCTTTTCGGATATAAGCCTGTGCCTCCGGATTGTTTTTATTCCGTTCGATGATATTATCCCAATCTTCGGCATCAAGCAAGATGCGGGGATGAGTCTTGGGCAATTTGGTTAATACTTCCTGTAGAGAAGGAGGGTTGAATGTACGTATGTGTTCGTCTATATAAAAATGATAAACAGGTGACCATTCTTCTTTTCCTTCTTTGTTAACGTAGGCATGTTGCCAATACCATTTCCCTTTTTCAAAGAGTTTGAATGGGTTGAAAAATGCCCATTTTCTTTCGGCGGTAATCACTTCCGATTTAAATTCGGGGTCGCGTGCAATACGGATGCGGTAGGTTACTTCGGGTTTGTAGTCCTCTTCTTCAACTCCGTCCAATACAGCACCGAGGTGCGGGAACTTATCCGGCCACATAAAACGTGGGGGATTGACAGTAATATGCTGTCCGTCCAGAGGCGAAGGCGTTTCGCGGACTTCATGCATCAAGGTCTGTTGAGTCAGACGCATGATTCCTTTTTGTGCATATCCATTGGCGAATAGCAGAAGGGTGAACAAGAGAAAAATAGATATTCGTTGTTTCATCATATAACTTTGCTTTTATTATTCATCGCTTTGTTATTCAGCGTTGTTTGAACAAATCTTTCAGACGAACAGTCTTGTTATTAATCAGTGGACATGCCCAGAAACCGATAAAGGTGATATATCCTACAAAAACAAGGATAAAGAGCATACCCGTACGGAGTGATGTTGCATCTGCCAGTGTACTTACAATCATCGGACCACCGGCACCACCTACAATTGCCGAGCATAGTATACCTGCGAATGAACCGTGGTGCTGTGACGCAGAGTTCAGCGCCAATGAGAATACGATGGAATACATCATGGAGATGCTGAATCCAACAGCAGGGAAAGCAAGCATGGATACTTCCTTACTTCCGAATAATGCCGATAATAATAGGATGATCGTCAGAATTCCGGAAATTTGCAACAATCGTTTACTGTCAATTAACTTGAGCAGAATCATACCTACCAGACAACCGGCTGTCATCAATCCCCAGAAATAGCTTACGGCCTGTGCACCGTCTGTTTGTGGGTTAACTCCATGATATTGTTCCAAGAAGGTACTCATGAAGATTGAAGTTCCCTGTTCCGTACTTACATAGCAGAAAATTCCCAGGAAAAACAGCCATACATATTTCTGTTTGAATAAAGCCAGATATGAATCTTTAGACCCGCTTTTCTCGTCTTCTTTCAACTCGATCTTGGGAAAACGGGATACACCGACAGCTATCAGCATGACCAATAGCAGGATTGTAAATACCCAATAAAGAGATACCCACGGCATTTCCCGTGGAGTGACATCGGCCAACAGGTCGATAAAGAAACTCTTACCTGCTGTATATGTTGCCGGATCAAGTTCACGAATCAGATAAGTATATACCAGAGGACTTAGGAAAGAAGCAATGCCAAACATGAACTGTGCCAGTTCGGCGATAAATGCATAGTTTTCTTCTCCTCCTACGGTACGTTGGAGTGGATTCAATACCGTTTGTAACATGGCCATTCCCAGTCCGATGATGAAAGAAGAAGCCAATAACATCGGATACGTGTGCATGCAGGCAAATAGGATGGTGCCGATAAACGGCATCAGAAATCCACCGAATAATATCGGCTTTTCACCGAAACGGTCGATGAGCAATCCGGCAGGGATAGACATGATGGCATAGGCCAGGAAGAAAGAAGTCGGGATAAATCCCGCCATTGCCAGGTCACTTAGATTGAAGTTGTGGATAATATCCGGAATGAGTGGGCCTAGAATATTGGTGATAAACGAGATGGTAAACCAGAACGCCATAATCAGCGCCAGCATCCCTAAATTTTTTCTCATAATCTTAAATAGTTGATAGTTGATAAATGATAACTGATAGATGGAAGTTGATAATTAATTGATGATTGAGTATTTGTATGTTGGGATAACTTTCATTTACTAACTATCATTTATCAGCTATCAACTATCATTTATTTTTGTTTTCATTTGAAAAAGAGTGAAGCGGCTCCAATACTTCCGGCCTTGTTTCCAAGAGCGGCAGCTATGATTTGAGTATTCACGGCACAGTCGGGGATGGCGTAACTGCGGGCTTTTTCGCTTACTTTCTGAATATAAAAGTCTCCGGCTTCGGAAAGTCCTCCACCGATCACAATCTTTTGAGGGCTGAAGATATTAATGAATCCTGCAATTCCATGTCCCAGAAAATCACAGTGTTCTTCCAGCGATAGTTGTGCAATCTTATCTCCTTGTTTGTAAAGGCGGACGATCAGTTCTCCATTAATCTCCTCATTCGGGTAGGAGATACCTGCGTCTATTATCCGTTGACTGAAACGGTGTACCAAGGCGGAAGTGGAAGCATAATGTTCCAGACAGCCGACGGAACCACAGGCACAAGGTTCGCCATTGGCAATGAGAGGCACGTGCCCCAGTTCTGTCCCCCGGTTGGCATAACCGTTGAACAATTTGCCATCGATGACTACTGCACCGCCAATGCCTGTTCCTACTGTTAGGAAAACAACATGAGTGGCTCCCTGTCCGGCTCCATACATTGTTTCTCCTAATCCCATCAGATTGGCATCATTTCCTAATAAAGCCGGGAATCCGGTTTCCTTTTCAATGCGGTCCGCCAGATGTATGTTTTCCCAACCGTTGATGTTTTCCGCACCTCCCAGAACTATGCGGTTTGTAGAATCTACGATGCCCGGTGTACCGATTCCTATACCATTGATTTTGTAGCCTTGTTCCTGTGCAAAGGCTTTCACTTCATTGATAGCAGTAACCAACTGTCCGATGACAGCTTCTGCTGATACATCGGCTTTCGACGGTAACTTCCCTTGAAAGTAAAATACGCCTTCATTATCAATTAGGGCGTATTTTACAGAAGTTCCGCCAAGGTCAATTCCTATAGCGTATTCTTTTTCCATATCACCAAGTAATACTTAATACTTAAAAAAATCACACTCTTTCTGCCCAAATCGGTGAACTCCAAGCCCATTGTCCGTCACGTTGGCGAACGCGTACATAGTAGTAGTCCGTATCACGTTGCGGCTCTTTATCTTCCATGTAGTGTTCCAAAGTGAAACAGCTTTCCGGCATAGCACGATTGAAAAGGATCGCCTCGCTCAACCAACCGATCATGAAGTGTGAACGTGAACCTTTGAGCAACTCGCCCAACGTATGTTCAAACTTCTTGCCATTGAATTCGGCAATGATCTTACCGTCTTTGGGCATTTCCACATCCAGAATGACGGCTTGCATGGCTGCTGTAGTCGTATTCGGATTTTTGCTGCTATACATATCCAGTTCGGTTTCCTTGTTGCCAACGGATACGATACGGTTGACATGCGTGTGGAATTCAGTTTCACCTTCTTGCGGAGAAGTGAACGCTGCGCCACGGAAACAAGGAGTTACACTATGGATCTGTCCTTTGTCCACGGACAGTTTACCCTGCCAATGTACGTATTTCTCTTCACGATTCCAACCAAAATCAACTTTAACTTTGCAACGTACCGTATCACCTTCCGGGGCAATCGGAGTCAGCGGGCCATTCATGCGAGCTAAAATCTGTCCGTTCTTGACAATATCTACATAGTCGATACAGCTTTCACCTGTAACGTTCAGATAGATACGGCGGCTGTTACCGCGAACCACGTCACCCATGAAAGCGTCGTTGAGGCGGAAGTCGATAATAATTTTATCACCGGTTGCGGCACATACATGGCGGGTGCGGAGAGCTTCCCAAATAGCGTCGCGAGTCAATGACGGAGCCATGACACCGATACGACCGTCGCCATAGCTTCCCGGATAACCGGAATGTTGATCGGTAGAAGCCATGATACCGAATTTGTTGCCTAATTCAAGACCATATTGAATGGTTCCTTCCCATTGGCGCGGACCCATATCGTGTAGATAAGGATAATCTCCCTGATCGCTTTCTGCCAGACCATGACGGGAATACATTTCTACGAATGGGGTAATATCTCCTTCGGTAAAGCATTTCCAGTTGTAACCGCGATAGCCGCCCTGGTAACCCATGTGATGTGGAGTAATAAATACTTTGTGTCCTTTTGCCTTCTGTTTCCAGTCTTCGATAGAAGTACATTCCACAAGCGGTGCGTCGAGATCATAATTCAATGCAACATGGTCACCATGTTCCATGCTGTGGGCCTCGTATCCGACAAAAGTAAGGAATTCACCTTCTTTATTATATTCATTCGTCATTTTTACGTACTTCTCATAACCGCCTTCACGCAAACGTTTGAAAGCTCCTGTGTGATAATCAATCACCCATTTCAGGCGGGGATCATCTGCTCCGGGAATATCCGGCCACATAGCATGAGGAGTGACACTGACAAAATCCAATTGTCCTTTCGCTGCTTCAAAAGCGTCGCGCATGTCGCCGTGTCCGTATGTGATGTTGCAATGGTTATGTAAGTCGCCCCAGTACATTTTGAGGTTACTGGCTGACGGCATAATCTTTTTTGCTTCTTTGCTTCCAGCTGCGCAAGAACCCAGCAAACTGCCTGAAGCTGCCAATCCGAGGAAAGACCAGCCTGTGTTTTTTAAAAACTTTCTTCTATCCATGGTTTTATCTAATTTATTCGGTAAACTAATAATGAAGCATATTAATTCTTATTTATATGTCCTCCTCTTAGCGGTTTTGCATTTGTCGGCGATCACCTTTAAAGAGGACTTTTTCCTTTTCATCCGGGTCAGTATCTTTGTACTGTTTTTGAGTGTCCTGAAGTAGCTCCATCAGCTCTTTTTGTACTTTAGCATACTCCGGTTTGCCGAAGACGTTGTTCATCTCTCTCGGATCAGCTTTCATGTCATACATTTCCCATTCGTCAATATCGTTGTAGAAATGAATCAGTTTGAAATCTTGTGTACGGATACCATAGTGACGTTTTACAGAGTGTTCTGCAGGGTACTCGTAATAATGGTAATAAGCAGCTTTACGCCAGTCGGCCGGGGTTTTGCCTTCGTTGACCAATATCGGTTTCAAAGAAGCTCCTTGAATATCTGACGGGATATCTACTCCGGCAAAGTCGAGGAAGGTAGGAGCAAAGTCTACATTCATGCTGATTGCATTACTGGTACTTCCTGCTTTGATTGCTTTCGGGTAACGGATGATAAGAGGCATGCGCTGACATTCTTCATACATGAAGCGTTTGTCAAACCAGCCATGTTCTCCAAGGAAGAAACCCTGGTCGGAGGTGTAGACAATGATTGTATTGTCCAGTTCACCAATCTTTTCGAGATAATTCAGTAGTCGGCCGATATTTTCGTCTACTGCCAGAACCGTAGCCAGATAATCGCGCATATATTGTTGATATTTCCAGCTGATTAAAGATTTGCCTTTCAAGTCACCTTTGCGGTATTCGGCAATGCGCCCGGCGTATACAGAATCCCATTTATCCTGAACTTCAATAGGCATACGTTTATATACACTATAAAGACGGTTGGTTGTATCTTTCAGCATCTCTTCACGAGTCATCAATTTGAGATCCCAGTCGTTTGTCAACGTGTGCTCGATAGACATATCCTGCTCGCGAGCAGCTCTTCCACGACCTTCGTAGTCGTCGAACAGATTAGCCGGTTCCGGGAAAGTTGTATTATTGAATATGCCTAAATGACGGGGAGCGGGCATCCAGTTACGGTGTGGGGCTTTCTGGTGATACATCATGCAGAACGGTTTGTTCTTGTCCCGTCCTTCAAGGAATTTAATTGCTTTGTCGGTAATAATATCCGTAGCATATCCTTTTTCTACGATATGTTTTCCGTCTTCCCAGAAATCAGGATCGTAATAGTCACCTTGCTCATGTTGGCCGCTAAGGATACTCCAATGGTCGAAACCTTGCGGTTCGCTGATGAGGTGCCATTTGCCGATCATGGCAGTCTGGTATCCGGCTTGCTGAAGAAGTTTGGGGAATGTCTGTTGATCGCCGTTGAATGTACTTGCATTATCGGTAAAACCATTCTCGTGACTGAACTTGCCGGTGAGGATGCAAGCACGTGAAGGTCCCGAAAGAGCATTGACAGCGTAACAATTATCAAAGCGAATACCTTCATTGGCAATCCGATCCATATTAGGAGTTTGGATCAGATTGCCTCCATAACAGGACATTGCTTGAGTGGTGTGATCATCCGTCATCATGAAGATGATGTTCGGCTGTCTGACTTCTTCTTTCTTTTGGCTGTTGCAAGAAACGAGGCTTAGTGCTGCCAATGGGAAGAGTAGGGTAGAGGAGGTGTAATAGTTTTCCATAATGATAAGAAGCCTCTCCCAAGAAAAGGGGCAGGGAGAGGCTTTGAGGCTTTTTATAGTTTGTATTTTAATGACTGTTTCTTTCCGTTTACTTTCACTTCTACTTCCAGTCCGTTTTCATCGAACGCTTTGTTCTTGAATTTAGCGTCAAATTTAGGGGCATCTGCGCTTTTCTTAACCGGGTAGATAACAGTGATGTAACGTACAGCTTCTTCGCCGTCTTTTCTCACGTTGAACGATACATTCATACGTTTGTAGCGTTTGCGATAAGCAGTTGAACACCATCCTGGTTCTTTCTTCATACTCATGCCAGCAGGGCCGAAGCATTGCAGTTTCATGTTGCTTCCATCCTCAAACTGTGTCAGGAACGTCATGTCTTCGCGGCTGTTGGCAATTTCTCCTTTCGGCATCTGATAGTGGAGATTGATAGAACCTTTACCGCTACCTGCCATTTCATCTACAATGACAAAGTAAGTGTTATCAACGAAGAAAACAGAACGACGGTGTTTCAGATTCTTGTAACTCGGATTTTCAGTCACTAAAGTCTGGATAGCACCTTCCGGTTGCCACAACTTAGTAACAGATTCTGTTGTATCGAGATTCTTGTTGTCCAGGGTTACTGTGTTGTGAACACAAGTCTGACGGTGCCAGTTGCGTTGTTCCATTACTTCGCCTTCACCGGCGTATACATACGAACCAGAATCCGGGAACAAATTCTTGCCGTTGAACCAAAGTTCAAATGTACCATTATCCGGCTGACAGTGCCAGAAAGCTTTCGGACCTGCCTTTACTACCATTTGGGTAGCATCCATTCCCCATGAATTACGGAATACAAAGAAGCCTGATTTCAGGAAACCTTTAGACATATAATCCGGCAATGCACCTTCTTTTCCTTCTGTAGCAAAGTATTTGATTGCCTGGTTCTTCGGGAACAGTTTACTCCATGACTTGTAGTTTTTCACCATTTCTTTCTTTGTTGTCAACTTGGCGTCGCTGAAACATGGATTGGTGTAATCAGGGAAAGAAATGTTTGCATAGAACATAATCATGTTTTCAATGGTATCCAAATAATCTTGAGGGAATTCCTTACGGAATCCGTTAGTATCTGCGATACCTAAGGCTTTACAGAAAATGTTAATAGCTGCCAGATGATAATGTGGGTCAAGTTCGAACTGTCCGCCATCTTCGTATACCTGTACGTGAATTTCACGGTTCAGAATGTCGATACCACTTTTTCTCCAAGCCGGAGCATCTTTGAATTCAGGGAAAAAGGCACCTGCATAAATCATGCGTTGAGCTTCAAACAGTAAGTGGTTGCCTTGATCCGAGTAATTAGCAAGGATATGTACAGCATGTTTGTAATAGTTCACTAGGAATTCTGTCAGGAAGTCCGGAGTGAAAGAAGGGGAGGGAAGGAATAACTGGAACTGTGAAGTCTGGTCTTGCAGACGATTACTCACTTCCAGAGGACGCCATGCAAAACGTACGTTTTCTACTTCACCTTTGATTTTTCCATCACTTACCAGCTCATATTCTTTCTTGTCCATCTTCACCAATGGATTCTTTTTAATCCAGTCGATATACTGGTGTGCCCATTCTTTAGCATATTTTTCATCACCGGATATACGGTAAGCTTTACCCATTGGAGTGAACCATTTGTGACGGTGCAACTGCCAGCGGAGCTCATTATCTTTCACCGGCCAGTATTGCCAGTTGATATCTTCTCCATAATTGTAAGAAGGTTGATAACCTTTATGTACGAAGAATGTATGTTTCAATCCGTCATCCGCCCATTGCTGTTCTTCTTTGCTGATAGTCACCTTGTTCAGATTGATATCCGGAGTTTTTACGTTGGTACGTGCACGGTAATAGTCCAGCAATGCTTTGGCAGCATCCTCATCTTTACCCTCCTGATGCAAAGCTTTTACTTTCTCCAGTCCCGGATAGTCTAGGTTAAGAAGAGAAAAGACTTCGCTTTTCAGTTCTTGGGCATAACCCTTGCTTACGAAACATGCGATTGCAAGCAGAACGATGTACTTTAAAGTTTTATTCATGATATAATAGGTGTTATAATTTTATGTATTAGATATCTTTGTAGTTGATACCTTTCAGATCCATGAATCTCTTCAATGCTTCCAGATAATAGTAGTCAGCATAGTTCAGTGGAGTGTCGATTTCAGAACCATTGGGCAGTGAACCTACGGAATGCATCAAAATGAATCCTTGATTGTCACCCACTTTTGCAAGATATGCATCACTTGACAGACTCTTCAGAATTTTTTCCGCATAATCCAGATATTTCTGTCCATCGGGAACCATTGTGCTTAGTTCGATCATTGCAGAAGCAGTGACAGAAGCAGCAGATACATCGCGTGGAGTTTCTTTGGTTACAGGAGCATCATAATCCCAATAAGGAATAGCGTCGTCTGTTTTTACGCGATCCATAATCATATCAGCTATATCCTTTGCAAAGTTCAGGAAGATACTATCATTTGTTTCGCGGAAACAAGCGGTATATCCGTACACAGCCCATGCCTGTCCGCGTGCCCATGAAGAATCATCGTTCTTGCCTTGGTGGGTTTGTTTTCGTTCTACTGTACCATCGCTGTTATAGCTTACTACATGCCAGCAAGTATAATCCGGGCGGAAGTGATTATGCATCGTTGTCATGGCATGTTTGATAGCGATGTCTTTATATCTATTGTCGCCTGTTGCTTTTGCTACATTGAACAGAAGATCAAGGTTCATCATATTGTCGATGATAACCGGGAAGTTCCATGTTCCGAAATCCCATGAACGGATAGCACCGATAGAATCATTGAAACGACCGCAAAGGTTATCGGCAGTTTCTCTCATCACAGCAGCGATGGTATCGTTAGGTGAAAGACGTTCTGCATTGCCGTAGCTACAGTTGACCATAAATCCCAAATCATGTGTACCTTTATAATAGCGTACCGGATTCAGAAGATTGGTATATTCGATTGCTTGAGTTTTCAGTGTATCGTTTCCTGTCAGTTCGTATGCATACCATAATGAACCGGGGAAGAAACCGCTCGTCCAGTCATAAACGTTGCAGAGGCGACGTTTGCCTAATTGCTCGGCAGTAGGTTGTGCACGTAGGGAATCTTTAAATGTTAATGAATCTCTTTCCAACTGACGGCAAAGGAAATCCATGTCATAGCCGGTACGGATGGAGCGTGGCAACATCCCTGTACCACTAACCTCTTCAGCAGAAAGTTGTAATTGGGCAGAAGCTACATCCAGTCCTTTTTTTATCCAACTGTAGTCTTCCTTTGGGGTTGTCTGGCACGACGCGAGTGCAATACTAACCGAAGCAAAGAGAACAAGTTTCTTTTTCATGTTATTCATTTTAAGTGATTGTTTTTAGAAGTTTTGTAACTGATGCAAAAGTAGGCGAAAGACCTAATTTTGTGTTACAGGATTGTCGAAAAGGCGTTTAAATAGAGCTTTTCAAGTTTTGATTTTGTTGAAAAAGGTTTTAAATATCTCCAATATGCCCTATTTAAGGCATATTGGAGAGAAGTTATAGAGATTTTGTTACCAACCAGGGTTTTGTTTGAACTGAATACACAAGTCCTTTTCACGTTGTGGAATAGGCAGTAATTCATGTTTGTTTTTCTCTGTATATTTATATAACAAATATCTGTAATTATCTGCAGAATCCCACCAGTTTGCTAAAGCAGCATTCGTTTTTTGTATAGTTTCATAATAGATGCCCCAGCGAACTAAATCCATACGACGATGACCTTCAAATGCTAATTCATACGCACGTTCTTTTCTGACTGCTTCACGGAAAGTTTCTTCATTTAAGTTTGAAAGGTCGCAGCTTCCTGTATTGCTAGGATATCCATATCCACGACGACGAACTTCGTTAATTGCAGCATAAGCTTCTGTGGTAGGACCATGTTTCCATTCATTCAGCGCTTCGGCATAGATGAGTAATACATCTGCATAACGTAAGAAATACCAGTTTGCGTTAGATTTATCGTTATTGATAACCCCACCTGTCTTTTGGTATTTTATAAGATCCCATTTGGCTGGTGTATAGTTTTGTTTTTCTTTTTGAGCTTGAGTGGGATCTTGGTCTTTTAATTTTGCAGATTCTTCCGTGTCACTTTTACCTTTAGCCCATAATACGTAATCGTCATCATACTTATAGTTTGCTACTGATAGATCGCGACGTTTGTCATTTGCATTTTTGCCGTCTCTCCAATCGAGCACGAATGTATGGACTACTTTCATATTTCCTGCACAACTACCTCGTACACCGGCGATAGCTGTTGTTTTTACTCCATTCCATTTGCCGATACGCCCTACAGGATCTCCAGAACCAGATACGGTAGGAGAATAGAATGAAATCTCGATTAAGCTTTCTGTTGGATCCCATACACTGCTACAAGTATTTTCCCATAACTTTTCATAATTGCGCAGTAATGAATGTTTGCCGGATTCGATGAGGATACGTGCTGTTTTGGCAGCATCTTCCCATTTTGCTGTATTTTGTACAGGATATCCTGCCCATGTAGCATACACTTTTGCCAAGAGCCCAAGTGCTGCCCCTTTACTAAAACGATATGATGTGTTCTCACGAAGCTGATCGTCGATTGCATATGGTAGGACTTCACTAGCATAAAGAAGATCGTCTTCAATAAATTCATATACTTTATCAGGAGTAGCCTGTGTAAAAGTAGTAGGAGCTTGATAAGACATCTCTGTACTGGTAATCAAAGGAATATTTCCATAACGACGAACTAACTCGAAATAGAACATGGCTCTTAACGCTCTGGCTTCGGCTATATAAAGAGTTGCGATTTTTTTATCAGTAGTATTATAAGTCTCTATTTTTCCACTAATACGTTCCAGGAAGTCGTTTGCTCTGTAGATACCTTTATAAAGAACTTGCCATGTTTGTTGAATTTCTACTTGGGTAGTAGGAAAAGCGTTATTGACAATGATACGATAATTCGTTATATCGGAACCTTCTCCTTGAGATATATCTGTTCCCATGTTGAACAAGAAAGATAGATGATACCCGTATGCAGCATCTTCAACAGTTGTACGATATACTCCTAATAGAACATCTTGTGCTTCTTTAGCATTAGTCATGTAATTCTTCTTTTCCATTTCGCTTCTTGCCTCTTCATCTAATGAGCATGAATAAGGTAAAATGCACAGAATGGACATTGCTATGTAATATATTAATTTCTTCATATTATTTTCTCATATTAGAACTGTAAATCAATACCAAATGTAAATACTCTACTCTTAGGATAAGCACCCCAATCCAGTCCGGGAGTCATAGGACTTTTGCTGGCTGTACTTACTTCCGGATCATATCCGCTATAGTTGTTAAGGCAGAAGAGATTTTGTCCGGTAGCATATACGCGAAGTTTGGATACATGGAAACTACGAGTCCATTTATGAGGCAGTGTATATCCTAGTGTTATATTCTTTAAACGTAGGAAAGAACCATCTTCTACAAATCGTGAATACACATCGTTTACTACGTATCCATTGTAGCGAGGTACCTTGTTTGAAGCGTTTGTCGGACTCCAACGGTCTGCTACTTCTGCTAATTGGTTTCTACGTTGTGTATTGGTTTGAGTTGCATACAAACGGGTTGCATTATAAATGTCATTGCCGTAATTGAATTGCAACATAAAGCTAAAATCAATACCTTTATAGTTGAATGTGTTAGTGATACCACCATACCATTTAGGCAAAGCATTACCGATAACAGTACGGTCTTTAGTTGTTATTACTCCATCACCATCTTGATCTTTATATTTAACTGCTCCCGGAGACAATCTGTTTCCAAGACTTGGATTGCTTGTTACGCCTTCCTTTAATATTAAAGTGCTGGAACCCGGAACTGAATAAAAATCTGAATATTGATAAATACCATCAAATTCATATCCGTAAATCAGACCAAGCGATTGTCCGACAATAGCCATATAATCATATGAAGTGAAATTGCTATCAAAGCCAGAACGTGCTTGCATGTAGTTTACTCCTGACGCCAGTGACTTCAATGTATTCCTGATGAATGATATATTAAAGTTGGTTTGCCAAGTAAAATTCCGAGTTTGAATATTGGTGCTGTTTAAACTTAATTCAATACCCTTATTTTGAATTTTTCCTACGTTTTGCATTTGTGAGTCAAATCCTGTAATATGTGCCAGTGATTGTGACAATAGCAAGTCTTTTGTATTCTTGATAAAGAATTCAGCGGTTAAATTTAGGCGGTTGTCAAAGAAACCTAAGTCAATACCTAAGTTAGTAGTGTTTGATCCTTCCCATTTCAAATTCTTATTTCTAAGTTGTTTAGGATTTAAAACAGTAACACTACTATTGCCTATGCCATATTTATTTGCTTCATATAGGTCCAGAGATAGATAGTTAGGTATATTGTCATTTCCTACTGTACCCCAACCTAAACGAATTTTGAAATTTGAAATCCATTTAATATCTTTCATGAATGCTTCTTCTGATACACGCCACGCTGCAGAGAAAGAAGGGAAGAATCCCCATTTCTTATTTGATGAGAATACCGTAGAACCATCGGCACGTACTGTTGCTGTAAATAGATAACGATTGTCGTAATTATAGTTAGCACGTGCATAAAATGATAATAACGTTTTATCATAGTAAGTACTTTCAACCTTACTTGGAGTTGCACCTAGCCCCATGTTGTCATTTTCCATTTGATCGAAAGGGAATCCCATTGCTTCACCTAACAAATATTCTGTACTTTTGTAGGATACTTCGTGTCCTAGCATGACATCATAATTATGTTTCTTTACCTTTTGTTTCCAGGTTAAAGTATTAAAGTTGGTCCAGCGTACATCGCGTTGCATGGTTGTACGTCCATAAGGTTGTTCACCATTACGATATGCTTCCTTAGAGCCATTTTTATAAAAAATGTCAGTGCGGCTATTGGTTGTATTATATGTCCCGGCACTCTTAAAAGTAAGTCCTTGTATGATCTGCCAGCTTACAGATGCATTTCCAGACCACATTTCGCCACGTTTATTGTTAGTTACAGATTGAGTTTGCATAACAGGATTAACCTGTGCTAGGCTTTCGCCTGTTTCTAGCATTTCCGGGTCAATGGCCGAATGCAATAATTCTTCGTCGGTTAGCTTATTTCCACCTGTGGGACGTGCGCTAAGTATCTGAGCTAACATATTGAAGCGTCCGGAATCAGCTGTTGTTCCTACACCTTTACGATTAGTTAAAGCATAGTTAATAGTTGCATTGAACGATATATTTTTATTAATCTTTTGATCTATACGAAACTTAGCTGTTGTTTTGTCAAAACCGCTGTTGTTGAAGATACCGTTTTCTACATAGCGAGAAAAAGCCGCATTATATTGTGTATCATTGCTACCACCTCTAAGAGAGAAATTATGATCTTGAGACCAAGTCGGGTTGAAAGTCTCTTCTTGCCAATCTACTCCTTTTACGCCTACATAATCTTCTAATGAATGGTATCTAATTGGTTTTCCGGCATCATCAAATTCTTTGTCAGAAATGTAACTGCTCAAGAGATCATTATTAACTTCACCCTGTAATTTCACAAATTCGTAGGGAGATAATACATCCAATGTTTTAGAGATTTTACGATAACTTGCAGAACCATTATAGCTAATTTGTGGTTTCCCGCTTTTTCCTGATTTTGTTGTAATCATCACAACACCATTTGCTGCACGTGCACCATAAATGGCAGAAGATGAAGCGTCTTTAAGTACTTCAATAGATTCAATATCTGAATTTGATAAATAATCAATGTCGTCTACCTGAAAACCGTCTACAATGTAGAGCGGGCTTGAATCACCTGTCAGACTTCCTACACCACGAATGTTGATGTTGAACCCTGCACCAGGAGTACCATCTGTAGATGTGATTTGCACTCCGGCTATTTGTCCACCTAATGCACCTGCTACAGAACTTGTTTGAAATCCTTCAATATCTTTGGCAGCAACAGAAGCAACAGAACCTGTCAAATCGCTACGTTTCATCGCGCCATATCCAACTACTACTACCTCATCTAGTGCCTGGTTATCTGGAACCATTTTTATATTAATGGATCTTTGACCATTGAATTTTAGTTCTTGTGTTTTATAACCAATGTAAGAGATAGAAATTGTAGCTCCTTTTTTTGCTTTTAGAGTAAATTTTCCATCAAAATCTGTGATAGCTCCTGTCGAGGTGCCTTTAGCTTGTATAGTTGCTCCAATAAGAGGTGTGTCTGTTTCGTCTACAATAACACCTTTTAAAGTTAATTCTTGAGCATATACGCTGATTGTGACTATCAGTGCTAAGAGGGTGAAATACCCTCTTATGCTTATTGATTTAATTAGATTGTTTATGTTATACATAATTTCTATTTTTAACGTATTAGTATTTAGAAGTTAGGATCGAACCAGATGATTAGCGGGAACACCTGACTACCTTTTTGAGGATCTGCTCCAGTTTTATCGAAAGTCATCTGACCTGTGAATATACCATTAGGATACTCTCCGTCTAAAACCCATTTATTAGGATTCAATTTGAGGGCAAGCCCGTTAGTAGGATCAACATATCCTATAGCATAACTTAAAGTGTTTTTATTTTTCTCTATATTGGCATAATAGGAAATAGCATTCCTGGAACCTGTGTTAACCCCTCTACCAGAGTCTTCTCCGAATTTAGTCCAGAGAGTGTTCAGGAAGTTAGAAGTTTTAGGATCGCCATTGGTAAATGTACCGCTAATTGCCGTATAGTTAAATGAACGTCTGTAGTCTAAAGTGAACAATGATAAAGCTTCCGCATCTATACCTTTAATAATTGGTTTTTCAGAATAAGTACTATTACCAATTGTTTTTGGATTAACTTGGAATACAAATGGATTATATAATACATGAACACCAGCTATAACCAAGTCATAATGTATAAAGACAGGTACTTCCAGTGAGAATTCAGAATCTTTGTCTTCACCAACAGTGGCTGTAACAAAGAAGAATCCTGAACCATTTGTGGCTACTGGATCTGTTGCATCTAATCCTGGCCATATAGCATTTGCAAATGAAATCTTACCATTTTCATCTATTTCCAACTTATCACAGTTCTTTCCGTTTCTGATACTCCATCGTACATTTTTTCCTGTGATATCTGTAGTAGGAGCTTCTATTGTGAATTTACTTAGAATCGTAGCAGCATCGGCTGCTTTATCTACTGTGATTCTAAATTGATTGGCATTGCTTATTGCATCTACCCCAATGTTATTTCCGTAGCGTATGAAGCTAAATTTATTCGGATTATTCTTAACCTTTAAGTTGAATGACGCTTCTTTTGAATTTTTAGTATTAGATGCAGTCACTGTAATGGTATAGTCTCCGTTTGGTATGGTGTGGCCTTTCTTTGCAGATACTACTCCATTTTTGTCAATAGACAACTGTTTATTTAGATCATCCTTTAATGTGAACGTAATCCCATCTCCTTCAAGTCCTTCATCAGGAGTTACTTTTAATGGTGATGATTCATATATTTCTACATTCACAGGATAGCTAAAGTTTGCTACAGGTACAATTCTGTTTACTACTTTAAGAGTATATACATTGTTAAATGATACTCCATCTGTAGCATATTTATTTGCTACTTTTACAGATATTACATATTCCTGACCTATTTCAAAGCCGTGATGTTTGTCGACAGAGAGTACACCTGTTGTCGGATCAATTTTAATTTTATCCGTTGATGGTTCGATGCTTTTAATAGAATAGGCTATATTTTCCAAAGAGCCTTTTAGCATTGGAGCTTCACTTTTGAAAGTGGTTTCGGGTCCTTCCGCTGTTTCAGCTTCTATCAATCCTTCGTTAGGTTCATAAGTTAATCCTAAAGGTTTAGATGTGACATTGATAGTCAATGCATTCTCAAAGATTCCTTCATCTTCAGACGATGCGCCGGTAGTGAGTTTTAATGAAAGAGTATGTATTCCAGGTGCAATATCGCTTCCTCTTACAATTGTAATTTCTCCTGTTTGGGAGATATTGAAGAATGAAGAAATGTCACTTTTTGCTATTTCATATTTGGTAATAGATACATGATTACCATCAGTCTTAACTTGTGCTGTAGGTAATTCTTCCGTGCTTTCTGCATCTGAAACAATGCTGTATTCTATTTGAATTTCATTAGGTTCTACAGTGATGCCATCCGGTACAGGTTTCATCATGTTTACTTCTACAATATCCTTGTACTCATGATACGAACCACCAGCCATACATGAAATGGAAATTTTATATAAGCCTATCGGTGTGTCTTTTGCACTATTGATTTCAATAGCACCGGTTTCTTTATTGATAATAAAATCACTACCCATATAAGGTTCACCGTTTAATGTGATGCTTGTGATTGTAAAATCGGAAGGAACGCTCCCTTTGTAAGAAGGCTCTGAAATGATCCCGCTCATAGATGGACCTATATCGGTCATGCCTAAATAATAAAGTGCGAAACCAGTAGTGTCAGTGGTATCCTCATCTGAACAAGATGTATAGGTCATGACTAATACAACTGCCATCAAGACACCTAAAAAATGAGAAATGTCTTTTAGTAATTTAGATTTCATATTATATGATTATTAGATTTATTTTGAAGAAAGATCGTACACTGTACCTTTGACTGTGACTTGAATAGATACCCCTTCTGAATGGAACGTTCCAGCCGTTCCATCTTCATTATCAGTAAATTTGGCATCAACTTTCAGCTCCTCCCGTTCTGTATCGTTTTCAAATGGGCAGAGAATTGTTATATAGCGGGTTGCGCTGATTTCAATAGGCGTAATTTTAGGCTGACGAAGAGTGATTTGGTAGCCTAGACGTATAGGACCATCTTCTTTGTCTGTGTTTGTAGATACTACATTGGTCACATCTGTTGTAGATAATGCTTTGGCTGTTAGATCTTGACTCGTTTCTGTAAATGTGCCAGCAAAAATATTATTACTAGCAAAATTAGTGTATGCCTGATAATACTTATTATTGTTTACAGATGTTTGCAGATTTTTGTCAAATACAGAGGGAGTATCTTTATCACTAAGCAGATGGAAATTTATATTTGTCTTAGTACCAAGCGTAGATGCGCCATAACCTTCGTCTACAATCACAAAGAATTTCTGATTAACAAAGAATACAGTTCTACGGTGGGTGATGTCATCTGATTGTTGGTTTTCCGTAACTAAAATGTCTACATTATTTTTAGTTTCTAATTTGATCATTTTTCCTTCCATTACGCCACCTTGGCCGGTTGGCTTAGCAACTCCAATGGTTTTACTCATAATAGTCATTGTATTATGATTAACAGTTGAAGCGTATTTAGTACGAGCAGCTCCAGTATTGTAGGTAAATACACCTGCATCAGGGAAGAAGTTACGATCTTTGCGGTATAAACCGAAGGTTCCATTGTCAGGTTGGCAGTGCCATTGATTGGTAGGATTGTAGTTGTTCTTTAGAATCATCATGGTTGCATCTTTATCCCAACCGCTGCGTAACATATAATAACCAGAGGTGCTATAAGCTTTAGTTGTGTATGAAGGTTTACTTCCGTTCTTTCCTTCTGTTGCTACCCATAATAGCTCATTATTGTCAGGATACATAGCAGAATATTCCTTTAGCCTATTCAACAAAGTGCTTTTAGAATATGAAGCTGAACGGGTATCATTGAAATTGTCTATAGTATAATTAGGGTAAATCATATCCATAACAAATTCTGTTGCTTTCTTTAGTTTGCTGATGTAGCTGGGAGACAATAAATTAGTTTTGTTGTTAGCTTGAGCTATAAGATATATTTCTCGGAAGTCACTAATGGCAGCAGTATGATAGCTAAAATCTAACTCATATTCCACTCCATCATCATTAAATTGTGTGTCTAATGATTCGTTTAATCCTTGTGTTCCTTCTGTAGCCCATGTTGATGCATTCTTAAATTCCGGCATTAGCATGCCAGCAGTGGCTACGGCTTGATATTGAGAAATTAAGATATTGCCACTTTGATAATAATTCAATCGAATACACTCTACCTCTTTTTCAAATGCAACCAAGAAAGTAGAAAGCCATTCCGGAGTGAAATTTGTGGAATGAATAAAATAGGGCATAATGTCTACTTGGGAAAGAACTCTTTCTGCTACTTGTAGGCCTTTCCATTGATAGTCTACATCATTTTCGGAACCGCCAGCTGGTGGGAATATGGTTCCGGGAGTATATGGGAATGTTTCGATCCAACTGCCATATGCTTCAATCCATGATTGGATATATTTTTCATCTTTACTAATACGGTATGCTTTTGCTTGGGGAAGCATCCATTGATGGCGATGAAGTTGGTATCTGAATTCTTGCTCTTTTTTCTGTTTATCTTCGTTGGCATTCCAATCTATTTTCTTTGCAGATGCATCATAGAAAGAATAATATGTTTCTAGTTTAGTTACTTCATCTACACTTTCGGCGAATCCTTTTACATAGAAACGATGTTCAAGTGCTTGATCGGCAATGCGTTGATCTTTCTCGGAAATTGTTGGGTTAATCAAGTTGACATTAGGGTTGTTTACGTCTACTCTTGTTCTATAATACTCTAGTAATTCGTTAGCTGCATAATAGTATTCTCCATTTTCATAGAATTTTTTCACTTTCTCTAATCCTGGGTAATCGAGGTTAATGATCTCAAATAACTTTGAGTCTACAACTTCATTAGGTTTGTTTTCAGGAAGTATTTCTACTCCTGGACTAACTTCACCTGTTAATAAGTCATCATCATCATCTACGCATCCGGTAAAAGCAACGGTTGCGAACATACAAATAAAGAAGATGTTCTTCATACTTTATTAGGTTTTAATTATTAAAAGTTATATTTTACTGTTTGCAAAATTAGCTTATTAAATTATAGACTACAGTCTGGCTTGTTCACACTTTGTTCAAAAATGATTTTTTTGATATTAAATTTGTTGAATCATATATTACTTCTGTCTAAAAAGCCTGTTACGGATCTGATAGCAGGCTTTTTATGTATCATAATGTAATCTAATCTACCAGTGTTTACAAGGTTGGTTTTGTACATTTTTACCTCCTCTGGTGAATGATTTTTAATCCATAATGATTTTTAGAAGTATGAGGAATCGGAGAAATGATAAAATCTGGCTTTTCTCCTTGGGGGGAAATGAAGACCTCTTCTCCTTTCTTTAAATCAATTTGGAAGGTGTTGTTTGGGAATGATTGTATAGTGAAGTTTCTTTTTCCTTCAAAAATAGGGTTAACTATATCAGTCGTTACAATGCAAGGCTCTCCTGCCAGACTTTTAATATGGATAAATTGTGTCTTTCCTTGCTTTCTACTGGCAGATACTTTAAATGCCCCTTCCGTGCGCAGACCTGAATAAGCAATGTCTTTCCATGTAGCGGGGATAGCTGGGAAAATGCGAATCTTTCCCCCCCAACTCTGTAATAACATATCGTGAATGCTTTGGGCGGCAGATAAAGGTGTCTCAATAACTGGCCCACTTTCTTTATACATAGTCGTCGAACTAAGAAATTTACCAAATAATTTATTTAGATAGGCTAGTGCATCGTCTCCCTTTCCGATAGCAGAGGAAATGGAAGATGCTCCTGTGCATGAGTAACCTAGGAGAGCTGTGGGCTTGCTTTGCCAAAAAGACAATGATTTCTCAATCATTTCAATATCATTCGGTTGTTCTTTATTAATTAAGTATAGAGGATAAATAGCAAGTAAATGTGAATAATGTCTGTGTGAGAAAGCATACGGCATATCTTTTCCGATAAGTAATCCATTCTCGTCTGTGGGGTAAGGAGTCAGTTTAAGAAGCACATTTTTCCATGTCTCAATCAATGAATCTTGGATATTCAGACGATGGGCTGATTCTAGTAGTGTTTGGCATCCCCAACGTAGCAGAGCGAGGTCGAAATTGCAATCTTCCACGGTGTCATATTCGGGGGAGTAAGTTGCTGGGAGATGAAGTTTTCCATCGTCTCCTTCTTTCAGGAAATGCAAATAGTAGTTGATTGATTCTTTTAATAAAGGAAATAATTTATTTCGTAAAATATCATCATCCATTTTATGTCGGTAGATAAGCCATAGGTTGTGACAGGCCCATGGAAGTAGTCCTACTTGAGCTTTGCCTTTTCCTGGAATTCCTACTTCTGTAGTCATACATTCCAAATTGGAAGCAACCCCTATTCCTAATGAGTTATGGCGGTAAGCTTTGGGAATGTTGAGGCGTAACTGATCTATATGATTGTAGAGGGCATTTTCTAAAGAAGCTGCCAGATCTAGATGGTCGGAAGTATTCAGTGCCCAATAGGTAAGTTGAACATTGAGATTCCACCAGACATTCGGCCATGGGGTTTCGGTTAGCCACGGGCCTGTGTTATCTATTAGAGCACGATCACCACGTGTTGCAGAGGCTAATTTATACATCTGTATCCAGTAGAAGTTTTCTTTTTGTGCTTCCGGCAGTGTTATGAAACTACTAGGATAGAAAGTATTCCACCATTTACGATGTGTTTTTTGCATGGGGTGATAACCTTTACGTATAGCTTTTCGGATTTCAGCTTTGCATATTTCACTCGAATTGTTTTGAGGATATGTATGTGTTAGGTTTATCCATAAGGTGCGTTCTGTTTCGGGGTTATGTGTTTCTTGCCATCCAATGCTCGTTTCTCCTCCTGCCAATAATTTCTGGACAGATAGATTGACTTCTTTCTCATTACTGATTTTTGCTGTCGGATTAAGTTCGTAATCTTTTGGTATTTTATTGGCTTTTCCTTGTCTTTTGAAAATCAAATAACGAGGACTATTAGCTTCAGCTGCTATCCATTCCCATTGGAAGTCATGTTCGTCTCCTTCTGTTGTTGCTTTTACTATTATCATCATTTCATCCGCATGGACAAAACTTCGCAAGTGGATGACTCCTTTAGTTGTCGTAATATCTGTTGAAACTTCAGCATTCCAAAGGTCAAGATGCATCGTTCCATTGATTATTTTGCCCTTAGGATGTAGGGCAAAATGTCCGGTAAGTAGTCTAGGGATTCCGAATACATCTCTTTTAGTGCGGTGATCATGTACATCGCAGTTGCCTGTTTCTAAGCGCAAGTAGTTCTTTCCAGGTTCTTTATAAATCATTAGCCCAAGCTTTCCGTTACCTAAAAAGGCGGAATCATACCAATATTCGGGTAACTTTTCCCATATCATATCTTGTTGACTCATAAATTGGGGCCAGTCAATATCTTGTTTTATAGTTGCCGGGTGAGCATTCACAAAAAGAATGCTGATTAATGATAAAAGTAGGTAAGAATACAGTTTGTTTAAATAATTCATAGTATGCTTTTTCATCTATTAATTAATAATGCTCTCTCTGCAAATATATAGAGTATGACAATTTTACGACTATTGGTATTGTTGAATAGTCTTTCATTTTTGTCTAATGTTTTTGTTTGTATGGGGTAAAGAATGTATTTCTTCTTTAAAGGTTGAAGATTTTCGGGAATTAGCTTTCAGTATTCGTTATGTAGAATATTACTCCTTTTAGATACAATAATGATCTTATTGGCTACTTTTAAGTAATAGCTTCCCTATTGATATTTATTTCATTGCCTAATGAGTTTTCGTTTGACTTAAGTCGAACGATAGTTTAACTAAAGTCAAGCTTTCGTTCAACAACTGTCAAACGAAAGCTCGCTTGGTAATAAGATAAATAATGCTAATAAGAGAATAAATTGAAAGCTGCATAGTAATGTATTATTATCAGTAATAGCATTTTATGTTCTTTTCCGAACCGAAATGAACATAAATCTCAAGCCGGCAGATTCATATTCGGAATTCACTGATTTATCCTTTTATTTTCTTAATATACTCCGTGGGTAAACATCCGAAATACTTCTTGAAACTCGTAGCAAAATAAGACGGTGTATTGAATCCTACCATTGTACTGACTTCTGCTATTGTATAGCGGCCATCCTTGAGTAACTTTGCTGCTTCGTTGAAACGGATCTTTCGTATAAAATCGATAGTCGATTCGCCTGTGATAGCTTTCAATTTAAGATGCAGGTTAGAACGACTCATATTCATTTCTCTGGCAAATTCGTCAGTAGAGAATTCAATATTATCCATGTTTTTTTCTACAATAGCTACGGCACGTTTCAGTAAAGCTTCATCCATGGCGTTAAACGTAATCTTTTCCGGTTCCACTTCCAGGGATTTGGAATACCGTTCAAGCATACGTCTACGGGTACGCATCATATTCTGTATCTTCGTAGTCAGGATAGCAAGTGAGAATGGTTTCGGGATGTAATCATCCGCACCCATTTGCAGACCTTCCATCTGGTCTTTGACTTCGCTTTTAGCAGACAGGATAATCACGGGAATATGACAGGTACGGATATTTTGCTTCACATTCTTACACAGTTTGATACCATCCATCACAGGCATCATGACATCAGTTACAATGATGTCAACTTCATTGTCTTTCAGTTTTTCCAAGGCTTCTTCACCATTCCCGGCTTCCAGCGTATTGAAGAGTTCTGCAAGTCCGCTGCTAAGATAATGGCGGATTTCATTATTGTCTTCTACAATAAGAATAGTGCCACGCTTCTTGTCACCGGCTTCGATCGTTTCGTTTTCGACCTTTTCCGTATCAATGAAATACATTTCTTTCGAGTTGGTGGAATATACCTGACCTTCCTCATTCAGAGTGTCATTAGAAGCCAACTCGGAGGATTTATAGGTATTTATGTCTTGTGGCAGATAGACAGAGAAAGTACTGCCTTTACCCTCTTCACTATCCAGTTCGATACGACCATGGTGCAATTCTACCAGACGTTGTACCAGTGAAAGACCGATACCACTTCCTACATGCTCACTCTCTATCTGATAAAAACGTTCGAATATTTTTCCCTGTTTGTTGATAGGAATGCCAATACCGGTATCACTAACTTGCAGTACCAGCCAATTATTTTCCTCTTTTAATGTCACAGTGATACTTTGACCACTTTCCGTATATTTGAAAGCATTTGAAAGCAGGTTATTAACAATCAGTTCCAGATAATTAGGATCAAAAAGTTCCTCTTTATCTTCCAATTCGGAATGGAGAGTATAAGTAATCTTTTTGTGGTGCGCCAGTTTATCATAGAACAAGAAATTATCTTGTATGAGTTGATGTGCATTCTCTTTCTTTACTTTTAACTCGAAAACTCCCAATTCGGCGCGGCGATAATCCATCAATTGATTGACAAGATGTAGTAGGCGATTAGCGTTGCGTTGGATATATTCCAGTTGATTACGAGTCCAGCGGTCACTGATCTTATTGATTATTTCTTGTAGAGGAGCTAAGATAAGAGTCAACGGCGTGCGAAGCTCATGGGAAATATTGATGAAGAAACGCATCTTCATCTGGTTGATTTCTTCTTGATGTTCCTTATCCCTGCGTTCAATCTCCAACTCTGCCTCCATGCTTTTACGCATCCAGAAGAAGCGGAAGACGAAAGTGATAAAGCCGATAAAAATAGCGAGGAAAAGCACGATTGCCCACCAGGTCTTGTACCATATAGGGAGAACAATGATTTCTAACATCGTAGGTACAGTGTTCCATTTCCCGTCACTATTAGCAGCTTTTACCAGAAAATGATAAGTGCCTTGCGGCAAGTTGGAATAGGAGACAGCACGTTTGTCTGTCAGATAATACCACTCTTTATCATATCCTTCCAATTTATAAGCGAAAGTATTGTGTTGACCTGAAATATAGTTGGATACCACAAATTCAAGTGTAAAAGCCGTTTGCCATGATTTTAGCGTGATACTTTCTGTTTCATTGATATTCTTAGTCAAGATACCGGTTTCATCATCCGGACGGACTGTTTTGTTAAACAGTTGAAGTTTAGTGATAACTACCGGAGGAGTGTAAGGGTTGTCCAGTAGGAGTTCCGGGCGGAAAGTTGTGATACCGTTGATACCTCCGAAGTACATTTGTCCGTTAGAGGTGCGGCAGAATGAAGAAGTATTAAACTGATTACTTTGCAACCCGTCGGATTCCGTAAAATTGCGGAACTTCTCTGTCTCCGGATTGAAACAGGAGATACCACGGTTGGTGCTTACCCAGAGACGCCCGAAAGTATCTTCCAGGATACCGTAGACCACATTATTGGGTAAACCGTTAGCTGTTGTATATCGTTTGATTTTCTTCTCTTTTTCATTAAAACAGTAGAAACCTTCACGCGTACCTACCCAAATGATGCCATTGGCAGCTTCATAAATGCAATTGGTAAACATCTTTGTTACAGATGATTCCGGAAGGATAGGAGCTTTTTCTATTTCGATCCCTTCCTGCTGAAAGACTGATATACCTTCTTCACCACCGATCCAAAGACGTTTACGAGAATCTCTGAACAGGATTGTGATTCGTTGTGAAGTAAATGGCGTACCGTCTTTTTCTTTATCTATGGTGGTGAAGCTCCGTTTCTCCGGATTAAAACTAACCAGTGCACTTAAAGTTCCTAATAAGATACTACCTTCTTTGTCAGGAAGAATGGCATACACATTTTCATTGACCAACTGGCTATTCAGCTGATTGAAACTTTCCATTTGTCCACTGTTGCGGTGGAGAACAGTCAGACCACCGGCATGTGTTCCTATATATACAAGTGATTTTTGTTCGTCTACATATACGGCTTTGATATTGTTGGAACCAATACCGATTTCCCGTTCGTCTTCCTGCAGGATATAGTGTGTAAACTGTTGTGTCTTTGGATTATATAGATTCAATCCACCATCATTTGTTCCTATCCATAAGTTCTTATTCTTATCTTCGGTAATGCAACTGACTACATTGTCACTTAGAGAATTCTTATATGGAATACGTTGGATATTCTTGAATCTGTTGCGGATCGGATGATAATAGTTTAGTCCTCCGAAATAGGTTCCAAGCCACATTCCGCCCTGCGAATCCATAAAGATACTGCGGACCGAACGCTGTGACAGACTGCCGCTTTCTACCGGACTACTGCTGTAAGAAACGAAAGAATCGTTTCCTTCATGATAAATGTTTAGATCATTGAATGTTCCTATCCATAGGCGATTTTGCGAATCCAATGCCAGAGAACGGATATAATTGGAACTGATACTTTTAGGATTGGAAGAAGAATGATGATAAGCTTTGACTTCTTGTGTTTTCGGGTTAAATAGAAGTAGACCGGCTCCTTCGGTAGCTATCCAGATGCGGGTAGGAGATTGTTGCAAAATGGCTTGAATCTGTTTAGTGCCCGTTATCGGAGTAATTCTTTCCAGTTTCTTTTGAGGAATGGAGTAGCTGTAAAGCCCGTCAACCGGGGTGCCGATATAGATAATATCGCCTTGCCTGTAAAGAGCAGAAGCCACTATCTTATGCATAGCCGTACTAAAAGAATCATCAACGAATCGTGATTCTTTAATATCGAACATAGTCAGACCTTCCTGTGTACTTATGAGCAGTTGTTCCGGTGAGATCTCCGCAATACCGTTGATTTGCAGCTTCTTCCCCTTCTTTTCGTAGAAGAAATTTCTGAACTTATCCTTCTCCTCATCATAATATGACAAACCATCCCGCGTGCCGATCCAAACCCGTCCCTGACTGTCAGTCTTTACGATTCGCGAAATGTCATTAGCGATGCTGTTCGGATCATCTTCATTGTGCTGATAAACTGTAAATGAATACCCATCGTACTTGTTAACTCCGTCATAAGTTGCGAACCACATATTGCCTCGTTGGTCCTGATCGATAGAGAATACAGTACTTTGTGACAATCCTTCATTAATAGAGATATAGGAGAAGTTGATTTGCTCCGGAATATCAGAAAAAGCATAATTAACCCCTGCGCATAGAAAAAGTAGACAGATTGCTATTTTGTTAAGGCTGCTCATTATTAGTTCATAAGATTAATAATGGCATCAAAGATAGTGAAATCTTTGATATACCCCATGAATTGGCTGGAAAACTATACAATCTTTCCGCCCCGCGTCAAATGTCTTTTTTCATAATGAGGTGATTCTCATTGTCGATACGTTGGTAAGATATTTCGTTCATAATGCTTCGTATGAGGAATATTCCCAGACCTCCGATTGGACGTTCCTCCAAAGAAAGTGTAACATCTACTTCATCTACTTGTGTCGGATCAAAAGAGGCTCCCTTGTCCGTTAATAGGAAAACAAGTTGTTTTTCGCTGTAAGTTACTCTTAATAGGATGGTGTGTTGCTCTTGAGTTGGATAGGCGTACATAATAATATTGGCTACGGCCTCTTCCAATGCCAGATCGATATTCATTGTCGTTTCAAATGACAAAGAAAGTTCCTCTCCCAGTTCTTCGATGAAACTGGCTAAAACTGAAATTTCATTTAAATCGTTTGAGATCTTTATTTCTCTTTCCATAATGATATGTGCTTAATTGTTTGTTGTCCCGGGTTCATATTGAATAAGTAAAATAGTCAAGTCATCGCTGGCTTCGGCTTCCTTGACATGCCCTGCTATAGAGTCCACTATACCATTTACAGTGGTACGTACGTCAGACGTGGTATTATCAGACAATGTTTCCAATAATTTCTCGTCTCCATATAGCTCTTTCTCTGTATTTTCAGCTTCTGTCACTCCATCGGTGTAAAGGAACAGTTTACTTCCTTTTTCCAATGTCGTTTCATCTTCGGTATAGGCAAATTCTTCAATGACGCCAACAAATATCTGGGTCTTGAATTCCAAGAAAGAAACCTGTCCGTCCGGACGAATCAGTATGGGAGGATTATGTCCGGCATTACACAGTTTCAGTTTTCCCGTTTCCAAATCAAGGATGCCAACGATAAGCGTGACAAACATATTGGAATCGTTATTATCAGATATTGAATTGTTCATATCTGTCACAATCTTGGCCGGTGAAAGCACCTGCTGAGATAAAGTGCGGAACAGACTGCGGGTGATTGCCATAAACAGAGAAGCGGGTACGCCTTTTCCTGATACATCGCCGATTAGGAAGTAGAGGCGGTTACCATCCATATAGAAGTCATAAAGATCTCCGCCTACTTCTTTCGCAGGGTGAAGTATGGCGTGCAAATCTACATCACTGCGTTCGGGGTAGGGAGGGAATATCTTGGGAAGCATTCCCATTTGTATTTCCCGGGCTATAGAAAGCTCACTTTCAATCCGTTCTTTGCTGGCAGTCGTGTCTTTTAGTTCAACTACGTAAGTAGATAAAGAGTGCTGCATGAAGATAAGCGAATCATACAGATCCCTGATTTCATCGTTGGAATGCACTTCTGGTATGGTAACATCAAATCGTCCGGTCGCAATTTCGCGGGCTGACTCGGAGAATTTCTCCAGTGGGCGGACAAGGCGTCGGATGATGCTGTACACAATCAGGAATAAGGCTATCATCCCCACTATAAAAGTATAGATGATTGTTCGGGATGTACTGTCTAGTTCCTGAAGAATTATCTGGCTTGGACAAACGGTGCATACTGACCATCCAATCTGGGGAATAGTTGTATAAAATGCATACGAATCTACTCCTTTGTTATCGAAACGCATGGTTCCGGTATGTCCTGCCAGCATTTCATGTCCGATCTGTTCCTGTGCAAGATTCTCTTTGGCAAAAGCTTCAGAGAATATCGTTTCGTTCATGATCTTATTCCTGTCCATGTGGGTCAGGAAACTTCCGTTGCGACTGATTAAATAGGTGTAGCTGGAAGGATATGGCTTCAGCAAGCTAATTGTATCAGTGAATTGCGTCAGAGATATATTGGCTGTAAAGACTGCGACTAATTTCCCATCACTGTCAAACAGCGGTTTGGCATAAGTACTCATGATGAAATTTCCCCCTCCGTCATCATAATAAGGTTCGCTCCAGTAAGGTTGTTTAAGCAGTTGGGGAATGAGATACCAGTCCATGCATGGATAGTCATAATTCTGGCTACCCAATACCTGGTAAGTGATTTCGCCGTTTATTTCATCTTTGAAGGAAGCATAAGGCATGAAATATTTCCCTTTTTCTTTGTAATAATCGGGAACGAAAGCGATGCCACTTCCTACAATGAACTGATTGTTTCTAACAACAGATTCAATAATATTATGTAAAGAATCCGGGTGGTCTATGTTTTTTTCCAATACCCAAACGGACTGCTCTATGGTAGTCTCTACCGACAATAGCTGACCGCTGATTTCAGTTGCAATGTTACTTAATAGTCCATGAGTACGTTCAATGGCAAAGTCCGTTACTTTCTGGTGACTATAATAATAAAATAGCGCCATAATAGTAGCAAAGATAATCAACGTAAAGGAAAGTACGTAGATACTTAGCCGGGTTGCAAAGGAACGGGAAAAAGTGTGTTTCATGAATGAATGTGATTATTTTACGAAATTTTCATAACGAATGTCGCTGGTGTTTTTGATTTGATCTGGCAACAAAATACTAGTTGCCAGATCAAATACTTCTCGGCTTAGCCGATAGGGACGTTGCCCGCTCTTCTTGTTTGTTTGTAGCCGTAAGATCTCATCCAACATTTTACGCTGGTGATATCTGTTGGTTCCTATGTTGTGTTGATGCACTTGTTCCATTATAATGTCCAATGTTTGTTCGCGGTGTTCGTTTGCCCATTCCCACCCACGTATGCTGGCACGGGCCAATTTCTGTACAGCTTGGGGATATTTCTGATAGAATTCTCTGCTAACATAAAGTCCGTCCTCCGGCAGGTTATATCCATAATCCGAGAAATGCATGATATGAATTGAATCAGTCTTTACACCGGCTTCAATCAGTTGTAGAAACTCATTGTAACTTCCTACGAGACAAATATCCACAGCTTTCGATAGGAAAATGTTGACTCCTCCATTGAAACGTATCCATTCCACCTGGAGTTGATATTTGTTGGCTATTTGATCCAGTAGTTCTTGACTAAGATGATTCCATACCCCTATTTTCTTATGTTGCAAAGATGAAATACCCTTAAGTGGCGAACGACTGACAAGCATCAGACTGTTTTCCTGTGAGGTTTGCAAGATATTGACTACCTGTGCACCTGCAAAATATTCAGTCAAGGCATACGATAGGTTCATAACTACCGCTTGCGAATACCCTTTCTGCAGAAAAGAAAAAGAGCTTGCCGAAAGCGAAGGATGTACCACATGTACGTCAAGTCCCTCTTCCTTGTAGAATCCCAGTTTGTCGGCTACGTAATAGCCTGCAAATTGTGCTTGTGCCGTCCATTTGGGTGTGAGATTAATGGATTGTGCATTCACCGGTTCTGTCAGAAAGAACAGAGATAGCAAGATACTGCAAATAATAGATGCTTTTCTCATTATAAATGGAATTAACGAATGATAAAAAGGCCGGAACAGCCTGTCATATCGAATATTTTCCGTATTTCCGCACGCATAGCTTCCAAAACAAGTTGTCCATTATGTTGTTTTACGCTTTTCTGGAGTGTAATTAGACTTCTCAGACCGGAACTACTAATATATAACAATCCTTCACAATTGATTATAATATTAGGATTTTGAACGTTTAATAGAGGTAGGATGAGAGCGTTGAATTCATTAGTATTGGCAGTATCCAGTCGTCCTTCAACAGTGAGTATGATTACTTCCTCTATTTTACATAAATTCGTTTTAAGAGTTGCTTCCGGTTTGAAATCCATTTCTATTTTTTTAGTCAGGATTAGTTCGTTTTGGCTGTCCGTCGAATGATATTCTACTTTATCCATTGTTCGGCGAATCAAGAAGAGTCCCAAACCTTGTGTCAGTTGCTGTTCCAGAGATAGTGCATTTCCTGATGCTTCATTTTCAGATTTTGTGGGATCGAATGAAATACCATCGTCAATAATCTGGGCAATCAGTAGGCCGGGGGCCACGGAAGTTTTCAATGTAATTTCACCTTTTTGATTTTGAGGATAACCGTGATGGATAATATTGCTTATTGCTTCTTCAATAGCCAGATTGAGACTCATTGTTATGCCGGAAGGTAAATGTAATGACATGCCTAATTCTTCGATGAATTGGGCAATTATTGAGATTTCTTCTACCTGATTTTCGATGGTGATTTCTTTTTCCATATTCTTTAAGTAGCGCGTCATATTATAATTGTTCTTGTTAGGGGTAAATGCTGGTACAAAAGTATTAGTAAAGGTGAAAAGTCTGAAATATATTACCCCCAAATGGTTCCCATTTTAGCAAATCTCCCTATATTGGGACGCTTTTTGCGAGTGGGATGCTCTCGTTCTTTTCGCGAAAAGACTACTTTTGTCGCTCAAAACAAAAAAAACATGGTAAACGTAATTGTTCTCTGCATTGAATTATTGTTGGATATTGTGGGCTTGGTATTGGGAATACTTGTTTATTCACGTTCTTCAGATAATAATGGACTTACAAAAGCATGGGGAGTATTGGCTATCACTCTGTCCTTTCTTCTTTTGTGTGATAATCTGGAATGGATGTGGATTTTCAGTAGAGGAGGTGAGGAGACGATTCCGCGTTTTACTGAAGTTCCGATGAATCATCTTTCGATATGGCATATTGTCCGGGTGATTGTCTTTTTTCAGTTCTTTTCTATTTTTCCTATAGCTTCATTGAAGCCGGGATGGATGACTTTTTCAAGAGTCGTCAGTTTATGTATCCCTATTTTGCTGATTACATGTATAGCTTGTTGCTATGAGTTTTTCAACGGTCACTATACTACTCTAAAATCTTTTGCCTCCATTCGGGAGAATATTGGTGAACAGGATGTACGGGTAAGGCTGATGCTGTTTGTAATCAGTGTAATTACTCCTTCCGTAAATTTCCTTTTTCCATATATGAGACGATGGATTCCCGTCCGGCGTAAACAGAGCCAGGCAATGTCGATTTATATGATGTGTTTTGCTATCATCATGTCCGGCTATATTTGGCTGATGCTGGGCACTAGTGGATTATGTTTTAACGTATTCGGCTATATTGTAATCCTTCCCGTCCTTTTTTTGAATATACTATATTTGCGTAATGAGAATCCGCTTTCTTTACCTCCCCAGCCTGTAGAAGAGCTGGAGATGGAAGAAATAGAAGCCATCCGGGAAATTGCGGTTTCGCCTGTCGTTCTTGAACTATCCAACCAGATGCAAAGTCTCATGAAACATAGTAAATCGTTTACTAATCCTCAATATTCCTTGCAGGAATTTCTGAATGATTTGAATACGAATGAAAACAGGCTCAATAAGGCTCTTCATTATGATGGCTTTTCCGGTTTTAGAGATTATACTAATTTCCATCGTCTGCAATACTTTAAAGAACAGGCATGTTTGCAAAAGAATCTCACTGTAAAAGAATTAATGTTTTTGAGCGGCTTTACCTCCCGCTCCAGTTTTTACCGTTATTTTGCGAGTGTGGAAAAAATGTCTCCCAGTGAATATATGGAGATGCTCAATAGAGAAAATTAATAAGGGGTGTGGGAAAAGAATCACCACAGATCATAAAATTAGCACGGATTTGATTGTAATTCAAAGATTATCAATGCAGAATCGATGTTTCTTTTATGTAATCTGTGGTGAAACTTGAAACTAACAGGTTATTTATTTAGCTAAATCTCCTATTTCGTCTAAATTCTTCTGAATATCATCATCAGTCAATGAATAGTTTACCAAGTCACCGGCCAAATACTTATCATAAGAAGTCATATCAATCAGTCCATGTCCGGAAAGGTTGAACAGAATCACTTTTTCTTCTCCTGTCTCCTTGCATTTGTTAGCTTCGCGGATAGCTGCTGCAATAGCGTGGCTGGATTCAGGAGCCGGAATAATGCCTTCAGACTGTGCAAACAGACAACCTGCTTCGAAAGATTCCAATTGCTGTATATCTACTGCTTCCATCAGATTATCCTTGAGCAACTGTGAAACGATGACACCTGCACCATGATAGCGAAGACCGCCGGCATGGATATGGGCCGGAGCAAAATTGTGTCCTAAAGTAAACATCGGTAGCAACGGAGTATATCCAGCTTCATCACCGAAGTCATACTGGAACTTACCACGTGTCAGTTTCGGACAAGATGCAGGTTCGGCAGCAACGAAACGAGTCTTTTTTCCTTCCTGTATCGTGTGACGCATGAATGGGAAAGAGATACCTCCGAAGTTGGAACCACCTCCAAAACAACCGATTACGATATCCGGGTATTCGCCTGCCATTTCCATCTGTTTTTCGGCTTCCAGTCCGATAATAGTCTGGTGAAGAGTAACATGGCTAAGTACAGAACCAAGCGTATATTTACAGTTGGGAGTCATTTGTGCCAGTTCAATAGCTTCAGAAATGGCTGTTCCCAATGAACCCTGGTAAGTAGGGTGTTTAGTCAGAATATCCTTACCGGCACGGGTAGACATGGATGGAGAAGGGGTTACCTGTGCTCCAAAAGTCTGCATGATGCTGCGGCGGTATGGCTTTTGTTCATAACTGATTTTTACCTGATAAACAGCAGCTTCCAAACCGAAAACCTTAGCTGCATAAGAAAGAGCGGCTCCCCATTGTCCAGCACCGGTTTCAGTGGTGATGTTGGTAACTCCTTCTTCTTTGCAATAATAAGCCTGTGCCAATGCAGAGTTCAACTTATGTGAACCGATAGGACTGACACTTTCATTCTTAAAATAGATATGAGCCGGAGTACCGAGTGCTTTTTCCAATCCATAAGCACGAACCAGCGGAGTACTGCGATAGTACTTATACATTTCGCGCACTTCTTCCGGTATTTCGATCCATGCATCGGTCTGATTCAGTTCCTGATGACACAGTTCCTTAGCGAAAATCGGATACAAGTCTTCCGCTTTCAGTGGTTGTTTGGTTCCCGGATGTAACGGAGGCATAGGTTTGTTTACCATATCAGCCTGAATGTTGTACCAGTAGTGTGGAATTTCTTCTTCGGGTAAAATATACCGTTTTCTTTTTTCACTCATAATATTGTAGTTTTTTAGTTTCTTGTTGCCAAAAGTACTCAATTTTTTAATATTCAGAAAATTTTGTCAACAAAGAATCGGTTCTAATTGTTATTTTACTTAAGTTTGCACGACCCTGTTAAAAAAGATGATATGAAGATTTATCATAAGTTTTTATTGTATCAAAATAAACTGCTAAAACCCTATGTACGTATCCTGTTAGGACTGGTAGAAGCACTCACCTATCTGGCATCTCTGTTGTTGATTGTCGGAGTAGTATATGAACACGGTTTTCCCTTATCCATAGATGAAGTGGCTAATTTGCAGACATTGTATAAAACAGTCTGGATTATCTTTCTGATTGATGTTACTTTACATATTTCACTGGAATACCGGAATACTAAAAAACAATACCGGCGATTAGCCTGGATATTAAGCGGGTTATTATATCTTACTCTAGTACCCGTCATTTTTCACCGTCCGGAAGAAGAAGGAGCTATTTTGCAGATTTGGGAATTCCTGCATGGGAAGTTTTATCATCTCCTGTTATTACTAGTCCTTTCTTTCCTCAACTTGTCCAATGGGCTGGTGCGCCTGTTGGGACGGCGTACCAATCCTTCTTTGATATTGGCAGTCAGTTTTATGGCTATTATCCTGATTGGAGCAGGTTTGCTGATGCTTCCGCGCTGCACGGTGAATGGTATTACCTGGGTAGACTCTTTATTTACGGCTACCAGTGCCGTATGCGTTACAGGTTTGGTTCCGGTAGATGTATCCACTACATTCACCACTTCCGGATTAGTTGTCATTATTCTATTGATTCAGATTGGAGGATTAGGAGTGATGACATTAACCAGTTTCTTTGCCATGTTCTTCATGGGAAACACCTCCATTTACAATCAGCTTGTTGTACGTGATATGGTTAGTTCCAATTCGTTAGGTTCATTACTGTCCACCTTATTATATATATTGGGCTTTACCTTAGTCATTGAAGGGATTGGCATGGTTTCGATTTGGTTTAGTATTCACGGTACGCTGGGAATGACTTTGGAAGGCGAGTTAGGTTTTGCTGCTTTCCATGCTATATCAGCTTTTTGTAATGCGGGTTTTTCTACACTTTCCGGTAATTTAGGGAATCCGATGGTGATGACCAATCATAATGGACTGTTTATTTCTGTTTCTTTGCTGATAATCTTCGGTGGTATCGGCTTCCCCATTCTTGTCAATTTCAAGGATATTGTATTATATCACCTGCGTCGTTTCTGGAAATTGGTCCGTACACGCAAACTGGATCGTCACAAAATGCAGCATCTTTATAACCTGAATACGAAGATTGTGTTAATCATGACTTTCCTGCTTTTATTAATCGGTACATTAGCTATTGCTGCTTTTGAGTGGAATGCTTCTTTTGCCGGTATGCCTTTGGCAGACAAATGGACTCAAGCCTTCTTTAACGCCACTTGTCCGCGAACAGCCGGTTTCAGTAGTGTTGATCTGGCATCGTTGAGCGTGCAGACTTTATTGGTTTATCTATTCTTGATGTGGATTGGTGGTGGTTCACAGTCTACGGCAGGTGGTGTGAAAGTGAATGCTTTTGCGGTCGTGGTTCTGAATCTTGTAGCCGTATTGCGTGGTACTGAACGGGTAGAAGTGTTCGGCAGAGAATTGTCTTACGATTCAATCCGGCGTTCCAATGCAACAGTAGTCATGTCATTGGGAGTGCTATTCATTTTTATTTTCACATTGAGCATACTCGAACCGGGTGTTTCCATCATGGCATTGACTTTCGAATGTGTCTCTGCACTTAGTACTGTGGGATCCAGTTTGAATCTGACTCCTCATTTGTGTGATGCCAGTAAGTTGTTGGTATCCTTGTTGATGTTTATCGGACGTGTGGGATTGATAACATTGATGTTGGGAATTGTCAAACAGAAAAAGAATACAAAATACCGTTATCCGAGTGATAACATTATAATAAACTAAAGATATGAAGTATATTATTATCGGTTTAGGAAATTACGGTCATGTGCTGGCCGAGGAATTGTCTGCGTTAGGACACGAGATTATTGGTGCGGATATTAGTGAAAGTCGTGTAGATTCAATCAAAGATAAGGTTGCTACGGCTTTTATCATTGATGCCACTGACGAACAATCATTATCAGTGTTGCCATTAAATAGTGTGGATATAGTAATTGTAGCGATTGGTGAGAATTTTGGTGCATCGATACGTGTTGTTGCTTTGTTGAAGCAGAAAAAGGTTCCCCGCATCTTTGCCCGTGCTATTGATGCCGTGCATAAAGCGGTGCTTGAGGCCTTTGATCTTGAAAGAATCCTGACTCCGGAAGAAGACGCAGCCCGTAGCCTGGTGCAACTGCTCGACTTCGGCACAAACATGGAAGGGTTCCGCATCGATCAGGATTATTATGTTGTGAAGTTCACGGTTCCGAAGAAATTTGTAGGGTATTTTGTGAATGAGTTAAATCTGGATGAAGAGTTTCATTTAAAAATGATAGGCTTGAAACGGGCAAATAAGATAACCAATTGCCTGGGTATTTCTCTAACTGAACTTCATGTGAAGAATGAATTACCGGGGAATGAGAAAGTGGAAGAAGGAGATGAACTGGTTTGTTACGGCAGATACCGAGATTTCCAAACTTTCTGGAAAGCTATTTAAAATGTAACAGTTGAATTTAAAACTAAATAAAATGCGATTAACCAAATTACTATTGATAACACTTTTACTACTGGTCTCTGTTTGTGCAAGAAGCCAGAAAGGCAATGAATTTACAGTATTGCAATGGAATGTATGGCAGGAGGGAACAATGATACCGGGAGGCTATGATGCCATTGTCAATGAGATTATTCGTTTGAAACCAGATTTTGTAACTTTCAGTGAAGTGAGAAATTATAATCACACTAACTTCACTGCCCGTGTCTGTGCTTCACTTCAGGAAAAGGGACTTCAATATTACTCTTTTTACAGCTATGATACCGGTTTGCTAAGTAAATATCCTATCACAGATTCTTTGACAGTTTTCCCGGAAAATGGGGACCATGGAAGTATCTACCGATTAACTAGCTCTGTGAATGGACGTAAAGTAGCAGTTTATACAGCGCATCTGGATTATCTGGATTGTGCATATTACAATGCTCGTGGATATGATGGCTCCACTTGGAAAGAAATCCCTTTGCCCACTTCAGTGGAAGAAATTCTCAAAATCAATGTCGCTTCTCAACGGGACGACGCAATTCGTCTGTTTATCATCCAGGCAGAGAAAGACCTGGCTAATGGTTATGCAGTAATTGTTGGCGGAGATTTTAATGAACCCTCTCATCGTGACTGGATAGAAAAAAATAAGAACTTATATGACCATAACGGCTTTGTCGTACCTTGGACGGTGACAACCTTGCTCGAAGAAGCAGGATTTGTAGATAGTTATCGTAAGATTTATCCCAACCCTTTGACGCATCCCGGTTTTACTTATCCATCGGATAATCCGGCAAAAACTCCGGAGAAAATAACATGGGCTCCAAAAGCCGACGAGCGTGACCGGATTGATTTTGTTTTCTATAAAGGAGATGGTCTGGATGCAAAGAAGGCAATCATATTCGGTCCGAAAGGGTCTATCGTACGCGCGCAGCGTGTGCAGGAAACATCTAAGGATAAGTTCTTGTTACCGCTTGATGTATGGCCTACGGATCATAAAGGATTGTTGGTGACTTTTGGAAGTAAATAATCCGATTTCAGCAGAAGAATGCATACCGGATTTATTGCATTTCCGGTTTGCATTGATGGATCGTTACAGGATGCACTTTAACTTTGCATGTCGTAGATGTGAAATCAAGCTGCACAATCTGGCTTTGTGATGTTTCCGGTTTTCGTTGGTCGAATACAAAGTTGCCCAGACTATAAAAGATGGGCTTACCATTGAAATATTCCTCTTTCTGAATGACGTGCGGATGATGTCCGATGATAGCATCCGCACCTGCACGAACGAGTCGGTGTGCTCCCTTTCTTTGGTTTAGAGTAGGAGAGGATTGGTACTCGATTCCCCAATGGAGAATAACGACCACATAACTTTCGGGATTCTCTTGCTTGAAGTCCTTGATTTCCTCTTCTATTTCTTCCGTGGTTTGCTGGCAAATACCGGGATCATTTTCTAAATATACCCAATTCTCCAAAGGAAGTGTAACTGAATTGAAGAGTGCTACTTTAATTTTTCCTTTCTTTATCACTACGGGTTGGCAACTCTCGGAAGAAGTATTACCATATCCTATCGGAGTGATTCCTGCCGATAAGAGATGCTGATAAGTATCTGTCAATCCGCTTCGTCCCTGATCCATAGTATGATTATTCGCTAAAGCCGCATGACTGATGCCGGCTTTAACCAATTCTTCCATCCATCTCGGTTCCGCGCGAAAGATATATTTCTTGTGTAGCGGCGAACGAACCGAAGTGACGGGACATTCCAGGTTGATTACCGTAGCGTCCATTTGATGAAAGAGAGGAGCTACCGACGCAAATAAATCTTCGACACCTCCCCGTTGAATCTGTTGGCGTACCCCTCTGTCCAGAAGAACATCTCCGGTGAAAGCGATAGAGAGACATTCTTCTGACGGGTGCTGGCAGGCAGTAAGCAATAACAGACCTATACTACCTATAATCCGGTTAATTTGGGAAAAGGATATTAGCATCCTGAACTATAAAAAACTCTGTCATCTACTTTAGGTTCTTTCTCCAGTAGGATATTTTTCATCCATTCCGGGACGGCAGGTGCTTTCTTTTCTTCCAGCATTTTCTGCCACTCTTCGTCCGTGAGCCGGGTATCCAGTGGCTGGACAAACTCGTAGTAACTAAATGTGGCACCACGGGTAAGATAGAGATTACCCTCTATTTCTACTACCACATAGATATTGTTGGCATTTCCTGTTGCCACATGCAGTACTCCATTTTTATCACATCCCCTCACGTTGCGGGTATAAATATCAGCCACTACAGCTATCGACTTGTCCGGACCTTGCACTAATGACCAGTTATCCAGATGTAAATCAGGATCGAGCACAGACAGAGTGAAATATTCTATACTACTTCCCATATACTCAAGAGTGCGATATTCCTGTTCGGTCAGTTTTTCTCCCCGCAGTTCCTTTTCTGTTACTTGAATCAGAAAGCTGACATAGTCCTGCAACTGCTCTGTTTTTCCTTTCAAGTCATCCGTCAGGCAATTGCTTTGTTGCAGAACCAGTGGGTGGCTTGCAGAATCCCTGACATTTTCTTCCAGAAAGGAAGATTCGGTTCTACATATCCCACTACGATCGGATCAGGAGGTCCGGCACCTCCACATTCTGCAGCCATGGGCTGTTCTCCGTAAAGGATCGCGTCATGCTTCAATTCAGCCCAAGATGCCAGAGCTGTATTCAGGTTCTTGTATCCCCATTCGGGTGTTTGCATAAATCCCGGCTGGTTCTTATCCGTTTTCTGCATGGTGAACAGACTTTTCATCCATAATTCGTAGACAGATACTTGTGCAGGCTGGGAAGCTTTGAATTTATCTTTCAGTTTTTGTAATTCTCCGGTATACTGGTTCCAGTTGCCCGCTTCTTTGTAAAAATCAGTCAGTAAAGTCTCGGCGGAGTTTACTCCGAAAGCGGCAAAGACATCCAATCCTTTCGGATAAGCACGTTTGCTGTTTGGGGTGACATCTACCAATTCCTGAAGTACTTCATTATCTGCCAGATATCTTTGTGGCATAAAGTTGATTTTGTCCCGGCAGGAGATTTCTATTTTAGGTTTGATCCTGTTCTTGCTTTTTGCCAGTTCAATGAGCGCTTGATTCACCTTTTCTATTTGAACCGGAGTCAATGCATCTTCAGTATATTCTGCTTTATTTTTCTTCAGAATCTGTGCAATATCGAGAAGAGAAAGATTATCAGTCTCACCCATCAGGAAAGTAAGTGGTGTATAGACGCGTTGGTATAGTTCCATTAGTGGTGTCCTGGTCATATCCTTATAAGTAGATAGTACGGTAGCCTGAAAGATTGCTTGTTTGAGTTGTTCTTGTTGTTCTCTGCAAAAACAGGCAGTTTGAAGCCACATCATAGCCTGAAAGTATGCCTGTAATTGGGGTTCACGGGTATAATGTCCGCGTGGTTTGAAAAGACTGTATGGGAAGTATGCATCTTTGTATGAAAGAAACTCCGAGAAATCATCTTCTTGTGCATTAATATGTTCTATTTCCTGTTGATATGCTTTTTGATACTTAGCAGGGAGATTGGGTGTTTCCTTTGTCAGCAAATAATAAGGGATAGCATAAAAAGTAGCGGCATATTCTGCTATATCTTTCAGAGATTCGTCTTCTGTCTGGCGGGAGATGCTTATGCAAGTTGCGTTGAGTGATAGACATAGTCTTTCCAAAGTAGGAATGATGTGTTGTTTCTCCAGACTTTTCAGTACATAAGAGAAATACATGTGAAATGCCTGTAAATATAAGTCAGTGGTGATGAAATTGGGCACTTGGCGATAATCATTTTCTTCGTAAGCATGAAACAACTGTAAGTTACTTCCTTCTGTAATGGCAAAGTTGTTCTGTTGCAACTTGGCTAGTAATGCCTCGTCTATATCTTTGAATTGGAACAGGTTGACTATATTATTTGCATTTCCTAAATAATAAGAGTCTCGTTGAGTAAACTGTTGCTGACGCATTTCTGCCATGCGAGCATCGATGCGTTCTACGAATGCCTTCTCTTCAGCCGTCAGTTTGACTTCATCATAGTTTTCCGGAAATTTATTCTCTCCGTCTGCCTCCGATTCATCCCATAACTTCCAGACAAGATCATTATACCATTTCGTATTGGCCGAGAAGAAAGCATTGATGTCCGCTTCCATAAAATGATAACCATGTATAGCGTATGGATAACTACGTAATAAACGTAACTCCTGAAAAGAGAAACGACTGATATCCTGCTTCAAATCAATAGATTGAGGTAGAACAGTATCGGTCAATAATGAGGTGGTAGTCATAACAGTATCTTGTGCCGATGCCGTTGAGGTGTTTTTGTTCTTGTTCTTGCATCCGCAGAGAATAAGAATTAGTGTACAGGACAGTAATAATAGTCGTCTCATGTTTTTCATTATTCTATAAATTACTATATATAAATGATAGTATCTAACGTTAACGTTCAAGAATGCGTTTGGCCTCCTTTTCTTCTATCTCGCGTTTCAGATATCCCTTAAAATCCAGACCAAAACCTCTCCATGCATATTCCGTTATCAGAAATTTTCCACTTCGTTCCCGTTCCATGGTGCGTATCAATACAGGAGTATGTTCACGAATCACTCTAAAATCTTCCAAAGGTTGTGCTACCCTCGAACCTAACCAAAGTGGGCGGATATACGCTTCATCTGCAATCCGGTAAATGAATAACCGCTTATCAGGTTTGGGATCGAATCGGGTAGGCTTGATAACCCCCACAATAATTTCCGGCATCCCGTCTCCTGTAACATCTCCATAATCAAATTGATAGACAGGGTAAGGCAATTTCCAAACAGAGTGGGAGGGTTGGTCTGTATTCAAATGAATGACATAGAGCGAATCAGATTCTTTGTTCAGAGATACTTCCATGTGTCTTTGATTTACTTGCCATTCAAACCTGTTTTCTTTCCGGCATGAACAGAACATCAGTAAAAGACCTGTAAAAATAAGGAAGTGAATCCTGTGCGACATATCTGTAACGTTTTCTTTGGCAAAGATAGATATTAACCTGTATTTACCTGCTTCTTTTCTCGTAAAAGTGAAAAGTCCAGTATATTATATATGAAAACCACCGGACTTCTCTTTAGTTAAGAAATCCGGTGGCTTATCAGATTTTATAAAGCGTATGCCTTATTTCGTTTGAATACGAATATTTCCGGCTTTCACTCCATTTGCTTTGGCTGTAAATACAATTTCTCCGGCAGTTTCACCAGCTTGTATGATAGCTGTCAACATTCCGTTGAAAGCATGCATCTTTGGAAGATGGAATTGTTCCAGGTTCGTCGGATCGCCATTGGCAGCAGCACGATATTTACCGGCTCCCTTTGCAGAGAAGTTTATCTGACGATTATCAGTAGGGCATAGGTTACCATCTTTGTCTACAACTTTCACAGTCACATACGCTAAGTCTTTTCCGTCTGCAGTCAATTCGTTACGGTTGCTGACCAATTCGATGTGATGAGGTTTTCCGGCAGTGCGAACCACTTTTTCCGCTACAGCTTTTCCATCTTTGTTATAGGCTACTACTTTTACTTCTCCCGGTTCATATACAGCATCCATCCACATCAGACGATAGCGGTTCTTCAACGAACTATTATTCTTGCTTTGTTTACCATAACTTTTACCGTTGATAAACAGTTCGGCTGTAGGATAGTTGGTATATACAAATATAGGAGTCACTTCGCCTTCACGTTCCGGCCATGTCCAGTGAGGCAGAATATGCAAGGTTTCCGCATCCTTGTTCCATACACTGCGATACAAGTAATAGCGGTCTTTAGGCAGACTGGCAAGGTCGATAATACCAAACATGGAACTGTGATTGGGCCATGCATCCGTATCATAAGGTGATGGTTCACCCAGATAGTCAAATCCTGTCCATACAAATTGTCCGATTGTCCAATGGTTATCGTCGGCCAGTGCAAAGTCCTCATCCGGAATATTTGACCATGAACAGGCTTCTACATCATAAGAGGAACATTGATGGTCTTCATATTTGGTACTTTTCTTATCCTCTACCGGGAATTTGTATACCCCACGTGAACTGACAGTAGAAGCAGTCTCACTACCCAGAATCAGATTCTGCGGGAGTTGGTCATAAGATTCTTTATAGCGTTGGGTACGGTAATTAAGTCCCGGAATGTCAATCATGGCTGCAAATCCGTTCGCAAGTACACAAGTAACCTGATCCATTCCGCAGGTGACAGGACGTGTCGGATCTTCTCGGTGGCAAATGTCTTGTAGGAATTTAGCCACTTTATAGCCGACAGGGCTACATTGGGTTGGCACTTCATTACCGATACTCCACATAATCACACACGGGTTATTCCGATAATTATGGAGCATATTTACCATATCACGTTCCGCCCATTCATTGAAATAACGGTGATAACCGTTTTCACACTTGGCAATGTCCCATTCATCGAACGGTTCAATCATCATCATAAATCCCATTTCGTCACACAACGCTACGAGTTCGGGAGTCGGCATATTATGAGAAGTACGGATAGCGTCACATCCCATATCTTTCAGCAATGTAAGTTGATGGCGAAGCGCTGCCACATTAATAGCGGCACCCAGCGGACCTAAATCATGGTGATTACATACCCCTTGGAATTTGCGATGTTTTCCGTTCAGATAGAAACCCTTATCAGCGATATATTCAATGCTGCGGATACCGAAACGTGTCGTGTAAGTATCCACCAGTTTATCATCTGCGTAAATTTTGGAAACAGCCTTGTAGAGTGACGGACTTTCCGGTGACCAGAGTTCGGGCGCATTTACAATAAAGTTTTGTTCGAATGGTTGTCCGTGATTAATGCGGCTCGTATTCTCTTTGCTGGTAACCACTTTTCCGTCCGGAGAAAGAATCTCTGTCTCTATACGGATTTGTGTTTTCTCACCGGCATTATCAATCTTCGTTTGAAGACGTACGGCTGCAAAGTCCTTGCTGACATGAGGAGTTGTGATTTGTGTTCCCCATACAGGCACGTGCACTTTATCAGTCACGATCAGATGCACATTACGATACAAACCTGCTCCCGGATACCAACGCGAGGACTGCGGACGATTTTCCAAACGTACGGCCAGCGTATTATTCTTTCCGTCTTTGTTTAATAAAGACGTCACGTTACAGTGGAAAGAGTTGTAGCCGAAAGGCCAGAAACAAGCTTCTTTTCCATTTACATAGACACGTGCTTCGCTCATAGCGCCATCAAAGAGCAGCGTCACCTCCTTATCGGCAGGAGCATCAAAACTGGTTCGATACCATCCGGTGCCTACATAAGGGAGCCCACCGGTACGTCCTGTTTTCAAGGAAGCCTTTTTCTCGAAGTTCTGTGTTACAGCTACATTCTGCAGGTCATTATTCATATCGAATGGACCGAAAATCGCCCAATCGTGCGGAATAACGACCGACTCCCATTTAGTGTCATTAAACTCCGGCTGGCTAGCCTCTTTAAAATCTCCTTTACTGAATTTCCAGTTTTTCTCGAGCAGCGTCTCACTGCGTTGCGCTTGCAATGTGCAAGCGGCACCCATCAAAAGTACAGCTAATAACTGTTTTTGGTGTTTCATGTTAATTTTTGCTTTTCAGGTATAAAATATTTTGGATTCGGGGTAAAGTTATAAAAAATGATTCAATAATCTTATCTCTTGAAAGCATTAAATGCGTTAGTCGGTTTACCACTATCGTCAAACATGCCCTTTCCATAGTTCTTCCAACCACCATAACTCTGCGGTTCCCAGGAGAATACACCAAGACATTGTTCCACTTGTTTGGCTTTCGTCATAAAGTCTGTGAAAAAGTCTTCAGCTTCGGAATAGTCCCAGGGAATACCAATTTCGCACATCATCACCGGAGTGTTGTATTTGGCAATCAGATTTTTCATATTGGCAATACATTTGTTGTTCATATCTTCCCAATCATCGGCTACTCCCTCTGTCGGGTACATATCCGGATAAAGAGACATGCCGATGACGTCCCATTTGGCATTGTTGTCATGCAAATAACCGAAAATCCGGTTGTATAGATTGGCATCATTTCCCTGGTCGAGGTGTACAATCACTTTCGCATTCGGATAAATCTCTTTAACAGCATTGTAGCCGGAGTTAATGAATTTCGCAAAGTTTTTAATACCGTCACTACTCGTTGTTTGTCCAGTGGGGAATAGCATGCCCTGATGAGTTTCATTGCCCACTTGCACCCATTCCACATCAATACCCATCTCTTTGATTGCACCGAGTACATCTTTGGTATGGTCGGCAATCGCCTGCTCCAGTTCTTCTACCGTATAATTTTCCCAGGCTTTGGGTTTGGCTTGTTGAACAGGATCGGCCCATCTGTCACTGTAATGGAAGTCGATCATCAGGCGATAGCCCAAATTATGCGCTCTCCATGCTTTGAGCAATACGTCACCCTTATTGCACCAGCCTTTTACATCTTCCGTGTCATTTTCTGGGTTCACCCATACACGTAGACGAATTGCATTTATACCCAGGTCACGAAGCAGAGACATACATTCCTGTTCTTTTCCATCGGAGGTATAGAATTTATATCCGGAACTTTCCATTTCCGACAGCCAACTGACATCAGCTCCCCGGGCGAAGCCGGACATATCATAAGTGGTTTCCGTCTTTTCCGGGAAATTCGGAGTATCATTATCATCATCACAAGCGGTGAAGATGCTTCCGCAAAGTAGTGCGGAAGCTATCATTATATATTTTCGTATCATAGTGATTCTGTTGAAATTAATAATCATGTTGTTGAACTTAGAATGTTATTCAGTGATTTCAGTCATTGTAAACTCCATCTTGTTGAGATCCAGCGTAATGCGATATTTACCCTCCTTGGCGGGTTTAATGTTATCACCATTCTGATCACTTAGATAGAGCCCACTTTCAGAAGTATAGTACAATCTCCAGTCCCAGTTAATCTGATCGGGATCCGTATTCATGAGGAAGTAGAATCCGTCACCGATGGTGGTGATATCGCATTCTGCGCTCCATATTCCGGTTTCCTCATCATATATCATCAGGTCTTTAGCTGTTGACCAGCCATTGAAAGTTCCATATACATTGATTTGTTTGATTTCAGTAGGCTTCCAGGTCAAGTTGACGTAATCTACTTCGATTGTATAACTTTTCTTGCCGGAACCATCGAACCAGATGTTGTAATGCTCTCCTGTTGTAAGAGCAAGGCTATAAAGATTGTTGGGATCAGAGCCATACCATGTGTCTGTTGATGGGTCTACTATCTGGAAGTTTTCATTGCTGACGGTTTGGAATACAGTGCGATAAGTTCCCGCAGTTTTACCGGGTTCAAGTTTGCGGTATAACTTTCCCCACCATGAGTCGGCACCTTGCATTTCCAGATAAGAGGGATAAGTCGGTTCCACACTTCCTCCTTCCGTCACTTCCACTTTCCATGCTTGCGGGTCGTTCAGGTCAATAATCAATGTACATTCTCCGGCTGCTGGTACGTTTACTGTAATATTTCCGGCAGAAACATTTGTTCCGGTATTGAATGTCAATTCATTAGCAGAACCATTAAAGGCGAAAGGAGTATCTTTGGCTTTCGTATCATCAATGCTGTTATCAGCTCCACTGACACTGGTGTTATCATATAGTTTACCTGTTCCATTCATCTGAATATTGATAGTGCCGGCTCCTGTAGCAGTAAATATACCCTGCCATTGATTCTTGTCACGTTTGTATTCCATTGTAATACCTCCGTCGATGCCACTTACATTGAGTGTTGGCATCCATAAAGCAGTCCATAGTTTTTTGGTGGTATTGACATTCGTATAGTAACAGCCTGATTGACCGGGGAACCACAAATCCCACGTTCCTTCAGCAGCATCAGTTGTCAGGAAGAACGGAGTAGCCGTACTGCCTGATTTGGCTGTGTGCCAAACAGTACCATCGGCTTCCTGTAGATAGAAACCCTCCCAAGAAGTGGCTCCCATAAAGCCGATATAGTTGCCATCCGCATTGGCTGCATACAGATCTTTTCCTGAATCCTTGCCGTCTCCCTTATTGATAATATTGGCAAATCGCATATCAATTTCATAAGGAGTAACCATGACTTTTACCACATTACTGTATACAGGAGCGATGTTACTTCCGTTTCTTCCGGCAAGCCGGAAATAGAGCGGTGCTTCTTCTTCGGGAGTAGCTTTCAACTGATAAGCGACGATATTTAAGGCGGAGACAGAGTACGTCTTTGATACTCCACTTTCGGTCGTTTCCAGAATCTGCCCGGAGAAATCTTCCGTGCGTGAAACCTGTACGGAAGTTTGTACACCGCTGGTAGGCTGGTATCTTGAATCGCTCACTTGCAGCGTCTGGTCAGTCCAGGCAAGCGACAAAGCATAAAACTTAGCTGTCTCCTTTGTCAGTACGACAGAACTGGCAGAAGCTATCAATTCGTTCTCTTCCGGGCTGGAGAGAAAATAGGTATCCCCATCTTTCTCGCAAGCACCTAGTAATAGGAGAGCGGAAAGTAAAGTGAATAGATTATTTAGTTTTTTCATATCGTTGTTCCGTATTAATATGATTAATAGTTTTCATTGTATAAGTTTGGATTGGCCGTCAGTTCGGTAGCAGGTATCGGATAGATATTGTATTTGCTCTCTACTGCCTTACCGTCTTTTACGCCACCTTTCCATTGCCATACATAGCTGTTGGTTGTAAATTGATTGAAGCGGATCAAGTCCGTGCGGCGATACCCCTCCCAATACAGTTCACGGGCACGTTCGTTGATGATAAACAGTTCGTTGATTTCAGACTCGCTTTTGTTATGAGTGTTGTCGCCGAAAGCACGTTCCTGTAGCTCATTGATATAAGGCAGTACATTTGCCAGAGTTGCTTCCGTTCCTCCACGTACCACAGCTTCTGCCATCATTAAATATACATCGGCCAGACGGAATAGGGGATAATCAGTATTTACACCACCGTCTGCGGTGTTGGAAGCAGTCTGTCCGGCATCAGTCAGGTTAGTCCATTTTTCTACGAAATAGCCATTGCTTTGGTCATCTATCTTTTCCAGGTCCCGGGTTTGTCCGTCGGTAAAGAACATATATCGCTGGTCGGCTTCTTCGTTACCTGAGAAAAGTTGAGGAATTTCTCCGCGTACACGGAACATACCCCATCCTGATTTTACACCGTAATCTTCCGGTATCTGTTTTTCGGACGTGTTGCTCACTGCGCCACAAACAATGTAAGTGGATGATCCCCATGACACGAGATTGGTTGCGTCTACCGGGAGGGTGAAGATTATTTCGTTCGTACGTTTGTCATTGTCGGCATTAAACAGCTTGTAATAATCGCTTTCCAGTTGATAACCTTGTTCGATAACCTTTTTACAGGCTTTGATACATTCGTTGTATTTGGAAGTCTGGGTATAAACTTCCGCATTCAGATATAATTTGGCAAGTAATGTATATGCAGCTCCTTGGGAAGCGCGTCCGTAAGGACAGTTCGCTTTATTTAGCATTTCATCTTTAATGGCATTCAGTTCACTTTCAATATAATCGAGAATCTGCTGGGCTGTATAGCGGGGAGGCAGATATCCGACTAGCGGGTCATTTTCCGTCACAAACGGGATATTGCGGAACAGATCGAGTGCGTGATAGTAGAATAAGGCACGCATGAAACGGGCTTCGGCACGATAAATGCGAATTTCAGTCTGCTCCTGGTCCGTGAACTGTGCTATCTTTTCATCGGTGGCATTGCGGAGAAACTCATTACATAAAGCAATGTTGTAATAGATACGGTAATACATATCCGATACCCAAGGGTCGTTAGCGTCCCAACTCAAATACGTCAGTCCCGTCACGTTGTCACCGGACAGCCAGGTAGAAGCCACTTCATCCGTTCCACATTCCTGCAAGTTGAAGAAACAGCGCATATAATCCTGTCCGCTGTTACTACTCAAATCGTTGTCACCATTCTTTTCCTGTCCGGTGGTCACCATGGTTGCATAGATTTTTCCCAGAACGGCTTTATAGTTTGCAGCACTGGTATATATGGTAGAAGATGTTTCTTCTTCGTGTGGAGATTGGTCCAAGTCGCCTATGCAGGAACTCATCAGGAGTGCGCTGCAAAAATAAAGGGCTGTATAAAATATCTTTTTTTTTTTTTTTGTTTTTAGTAATTAGAAGTTAATACTTATGTTGTGAGAGAAAGTATGTGGGCGTGGATAAAACGAATTGTCAAAACTGTTTGTATCTTCCGGGTTAACGACGCTGTATTTGGTGATACAGAATACATTTTGCACCATGGCACTCACATTCAGACTGCATCCTTTATAAATAGTGCCGAAGTTGTAACCCAATGAGAGATTATCCATTTTCAGGAAAGAAGCATTCTCTACATAGTAGTCAGAGAGGTATTGACGTGTCTGGAATCCTGTTTTCAGGTAGGTTGATGACAGGTTGTTCAGCTGGTAAGAGTTGTAGCTGACAGTTTCCCAGGCACCGCTGTTCATAGCCATCGCGTTATAGACATAGTTTCCGATATTGGCACGCAGGCTGGTGCTCAATGTCCACTTCTTGTAACGCAATGAGGTACTGAAACCGAGGATATAGTCGGGAGCTGGAGAGTGGTAGCGGTACAAGTCGTTCGAGTTGATTTGTCCGTCCCCGTCGAGGTCTACGTAAGCTCCCTCTACCGGTTTGCCGGTTTTTTCATCATACAGTTGGTGGTAAACGTAGAACATATAAGGAGCATATCCCTCGCTCAATGTCTGTACCTGATAACTGTCGATATATGGACCTACGGAAGTATTGGTGGCAGGCGTACCGGCTGTCAGTGATAAGTTTTTCACTTTCATCTTCTGCCATGTCATGTTGAAACTCAAATCCCAGTTCCAGTCCTTGGTCTGTATGGGCGTTGCGTTCAGACTGAATTCCACACCCTGACTGTCTACATTTCCGACATTGGTCGTGATGTTACGATCGAATGTAGTACCGGCAGCAGCAGGTACGGTGGCAATCAGGTCTTTGGTCTGACGGGTGTAGTAGTCGAAACTACCGGTGATGCGGTCTTTGAGAAAACCGAAGTCAAAACCCACATTCCATGAAGTGGTTGTTTCCCATTTCAGGTTGGGTACATACGCTTTGGGGCGGTAAGTAGGAGTCGGAGTACCACCGATAAGAGAGCCTGCACCACTTTGACTGATCGTATAGATAGGGAGGTAGTTGTAGTTACCTATACCGTCTTGCTGCCCGGTGACACCATAACTGGCACGCACTTTCAGCGTACTGATGACTTTATTGTCTTTCAGGAATGATTCTTCTGTTACTCTCCATCCTAATGCTACTGACGGGAACGTACCCCAACGTACATTTTTAGCGAAGCGCGAAGTGGCATCGCGACGTACAGTAGTAGTCAGCATATAGCGGGAGTTGAACGAGTAGTTCAAACGGCCATAATAAGAGAGTAATACATGGCGTTCGTCAGAGGCTTTCGATGTTTTCTGTATTTCTCCCAACGTGTTCATTTCGCTGTAAAGCGGAGTCGTGGATTTCCAGTACTGATAATCGTAACCGGCTGTAACATCAAAACTACTTTTAATGGATTCCACCAATTTGTTGTAGTTGGCATACAGAGTCAACAAACGGTTTTCTTTTTTCTGTGGGCCATAGCTGTAATCCAAACCGGAAGTGGTGTAATTCTGTGCAGCTTCTGCCGGAACATATACACTTCCTTTACCTTGTGCATAGTCATAACCTAACGTAGCATGCAATTTCAAATCGGGGAAAAAGTGAAGACGATAGTCTGCATCAATGTTTCCGATAAAACGTTTTACTGTACTTTGTGAGTCATTCATATTGAGAAGTCCCACCGGATTCATGACTGCTCCGTTCACGGGAGCACCGGTGTTGTCAATCGCTTCCGTATATCCGCCGAATGTGTCTAGACCCGAATATACTGGAATGGTAGGATTCATGGTCGAAGCAGCCCAAATGGCACTTGTATTGGCAAATGTGTTCTTATTGATAGAACCTTTAGCATTGATATTCAGTTTTAAGTGGTCTTTAAAGAAAGACGGATTCAGTGTGATGCTTCCGGTGTAACGCTCCGCGTTGTCAGTACGTAATAAACCACTCTGGTTGTAGTAACCGATAGATGCACGGAAAGGTAAGTTTTTGGTAATCTTTCCAGCAACACTTAGATTATTGTCCGTACCGAATGCATTCTGATAGATTTCATCGTTCCAATCCGTGTGTGCCGTGCCGAGTAACGCCCGTTGCGCATCGGTTCCTTTGCTTTGGATGGTATTGACAAATTCATCGTAGTTCAACATATCTGCCAATTTGGTGCGGGTTTGTACAGAGTTGGTCGTACTGAAAGTAAATTTCAGTTTATCCGAACTTCCTTTCTTGGTAGTAATCAGAATAACCCCGTTGGATGCACGCGAACCGTAAATGGCAGTCGAAGAAGCATCTTTCAGAATGGTCATACTTTCAATATCGTTCGGGTTGATGAGGCTAAGGAAGTTTCCGTCATTACCACTGATGCCTCCCTGTTCCAAAGGAACACCGTCCAGTACGATCAAAGGGTCATTACTAGCGTTCAGTGAAGCACCACCACGCACACGGATCGTGCTTCCCGCAGTGGGAGAACCACTGTTGGACATGATTTGCACACCGGAAATCTTACCATTAATCAGTTGCTCGGGAGAGCTGACCAATCCCATGTTGAAGTCCTTGCTGCTGACGTTAGTTACCGAACCTGTCAGGTCACTTTTACGCTGCGTACCATAGCCGATTACTACAACGTCGCTCAATACCTGTGAATCACTTTTCAACTGAACATTCAAAGTAGTACTGTTGGCAGGAACAGGTACTACCTTTGTTTCATATCCTACATAAGAGAATTGCAACTCTTTGCTGCCCTGTGGCACATTGAGTGTATAATTACCGTCGAAATCGGTCACTGTTCCGGTAGAAGTACCGACAATGAGGATACTTACTCCGATCATCGGTTCCTTGTTCTCGTCAATCACTTGTCCGATGATTTTCTTGCCTCCTTGTTGGGCGAAGGCAGGAATGATGCCTCCTAAAAAGGCTGTACACAACATAAGTAGTACAGTCAGATGGCGTAGATTTAAGATATTCCTGTTCATAATTACTGTGTTATTGATAATAGATTTATTTTTACTTTTTATTTAAAAATCAGCGGCTTTTCTCTTTCTGTCCCTTCCGTTTGCTACCCCCTTTCAGAAGGCTTCAGACGTGGTTCAGACGAAAGATTTGTTCCTCACCGAGGAAGACCTTGTTCCTCACCGATGAACGACCCTTTCCTCACCGAGGAACAAAGGCTTCGACAACGGGGAACTTTAAGAACGATTATTCCAGCCAGATATTTCCTAGTTCAATTTCAACTAACTCTTTCTTGTTTCCTGACATTGACAGCTCCAGCTTCTCAATCTTTTCCGGTAGAAAAGCGATTTCCGTTTCCGGATGGAAATACTGTTTCAAGAATGTCGGATAAGCTATCGGCAGCAGTACCGTGTCTGTCTGGCGTAAATCTTTCAACGGTATCCGTATGATTCCCTCCGATGATGGAGCAGGACAAGGGCTTTTATAAGTATATCCGTCTGACGTTACGAAACCGGCACTGAGTCCTTCCGGAAGTGCTTTCGTGCGATTTACCCGGATACAGAGAACGCTACAATCCTTTACTCTTTCTTTTCTTTCTTCAATCAGGTTCTTTACGAACGTGCGGAGGAAATAGTGCGGATTTTCTCCTTTAGGAGTAAACCGGAACCGGAGCAAAGGTTTTTCCACCGGAGAAGAATCAACCAAAGTACGTTGGAGATCATTCCATTCGGGAAGCGTGTATGCTTCTATCCGGCTATCTGCGTCCGTAATAGTCAATAGTGGTATCGCACTATCTGGGGCAACAACACGAGTAGTCCAATAGGCTCCGGAAGTATAATTCCAGTCCAGTGGATTTTCCTTTATTCCCGATGATGAATTCCTGTAACCGGAATTTCCTGTGGGATAAGTGCGAGTGCTGTTGCCCCGGCATACGATGATGTTATACCTGAAACAATCATCCTTTATTTCTGTAGCGGGTATCGTTGCCTGATAGGTATATCCGCCTGTATGTTTCATCTTGATATATGGATTGTGCTCATTCCAAAAAGATATCTTATCGGTGTAGATAATCACAGAATCCGGGAATTCGGTTCCTACCACCTGTGCACTAATCGTCAAATCTTTATTTGCTTCAGTGGTTGCCGATGGAGTATGAACGACTTTATAATCCGTCACACGTGGAGCAGGAGCCACATATTCTCCGATGCGGATGGAATTCCATTGAGAGTCTGCCTGCCAGTTCTGTTTGGGCGTACAGTTTTTACGTTTCAGCAGATAGGTACCCGGACAAAGTCCGCGGATAATCCCGTCTGTCACATCTCCTTTCTGCTGATTTCCTTGATTGAGGGCCGTAAAGGTAAATTCCATCCCTAAATCAGGTATTTGAAGAGCCATGTCCCAAGCACCATAAGCAATGGTAACCACTTCTTTATCGAGTGACGGTTTGGCAAACGGATCGTTCACCACTACCGCGTCCGGCATCACTTCCAGTCTCCAGACTCCCGGTTCGAGGCAATCCATGAAATAAGTACCTGTTCCCTCATAACGAATAATCGGAGAACTGCCACAACCGGCAATGGAAACAAGTTGTGACGCATCTTTGGGCTGGGTGTTGGTATAATTGGAATAATAGAATTTCTTTCCATTATTTAATTCGCTCAAGTCCTCTGTATAACTGACACGAAAACCGTCACCAAATAAAGTGTCCTGTGGATAACTGCCGTATGATTCACCTCTTTTCAGACTGCGTGCAGCTTCGGCGGCTATCTTCATACTGATGGCTTTATGAGGCGTATAGGCAAGATTCAAGAAATGAGTCTGATATTCCGTATTGGCATAAGCGATATCCATCGGATCATACGCAAACTGGGTAATCCATTGAAAACCTGCTGTACGGAAAGTGCGTACCATGGCCGGATACATATAAGAATACATGATATCTGCCGGATCGAACTCATATACCATCCGTGTTTTCTTATCGAATCCTTTCACTTTATCGGAAAAGGGAATATCATAGCGGTCTATATAGGGAAGGAAATTTCCCTGCTGTGTCTGTCCAGATACCAGTCCGATGGGATACCATTGATAAGTAGTTCCCTGAATGGCAGTTTCGTAATAAGCCTCTACTACATATCCGTTGTGGCTTACATTATAGAATACAGGTTTGCGGTTTCCTGTTTTATTGATCGCTTTCAGCATCCGGTTGATATAGGCTTTTACCTCTTTCTTCGTACCGGAATGACAAGGTTCATTATTGATTTCGAACCCAACAATGGAGGGATCGTCTTTATAAGCTAACCCCGTATATGGATTGACGTGCTTCACCAAACCATGAAGATAGGTTTCTTGTGCAGCGATAGCTTCCGGGTGGGAGTGCATATCGCATTTATCATATTTATAGGAGAAGCCGCCCGTCTGTATGTTTCGTTCGGGATATCCGTTCCCGAAGTTGGTCTGCGCGGTAATCACAATATGAATATTGCGTTCTTTGAGTTTGGCAATCAGGTAGTCCATCAAGTCGAGATGCTCGTTTTCGAGGAGATTTCCCTGTCCGTCTGTCAGTTCCACATCCCATAAATGAATACGGTAAGCATTCAGTCCCAGACGGGAGATATGATATACATCTTTGTCTATAGCAGCTTTGCGGTCCAGTTCCAAATATCCAATGGCACGGTAAGCATGGGCGAAAGGCAGCGTATAATTAACACCGAAAAAGGAAGCCTCCCGGCGGGTGTCACTCCAACGCATCACCCCATTTCCATCTATATATATAATAGGTGTAGAGGATGATTTGCCTTGCACTTTGACAAAGGCAGATATCAAACAAATAAAGGTAAGGATCAACAGTCTTTTCATGCTATCAAATTTATCGGTTTATTGACAGCAACAAAAGTAATTTATTGGTCATTTCAATAAAAGCACAGATTGGACATATAAGGATAAAAATAGGACGAAATGCCCCAAAATGCCTCTACAGGTCTTCATTAAGGTACTGGCGTGGCGTTTTTCCGAATTCTGCCTGAAAACATTTGGAGAAGTAAGAGTGATTGGAAAAGCCTACCATGTACATCACTTCGGCAATGGTAAATTTCTTTTGTTGCAACAACATGGCCGCCTTTTTCATCCGGATCGATTTGATGTATTCCACTGGAGACATTCCGGTCAGCTGTTTGATTTTCCGGTAAATCTGCTTATTGCTGATACCGGATAATTCACAAAGTGCATTTACATTCAATTCCGATTCAGAAAGATGGTCCTCAATCAGGCGGATAATGTTCGACAGAAATTTCTCATCTTGAGATTCTGCTTCGATTGGTTTAAGAACAGGCAACGATTCCAACTGCTTTTTCACCTGTGTCGCCGGAATCTCTTCTTTCTCTACGGCGATGACAGGGATATTCAGGCCAATGGAAGTTCCTTTTCCTTCGTTCGAGGTGACTCCGTTGATGTGACCGCCATGAAGTTCCGTATAAGTCTTGACCAGATAAAGTCCGATACCTGTACCTTCCTTATTGCCGGAATGTGGAGACTGGAAAAAGCGCTGGAAGATATATGGAATATCTTGTTGCGGGATTCCGCTTCCTGTATCTGAAACACAGATATCCAACAATCCCGTTTCTTCACGATAGAAAAGAGACAGACGGACGCTTCCGCCATCCGGGGTGAATTTGACGGCATTTGAAAGCAGATTATCTAAAATCACTCCAAGTTTGATGGCATCCATATCAGCATAAATCTTGGCTTTATTCGTCTCGAAATGGAATGTGATCTGTTTGTTTTCCTCATAGACAGAAAACAGGCTACGGCTGAATGACACAAGTTCGATGCGCGACAAAATCAGCAGCGAATCTTTATTATCCTCTATCCGGTTGAAGTTTAATACCTGATGAATCAATGAGTTTATTTTCATTGCATTACGCTGTACCTCCTCCAGTGTCTGTTTCTCATGCACTTCTTCTGCAACGGGGAGCAATTGACTGACAGGAGCGATAATCCGGCTAAGCGGTGTCTTTAATTCATTAGACAAATTGGTAAAGAAAGCCATTTTCTGGCGTGATTGTTCCAGAATCTTCTCTTTTTCCATCCGTTCCATTTTTAGACGGTTCTTGACACGGAAAAAGTTGATAACCCAGGCAATGAGGCTCAAGAATAAAAGAATGTAGATTATCTTTGCCCAAAGTGTGTAATACCATGGAGGGAGAATTTTAATATTCAGGATATATGGATGCTCGGAAGGAGAACCGCTCTTTTCTACTTTGCTGATTACCAGCAGATAATCCCCATAACCCAGATTACTGTACGTAATGCGATTCGTGTTGGATTGCAGGAAATTCCATTCTTTGTCCATACCTTCCAGCCGGTAGACGAATTCATGTTTTTCTTCCAGCGAGTAGGGGAGGTCTGAAAGTTCGAAAGCCAGGTTGTTCTGGTCGTATTTTAGTTCGATAGCATCGGTATAACGGATGTTGGGAATATTCTCTCCAGTATGCGGAGACATCAGTTGATTGTTGATATATAAGGCAGTCAGTAAAATGGAGTGTTCCGGCTGACTCATGGCTTGTATTTCGGGACGGGATATGCCGAACCCGTCTGCACCTCCCAGATAGATATTTCCATCTTCCGGATCAAACATTAGACTGGTGAAACGTTTATCCGTCAGGCTTTGCTGGCGGGCATCCATTGTTCTCCGGTCGATGATCCAAAGTCCGTTAGTGGTGGAAACCCAGATATGTTCTTTTACAGAGGTCATAGACAGAATCTCGTTATTGCTGAAATTGCCGAAAGAGATACTTTGCTGACTCGAGTCTTTGGGATTGATACGCATCACCCCTCCGTGAAATCCTACCCAAAGCATGCCGTCTTCATCCCGTAAAAGGTAGTTCGGGCTCTTCTCGCCACTTAATTCATCGGCAAACAGCTTTGTCACTTGTCGCGTACGGGCATTGATTTTGTCTATTCCTTTGCTGTTGTATAACAATACCCATACATTACCTTCCGCATCAGGGACAATCTGATTAATGAACATCCCCGACAGCCCATTATGAATGGAATAATTTTGATCGGCCACATACGATTTTCCGGCAGATTGTATCAGTTTATGTTTGTCCACAACAAAGATACCTCCGAGACAGGTGGCGATCCAAAGCTTCCCGTCAGTATCTTCAAACAGGTAATAAGCCCAGTTGGTATTATAAGTTCCTGTACTGTCTACGATGTTGTAGTGTACAAATTGATGGGTATTATAGTCATAGCGGTTGATACTTCCGTCTGTGGCTATCCATAACTGCTGTTCTCTATCCTCGTAGATGTGTCGTATCCGGTTGTGGGATAACGGATGGTTTTTATCCCCCATTCTATACCAGATAGCATCGTGTTTATTGCCTGCAGGATGGGTGAACCGGATCACTCCGTTTGTACCTCCGAACCAATAGAATCCTTTGGAATCCCGGAACAGGGAATAGAACTGATTTCCGTCTCCTGTGCCTGTGATTTGAGAAATCGGTACAAATTGCAGCGCACTGTTATAGCGTGATAGGGAAATGCCATAATCTGTTCCCAGCCAGATATTATGTTCCTGATCCGAGAATATGTTCCAGATAATATTGTTGGTTAGTGACTGGATATTGCGTGAATCGTGAATGATATGCTGCAAAGGTTCTTTGTCATTCTGGTACACATAAAGCCCGTTGTCTGTACCTGCCAGCAAATTTTCATCTCCGTCCAGTGCCAGTGATTTGATGGAGTTGTTATGAAATACCTCTATCGCCTTCATCTCTCCTATAGTGGGATTGTATTGGAAGAGATAACCTTCCATCCCGATCCAGATACATTGTCGGGTGGTGTCTTCCAACAGAGAATTGACAAACAAATTGCTGCCTCCCCGGTTAACGGGCAAAAGGATGTTTTCAAATTTTCCACTTGCCTGCACATAGCGGCATAATCCGTTGTAAGTACCTATATAAATTTGATTATCTTTTGTATGAATGATGGAATAGATGGTGTTATGAGGCAATCCGGTCTGTTTGCTGTCGAAATGATTCAGTTGACGGCTTTTTAACTGATAAGTATATAATCCGTTCAACGAACCTATCCACAATGTATCTCCCTGGAGTACCATGGTACGGACATCCGTTGGAAAATCAGTATCCGGTTGCTCATATTTGTCTGTTCGATAGTTATAAACAAGAATCCCGTTATCTGTTCCCAGATATAAATAAGTGTTATCTGCTATAATACCGCAGTAGATACGTGTGTTAGTACGTTCTCCATACGTGAAATGCTGTTGTGTGGAATAACCGTCATAACTGAATAACCCCTTGTTGGAACCCACCCATATCAGTCCCTCGCTATCTTGCAGGAAGCAACTAATCACCGAAGCTTCGGCCCCGAGATAGATGTTGTCGAATTGCTGATAATTTACTTTTTGCCCATACACATTGCCACTGCTACAGTAGGCAAGGATGAGAAAAAGAATTGTTGTAATTCGTTCGCGCATGGTGTTAGGTTTGCAGGTTTTTAAATCTGTAATTGTTGTAAAAGTATTCCTTCTTTCCTGCAAATGTAGGAAAAATGTCGGTTACACTTGTAAATATCCCGCTCTTTTTGTTCCTTTGCTATCTATTTATAAACAGAAAACTTACGTATGAGAAAACTAATTTATTGGCTTTTATTGCCGTTGGCAGTGGCTGTGAGTGCATGTGGCGGTAAAAAAGGATCTTCAGATAATACGTCGACATTGGCGATGATAGACAGTGTGGATGCTCACGGATTGCAGCGTATGCAGACGTCTAAGAGCGAAACCGACTTTAAATTTAAGGGGAAAGATTATCATTCCCTCGTTTCGCGTACTCCGGATGAAAATCTGCCCCATGTGACAAACGAGCTGGGAGATACCTATGTCGACAATAAAATAGTGTTGCACCTGACTCGTGGTAATGAAACCGTGTTGAACAAGACCTTTACCAAGAATGATTTTTCATCGGTAGTCGATGCGAACTTCCTATCTAAGTCTATATTGGAAGGTATTGTATATGACAAGACTACTCCGCAGGGAATTGTGTATGCAGCGAGTGTTTGTTATCCGCAGACAGATTTGTATATGCCGCTTTCCATAACGATTACCGCTGATGGAAAAATGAGTATACAGAAAGTGGATATGCTTGAAGAAGATTATGACGATGAAGCACCTAATTAAGCTTGTAGGCGGGTGTTGACAGTAAAATTACACAAATGTGAAAACATTTGAGACAAAAGAAAGGCAGCCGATGAGGTTGCCTTTCGTATTTTTGCACCGTCAACGAACTTAATACCAAATAGAATGAAGAAAAACATTTTTGCTATCTGTGTGGTAGCAGTAGGATGTACGGCACTGACCGCTCAAACCCAAGATACACAAACGTTGGTTCCGCTTACGGAACGGGTAAACGTGCAGGCGGATTCGGCACGCGTCAATCAAATTATAGACGATTGCTGGGTAGCAGTAGGGACTAAAAAGCCTCATGCAATTCAACGCGACTTCACACGTATGTTCAACGGTAAGCCTTCCTATCGTTTTGAATTGAAGGAAGATGATAACACCCTGTCAGGATATGCCAAAGGGGAAACAAAAGGGCGTGCGGAATTTTCTTATTGTTATGCAACTTCCGATGATTTCAAAGGCCTGCCTGCCGATGTTTATCAGAAAGCACAGATTACCAAAACTGTATATCATCATGGGAAAGGTATTTGTCCGCAAGGAGCTTCCCGCGACTATGAGTTTGCCGTATATATTCCTTCTTCATTGGGTAGCGATGTCTCGACAATTTTTGCCCAATGGCATGGGATGCCGGATCGTACATTGGTACAAACTCCACAGGGAGAAGTGAAGAAACTTACGATTGACGAGTTCGTTGAACTGGAAAAGACTACAATCTTTAAAAAGAATGAAGGGCACGAGAAAGTAGCCAAGCTGGATAAACAAGGTAATCCGGTGAAAGACAAACAAGGAAATCCTGTATATCAGGCCGGAAAGGCCAACGGATGGCTCGTGGAACAAGGAGGCTATCCTCCATTGGCGTTCGGGTTCTCCGGCGGATGGTTCTATATCAAAGCAAATTCCGACCGTAAGTGGCTGACGGATAAAGACGACCGTTGCAACGCAAATCCCGAAAAAACACCGATCATGAAACCTGTAACATCAGACTATAAAGCATCGACCATTGCTTACAAAATGCCTTATGCCGATTTTCCGAAAGACTGCTGGATTACATTCCGCATTCATATTGACTGGACAGTCTATGGCAAAGAGGCGGAAACGATTGTAAAACCGGGTATGCTCGATGTGCAGATGGACTATCAGGAAAAGGGGAAAAAGGTTAGTAAACACATTGTAGACAATGAAAAAATCATGATTGGACGTAACGACGATGATGGTTATTACTTCAAGTTCGGTATTTACCGTGTAGGTAATAGCACTAAGCCGGTATGTTACAATTTGGCAAACTATTCAGAAAGGTAATTAGTCAGAAGGTAAAAAGAGAGTGATATCCGGATGTTCTTTTTGTGAGCATCCGGATATTTTTTTAGTTCTTTTACCGTTTATTTGTCAGCGCAGCAATGATAGTGATACCATTTTTACTGTCATAATTTGCTGATTGTAATAAAGTTAAAAATGATAAAAAATAGGACTGCATCTAGTAAGTACGTGTCAGGTATGCAAAAAGATTTGTTTTTTTGCCGCTTGCCAAATGGCATATATAAAATAACTAGTGATGCAAATGATGAACAAAAATGGGTTTAGCCGATGTGCAGAGTTCTACATCGGTCGTTTGCGAAAGGAAGGAAGGCATTCTACAGCGCATGTCTATAAGAATGCTATCTTCTCTTTTAGCAAATTTTGTGGCACGTCCAATGTGTCGTTCAGACAGGTCACCCGCGAGCGTTTACGACGTTACGGGCAGTATCTTTATGAGTGTGGCTTGAAGCCTAATACGATTTCTACGTATATGCGTATGCTTCGTTGTATTTATAATCGAGGAGTGGAAGCAGGTAGTGCACCTTACGTACCCCGATTGTTTCATGATGTTTATACGGGAGTGGATGTTCGCCAAAAGAAAGCTTTGCCTATCGGTGAATTACGTAGACTTCTGTATGAGGATCCCAAATCGGAGCGTTTGCGTCGAACACAGGCTATTGCTGCCCTGATGTTTCAATTCTGTGGAATGTCATTCGCGGATTTAGCTCATCTGGAGAAATCAGCTTTAGATCAGAATGTGTTACGGTATAACCGTATCAAGACTAAAACTCCGATGAGTGTGGAAATACTTGATACTGCAAAGGAAATGATCAACCGGCTTCGTAGTAACCAGGATTCTCATCCGGATTCTCCAGATTATCTGTTTGATATTCTTAGCAGTGATAAGAAACGGACGGATGAAAGGGCTTATCGGGAATACCAGTCTGCCCTCCGTCGATTCAACAACCGTTTAAAGGACTTAGCGAGAGCTTTACGTTTGAAGTCTCCTGTTACTTCTTACACACTTCGCCATTCTTGGGCAACGACAGCGAAGTATCGGGGAGTATCGATTGAAATGATTAGTGAATCATTGGGACACAAATCTATAAAAACCACACAAATCTATTTGAAAGGCTTCGGACTTAAAGAACGTACGGAGGTAAATAAAGGGAATTTATCTTACGTGAGAAACTGTTGTGTAGACAGATGGTAGATATATAAAATATTGATAATCAGAAGTAAAATATGTGTGTTACTTCTTAGGTAACAGAACTTAAATTTGACGCAAAGATAGACAAAAACACGAATAGTAAGCAAATATTCTTCCACTTTTTTTCGTTTTATCTGAAACATAGAGCAAAAAACTATCTGAACATGAAATAATCTTATTTCCATGCTCTATACTTTTTCATTGCCTAATTCAATAGTTTTCTTATTGAATATTAGGCTTTTCCATTTTCTACGCCTTTGTCATGTATGTGATTTCTATTTTCACTGTAGTATGCGTTTCGTGTATGTATTGTCTGTTACCTAAGAAGTAACGGATGAACATGGGGTAAAAAAATATGATTTTAACGAAACCGAAATCAGTAAATGCCGGGCCTAGTAGTGGGACAGGGGAAGGCGTAGCACACTCAAAACGCTGGTATGTAGCACTCGTTCGAATGCATCACGAGAAGAAAGTTGCCGAGCGTTTATCTAAGATGGGAATTGATTCTTTTGTTCCTGTTCAGCAGGAAATTCATCAATGGAGTGACCGTCGTAAGATGGTTGAATCTGTTCTTCTTCCAATGATGGTATTTGTTCATGCTGATCCATCTGAACGTAAAGAAGTTCTAAGCTTTTCTACAGTGAGCCGTTATATGGTGATGCGTGGAGAAAGTACTCCAGCAGTGATTCCTGATGAACAGATGGCTCGTTTCCGTTTTATGCTTGATTATTCAGAAGAAGCTATTTGTATGAATGATACTCCACTAGCGCGTGGTGAGAAAGTTCGTGTCATAAAAGGTCCTTTGAGTGGACTTGTTGGCGAACTTGTGACTGTAGGCGGGAAGAGTAAGATTGCCGTTCGTTTAAATATGCTTGGCTGTGCTTGTGTAGATATGCCAATCGGTTATGTAGAACCCACAAAGATCACCAATGACAACACGAAGAAAATTTAACGTATTTCTATTCATTCTGTTGCTGGGAGTTTTTTCTCCTTTAATGGCTCAAAATATGAGCGACTCCCAAGTTCTTGAATATGTCAAGGATGGCATCCGCCAGGGTAAAGAACAGAAACAACTAGCTTCTGAACTGGCACGTAGAGGTGTGACCAAAGAACAGGCAACTCGTGTGAAGCAACTCTATGAGCAGCAAAACAATGTCAATGCTTCCAATGCAACGGGTACCGACATCAATGAATCACGCCTTCGTGAGGAAATGAAAGAAAACACTTCCGATATGCTGGAAGACCACCCGAGCACTCAAGACCTCGCACTTGGGAACCAGGTTTTCGGACGAAATATTTTCAACACCCGTAACCTTACTTTTGAACCCAGTGTCAATATCGCCACCCCCTTGAACTATCGTCTGGGTCCCGGTGATGAAGTGATTATCGATATCTGGGGAGCCAGCCAGAACACTATCCGCCAACAGATTTCTCCTGACGGCACGATCAACATTCAGAAAATAGGTCCTGTCAACCTGAACGGACTAACTATTGCTGAAGCCAATGACTATCTCAAAAAAACATTAAACAAGATATATAATGGTCTTAATAATGCGAATGATCCCACCTCTGACATCCGTCTGACTTTGGGCAGCATACGTACTATCCAGATCAATGTAATGGGTGAGGTTGTCCAACCGGGCACTTACTCCCTCTCTTCTTTTGCCACAGTCTTTCATGCACTTTACCGTGCGGGTGGAGTCAGTGACATAGGAAGCCTTCGCAATGTGCAGCTGGTACGTAACGGCAAAAATATCGCCACGATCGACGTCTACCAATTTATCATGAAAGGAAACATTCAGGATGACATTCGTCTTCAGGAAGGCGATGTAGTAATAGTCCCTGCCTATGACGTATTGGTTAAGATCGACGGAAAAGTGAAACGCCCGATGCGTTTCGAAATGAAAAAGGATGAAAGTCTATCCACTCTTATCAGCTATGCCGGTGGCTTTGAAGCCGACGCCTACACCCGTTCCTTGCGTGTCGTACGTCAGAACGGACAGGAATATGAAGTAAACACAGTCAAAGACCTTGACTATAGTGTCTATAAAATGCGAAACGGTGATGTTGTGACCGCCGAAGCCATCCTTAATCGTTTCATCAATAAACTTGAAATCCGTGGAGCCGTTTATCGTCCCGGCATCTACCAGTTGAATGGAAAACTGAATACAGTCCGTGAACTGGTAAACGAAGCCCAAGGTCTGACCGGTGATGCCTTCTTGAACCGTGCCGTTCTCTACCGCCAGCGTGAGGACTTGACTACCGAAGTTGTTCCAGTAGACATTAAAGCTATCATGGACGGTACTTCCCAAAACATCATTCTGATGAAAAACGATATCCTTTATATTCCTAGTATTCATGACCTGGAAGACAGGGGCAACGTCGTAATCCATGGTGAAGTAGCCAAACCTGATTCTTATCCTTATGCGGATAACATGACCCTTGAAGACTTGATCATTCAGGCAGGTGGATTGCGTGAAGCCGCTTCTGTGGTTCGTGTAGATGTATCCCGTAGAATTAAGAATCCTCGTAGTACAGTAGATAACGATACTATCGGCCAGATATATACATTCTCCCTAAAAGAAGGTTTTATTGTAGATGGAACTCCCGGCTTTGTCCTTCAACCTTATGATGAAGTTTATGTACGTCGTAGTCCAGGGTATCAGGCTCAACAGAATGTGGTTGTTGAAGGTGAAATTCTGTTCGGAGGCTCTTATGCAATGACCAGTCGTGAAGAACGTCTTTCGGACTTGATCAATAAAGCTGGAGGTGCAACGAATTATGCCTACTTACGTGGTGCCAAATTGACTCGTGTGGCCAATGCAAGTGAAAAGAAACGCATGAGTGATGTGATCCGTTTGATGAGCAGACAGTTGGGTGAGGCTATGATGGACTCTTTAGGTGTTCGTGTGGAAGATACCTTTAGTGTTGGTATTGACTTGGAAAAGGCATTGGCTAATCCTGGAAGTACAGCAGATATTGTCTTGCGTGAAGGTGATGTGATTTCTATTCCGAAAAACAATAATACGGTTACAATTAATGGTGCCGTAATGGTTCCGAATACAGTTTCATATATAGAGGGTGAGAATATAGATTATTATCTGAATCAAGCCGGTGGTTATTCTGAAAATGCAAAGAAGAGTAAGAAATTTATAGTTTATATGAACGGCCAGGTAACTAAAGTGAAAGGTAGTGGCAAGAAACAGATTGAGCCTGGGTGTGAGATAATTGTGCCTAGTAAAGCTAAGAAGAAAACTAATATGGGTAATATTCTAGGTTATGCTACTACCTTCAGTACTTTGGGAATGATGGTTGCTTCTATTGCTAACTTAATAAAGAAATAACGAATACCTCTTATGGCTACTCTGATAGAACAAGAATCTGAAAAGGAAACAAAACGGAAGCAAGCGACTCCTGACAATGAAGAGATTGAAATCGACTTGATGGACTTTCTTCGTAAGATTATAGCTATCCGTAAGAAAATCTATAAAGCTGCCGGCATTGGTCTGCTAATTGGTATTATCGTTACAATCAGCATTCCCAAACAGTATACGGTTGAAGTAACTCTTTCTCCGGAAATGGGTAATAATAAAGGTGGTGGCTTATCTGGTTTGGCTGCTTCTTTTTTGGGAAGCGGGATGACTGTGGGTGATGGCACTGATGCCTTGAATGCTTCTTTATCTGCTGACATTGTATCTTCTACTCCTTTCTTATTGGAACTTTCTACCATGGAAATATCGGTAGCAAAAAATGAAGTTATGACATTGAATACTTATTTAGATGAAGAGTCTTCTCCCTGTTGGAGTTATGTAATAGGATTTCCGGGTATGGTAATTGGTGAGGTAAAGCTTTTGTTTGCCGAAAAGGATGAGTCCATATCTTCTGGTAAAACAAATCAGGGCGCAATTGAACTTTCAAAGAAGGAATCGAAGAAAATAGAAACTTTGAAGAAAATGATAACTGCTACTGTGGATAAGAAAACCTCGATGACTTCCGTTACTGCAACTTTTCAAAATCCTAAGGTAGCTGCAATCATAGCCGATTCTGTAGTGAAGAAATTACAGGAATATATTATAGACTATCGTACTTTCAAGGCAAAAGAGGATTGCCTTTATTTGGAGAAGCTTTTCAAGGAACGCCGGCAGGAATATTATGCCGCTCAGAAGAAATATGCCGATTATCTGGATTCTCATGATAATATAATTTTGCAGAGTGTCCGTGCCGAACAGGAACGTTTGCAGAATGATATGAATCTTGCTTATCAGGTATACAGCCAAGTGGCGAGTCAGCTTCAGGTTGCCAGAGCCAAAGTTCAGGAAGAAAAACCTGTATTTGCAGTGGTGGAACCAGCTGTGGTACCATTGGAACCTTCGGGGACCAGTAGAAAAATATATGTTCTGGCATTTGTCTTCTTGTCTGTTTGTATTGTTATATTCTGGAACTTATTCGGAAAAGATTTCCTGAATAAGTTTAAAGAAATCCGTGCTTAATATATACAATTAGTGAAGTGTTATGGCGTCAGCTAACCAGATAAATAAAGTTGTGGAGTTTATTGCAGTATTGGGAGATCTGATCATTTTGAACTTGTGCCTGTTTGGCCTCCTTCTCTTCTGGAAAAGTGCGTTTATGTATTTGCCTTTTTCCTGTACTGCTTCTTTGATGATGACTTCGCTTAGTCTCTGTTACATAGCCTGTTCGGCATCTCGTGGAAGAGCCTGGAATAGCAGAGAAATTCGTGCCGACCAGCTTGTGTTACGTGTTTTGAAGAATATCATAACCTTTTCGGTCTTTTGGGTTTGTATCATGGCTTTTAGTGGAATATCCATAATCTCTCCACTCTTTTTTTTTGTTTATTTTTTCATACTCTTTGTTATTCTAAGCATCTATCGTATCATAATTCGTCATTTGCTGATTAGTTATTGTGCGAAGGGTAAACACAAACGCTATGCTGTTTTTATAGGCGGAGGTAATAATATGCAGATGTTATATGAGGAAATGGAGAGTTCTTTGGCATCTATTTATGAAGTCGTAGGTTATTTTGATATTAAACCTAATGATGTTTTTTCCTCCCAATGTTCTTATTGTGGTAGTCCTGATGGTTTCTCTGAATTTATGTCCGGACACACAGGAATCAAGCATGTTTTTTGTTCTTTGTCAATGGAGGAGGGACGCTATAATTTTTCTATAATGAATTATTGTGAGAACCATTTGCTTTATTTTCATGGCGTTCCTAATATATGTAAGGGGTTTCCTAGACGTATTTGGCATAGCGTAGTGGGTAATATGCCAATTTTGAATTTGCGGTATGAACCGCTTAGCAAAATGGAGAATCGTTTATTAAAACGGATTTTCGATATAGTATTATCAGGGCTTTTTTTAGTTACTATTTTCCCGTTTATTTATCTTATTGTGGGAATTATCATAAAGTTGACTTCTCCCGGTCCTATATTCTTTACACAAATGCGAACCGGTTTGAATGGCAGGGAATTCAAATGCTATAAATTTCGTTCCATGCTGGTGAATGAAGAGGCGGATTGCAAGCAGGCAACAGCAGATGATCCTCGAAAGACCCGATTTGGAGATTTTCTTCGCCGTTCTAATATTGATGAGCTTCCACAATTTATTAATGTATTCAAAGGTGAAATGTCGTTAGTAGGTCCTCGTCCCCACATGTTGGCTCATACAGAGGTCTACACACAATTGATTGATAAGTATATGGTACGCCATTTTATTAAACCCGGGATAACGGGTTGGGCACAAACGAACGGATTCCGTGGTGAAACTAAAGAACTGTCACAAATGGAAGGTCGTGTGAAGGCTGACATATGGTATATGGAGCATTGGACAATATTACTTGATTTATATATCATTTATAAGACTATAGCTAATGTACTTGTAGGAGAAAAAAATGCATATTGAGTACATCGTTTATTGTTAGATATAGTCTGTTTACTGTTTTTTTGAATGAGTGTTTTAAATATCTAGATATAAAAAATAAAAAAATGTATAAGGATGAAGGCAGTCATATTAGCAGGTGGTTTCGGTACTCGTTTGAGTGAAGCTACCAATCTTATTCCTAAACCTATGGTTGAGATAGGAGGAAAGCCAATTCTTTGGCATATAATGAAAACATATAGTCATTACGGTATCAATGAGTTTATAATATGTTGTGGATATAAACAATATGTGATTAAAGAATACTTTGCTAATTATTTTCGACACAACAGTGATATGACTGTTGATTTATCGAATAATACAACTACTATTCTTGACAATCATTCGGAGAATTGGAAAGTAACGATGGTGGATACTGGTCTGAATACCCAAACAGGTGGGCGTATCAAACGTATTCAGAAATATGTAGGCAATGAACGTTTCCTGCTGACTTATGGTGATGGAGTCGCTGATCTGAATATCACCAATACGATTGATTCGCATTGTCAGTCCGGTTGTATATTGTCGCTGACTGCTTATAAACCAGGTGGTAAGTTTGGTGCTCTCCAGATCGATTTGGATACGAATAAAGTTCTTTCTTTTCAGGAGAAGCCTGATGGTGATCGCAACTGGATCAATGCCGGTTATTTCATTTGTGAACCGGAGGTATTCGATTATATTCCCGACAATGATGATACCGTCATATTTGAACGCTCTCCTTTAGAGAGTATTGCACAGGCAGGCAAAATGCATGCATTTCGCCATATTGGTTTTTGGAAGCCTATGGATACACTACGCGATAATGTAGAATTAAATGAAATGTGGAATAATGGAGAAGCTCCATGGAAAGTTTGGTAACAAAGAACAAAAAGAATAATTTTTAATATTAATATTTTTATGTCTAAACAAGAAGAACTAAAGAAGCAGATTTTAGAGTTAACTGCACAATATTATGCAGAAGTGCATGATCCGGCAAAGAAAGAGTTTGTCCCCGGTGAAAGTTTCGTTCATTATGGAGGACGTGTTTTTGATGAACAAGAAATGAAAAATTTGATAGATTCATCATTAGATTTTTGGTTGACTACAGGACCTTGGACACTAGAGTTTGAAAATCGTTTTGCTAAATGGATTGGTTCAAAATATTGTTCATTGACAAACTCTGGTTCATCAGCCAATTTATTGGCATTCTTTGCTTTAACATCTCCCTTGTTAGGTGACCGTCGTATAAAACGAGGTGATGAAGTCATTACAGTTGCGTGTGCTTTTCCTACTACTGTCACGCCGATTATGCAATATGGTGCCATTCCTGTATTTGTAGATATTACTATACCTGAATATAATATAGATTGTTCGCAGTTGGAACAGGCTCTTTCGTCTAAGACAAAGGCTGTGATGGTAGCCCATTCGTTGGGTAATCCTTTCAATTTGCAAGTAGTATCGGAATTTTGTAAAAAATATAATCTTTGGTTAATTGAGGACAACTGCGATGCGTTGGGTACAGAGATTGAGATAGATGGCATTGTCAGGAAGTCCGGGACAGTGGGAGATATTGGAACTAGTTCTTTCTTTCCTGCTCATCAAATGACAATGGGTGAAGGAGGCGCCGTTTATACAGATAATCCTTTATTGAATAAGATAATTCGTTCGTTTCGAAATTGGGGACGTGATTGTTGGTGTATAGGTGGTGTTGACAATACCTGTAATAACCGTTTTACCAAACAATATGGCGAGCTTCCTTTAGGCTATGATCATAAATATGTTTATAGCCATCTGGGATTTAATCTAAAAGTAACTGATATGCAGGCGGCAATAGGCTGTGCTCAACTGGATAAGATTGATGGTTTTGTAGAGTCTCGCCGAAAAAATTTTAAAAAGTTGTATGACGGTTTATTGGGAACAAAGGGTATTATTCTTCCTGAAGCAGAGAGAAACTCTAATCCCAGTTGGTTCGGTTTTCCTTTTACAGTCAGTGAAGATGCAGGTTTTACTAGAAATGAATTAACACAATATCTGGAAAACAAAAAAATACAGACTCGTACGTTATTTGCCGGCAATATAATCAAGCATCCTGCTTTTGATGAAATGAGAGAAACTGGGGAGGGGTACAGAATTGTCGGTGAGCTTCCTGTTACGGATTATGTGATGAACAATACTTTGTGGATCGGTGTATTTCCCGGTATGACAGATAGTATGCTTGACTATATGATTGCAACAATAAAAGAATTTTGTAATCGGTAACTGATATGGTGACAAATACATTGGCAAAAGACTTTGAACATACATTTGCCGGACTAACAATAGAAGAAAGGGGAAAACTAAAAGGTGCCACTATTCTTGTTACAGGGTGTGGAGGTTTTCTCGGATATTATTTTATGCGATTCTTTCAATCTAAGGCCGACGACTTGGAATTAAAAAAGGTGATAGGGCTTGATAATTTTATGCTCGGCTATCCACAATGGATAGAAGAACTTTCAAAGGATTCTCTGTTTGATATACAAAAGTTCGATATTATTAAAGATAAGATTGAAAAAGTAAACGGCGCTGCAGAGGCGGATTATATTATTCATATGGCTTCTATTGCTTCACCTGTCTTTTATCGTCAGTATCCGATAGAAACATTAGATGCTAATATTTGGGGACTTCGTTCTCTCCTTGATTTCTACAAAGAAAGAACAATTAAAGGTTTCTTGTTTTATTCTTCGAGTGAATTGTATGGAAATCCGGATTCGGAACATGTACCTACTTCTGAAGAATATTATGGTTATGTATGTGCCACAGGACCGCGTGCATGTTATGATGAATCCAAACGTTTTGGTGAAACGATGTGTATGCTGTTTGCTCAGAAATATAATATGCCGATTGGGGTGGCAAGACCTTTCAATAACTATGGTCCCGGGATGCGCATCAATGATAAGCGTGTGCCTGCAGATTTTGCGTTGGCAATCAAAGAAAATAGGAATATAGAGATTTTATCCAATGGGTCTCCGACACGTACGTTCTGCTATATTGCTGATTCTATAAACGGTTACCTGAAAATACTGCTTTATGGAAAATATGACTATTTTAATATTGGCATTGAAAAACCGGAAATTAGTATTTCTCAGCTGGCAGAGATTTATGTAAGTGCCGGTAAAGATATTTTTGGTTACACAGGTAAAGTGGTTTATGCCATTTCGGATGATAGTGAGTATTTAACGAACAACCCTCAAAGGCGTTGCCCGAAAATAGAGAAAGCTCAAAGAATTCTGGGTTATAATCCGTCTATTTCTGTTGAAGAGGGCGTGAAAAGGTTTTTAAAATTTATAAAAGAAAGTGAGGAGGGCGAATATAAATGGTAATTACAGTTTTCGGATTAGGATTTGTCGGGCTTACTACAGCATTGGGCTTTTCCGAGTATGGACATACGGTTTATGGTGTTGAGATTGATATGAGGAGATTATCTGTTATTCAATCCGGCAAACTTCCTTTCCTGGAACCGGGATTAGACACCGCTTTGGAACGTCATTTAAATCATAACTTCCATCCTGTCTCTACGGATTCATTAAAGGAAGCCATACTGCAGAGTGATTGTGTTTATTATTGTGTCGGTACTCCTTATGGGAAGGATGGTCAGGCTGATTTGACATATTTATTGGAAGCGATAGACCAGACATTAAATGTTGTTGACGATACCCGTTTTCGTGTATTAGTCACTAAGTCCACTATACCTCCTTCTACTTCTATAGGTAAGATTATTCCTTTTTTGGAAGAAAAAGGAATAACAGTTGGAGATAATTACGGGGTGGCTAATAACCCGGAATTCTTGCGCGAAGGTCATTGTTGGACTGACTTTATGAATGCCGACCGTATTGTATTGGGAGTAAGTGATGATAAATCGGAAAATATACTTCGTAATATCTATGATGGGCAAACTGTTCCTGTTTATTGTGTATCATTGAATACAGGTGAATTCATCAAATATCTGTCTAATACCTTGCTGGCAACATTGATTAGTTATTCAAATGAAATGTCTGTTATAGCTGATGCGATTGGTGATATTGATATTGCTACGGCATTCCGTATTCTTCATTTAGACAAACGTTGGGGAGGATGCTCTATGTCTTCCTATGCCTATCCTGGATGTGGTTATGGTGGTTATTGTTTGCCTAAAGATACAAATGCACTTTATGCAGTGGCTAAGACTGCCGGCTTTGACGCGAAAATATTGAAGAACGTGATTATTACAAATGACAGGATGCCGGAATTTATAACAAACCGGATAATGAAGGTCATTGGTGATAAAAAAAATATCAGAATTGCAATTTTAGGTTTATCGTTTAAACCGGAATCTGATGATGTTCGGGACACTCCGAGTGCAAAGATTATAGCGCAGTTGCTTAAAGAGGGCTATCATAATATATATGCTTATGATCCTGTAGCTAATGAGGAATTTTCTTCTCATTATGATTTGGATATTATCTATTATTCAGAATACGAAAAGATAGTGACCGCTTCGGATGTATTTGTAATAGCGACTGCATGGGATGAATTTAGAGATATTCGGATACGTACTGAAAAGCCGATAATAGATTGTCGTTTTATGTTATAATAGTTTTATGAATATATTGGTAACAGGTGCAACGGGATTTATTGGAAAACATTTAATTTCCTATCTGTCAAAAAGACATAATTTGTACATTTTAGTACGTTCAGGTTCAAATTGTACATTTCTTAATGTAAATAATGTTTTTGTGTTTTCAGAAAATATTGATGAATTGGCTGCTTATTTGCGTAAGGAAAAAATTGATGGTATTATCCATCTAGCTTCTTTTTATATAGCCGAACATAAGAGTGAACAGATTAAAGATTTAGTTCTTTCCAATATCTATTTAGGAACAGCTTTGTTGGAAGCATGTAAGAAAGCGGAGACTAAGTGGTTTTTAAATACAGGAACAATTTGGCAAAATTATAATGTTTCTGATAAATCGGATGAATATAATCCTGTAGACTTGTATGCGGCAAGCAAACAAGCTTTTATAACAATGGCCAAGTATTATACAGAAACGAGTAAACTCCGCTTCTGTACATTGAAATTGTGTGATACTTATGGTCCGGGAGATACTCGTAAAAAGGTTTTAGCCTTATTTGACCGTATCGCTTTTACCGGTGAAACTTTAGCTATGTCTCCTGGTGGTCAGAAATTGGATTTGCTTCATATTGATGATGTCGTAAATGGATTTGAACAGTTGGCTAATATGCTGAACGATGAGACAGTTTCTGTTTTATCTGAATATGTTCTTTCTTCTGGTAAACAAATATCATTGCGAGAATTAGCTGATATTTATGAAAACTTATATGATGTGAGGTTGAATATAAATTGGGGTGGGAGAGCTTATCGAAAAAGAGAAGTTATGCGTCCTTATCAGGGAAATATTTTGCCCGGTTGGAAAGCTTTGGTATTGTTAAATAATATTAACGGGGGGGGGTAGATGATACTCTCTATATTCCATTTGCACCTATGCGTAATTATAAAAAGGTTGCGTGATGAATATTTTAATATCAGGTGCGACAGGATTTGTTGGCCGTCATTTAGTTCCAGTATTGCAGCAGGGAGGTAATAAATTGATTTGCATAGTTCGAGATAAAAAGAAAGCTGTAGAATTATTTGGTGATGTTGATATATCTTATGTTCATATAGAGCATTTGGATGAAATAGAAAAATACGCTCCGGAATGTGTTATCCATTTAGCTGCATACCTTTCCAGTAAGGATGATCTTGGTACTTTAGAAAGATTGCTAGATGCCAATATACGGTTTGGTACTTTGTTGCTTGATAGCTTGAAACGGTGCAAGAGTTTAAAGTTATTTGTGAATTTTGGAACTTTTGCAGAGTACAGATATGGGCCGATGGAAATAAACAATGCCTATCTTTATTCGGCAACTAAGACTGCATTTAAACAACTCTTGAAATATTATTCAGATTTGAATCATTATAAATATATAAATATCATACCTTATACTATTTATGGTGAAAAAGACTCTCAAAAGAAACTGATAGATTATGTGAAAGATTCTTTAGAGAGTCAAGAGCCGATAAAAATGTCACCAGGTGAGCAAGTCTTAGATTTTATACATATAGATGATGTTATATCTTTCATCAATTATGTAATATGTCATCTGCCATTGATTATACAACAACCTTTTGCTGATTATCATTTAGGTACCGGTAAAGGACTGTCAATTCGTGGGTTGGCAAAGATGATGGAAAAGAAGTATAAAAAGAAATGTAATATAGCATGGGGAGCATTACCTTATCGGGTAAATGATGTAATGTACGCGGTAGCACCTATTGGCAGATTAATAGATGTAGGTTGGCAGCCTGTGTGCGAATTAGAGAAAGAATTGTAGTGAAAGAGCAGATTGTTATATCTAGAAAAGATATTATTTGGGGGTATGTTACATTGTTTTTTCAGATGGCTTCTGGATTAATAACATTGCCTTTGATATTGAAGATGTTGTCGGCGGAGGAAATTGGCATGAACTATTTGATGCTTACAGTAGGGTCTTTGGTTTCTTTATTCGATTTTGGTTTTGCACCTCAGTTTGGCCGAAATATTACTTATGTTTTTGCAGGTGCTCAAGCACTAAAGAAAGAAGGGGTGGACATTGGTGGAGGTAGTGTGAATTATCGGTTATTGTCCACTATGATTTCGGTGGCAAAATCCGTCTATTGTATTTTAGCTGTAGTCGTTTTATTGATTATGCTTACTTTGGGCACAGCTTATATTTATAAAGTGACACATGGCTTTAAAGATGTGCATAATTCTCTCCTAATATGGATAGTCTATTCTATATCTGTTTTTTTTAAAGTGTATTACACCTATTATAGTTCATTGTTGATAGGTAAAGGATTGATAATGGAATCTAAAAAAGCAATTTTAGCTTCAAATTTACTATATATTATTTTGGCTTTTGTAACTTTGATAATGGGATTTGGATTGTTAGGTATTTCCATAGCTAATTTAATAGCTCCGTTTATTGGCCGTTATCTTTCGTATAAATTCTTTTTTACACCTCGTTTTTGTTATGAATTATCTCAATATCATGTAGCAGCAAATGAAAAGTGGGCGTTATTTAAAATTATTTGGTATAATGCTCAAAAGCTCGGGTTGGTCTTTATTGGTTCTTATGCAATAAATAAATGTAGTATGTTTCTTGCTGGATTATATTTGTCATTAGAAGAGATAGCTTCTTATGGTCTTATGATACAGTTAATGACTGTTGTGACAATAGTTTCTACAACATTTTTCACTGTATCTGAACCCGAATTTGCTGCATTAAGGGTTGATAATAAAAGAGAGGCACTGATACAGAAATTTGCATTTACTATGAATATATATTATATTTTATTTTTGATTGGATGTATATGTTTCGTTCTATTGGCTCCTTTTATTTTGAATTTAATAGACTCAAATACGACGCTTCCACCGTTTTATATTTTATTGCTTTATTCAATAGTGACTTTACTAGAAAATAATCATTCTTGTTTTGCAACATTTATTATATCTGAAAATAAAGTTCCTTTTGTAGCAGCCTCTTTGCTGGCTGGAACTGCTATTTGTGTTGGTAGTTTTTTATCTTTAAAATATACTTTATGGGGCGTTGGGGGACTAGTTTTAGTTCAAGGAGGATGCCAGTTATTATATGCTAATTGGAAATGGCCTTATGTGGTATGTCATGATTTTAAACTGTCTTTTTTTGATTTTATTAAAATGGGTATTAATCAATCTCTAAACAGACTGAAATATTATGGAAAATAAATATGTTAATTCATTTGAATATGTAGATAATTTTGCGAAAGATGAAGGTGTACATTCTATACCCATATTTGAAGCTAATTTAAGTCAACATCCTAAAGTAACCATTGCTATTCCAACATATAAACGTGCTGCTTTATTGAAGGAAGCTGTTGATAGTGCGTTGAATCAAATAGGATTCGATGAATATGATGTTATAGTGGTAGACAATGATCCTGATCGTGATGATGAAACGGAAAAATTGATGCTTAATTATAACAATCCAAAGTTGAGTTATTATAAAAATATGAAGAATATTGGAATGATTGGAAATTGGAATAGACTTTATACTTTAGCTAGAGGTGAGTGGGTAGTGATGTTGCATGATGACGATCTATTATATAATGACTATTTGAGTATTCTTTTTAATAAATATATTGATGTTCATTGTAAAATAGATGCTTTTTTTCCAAAAGCTATTTCTAATGAAAAAAAACGTGTTCAAAGAAAAAGAATAAGTAGTTGGTATTTAACAGTAAATGATTTTTTAAGAGATAACATTGTAGAGGCTCCCTTGGGGTTTTGTATAAAAAAGAAAAGCGTTATTGATTTAGGAGGATTTAGTACTGTTTACCATCCTTCATCTGATTATGAATTTTATGTCAGAATGCTTGCAAATAATTATAAAGCACTTCGACTTGAAGGACATTCTTTTTGCTTTTATAGAATATCTGTTAATTATTCTTTGAATCCAGAAGTCGTTTTAGAATTTTTGAGGTGTGATGATTTGATTAGACAAAATATACTCAATAATAAATCTCTAATATTATGTAAATTGTGGCATTATTATAATAAATCACATCGTGTACGAGCTTTAAAAGATGCTTGTCTGAAAATTACTGATAATGCAATGTTACTAAATAGATTGGAAATAGCCAAAAAAGAAGAAAAAATTAGTTCTAAAATTGTTTTTGTTATAATTGAATCATATAAAAGACTTGAAATAAAGGTGCGTGCTTTTAAGTACTTATTATATGATTCATGTTCTTTGCTTTGTAGATATTGAAGATATGGGATGTCTGTGTTGAACGAACTCATAGGAAAGTGATCGGAAATTTGAAGTTATATAAAATTGAATAATAAATAATGAAACATCTTCTTCTAACAACAGATGACTATTATCCAAGAACTGGGGGAGTGCCAGCTGTAAGTCGATATCTTTGTGAAGGATTAGCACAAAAAGGATATAAAGTAACAGTGGTAACTATTAAATATGATTCATTACCTGCTAAAGAATCCTTTAATGGTGTTGATATTGTGAGATTTGAAATACATACTACTAGACTGAAATTTATATCAGGGGAAATTACAGAGTTTAAAAATTATATTCAACAGGCTAATGTAGATATACTTATAAATGAATGTCCGGAGGCATTGACCTCTCGATGTCTATATCCTATTTTAGTAGATTTGAAAGATGTTATTAAAATACTGCACGTTCATGGTTTTGGCGGCCTTTTCCAATACCCACTAAAGATAAATTTCTCAGGTCGTATGTTGAAAGCTTTTAAATATCGCTTATTTTATTTTGTATATTTGAGGAAATATCTGTCTCTGTATGATTTATGCCTTTGTTTATCAGAAGTTGATAGTAGTAAAACGACTTTGGAAAAATATGCTCAAAGGGTGAAAATTTTAAGGAATGCAGTAGATGATATTTTTTTTGAGACTTCTAATCGTGAGAATCCGCTTTTAAAATATGCCCAGCCAACTAATAAACGTTATTGTCTGAGTATTGCAAATTATTTTCCTTATAAAAACCAAAAAGGAATTTTACTAGAATTCTATAAATCTGTAAATGATGATATCTCAATTATATTTATAGGAAAAGGGTCTTCACGATATTTTGCAGAACTGATAGCTTACAATTTAGAATTAGAAAAGACCTATGGTAAAAAAGATGTGTTCTTTTTATCAGGAGTTGCTCGAGAAGATATTCCAGATATATTGTCAAATGCAACTTTATATTTAGTCGGAAGTTTTTTTGAGGAATTCTCTATATCTATTATTGAAGCAATGGCAAAGGGAGTTCCATTTGTAAGCACTAATGTTGGGAATACAAGGTTGTTGCCAGGAGGTGTTGTTGTTGAATCAATATCTCAGATGCATAAAAGTATAGATTTATTATTGAATAATGCAGAACTGTATAAAGAATGCTCGTACCGAGGTAGAGCTTATGCTATGCAAAATTGTCGAACGGAATATGCTGTGGATCAATTGGAAAAGTATATTCAAGATTTAATGTAAGATGAAGAAAATTGTAGTTATTGGGGCTGGAGTCTCGGGTTTATCTATTGCACGTCTATTAGTTGATGGTGGAAATAAAGTAACTGTTATTGAAAAAGAGAATAAACCTGGTGGTTTGATCAAGTGTGATAATATTAATGGATGTTTGTATCATAAAGTGGGGGGACATGTATTTAATACCAAGCGGAAAGATGTATTGGAATGGTTTGAGAGTATCTTTGATAAAGAAAAGGATTTTTCAAAAGCAGATCGGAATTCTGTTGTTTCTATGCCGGATCGTAGATTAATTAATTATCCAGTAGAAAATCATGCTTATCAATTTACACCAGTTTTGTTAGATGAATTTATTGATAATTTGCAGGAGATGATTAAAAATGGGGATACAAAAGGTGAACCTACCAATTTTGAAGAATTCTTATATTTTCGTTTTGGAGTAATGCTTTATAGAGAGTATTTTCAACCCTATAATGAGAAAATATGGAAAAGAGACTTAACAACGGTTCCTTTGTCTTGGTTGGAAGGTAAACTCCCCATGCCAACTTTAAAAGAAATATTATATAATAATTTTATTCATTTAGAAGAGAAGAATTTTGTCCATAGTACTTTTTTCTATCCTCGATATGGCGGATCCCAATTTTTTGCTAATAAGTTGGCAGAAGAATTGGATATACGATATAATACACAAGTGGTTAGTCTGGAAAAAGGAAATGGATGTTGGTTGGTTAATAATGATTGTTTTGATCAGGTCATATTTTGTGGTAATATAAAAGATTTACCTGTACTTCTTAATAATGTAGTGGATATTTCAAGTTTTGAATCTATGATTGAGAAGTTGGAATATCATGGGACAACATCAGTTTTCTGTGAAATAGAGAAAAATCCATATAGCTGGATTTATTTACCATCAAGAGAGTATCAGGCACATCGTATTATATGTACAGGTAACTTTTCAGAAGCAAATAATATACCTGGGGTATTGACAGGTGTTGTAGAATTTACAGATCATATTTCTAAAGAAGATATTTTAAAAAATCTAGAAAAAATTCCTTTTTCTCCACGGTATCTTACTCATACTTATACAAAATATACTTATCCTATTCAAGATGCTTTAACAAGAGAGATGATACTAAACTTGAAGAATGTTTTAGAGAAGCAAGGACTTTATTTGTTAGGACGGTTTGCTGAATGGGAGTATTATAATATGGATGCTGCAATGGGGGCGGCAATAGATATGTTTAATTCAAAATTGAAATAATATGATAGTTGTATATTCAAATGCGGGATTGGCAAATAGAATGTTTCATTATGCTTTATATAAAGCAATAGAAGCAAAAGGCATTGATGTTTATTTTGATGAAAAGTCATATTTGCCAGAATGGAACTTTGAGCAGACAACATTGATTGATGTTTTTCCTAGAGTTAGATATAGAGAATGCCAATATTTTAAAAGAGTAGCGAAGAAAGATGTATTTTCTAGGATAATAAGAAAACTCTCATGGAAATATTATATAAATTATAGCTTTAAGTATGATATTAATTTGTGGGATAAATTGGAAGGTGATAAGTGCCTAATGGGAATATGGCAATCTGAAAAATATTTTCATGACATTAAAAATGATATTCGTGAAGATTTTTGTTTTTTACAATTTGAACAAGAAAGGAATAGAGAAGCAGAATGCATAATGAATTCGCAAAATTCAGTTGCTATCCATATAAGGAAAGGTGTCGATTATTTAAGAAACCCAATTTTTTCGGGAATTTGTCCTATAGAATATTATCATGAAGCTATAAAATATGTTAGGGAACATGTTGATAACCCTATTTTTTATGTTTTTACAGATAATAAGGAATGGGTCTTGAATAATTTGACGGATTTAAATTATACTCTTTGTGACTGGAATCCGACTTCTGGTAAGATGAATTATTTAGATATGCAATTAATGTCATGTGCTAAACATAATATAATTTCCAATAGTTCGTATAGTTGGTGGGCAGCATGGCTTAACAAAAATCCTGATAAAATAGTTGTTGCTCCTCAAAAATGGTCGAATAGAGGGGGGGGGAGTGATATTATTCCTGATAGTTGGATACAATTATAGCATGATATGACTATTCTATTTATAAATACCTTATATAGCCCTCATATAGGTGGAGGAGCTGAAGTTATATGTCAAGAGCAAGTGGAAGGATTTCAGCGTAGAGGTTATACTGTTTCTGTCTTAACTACTAGCCCTAATTTGGGCTTATGCCAAGAAGATGTGAATGGTATAACAGTTTATAGAGCTGGAATTAAAAACTTTTATTGGCATTTTAGCAATTCAAAGCCAAATAAATATGTTAGAATGCTTTGGCATATTAGAGATATTTACAATGTTGGGATGCGAAAGTATGTGAGAGAAGTTATGCAAAAAGAAAAACCTGATGTCGTAATATGTCACAATTTAGCGGGTTTTTCAATTTCGGTATGGGATGTGATTAAAGAGAGGAAAGTTCCTATTATTCAGGTATTACATGACTTATATTTACTTTGTCCAGGTAGCAATATGTTTAAATATGAGAGAGCGTGTGAAAAACAATGTAGAATTTGTAGTTTGATGCGTTTTTGTCATAAGGGAAAGTCTAAGGATATAAATGTTGTGGTAGGCGTAAGTAATTATGTATTGGAACGTTTAAAGAGAAGCGGATATTTTAGTAATGCAAAAGCACGCGTAATTTACAATGCACGCAATATGCCAGAGTCTAATGAACATAGGAGTAGGAATATTGAATTCCCTTTTCGAATTGGATATATTGGAACTTTATCGAAGGTTAAAGGAGTAGAATGGTTGATTCGAACATTTATGCGATTGGATATTAATGCAACTTTATTTATTGCCGGGCGTGGAGAGTCAATTGAGTATGAAGAATATTTAAAGAAGATTACTTCTGTTGATAAAAGAATATCTTTTTTAGGTTATATAAAGCCTGCGGATTTTTTTTCACAAATACACTTGTCTATTGTGCCATCTATATGGCCCGATACATTTCCGACTGTTGCTATCGAATCATGTGCCTATAGTGTTCCAGTGATTGCAACAAGAGTAGGTGGATTGCCTGAAATAATACATGATGGGATAAATGGGCTTTTAATTGAACCTTTGGATGATATTAGTTTATCGGATGCTATTATGAACCTTTATGAAGATAAGACATTGTTACATTCTTTATCAGAGAATTCAAGAGAAATAATTTTGCCTTTGTTAGATTCAGACAGAATGATAGATGAACTTATAGAAGTTATAAATGAAGTTTCTTCTTCGAAAAAATGTTTGCTAAGCAATTGATCGTACTTGATAATTATGTGTATTTAATAAATGTTGACTACTGTAACAAATTTGTATAGTGCGAAATAAATCATTTTATTATTTGACTTCTGCTTTGATAATACTAGCTATTCAATTTACTGATTTGAAAATTGGCCCCGTGAAATTATCAGAGATTATATTTTTGTTATATGCTCTTTTATGCCTAAAAAAAATACATAAAGTAACTTATTCTTATTTTATTTTGTTTACATTTTTTTTACTTGCGACTTTTGTTAAGAATCCATTTATGAGTTTTGACAATAGTGTTGCTCCTTCTTTTCTGAAAACATCGTATTGGATATCTATTAGTCGTTATCTTGAATTAATAGCTTGTTTAGGATTTACAGAGTATATTTGTAATATATCAAAAAAAATAGGTGTAGAAGGATTAGTGCGATTGATTTTAAATTCAAGTTATTACTTTTCTTTTTTACTTATATTTTTATATTTATTGAATTATTTAGGTACTGATTGGATATCTGTTTCGCATGAAGGATCCTTTTTTCTTAGACTTAAAGGATTTTATGTAGAAGGGGGGCCGTTAGGGTTAATGTATTCCATGTTAATAGTCCTAAATATTTTATTCGTGGGTAAGAAAAAATATACATTAATCTTTTTAGTCATTTTAATTCTATCTCAATCGAAAGCTGGTGTATCTTGTTTATGTGCTTATCTCGCAATTTATTGGATTTCTTCTTTTCGCCAAAGTCGATATTATTCACGATTTAAATATATTCTTCTTCCTATTTCGGTGGTGTTTTTCTTGATAGTTTTCGTGTTTATTTCAAATATATACATTCAAAGAATTGTTGATACGCAAATGTTGCAAGTATATGTGAATAATAATCCGGAAGATTATTCTGTTACAGCTGGACGTATATCTGCTACATTTATATTACATGAAATGTTTATTAAGAATCCGATAATAGGTATTGGTATGGGTAACTATCCCCTTCTGCGGAATTTGGATGAATACAGATCTTTTTTTCCTGTTATATCTATTTTTGATGCTTCTGGTTATGGAGGAATAATAGATGTAATAAATCAATTTGGTTTATTAGGATTGATCTTGTGGGGAATGATTCTGAAAAAAATCTACCATTTGACTTCTAATTGGAAAATAGTATTTTTATCTCAGTTTCCTTTCTTTTTTGGTGTACAAATGACGTTTCTCTATCCTTGGTTACTGATAGGTATCATGTTGGATGGTACTCAAATACAGAATGAAAAATGTGATAGATTGATTACGTATGGACGAAAAGATATACAATAGAAAATATAATTATGAAAATTGCAATAGATGCTCGACTTATAGGTAATAGTGGTATTGGTACGCATATTGAGAATATTGTATCTATGTTAATCTATAAGTATACGAAACATCACTATCTTTTGATTGGCAGTGAAAAGCAAATAGGTCTATACCAAGGTATACCCAATGTCGATTTATTGATTACAAACATTCCTCAATTTTCTTTGAAAGAGCTGTGGGCATTTCCTGTGAAAGAAATAAATAGGTGTGACATTTATTATTGTCCATATATAAATATACCAGGCAGAATTAAGGTCCCTATTTATTCTACAATTCATGATGTTTTATTTTTTGATGTTAAAGGGCTTTCTTCTCGTTGGGGAACGTTATTAAGATGGGCATTTTATAAACGTGCGGTTTGTCTGTCTAAGGCTTTATTTACAGTTTCTGAATTTTCGGCTACCAGAATAAAAAAACATTTCCATACAAATAAAGATATTCATGTCATTCTGAATGGTATTTCTAAGCAAATTAAGGAATATAATCCCATAAAAGAACGCATATATGATTTTCCATATTATGTATATGTGGGAAATATAAAAAAACACAAAGGTATTGATGTATTAATTAAAGCCATTAATGAAGTTAACAAGCGTGGATTTTATATAAGGTTGGTATTGATTGGTGACTATGAGAGAATTAAAACTAAAGATAGGTATGTAATGGATTTGCTGAAAAGTGCTGGTGATAATATACTATTTACGGGAGTTCTCTCTAATAATAAATTATATGATATTGTATCTCAGGCATTAGCTTTAGTCTTACCAACTCATTATGAGGGGTTTGGTATACCACCATTGGAGTCTTTGTATCTTGGGGGAAATGCTATTATTACAGATTTACCAGTATTACGGGAGGTGTATTCGGAACTTCCGGTGGTTTTCTTTAAAGATGGTGATATAAAAGCATTGGCAGATTGGCTTGTGGTAAGACCCCAGCTTAATACAGATATTATGCAAACACGACAATATATCGAGTCTCATTATAGTTTTGATTTAGTTGTGGAAAAAATTATCCGAGTTATTGAGAATGGGTATTAGGAAAGATATTCTACCCAGACTTTGAATTAATGAGTTCTCTTTAAATGAAAAATAATATGAAGATTGCCATCATTCAAGAATGGTTAGTAACTGTTGGCGGTTCTGATAAAGTAGTCAAAGCTATTGCGGATGTATTTCCTGCCGCAGATATTTACACCTTAGTTGCTAAAAAACAAGTTTGTGACGAATTAGGGATTGACTGGAATAAAGTCCATACATCATTCATTCAGAAGTTGCCTTTAGGGGTAAAGAAGCATAGGATGTATTTGCCTATATTTCCGTTTGCAATAGAACAGTTTGATTTACGGGGATATGATGTGATTATATCATCTTCTCATGCTGTTGCCAAAGGAGTTATAACCAAAGCGGATCAACTGCATATTTGTTATTGTCATTCTCCTATTCGTTATGTATGGGATATGTATCATGAATATTTGGAAGAATCGGGGTTGACAAAAGGCTTGAAAGGATATCTGGCTAAATATATGCTTCACCGTATTCGTAAATGGGATTTGATATCCAGCTTTCGGGTTGACTATTTTATAAGTAATTCCGATTATGTGGGACGTCGAATTCAGGAGACATATAGGCGGGATGCTGTAACAATTCACCCTAATATTGATATTTCTAACTTTGATTTGTGCGTAGAGAAAGAAGATTTCTATTTAACTAGTAGTCGTTTGGTGGGATATAAGAAAATAGATCTTATTGTTGAAGCTTTCAGTCGTATGTCTAATAAAAAGCTGGTTGTGATTGGTGGAGGTCCTAATTTGGAAAAGATACGCAAGATTGCTGAGCATAATATAACTGTCATGGGATATCAGTCATTTGCCGTACTAAAAGAAAAGATGCAGAAAGCTAAAGCCTTTGTTTTTGCAGCAGATGAGGATTTTGGTATGATTCCGATTGAAGCGCAATCATGTGGGACTCCTGTTATTGCTTATGGCAGGGGAGGTTCTTTGGAAACAGTGAAAGACGGAGTAACAGGTATTTTCTTTTATGAGCAAACTGTTGATTCGATTATTGATGCAGTAGAAAGATTTGAAAAACTAGAAACACCGTTTGATCCTAAAATGATACGTAACCATGCGGAGACTTTTTCGGAAGAACGTTTTAAGAAGGAAATAAAGGAGTTTGTAGAGTTAAAATATAATGAATTTAATCATCTAGTGAAATGAGTTATTTTATATTTGGCGGTTCCGGTTTTATCGGTACGCACCTTATTGCTCTAATTGATAATTTATATCCGGGTACGAAAATATACAATCTGGATATTGTGGAGAATAACCATGAAGGTAAATCTACATATATCAATTGTGATGTTCGTTCTGAAATAAATATTGATATTCCCGTTACTTCCGAAGACATCATCTTTAACTTTGCAGCCGTTCATCGTACTCCGGGGCATCCGGATCAGGCTTATTTTGAGACGAATATTCGTGGTGCAGAGAATGTATGCGCTTTTGCCGAGAAGTTCGGGATAAAGAAAATAGTTTTTACCAGTTCCATTGCTCCTTATGGTGCAGCAGAAGATTTGAAAACAGAAGAGATGCTTCCCACACCGAACACGCCTTATGGAATTTCTAAGTTAGTGGCTGAAAAAACACATGCGATTTGGCAGGCAAAAAAAACGAACGAACGGCAACTTACTATTGTTCGTCCGGGTGTGGTATTCGGTAAAGGGGAAAATGGTAACTTTACCCGTTTGTATTGGGGGATCCGTGGTGGTAAGTTCTTCTATCCGGGTCGTAAAGATACGATTAAAGCTTGCATTTATGTGAAAGAATTGGTTCGCTTTATGCTTTACCGGTTGGAGAATCATAGCGAAGGAGTAGAGTTATATAACTGTACATTTGAACCGGCTTTTACTATCGAGCAAATAGTAGAAACGATGAAAAAGGCTACGGGATTACAACGTACCATTGTCAAGGTGCCGGGAAGTCTTCTAATGACAGTTGCAAGTATTGTCGGTCCGTTAGGGGGAAAGGCACTAGGTATTTGTCCGGCTCGTGTGAAGAAGTTAATGATCTCTACTAATATATGTGGAAAGAAACTGGCTGATTCGGGGTATAAGTTTCATTATACATTTGAAGAAGCTATTAAGGATTGGTATAGAGATAATGATGGTCAGTGTTTGAGATGATTTTTCTTAAACAATTTGGGTATATATAATAAATGTTGAAAATGTTGAGATGTAATAAACACGTGAGTGTTTCGTATGTGAGATGAAGAAAAATGTAGGTCCCTAGCTTCATGCTGTTTACAGCATGAAGCTCCTACATTGTGGATTAGAAATAGCGCGACGGCGCATTTCTAATCTACGCCCTGACATCGGAGGTTAAAGCCGATGTGAATTTCCCACTATATCAACTGTCTGTGAAGATCGTTGATATTTCCTGATTTTACGTATAGTGATGTATTTAGATACACAAATATAAAGAAAAAACATTGGGAGATTTGTATCGAAATATCCCAATGTTTGATTTCAATTATTGAGATGTTTTTTTCAAATCTCCCGATGTTTTTCCAGTTCTCCAAAAGGACAAAAGGACAAAAAGGACATATATGACTGTTATTATTCATCTTAGTATAAGAATCATGAGGTATATTGCTGATTTTTATTATGTTAAGTGATTTTGTAGACGTGTAACCTTACGAATATTGAAATCGTGTATTGCGCCAACCTGAATCGTTTTGTCTGTCATGAAGTGATTGGGCAACTCTTGAACGAAATTACCTATATTGTCAGGATTATTTAGTGAAAGGGCTGTGCTTGGAAAGAAGAGCGACATCTTGTTCGCGTTTGCTTCCGTCTTCAGTAACACAATCATTCGACAATAAGGTAAGATTATTGTACGAATTTCGGGGAAATAAAGGAGCTCCTTTCTGGAATTCCTCTCCCAACTAATAGGCTTCGTCGTTGGCATTGGAATTTTTATAGTACCATAGGGGATTTTTGTCCTTATGTCCTTTTGGCCTTTTGAAAGGAGGGCACGTTGGTGGGGGAAAGAAGAGGTGTATGAGATTTATAACTTGCTTGTATCCAGTCGATAAACTCTTGTTGTTTTTTTAGGGACGAAAAATTATATGCTCGAAAAAATGCAGGAAGCTCACGCAATATGCTTTTTTGCGAATAGTGTCAGTGACAGTTGATTTTAGCAGTGAATCGCTGATTGTTTCCCTATGTGGACAATGTTTGATAAAGTAATAAAAACTGAAATATTATAAATTATTAATCATAGAATGACATGGCAAAAGAAAAACAGAAACCATACGAGTTTTTAAGCAATTTGGTATTGGCTTTAATGGGAACGGATCGTATTTTCAGTAACAGTTTCTTTTCCAGCGAATTTGCTATCTCTCCCAGTACACTGAGTGAGATAAGACGGGGAGAGGATATGTGCATTTATCAGTATGTACGGGTGATACGGTGTATGATGAAGTATCTTCATTTAATTGTTCGGATGGATATGTTATTGAAGGAATTAAGAGCCGTATTAGCTTCTAATTGTGATTTGGTGGTTGCTACGATTCCGCACCGTTTTCACGGAACTTACCAACCGAAAGAGTGGGTGGTAGTAATGCATTGGGATGGTATAAGATAAATGTTGAAATGAAGAAATATGTAGGTCCCTAGATTCATGATAAACTCATGAAATCCCTGCATTTTGCAGGTTAGAAATCGTACAGCGGTATATTTTTAACTTGGCCCTCATATCGGTGTAAAAACTGATATGTATCTATATGTGAAATATGCCAGCTGTCTGTGAGGATCGTTGGCATATTGTTTTTAGGGGAGATGTTGGTTAACGCTATCTTTTTGTCTGTTTAAGAAAAAGGTTCTTCGTCAAATTTGGTGGTAATCTCTTTTTTATTTCAACTGTCTTCTTCTTTCTTAATCCTATTAAAAGTTGTAGATATGTTTGCTTTTTAGTAACTTTAAAGACACCACATCATTAAGAGTTACAATGCAACAAGTCATATCTACAACGTACAAATATACATCAAAAAAAGAAAATGCTCCTACAAATAGGGGATTATTCCATGATTTCAGATTCAGTCTTGGCTACGATAATCTGCAACAAGATGGTATCTCTGAAGCTGTTGGCTCATTGACGGTCTTTCTACATACGGCTGGCAAAGGGGCTTCCTGTCCTTATTGCGGACATTTCAGTCACCGATTGCACAGTTACTACTCCCGTCATATTGAGGATCTTGAAGTTTACGGTCATACTTTGGAGTTAGTCATCAAGGTTGGCAAATATTATTGTGACAATGTTTCTTGTCCACAAAAAATATTCTGCGAACCGTTGTCTTTTCTGGCTCGTCGGTATGGTAGACGGAGCTATCTTGTTGAGGAACGCATCAGATCGATAAGTTTGGAACTTACTTCCCGAAAGGCCTCTTCTCTTTTGCAACTGTTCCATATAACAGCCAGTAGTTCTTCCTGCTTACGCATCCTACAACAGTGCGGACAACACAATCCTATGCATAATAAAAGTATTTATGTAGGTATTGATGATTTTGCCTATAAAAAAGGTAAGGATTATATGAGTGTGGCCGTAGACCAGATGACACACATACCTATTGCTTTGTTAGAGGATAGAAACGGAGAAGCACTTGATAACTGGCTCATCCGGAATCCTCAAATACAATATATAACGAGAGACCGTGGAAGATGTTTCACAGAGGCTATAAACAGAATAATTCCTGGTGTTACACAAATCTGCGACCGATTCCATCTAATCAAGAATATGACGGACACGATGATACCGGAAATAGAGAAAATAATCCGTCAGACCAAGAAAAAGCTCAAATACGAATATCCTGACAGAGACACGGCTTCTTCGTTAATTCTTCAGGACATATTTAACATGGGAGATGTCCGACACAGAGAAAAATTGAAGATATACAGGGAAAGCTTGAACTTAAAAATGCAGGGGATGACCATTGAGCAGACAGCCACACATTTGGGTAAGAAAAGTCGCTACATTTATAAGATTATTCACAACAGAAGAATAGGGGCATACTTGAATGAGCAACAGAAGACAGCTCTTAAACATGTATCCGAACTGGCTACAATCATTAGTGCGGGCTGTATTACTCGAAAAATATTGGCACAAAAAATGGGGAGTAAAATCAGTGGCGCACTTATTGGAAGGATAACATCCAGCTTGCGAAAAAGGTATCAACAAAAGAGGAAGGAAGTCAAGGAGCATAATGAGAGCATTGAAAACAGAAGTAAAATACAGAGAGTTTCACAGAATCAGATACGCAAATACATTCTAAAGGGAGAATCGGATAATCCTAAACTAGCGGAACTGTATAAGTCCTCACCGCAGATTAAAGAACTTTTAAGCGTGTGTCAGAATTTCAGAGATATGATTAATGGGAACACTTATGATAAGGATATTAGAAAGTGGATTGAAAAAGCGAAGGCAACACGGAATATGGCACTGACGAACTTTGCATATGGTATTGAAAAAGACTGGGAGGCAGTACAGGCAGCTATTGATATCCCCTTCAGTAACGGATTACTGGAGGGGACAGTGAATAAAATTAAAGCGGTAAAAAGACAGATGTACAATAGGGCAGGAATTAAACTACTGAGAGCGAAGATTATTTATTCACAATAGAAGAAGTACCACCAAATTTGACGAAGAACCAAGAAAAAATAATAATGTCTTGTATAATACCTGTTTTCGGATTTACTTGTTATCTTTGTGATATATATATAATGTATATATGATTGATATGGAAAATTTGCAAAGATTATATCCTATCGGGATACAGACATTCTCGAAGATACGGGAGGGAAATTACCTCTATATTGATAAAACAGAATATGTTTACCGGATGACACATTCGGCTTCTGACTATATGTTTTTAAGTCGCCCACGGCGTTTTGGAAAGTCATTGCTCACTTCTACGTTACACAGTTATTTTTCCGGTCATAAAGAACTGTTCAGAGGGTTGGCTATTGAGAAGCTGGAGAAAGAATGGATGGAGTACCCTGTACTACATTTCGATATGAGTACCGCCAAACATGTAGATGAGGAACAGTTATTTCAAGAATTGAATTTGAAATTGTTCAATTACGAAGAAATTTATGGAAAGTTAGAGGAGGAGATTAATCCCAATCAACGTTTGATGGGGTTGATAAAGCGTGCTTATCAACAAACAGGTAAGAAAGTGGTCGTACTTATCGACGAATATGATGCTCCTTTGCTGGATGTGGCGCATGAACGGGAAAATCTTGATGTATTGCGCAACATCATGCGCAACTTCTACAGTCCATTGAAAGCGTGTGATCCTTATTTGCGATATGTGTTTCTGACTGGTATTACCAAATTCTCCCAACTCAGTATATTCAGCGAACTTAATAATATTGAGAATATTAGTATGGATGAACCTTATGCTGCTATCTGTGGTATTAGTGAAGATGAAATACGTTCTCAAATGAAAGAAGATGTGGAGGGATTGGCGAAGAAGTTGGAGATTACTCCAGAAGAAGTTTTGATGAAACTGAAAGAAAATTATGACGGGTATCACTTTACTTACCCGTCGCCTGACATATACAATCCATTCAGTCTGCTTACAGCTATGGAAAAAGGTAAGATTGGTTCTTATTGGTTTGGCAGTGGTACGCCTACATATCTGATAAAGATGCTGGATAAGTTTGGCGTAGTACCTTCCGAAATCGGGAAGAAAAAGGCCGCTGTAGAGGATTTTGATGCACCAACAGAAAGGATGACAAGCATTATCCCGTTGTTATATCAAAGTGGTTATATTACGATAAAGGACTATGATGAGGAATTAGACTTATATACATTGGATATCCCCAATAAGGAAGTAAGAATAGGCTTAATGAAAAGTCTTCTCCCATATTATGTTGTTAGTAAAGCACCGGAAACCAATACTATGGTGGCGTATCTTTCTCGAGATATCCGTAATGGGGATATAGATGCTGCATTGCGTCGTTTGCAAATGTTCTTGTCCACCATACCTCAGTGCGATAATACGAAATATGAGGGACATTATCAGCAAATATTTTATATCATATTCAGTTTATTGGGGTATTATGTGGATGTAGAAGTTCGTACTCCCCGTGGCCGGGTGGATATGGTACTTCGTACAGAAACCACATTGTATGTGATGGAATTGAAGTTGGATAAAGGAGCGGATAGGGCGATGGAACAGATTAACTTGAAGAATTATCCCGAACGTTTTGCTTTGTGTGGGCTCCCGATTATAAAGATAGCTGTCAGTTTTGATAGTGAACGATGCACAATTGGGGAATGGAAGATTATGGAAGGATGATTATGTTTTTTAGGATGGTTAAAGAATACAAAAAAAGAGCAAACTCATAATATTCCTAAATCTTTCCAGAATCTGTATCGTTATTTGTAGCATAGAATAAAGTATAGTATTAACGCTAAAAGAATAACGATTATGAAGAAAATTCTATCTTTACTTGTGTTGGCTATTGTAGCCGTACAGTTTTCATTTGCAAAAGATGTAATTACCAAAGACATGAATCAGTTACCGCTTCCGGCACGTAATTTTATCAATAGTCATTTTACGAAACCAGAGGTGGCTCATATCAAAATTGATAAAGATATGATGGAGTCTACCAAGTATGAAGTAGTATTGATGGATGGTACAGAAATTGATTTTGATAGCAAGGGCAACTGGGAAGAGGTAAGTGCAAAAAAAGGACAGGTTGTTCCTGTTAGTATTATTCCGGGATTTGCTGTCAATTATTTGAAGTCTCATAATTTTGTGAACGAAGGAGTGACCAAAGTTGAACGTGACCGCAAAGGGTATGAAATAGAATTGTCTACCGGACTTTCTTTCAAATTTGATAAGAAGGGAAAGTTTATCAAGGCTGATGATTAACTGAAGATTTGTGATAAATAGACCTAAACAAGAAGATAGCTATGTGGAGATTTAAGTTTAGCGCTTGGGCAGTGGTATTGATGATGACTGCTCTTTCGTTTGGCGCATGTGATAATGATGATGATGATACTTTTGTTCCGCCCAGTAATATTACAGAAGCTTTAAAACAGGTATATCCGGCTGCCCAGAATGTAGAATGGGAGATGAAAGGTGCCTATTATGTAGCTGACTGTTGGGTAAGTAATGACGAACTAGAGGTTTGGTTTGATGCCAATGCCAATTGGGTGATGACGGAAAATGAACTGAATAGCATAGACCAGCTGGTACCGGCAGTTTATACGGCTTTCATGGATTCCAAGTATAATACATGGGTAGTGACGGATGTGTATGTGTTGACTTTTCCACAAAATCCGATGGAGTCTGTGATTCAAGTGAAGCAAGGTAGCCAACGCTATGCGCTTTATTTCTTACAGGAAGGCGGATTGCTACATGAAAAAGATATTAGCAATGGAGACGATACAAATTGGCCGCCGACTGAATAGTTTTTAATCATAAAAATCAAAACGGGCTATTTCTATAAAAGGAATAGCCCGTTGTTTTTTATAATTACATTTGTTTATAATCCTTAGCTAACCCTCCTTCACTTGTTTCTTTGTAAAGTGATGGAAGGTCGTGTCCGGTTTGTTTCATTACTTGCACAACTTTGTCGAAAGAGACACGGTGCATACCATCGGTGAAAGCTGAATAAAGATTAGCATCCAGCGCACGTGCAGCGGCGTATGCATTTCGTTCGATGCAGGGAATTTGTACCAATCCGCATACCGGGTCGCAAGTCATTCCCAGATGGTGTTCCAATCCCATTTCTGCTGCATACTCAATCTGTGCCGGGCTACCTCCGAATAATTGATTAGCGGCAGCCGAAGCCATTGCGCAGGCAACGCCTACTTCTCCCTGGCAACCTACTTCTGCTCCGGAAATAGATGCATTGAATTTGACAATGTTGCCAAACAATCCGGCAGTGGCTAACGCGCGTAGAATACGCATATCACTGAAATCACGGCTTTTCTGGAGATGATATAGTACGGCAGGCATCACTCCGCAGGAACCACAGGTAGGAGCAGTCACAATTTTTCCACCGGAAGCATTTTCTTCACTTACTGCCAAAGCATAAGAAAAAACAAGTCCTCTTGATTGGAGGGATTGTTTATATCCGGTAGCACGTATATAATAGGTGGAAGCTTTTCGTCTAAGGTTTAGTGGGCCGGGAAGTACTCCTTCCGCTTCCAGTCCACGGTGAATGGCATCTTTCATGGTGGCCCACACTTCAGCCAGATAATCCCATATATCTTCTTCCTCACATTCCTTCACGTATTCCCAATAACTTTTTCCGGTATCTTCACACCATTGAAGTATTTCGGTCATGTTTTCCATGTCATATACATCCGGACTTTCGATGGTCGGATTATCATTATTTTCTGCCAGTGCACCGCCGCCAATACTGTAAACAGTCCAGTTTTCCTGCACTTTATCATTACTGTCCAGAGCTGCAAATGTCATTCCGTTGGGATGGAACGGTAGGAAGACTTTGGGCTGCCATACAATTTCTACCGGAGCGATGGGTTGTAAAGTGTCTATAATAGCTATATCCGTCATGTGCCCTTTGCCTGTAGCTGCTAAACTGCCGTAAAGGGTTACTTTAAAAGATGTGGCATCCGGATGACGTTCCAGAAACATTTCGGCAGCTTTGCGTGGTCCCATTGTGTGGCTACTGGAAGGTCCTGTACCTATTCTATATAGCTCTTTAATTGATTTCATGACTAATGATGTGTTTTTGTTAATACCATTTCTTTTTTCTGAAGTACAAATATACAATAATACCGATAATTGCCATTATAATCCAGGCAAATAAATACCCGTACTGCCATTCCAGTTCCGGCATCCATTTGTAATTCATTCCCCATACTCCAACCAGAAATGTCAAAGGGATGAAAATAGTGGATACGATGGTCAGCCTCTTCATGATATCGTTCATACGCAAATCATTATTGGAGATATAAAGATCGACTAATGAAGAAAGCGTTTCCCGGCAGATTTCGATGGTTTGTAATACAAATTGCAAGTGGTCGTTTACATCATTGAAAAAAGCACGGTTCACTTTATGGATGAGCAGGTTTTCTGCCCTCAGTAGCTTTATATATTGTTCTTTTAAGGGGAGAATTGCTTTTTTCATTAGCATATATTGGCGTCGTAATGCCTGAATCTGGATACCGATGTCGTCTCCGCTGGTGATGGTTAGCAATTCTTCTTCCAAATCTTCGAGTGCGTCATCGATGGAAGAGATGGTTGAAATGTAGTTTCCCATCACGCTGTTGAGCAGTACGCTAAGTAGATAATCTGTTTGACGGCTGCGTATCTTCAGAACATCATTACGCAAGGCAGAACTGACATTATCAAAGAAATCAGTTTCTTTTTCGAGGAAAGTCAGTACATAATTATTTCCTATGATAAGGCAGACTTGCTGTTGGAGCAGTTCGTCCAGTTCATTTTCTTCTTTATGTTCGTTCGGATAGAATATCTTTAAGATCAGGACAATGTATTTATCATGTTCTTCTATCTTGGTCGGATGATCCGCATTCAATATATCTTGTAAGACAAGGAAGTCTATTTCGAAATGACTGCAAATTTCCCGGATAGTTTCTGTGTTTTTCATTCCATGTATCTGCAGCCAGTTGATTTGATCGTTGTTCAGCGTACCTTTGATGGCTTGAAAAGTATCACTAGAACTTTCCTGCATCTCGGTAGCATTGTAAGTACAAAGATGTAAATGGGTAGGAGTAAGACTTTCTCCTGTATAAATAAGCTTTTCGCTTAACAGATTATTCTTCATGCTTTATTCTCGTTTTAGAAAACCACTGTAACAAAGGTAGTGGTTTTCTAAATGAGAACAAGTTCTTTGAACGTTTTGTTTACGTGTTAGTCAAAATCGACTACTGTGATTCCGGCACCGCCAAACTGTACATGTTCGTCGGTATAGTGGCTGACTCCCGGTACGGTGGCCAGATATTGGCGGATAAGTGTACGAAGTATTCCCGTTCCTGTGCCGTGAAGGATACGTACACGATCCATGCCGACTAATATGGCGTCATCGATAAAATAGGTGACTGCCTGTAAGGCTTCATCCCCACGCATTCCGCGTACATCAATGTCCTGTTTGAAGCTAAGCTTCTTTTCATACATCTGATCGTGTGTCTGGCTGCTGACAAAGGTGCTTTTTGCAATCCCTTCCGTCTTGGGCGTATGATTGGCACGTTCCAGACGGTCTATTTTTACGGTCGTTTTTATGCTTCCAAAAGCAACAGTCGCATTTTTACCACTGATTTCCATCACTTGGCCGACGCTTGTCTGTCCTTTGATTTTTACATTTTCTCCTACTGCAATCGGCACTATTTTAGGGGCACTTGAGGCAGAAGAGACTGCAGCTTTCGGTTCGCTCTTCTTGTTTTTCTTCCGCTCTTGCTTCTCCTTTAGTTTCTCCATTTTTTGTGCAATCTTCTCTTCATGCTCTTTAGATGCCAGTGCATCCAAAGAAGTACGGAAGTCTGTCAGTTCCTGACGTGCCTGGCGTGTCTTTTCCTTTTCGGCTTGCGCTTCCTTTATCGTACGAATCGTATTTTCAATGCGGGCATTGGATTCCTGAAGCATGCGTTCCGCTTCTTCTTTTGCTTGCCGGATAATCTCTTTCCGGGATTTTTGCAATTCTTCCATCTCTGTCTGGTAACGGGCAATGGTTTCTTCCATGTGCTTTTCCCGTTGACGGATGGTTTGACGTTTCCCTTCCCAGTAACGCTTGTCGCGTACAATGTCCTGAAGGTATTTGTCTGCATTGATATATTCGCTTCCTACGATTTCCGAAGCATCTGCGATGACATCTTCCGGTAGTCCGATTTTTCGTGCAATTTCTACGGCGAACGAACTTCCCGGATTACCGATTTGTAATTGGAAAAGTGCTTGCATGAGATGACGGTCGTAAAGCATGGCTCCGTTCACTACTCCTTCATGATCTTCGGCAAAATGTTTCAGATTCTGGTAGTGGGTAGTGATGACTCCAAATGTTCCTTTCTGGTTGAAACGTTTCAGTACAGCTTCGGCAATAGCACCTCCGATTTGCGGCTCCGTACCTCCACCGAATTCGTCAATCAGGATGAGGCTCCGTTCGTTACAGCTCTTCATCATGATTTTCATATTGGTCAAGTGAGAAGAGTAGGTACTCAAATCATCTTCAATAGATTGCTCATCACCAATATCGATAAAGATGCTACTGAATATACCGGCATGACTACGTTCGTGCAAGGGAATCAGCATGCCGCATTGCAGCATATATTGCAGTAAGCCGACTGTTTTCAAACAGACGGACTTACCTCCGGCATTCGGTCCGGATATAATAAGGATACGTTGTTTTTGATCGAGCTCTATATCCAGTGGTACGACTTTCTTTCCATGTTTGGCTAATGAAAGTTGTAATAAAGGATGCACTGCCATTGTCCAATCTAGTAGTTGCTCATTCTCTACGGCGGGTTTCAGACTATTGGTCTGTATGGCGAAGTAACTTTTCGCACGGATAAAATCTATCTCTGCCAGAAATTCGTATGATTGAAGAATTTCCGGAATAGATGGACGAAGGATATTCGAGAACTCGGTAAGGATGCGAATGATCTCACGTCGTTCATCACCTTCGAGTTCACGGATGCGGTTGTTGGCTTCTACCACTTCCGCCGGTTCTATAAACACAGTTTTTCCGCTGGCGGATTCATCGTGTACGATACCTTTGATTTTTCGCTTGAGTCCGGGGGCAACTGGAATCACCAGACGTCCGTCACGCATGGTGGGAGCTACATCTTTGTCCACGTATCCTTCGGACTGCGCGCTACGCAGGATGCTGTTTAATGAACGGGAAATATTTCCCATCGTATTGGCAAGTTCTCGACGTATGCGGGCTAATTCGGTAGAGGCATTATCCTTGATCTTTCCATATTTGTTAAGAATGCCGTCTATTTTCCCTATCAGTTGCGGGAACACGGCAATATCTCCTGCCAGTCGTTTCAGGCTGGGGTAGGGGGTATTGTTTTCTTCTTCATCTTCATTCCGATGCAGAAAGCGTACAATGTCACGGATGGTTTCTAATGAACGGCGTAGGTCAAATAATTCTTGTTCGTCCAAATACATTCCTTCTATTCGCACACGTTTTAGCGAAGGACGGACATCAAAGAAAAATTGATCGGGAAATCCGTCCTCTTCCTGGATGATGCGGACAAACTCTGTTACTTGGTTTAATTTCTCCTCAACCTCTTCATGTTGCTCGGAAAAGTTCATGTCTGTAACTCTTTCTTCACCTAAAGTACTGAGGCACTTATCTTTTAGTAACTGTCTTATCTGGTCGAATCCTATCTTTTGCTCAAAGTTTTGAGGGTATATCATATTTCTGTTCTTACTAATGAACTGCAAAAATACGATTAATTCGCGAAAAAAATATCAGAATGTTTGCAGATTTAAAAATGATTCGTACCTTTGCACCGCTTTCAACGGAAAGCACTTCTGATAAAGGAGTTTTGGAGAGGTGGCAGAGTGGTCGATTGCGGCGGTCTTGAAAACCGTTGTACTGCGAGGTACCCGGGGTTCGAATCCCTGTCTCTCCGCAACAAACGCTGAAAATCAGCAAATTGCAAAACAAACACCCAGTTTTACACCCAAGAATGTAAAGTCGGATGTTTTTGTTTTATTTAAGATAATACAACCACTACATAATAAAAGAGTAGCGATATTAAAAGAATCCGATGAGAAAAGACTAATATTTATCTATCCATTCAGTTTGATTTTTCAGGACTTTACATCGTCCTGAAAGTATTTGTTATTGTATTCCAACGTCAGGAGTGGATTATAATACAAGTTTTTTGTGTGGATAGAATTTCGTTTTGCTTAATGTACGAAAGTACTTATCTATAAACGCATGAAATATTAGCACAATGAATCATTGGAAATCAACTTTGGCCGTGATAGGAATAGGCCAACTCATATCTATTTTAACAAGTACGATTGTTGGCTTCTCCATTATTTTTTGGATTAGCAACGAATTTAAATCCCCGACAGCTTTATCTCTGGCTATTTTAGCTGGATTTTTACCACAATTTGTATTAGGCTTGTTTGCCGGGGTCTATGTTGACAGATGGAATCGAAAGAAAACGATGTTTTATTCGGACTTGTTCATCGCGTTCTGTACCCTATGTCTTTTTATTGTGATAACCAAGGGTTATAAAGACCTTTCTTTTTTTTATCTATTGACTGCTTGTCGTTCAATAGGCAGTACGTTTCATGCACCTGCTTTACAGGCAAGCATCCCTCTACTGGTTCCCAAGCACCATCTTGTCAGGGTATCAGGTTTGTACCATTCCATTCAATCCTTCAGTGAGGTGATAGCTCCCGTTGTAGGGGCAAGCCTCGTTGTTTGGCTTCCCATACAGTATATTCTGCTCATAGATGTGATCGGAGCTGTTGCTGCTTGTCTGACCTTACTTTGTGTCCAGATTCCTTCTCTTCAAAAAACGAAAGTTCTTCCAGATTTCAAAAAAGAACTGACGGAATGTTGGCATACCTTGCGGCGTACAATGGGCATTTTGCCTTTATTCGTATGCTTTACGCTGGTGACTTTTGTCCTTATGCCTGTTTTTACGTTATTTCCTTTTATGACGCTTCTGCATTTCAACGGAAACATTTTGCAAATGGGAGTTGTGGAAATGGGTTGGGGCTCAGGGGCATTGTTGGGCGGTTTAGTACTTGCCTGTAAGGCTTTGAAAAGCAAGCAAACATTAGTGATGCATACGGCTTATGTGATATTGGGATTGTATCTGATTAGCGCCAGTTATTTACCATCAAGCGCATTTATAGGTTTTGTTTGCCTAACATTTACAGGAGGCATAGCCTATTCCATTTACCATGCGCTTTTCATCGCTATTATTCAGCAGAACTTGGCTTCGGACATGCTTGGACGGACTTTTTCTCTCATCTTTAGTTTGAGTACCTTTCCATCAATGCTGGGTATCGTAGCTTCAGGATATTGGGTGGAAGCATGGGGTATCACATCCGTCTTTATGATCAGCGGATGGGTTATCTTTCTGATTGGAGTGGGTGCAAATTTTATTTCTTCAATCAAGCAGTTGGATAATTACGCATAGTATTATTTATTAAAGAATTATTATATGACAAAGAAAGAACACACTACGATTACAGAGTTATTTCAAGTTTTGGACTTGTTGGAAAGCCTGGACATGCAGTTTTGGTTGGATGGAGGCTGGGGAGTGGATGTCTTGTACGGACAGCAAACCCGCTTGCATAGAGATATTGACATTGATTTTGATGCCAATTATACAGACCAACTCCTTGATCTTTTGCAGGAGAGAGGATATCAAATTGAAACAAATTGGTTGCCCACCCGTATGGAACTGTATAGCAAAGAATTAGGCTATATTGATATCCATCCTTTTGTCTTGAATGCGGACGGCACTTCCAAACAAGCCGACTTGGATGGAGGCTGGTATGAATTTCAACCAGACTATTTTGGAACAGCAGTCTTTGAAGGCAGAAGCATCCCTTGCATTTCTGCAAAAGGGCAACAAGTATTCCATTCGGGCTACGATTTAAGAGAGAAGGATATTCACGATTTATCTATAATTAAACAATGTATAACAACAATGAGCCTAACAATTAGATAAGAACAAGAAAATGACAGAAAAACAAATTGTCTGGTATATCTTACTTACAGAAGTAAAGATAGACAGTGACACCCAGTCTGTCACATCCCTGAGTGTAGCTCCATTGGCAGTCTTGCCGGAATTCCAGCGTAAGGGAATTGGGGGGGATGTTGATTCAGTAAGCCCATCAGAGGGCAGCACTTTTGGGTTACGGCACAGCAGTCGTATTGGGGCATAAAGAGTATTATCCTCGATTTGGCTATCGCAAGGCTATCGATTTAGGAATTGAATTTCCTTTCGAAGTCTCTCATGAATATTGCATGGTGGCTGAATTAATACCTGGAGCTACTGAGAATGTGAAAGGTATGGTTTGTTATCCAACTGACTTTAAATAGTTTAACAAGTAAAATTCATTATATAACTCGGACTGGGTATTTCAATTTCCCAGTCCGTATTCTGATAGTACTTATTCAATTGGAAGATTGTGTTGCTTCAAGAATGAAAGTTTATCCCAATACCCTCTTTGAAAGACGATTTTGTTATCTTTTACATGAAAAAATCCGCATCCACGAAGTCCAAGAGAGTCTTTCCATTCCATGATAGCCCATTCGCCATCTTCAAAAATATTTTCCACCATACAAACCATTTTAGCAGTGGCAAATTCATTCACAAACATTTTGTAGATTGATTCTTTACCTATTATTGGTTCGTTTGCGACTTGATGATTTACTGCATTAGTAGCATACAGCTCTGCTATATGATAAGCATCTGCTTTGTTAAAGCAATCTATCCATTTTTCCAAAACTTCTTTAGGCTTCATTTTTTATAAATTCTTAGGATTTTGATTCTGTAATAAAAACAATCTGTTTGGATGCATAGATACTTGATTTTATTAATAATAGGCTATTCTATATTCTAAATCCTCTGGATTTTTGCTCTCTCTGCACCGAGTTACGTAGATTCTGCTGTAACTTTTCCCATTGTTCCTTAAACCATTGTACTATGGGTTGTCGGTTTATGGTCAGCATAAGCTTACCACTATCCATCGGATGTTTCTCAACCCTAAAAATATCATTCTTGATGTCAAATTTCCACCTGTGTTCTTCGGAATAAATTTTGCCACTACATTGTATGGATTCTTTCTTTGTCAAGAGGTTTTCTATCATGTCTTTGGTAAACCCGATAACAGCGCATAATTTTTCCATTCTCAACATCTCTTTGAACATGGGAAACCATTTGTGGGCTTTTTCAAGCAAGGTGCTCAATCGTGATATTTCCTTGTCTTTGGCTTCAAGTTCTTGATTATGTATTCTTTGAAGATTACGAATTTGTCTGCTATGCTGTTCCTGTATTTGTTGTATCTGAATTTTTAATTCATCAGTAGCTTTGTCCCGTTTGGTAATTTCCTGATGTAGCTGCTCGATGTGATGTTCCAGTTCTTTCAGCTTACCGCTTCCGAAAAGAGAACCTACACCGCTTGCTATGGCGGTAGCAGCATTGGTGGCTGTTTTCTTTAGTTTGTCCGTGCGTATCTCTGCTTTTACCTGTTTGAGTTCCTGTTCGGCAAGGCTTACTTGTTGTTCCTTGTGTCGCTTGGTTTCCTCTATACGTTGCAGTTCGGCTTTCTGCTTCTCAATGATGAAATCATTTCGTTCCAGATGCTCTTTACCTGTGACAGCTTTTGCCTGTCCACGTTCCATCAGGAGAATATCGGAAGCAAGGGTCTGCATGGTTGCCATATCCTCGTCATTGAGCTTTCGGCTCTTTCCAGTTTCATGGTTCATCCAGTCGAATACGACATGAGCATGATAATTTGGTTTGAACCATCTGTTACCGACTTGGAAGCTCTCCTTGTCTTCTGCTTCCGGCTGACCGTTCAGCCAATGCCCTTCGTCTTTATGCAGGAAAATCTGTAGCGGAGTGATGCCCCAGCGTCTTTGGCACTCTTCACCGAATTTGCGTACATCAGCCAGTGTGGTGTCCGGTCTGATAAGCAATACTCCTTCACGGATGGGTGAGCATCCCGCCACCTTGATAATCTTTCCATTCTTTCCCTTGCGTTCCCTTTCCTTTTCCTGCATGGCACGTCCGGTCTTTTCCTTGACCATTTGCTTGATATTGTCATAATGAGTTCGCAGTTCGGGAGTGCCGAAGTCGGGATTTATCCACTGTTCGTTATCGGTGGAAAGTTCGGGAACGACATAGATTCTGGACTCCCCGATGTTACGCATATACTCGGCAGTCCTTCGGTTGTGTGCCTCGCTCGATGCGATGTTGCAAGGCTTGATATGTATGCTTGATTTTGTTGCCATAGCTTCTTTCCTTTGTTTACAATTGATTTGCTTTGCTCGCTTTCGCAGAGGGGTTCTTAGGGGTAACCCATAAGCGGAGATTGCAAAGAGAGGGTCACTCTTTGCTCGGGGTTCTCAGGGGTGAAACGCCCTGAGTGGGTCATTAGGGCAAAGCCCTAATCCCCTCGGGAGAGCCCACAACTACGAAAGCGAAGCGTGTAGTTATAGTGGGCTATAACTGGAAGCCGTTCTTCTTTTCCGGTGATTGGCTGCGCACCCCTTTGGCGGACTGGAGCTGCCTTTTTCTTTCAATCTGTTTCTGTAAGTATTCGTTCAAGTCCTTGCATCCTCTGTAAATCTGCGAAGCGTCCCGGAGGTACCGCTCTCTGCCGTATTCCATGCGGATTTGCCGGAGTGCTTCCAGTCCTGCATGGTCGTTGTCGAAAAAGCAGTGGATGCGTTCGTAATTGCCCAACGGATAGAGAGCCTTGTTTACATTCGATACGGAGTTCAATACAATGTAGTCCTGCCCGTCCAATTCCGGATAATTTGGGCAGCTCTCTTGTCTCAATGTCAAAAAGGAGAGGTAGTCCATAAATCCCTCGAACACATAACAGGTATTCCTCGCTTTTCCCGACTGCCTGATGTGGGAGATTTCCTTTGGGGCGATGCAGCCCTTGAAATAGCGGTTGCGGATTTCATATCCACACGAACCATTGGGAAAGGCGATGGCAAAGTACCGCTTGCCGTTGTGAGTGAAACGTGCTTCACTACATTCTCTTTTCGCCAGTTTTATGTTAATTCCTCTACCTTGTAAGTAGGCAAGCAGGGCAGTAGATGACAGCGGAACAATCTCCAACTGTTGGAAGCTCGGCTCGGAAGAGTTTTGCTTTCCAAAAGAGAAAGATACCGGGCGCACGTGCGGTGTCTGCTCTGCTATCCGTTTCAAGATGTAAGGTACATGGTCGGTAGCGTACAGGTGTGCAGCCAGTTCTATGATACCACCACCTTTACCCAAACCGAAGTCATACCATTGTTCACGTTCGGTATTTACCTTGAACGAGGCTTCGGCTTCTTCCCTTAACGGTGATTTATACCACAGATTGACACCTTGTTGCTTGACGGGAGAATATCCTAAACTATGCAGATAATCCGCTATTCTGATTTGCTTGGCTGTCTGTATATCCATAAAATGATTGTTTTAGTAGTTGGTGAATTGGTTTATTTTTCTTTTTGCCCGTACCTTTTTAGGAAGTACGGTCTATAATCACTTCACTAAATTCTCGTATATATAGGATACGGTAATAAAGTGAAGTGATTTAGTCCCATTCCCCAAGCACTTCACTATATTCCTAATATATACACCCCGAGAATAAAGTGAAGTGATTGCAGGGAAATGGGCTAATAGTGGAAGTCAGGCATGAATGTGTATTTTCTGCCTGTCTCCTGCACTATCATCCGTTTGTTGCGGAGCATGGTGATGAGCGATACCGCCTTTTTATGGTTCAGCTTTACACCCACTGACATATAGGTCTTGATTAAGGCATCTTCCAGTTCCTTGTAGCCGTATTCCTCTTTCAGCCCGAAAACGGCTTCCAATGCGATACGGTGCTGCTGCTCGGTGATATGCCTGTAAGGGTCGAACTTCTCTTCTTCGGGTCTTCCCGGCTTCTTTGTTTCAGGTTTGTATCCCTCAATGAGTTCGGGAAGGGCTTTGTCGTTGATACGGAATGCGAAAGGCTCAAAGTCCATTGCCCGGATGTGAATGGCTGAAACATGGCTGATGTCACCGTTGCCCTTGTCCTTTTCTACCTGCAATACGGTTTCCGCCTTGTTGTTCAACTCCGTACCAATGTGCCCTCTTGCGTTCTCATCCCCTTTGTTCTGATGCAGTATCGTATGGATATGTATCTGCCTGTCGTCCGTCCACTGCATCAGCTTGGATATGATGCGTGTTGATTCACTGGGGCTGTTGATGTCATACACCATATCCCGTATGCCGTCTATAATTACAAGACCGATTTCGGGTGTATTGTAAATAGCCTGTTCCACAATCCTGATACGCTGCTCAGGCGTGTATTTTCTTAAGGCAAGAAATTCAAGATTCTCATTGTCCCTATCATCTGGCAAACCAGCCATTCGCAAAATGCGCGTCATGACTTTCAGACAATGGTAAGGGCTTTGCTCTGTATCAACATAAAGCACTTTCCGCTTATCTTCAGGCAGTTCAGCCACATACCGCAGCACTGTGCCGTTCTTCAATGCAGCGGCTACGATAGCCGATACATTGAACGTTTTTTTACTTTTGGCTTTGCCGATGGATGCGCTGAAATTACCCAATGTCCCAATGACAGAATCATGTACTTTAAGGATTTCAGGTGCTTTCTCATAACTTTTCGACAGGCTCAAACGTGAGGCTTGCCAAAGGATTATGGCTTCTTCAGCCGATATTTCCTTAGTCTCTTTCATATAGTCCATAGCCATGCCTCCCGTTATTTCCGTCCTCCTGTTTTCTTTCCAGCCAGTTCAAGGGCAAGCTCAACATCCACGATAATCTTACGTCCTATCTGAGTGATTGCCTTGTCAATCTTTCCGCTTTTCTTGATACGGTTGGCGGTGGGTAGGCTGCACCCGAACAGTTTGGCTATGCCCAGTATTCCGTACACATATTTTCTTTCTGTGTCTGTAATGGGCTGTGGCTGCGTTTCCGTTTGACGGGAAGCGTGCTTACTTAGGAATATGAACTCTTCACCTGTCATCTGCCAGACGGGTTTTGATAATAATTCTTGAAGATTTTTCATCGTTCAATCTATTTAGTCGTTTAACAATCAGCCCTGCGCACTGGCTGTTATCTCTGTTCTCGAACGATGCAAAATTAGGTAGGGTTGTAAGTGGTAAGGATGTGGTTGATATAAATGGAATATCTTGTTATTTATCTGAATATCAGATAATAAAAATACCACTCAAAAATTTAATTTGAGTGGTAAAAGTGGTTGTTTCGTAAAATGTCAGGGCATATCACAGATTATCGGAATATACCATCCATTTCTTTGGCAAATTTCCGGTTGCTGTCACTGGGGAAATCGGAAACAGGCTCTTTGTACTTTGACTTGTAGTAGCTTTCCTCAATATCCAATATTTTCAGGATATTCCTCTTCCAATTCTCCCTGTCCTGTTTGGGCAGTTTTTCGCTCATCAGGAATATCAGATAGCAGGTACGTATTTTTTCTCTCGGTCTGATTTGGGGTTTGGTGTCGCTTGGTAGCAGGTTCATGCAGGTATAGAAATCATGTTCGGAAATATTCTCGAACTGTTCTCCCACGCAGGTTACATGAATGAGCGAAAGCAGTTCCATATTGAAATACTCAGTCTGTTTCGTTCCCAGCACTTCTTCCTGTATGTTGGGGGCATTTGGTTCTTGTTCGGCTGGCTCTTCCGGCTCGTTTGTTTCATCAAATACATATTTCGCCAATGTCTCTTTGAGGTGGCAGCCCAGCCGATAGATTTCATTGAAACGGCTTTTTGCATATTGCAGGGCTTTCTCTCTGGTCTGTTTTTGCAGATCGTAGAGTTCGGTCAGCTTGTTTTTTTTCTCCTCGTATTCATCTTTGCACCGTTCATATTCCATTTCCGCACGCTTTTCATCCTCTGCAGTGTGTTCCCGATAACCTATGGAATCGTATCGGTGGTATGCTTCGTTTAGCGGAGCATGGAGCTTGGTCGTCTTGTATTGCTGTTCTTCTATGGCTTCTTTATAGATTTCTGAAACTCGGAAGCAGATATTGTAAACGGTCTGTTCATCCGGCATACATCCTTTCTTGTAATAACTTATGTTTTCGCATACTTCCTTTTTCAGGCTATTCAGAATCAGTGTGTATTGCTCCTGTGGAAGATGAAACACCAGTTCAAGAATGGCTGTTTCAAGAACCGTTACATCATTGTAGTCCAGATAGAACTTGGTAATGAATTTCTGCTTTTCAAAAGAGAAACCTTTATTATCAAACCAGTCTTTATATATTCTGTTCAATTCTCCGTATCGGGGAATCAGCGTTGTAATTACATCTTTCATGGACGCAACTATTTTTGAGTGTTATTGTCTTTGTCAAGGAAAGAGGCCAGTTCTTCTTCCACTTCTTCCACGCTGGGCAACGCTGATTTCAGTTTCTCGGGAATCGCTTTGCTCAATTGGTAATCGCTGATGCCGATGGGCTGGTCATAGCCTGTCAATGCGTATTGTGCCACAACTTCGTCTTTTCCCTTGCATAGCAACAACCCGATAGTCTTGTTGTCATTCTCTCCCCTCAGTTTATCATCCACCACATTGATGTAGAAGTTCAGTTGTCCTGCATACTCCGGTTTGAATGGGGTAGCCTTTAATTCTACCACGATATATGCGTGCAACGGAATGGAATATAGAATCAGGTCGGCAAAGAAATCGCTGTTTCCGACTTGGAAGTGCTTCTGCCGGGCAACGAAGGCAAAACCGTTGCCCATTTCCAACAGGTAGCGGGTAACGTGTTTCACCAGCTGTTCTTCAATATCCCTTTCGTCTGCTTTTTCTTTGGCTCCTGCCAAATCAAAGATGTACGGGTCTTTGAGTAGGTAATTGGCAAGGTCGCTTTGTGGAGCCGGAAGTGTGGTCGTGAAATTGTTTACCTTGTTGTTGCTGATTTGTCGGCTATACAAATCACTGTCAATTTGCATTTTCAATACATTGCTGCTCCATCCCATTTCCACAGACTGCTTCATGTACCAGTAGCTTAGACCTAAAGGTAGCGAACTGTCAAGTATAGTCATTTGGCTTGTCCAGTTTATTTTGGCTATAGGAGAGGTCAAGAAAACTTCTTCTATTTCCCTGATTCCCATCCTGTAAATGGCAGACACGGTTTTTCCCACATCTTCAAATTGCGCAGGAACTTCCTGCGTAATTGCTAATGATTGACAATCAATCGATTGCATTTGCGCAGTAAGTTCCTGCGTAAATTGCTTGTCATTCAGTTTTAATACTTCATTGGTCACACTCTGTATGGTTGGGACAGACAGGCTTGCATCTGTTTCTATGAAACTTTGCAACGCTCTTAAAGGATATGCTTTTGCAAACTGGCACATATAGGTAAGGTTACGTTCCGAATAGCCTTTCTTTTCAGGGTAATGCAGTCGGATAGCCTTTGCCAACTGCTTGATGATTTTGCTTCCCCATCCGTGCAGCTGCTGGTGATAAAGGATGTAATTGCCTATCTTCCAGTAATGGAACAGCATTTGTGCATTGGCTGCAACAATCAGCCTTACTTGTGCCTGTTCTATTTCCGAACCGACCGCTTGTATGAATGCATCAAAATTCGTTTTCTCTATGTTGGATTCCTTGTTGCTCATATTGTGATGATAATTTCTACAAATATAGTCATTGGTAACTATCTATGAAACTGTTTGATACTTTTATAGTTGATTAAACTTGTTCATGGCATTTGCCTTAATATCATCCGCTATGTCAATGTAGGGTTTCATAGCTTTGTAGTCGCTGTGTCCCGTCCATTTCATGACCACCTGTGCCGGGATTCCGAGAGCCAGCGCATTGCAGATGAATGTCCTTCTTCCTGCATGGGTACTGAGCAAAGCGTATTTGGGTGTGACTTCATCAATACGTTCATTTCCCTTGTAGTAGGTTTCCCGTACAGGCTCGTTGATTTCTGCCAGTTCGCCCAGCTCTTTCAGGTAATCGTTCATCTTCTGGTTGCTGATGACGGGCAGAGCCATGTAATTCTCGAAATGGATGTCCTTGTATTTGTCCAGTATGGCTTTGCTGTATTTGTTCAGTTCAATCGTCAGGCTGTCGGCAGTCTTGACTGTGGTTATTTCGATGTGGTCGGACTTCACATCGCTTCTTTTCAGATTGCGAACATCCGAATACCGCAAACTCGTAAAGCAGCAGAACAGGAAAACATCACGCACACGTTCCAGGTATTGCTTATCCTTGGGTATCTGGTAGTCTTTCAGCTTGTTCAGTTCATCCCAAGTCAGGAAGATTACTTTTTTCGAGGTGGTTTTCAGTTTCGGTTTGAACGTATCGTATGCAATGTTCTGATGATGTCCTTTCTTGAAGCTCCAGCGCAGGAACCATTTGAGGAATCCCATTTGCTTGCCGATGGTGCTGTTTCTCATATCCTTGGTGTCACGCAGGAAGTTGACGTATTCGTTCAATCCAAACTCGTTGAAATAGTTGAACGTTGCATCCTCCTTGAACTCTTTGAGGTGGTTCCTCACTGCTGCAAATTTTTCATAGGTGGATGCCGTCCAGTTATTCTGGTTACCGCACTCTTTTACAAACTCATCGAACACCTCCCAAAAGCTGACAGGGGCTTCTTCCGGCTGTTCTTCGCTGGTGTCTTTCATTCTCATGTTGAAAGCTTCCTTCAACTGTTGGGTCGTTGGCATGACCTCCTGCACCTCAAATTCCTTGAAAATATTCTGGATTTCGGCATAGTATTTCAGCAAGTCCGTATTGATTTCGGCTGCACTTTGCTTTAGCTTGTTGGTACATCCGTTCTTTACCCGCTGCTTATCTGCATCCCATTTGGCTACGTCAATCCGGTAGCCCGTTGTAAACTCGATGCGTTGGCTGGCAAAGATGACACGCATACGGATGGGTACGTTCTCTACGATTGGCACACCGTTCTTTTTCCGGCTCTCCAATGCAAAAATGATGTTGCGCTTGATATTCATAATTGGGTGCGTTTGAAATTCTACACCCAAATATACACCCAATTATTGAGATAGCAAAAGACATTTAGAAACATTTACTTTTACTCTATATTGTAATTTACACTTGATTATCAGTCGTTTGCAGTTTTATGATATTCTGTGAAAGTATAAGTTCGAGAGCCTGTCTCTCCGCTTCAATTAATAGATAAATCCCTGTAAAGTAGTGCTTTACGGGGATTTTTTATTTTGTGTATGTGAATAAGATAAGCATAAAAAGGGGCGGTTTCTGTTGAAATAGAAAATAACACTATTTGAACTGTTTATTTTAGAATAAACACTCTTTTTTTAGATTGAATTTATCGGTTTAAAGAATATTATTCCAAAATGCTTATTATCAGTTAAATATCTGTTTTTATCTACTGTCAGATTTCAGTTTTTATATCTACCTTTGTTCTTATTGTACGAGATTTGATAGTTATAATATTAATGAATAGAATGATGAAAAAACAGACCCAAGCGATTCATACGCAGTTCCAAAGAAGAGATGCTTACAATTCTCTCAGTATGCCGGTTTACCATACAGCGGCTTATGAATTTGACAATGCCGATGACATGGCTGATGCTTTTTGCGGGCGGACAGATGCTCCGGATTACTCCAGAGTGATGAATCCCACAGTGACTTTTTTTGAGAATAAGGTGAAGGAACTTACGGGGGCAGCAGAAGTCATAGCCCTCAATTCCGGTATGGCGGCTATTAGTAATACATTATTTTCAATTGCAGCTGCAGGAAAGAATATAGTTACATCGCGTCATTTGTTTGGTAATACTTATTCGTTTATTGCTGGTACATTGTCCCGCTTCGGGGTGGAACCTAGATTGTGTGATTTGACAGACATTGGAGCAGTAGAGAAAGCAGTAGACAGTAATACCTGCTGCATTTATATGGAGATTATCACCAATTCGCAGATGGAAGTGGCGGATTTACAGGCGCTCTCACGGATAGTTCATGAAAGGGGAATTCCTCTCATCGTTGATACTACGCTTATTCCTTTCACAGAATTCGATTCACATAGCTTAGGGGTAGATATTGAAGTGGTTTCCAGTACCAAATATTTATCAGGGGGAGCCACTTCCATTGGTGGTTTAGTAATTGATTATGGTACATGTCCGGGATTCGGTAAACGTATGCGTACAGAGATGTTACTCAATCTGGGAGCTTATATGACTCCTCATGTGGCCTATATGCATACTATCGGATTGGAAACATTGGACGCGCGATATCGGATACAGTCTGCCAATGCCGCTATGTTGGCTGGTAAGCTTCGCATATTATCTGCTGTCAAACGTGTGAATTATGTGGGGCTGAAGGATAATCCATACTATGCTTTGGCACAAAGACAGTTTGGTCCGACTGCCGGTGCTATGATTACGATAGACCTGGAAAGTAAAGAGGCATGCTTTGCTTTCATCAACCGACTGAAATTGATACGTCGCGCTACTAACTTGTTTGACAATAAGACGCTTGCTATTCATCCTGCAAGTACTATTTTTGGACCGTTTACTGATAAACAGCGACAGGACATGGATGTGTTGGATACGACTATCCGTTTCTCAATTGGTTTGGAGGATGTGGATGATCTGTTTGACGATGTCAGACAGGCTTTGGATAATAAAAAGGATTAGAAGCAAAAATCCAAAAGTCATATACGAAACTGTAAATATACCGCAAATATGGTATATAAAATGCCATTCATACGGGATTTATCAGTTTGTATATATCTAATACCTTTGCCCCATCATTTTAACAGTAAACAATAATGGGTAAAAGGATTCATTTATTTTTGCTTGCTCTTGCAATAGGAGTGATACAAGGGGCAGCACAGGTGACAACAGTGCGGGGCATCGTCACCACAGAAGAAGATGGGGAGCCGGTTATCGGTGCCTCAGTTATAGTAAAAGGAACTGCATTGGGTACCGTAACTGATGTCAACGGGAGATTTGAACTGAGTGGACTCCCGCCATCAGCCACCCGGCTGCTAATCTCTTACATTAGTCTGATGGCAAAAGAGGTAGCTATTGCACCACAGGTATCGGTAACACTGAAGAGTGATACGCATCTGCTGGATGAGGTAGTAGTAACGGCTTTGGGTATTTCACGCGAGAAAAAGGCATTGGGCTATACGGCACAGGAAGTAAAACAGAATGCTTTGGTGCAAGGGAAAGATAATAATCTGTTAAATTCGTTGAGTGGTAAGATAGCCGGTGTGCGTATTACCAATACACAAGGAGATGTTGGTTCCAGTCGCATTGTTATTCGTGGTGAAACTTCTATTGCAGGTGAGAATCAACCGCTTTTTATTGTGGATGGAATCCCAGTGGATAATTCGCAGCTTAATGCACGTTCCAGCGGACGCGATTTTAAAAATGCAATAGCAGACCTGAATCCGGAAGACATAAAAACACTTACTGTATTGAAAGGTCCGAATGCCGCTGCCCTTTATGGTGCGCGTGCTGCTCACGGTGCTATTGTCATCACTACTAAGGGAGGAGACAAAAGGCAGAAAGGGATAGGGATTACATTACATTCTTCCACGCAAGTCTCTTTTGTTGCTACCTTGCCGGAGTTTCAAAATCTTTTTGGACAAGGGGCAGGGGGACGGTTCAGCTATGTAGATGGCAAGGGTGCAGGTGTGAATGACGGGGTAGACGAAAGCTGGGGGCCACGTCTTGATATTGGTTTGTTGATTCCTCAGTTCGATAGCCCATTGGACGCTGACGGTAATCGTGTGGCTACTCCTTGGGTATCCCATCCCAACAATGTACGCGATTATTTTCGCATGGGTATTTCTACAAACAACGGTATTTCTATTGCCCGTGGAGACGACAAATACCAGTTCCGTGTAGGATATAACTACGAAAAACAAGTCAGTATCGTTCCTGATGCTGGAACTAATAAGACGAATATCAGCTTAAATACGGATTACCATCTGGCAAAATGGATTGTGGTGGGAGCTACGGCCAATTACATCGTTTATACAGCTCCCAGTTTACCGGGGTCAGCTACCCCCTCGGGCAGTAACGTACGTTCTAACAGTCCTATGCTTCAGTTCTTGTGGTTCGGACGTCAAGTGGATACGAACTCATTGAAGGCGGACTATACTCGCAACTGGAATTCAAGCTATTACGACAATCCTTTTTGGAGTGCTTCTTATAATACACAGAGTCAGGAACGTCATCGTCTGATAGGTGATCTGCATGCCGAATTCCGTCTGACAGATGGGTTGAATGTGCGTTTCCGTACTAGTACCGACTGGTATAATGACCGGAGGAAATCCAAAGTAAAATGGGGGAGTGCAGGTGCCGGTTCGCCTTACGGCAGTTATGCTGAAGATGCCTATACGGTGAAAGAGAATAACACAGAAGTATTGGCGACTTATATCAAACAGTTGAATAAAAATTGGGGAATTGACGCTCTTCTGGGTTTTAATGTACGTAACAAACAATATGAGAATAATTATCAGGCTGCTCCCCGTTTGGCGGTTGCTGATCTTTATACATTGACTAACTCGCGTGATCCGCTCACTTCGTCCAATGATTTCTACCGTTTACGGCAATATGGTCTTTACGGTTCCATACAACTGGATTACCGTCGTTGGGCTTTCTTGAATATAACAGGACGGAACGATTGGTCGTCTACACTACCTGTGGACAACAATTCTTATTTCTATCCTTCGGTGACGGCTAGTGTGTTGCTTTCTGAAGCTTTCGGGTGGAGAAGTAAAGCTGTTAACTACCTAAAAATACGTGGAGGATGGTCTCAAGTGGGAGCAGATGCCAATCCTTATCAATTGGCAACGGTCTTTACTTCAGAAACAGCTTTCAATGGGAATCCACTTCAAAGTTCTTCTACCATTGGTATGAATTCGAATCTAAAACCGGAGAATACGTCATCTATAGAAGCTGGTTTCGAGGCGGCTTTTTGGGACAATCGCCTATACTTGGATTTCACTTACTATAAGACCGATAGTCGTAATCAAATATTGAAACTAGCTACTACTGCTGCCAGTGGGTACACGTCGCAGGTGCGTAATGCCGGACATATCCGTAATCGTGGCTATGAAATACAATTGGGCGCTGTTCCTATACAAACATCGAAAGGGTTTCGTTGGAATCTGGATTTGAATTATGGTGCCAACAGCAGCAAGGTTGTCAAATTGGATGATGAAGGTTTGATTACGAGTTACCAGCTCTACTCGTCTGGTATTCAGATACTGGCTTCAGTGGGCGAAGCTTATGGAACCCTGTTCGGCACTTCATACGTGCGTGATGCTAATGGAAACGTTGTGGTGGATGCTAACGGTCTGCCTAAGATTTCGACCACTAATAAAACGTTGGGGAAGTTTACGCCCGACTGGACAGGCGGTATCAGTAACACTTTCAGTTATCGTTCGTTAAGTCTTTCTTTTCTGATAGATGCAAGTGTAGGTGGTTCTATTTTTTCCAACACTAATAAAACTGGAAAATATACCGGTGTATTAGCTAACACATTATCGGGCCGGGATGCCGAGCACGGTGGCTTGTGGTATTATACTGACGCCATGGGTAACAATGTACGATTATCAGAATCTCCTTCTTATTCCGTATCCTCCGATGGACTTTACTATGCCCAGGTCAATGGGCAATCCACCCGTGTGTATCAGGATGGCATTATGGTAGAAGGAGTGACGGAAAGTGGTTCTAAGAACGAAGAGGTTGTATCTGCTGAGAAATACTACCATCGTATTTATAGTATTGCTGAAGCTAATGTATATGATGCTTCTTACGTGAAACTGCGAGAAGTCGCTTTGAGTTACCGTCTACCTCGCTTGTGGACGCAGAAACTGCATTTGCAAGAAGCTTCCGTTACACTGACGGGACGTAACTTGTGGACTATTTATAAGAGCGTCCCTAATATAGATCCTGAATCGGCTTTGACTACTGGAAATGCACAAGGAGTAGAAGCCTATTCATTGCCTACAACACGTTCCTTTGGTGTGAACCTTTCCGTGAAATTCTAAATGTGAACCTTTAAATAATAGGATAAGATGAAAAGAAGAATATATTTTTTATATATAATATGGGTACAAGTGGTTGCCATTTCCCTATCATCGTGTGATGATGAATTGACTGATATCAACCGCAACCCCAATGCCACTGAAAATCCACAGCCGGCTTATTTACTTGCCGCTGCACAGTATCATGCCGCCAATCTTTATTGGGGAAGTAGTACGAACTATAATTCGACTCTGTTGTGGGTGCAACATTGGGCTAAAATACAATATACAGAGCCAGATTGCTATAATGTGGATAATGGTAGCTTTACCACTACGTGGGACACCGGCTATGCAACGCTAATAACTGATTTGAATGCTATTATCAGTTCGGAACTCGGAAATGATAATTATCGAGGGATAGCTACAGTGTGGCGTTCGTGGGTTTACCTGTTGCTGACCAATCTGTATGGAAATATACCATACAGTGAATATGCACAAAGTGTAACACCCTCTTATGATTCGCAAGAGACTGTTTTGCGCGGGCTTTTGGAGGAGTTGATTGCTGCTGACCAGTTGCTTTCTACCACAGGAGGAACGGTAGAAGGGGATTTGATTTACGGAAATGATATTACCCGCTGGAAACAATTGGCCCACTCCCTACGGCTACGTATCGCCCTTGAATTAGCTGACCGGGATGAGGATACAGCGCGTCGGGTTATTGCTTCCCTTTGGGATAATCGTAACAGTGTAATAGATAGCAATGATGCTATAGCCCGTTTTGTTTTTACTTCTTCACCACAATGGAATCCATGGGCATCTGCTTTCAATTCACGTGATGATCAGCGGGTATCAAAAACGTTGATTGATAAACTGAATGAATGGAATGATCCGAGAATTGGAATTTTAGCCCAGCTACCTCAAGACGAAAGTGTGAAAAACTATGTAGGAGCTGCCAATTCCTTATCTGCTTATGCCGCTAATAATCAGGGATTTAATAAAGTTTCCCGTCCCGGTACTTATTTTTTGAAAGATAGCTCTCCGGCTGTATTTTATACGTATGCCGAGGTCTTGTTTATCTTTGCAGAATCCGCTGCACGCGGCTGGATAACGGCTGATGCGGAAACGCTCTACCGCGAAGCTATTACTGCTTCATTGAATCAGTTTGGCATTATAGACAATCGTATAATCGATTCCTATTTACAGCAGGAGGCAATTCGGTTCGACGCCGCACATTGGTATGAATCTATCGGCTGGCAGAAGTGGATCGCTTATTATGGACAGGGACCCGATGCTTTCACTGACTGGCGCAGGCTCGGTTATCCCCAGCTTATCCCTGGTCCCGATTCCGTTTTGGGTTCCGGAGAGTTACCTCGTCGCTTTTTTTATCCCGTAACGGAACAATCACTGAATGGTAAGCAGTATCAGATTGCCATATCCCATCAGGGAGCAGATGAGATTACTACCCGTTTGTGGTTTGATGTAGCTAATAAAGAACGATGATACCTCCGTGTCTCCGGGCTGCAATATGCGTTTGAAAAATATCCGTTGAATTTAAAAATCAGAATAACAATGAACACTGACATTACATTTATCATAGCAGATAATCAGGATATAACCAGAATGGGAATGCATGGATATATTTCCGCTATATTCAGTGGATGTCGCATGATAGATGTGACAGACAAGAAAGAGCTCATGCTTGCATTGGTAGAATGTAATGACAGTGTCGTTATACTTGACTATACACTGTTTGACATCAATGGTATAGAAGAGTTTCTTATTATAGAAAAACGTTTTCCGAGAGTTCGTTGGATATTGTTTTCCAATGAATTGAGCGAAGACTTTATTCGTAGGATGAGTATAGAAAGGAATATTGGTATGATTTTGAAAGAGAACTCCGGTGAGGAAATTCATTCTGCATTGATGTGTACAGCACACGGGGAACGATTTCTTTGTCATCAGATAACCAATTTATTGATAATCGGTTCCGACAAACCGGAAATTCATTCTGTTTTGACTGTTACAGAGATTGACATTCTTAAATTGATAGCACATGGGAAATCCGTGAAAGAAATAGCATTGGAAAGAACCTCAAGCATTCATACTATTATCACCCACAAAAAGAATATTTTCCGGAAGTTGGGTGTGAATAATGTATATGAAGCAACTAAGTATACTTTACGCGCCGGGCTGATTGAAATGGTAGAATATTATATATGATATTCAGAAGAGTGTTAGGATAAGAGTTAAGAAGAATTTGTAGGCAGGAAAATTCTCTGTATCTTTGCCCGCATGGCAAAAAAAGGTGAGTTACATATAAGAAATAAGCACAATGGTCAGTATGATTTTCCATTGTTGATGGAAAATTATCCTCCATTAAAGAGATTCGTATCGCTCAATCCCCTCGGAATACAAACTATAAACTTTTTTAATCCGCAAGCGGTGAAGGCTTTGAACAAAGCATTATTGGTAACTTATTATGGCATCCGGTATTGGGACATACCGAAGCAATATTTGTGTCCGCCTATTCCCGGAAGGGCGGATTACATTCATTATATTGCCGATCTTATCCAGCCGAACGGAACAACACCGGATTTACCGGCAGGAGATGCTAATGGACAGAAGTCTAAATGTAGATGTCTGGATATTGGGGTAGGTGCAAATTGCATTTATCCGATCATAGGACACACTGAATATGGATGGACCTTCGTTGGTACTGATATTGATCCGGTTTCGATAGAAAATGCACGAAAGATAGTGACTTGCAACCCTGTGTTGGCTCATAAGATTGACTTGCGACTTCAGAAAGATAGTAAGAAGATTTTCGATGGAATTATTATGCCTGACGAGTATTTTGATGTGACAATATGCAATCCTCCGTTTCATAGTTCGCGTGAAGAGGCGGAAGACGGAACGTTACGCAAATTAAGCAGTCTGAAAGGTACGAAGATAAATAAAGTGCAGCTAAATTTCGGCGGGAGTGCGAATGAACTTTGGTGCGAGGGCGGAGAAGTTCGTTTCTTATTGAATATGATTTCCGAGAGCCAAAAATATCAGAAGAACTGCGGATGGTTTACGAGTTTGGTTTCTAAAGAAAAAAATCTGGAAAAGTTATATACCAAATTAAAATCGGTGAATGTGTCCGAATATAAAGTTATTCGAATGCAGCAGGGAACTAAAAGTAGCAGGATATTAGCTTGGCGATTTGCTACTAACTCATAACAATGAGTGAATATCGAACTGTTATTTGTTTAACCTATTAATTAAATAGAATATTATGGAAACCAATTACATCACTTTGACAAAGGAGAATATTGCAAACGAACATATATGCTGTGCTTTCTCAGATAAGAAATGCAAGGATAGTTATGAACTCAAAAAAGAATGGCTGAAGAAAGAGTTCGATAACGGCTATGTGTTCAGACGTATTGATGAACGGGCAAAAGTGTTTATCGAATACGGTCCTGCTGAAAAAGCATGGGTTCCGGTGAATGCTCCCAATTATCTGATGATAAACTGTTTCTGGGTGTCAGGTAAATATAAAGGTTGCGGACATGGTAAGGCATTATTGCAGTCTGCCATTGATGATGCAAAATTGCAGGGGAAAGATGGGCTTGTCACAGTGGTGGGCACTTCTAAATTTCATTTTATGAGTGACACGAAATGGCTGTTGCGACAAGGTTTCCAAACAATAGAAAAACTCCCTTACGGATTCAGCCTTTTAAGTTTGAAACTAAACCCGGCTGCTCCTGATCCTTCTTTTAATGATTGCGTGTTGAGCGGTGAGTGTCCGGATAAGGATGGAATAGTCGTTTATTATACCCATCGCTGCCCGTTTACGGAGTTTCACGTTCGCGGTTCTTTGGTCAGTGCTGCTAAGAGCAAAGACATTCCATTGAGAATAATTGAATTGGAAAGTATGGAACAGGCGCAAAATGCACCTACTCCGGCTACCATATTTACTCTTTTTTATAATGGCAAGTTTGTAACGACTGACTTAAGTGTATGCCTTGAAGGGCGATTGAGCAAAGCATTGGGCTGTGATTCAGGAGAATAGCTGACTTGGAACCATGTTACGTCTCTGATATGTTTAGCTAATGTTTCTTATTTTTATTTTGCAAATTTAAATTGTGTCTGCACATTTTTTGGAAAATACATACCTTTGGATAATTAATGATTAAACACGATTAAGAGTTTTATGCGTTTTTGGGTATGTATTTTTGTGCTTCTATTTGTACACAATCAATTTTCAAGGGCTGATAAAATTATAAATAATGACTCTTTGTATACAGAAAAATATATCAGAGATATTTATATTTCCAACCCCAAACGTGCTTTACAGTTGTTGGATGAGGCCGAAACCAGAAAAGCCTTCCCTCTGCGTCTGATTAATGAATTGCGCAGTTTGTCATATCGTAATATGTATATGAATAAACTAGCTTTTATGTATGCAAGGAAGTCGTACTTGCTTGATTCCATCTCTCAAAGAGAACCTAAGCACATGTTGAAGATGACGGTTTATTTAGCTGAACTTTCATCCATAATGAGTAAATATAATGAGAGCATGCATTATGCTCTTAGTGGAATTATGCAGGCTCAAAAACTGAAGGACAGAGAGGCGGAAGCTAGATTGCTTTTTTGCATAGGAGAGAATAATTGGAGGCTGTCATTGAAAGATGAGGCGTATAATTATTTTGGTCGTACGATTGAATTACTGCGTGGGTCAAAGGATATGAGAGAAATGATGCTGCTTTCCTATTATTATGGAGCAGAGATGGGATTTTTAATGACAGATTCCCGTATTGATGAAGCTTTGGCTCTTGCTTATGAACGTGAAAAACTTCTTAAAAAATTAGAGAAAGTACCGGAGGTTCCCGAAGGCTACATTGATGGTCAATATAGCTATTTATATGCAAATTTGGCCTATATTTCTTATTTAGAAAAGAAATATGCGCAAGCAGAAGGATATTATCAAAAATATCTGGCAATAAAAGAATCTCATACTCCGGATGGCAAGATGTATTCGATTCCTTATTTGATTCTTTCCAAACAATATGAGACAGTAATAGACAACTGTAAGGACTTTAAAGAATTGTTGAGAACACAGCGGGATACCTTGAACGCTCAATATTTAACTATACTTAATAAGGAAGTCCAGGCATATCTGGGGCTGAATCGTTATAAAGAAGCCGCAGAAATACGTGAAACCATCATTGCAATAACGGATAGCATTAACAGTACCGACAGGAAAAATGCTGCATTAGAATTGAACGCGATGTACGGTGCTTCCGAAAAAGAAGAATACATCGCCGAGCAAGCCTCACAGCTAAAAATAAGGAATGTTTCACTCTGCTTTTTGGCGTGTATTGTAGTGCTGACCCTGTTTATACTTTGGCGTTTGTGGCGTTTCAACCATATAATCGAGTATAAAAACAGGATGCTTGCCAAACTGATAAACGAGAAATTTGCCAATAAAAAAGATGGTAATCAGTTATTGGAAGTGTACGAGGAACAGGAGGTTTCATCAGAATTGGAACCGGAATTGATTTCTCCTGAAGAACAGGATGAACTTTTGGACGAAACAGACAAAGAAAGTGGGGAAGAAGAGGAGAACAAGAAAATATTCCAGGAATTAAATCATACAGTCGTTCAAAAACAGCTATATCTTTCTCCAGAGCTCTCAAGAGAAGATTTGGCGCAGATTGTACATCTGAATAATGCACGCTTTGCCCGGATGATAAGAGAATGCACCGGAACTAATTTCAATGGGTACATCAACGGACTGCGCATTAATTATGCGATCAAGCTAATGAAAAAATATCCTAACTATACCATACGTGCCATCGCTGATGAATCCGGATTTAATAGTGCCCCGATATTATATAACCTTTTTAAGAAAAAGACGGGAATGACTCCTTATGAATTTAAAAAAGCGCAGGACACATTGAGGAATTAAATAGTTCTACTAAACAATTTTCGTTTTTCCCGGTTTATCTATTGATAACTAAATATTAATGGAAATGATACAGGTAAGGATAAAGAGGGTTTACGAAGATTTTTCAGAAACAGATGGATACCGGGTGTTGGTAGATAAATTATGGCCACGCGGAATGAAGAAAGAATGGTTGAAATACGATTATTGGGCAAAAGACATAACACCATCCCCTACATTACGTAAATGGTTTCATGAAGATATTCCCGGACATTGGGGAGATTTTGTCACGCAGTATCAAAAAGAGCTGGATGCTTCTCCATCAATGGCTGATTTTCTGACTCTTATCAAACCACATCCGGTGATAACACTACTTTATGCTTCAAAAGAACCGGTGTATAATCACGCCCGAATTCTTCGCGATTATCTGGAAATGCGTTTGAGAGAGTGAAATTAAAGTAATTTTATCTGTTTACGCTTTCTGTCGTTCACTCAATTTCCTACCTTTGTAATCTAAATCAAAATCGTGTAATCATGAAGTATAAATTATTGGTTCTTGATGTAGACGGAACACTCCTCAATGATGCGAAAGAAATTAGTAAACGTACATTGGCTGCCCTGTTGAAGGTTCAGCAAATGGGAGTACGTATCGTATTGGCATCCGGCAGACCGACTTATGGCTTAATGCCACTAGCTAAGATGCTCGAACTTGGAAACTATGGAGGTTTTATCCTTTCCTATAATGGCTGTCAGATTATCAATGCACAAAACGGAGAAATTCTGTTTGAACGTCGGATTAATCCCGAAATGTTGCCGTATCTGGAAAAGAAAGCCCGTAAAAACGGTTTTGCCTTATTCACTTATCATGATGATACGATTATAACGGATTCTCCTGAAAATGAACATATCCAAAATGAAGCCCGGTTGAATAACCTGCAAATAATTAAAGAAGAAGAATTTTCTGCTGCCGTTGATTTTGCTCCTTGTAAGTGTATGCTGGTGAGCGATGACGAAGAAGCATTGCTTGGTTTGGAAGATCACTGGAAGAGACGACTGAATGGGGCGTTGGACGTATTCCGTTCGGAGCCCTATTTTCTGGAAGTAGTTCCCTGCGCCATCGACAAAGCCAATTCTTTGGGTGCTTTGCTGGAGGTGCTAGGTATGAAGCGTGAGGAAGTGATTGCTGTGGGCGACGGTGTGTGTGACGTAACAATGATTCAATTGGCGGGGCTGGGCATAGCTATGGGACATTCACAAGACTCGGTGAAAGCCTGTGCCGATTATGTGACTGCTTCGAATGAGGAAGACGGAGTGGCCGTTGCAGTGGAGAAGGCTATCATATCCGAAGTGCGTGCAGCCGAAATTCCCCTTGACCAACTGAATGCGCAGGCACGCCACGCATTGATGGGAAACTTGGGAATTCAATATACCTATGCCGACGAAGACCGTGTGGAAGCAACAATGCCGGTAGACCATCGTACCCGTCAGCCTTTTGGCATTTTGCATGGCGGGGCTACTCTTGCATTGGCGGAAACAGTTGCCGGACTCGGTTCAATGATTCTTTGCCAGCCGGACGAGATTGTAGTAGGAATGCAGGTCAGTGGAAACCACATATCTTCTGCACATGAAGGAGATACAGTGCGTGCAGTAGGAACAGTTGTACATAAGGGACGTTCCTCCCATGTATGGAATGTAGACGTGTTTACTTCAACAAACAAACTAGTGTCTTCCATACGGGTAGTCAACAGTGTGATGAAAAAGAGATGACCGACGAAGAAATAAGTAACTTGACAACTATTGATGCATTTATTCAGCGGAAGCAGCCGTTTGCTGTTTACCGTATTCCCGGGGAGAAAGTTCCCCGTCTGTTGACACAGGCGGAAGGAGTGGTACGTCTGATATACGATCTGAAAGAACTGAATGGACAGAGAGGATTTGTCATCGCTCCGTTTCAGGTGAGTGAGACGTGTCCTGTCGTATTGATTCAACCCGATCAGTGGGGGCAACCTTTGCCGATTGACAATGATACGGCAGAAGAACGGGAAGTCGCTTTGCGGATGCAAGGACAAGAATCGTTCCTGACTTCTTCTACGGAGGAATATGCCTCCTGCTTTCATACCTTTATAAATGCTTTGCGTGATAATACTTTTGATAAATTAGTACTTTCACGTCATCTTACTATTGATAAAGTATCCGGTTTTTCTCCTTTATCCATATTTCGTGCAGCGTGCAGGCGTTATATTCATTCATATATATACTTGTGCTACACTCCGCAGACAGGTATCTGGCTGGGAAGCACTCCTGAAATCATTTTATCAGGTGAAAAAGATGAATGGAATACGGTAGCGTTGGCCGGGACACAGCCTTTGCAAGATGGTAAACTGCCCCAAATATGGGATGAAAAGAATCGGAAAGAGCAGGATTATGTTGCTTCTTACATTCGTCGCCAACTCCTTTCGTTGGGCATTCATTCTACGGAGAACGGGCCTTATCCGGCTTATGCAGGTGCTTTGTCACATTTGAAAACAGATTTCCGTTTTTCTTTGAAAGATAACAAAGGTTTGGGAGATCTCTTGAAAGTGTTGCACCCGACACCTGCCGTATGCGGTTTACCGAAAGAAGAAGCCTATCGGTTTATATTGCAGAACGAAGGTTACGACCGCCGTTATTATTCCGGTTTTATCGGTTGGCTGGACCCGGAAGGGCGAACTGACATCTATGTGAATCTGCGCTGTATGCATATTGAAGATGAACAACTGACTCTTTATGCCGGCGGTGGACTACTGGCTTCTTCGGAATTGAATGACGAATGGCTGGAAACGGAAAAGAAGTTGCAAACCATCAAACGGCTGATTGCAACGCCTCCTTTAAAATCATAAACTACTAATAATTATCATCATGTATACAGACAAGAAGAACATACTCCAGTTGGTTGCGTTGCTCGAGGCGCACGGGATTACTAAGGTTGTGTTGTGTCCGGGTAGTCGTAATACGCCCATCGTACATACTTTGTCTAATCATCCGAACTTCACCTGTTATGCAGTGACGGATGAACGGAGTGCCGGTTATTTTGCCATTGGTCTTGCGTTGAATGGTGGTAAGCCTGCTGCTGTGTGCTGCACTTCCGGTACTGCATTATTAAATCTTCATCCGGCTGTAGCCGAAGCATTTTATCAGAATGTTCCTTTAGTTGTCATTTCAGCAGACCGTCCCGCTGCCTGGATCGGACAGATGGATGGACAGACAGTGCCGCAACCGGGTGTGTTTCAAACGCTGGTAAAGAAGTCGGTCAATCTTCCGGAGATTCATACGGAAGAAGATGAATGGTATTGTAATCGCCTGGTGAATGAAGCCTTGCTGGAGACGAATCATCATGGAAAAGGGCCGGTGCATATCAATGTTCCTGTTTCCGAACCGCTGTTTCAATTCACGGTAGATGCACTTCCTGAAGTACGTGTGATAACCCGTTATCAGGGATTGAACGTCTATGACCGTGATTATAATGATCTGGTCGACCGGATGAATAAATATCAGAAGCGCATGATTATCATCGGCCAGATGAACCTTATCTACCTGTTTGAAAAAAGATATATCAAGTTATTATATAAACATTTTGCCTGGTTGACGGAACATATCGGCAATCAGACAGTTCCCGGTATTCCGGTAAAGAATTTCGATGCGGCACTTTATGCCATGCCCGAAGAGAAGATAGGCCAGATGGTGCCCGAATTGCTGATTACTTACGGAGGACATGTGGTTTCCAAACGATTGAAGAAGTTTCTCCGTCAGCATCCGCCTAAAGAACATTGGCACGTATCGCCGGATGGTGAGGTGGTCGATTTGTACGGCTCATTGACTACAGTGATCGAGATGGACCCGTTTGAATTTCTGGAGAAGATCGCCAGCCTGCTGGATAACCGGACTCCTGACTATCCCCGTGTATGGGAGAATTATTGTAAGATTATTCCCGAACCGGATTTTGCCTATTCGGAGATGTTGGCTGTCGGTACATTATTGAAAGCTTTGCCGGAGTCCTGTGCATTGCATCTGGCAAACAGTTCGGTAGTTCGTTATGCACAACTATATTCGATTCCTCCTACAATTGAAGTTTGTTGCAATCGGGGAACAAGTGGTATTGAAGGATCGTTGTCTACCGCTGTCGGTTATGCGGCAGCTTCCGACAAACTGAATTTCATAGCTATCGGAGATCTAAGTTTCTTCTATGATATGAATGCGTTGTGGAATATCAACGTCCGTTCCAACCTGCGTATCCTTTTATTAAATAACGGAGGAGGAGAGATTTTCCATACTTTACCGGGATTGGATATGTCGGGCACCTCACATAAATTTATTGCAGCAGTTCATAAAACGTCAGCCAAAGGCTGGGCGGAGGAACGTGGTTTCCTTTATCTGCAGGCACAAAATGATGAAGAGCTGACTGAAGCAATGAAAACTTTCACCCAGCCGGAAACTATGGAACAACCTGTGCTCCTGGAAGTGTTTACCAACAAAAACAAGGATGCACGTATGTTGAAGAATTATTATCATCAATTAAAACAAAAATAAATTATGCCAACACAAAGAGAGTGGACAACCATCAGAGAATACGACGATATTCTTTTTGATTATTATAATGGAATTGCCCGTATCACAATCAACCGTGAACGTTATCGGAATGCATTTACCCCGACTACTACTGCCGAAATGAGTGATGCATTGCGCATTTGCCGTGAAGAAGCGGATATTGATGTGATTGTAATTACCGGAGCCGGTGATAAGGCATTCTGTTCGGGAGGCGACCAGAATGTGAAAGGACGTGGCGGATATATCGGGAAAGACGGTGTGCCTCGTTTGAGCGTATTGGATGTACAAAAGCAAATTCGTAGTATTCCGAAACCTGTGATTGCTGCCGTGAACGGCTTTGCCATTGGTGGCGGACATGTGCTCCATGTAGTATGTGATTTATCCATTGCTTCGGAAAATGCCATTTTCGGTCAGACAGGTCCTCGCGTGGGTAGCTTTGATGCCGGATTCGGTGCATCTTATCTGGCACGCGTGGTAGGGCAGAAGAAAGCACGTGAAATTTGGTTCCTTTGCCGGAAGTATAATGCACAGGAAGCATTGGATATGGGATTGGTGAATAAGGTAGTACCTTTGGAACAACTGGAAGATGAATACGTGCAGTGGGCGGAAGAAATGATGTTGCTTAGTCCGTTGGCTTTGCGCATGATTAAAGCGGGATTGAATGCCGAACTGGATGGTCAGGCAGGTATTCAGGAGTTGGCAGGTGACGCAACATTACTTTATTACCTGACGGATGAAGCACAGGAAGGCAAGAATGCGTTCTTGGAGAAACGTAAACCGAACTTCAAACAATATCCGAAATTCCCTTAAAAATGATAGGCTAATGAAAGACTGATTGTGCAGTAATTAACAGATTGAAAAGATATTCATTATGGATTGTAAGATAGATATTATTCCCCGGTTGCTTCATTTCAAGCAACCCGCGGGAACTTCCCGGGGAATATATACTACCCGAAAAGTCTGGTATCTTCACTTTACTTCTCCTGACTTTCCGGGTAGAGTGGGAATTGGAGAGTGCGCGCCTTTGCCCGCTTTAAGTTGTGATGATCTCCCTGATTATGAAGATATATTAAAAAGAATTTGTCGGCAAGTAGAGAAAGAACAAGGAATGTGGGATAAGGATGTTTTATGCCAATATCCTTCCATCTTATTTGGTTTGGAAACGGCTATCTGGCATTTCTTTGCAGGGAGTTGGGCTTTGTCCGATACGGCTTTTTCACGTGGAGAGGTAGGGATTCCAATCAACGGCCTGATCTGGATGGGAGATTTTGATCACATGTTATCCCAGATCGAGAAAAAGATGGAAGCCGGATTCCGTTGTGTCAAACTAAAGATTGGTGCTATCGATTTTGAAAAAGAATTGGCGTTGTTACGTCATATTCGTACCCATTTCTCTTCTAAAGAAATAGAGTTGCGTGTAGATGCAAACGGTGCTTTCTCTCCGGGTGATGCAATGGAAAAACTGAAACGTCTGTCAGAATTTGATTTACATTCTATCGAACAGCCGATCCGTGCCGGACAATGGGAGGAAATGGCCCGGCTCACTTCTGAATCTCCGTTGCCGATTGCATTGGATGAAGAGCTGATAGGATGCAACACGCTGGAAGAAAAAAAGAAACTGCTGGCAACCATCCGTCCGCAATATATCATCATTAAACCATCTCTCCACGGAGGAATATGCGGAGGGGATGAATGGATTATGGAAGCGGAAAAGCAACATATCGGCTGGTGGATCACTTCCGCTTTAGAGTCCAACATTGGTTTGAACGCTATCGCCCATTGGTGTGCAACATTCAATAATCCGTTACCACAAGGATTGGGAACGGGTATGCTCTTTACTGACAATATAGAAGTGCCTCTTGAAATCAGAAAAGATTGCCTGTGGTTTTGTAAATGATGGTATTTAGTGGTATTTAAAGGATATTCTGATGATATTCGATCGACAACAACAGCGCTTGCTACTGGAAGGAAAAGAATACACTTTTGAAGATATAAGCCAACTGATAGCAGGAGGAGCAGAAGCTCATTCTCCTGCTTATTGGGATTTATATCTTTTCCTGAACGAATGGTTTAATGGCTCTCCTGTCATCACGGTTCATACATCGGGCTCTACGGGTATACCTAAAGAACTGATGGTACGCAAGGATCAAATGATGCAAAGTGCGCGTCTGACTTGTGAATTTCTGAATTTGAAGAAAGGTGAGTCGGCATTATTATGTATGAATCTTCGTTATATCGGTGCAATGATGGTGGTCGTACGTTCATTGGTTGCAGGTTTGAACCTGATTGTTCGTCCTGCTTCCGGTCATCCGTTGGCGGATATAAAAGAATCTTTGAGATTTGTGGCAATGGTCCCATTGCAAGTTTATAACACGTTGCAGGTTCCCGAAGAAAAAGAGCGATTAAAACAAACGGATATTCTGATTATAGGAGGCGGAGCCGTTGATGAGGCTCTGGAAACGGAGATAAACCATCTTCCGACTGCCGTTTACTCCACTTATGGCATGACTGAAACTTTGTCGCATATTGCCCTTCGTCGTCTGAACGGAGCATCGGCTTCAGAACATTATTATCCATTTCCTTCAGTAAAATTGTCTTTATCCGCAGAGAATACATTAATCATTGATGCCCCTTTGGTATGTGACGAAACATTGCAGACCAATGACATTGCACGTATCTATCCCGATGGAAGTTTTATGATTCTAGGCCGGAAAGACAATGTGATTAACAGTGGAGGAATTAAGATTCAAGCAGAGGAGATGGAGAAGTTGCTCCGCCCGTTTATTCCTGTGTCCTTTGTCATTACTTCAGTTCCGGATCAGCGCTTAGGGCAGGCTGTCACTTTATTGATAGTGGGACAATTGGATACGAGAGAGCTAGAAAATAAGTTGCAGACAACATTGGAACCATACTATCGTCCCAAACATATTTTTATTACAGAATCTATCCCACAGACGGAAAACGGCAAAATAGACCGGGTCGGCTGCCGCACTTTGGCAGCATCATACCTTTCCCATTCGCATCAGTTCCCATCCATAGAACTACATGATGATGCAATGTAGTTGAGGTTTCCGGTAAAACTAGTGAACTTGTAAATTGAGGAGGGGTCGCATTTACAACTTGAATTCAGCCCCCCAGAGTGATTTGGGGTTCTTCGTCAAATTTGGTGGTACTTCTTCTATTGTGAATAAATAATCTTCGCTCTCAGTAGTTTAATTCCTGCCCTATTGTACATCTGTCTTTTTACCGCTTTAATTTTATTCACTGTCCCCTCCAGTAATCCGTTACTGAAGGGGATATCAATAGCTGCCTGTACTGCCTCCCAGTCTTTTTCAATACCATATGCAAAGTTCGTCAGTGCCATATTCCGTGTTGCCTTCGCTTTTTCAATCCACTTTCTAATATCCTTATCATAAGTGTTCCCATTAATCATATCTCTGAAATTCTGACACACGCTTAAAAGTTCTTTAATCTGCGGTGAGGACTTATACAGTTCCGCTAGTTTAGGATTATCCGATTCTCCCTTTAGAATGTATTTGCGTATCTGATTCTGTGAAACTCTCTGTATTTTACTTCTGTTTTCAATGCTCTCATTATGCTCCTTGACTTCCTTCCTCTTTTGTTGATACCTTTTTCGCAAGCTGGATGTTATCCTTCCAATAAGTGCGCCACTGATTTTACTCCCCATTTTTTGTGCCAATATTTTTCGAGTAATACAGCCCGCACTAATGATTGTAGCCAGTTCGGATACATGTTTAAGAGCTGTCTTCTGTTGCTCATTCAAGTATGCCCCTATTCTTCTGTTGTGAATAATCTTATAAATGTAGCGACTTTTCTTACCCAAATGTGTGGCTGTCTGCTCAATGGTCATCCCCTGCATTTTTAAGTTCAAGCTTTCCCTGTATATCTTCAATTTTTCTCTGTGTCGGACATCTCCCATGTTAAATATGTCCTGAAGAATTAACGAAGAAGCCGTGTCTCTGTCAGGATATTCGTATTTGAGCTTTTTCTTGGTCTGACGGATTATTTTCTCTATTTCCGGTATCATCGTGTCCGTCATATTCTTGATTAGATGGAATCGGTCGCAGATTTGTGTAACACCAGGAATTATTCTGTTTATAGCCTCTGTGAAACATCTTCCACGGTCTCTCGTTATATATTGTATTTGAGGATTCCGGATGAGCCAGTTATCAAGTGCTTCTCCGTTTCTATCCTCTAACAAAGCAATAGGTATGTGTGTCATCTGGTCTACGGCCACACTCATATAATCCTTACCTTTTTTATAGGCAAAATCATCAATACCTACATAAATACTTTTATTATGCATAGGATTGTGTTGTCCGCACTGTTGTAGGATGCGTAAGCAGGAAGAACTACTGGCTGTTATATGGAACAGTTGCAAAAGAGAAGAGGCCTTTCGGGAAGTAAGTTCCAAACTTATCGATCTGATGCGTTCCTCAACAAGATAGCTCCGTCTACCATACCGACGAGCCAGAAAAGACAACGGTTCGCAGAATATTTTTTGTGGACAAGAAACATTGTCACAATAATATTTGCCAACCTTGATGACTAACTCCAAAGTATGACCGTAAACTTCAAGATCCTCAATATGACGGGAGTAGTAACTGTGCAATCGGTGACTGAAATGTCCGCAATAAGGACAGGAAGCCCCTTTGCCAGCCGTATGTAGAAAGACCGTCAATGAGCCAACAGCTTCAGAGATACCATCTTGTTGCAGATTATCGTAGCCAAGACTGAATCTGAAATCATGGAATAATCCCCTATTTGTAGGAGCATTTTCTTTTTTTGATGTATATTTGTACGTTGTAGATATGACTTGTTGCATTGTAACTCTTAATGATGTGGTGTCTTTAAAGTTACTAAAAAGCAAACATATCTACAACTTTTAATAGGATTAAGAAAGAAGAAGACAGTTGAAATAAAAAAGAGATTACCACCAAATTTGACGAAGAACCAGATTTGGCAATTTTATTTCTCATATTCTCATGAATATAAGTCAACCTGTTGAAACATAATGTAATAGAGTATGAGAAATACTTTTAAAAGTTGGCATTTCTCATACTTTTCCTGTGCTCTATCCCTAAAAACAGGCATTTCTCATACTCATTCTTGTTATTTCTCATAGCAGTTGTATAACAATCTACTGCTATTTTACGCCTGAATCATTAATAGAAAAGTTATTCTTCATTAAGGGTAAACTTGTTTTGGGTTAATAGTAAACTTGTTTTTCACCTATTATAAACTATAAATGCAAGCTTTGATTATATAATTGCAAGTTTCATTTTTATAAATGCAACCTTTGATTATAAAAACGAAGCTTGCATTTATAGTTTATGATTAGTCAAAAATAACTTTATATATAAGGGTTTGCAAGTTTGCTATTAGTCGATAGCAACTTTACTGTTAATACTTTCCGGACGGACAAGTAATAGTTAGTGTGTGATGATAAGGAGAGACTGTTAGGTGCGATAGATTAATAAAAGTAACAATGGCAGATAGTCTTTCAGTTCATTGCGCAAAAGTTCCATTGTCTTTTGCTTGTAACGGTTGATAGATTTCACACTGAGATTCATCTCTTCTGCAATTTCTACATGTGTTTTGCCTTCAAAGAAGCTTTTCATAAATACTGTACGGTAGTTCTCCGGAAGTTTGTCCAATGTTTCATACAACATTCTGTACAGTTCGTCAAGAGTATATACACTATCCGGTTCCGTTTCATAGACTGGAGTTTTCTTCTGTATGTTTTCCACATAGCTCCATTCATATTCCTGATGTTTCAGGAAATTCAGGCAACTGTTTTTCACGCACATCTTGATATATCCCAATGCCGTGTCCGATTGTAGGTCGAAAGAATCGGTATCCATCTTGTCCCATAATGAAGCGAATACATCTGAAACGATATCCTGTCGTGTATCCAAATCGTCAATGAATCTTTTTGCATACAGGCAGAAAGGGGCGTAATACTCCTCATAAAGTTGCTTGAAAGTCCGGTCTTTAGTCTGTGTAGAAAAAGAAATTTTCATTATTTTGGGATTCTGTGTTTTTTCATTTCGATGCAAATATATAATAAGATAGTCGGTTAAACCTAATTTCCTGTTCTTTTTTTGGTTTTCAGTTGATATTATCGCCTCATTTTAACTGGATTCGGGAAAAATAAAAAAAAGTTTGATTTCTCTGTCCTTTTTGGGAATCCTGTTTGTATTATTAATGTTGTTGAACTTAAAATAATAGCCTATGGAATATATATTTCAATTGAATTACACTACGAACCTTAATTAACAATCTTCTTCTTTTGTTTTTAGATTCATAGTCCGGGGTCTCGCAAACGCTGACAGGAATCAAAAGTGAGTTTATCATTAGTATGAATGTGGATAAGTGAGGATAATTCACCGCCTTAGTGAAACAAGAGGAGTTTGTTGGTAACATTGAATCATTTAGTAATAAATTTATTAATCAACAAAAATTGAAAAACATGAAACGATTGAGTTTTTTATTGATGGCTGTAGTTTGTGTTATATTCTTTTCGTGTGGAGAAGACGAAGACAAGCAGGTTCATTCAATTACTGCATTTGCCGGTTATGGTGGTGCCATTGCAACAGCTGATAAGGAAATTGCCGTAGCGGGAGAAGCTATCACTGTTACGGCTACTCCTGCTGAAGGCTTTTTATTTAAAGAATGGAAAATAAGAGTCGGTAATACTGTAATTGAGAATGTGCAGGCAAATCCTTCCACATTCACTATGCCTATGGAGGATGTAGTAATTGTAGCTACATTTATGATAAGAAATGATGTGCTTGAAAGAATAACCGACCCTGCATTGAAAGCTTATTGTCAATCCAGAATGGATACAGAACAGGAAATAGACGGAGTTACTTATCCGAAGTGGGACACGAATGGTAACGGTGTACTTTCCCCTGATGAAGCGTCAGCAGTAAAAGCTATTGATATTACCGGTGGGGTGAATGGAGTCAAAATAAAAAGTGTGAATGAATTAACTGAATTTACAGGATTGGAAGTGTTGAAAATTAGTGGAAATGAATTGACTACATTAAATGTCGTATGGTCCCAGCTTGCTAAACTTGATTGCAGTCATAATGAATTGACTGATTTATCTGTGGGGGGAAGTGGAAAACTGAAAGAATTGTACTGTAACAACAATCATTTGTCTTCATTGAAATTAAAGACTATGGTATATGAGAATGGTTATATGCTCCATTGCGGCAATCAAGTGACAGAAGAGGGAGAAGTTCAGATTCTTGAAGCCATAATGACTGATGAACAAATTTCTTTTTGGGAAAGTAACTTGAAGAATCTTAGTGAAAATGCAAATGTGGATACTAAAACGATGCCTGCTGCGGATGTTCATTTGACATTGACTAAGGCCGTTAAATACCAATTTGGCAATTTGATGTTAATATTAAGAGATGATAACGGTAATAGCGTACAGGTAACCTTGAAATCGACTGAATTGAAGCCGGGAGAATATTCAAAAGACCAGATGAGTAGCGCCTATGTGACAATATCGGGTGGTGGAAGTTATCGGAATTTAGATTCTGACGACCCTGGTTCATTTACTGTAAAATATGATGAGGGTACTGGAATATACACTATTGAGGGTGTATTGATTTTACAGCCAAATGTATCATATCCTTCTGTAAATGTAGTGAGATTTGAATATGTCGGAGCGATATAATTTGTAACAACAATGAAACGGAAAACATCCGCAGTTTTTTCTATGTGCGACAAAAAAGATCCAGCGGATGTTTTTTCTCAAGTTTGTGAACAATTATTGGTTTTTGTGTCCCTTTTCAATGAGTCGGTTGTATTATTTATGTAGTTGCAATTATAAAAAGGAAATATGGATAATAAAGAACTGGAGGCATCATTCCGCAAGGCGAAAGCTTTGGGTGATGATATTAGAGAAATGGAGTCGATTGATGCATTAACTGCTTATCGACAGTCTCAAATGAAGATTAGAGGACTGAAAAGGACGAGACTGCACAATCAACTGATACGTTGTGCTGCATTTCTGGCCATACCGTTGCTATTGGCTTCATTGATTTTGGGATATTTATATTTTGCAGAATCGGAAGAAGAAATAAGATACGCAGAAGTTACTTCTACCATGGGAACGGTGGTGCGTTATGAACTTCCGGATCATTCTGTTGTCTGGCTCAATTCAGGTAGTAAGTTGCGTTATCCTACTGTTTTCAAAAAAGACAACCGCAATGTGGAACTGACTGGTGAGGCTTATTTTCAAGTGGAGGCAGAACCGGAGCGTCCGTTTTATGTGAATACGCCGAATGGATTGAGCGTATATGTGTATGGTACCCAATTTAACGTGACAGCTTATGAGGACGATAACTACATAGAAACTGTATTGGAGAAAGGAAAAGTCAATGTAGTGACTCCCGGACAGGAGACGATTACACTGATTCCCGGCGAACAATTGGTTTATGACAAACAAACCCGCCAGGTGCAGAAAAATCAAGTGGATGTTTATGGGAAGGTGGCTTGGAAGGATGGAAAGTTGATATTCCGAAATGCTTCGTTGGAAGAAATTATCAAGCGTCTGGAACGCCATTTCAATGTAGATATTGAATTCAATAATCATTTGGGAAAGGAGTATAGCTATCGGGCCACTTTCAGAACGGAAACATTGACGCAGATATTAGATTATTTAGCTAAGTCGGCAAACCTGAAATGGAAGATTTTGACTCCCGAACAACGGGAAGATGATACATTTACAAAGACGAAAATAATAGTAGATTTATATTAGTAATCATCTGAAAAAACAAATAGCCTATGATATAACACATATTGATAATCAAAAAAGGGAGGAGGGCCGCTACCAACGGCTGTCTTCTCCCAAATCTAAGATTCACGGTACAGGGTCTCGCAAACGCTAACCGGAATCAACACCTTAGTTCATTTAGTAATAAACTTTAGTCAGCTACAAATGTATGAAAAAAAATCATTCATTTATTGCATTATGCTTTAAATATGCTTTAAATCTAAAACTTCCTTTAGTTATGAGGATTAGTCTAACATTACTTTTTGCAGTCGTGTTGCAACTTTCTGCAGCAAATGGCTATGCCCAACGTATACGGGGAGTCATTTCGATGAATAATGTATCTATTGAACAGGTACTGAATAAGATAGAGGAAAGTTCGGATTATGTGTTCCTTTATAATGATAAGGCGATTCAGAAGAACCGCATTGTTTCAGTGAATAATAATTCCGGCAAGATACAGGACATTCTGGATGAAATATTCTGGGGTACTTCTATATCTTATACGGTGGTGGATAAACAGATTATTCTTTCCGCAAAACCTTTCGTGCAAAAAACAATGGAAGATGCGACTATTCCCGTAAAAGGTATAGTAAAGGATGTGAATGGCGAACCTCTTATTGGAGTAAATGTAAAAGTAAAAGGTTCAAATATCGGTACAATTACAGATATGGATGGTAATTTTACGATTAGGACGAAGAAAGGGGATGTCCTTGAATTTTCTTATGTAGGATACACGGTTCAAAATGTAACAATTACGGGAAATGCGACTTTGAATATTGTACTTCAAGAAGACAATGCAGTGCTTGATGAAGTCGTTGTCACTGCATTGGGGATCAAGCGTTCGGACAAGGCATTGAGTTATAATGTACAGAAATTGGGAGATGCACAGTTTATGTCTGTCAAAGAAGCTAGTGTTCCGAATGCGTTGAACGGTAAGGTGGCAGGTGTCACAATTAGCCAGGGAGCTTCCGGTATCGGCGGTTCCACAAAGGTGGTGATGCGTGGTAGCAAGTCTGTAAATGCAGAAGGAAACAATAATGCATTGTATGTGTTGGACGGTATACCGCTTCCCGACCTTTTCCCGCGGAGAGGGGCTACCTCTAATGCGCAGTATGGCGGAGTGGACGAAGGTGACGGTATCTCCAATATCAATATGGAGGATATTGCGGAAGTGACTGTGTTGACAGGACCTTCGGCAGCTGCTCTCTATGGTGGTCAGGCTGCGAATGGAGTAATCATGTTGACCTCCAAACAAGGAGGACTGAAAGACGGAAAGCCTCGTATTTCATTCTCCCATTATTCCGATTTCTACCAACCACTTCTCTTGCCGAAGTTGCAAAATACGTACGGAAGCCGGACGGATGAATTTTCCAGTTGGGGACCGAAGCTGGAGACTCCTGCGAATTATGATCCGGCAGATTTCTTTGACACAGGCATGAGTTTCTCCAACAGCATCGGGGCACAGTTGGGAACGGAGAATCATAAATCCTATATTTCTCTTTCTTCTTATAATGCCCGTGGGGTAGTCCATAACAACAATCTCGACCGCTACAACGTTTCCTATAATGGTACATATACCATTACGGACAAACTTTCTTTGGGAGCTACTTTTATGTATACGAACAAGAAAGCACAGAATATGCTTTCGCAGGGTGACTATTATAATCCGATTGTACCGATCTATCTGTTTCCTCGCGGTGATAATATAGATAAGTATAAATCTTACGAGCGTTATAGTGCGGACAGAGGATTCCCGGTTCAGTTTTGGCCTTATGGCGACCAAAAGAGAAGTATTCAGAATCCGTATTGGATTACGCACCGCAATTTCAACATTAACCATAACGAGCGTTTCATTATTGGAGGAAGCTTGAAATATACGTTCAATGAATGGTTTAACATCAGTGCTCGTTTCCGTACGGACCGCGATAACAAGAAGAATGAAATCAAGAATTATGCTTCTACATTGTTGTTGCTGGCTTCCAGTTCGGATAAAGGTTCATATTTGTTGGCAACGGAAAAGAATATCCAGGATTATGGGGATGTGATTGCTAATTTCCAGAAAACGATATCAGACTGGGGATTTGTAGTCAATGCGGGTGCCAGCTTTAAGAATGCGTCATTCGATTATACGGCCAATTCTAACAAACTGGAATTCGGAGCACCTCTTGCCAGTGTAGCCAATAAGTTTACATTGAACAACCTGACTCCGGAACCCCAATATCAGGAAGGTAAAACGATGAAGTCGCAAGCTGTGTTCTTCAGTGCTTCTGTGGATTGGAAAAGAAAAATATTCCTTGATGTAACCGGACGTAACGAATGGACTTCATTGTTAGCCAATACCAAAAACAAGAGTTTCTTCTACCCGTCGGTAGGTATGTCTTTTGTGTTGACAGAGTTCTTCAAAGTTCCGGAGAAAATATTGACGTTCTCCAAGCTTCGCCTGTCGTATGCCAAGGTAGGAAATGTACCGATGTCACTTGCAGGAATCACGATTCCGTCTTATCCGATTAGTCCGGGTGGTGGTGTAAGCATCAATCCTGACCTACCTATCGATAACTTGAAATTTGAAAAGACACAATCGTTTGAAATTGGTCTGAATGCTCGCTTCTTGAATAACAAGTTGGGATTAGACATAACGTATTATAATGCTAACACTTACGACCAGTTGTTCAAATTCAGAGCACCAGAAAGTAGCGGTTATGCCAACTTCTATGTGAATGCCGGCAAAGTAAACAATAAAGGTCTTGAGGCTTCCATTGATGCCGACCTGACGTTTGGAGAGTTTAATTATTCGCCTAAACTGACCGTTACATACAATAAAAATAAGATTGTGGAATTGGTAAGAAATATTCCTAATCCGTTCACTGGAGCCAATATGGATGTTTCGCATTTTGACATGGGTGGTCTTTCTTATTCATTCCGGAACTATATTGATGAAGGCGGTTCTATCGGTGATATATATGTCAATTCGGTGAAGAAAGACGGAAATGGATATGTATATGTGAATCCAAATACTTTGAGTATGATGGTGGACAATGAAAACCTGATTTATGCGGGAAATACCAATCCGGATTGTTCTTTGGGATTTAACAATACGTTCAGTTATAAAGGGTTTACTCTTTCTTTCTTGATTGACGCCCGGATTGGCGGAAAAGTGGTTTCTGCCACACAAGCTGTGTTGGATTCTTTCGGTGTATCCGAACAGAGTGCAAAGGCACGTGACAATGGTGGTGTGCTTGTAAACGGAGTGCTGATGGATGCGGAAACTTACTATACTCAAATGGGAGCAGGTACAGGTGTATTGTCCAATTATGTATATGATGCTACCAATATACGCTTGAGAGAAGCTTCACTTTCTTATCGTTTCAAACCATTGTTCAAGAACTTTGTGAAGGATTTGACTCTGTCCGTGACTGGACGTAATTTGTTTATGATTTATAATAAGGCTCCTTTCGACCCGCAACTGACCTCTTCGGTGGGTACTTTCTATCAAGGTATCGATTACTTCCTGATGCCGAGCTTGAGAAGCTTCGGTGTGAGTCTTAAATTTACATTATAACTAAATTAACAAACAGATGAAAATGATACTAAATAATAGATATTTCGGCAAAAGTCTGCTTCTGGTTTCTGCTTGTTCTTTGTGGATGTTGGGAGCTTGTACGGGAGATTTCATGGAGACAAATACCGATCCCAATGCCGTAACGGAAGAAGAGTTAGGGTATGATAACCTGGGTACGGGATCAATGATAACGCAGATGCAGTATCAGATGTATCCATGTATTACAAAAGATCAGAATATAGATGTCAATAACTATCAGAAAATGTTCAGCCTTGCCGGAGATATCTTTTCCGGACATCAGGGAGCTTCCAACATGTTTGATAGTAACGGAAGGAATAATACGACGTATGACATGTATCCTGACTGGTGTGCGGCTGCTTATACTGTGGCTTATCAGAATTATATGACTCCTTGGTATACTCTTTACACCAAGAGGAATATCAATCCTTCCACATTTGCGGTGGGACAGATTCTGAAAGTATTCGGTATGCACCGTATCACGGATATGTATGGTCCGGTCCCTTATAAGGATTTCGCACCAGCTTCTAATGTTCCGTTCACTTCACAACAAGTCATTTATGAACAGTTCTTTAGTGAACTGGATGAAGCAATCGGGATATTGAAAGAATTTATCAAAGATAATCCCGGTGCCAAACCATTGGTGAGTTATGATAAGATTTATGGTGGTGATTTTGAAAAGTGGGTAAAGTTTGCCAATTCTTTAAAGTTGCGTCTGGCTCTTCGTATCGTTTATGTAAACGAAACGATGGCCCAGCAGAAAGCTGAAGAGGCAATAAGAGACGGTGTATTTATTGATAATGAGGATAATGCCATGTTAAAAGTGGATGGTTCTGCAACAGTCAATCCTTTGTATATGATTTGTTATACTTATAACGACAGTCGTTTGGGAGCAACCATGGAGGGCTATTTAAAAGGGTATGAGGATCCTCGTCTGGATATTTGGTTTGCCAAATCGGAAGTTTCAGGATTTAAAGAATATAACGGAATCAGATGTGGTAGTATGTTCAATGGAAATGACTATAAGGTATTTTCTAATCTGAATGTCTCTTCAAGTACGCCTATCCAGTTTATGAATGCTGCGGAAGTCTATTTTCTGCGTGCGGAAGCTGCTTTGCGTGGATGGAATGCGGGAGGCGATGCAGAAACATTGTATGAAAATGGAATTGCAACTGCTTTCTCCCAACCTCTGGGGGCTACTCAAGCAAAAGCGGGAGACGCGAGTGCATACATAAAACGGACTACTTTGCCGAAAGGTTATGTTGATCCGAAGAACTCCAGTTATAGTGACAGTAGTACGGGACAAGTGTCAGTGAATTGGGCGGATGCCACTGGCTTTGATGAAAAGTTGGAGAAAATCATTACTCAAAAGTGGATTGCTCTGTTCCCTGACGGACAAGAAGCATGGAGCGAATTCAGAAGAACGGGATGTCCGAGAGTGATTCGGGTAGCTACAAACAATAGTGGTGGGCGTATTGATTCTAAAAAACAAGTGGCTAGATTACCTTATCCTACCAACTTGTCGAAAGATTATCCCGATTTGTATCAAGAAGCCGTGAATAATTCTGAATTGCTCGGTGGTGCAGATAATGGTGGAACGAAACTTTGGTGGGATAAAAGAAATGATAAACCTTATCAGAATTAAAAATATAGTGTATAATCTTAATAGTTTTATATGGATATGAAAAACGATCGGATAATAAAATTTCTGTGTTGTCTGTTTATGGTGACCCAGATTATCGGATGCAGCGATTGGATAGAAGCTGAACCGACTATTTTGCCGGAAATGAAATATAAGGAATTGACGCCGGAAGAAGAGGCTGCGTTGATTGCCTACAAAAATTCGAAACATAAGATTTTCTTTGCATGGATGAACTATAGTCCTGCTACTTCTTCCATGCAGACCCGGTTAAGAGGTATCCCGGACAGTCTTGATATTGTCTCATTCTTTACGGGATATGTGAATAATAAGCAGAATCGGGAAGATGTGAAGTTTCTTCAAGAGCACAGAGGTACCAAAGTATTGTTGACAATGTGGCCAGATAAATATTTTGCTACGACTGGAGAAGGAAGAGAGGACTTGGATTCGATGATAGTATACGCTGAAAATCTAGTTGATTCTATTTATACATGGGGATTGGACGGGTTTGATTTGGATTACGAACCTAGTTTCGGTGGGGATAGCTATACCACGGAAATGATGCGTACTTTTATTGATGTGATGAGCAAATACCTGGGGCCTAAGTGTGATGAACAATTTAAGGTGAATGGCAAACATAAATTGTTGGTTGTTGACGGACAGTGGAATGACGCTGAATATGCAGATCGTTTTGATTATTTTATAGGTCAGGCATATAATGCCAGTTCCGAATCTTCATTGAATGGAAGATGTCAGAATGGATATCAAGACTATGGAAAGGGATTTCCAAATGAAAAGCGAATCTTTTGCGAATGGGTGAGCCAGGTTGGCAATGCGTTTGGACAAGGTGGAGTGAGATACCGGTATAATAATGAATACATCCCCAGTTTATGGGGAATGGCGCATTATGCTGCGGAAAGTCCGAATAATGTAGCGGGTTGTGGCGCTTATGTATTACAGTTCGGATATGCTGAAGGAAACCATTTGAATTTGCCGGTACCACCTAATAATTACTATTATGCACGTCAGGCGATTCAGATTATGAATCCTGCTGGTAAAACAGTGGAAGATGAATCTGAAGGAGGAGAGGATGAAGTCGAAGAATAACAATTATAAAGTTATAAAGAAATGAAGAATTTATTCACAAAAAATATATGGGCTGTTGCTTGCCTTTCATGTCTTGTGTTTATAGGAACGTCCTGCAATGAAAGCATAGATGTGGAAGCGGTGTATATCACTGCTGCTGAAAAGACTCCTATAACGACTTTCTCTGCAACGAACAATAACGATGAACTGGGAATAACAATTTCCAGTTCGTTGGTTGCAAATTCAAATATAGAAGGTGAATTGATGATTGACAATTCGTTGGTGGAACGTTATAATAGTGATCATGGGGAATCTTACAAGACATTACCGGAAGGTGCTTGTGTGTTGTCAAGTAGTTCCGTATTGATAGAAAGTGGAAAATATCGTTCTGAAGCGGTAAAATTGGTGGTAAAGGATATCGATGCCATACAGAAAGGCGTTAATTTTTTGTTACCTGTAAAGTTGGTTAGTAAAAATAAAGATTATCCTGGTTTGCCGGGAAGTGATGTTTTATATGTCATAGTCAACAGGAAGTTACTTGTGAATGTTCCTAAACTGAATGGACAGAATTATTTTAAGATAAACTTTAAGGATAATGATGTCAGCAGATTCCAGAATATGAGCGCATTTACTATCGAAACAAGAGTAAGTTTATGGGAGTTCCCTAAATACTATGGTGGTAATCTAATGAGTATTATAGGTTTTCCTGTTGGAGAGAATGCAGAGAAAGGTACATGGATTTTTGTAGATGGAACTCCTGACCGTGTGGGAGGTGAAGGTGATGTGCCTGTCTTTATGTTTGCAACGAAAGGGTGGTCAGTGTATGCTGGTAAGTTGGGATATACGCTCGAAAAGAATGCTTGGTATCATGTAGCCGGAGTATTTGAAAATAATACCCTGTCTTTGTACATTGATGGAATTTTGTTTGTACAAGCGGAATATGCAAATCCGATTTCATTGTCAGATAAGTTCTACATCGGAGCTGCGCCAGGAGTGCAAAACGGTTTCTATTTGAAAGGCTCTGTGAGCGAAGCACGTTTTTGGACAAGGGCATTGACTGCTTCCGAGTTGAAGAATCCGCTTCACCGTTGTTTTGTAGAAGTGGACAGTGAAGGACTGGAAGGATACTGGAAACTGGATGACATGAGTGACGAGTGTAAGGATTATACCGGGCACGGTCATACTGCTGTAAAACAAGGAACTGGCGATATAGAATGGATGACTGAGGTACCTTGTCCTTGATTCTTCTAGTTTATTTGTAAGTTTGAATAGAAATAAGAAGGAGATGTGATTATTTTGACACATCTCCTTTTTTTAACCTAAACCTTTTATCTTAATTACTTGCTATTATAAGCCACCAACATCCAAACCAACTTTTCCTGTTCTTTCAGATAATCGCTCATCATCGAAACGGTTACTTCGTCTCCGGCTTGAGAAGCGATAGATAAGATCTTACGTTCTTCACCAATCAGATAGCTGATAGACTGAAGGATATTATTCAATGCTTCGTCTCCGTTGCTTACCTTATCCACTTCATTCACATTTGCTACTTTTAGATAATCGCTGAATTTATTGGCAGGAGTACCACCCAGCATCAAGATACGTTCTGCGATTTCATCCACCTTTTCAGCCGTGTCATCATACATCTTTTCGAATTGACTGTGGAGTACAAAGAAATTATGTCCCTTGATATTCCAGTGGAAACCGCGAAGATTGGTGTAATACACTTGGAAGTCTGCTAATAGTTGTTGCAAAGATGCTACTACGTTGTTTGCTCCCGATTCGTTCAATTTGATAAATTCTAAAGTTTTCATATTCTTCTATTTTTAATGATTTATACTTGTTCTCTTTTTTTCTGTACTGCAAAGATAAGGCGTAAAATGCTTGCTGTCAAACTGAAAATTTCTATCTTTGCATAGATGAAATCTATAACTTAATAAGATTTGATAGATGACGATACAACAATTAGAGTATATACTGGCTGTAGACCAGTTCAGGCATTTCGCACGGGCAGCTGAATATTGTCGTGTGACGCAGCCTACTTTGAGTGCAATGATTCAGAAACTGGAAGATGAACTGGGAGTAAAGTTGTTCGATAGGACAGTACAGCCCGTTTGTCCGACAGCCATCGGACAGAAAGTGATAGACCAGGCTCGCGTGATTCTGGCGCAGGCAGCTCAAGTGAAAGAAATAATCAGTGAAGATAAACAGTCATTGTCAGGCGTATTCCGCTTGGGAGTATTGCCCACTATCGCTCCCTATCTGCTTCCTCGCTTTTTTCCTCAACTAATGGAAAAATATCCCGAACTGGATATTCGTGTCACGGAAATGAAGACACAGGATATTCAGCAGGCTTTGCATGCCGGAGATTTGGATGCGGGAATTATTGCCAGCAAACTGGAAGATACGTTCTTGACAGAAGAAACTCTTTTCTATGAGCAATTTTACGCTTATGTGTCACGAAAAGAATCCTCTTTCAAGCATGATATGATCCGTACTTCTGATATAACAGGCGAACATCTTTGGCTTTTGGACGAAGGACACTGCTTTCGCGATCAACTCGTCCGTTTCTGTCAGATGGAGGCTGTGAAGGTTAATCAGATGGCCTATCGTTTGGGAAGTATGGAAACCTTTATGCGAATGGTAGAAAGTGGAAAAGGAATCACTTTTATTCCCGAATTGGCAGTGATGCAATTGACGGAAGAACAGCGGCAGTTGGTACGTCCGTTTGCCATTCCCCGACCTACACGGCAAGTGGTACTGGTAACAAATAAAGATTTTATTCGCCACAGTCTCTTATGCGTCCTGAAAGAGGAAATAAAGGCGGCGGTTCCCAAGGAAATGCTTTCTTTACAGTCCATACAATGTTTGTTATAGCACATTAGGGAATCCCTTTTTCCATCGAGAACAATCTCTTTCTGTAAAAAATGTAGCAAAGTTGCGTTATAATAATACGGATATGTTTTGATTTCTAGTCTGAATTGCTTATTTTTGGAAAGTAAACAAAAACAATATTAATTACTATGAAAAAGTACATTGCAGAAATGATTGGAACGATGGTGCTCGTTCTTATGGGATGTGGTAGCGCCGTCTTTGCTGGTGGTTTGGCTGATACAGTAGGTGCTGGTGTGGGAACAATCGGCGTAGCTTTAGCCTTTGGTTTATCCGTAGTAGCGATGGCGTATGCTATCGGAGGTATTTCGGGATGTCACATTAATCCTGCTATTACATTAGGAGTGTTTTTGACTGGTCGTATGAATGGAAAAGATGCAGGTATGTATATGATTTTCCAGGTAATCGGAGCTATTATCGGTTCGGCTATTCTTTTTGCTTTAGTTTCTACCGGTGCTCATGACGGGCCTACAGCGACAGGTTCGAATGGTTTTGGTGATGGAGAAATGTTGCAGGCATTTATTGCGGAAGCAGTATTTACTTTCATATTTGTATTGGTAGTGCTCGGCTCTACCGATCCGAAGAAGGGAGCAGGCAATCTGGCAGGACTTGCCATCGGTTTGACTCTTGTATTGGTACATATTGTATGTATTCCTATCACAGGGACTTCTGTAAACCCGGCACGTAGTATTGCTCCGGCATTATTCCAAGGAGGAGAAGCATTGTCGCAGTTGTGGCTGTTCATCATTGCTCCATTTGTAGGAGCTGCATTGAGTGCAGTTGTTTGGAATTATCTGGGAGATAAGAAATAACTCTTTTAGAAGAAAGAATATAAAGAAGAAAGTAAAAGGGCGGCAGTTTCACAACTACCGCCCTCTTTTGCGTAATTAATATATTATATTAAAAAAGAGTGTGTTTCGCATGTTCACATTAGATTAGTCGTCTAAGTCTAAGGAAATTTCACTTCATAAGTTTTCGGCCCGCCATAAATGGTGTTGACACGAATTCTTAGTCCCTTTTTCCCCTCCATCCGGTCTTTAATCTTATCCAGTTTGAAAGACACATATCCTTCACCCAAACGTTGAGGATCATCTCCTTCACTGTTATGACGGAATTCCAGATTGATATATTCGTCCTCCGCATTGCCTTCGTCAGCAGTGGGAGCAGTCTCTTCTTTGTCATTAATCACCAGATTCAGGAAATGTTTTTTATCTTCACTATGTGTTCCGTAATATTGGAATTCAATCGTCAGATATTTATTATCCTTATTGATCCACATATAAGTCGTGTTGATCTTATCATCTCCGATTTTCTCTTCGTCGTTGTCATCTTCACCCATTGTGACGATGTCTTTGGTTAAGATTGGATTGATACCTTTCACCTGAATATTTAGGTCGTATCCATTCACAGGCTCTTCCAGCTCGTTGAATATCACAAAAGCTCTTTGTCCCTCCACCCAATCTTCATTGTTCCATCCTTGTGAGTTGCTGGGATACATCTTTTTCCCGTCATCCAAAGTGAAATAAAATTCCTTGCTATCCTGGCTAATCATATTGATGGTGCTGATAGCCAGAAGATCGGACGAATTATCATCGTCGTCCAAGCATGACTGGAGAATCGGCATGGTAGTCATAATAGCAAAGATAAAGGCAATGAATTTAAATTTCTTCATATACTTACTAGGTTTTAGATTTTATAATATTTATGTTTTCTGTAGTGAAAATGCAAGAGGATAGAAAATATTGCATTCGGATCTGTTAAAGAAACAAAAGTGATAAAAGAGTTGTTCTCTCTATGCAGTATTTCTATCTTTGCTGCATTTATAAGGTAAACACGTGTATAAGAGAATGGAAGAAATAGAGTTGTCGGAACAATGTAGGCTGGGTAATAACCGGGCCCGCAAGGAACTGTATGAACAGTATGCGGGGCGTATGCTTGGCATCTGTCTACGCTATACCGGCGACCGGGATACAGCCCAGGATCTGCTTCACGACGGTTTTTTAAAGATATTCGATTCGTTCGATAAGTTCACCTGGAGGGGTGAAGGCTCTTTGCGAGCCTGGATGGAACGGGTGATGGTCAACACAGCTTTACAGTATCTTCGGAAAAATGATGTGATTAATCAGTCGACACCTTTGGAAGAGTTGCCCGAAGAATATGAAGAGCCGGATGCTTCCGATGTAGAAGCGATACCACAAAATGTGTTGATGCAGTTTATTGAAGAATTACCCGCCGGCTATCGTACTGTGTTTAATCTTTATACATTTGAAGACAAATCGCATAAAGAAATCGCACAGGTATTAGGTATCAATGAAAAATCTTCAGCTTCGCAACTGTTTCGTGCGAAGAGTGTATTAGCAAAAAGAGTAAAAGAATGGATAATGCATAATGGATAGATAGAGATGGAAGAGAAAGAATTGTGGATGAATAAGTTGAAGGAGAAGCTTGCGGATTATTCCGAACCGGCGCCTGCTTCCGGTTGGGAACAACTGGAGAAAGAACTTATGCCTCCTGTGGAGAAGAAAATATATCCTTATCGAAAATGGATGATGGCTGCTGCAGCTATTATAATATTAGCTGTCGTTTCGTCAGTAAGTCTGTATTTTCTAGGGACACCCGCTGCGGATGAAATACGTCATATACAAACTCCGGCATTGGCTTCCACGCCCGATGCATTGCCGGGTGTGCAACAACCGGATATGCAGGGAACTGCTGTGGAACCTGTCTTACGGCCGGTAACTCGCGAAGATCGTTTGGCGAAAGTCGACAGGAATCATACGGAGCAGAAAACAGGTGTAGATCCATTAGGGATCGGTAATGAAAATAAACTTTCAACAGGAAATGGAGAAGACTCTTTGAGTGAGGAAGATAAGAATGTAAAAGGAAATGGAGAAACTGAAAATGTAAAAGATGAACCGAAGCAGGCAGAAAATACAGATGTCAGTCAGGGACAGTCACAGGATACAGAGCGATCGAATAACAGACCGCGTCGTCCTTCCGGTAAAGACAAACTTCATATTCCGACAGAAAAAAGATCTTCTCAAAAGGGAACATGGTCAATGGGACTTTCGGTAGGAAATTCAGGAGGTGCTTCAACAGAAGTAGGTGCCGGATCTCATGCTTATATGTCACGTGTGAGTATGCTTTCAGTTTCCAACGGTCTGATGGAGACGATTCCTAATGACCAAACATTGGTTTTCGAAGATGGAGTACCTTACCTGCGTCAGGCAAAACAGGTGGTTGACATTAAACATCATCAGCCTATTTCTTTCGGATTGTCCGTTCGTAAAGGTTTAGCTAAAGGATTCTCTCTTGAGACAGGACTGATTTATACGCTGCTTTCTTCGGATGCAAAACTGGCAGGTGAAGAACAACAGATAGAGCAGAAACTGCATTATATCGGTATTCCGTTGCGTGCCAACTGGAACTTCCTGGATAAGAAACTCGTCACTCTTTATGTTTCCGGTGGAGGTATGGTTGAGAAATGTGTTTATGGAAAGCTAGGATCTGAAAAAGAAACAGTGAAGCCTTTGCAGTTCTCGGTATCCGGTGGTGTAGGTGCGCAGATCAATGCAACGAAACGTTTGGGTATTTACGTGGAACCGGGTGTTGCTTATTATTTCAATGATGGCTCCGATATACAGACTATACGTAAAGAGAATCCGTTTAACTTCAACATACAAGCAGGTGTTCGTCTGACTTATTAGTACGAACTACCTCACTAAATATAGTAACGCCATCCGGTTCGGATACCGTCACTATCCTGATTGGATAGCGTCATTATCCTGACCGGATGGCGTTACTATTTGCTATTTACTATCTTTTTCTTCAGAAAAGTCGGATAATTGAGAAAATATTAATAATATTGTCACCTGTTTATGACCTATGGCTGCATACCTTTGTTGCAAAATTCTAAGATATGGTAGATTCTACAGATGAAAAACATTTATTAATCGACTTAAAAGGCGGTTCCTTTCAGGCATTCGAAAGATTGTATAATATGTATAGTGGCAAACTGTACAATTTCATTATGCGACTCTCTTCCGGCAATCAATATATGGCCGAAGAAGTGGTACAAGCCACTTTCATTCGTATATGGGAAGTGCATGAAAAAGTAGACCCGGCTTCCTCGTTTATCTCTTTTCTCTGTACGATTGCCAAAAACTTATTGATGAATATGTATCAGCGTCAGACCGTAGAGTATGTTTACAATGAATATCTCATGAAAAGTAGCGTAGACCGTGATTCACAGACAGAAGAGAATATTGATCTGCGCTTTTTGAATGAGTATATCGATTCTCTTGCCGAAGAACTGCCTGCGCAACGGAAGAAAATATTCATTTTGAGCAAAAGGCAGAATTACACAAATAAAGAAATAGCCGAAATCATGGGAATTTCCGAAAGTACGGTTGCTACCCAATTATCTTTGGCTGTGAAATTTATGCGTGAACAGTTGATGAAGCATTATGATAAGGTAATTACCCTTTTGTTGGCCTTTTTTGTTAATGAAATGTAATAGTAATACTTGTTTTTGGATGGGAAGTAGGATGAAAATGTATACTTGTAAATAAGTGGAAAGATGGATAAGACACATTATAAAGAGCTAATTGAAAAATATTTCGAAGAAACGATCACGGATGTCGAGATAAAAGAACTGTCAGACTGGATAAAGAATGACCGTCAGTTGCATGACTGGTGGGAACAAGAGTTTGAGAGATCGGATTCCTCCATGAACCCAGTGTTGCGTGATAAACTTTTTGCCCGGATCAAAGAAGAGACTTTGGGCAAGGAAGTGCGCCCCCTCCGTATCATCCCTTGGAAATGGGTTGCTGCCATTTTATTACCTGTCTGTGTCGCTTTCTTCACTTACTATCTTTTAGATTCTTCTCCAACGGCAGAAACACCCTTTATTGTGAAAGCGGGCAAAGGAGATAAAGCAACCATCGAATTGCCGGACGGAACAAATGTTGTTCTCAATTCAGCTTCCCAATTAAGTTACCTGAATAACTTCGGAGAAAATGTGCGTCGTGTGCAACTGAATGGTGAAGCCTATTTTAAAGTAGCCCATGATGAGAAACACGCCTTCATTGTGCAAATCGGTGATTTGGAAGTGAAAGTGCTCGGTACTTCTTTTAATGTATCTGCCTATGAAGATGCCAAAGACGTGACAGTCGTTCTTTTGGAAGGAAAAGTAGGGGTCTATGCGCAGAAAATATCGCATATCATGAAGCCCGGCGACAAAATAGAATATAATAAAGCCACTCATAAGATAACAGCCACTCAAGTGCATCCGACTGACTATATTGAGTGGACGAAAGGAAATATGTACTTTGAGAAAGAATCTTTGGAAAATATCATGAAAACTCTTTCACGTATTTATGACGTAGAGATTCGTTTCGACTCCAATAAACTACCTAATGAATATTTCACCGGAACCATTCCGGGAGGCGGCATACAGAATGCGCTGAATATTCTGATGCTAACTTCACCTTTCTATTATGAAATGGACGGTTCGGTGATAGTTTTGAAAGAGAAATTGTAGAAAAAATAATGAATAGAGCCATTCCGAAGCCCACTACTTAGGAATGGCTTTTTTGTTCTCTGAATTGAATAAGTTAACGAGAGTTAAAGTCTGATAGGCGATTGGACGAGTGAGTATAGTAGTCTGTATACCTATCAAACAACTTAAAAGTTTTGATATATGAAGCACAAAACAACCTTTGAAAAACTCCCTCAAACAAACGTGGGGAGAAGTAAGAACTGGAAAACACTGCGGGCTATTTGTCTGCTTTTGTTTTTAAGCGTCTCTTTTACCGTTTATTCTCAAATAACGGTGAATGTGAAAGACATCTCTTTGAGAGCCTCTTTAAAGAAAATCGAGCAAGTAAGCAATTACAAATTCTTCTACAATGAGAGCCTTCCGGAGTTAAACCAAAAAGTTTCGTTAAATGTGAAAGATGCAACGATTGAACAAACCATGCAACAACTTTTGGGTAAAATGGAGTTAACCTACAAGAAAGAGCAAGAGAATGTCATTGTATTGATTCGTAAATCACAAGAAAAGCAGCGTAATATAAAGGTTTCGGGAACCGTAGTTGATTCGCATGGAGAGCCTATTATCGGTGCTAGTGTTGTGGTCAAGGGTACATCTAATGGAACAATAACCGATTTAGATGGTAATTTTTCCATCAATGATGTCTCTGAAACATCTCAACTAACAGTTTCCTACATCGGATATAAACCCGTTCAACTTCGTGCTACCGATAAAAATATGGCGAAAGTTGTTCTGCAGGAAGATAGTAAGATGATTGAAGAAGTCGTAGTCGTTGGCTATACTCCTATGCGTAAGAGTGATTTTACAGGTTCTTTGGCAAGTGTTAAGGCTAGTGAATTATCTCTTTCAGCAGCAACTGCCGGACAAGCTTTAGTAGGTAAAGTCGCTGGTGTACAGGTGATGCAGACAAGTGGTGCGCCGGGAGAAGGAGTGAAGATTAAAGTTCGTGGAACGAACTCTCTTTCAGCTAGTACAACACCTCTCTATGTGATTGATGGATATCCGGCTTCAGAAGATGTATATATCAATCCCGAGGATATCGAAACTATTGACGTATTGAAAGACGCAGCTTCGGCAGCCATTTATGGTTCTCGCGGTGCCAGTGGCGTGGTACTTATCACCACAAAGAGGGGGAATTCAGGAAAAGCCCGTATTGATTATGACTATCAGTTTAGTATGCAACAAGTAGAGCGTAAGATTAAGTTGCTGGATGCCTATCAATACAGGGATTTGGTGATTGAAGCCCGTAATAATTCTTATCGTGATAAAGCAGAAGCTGCTGGAAAATCATGGAACCCATTGGATGATAATGCAATAAGAGCTTCAAAAGGTTTTAACTTGAATGAAGTGGGCATTTCTGATTTGTTTTTTGATTTCACAACCGGAAAACCGGTCGATCCTACTTACAATACAGATTGGCAGGACGCCATCTATGGGAATGCTCCGATGCATCGTCATAATCTATCTGTTACAGGAGGACAGGATTTCTTGAAATATCGTTTTAGTTTGGGTTATCTGGATCAGGATGGAATTATAGCTCCTTCCGGACATAAGCGTTTGAATGTTCGTGCCAATGTAGATGCAGAAGTCACGAAACGCTTGAAAGTTGGAGTAAACTTTTCTTTTGTTGATGTTTCGGAACGACAGGTTCAAGCAGACGGTCGTTATATAAATGATGGTGTCGTACAAAGTGCTCTATTAATGTTTCCTCAATTCCCTGTATATAATTCGGATGGAACTTATGCAGTCGGAAATCAGATTGCGATGAAAGCTGATGGCTATCAGATGGTCGAGAATCCCGTGGCACTTGCTCATGAAATTGATATCCGCAACAAGTCAAGCCGAATGAATTTCAATGCTAATATCACTTATGATATATTGAAACAGCTTCAGTTTAAAGCCAATTTGGGAACTCAATATTATACTTCCCGTTATAATTACTATCGTCCGCGTACTGTAGGACAAGATGGTGATATGCCCAATTCGGATGCTGTTCAGGCACGTGTGAAAGCTCGTGACATAACAAATCGTGATATTGACCGTTTGGGAGAGTTTACGTTAAATTATAATGGTGAATTCGGGAAACATCGCCTGAATGCTTTAGTGGGCTACACCTTACAGAAAAAAACTTATGACCGCGTAGCCGTTGAAGCAACAGGTTTTCCCGACGACCGTATTCATGAAGTGACAGCGCATGGTCCGAATGCTTCCGATATAGGCTTGTATAGCAGCGATACCCGAAAGGCTGCATGGACAATGATGTCTTATCTGGCACGTGTAAACTATTCATTCGATAATCGCTATGTAGTGACGGGTACAGTAAGAACTGACGGATCTTCACGTTTTGGAAAAGAAAACCGTTGGGGTTGGTTTCCTTCTATTTCTTTAGGTTGGACTATATCGAATGAAAAGTTTTATCAGGATTTGTTAGGTAATAATTCATCCTTAAAACTTCGTGCCAGTTGGGGATTGAGTGGAAACAACAATATTGGTAACTACGAGCATACAGCTACTATGTCTCAAGGTGGTTACGTATATGGTAATACTGTCGAAACAGCCTATTGGCAAGGAACTTTCAAAGATGCGGCTATCGGATGGGAAAAAACATCCCAATACAATGTAGGGTTTGATTTGGGATTATTCAATGGTCGTGTCAACTTGATAGGTAACTATTATAATAGTCTTTCGTATGATTTGTTGTACGACCAGCCTATATCATCCATATCGGGCTCTTCCAGTGTAAAAACAAACTTGAAAAATGCAAAAGTACGTAATAGCGGAGTTGATTTCCAAATAGACGGGCGTATTTTGACAGGAGATTTTAAATGGAATGTAAGTGCTAATATATCAGTAAATCGAAATAAAGTTGTCGATTTGGGTGGTATTAATGATTTGTATTTAGTTAGTGAGCGCAATGTGGTAAGCCATGTGACCCGTTCCGGGCTTCCTATCGGCTCTTTCTATGGCTACATTGCTGATGGTATTATTTCCGAGAAGGATTACACCAATATAATGATTGATAAAAGCAATCTGGTTAATGGCAAATTTCCTGACGGATATCAGTTGATAGGACCGGCAGTTCCTAATTATAATAACATACATCCGGGAGATGTGAAATGGCGGGATGTTGATAAGAATGGTTTGATTACAGAAAACGACCGTGAAATTCTAGGCAATGCTTACCCGGATTTTACATACGGTATCAGTACCGATTTCTCTTATAAGAACTTTGATTTGAGAGCGACATTTACCGGTTCTCAAGGAGCTGAAGTAATAAACTTCCAGAAATATTATCTGTACAATATGGAAGGCTCCGGCAATCAGTTGGCATCTGTTTTGAACCGTTGGCATTCTGACGAAAATCCGGGTTCCGGCGGAGTGTTTCGTGCAGCGCGTAGTTCCACTCCTAATACCAGTCAGCGGCTTAGTTCTTATATGGTGGATGATGCTTCCTATTTCCGTTGTGCAAATATCACATTGGGGTATAATTTTCCGGTGAAGTGGATGCAGAAAGTGAGCGTTCAGGCGTTGAGGCTATATGTCAGTGTTGACAATTTATTCACATTGACCGATTATGAAGGATATAATCCTGAAGTGGATTATAAAGGTAATAACCTGTTACCCGGTTTTGATTGGGGGGTTTATCCTTTGGCACGTACTTATAGTATAGGAGCAAAAATAACTTTTTAAATAAATAAAGAATCAGATTATGAAAAAATACATAGTATTTATCGCAGTAAGTTCGCTATTGTTTTGCAGTAGTTGTACGAGTTTTCTGGAAGAAACCAATCCAAATAAGATTCCGGCCAGTACTTTCTATCAGACCGAAGATGATATTGCAATGGCTGCGAATGGTGCGTATGCAGCTTTGAGAGGAAACGGGTATTATAAGAATATGTATTTATACACAGATGTTCGTTCGGAAAACACCACGTTGCAGGATCCGGGAGCAGGAAATGGGGTTAATTATCAATTTTATAACTATACATTGACAACAGATAATGCACAAGTGAAAACTCATTGGGCAGATTTGTATAAATGCGTGACAAGAGCTAATATAATATTGGATCAGATAGATGATATTCCTTTTAAGGATGAAGTTGTGAAAAACCAGAAAAAGGCGGAAATGTATTTCTTGCGTGGATTGACTTATTTTCATCTTGTAATGCAGTTTGGAGATGTCCCTATCGTAACCAAAGAACTAAAGACGAAAGATGAAATTCAGAAATATACTGCCCGCCAGCCAAAGAGCGAAGTCTATAATTTGATTATTTCCGATTTGACACAGGTTATTAATAGTGAATTGCCGGATATTCAAACGGGTAATGGGGTAGGCCGTGCTTCAAAAGCTGCTGCGTATGCTTTATTGGGCAAAGTTTACTTGACAATGGCTGCTGATTCTGATTTTCAGTCGGAAAGAACTTCAAATCTGCAATCTGCGAAAACAAATTTAGTTGCAGCATGGAACATGAAACCTTTTACAAGCCTGAAAGATATCCCTTATGCTGATGTTTTTGATAAGGAAGCTCAAACATTCTGTCAAGAGAATATTTTTCAGGTGATGTATAAAGGAGGCAACTCCAGTTTAGCCTCAAATTACGCCTATATATTTCAACCCACTTCCCAGACGGGGCTTACTTCGCAGAAAACGGGGACGGGGAATAATATACCGACGTCTGATATGATGAGTGCCTATGAATCGGGAGATACGCGTAAGGCTATCTCGTGCGGTACGTCACAGAACGTTAATTATGTGAAGAAGTACACAGATCTCGATGACATAAATGGCTATGGGGCGAATAACTGGATTGTGCTTCGTTATGCCGATGTCGCATTAATGTTGGCAGAAGTGAAAATGCATTTGAGCGAGAATGATGCGGTAAGCTATTTGAACATGGTACGCGAACGTGCTGGTCTGGATGATTATTCCGGCAGTAGTTTGCGCGATGCGATCCTTCGTGAGAGAAGAGTCGAGTTTGCTTTTGAAGGACAGTATTGGTATGATTTGTTACGTCTTTATTCTCGTCAGGAACTGTTGGAGCACATGAAAGCGAAGAATCCAAATTTCTCTGCGAAAGATTTTTTGTTGCCTATCCCGTATGATGAACATAAACTGGATCCGACAAGAATGTATCAAAATGAAGGATATAACTAAAAATAAAATAGTATGATAAGAAAAATCTCAAATATCATTTATATATCAGTATTAGCAGTCGTTTTATTTGCTTGTGGGGATGATAGTACGATTGAAGAACAGGGGAGTGGAACGATTACTGCTAGAGTTATGGCAAGTAATGCCTATCCGGCATTAGAAGAGAAAGTTGTTCTGAAGGTAGCTCTTAATGATGGGCAAGACATCCAATCTGTGGTTTGGACGATGGAAGGGCAGACATTGGGTGAAGAACCTGAATTGGAATATACGTTTACGAAAGAAGGAAGTTATAATATTTCGGTTAGGGTGACAGATAAGACTGGCAATGTAGCGGCGGCTCTGCAGAAATTACAAGTATCCGGCAAGAGTTTACGTTATGCTTTGCAACACTTTGACCCTGCAAAAGTTTGGATAATGGGGCATCGTGGCAATTCTTCCAACCCGAATATTCCCGAAAATTCGATAGCTGGAATTGAAAGTTGTATAGAATTAGGGGGAGCTGTAGATATTGTAGAAGTAGATCCTCGCATGACAAAGGATGGAGTAATTGTGTTGATGCATGATGAAACCATAGACAGGACAACTACAGGGAAGGGGAAAGTGAAAGATTTGACTTATGAGCAGCTCCAGTCTTATCGTCTGAAGCTGGCAGACGGCACAGTAACCAATCACACGGTCCCCTCTTTGTATGACGCATTGGTTGCAGGGCGGGGAAAGATCTTTTTTGATTTGGACTTCTTGAATAAAGTGTCTCCTAAAGAACTGTATGATGTTGTGAAAAGCTGTGGGATGTTAGACCGTGTGTTCTTTTATACATCTAATAATCGGGATGTCTTGCAGAATATTTTGGATTATTCGCCGGCTCCTATACCTTATCCGCAGTGTGAAAACGAGGAGCATGCAGATTTCCTTTCACAGCAACCAGGAGTGATGTTTGCCCAGATATCTTTGTCGAAAACATTAAATGGCGGGCTCTCGACAGCCATATCTTCAAAAGGGCTGTTTGTCTCGACTAATATGTTAGATATGAATGGTTATACCTATGATACACAGATGACACAAGGAAACTATACAGGAGTGGACTTGATTTTGTCGAAGGGGATTAATTTGATACAGACAGACCATCCCCAGTTGCTGGATGCCTATCTGAAACAGAGAGGTAAAAGATAATTGGTTTTAATCTTAAATAATGAATAGAATGATTATGAAGAAATATATATTCCTGATAGTGACAGTCGTTTGTCTATTTGCATGTAAGGACGGCGATGAAGTGCGGCAGACAACCTCCCCGGAGGCTTCTTTTTCTATAGATAAAGAAGAATATACGGTCGGTGATATCGTTTATCTGACTGATGAATCAGTAAAGACGGAAGGAGAGATAGTAGAGTATTTCTGGCATTTTGGATTTGAGGGGGAAGGGAATAGGGCTACTACTAAAGATGCGTCCGTTTTGTATAAGAGGGCTGGAACCTATGTTATTAAATTAACCGTGACAGATGAATTCGGAGGATATGCAACTGCATCCCATACTGTTGTGATTCGTCCGACGAATATGCCTCCGGTTACAAACTTCAGCTATAGCCCTGCCATTTGTAAAGTGAATGAGAAAGTTCAATTTACCGATAAGTCTGTGGATGAGGATGGAGAAATTGTTTCTTACGAGTGGGATTTTGGCAATGGGCAGACTTCTCAAGAAAAAGACCCGGAAATAACTTTCACGACAACAGGATTTGTAACTGTAAAGCTGACAGCTACTGATGATCGTGGAGCTACAAATACAAAGCAAGCTACTTTATACGTTCGTGATACTTCTATATCCGGAGTAACTGTCCTTTGGGATAAGACGTTTGAGGTATCCTCTTCTTTACGGTCTATCTCTCCTGCTGTTGGTGACAATGGGGATGTATATGTGTCATCCAATGCACTCCACCTTTTTGCTTATTCGCCGTCCGGAGAGCAAAAATGGATGTTTGATTTAAGCAAGGACGGAGGAGCAGGAAATCAAGGTTCGTCTCCTATGGTAGGTGCGGACGGAACTATTTATATGGGTGCGAGTACAACAGACAAAAACATAAGCAGCAGTCTGTATGCTATTCATCCGGATGGAACACAAAAGTGGAGATATGAACTAGGTATTGGTACTAATATTCCCTATATTTCTCCTGCTTTGTCTCGTGATGGCAATATCTTGATTGGAAATAGAGGGACGGATGGTTCTGTACACATGGTTGACCGTAGTTCCGGCAGACAACTTTGGAGACGCAAATCTCCCAATGGTGGTGCTAATGGTGGTATATCGGTTGGACAGAATGGAGTTATCTATTCAGCCTTGTCGGGAGCGAACGGATTTGCCCGTACTACGCAAGATGGTGTGAACTTGTCTCCTAATCTAGGGAAAGGAAATACGGCTGCAGCTGTATATCCCGCTATTGATGCGCAAGGAAATGTATATGTGGCATTTTCTGAAGGAGTGGTTGCAGCTTATGATAACCAGGGTAATGAGTTGTGGAGATATCCGGCGAGTGGTACTATGGGCAAGATTGACCAGGGAGGACCGGCTATCGGTGCTGACGGAACCATCTATGTGGGTACAAAGAATCCGAATGCCCAAGTTGTTGCCCTGACTAAAGGAGGAGCAAAGAAATGGAGTTATTCCTCTGTCGCTGAAATAGGAACAACACCAGCTATAGACAGTGACGGAAATATTCACATCTGTGATGATGGCGGTAACTATATAATATTGAATGCTGATGGTACGGAGAAATATAAGAGACAATTAGGTTCTAAAATTTGGTCGTCACCAGTCATTGCTGACTATGGTATTGTGTATGTCACGTATGAGGATAATGGTGCCTGCAAATTGATAGCTATTGATTGTGGTATTGAAGGACCTGCAAATTCTCCATGGGCACAGCGCGGACAGAATGCAAAAAGAAATGCTTTACAAAAATAAAAAGATATGCTTAGAAAGATAAATATATTAATAGCTTTAACCCTTCTGATAATAGGAGGGTTAGAGGCACAGAATCATTCGGATAAAATAATTGCGAATCTACAGAAGCCTGCAAGTAATTCAGTTTTAGTTGTTTCTCATCGAGCTGACTGGCGTAATGCTCCGGAGAACTCCCTGCAGGCTATCCAGAATTGTATTGATATGGGGGTAGATGTAATTGAAATCGATCTGAAGAAAACCAAGGATGGACATCTGATTTTGATGCATGACAAGAAAATTGATCGTACTACAACAGGAAAAGGTTATCCGGCAGACTATACATTGGAAGAATTACGTCAGTTCCGTTTGAAAAGTGGTACAGGGCATAAAACAGCTCATTTGATACCGACATTGGAAGAAGTAATGTCATTATGTAAAGGTAAGATCCTTGTTAATATTGATAAAGGCTATGATTACTTCAAAGATGTATATGCTGTTTTGAAAGAAACAGGAACTGTTCAGCAATGTATTATTAAAGCCGGACTTCCTTATGAACAAGTCAAGGCTGAAAACGGTGATGTATTGGATAAGGTAATCTTCATGCCTATTGTACAACTTCATAAAGACGGGGCGGAAGCTGTCATTGATAGTTATCAGACACATATGAAACCTGCTGCTTATGAATTAGTGTTTGATAGTGACAGTCCGGAGATTCTTAATTTGATAAAGAAAGTACGTAATACAGGCTCTAATCTTTTTATAAATTCGCTTTGGCCCGAACTATGTGGCGGGCATGACGACGACCGTGCAGTAGAACTTCATCAGCCGGATGAAAGTTGGGGGTGGATAATTGGCCAGGGAGCCAAGCTAATTCAAACAGACCGCCCAGCTCTATTATTAGAGTATCTACGCGAAAAGAAACTTCACGACTAAACGCACTTTCTTCATGTTGAAACAACTAATCAATTTTTACAAGGTCTCTTCGCCGAGACCTTGTAACGGAGAAGCTTTGTCTTCATCCGATGCTCGCCGTCTGAAGTTTCTGAAATGGTCTACTTTCCTTTCTGCGACTTTTGGTTACGGTATGTATTATGTGTGCCGTCTTAGCCTGAATGTCGTAAAGAAACCTATTGTAGATGAAGGCATTTTTTCGGAAACAGAGTTAGGCATCATAGGTTCCGTATTGTTTTTCACCTATGCCATCGGAAAATTCACGAACGGTTTCCTTGCCGACCGTAGTAATATCAACCGTTTTATGACTACCGGTTTATTGATAACTGCTTTGGTTAACCTCTGTCTCGGTTTTACTAATTCTTTTATCCTGTTCGCTATCCTTTGGGGGATTAGCGGCTGGTTTCAATCTATGGGAGCAGCCTCTTGTGTAGTAGGGCTTTCTCGTTGGTTCACGGACAAAGAGCGCGGTTCATACTATGGCTTTTGGTCTGCGAGCCATAATATCGGCGAAGCGTTGACTTTTCTGATAATAGCCTCAATTGTCAGTGTGTTGGGCTGGCGGTATGGTTTCTTCGGAGCCGGTATAGTGGGATTGATAGGAGCGTTGATCGTCTGGAAGTTCTTCCATGATACTCCCGAAAGCATGGGATTTCCTTCGGTGAATGTTCCCAAACAGAAAAAGGAAATGAGTGAGACAGAAACGGCTGATTTTAATAAAGCACAGCGTCAGGTATTGCTGATGCCTGCCATTTGGATACTGGCTCTTTCGAGTGCTTTTATGTATATCAGTCGTTATGCTATCAATAGTTGGGGCGTTTTTTATTTGGAAGCTCAAAAGGGGTACTCTACATTGGATGCCAGTTTTATCATTTCTATTTGTCCGGTCTGTGGTATAATCGGTACTATGTTTTCAGGTGTTATTTCTGATAAGTTATTTGGTGGACGTCGTAATGTCCCTGCGTTAATTTTCGGATTGATGAACGTAATAGCTCTCTGTCTGTTTCTCTTAGTTCCGGGAGTTCATTTTTGGATAGATGTGTTGGCAATGGTACTTTTTGGTTTAGGAATCGGAGTTTTGATCTGTTTTCTGGGTGGTTTGATGGCAGTGGATATTGCTCCCCGTAATGCTTCGGGTGCTGCATTGGGAGTAGTCGGTATTGCCAGTTATATTGGTGCCGGATTGCAAGATGTGATGAGCGGTATATTAATAGAAGGCCAAAAGACCGTTCAAAATGGAGTTGATGTTTATGACTTCACCTATATCAATTGGTTTTGGATTGGGGCTACTTTGCTTTCGGTGTTGTTTGCTTTGTTAGTTTGGAATGCAAAATCAAAAGAAGTAAGCTAAAGTGAGTACATTAGGTTAGAATATAAGTCTTTGTTTTCGAGGTATTAGTCACCATTTCGGGAAGTAAGTAATGATTGCTCTTCCCGGAATGGCTTTTTTATATTCATTTTTTAATAATGTTTTATGGAAAATTCATGTAATGATGAATTATTGTGTTCATTGAAAGATGAACTTCGTGAAGTAACCGCACAAATCAATGTGCATAGTGAAAAATTAATGGAGCTGCTCGACCAAAAAAAAGAATCGTCAGTCAACTGACTCGAGAGATGTCGCATCTCACGCCTGTCACCATTGAGTATCGGGGAAATCCGAAGCAATATGTCTCTGTTGTGCTCGATGCCATCAATCGGGGTAGGTTGACGTATGACGGAATAGCAAATTGCGAACAGACTTTTCGTGCGTTAGCAAGCGTTGTAGATGTGATAAGCCCTAAGAATGGGAAAACGCTTAGTGTAGAGACGCTGGTGTCTTATGAGAAGAAAAAGCGTGCTGGAGAATTTGAGGAAAAATAATATAAAATAAAAAGACGATTGTTGTATAGTTGAACAACAATTCGTATATTGACCTCCAAAGAAAGAAATTGAAAAAGCAAAGATATTAAGAAAGGAGTATTATGGAAGCAAAAACAAATGAGGAATTCTTTAATGTCAGCGCATTAATAGATGAGCGTTTTGGTAAGGAAGGAACTGTTACTCGTGCGGAAGCAGAAGAAAAAGCGTATGCTTTCTACACCGGGCAAATTATCGAAGACGCAAGGAAAAAGGCTAAGATCACTCAAGCAGAGTTAGCCCGGCGTATCGGTTCCGATCGTTCTTATATTTCAAGAGTGGAAAGTGGTCAGACAGAACCTAAGGTTTCTACTTTCTATCGCATCATGAATGCGTTAGGTTGTAGGATCGAATTTTCGATGTCTTTATAAGAAGCGATTAAAAAAACATGGTGGGAAATTTGAAAAAGATAACTGTCTTTTTCAAATTTCCCACCGTTTTTTTGAGGAAGAAAAAGGAAAAGGTGAGGGTAGGTGAGGGTAAATTTCTAACATTCGTATTTTTTTTTTAGAAGAAAATAGAAGAATAGAAATAAGAAATATAAAAATGAAAAGTTGCAAAAGTACCCTCACCAACCCTCACCTTTTTGCGTGCGAAGGAGATGAAATCTTATTCATATAGCCTGTTTGATTTCACCTGTTCCGTATCAATAATGAATACAGTGTATCTTCTCCCGTTTTTTCCCTTATGAAATTCGAAGCCGTGTTTGGACATCACTTTTCCTAGTTGGGCTTTGGTTCCGTGAGAATATTGATACCCCGTCCGTTCGCGAATCAATTCCGCAATTTCAGTGACCGTCAGATAATGCACCTTTTCAAAACGTTCCGGTTTGCGGATATGTGTCAACACCAGTTCTTCTTCCGGTGAGTGGAAAATGAAATCCTCGTTGTTTTCTTCAATCCGTGAGTTTTCCGACTGGGTGAACCAATACTGATACCCCGGCTTGTTGAGTAGATACTTGATTTGTGCATACAACTGCGCGTAGTTTATTTTGATAAACTCCATCGAGTCGACATGAAAGCAGAGAAAACGGCGGTTACCTGTGGTGTCGTGAAGCACTTCTTGGTAATTGCATGTGCCGGCAAAAGAAGCCGTATGAGGAAAGTTCTGCGAACGCCGCGCGTATGGCAGGCGGATGCTGATTACTTTGCGGGTAACCAAATCCTTGAAGATATTCAGTTCCCGTCCGCTCATCCCTTCAAACTCATCCAGATTGATAAGCATCGCCTGCGCTATTTTAGCCAGATCATCTTTGTTGCTCGGGTTGATAAGACCGGTAGAAAGATAGGCGCGCAATTCGGGCGGCAGCAGGTTGTTGATAAACGTAGTCTTTCCGATGTTCTGTATTTCGCTGCAAAGCAACAAAACAGTGTGGTTCACCACATCGTCTTGTGTGGCGGCAGCGCACATTCCCACCAGATAACGTTCCAGACATTCTACCCAAAATTTCTGGTGACTAGTATGCACGCTGTTGGCAAGGATACCGATATAATCCGTTCCGTCCCATTCAGGTAGCGAGTCTAAATACTCGCGAATAGGATGGTAGGTGATGCTGAAGTCGGAGTAGATCAGATTCTGAATCGTCTTGACGGTGCACGAATAGCCCAGTTCGTTCATCTCCATCCAAATGCTGTTTTCCATCATTTCGTCGAGAATATGGAAAGGTTCCGGTTGCTCCGTGTCCGTTTTCCTTCTGCGATATTCCATGATATGAAGCACTTCGTTGTAGCGTGTATCGTAATTTTCTTTGATATGTTGCTCAATCTGTAACATTCGCTTCTGCGTACTATTCAGCTTGCGGGTGTCGAATTCCTCGTTGTGTCCGTAAGCACTCCCGATCAGTGCGTCCATTTCATCCGCGGGAAGATCGGTGAACTGGCTCTTGATAAAAGCTGCCGCCTCTTCCTGGGGGACGCCGTAGCGATTGTACATACAAGCTAGGCAATGCAGGTAGTTGTTCCGGTTGCCGGTGACGTACTTTTCGGATTTATTGTGATAATAGTTCAGAGTCACCATTAAGGAAGCGTGCGAGGAATGGTAGTTGAGGGCCACTTGTTCGGTGAGGGGATTGTTGTCTGGTGCTGTCGTCTTTTTCTTTTTGCCGGATGCCCTTTTCTTCTTTTGAGACTTGAAGAACATCGGTGGCTGTTCCACGATGACAGCTGTGGCATCGGGATTGAAATAAATATCCGGATCGTAAGAGAACAGGCAAGTGCGGCTAACATCCTGCCCGGAAGTGTCGACCTCAACTCCGCAGAGCTGGGCATAAAAGGAAGCGATTTTGTGATAAGCAGCATGATGGAAATCTTCAATTTCCTGAATTGTTTCGGGCAATGTCCCGTCTGTCCGGCATACACGTACCACGATTTTCAGTCCCATTCCTTTGGGGCTGATGAAAGCGATGCGGGTGTGGGCACACTTTTTTGCCAGTGCGAGGATGCGTGCCAATGCTTCCTGTGTCTGATGGTCGATGTCTACTACGATGTATCCCAGATACTTGACGAGAGTTGCGTTTGAACGTCCTCCCCGGTAGTTGGCTGAAAAGGTGATTTCCGGTAGTTCTATTTTCTTTTCGTTGGCTGCTTTCTCGCCTTGTTCCGCGAAGATTCGGCGCACGTCCTCCACCGTTTCCCGGTATGTGCCGTTGCTGATGGCCGATACGATTTCTTCTTCTGTCATTTCGGCTATGACGCGGTAAAAGTCTTGAAAGATGGTAAAATGATCCATGTTAGTTTGTTCTTTTTAATTTGCGGTTGCAAAGAAATTTGTTTGTAAAATAATAGAATGGAACTTTTCGTTTTTTTGATTAAGTTCCTAGGGTTCTCCCAAATAGCGTATGATCGTTGCCACCTGCCGGGGAGAGAGAAGGCGGTTGCGGGCACGATAGCCTTCTTGTTCGAGTTCTTGCAGGAGCGGAAGGTTGTAGACAATCCAACGACGTAGTATTTGTAAGGCTACTTTGAGGCATACGTTGGGGTTGTAAAGATGAGCTAGTTCCGACTTTTTATAAGTGCGGATAAGAAACGGTTGGTCCGGATAATACATGATGAATGATGTTTGGTTTATGCTATAAAGTTACTGAAAATTAATGGTTTATTAAAAGAATAACGTCATTATTATTCATAGAGTATCAGGAAACTTCGTTGGGGAATCCGGAGGATGGAAAATGTGTTATCTTTATGTCGTTAACAAATAAGGAACGCGTTCGAAATGTGTGAAATCTTAAAATTATTTTATTATGGCAATGACAGTAACTTATTCAGTAGTGCCGCGCAAGAATCCTGCCAAAAAGGATGAGTCGGCAAAGTATTACGCGCAGGCACAGGCTTCGGGAGAGTTGGATTTTGAAGAGTTGTGCGAAGGAATCACCAGTCGGTCTACCTGTACGGAGACAGATGTGCGTGCCGCCATTTCGGGTATTCTTTATGAGGCGAAGCGTGCGTTGAAAGCGGGAAGAATAGTCCGGCTGGGTGATTTGGGCAGTTTGCAGATCGGGTTGAACAGTGAAGGAGCTGTGTCGGTCAAGGAGTTTTCAAGTTCGCTGATTACGGCTGCCCATATTATTTTCCGTCCCGGAAAGACGTTGGCGGACATCACGAAGATTCTTAGCTACCAGCAGGTAACGACGCGTGCGGTGGCCCAAACGGGCGGTAGCGGCAATGAAGGAGAAGATGATGACAAAGGTTCCGGTGGCGGTTCAGACGGTGGTGGAAGCGGAGAAGCTCCGGATCCGGCAGCATGATAACTTTAATATTGGATCAAATGAAAGAAATTGTAACTAAGATTTTGGATGTAATCATGTTCCTTGTGCCTTTCTTCGGAAAAAGAAAGCGGAACAGAATTGTGAGAGAGGTGCGCTTCAATGCTACCCATAAGGAAGTGTGTAATGTGAAAACGACGGAAAGGGAGAAGGACGATGAGAAAGATTAGTCTGATTGTGATTCACTGCTCTGCTACCCGTGTCGATCGCGACTTCACGGCGAAGGATGTGGACACTGCCCATCGCTTTCGGGGCTTTTCGTGTTGGGGGTATCATTACTACATTCGCAAGTCGGGACAGATAGAGCCGATGAGGGATGAAGATACGGTGGGTGCTCATGCACGCGGTTTTAATGCGATTAGTTTAGGGGTGTGCTATGAAGGCGGACTGGATGAGGACGGAAAGGCAGCGGATACGCGTACTTCCCGCCAGAAAGAATCTTTGCATCGCCTGGTGCGCGAACTGTTGCAGCGTTATCCGGATGCAAAGGTGGTCGGTCATCGGGACTTGAGTCCTGACACCAATTATAATGGAATTGTTGACCCTTGGGAGCGGATCAAAGAGTGTCCCTGTTTCGAGGTGAAAGCAGAGACATGGTGATTTTTATCCTATTTATTACTGTGGTGGTTAATTGACCACCACAGTAGTGAAATACTCTTTAAATACCTCCGCAGCTTTTTCAAGTTGTTCGGGGGTATTTTCTTTTACGTCTTTCAGCTTGTATTCCTGCTCCATCGCTTCATACTTATGTACGCCTAATGTATGATAAGGCAGGATTTCCACTCGTTGCACCATCTTATATTTTCCCAGAGCTTCTCCTAAACGGCGGATGTCTTCCTCGAAATCGCTGTATCCGGGCACTAATACATAACGCAGCCAGAAAGGTTTCTCGTTTTCTTCCAGCCATGCTGCCGTGCGGATGGTTTGCTCGTTACTTCTTCCGGTCAGTGCTTGATGGCGTGCCGGATTGAACTCTTTAATATCCAGCAATACAAGATCCGTCAGTTTGAAAAGTTCTTCAACTTCTTCGTTCCAGATACCGCCGTTGCTGTCTATGCATACATGTATTCCCTTTTCTTTCAGTTCACGCACTAAAGGGACTAGTGCTTTGGCCTGAAACGTAGGTTCTCCTCCGGAGAAAGTGACTCCTCCGCGTTTCCCGAAAAAAGGACGTTGGCTCATAGCCATGCGGACGATTTCTTCCGGTGGGGTAGGTGTGCCTCCTTTTCCGGCTATCGTGTCGGGGTTGGCACAATACAGGCAGCGGAAATTGCATCCTTGAAGAAAAACGACGAGCCGTAAGCCCGGCCCGTCGAATGTTCCCATACTTTCGTATGAATGTACGTTTATCGTCATATTGAGTAGATCTGATTACATACGTTCGTGGAAGCTACGGCTGATTACTTCCAATTGATGTTCGCGGCTCAACTTCACGAAGTTTACGGCATAACCGGAAACACGGATGGTAAGTTGCGGATATTTTTCCGGATGTTCCATGGCGTCGTAAAGCATTTCACGGTTCAGTACGTTCACGTTCAGGTGGTGAGCGCCTTTGGTGAAGTAACCATCCATCATTGTCACCAGATTTTCTACGCGATCCTCTTCAGTAGCTCCCAGTGATTTGGGGACGATGGAGAAAGTGTTGCTGATACCGTCCTGTGAGTCGCGGTAACGTAATTTCGCTACGGAACTCAAAGAGGCGATGGCACCGTTCTTGTCACGTCCGTGCATAGGGTTGGCTCCCGGAGCAAAAGCGACACCTTTGGCGCGTCCGTCGGGAGTAGCACCTGTCTTCTTGCCATACATCACGTTGGAAGTGATAGTGAGCAAAGATAAAGTAGGACGGGCATTTTTGTAAACCGGAAGTTTCTTCAATTCTTCGCTGAAGAAATAGACCAGGTCAACACCCAGATGGTCTACCTTGTCGTTGTCATTACCGAAGCAAGGGAATTCGCCTTGAATATCGAAACCTTCTGTCAGACCGATGTCGTTGCGGCGTGCAGTCACTTTAGCATATTTGATGGCCGACAGTGAATCGAGGGCGATAGAAAGTCCGGCTACACCGTAAGCAAGGTTGATGCGTGGGTTGGTATCTACAAGAGCCATTTGGGCTTTTTCGTAGTAATACTTATCATGCATATAATGGATGATGTTCATCGCTTCGTTGTAAACACGGGCGATTTCCGTCAATACCTTCTTGTAGTTGCTCATTACTTCTTCGAAGTTCAGTGTGTCGCTGGTTAGTACGGGGATATTTTTCACCATTACCGTACCGGTGTTTTCGCAACGTCCGCCGTTGATGGCAAGCAACAGGGCTTTTGCCAGGTTGCAACGTGCGCCGAAGAATTGGATTTGTTTTCCGATTTCCTGATAAGATACGCAGCATGCGATTCCGTAGTCGTCAGACTGGCGTACTTCACGCATCAGGTCGTCGTTTTCATATTGGATGGAAGAAGTGTCGATAGATACTTTTGCGCAGAATTCTTTGAATCCTTCCGGCAGTTCCGGGCTCCACAATACAGTCAGGTTCGGTTCCGGTGAAGGGCCGAGGTTGTAGAGTGTTTGCAGAAAGCGGAAAGAAGTCTTTGTCACCTTGGTACGTCCGTCGTTGAGGCGTCCGCCCAGGGATTCGGTTACCCATGTCGGGTCGCCGGCAAAGATGTCGTTGTAAGATTGCATACGCAGGTGGCGCACCATACGCAGTTTGATGACAAACTGGTCGATCAGCTCCTGTGCGAAAGATTCTGTGATGGTTCCTTTGCTCAATTCATATTCCATATAAATGTCGAGGAACGAAGAGACGTTACCCAGTGACATGGCGGCACCGTCTTGTTCTTTTACGGCAGCAAGGTAAGCCATGTATACCCATTGTACTGCTTCTTGTGCGGTGTAGGCAGGACGGCTCAAGTCGAGTCCGTAGTATTCGCCCATTACCTTCATGTCTTTTAATGCTTTGATTTGCTCTGCCACTTCTTCGCGCAGGCGGATGCGGGCTTCGGTCATCGGACCGGTAAGGTTACGCAAATCTTCTTTTTTTGCCTCAATCAATCGGTCGATACCATAGAGAGCCATACGGCGGTAGTCGCCGATGATACGTCCGCGGGCATAGTTGTCAGGAAGTCCGGTGAGGAATCCCAGAGAACGGAACGAGCGGATTTCTTCGGTATATACGTCAAATACTCCGTCGTTGTGCGTCTTGCGGTAGTGAGTGAAGATATCTTTTACGCGGTCGTCCACTTCCACGCCGTTTTCATGGCAGGCTTTGCTCACCACGTTGATACCTCCGAAAGGCTTGATGGCACGTTTCAGAAGTTCGTCTGTCTGCAGACCGACGATCAGTTCGTTTTCTTTGTCGATATATCCGGCTTTATGAGAAGTGATGGTTGAGACGGTGACATTATCCAGTGAGCGTACTCCGTTATTGGCTCTTTCTTCTGCCAGTGCTTCGAGGCAGCGGTTCCATACAGCTTTTGTGCGTTCGGTAGGTCCTTCGAGGAAAGAAGCATCTCCATAATACGGAGTGATGTTGTGACTAACGAAATCTCTTACGTTGATTTCTGTGCTCCAAAGACCGTCTTTAAAGATCTTATTTAATTCCATAAATGATAAAATTAGAGGTTGTAGTTATCCTTTTCTTTAGAGCGCACAAAGTTACAACGTTTTTTCATATAATCAGCATAAATATGCTCTATTTTATGCTTTTCAACATAAAATACCTAGATATTGCTATTCTTTGGAAATGATGTTCGTGATTTTTTTTTGTGAAAACTCTTGTAAGTTTAAAATATATTCGTACCTTTGCACCGCTTTTAACGAAAAGCACTTCTGAAAAGGAAGTTTTGGAGAGGTGGCAGAGTGGTCGATTGCGGCGGTCTTGAAAACCGTTGTACTGCGAGGTACCCGGGGTTCGAATCCCTGTCTCTCCGCTGAACGTGCTGGACAGAAATGGTCAGCAAACGGACAAAAAGCTACAAATCAATGATTTGTGGCTTTTTTTATTGCCCGAAAGTCCTGCTTCCAAGACTTCAAAAGTACGGTAAAAGACAAAGTTTCGTTACTAAATCGTTACCTATTCCCTGCCGGACAAAAACGGTAACGATTTGTCCTCAAATGACCTGATAATGACTTGATTAGTCCATAGTCTGCATAACTCGAAAACGAGAGGTAAAAATTAATTTTGCAACTAAAAAAAGTGAGTTATGAAATCGACATTCAAGGTTCTTTTTTATTTGAAGAAAGGTTCTGAAAAGAAAAACGGCGAGGTTATGATTATGGCACGCATCACCATAGACGGCAAACTTTGCCAGTTCAGTACGAAACAGAGCATCCAGCCCGACAACTGGAACACGGCTGCGGGCAAAGCCAAAGGCAGGGATGCCGGGAGGATAAACGCCCTTTTGGACGACATACGTTCTTCCCTGAATACCATTTACCACGAAATGCAGCGGCGTGACAACTACGTGACCGCCGAGAAAGTGAAGAACGAGTTCTTGGGACACAGCGAGAGCCACGAAACAATCCTTACCCTGTTCCAAAAGCACAATGACGATGTGAAGCAGCTTGTGGGCATATCCAAGACGATAGCGACCTACCGCAAGTATGAAGTGACCCGCCGCCACCTTGCTGAATTTATCCAAAGCAAGTACAACGTATCGGACATATCCATAAAGGAGATTACCCCGATGTTCATTACCGATTTTGAGTTGTATTTGCGTACCGCCTGCAAGTGCGGCTACAACACCACCGCCAAGTTCATGCAGTTCTTCAAGCGTATCATCATCATCGCCCGTAACAACGGCATACTGGTGGGCGACCCTTTCGCCAGCTACAAAATCCGGCTGGAAAAAGTGGACAGGGGTTATCTGACAGAGGACGAGATAAAAATCATCCTTAAAAAGAAAATGGTTTCCGAACGGCTGGAACACGTCAGGGACTTGTTCGTCTTTTCCTGTTTCTGCGGTCTGGCTTACAGCGATGTCGCCAACTTGCGGCAGGAGAATATCCAAAAGTCCTTTGACGGCAACCTTTGGATAATCACCAAGCGGCAAAAGACGAATACGGACGTGAATGTCCCCCTGCTGGATATTCCCAAGATGATTTTGAAGAAGTACAAGGGCAAGTTGCCGGACGGCAAGATACTTCCCGTAATCAGCAATCAGAAGCTAAACGCCTACCTGAAAGAGATTGCCGATATATGCGGTATTAAAAAGAACCTGACATTCCACCTTGCCCGGCACACGTTCGCCACGACCACCACGCTGTCAAAGGGCGTACCCATTGAAACGGTGTCCAAGATGCTGGGACACACAAACATAGAAACTACGCAAATTTACGCCCGCATCACCAACAGCAAGATAGGCAGCGATATGCAGGGGCTTGACAAGAAGTTTGTCGGCATCGAGAAGATTTACAAGGAAGTCGCCATGTAATCTTGATTATATGGAACTGGTCACAATTTGTGACCAGTCCTTACTATTATTCCAACATTGCTAAATCTCCTAAAATATACGATTATGGACTTGCAGATTATCCAAAACAAGATTTTTGAGGTCAGAGGTTGCCGGGTGATGCTCGATTATCATTTGGCAGAACTCTACCAAGTGGAAACACGAGCCTTGAAGCAGGCGGTCAAGCGCAATATCGAGCGTTTTCCGGGTGATTTTATGTTTGTACTCACCCAAGAGGAAGCTAACTTGCTGTTATCCATAGGGGTATCACATTTTGTGATACCCCCTGCTTACAACTTCGGCGTTGCTATGCCTATGGCTTTTACCGAGCAGGGCGTAGCCATGCT